>ERZ1370068.7270-contig-62_pt1 | contig 123466 bp, 153 predicted proteins | sample MGYA00561227_ERZ1370068 | MGnify/ENA primary metagenome ERZ1370068 (study PRJEB38410, sample SAMEA6850437) | metagenome | study: Metagenomic assessment of the ecological functions of the soil: analysis of the soil microbiota associated with the...
GCCTGCGAGATCCGCCCGTCGGGCTCGACCCGGAGCGCCTCCCGTTCGACGCCCTGGAGGCCCCGGTCAGGACGCCGCGCTCGCGGGCGTTCACGAGGCCCGACGAGGCGGCGCGTTCAAGCTTCGGTCCAGGCGGGCTCTGGGCATAAGCTGGCTCATTCTGCGGTCCCCGGCAAACTTGCGAAACCGTTGGTCGGTTCAGCCTTGGATGGACCCCGTCGGCCGGGCGTAAATTGAGGGCCTGCGGCTTCAGCCGCGATTCACCTGCCACAAGGCAAGGTGGGCAGTCATGAAAAGATGATTCTGGGGATGATCCTGCCGGCCATTCGCGCTGGCCATCTTCCGGCTGCCTGCCGCGGGACTCCATGCGCTGCGGCAGCAAGCTGATGACCGACGTGGAGACCCGGAGGACAAGGTCGAGAGCGTACTCGCGGCCAGCCCGGCCAGCATCGAACGCCATGAAATCCTGCGCGCGGCTACGGCTACCACAACGGCATCCTGATCAACGCCTCGTACGAGGTCTCGGTCGAGTTGTGGACCTACAATTTCGGCCCGAACAAGCTCATGTACCGGCTGCGGTCTCGAGGACGGGCTGCTCGTCGACGTCGACACCCTCTCGCACGGCTACAACGCCGGCCTACTTGAGTCGCGCGTCCAAGGCGGCGCGCTTCGGCTGCGGCGACCCCTGCCTTCGTGCCCGCTGGCGGGGACCCTGGCTCGCTCAGTAGACCGGACATTCGCTCGCTTCGGGGACCCGCCTCGGCTGTCGCGCGTGCGGGCGGGCCGGGTGGCGAGCGAGCGACCTGTCCGGTCTGCCGCAGCGCGCGAGCGAGCCCGGCCCGACCGGCCAGCAAGCGCGCTGAAGCTGGCGGCAAAGGCAGTCGCCACCGGTAATGTCGGAAACCACGATGCTTCGTAGGCGGACGAGCGAAAAAACGCCAGCAGCTGGCTGCGCCGGTCGGAAATGGTTTTCTGGCCGCCGGCGAGAGATGCTGCGTTATAAAACCATGGGACGCAATGCCAGTCGCAGCAACGGGATTCCGTGCTACACGCTGAGGTGCTAAAAGCCAGTGGCAGCACGCCGAAGAATTGCGCAGATGCTGGCAAGGCAGTCCGCCCGGCACGCTGCCCGGCTCTCGTGGTCCGCCGCTGGAGCGCCGCGCCTGTGCCTGCGGCTGTCGAGGCCACGCCGCAGCTGCAGATGGCTGGCGGGCGGTCGCGGCTGCAGCCGGCGCCGTCCCGGATCACGCCGTCCTTCGCTTTCGATCCCGCTCAGCCCCCGCCCGGGGCCTGCCGCGTTTCTCGATCCAGCGCCCGATCTTCGCCTCCAGCACGTCCATCGGCAGCGCGCGCGCCGTCCTCCAGCACCTGCGTGTAAACGGGAATTCGCGCGGCGCAGGTCGCGATCGCCGAGCGCGGCGTGGGCCGCGGCGCCGCAGCGCCTGATCCCGAGGCCGCCGACCTTGTAGCCGAGCGCCCGGCCCGGGCAGACGATGTAGCGCTCGACCTCCGCCTCGATCTCGCTGTCGGCCAGCGAGCTGTTCTCGTGCATGTAGGCGATCGCCTGCTCGCGGCTCCAGCCACTCTGCGTGCAGGCCCGTGTCCACGACGAGCCGCATGGCGCGCAGCATTTCGTCCGACAGGCGGCCGTACCACTGCATCGGGTCGGTGAAGAGACCGATTGCGCGCGGCCGAGCTTTGTGACTCCGAGTAGAGCGCCCAGCCCTCTCGTGCGCGACATTGCCCCTCGTAGCGCCGGAAGCGCGGCAGGCCGGTCAGCTTCCCGCGCAATCGAGACCTGGAAGTGGTGGCCCGGGCGAGGCCCGTGCAGCAGAGAGCTGTCTCCATGCCGAAGATCGGCTGTGCCTTCAGGTCGTTGGTGTTGACGTAGAAGATTCCGGGCGTGTGCCGTCCGGCGAGCCAAGCTCGTAGAGCCGCCGGCGGACGCAGCTGCGCGGTGTGCCTCGACCGGGCGGATCTCGTAGGGGCCGGCCTTCGGCCGGATCGAAAAGAGCCGCGGCAGCTCGGCATTCACCCGCTTTCGACCTCGCGGTAGCCTGCGAGGTGGGAGTCCAAGCCGGGCTCGCGAAGTAGAACGCCGGTACTCCTCCTGCACGTAGCGGAAGAACTCCGCGAAAGCGTGCCCTGTAGCCGACCTCGCAGCATGACCTTCTGCCTCTTCCATGCCGGCGCGGATGCGCGCGACCTCGGCGAGCTGCCGATCGCGCGGGATCTCGTCCGGCGTCAGCGTGCGGGTCGTCGCGTGGCGGCGTGCGCACCTCGTTCGCGTACCAGGGCGGCGCCGTCTGGCAGCGCCGACCAGACCGTCGTCGCAGGCAGGCGGGGAGGTACTCGTCGCGGATGAAGTCCCGGAGCTCTCCGGTGCGACGGGATTGAGCTTTGTCGCTCGATCAGGAGGACGAACGGCCGTTGCTCAGCCGTGCATCGCGCCTGGCGGCCGGCCAAGTCCGGCGGGCATGTGCTCGATGCCGGGGCCGTAGAAGACGCTCTGCTCCGGGATCGGCCGCGAGCAGGTCCTCGAGTTGCGGCACGACCTTCAGCCATGACGATGCGGGGGTGCACGACGCCCTCGCGCCATGCCCTCGCGCATGGCGGCGGATCGGCGGCATCCGCCCACTGACCGGAACTGCCGGCGCGCGGCGAGAGCCAGCGGTCGTAGTCCGTCGGGCGTCTCGAAGGGCTGCGAGCCGGTGCCGTCGCCGTAGCGCCGAGCTGCACATCGCGAGGCCGCCGTCGAACTGGTCGATCGGCAACAGGCGGCCCGGGAAGGCGATGAGCCGATCGACCTCGCGCTCGCGGTTGTAGATGAACATCTCGCGCGTGAGGCGTTCTTCGTCGTCGAGGGTTTCGGGATCGATGGCACTCGCACGTCGTCGAGATAACGGCGTTCAAGCGCGAGGCTTTGCGACTCGTAGGCAGGCGATGCGGGCGTGGATTCCGAGGCGGTCGTCGAAGCGGTGATCGTCGATGTCGGTCGCGTAGGTCGGATTGAGGGCGAGCATCTCGGTCGAAGTAGGCCTCCCGACCGTGCGATTCAGGTCTTCGGCCGCGGGCGGCCTGACGGGCTATGGCAGCTGGCGACCAGCAGCGCCGCCGCGAGGACCAGGATTCCTGCCGTGTTTCGCACGCGTGCCTGCGACCGGTTTCGAGGCGCGCGCCGCCACGCGCGCATTCGTGACGTGCCGGTAGCGCAGGATCAGGAACACGGCGCAGGTGACGAGTTTCCCGGCGATGAGGCCCTGACCAGATGCCCGAGGGCCCGATGCGCTGATGGATGCCCGAACTTTCACCAGGCGGCGGGAAACCCGACCAGCCAGTAGGCCGCCGACGTTGAGCGCCATCGGCACGTTGGCGTCCTTGAAGCCGCGGAGCGCGCTCCGCCGCCGTGCCGACCCTGGAGCCCGTCCGGGATCTGGAATCGCGGCGACGAAAGAGGAGCAGCCACACGGCGAGCTCGCGCACGGCGAGGTCCGCCGGGTGGTGCGGCGGCAATGCCGTGGCGCGCGGCGAGATCACGAGCGAGGACAGCGCCATGATGAGCCAGCACATCGCAATGCCGCTCCAGCCGGCGTTGCGCCCGGCGACCAGATCGCCGCGCCCGACCTGGTGGCCGACGTGGATCGTGGTCGCCGAGTGCAGCGAGAGCGGATCATGAACATCAGCGAGGCGTAGCTGAGCGCGACCTGGTGGGCGGCGACGGTCACGGTGCCGAGCGTGCCTCATGAGCAGCGCGGCGACGGCAAAGAGCGCACCTTCCGAGACGACCGAGCCCGCGATCGGGATCCCGGAGCGCGAGGATCTCAGCAATCGCCTTGCGGTCCGGCGGTGTCAAGCGGTCGAACAGCCGAAGCGGCGATAGATCGCGTGCGGCGCTGGTAGACATGCATCGTGATCAGCATCGCCCAGTTCGAGCGCCGTCGCGACTGCCGCAGCCGTGGGCGCCCTGCGCCGGCACGCCGAGTGTGCCGAGCGTGAAGACCCAGTTGGCGGCGATGTTGGTGGGAGAAGCCCGACGGCGGCGGTGTACATGACCGGCTGCGGTTCAGCCGATGCCCTCGCTGGTATAGCGGTGCGCGAGAGAAAGACGAGCATCGCGGGCATGCCGTTGTCACTACCGCGTAGACGTGTAGCCCGCGGCGTGCGGGATCGCCTGCCAAGCGCGTCCGTGCCGAACCAGACCAAGCAGCGGCTTCACGCAGGCGAGCGCGCTGACGAGCGGCACGGCGAGCATCAAGCGCGAGCCGCACAGCCCTGGCGGGAAGCGGCGCCCCACTTCCTCGTCATCGCGGCCGGCGCCGTAGGCATGCGCCACGATCGGCGAGATCGACATCAGGACGCTGCCGAGCCCGAACAGCCAGAACATCTGGTAATAGCTGCCCTCGACGGCGACGCCGGCGAGCGGCTCGGGTCCCACGCCCGGCTCATGAACAGGGTGTTCGCGAGCATCATGCCGGCGATCACGAGGTTGTTGACGACGAGCGGCCCGGCGAGCGCCAGGATCGCGCGCGAGTCACGCGGGAAGCAGCATTACTGGAAGCCGCCGGGGTTCGCTCATCGGCCTCGAAAAACCTTGCGGAGTGCGCGCCGTGGCGGGCCCGTGGGGATGCTGGCATTCTAGCGGAAGCAGGCTGCCCTGCCCCCACCGGAGAGCCCACATGCTGGTCGGATCACAGCCCCGGCGCGTCGCAGTCATCGGCGGCGCCCGCATACCCTTGCACGGGCTGCAAGGCGTCTACGCGAGCGTCGGCAACCAGGAAATGCTCACCGCCGCCCTGAAGGCGGTCGTGGACAAGTTCGCGCTGAAGGATCAGCGGCTCGGCGACGTCGTCGCCGGCGCGGTCATGAAGCACCCTCTCGAGCCAGTGGAACCTGACGCGCGAGGCGCTGCTCGACCCGGGCCTCGCGCCCGAGACGCCGGGACTCGACGCGCAGCGCGCCTGCGGCATCGAGCCTCGAGGCCGCGATCGCCATCGCGACCAAGATCGCGCTCGGCCAGATCGATGCCGGCATCGCGGGCGGCGTCGACACCGCGAGCGACCCGCCGGTCGTCTTCGGTCCCGCGAATACCAGCAGATCCTGCTGCGCGCCCACCTGCGCGAAGATACGTCCGGCGCGCGGATTGGCGCCGTTCCCTCAGCCTGGGCAGGCCGCGGCACTCGCTCGCCGACGTTCCCGGTGCAAAACGGCGAGCCGGGCACCGGCCTCTCGATGGGGCAGCACACGGAGAAGATGGCGCGCACCTGGGAAATTCCCGCGCGCCGACCAGGATGCGCTCGCGCTCACGAGCCACGAGCGCGCGCCCGCGCCTGGAACGGAGGGCTTCTATGCGGACCTCGTCGTGCCTTACCCGGCCCTCACCGCCGACAACAACGTGCGTGCCGATTCGAGCCTGGAAAAACTGGCGAAGCTGAAGCCCTCCTTCGCGAAGGACGGCACGCTCACCGCGGGCAACTCGACGCCGCTCACCGACGGCGCGGCCGCCGGTGCTGCTCGGCTCCGAGGACTGGGCGCGCTCGCGCGGCCTGCCGATCCAGGCTTACCTCAGCTACGGCAAGGCAGGCGCGGTGGACTTCGTCGGCGGAGAGGGACTCCTGATGGCGCCCGGCGTTCACCGTGCCCGCGCATGCTGGCGGACGCGGGACTCACGCTGCAGGACTTCGATTTCTACGAGATCCACGAGGCCTTCGCCGCGCAGGTGCTCTCGCACGCCTGAAGGCCTGGGAGGTCGGAGACATTCTGCACGCGAGCGGCTCGGTCTCGCCAGCGCCGCTCGGCTCGATCGACCGCGCCAAGCTCAACGTCAACGGCGGCTCGGTCGCCGTCGGCCACCCGTTCGCCGCGACCGGCGGCGCGGATCGTCGGGACGCTGGCCAAGCTGCTGCTCGCAACCCGCGGCTCCGGGCCGCGGGCTGATCTCGGTCTGCACCGCGCGGCGGAATGGGTGTGACCGCCATCATGGAGCGGTAGCGCGGAAGGTTGCCAGGAGGACGGTCCCCGACTTGCCAGTAGTTGCAGATGAAACTAAATTGAGCCGATGAAGCGCTATATCGGTCATCCACGCGTCGAGGGGAGGCCTCCCGGCAGGCGCACGCCGACCTGCCGCCGGGCACCTACGAGCGGGAGATGAGCAAGGAAGGGTTCTTCGGCCCGGCCGCCTTCTTCCATCACCGCCACCCGCCGACCGGCTGGTCGGGCTTCGAGGGCCCGCTCTCGCCCGCACGCGTTCGACTTCACGAGCGCAAGGCGGTGCTCGGCGAGCTCCCTGGTCGGCGCCGGATCTGCTCTGCAATGCGCAGGTGCGGATGCCGCTTCTGGCGCGCTCGGGTCGAAGATGGACGCGCCTCGCCCGCAACGCCGACGGCGATGAGCTGCTGTTCGTGCACCAGGGCGCGCGGCGACCTCTACTGCGATTTCGGCCACCTCGCGCTCGAAGCCGGCGACTACGTCGTGCTGCCGCGCGGCACGATGTGGCGGCTCGAGATGCGCGAGCCCGCGGTCGACGCGCTCCTGATCGAGGCGACGAACGCCAGCTACATGCTGCCGGACAAGGGACTGCGTCGGCGGGCACGCGATCTTCGACCCCGCGATGCTCGACGTGCCGGCGATCGACGAGGCATTCCTCGCGCAGCAGAACGACGAAGACCGTGGCAGGTCGCGGTCAAGCGGCGCAACGCAGATCTCGACGATCACCTATCCGTTCAACCCGCTCGATGCGGTCGGCTGGCACGGCGACCTGTCGGCCGTGCGCATCAACGTGCGCGACATCCGGCCGCTGATGAGCCATCGCTATCACCTGCCGCCGTCGGCGCACACGACCTTCGTCGGCCGACCGCTTCGTCGTCTGCACGTTCGTGCCGCGGCCGTTCGAGACGGATCCGGGCGCGCTCAAGGTGCCGTTCTTCCACAACAACGACGACTACGACGAAGTGATCTTCTATCACGCGGGCGATTTCTTCAGCCGCGACAACATCCGCCCCGGCATGGTGACGTTGCATCCGGGCGGCTTCACGCACGGCCCGCACCCGAAGGCGCTCGCGCGCATGCTCGATGCAGACGAAGCCGGCGACCGACGAGTACGCGGTGCATGATCGACGCGCGCGACGCGCTCGAGATCGGCGCCGGCGGCCGCGGCAGGTCGAGTGGGCCGGCTACGTCGACAGCTGGAAGGGCAGGTCAAGCAGTGAAGCTCGCGACGCTGCGACCGGCGCGCGCGACGGCGCGGCTCGTCGTCGTCGAGTCGCGACCTGACGCGCGCGGTGCTCGGTGCCGCACATCGCGCCGACGCTGCAGGCGCGCTCGACGACTGGGCGCGCTGCGCGCCGCGCGCTGCGCGAGCGCGTCACGGCGAGCTCGAAGCAGGCCGCGCGTCGAGGCGTCCGTTTCGACTCCGATCGACGCGCTGGCGCCGCTGCCGCGCGCCTATCACTGGGTGGACGGCTCGCGCCTACGTCAATCACGTCGAGCTCGTGCGCAAGGCGCGCGGCGCGACGATGCCGGCGATCTTCTGGACCGACCCGCTCGTCTACCAGGGCGGCTCGGACGATTTCCTGCCGGCCCGACGGACGACGCACTCGTTCGGCGAGCGAGGACTGGGGCATCGACCTCGAGGGCGAGGTCGCGGTCGATCACCGACGACGTGCCGATGGGCACGAGCCGCGCGGAGGCGCGCGCGGCACATCCAGCTCGCTCATGCTGGTCGAACGACTGGTCGCTGCGCAACCTGATCCCGGCCGAGCTCGCGAAGGGCTTCGGCTTCTACCAGTCGAAGCCCGCGACCGCGTTCTCGCCGGTCGCGGTGACGCCGGACGAACTCGGCGCGGCCTGGGACGGCGCGCAGGTGCACCTGCCGCTCGTCGTGCCACATCAACGGCGGTGCCGTTCGGCCATCCGAATGCCGGCGTCGACATGACGTTCGATTTCGCCCAGCTGATTGCGCATGCCGCGAAGACCCGCCGACCTCGGCGCCGGCACGCATCGTCGGCTCCGGCACGGTCGTCGAACCGCGACCGCTCGCTCAGGCTCCGACCTGCCTTGCGCGAGCGGCGCATGCTTGAAACGCTCGCAACAGGGCAAACCGATGACGCCGTTTCCTTTCGTTTCGGCGACCGCGTGCGGATCGAGATGTTCGACGCCGCGGCGCAGTCCATTTTTGGCGCGATCGACCAGCGCGCGCGAGGGCCGCCTGATGCGCGCCCCGGACGCTGGCCGCCCGTCGCCGAGAAGGGCCTCGCCCTCGAGGATCCCCGCTGCTCGCCAGCAGTGCTACGTGAATGGCGCCTGGCTCGATGCCGCGGGCCGCGCGGCGATCCCGGTCCACAATCCGGCGACGGGCCAGCTCGGCACCGTACCCGCCTTCGACGCGCGCGGCGACCGAGAAAGCCGTGGCGGCCGCGCATGCCGCCTTCCCGGCCTGGGCGGCAAAGACGGCGAAAGAGCGTCCGGTGCTGCTGCGCCGCTGGAACGACCTCCATGCTCGCAGAACGTCGACGACCTCGCGACGCTCATGACCGCCGAGCAGGGCAAGCCGCTCGCCGAGTCGAAGGGCGAGATCGCCTATGCCGCCTCGTTCATCGAGTGGTTCGCCGAGGAAGGCAAGCGCGCTCTACGGCGACGTGATCCCGGCCACCAGGCCGACAAGCGCATCCTCGTGCTGCGCCAGCCGGTCGGCGTCGTCGCGGCGATCACGCCGTGGAATTTCCCGGCGGCGATGATCACGCGCAAGGTCGGCGCCGGCGCTCGCCGCCGGCTGCACGGTCGTGCTGCAAGCCGGCGACGCAGACGCCCTACTCCGCGCTCGCGCATGGCCGAGCTCGCGCATCGCGCCGGCATTCCGGCAGGGCGTGCTCAACGTCATCACCGGCGCCCGCGCGCGCGATCGGCGGCGAGCTGACCGGCGAACCCGGCGGTGCGCAAGCTCTCCTTCACCGGCTCGACCGAGATCGGCAAGATGCTGATGGCGCAGTGCGCCGACACGATGAAGAAGGTCTCGCTCGAGCTCGGCGGCAACGCGCCGTTCATCGTGTTCGACGACGCCGACCTCGACGCCGCCGTCGACGGCGCGATCGCGTCCAAGTACCGCAACACCGGCCAGACCTGCGTCTGCGCGAACCGGCTGCTGGTGCAGGACAGCGTCTACGACGCGTTCGTCGCGAAGCTCGTCGACGCGGTGCGCAAGCTGCGCGTCGGCGACGGGCCTGCAGGCGCGACCGAGCAGGGACCGCTGATCGACGCGACGGCCGTCGAGAAGGTCGAGGAGCACATCGCGGACGCGACCGCGCAAGGGCGCCAAGGTCGCCGCCGGCGGCAAGCGCCACGCGCTCGGCGGCACGTTCTTCGAGCCGACGGTGCTGACGCAGCGTGACGCCCGACGATGATGGTCGCGCGCGAGGAGACCTTCGGCCCGGTCGCGCCGCTGTTCCGGTTCAAGACCGAGGAAGAAGCGATCGCGACTGGCGAACGACACCGAGTTCGGCCTCGCGTCGTATTTCTACACGCGCGACCTCGCGCGCGCCTGGCGCGTCGCCGAGGCGCTCGAGTACGGCATCGTCGGGCTCAACACCGGCCTCATCTCGACCGAGGTCGCGCCCTTCGGCGGCGTCAAGGAGTCGGGACTCGGCCGCGAGGGCTCGAAGTACGGCATCCTCGACTACACCGAGATCAAAGTACGTCTGCGTCGGCGGAGTCTCCTGACCCCGTGCCGGGGCCATCGTTGTATTTCAGAGACTCGCGCGAACCGGCGGAATTCACGCCCGGGCCATCGCGGATAGGCGTCCTGCACAGGCGGTTTTCGTGACGGCGTCGATTATGTCGACACGACGCCCGTGAATTCGATCACACTTGCTGTCACGCGTATCGCCCACGCAACAGCGCGGGCTCCTACCATTCACGCGTGAACACCGCGCATCCCCTGCGCGACCTTCCCTCAACACAGGAACCGTAAATCATGAAACTCGCAAAGGCAATGATTGGCGGCCTGTTGCTCGCGGTCACGCCGCTGGCAGCGATGGCCGATGACATGAGCTTACTCGTACGTCGACCTCGGCTACGCCCAGTACGGACATCGACGGCGTCGGGCCGTCGGCGGACGGCTTTGGCCTGCGCGGCTCGATCGGCTTCGCGCGAGAACTGGTTTGCGTTCGCCCGGCTACACGGCACAGAAGCGTCCAGGGCATCGATATCGACCACGCTCTCGGTCGGCGTCGGCGGGCACTACGGCCTCACCGACAACCTCGACCTGGTCGGCCGCGTCGGCTACTTTGAAGTCAACCTCGATGCCGGTGGCGGAGCCAACGCCGATGACAACGGCTACCTCCTGGATGCCGGCCTGCGCGGCCGGGTCGGCGATGCCGTCGAACCCGAAGGCGGCGTCCACTACACGGACCTGAGCGACGCGGTGACGACACGGCGCTGTATCGTCGGCGGCCGTTTCCACTTCAACAAGACCTGGGCGCTCGGCGCCGAGTACCGAGCGGCGACGACAGTCTCGTCGATCTTCGCCTACGTGCGCGCGAGCTTCTGAACCGGCCAGGCGCGTAAAACGGCCGGGAGCCCGCGCTCCCGGCCGCTTTTTTCGCGCTGCGGCCTTCACACCGCGCGAGCGGGGCTTCGGGTATCTTGAGGGCATGCCGTCCGACCACCGGCGTCCTCGTCGTCAATCTCGGCACGCCTGATGCGCCGACGCCCGAGGCCGTCCGCCGCTTCCTCGCGGAGTTCCTCTCGGACCCGCGGGTCGTCAACCTGCCGCGGCTGTCCTGGCAGATCGTGCTGCGCACGTTCATCCTGCCGTTCCGGCCGGAAAGAGCGCCGCGCGCCTACCGCGAGATCTGACGCCCGCGGGCTCGCCTCTCCTGACCGGCAGCGAGGCGCTGACGCGGGCGCTCGTGCAGAAGCTCGCGGCCCTGCCGGGCGAGCCGCCGTCAGTCGCCATGGGCATGACCTACGGCAATCCCTCGATCGACCATGCGCTGCAGAAGCTGCAATCGGCCGGCGTCAGGCGGCTCGTCGTGCTCCCGCTCTACCCGCAGTACTCGGCGACGACGACCGCTGCGGCGCTCGACCGCGTGGACGCGGCGCTCGCGCGCTGGCGCGCGCCGCCCGAGCGGCTGCTGATCGAGGACTATCACGCGGAAGCCGACCACATCGCGGCGCTCGCGGCGAGCATCGCTGCGGCGCGCGCGCCGTTCGACCTCCTGTTCTCATTCCACGGCATCCCGCGGCCGCTAGCGCGGATGCAGGCGATCCGCTACGGCGAGCAGTGCCAGGCGACTGCCCGGCTCGCCGCGGCGCGCCTCGCGCTGCCCGCGGAGCGCTGGTCGGTCGCGTTCCAGTCGCGCGTCGGGCGCGCGCGCTGGCTCGAGCCTTACACGGAGGATCGCCTGCGCGAGCTCGCGCGCGCGGGCGTTCAGCGACTTGCCGTCGCCTGCCCCGGTTTTGCGGTGGACTGCCTCGAGAACGCTGGAGGAGATCGCGATCCGCGGCGCCGCGACATTTCATATCCGCCGGCGGCGGATCGACTTCGAGTACATCCCGGCGCTCAACGACTGCCGCGCAGGTCGACTGCGCCTGGCACGCTGCATGCGCTCAGGGAGCGCGGCTGCCGTGATCGGGCGCTTCCACGAGGTGAGCGTGCACGCGCCGGACCGTGCTGGAATCGCTCGCGTTCTACGAGCGCCTCGGGTTCGCGCAGGTGACGACGGCGAGGCCTTCCGCATATCCGTACGCCGCCGTCGCCGACGGGCGCCTCGCGATCGGCCTGCACGGGCGCGAACTCGCGCAGTCGCCGCTCGCTCGTCCTTCGTGCTGCCGGACCTGCCAGAGCCACATCGGCGCGATCGAGCGAGCGCGGCGTCGAGGATCCTCGACCGGCGCCTCGGCGAGGACGTGTTCAACGAGGCGAGCCTCGAAGCGGCGGGCCAGGTGATTCGCCTGCTCGAAGCCCGCACGCATCTCGCCGCCGCCGCATGGCCCGGCGAGACTTCGCCCTCGGCTGGTTCGAGGAGTTCGTGCTGCCGGTCGCCGACATGAAAACGCGCGGAAGCGGACTGGGAGCGGCTCGGCTTCGTGCCGGCTGAGGAAGGCGATGAGCCCTACCCGCACATCGGGCCTCACGAGCGACTCGCTGAACGTCGCGCTGCTGCTACCGGGGCCTGCTCAGGCGGCCCGCGCTCGATGTTCGCGGATGCCGACACGCCTGCGCGCATCGCGAAGCTCTGAGCGAGGCCGGCTTCGAGTTTGCGCGCCGCCTGCCAGGCAATCTCGACGCGACGCGGCATGCGCTGCTCGTCGCGCCGGAAGGCACGCAACTGCTGCTGACGACGACCACATGGAATGCGCGCGACGCCTTACCTCGCTTCTTCCTGCTCGCCGCGCCGGCCGCCGGCGCCTGGGTGCCCTGCGAAGCAGAAAGGCATCACGCCGCCGGGCCGATCCAGCGCGAGGCACCCCTATCCGCAGGCCGTGCGTGAGCTCGGGATCGAAGGCGAGGTCGAGGTCGCGCTGACCGGTGCTGCGCGACGGCAGCGTCGGCTGGGTGCGCATCGTCCGCGCGGACCCGCGCCAGGCTACTTCGAGCAGGCAGCATCGGAGGGCGTGCGCCGCTGGCGATTTTCGCCGGCGATGCAGGACGGCCAGCCGGTCGAATGCCGCCTGCGCACGCGCGTGCGTTTCGCGCTCACCGATGCGGCGGCAACCGTGGAAGGCCTCTCCAGCGGCGACCGGCCGCAGCCCGTCTATCCACCCGCGCTCCTGCAAGCGCGCATCGAGGGTAGGCTACGCCGAGGTCGAGTACGACCTCGATGCCGGCGGCGCCGTCAAGAACGCGAGACTCTCCGCCGCAAATGCCGCGCGGCGAGTTGAGAAGGCGGCGCTCGCGGCCGTGCGCGGCTGGCACGGGCCGCAAGCAGCGCGGCGCTGCGCCATGAGACGAGACGTTTCGACTTTCGCTTGCCCGACACGCGCCTCGACGTCGTGCCGCCGTCCCTGCTCGCGAGCGCGCCGTTTCCGATGGCTGCCTGCGAGCGGCACGTGAGCGGCCGGGTCGTGCTGGAAGTCGAGACCGGTCCCTCCGGCCAGGTGCATGAGGCAACGTATCCTCGCCGCGGACCCGGCCGGGCTCTTCGACCGCACGGCGCTCACCGTCGCGCGCGGATCGCGGCTATCGCCCGCCATATCGCGACGGCCAGCCGATTGCGGCGACTGCACTCCTCACGCTGCATTTTCGCCCCGGAGCGCGCGACCTGCCCGGGCACGCAGACACCGGATCGCGAGCCACCCAAAGCGCAATCGCCCGCCGCCGCGGGTGACACAGCACGATGAACGGCCTGCCCGCCGCGCCGAATGGTGGGACACGCTGTCCCGGGATGCCGGCTAACCGGTACCATGAGCGCCTCGCCGCCTTCGGCGGCACTGCGGTTCCACGGGGTTCCCGATGAAGTTCCTTTCGACCGCGGCGCTCGCCGCGCTGGCCGCGTTTGCGGCGTTTTCAGCGGCCGCCGACGAAGGCATGTGGACCTTCGACAATCCGCCGCGCCGCCGCCATCGAGCAGAAATACGGCGTCGAAGCTCGATTCCGCCTGGCTCAACCACGTGCGCGAGTCGACGGTGCGACTCGAGACGGCTGCACCGGCTCCTTCATCTCGGGCGACGGCCTGATCCTCACGAACCACCACTGTGCCGAGGACTGCGTCTCCCAGATCTCATCCGGAGGGCAATGACCTCGAACGCCGATGGCTTCCTCGCAGGCACGCGCGAGAAACGAGGTCAAGCTGCGAGGAAGACGCCGTGTCGGTGCTCGATCAGCACCGAGAACGTCACCGCGAAGGTGACGGCCGCACTCGCGGGTGTCGCGCCGGGACGGTCGTCGAGCGCCCGCCGCGCCGACGCTCACGAAACTCGAGCAGGCCTGCGAGGAGGGCTTCGAAGAAAGCCAAGGGCGGCGCGCTCAAGTGCGAGCGCGTCGCGCTCTACCAGGGCGGCCAGTACTGGCTCTACAAGTACCGCCGCTACGACGACGTGCGCCTCGTGTTCGCGCCGGAGGACGACATCGCGGCGTTCGGCGGCGATCCGGACAACTTCCAGTTCCCGCGCTGGTGCCTCGACATGTCGATCCTGCGCGCCTACGAGAACGGCAAGCCGGCCAAGACGCCGAACCACCTGCGCTTCAACTGGGCTGGCGCGCAGCCGGGCGACGCGGTGTTCGTCTCCGGGCCACCCGGGCGACACCGATCGCCTGCTGACCACGTCGCGAGCTCGCGGCTGCAGCGCGACGCCTACCTGCCGTTCTGGCTGCTCCGCTACTCGGAGCTGCGCGGCCGCATGATCCAGTACTCGAAGACGGGCGACGAGCCGCGCCGCACGGCCGAGTCGTACCTGAACCAGATCGAGAATGCGATCAAGGTGCGCCGCAAGCAGTTCGACGCGCTGCTCGACCCGGCCCTGCATCGAGAACGCCGGCGCGAAGGAAAAGGCGCTGCGCGATTCGCGTCGCCGGCAATGCCTCGCTGGCCGCCTCGGCGAGCAGCGCCTGGGACGAGATCGCGAAGGCCCAGGACACCTGGCGCAACATCATCGTGCGGCACTCCTTCATCGAGGGCTCGGCTGCGTTCAACAGCCAGCTCTTCGCCCACGCGCGCGCGCTCGTGCGCTCCGCGGCCGAGCGCACGAAGCCGAACGAGACTCGCCTGCCGCGAGTACACGGAGTCGCGGCCTGCCGGCCGTGCTGCAGAACCTCACGGCCGACGCGCCGATCTACCCGGACTTCGAGGTGCTGCGGCTGTCCTTCGGCCTCGAGCGCATGCGCGAGTGGCTCGGCCCGGACGACCCGGTCGTGCGCCGCGTGTTCGGCAACGATTCGCCGGATTCGCTCGCCAACGCGCCTCGTGCGCCAGAGCTCGCTCGGCGATCGCGTCCGCGCGCGTTGCGCTGTACGAGGGCGGCGCAGGCCGCGATCGACGCGAGCCAGGACCCGATGATCCGCCTCGCCGCCGCCGTCGATCCCGATGCGCGGGCGCTCCGCAAGCAGTTCGAGGAAGAGGTCGATGGCCCGACGCAGCGCGGCCAGGAAGAGATCGCGAAGGCCCGCTTCGCCGAATACGGCACCAGCATCTACCCGGATGCGACCTTCACGCTCCGCCTCTCTTACGGCGCGATGCAAGGCTGGGTCGAGAAAGGCCAGGAAGTCCGGCCGTGGACCGAGCTCTCACGCGCCTTCGAGCGCGCGACCGGCGAGCCGCCGTTCAAGATCCCGCCGCGCTGGATGGCGGCGAAGGACCGCCTCGACATGACGACGCGCGCGAACTTCACGACTGACAACGACATCGTCGGCGGCAACTCCGGCAGCCCGATGCTGAATGCGAAGGGCGAGATCGTGGGCCTGCCTTCGACGGCAACATCCACTCGATCTCGGGCAGTTACTGGTTCGACGAGCGGATGAACCGCACGGTCGGCGTGCATCCGGCCTTCATCCGGACCGCGCTCGAGAAGGTCTACGACGCGAAGGCGCTGCTCACCGAGATCGACGCCAAGTAAGGCGGCAGCTGCTGCAACAGGCGCCCGCTGCCTTGTGCAGTGGGCGCTTTTTGCCGCTGTGGTGCCGCTTCAGGAAAACCAGTCCTTCAGGAGCTGCAGGACCTGCTCGTAGTGCAGGCCGGCGTAGAGCACGAGCACCATCAGCCCGCCGACATAGACCGCGGAGACGAGCGTCACGAAGTAGCCGAGCGCGATCGACGCCGCCGTCCCGCTCCGCCATGCCGAAACACAGCAGGATGACCGCGAGCGCCGGCATCGAATTGACGAAGGGGATGCAGCGGCAGCGGTGCCATCAGGAGCAGGACCGCGAGCAGGATCAGCGCGCCGTTCAGCGCATTGATCGCGCGGCCGCCGGTCAGCCCGAGCCAGCGCGGCCGGACCAGGTGCTCGAAGCGCTCCGCCCAGCCGCGCACTTTGTCGAGCACGCTGCGGACTGTCGCCGCCGGCAGGCTGCGGTTCAGCAGGCGCTCCGGCAGCCAGGGCACGCGGCTCAGCATCACGGCGAACCCGATCAGGAGCATCGGCAGTCCGAGCACGGTGCTCATGCCCGGGACCGTTATCGGCAGCAGGAAGGGCGCGGCGAGCACGCCGCAGAACACGAGCAGGCCCTGCTCTCCGAGCAGCGCGACAAGCTCGCGCAGGGTCACGGAGGGATCGCGCACGGCGGCCGCGGCCGCGGCGAGCGCGGCGGACATCCGGACTTCCGGGTTGCGAAACCGGATCTGCCGTCACGATCCGCGCCTGGCTTCGAGCGTCAGGCTCACTTCGAAATCGTCGCGCACCTTGACCGCTCCGAGCGCGACAGTCATCGGCACGAGGCCGACGTCGGCATGGGTCAGGTGAAAATCCGCGTGCGCTTTCAGGTGGTCGCCCTCGATCGTGACCGTGAACGGCGCGGCGACCACGTGCTCCCCGCCCGCGAGCGAGACTCGCACTTGCGCCTGGTAGCTGCCGGGCTCGCCGGCGAGCGATGCTGACGCGAGCTTCATCTCGCCGAAACTGGCGGCATTCAGGAGCTTCTCGCCGAGCATGTTGTGGCGCGTCCCCTCGGCATCCTTGGCCGGCACCGGCGCGGCGAAATCCCCGCCCGCGGCGGCGCGCGCCTCCTCATCGTCCACGACGAGCGACTCGAGCGGCAGCGACAGTTCGAAGCTCGTTGCCGTGACCGGCTCGCGCATCACGATCTCGCCCGCAAGCTGGTCCGACGTGATCAGGTGATTGTGGCCGAACTTCTGCATCGGTCCATCACGGTAGACGCGCACCTCGAGCGTCGATGCGACGACTTTCCAGGATCTCGCCCGGCGCGCGCCGGCTGCGCGGCCGGAGGCCCCGCGGGCACGGCGGCCGCGGGCGGCGCTTCTTCGCGCGGCGGCACGGCGCAGCCGGCGAGAATCACGAGGACGGGCCACTGCGGAACTTGCGCATCGGCGTATTCTCCAAGACTTGATGCCAGCACGAAACTCCAGCCAGCGCTACGGTTATGTCGCGCAAATCCTGCATTGGGTGATCGTCGGGCTGCTGATCGTCCAGGTGACGCTCGGCAAGATCGCCGACAACCTGCCGCTTGGGTTCGAGAAGCTGGTGACTCGCGCGGCACAAGTCCTTCGGCATCACGATACTCGGACTTGCGGTCATCCGTCTCGCCTGGCGGTGGCTCAACCCGCCCCCGCCCCTGCCGCCGATGCCGCGCTGGCAGCACCTGGCCGCGAACCTGAACCACTGGGCGCTGTACGCGATCCTGTTCGCCATGCCGCTTTCCGGCTGGATGATGTCCTCGGCGTCGAATATCCCGGTGAGCTGGTTCAGCCTCGTGCAGCTGCCCGATCTCATCGGTCCCGATCGCACCTGGAAAGGCCGGTTCCACGACCTGCACCATTTTCTGTCGTGGTGCCTGTACGCGCTCGCCGGCCTGCACGTCGCCGCGGCCGTTAAGCACCAGTTCATCGACCGGGACGGATTATTGATGCGGATGCTTCCTGGGAGGCCGCGATGATTTTCCGCGCGCTGTTGATTGCCCTCGTGCTCCAGCCCGGCCGCCCACGCGGACGTCCGCCAGGCGGGCCCCACCGGCGGCACGCTCGAATTTTCCGGCGTCCAGGCCGGCGCCAAGTTCACGGGCTCGTTCAAGAACTTTCACGTGAAGCTCGACTTCGATCCGGCGAAGCCGCAGACCGGCAGCCTCGACGTCACGGTCGAGACCGGCTCCGTGGACACGCAGGACGGCGAGCGCGACCAGGTCCTGAAGAGCCCTGATTTCTTCTGGGTGGAGAAGCACCCGCAGGCCGTCTTCCACGCGGCACGTTTTGAGCGCGCGGGCGCCGGCTGGCGCGCGACCGGCGATACTCACGATCCGCGGCGTGAAGAAGACCGTCCCGGTCAGCTTTACGCTCACGCCGGCGGGCGCTGCGACCGCGATGAAAGGCTCCGTGAGTCTGAAGCGCCTCGCCTTCGGCCTCGGCCAGGGCGACTGGGCCTCGACCGAGTGGGTCGGCGACGACGTGGACGTCCGCTTCGACCTGAAGCTCGCACCCGTCGGTTAGAGTCGCGCCCATGGACGGGCGCATGCCACCGCAGTTCGGGAACGTCGAGGACTGCGTCCAGCAGGTGATCTCGCGGGTCGGCCGCCGCATCGTGCTCTGCGCGCCGATCGGCGCCGGCAAGCCCGTCGCGCTCGTCAACGCCTTCTACCAGTGCGCCGCCGCCGATCCCGGCATCGAGCTCACCATCCTGACGGGCCTGACGCTGACGCGGCCCGAGACCTGCGAGCGAGCTCGAGCGCCGGCTGGTCGAGCCGATCACGGCGCGCATCTTCGGCAATGCGCCGGAACCCGCCTGGACCGGGCCGTTGCGCGCCGGGAAGCTGCCGCCCAACATCCGCGTGCAGGAATTCTTCATGGAGCCGGGCGCCTGGCTCACGCGCCGCTCGCGCAGCAGTCCTACGCGAGCATCAACTACACCCATGTCGCGCGCAGCGTACTCGGCGCAGGGCGCGAACGTCGTCGCACAGCAGGTCGCGCGCCGCCCGGGCGGCCGCGTGAGCCTCGGCACCAACCCGGACGTCACGGCCGACCTCATCCCGATGCTGCGCGAGCGCGAGCGGGCCGGACATGCCGTCGCCGTCATCGGCCAGGTGAACGACCGCATGCCCTTCATGTTCGGCGCGGCGGAAATGGCCGAAGTCCGGCCTCGACTTCGTCGTGGACGACCCGCGCGGCTACCACGAGCTGATCGCGCCGCCGAACGGCCCGATCCCGACCGCGGAGCATGCGATTGCGCTTGCGGCGAGCATGCTGGTGCGCGACGGCGGCACGATCCAGATCGGCATCGGCGAGCTCGGCGATGCGATCGTGCACGCGCTCACGCTGCGGCATCGCAGCAACGCGCATTGGCGGCGCGCGCTCTGCGGACATCGGGCTCCTGCCGCGCTTCGCCGCCGAACAGCAGGCGGTGGGCGGCGATGCGCCGTTCGGAGCGGGGCCTCTATGCCGTCACGGAAATGTTCGTCGACGGATTCCTCGACCTGTATCGCGAAGGCATCCTGAAGCGGCGCGCCGGGGACGGCGCGCTCCTGCACGGCGCCTTCCTGCTGGGGCCGCGCGCCTTCTACGAGGAACTGCGCGCCATGCCGGACGAGGAACGCGCGCTGTTTCGCATGATGCCCGGTGAGCTTCACGAACGAGCTGCTCGGCCCGGACTGGGAGGCGAAAGTCGCGCAGCGGCGCGATGCGCGCTTCATCAACTCCGCGATGATGGCGACGCTCGGCGGCGCGGTCGTCTCGGACGGCCTCGAGGACGGACGCGTGGTGAGCGGCGTCGGCGGGCAGTACAACTTCGTCGCGCAGGCGCACGACCTGCCGGGCGGCCGCTCGATCATCGCGGTGCGCGCGACGCGTGCAAGCGGCGGGACGCTGGAATCGAACATCCGCTGGAACTACGGCCACGAGACGATCCCGCGGCACCTGCGCGACATCGTGCTGACGGAGTACGGCATCGCGGACATCCGCGGCCGCAGCGACGCCGAGGTCGCGGCCGCGATGATCGAGATCGCCGACTCGCGCTTCCAGGCGGGACTCGTGGCCGACGCAAAGCGCGCCGGCAAGCTGCCGCAGGACTATGTCATTCCCGAGCGGTGTCTGCCGCAACCTGCCCGAGGTACTCGAACAGGCGCTCGCGCCGCACCGTGCGGAAGGCCGCTTCGGATCCCTGCCCTACGGCACGGATTTCAGCCCGGAGGAGATCCGCCTCGGCGCGGCGCTGCGCGGACTCAAGGCGCGCTCGGAGACGCTCGGCGGAAAGCTCGCGATCGCGGCGACGTTTCTGCGTCCGCTGCCGCGCGATGTCGTCGCTGAAGCCTCTCTTCGAACGCATGAATCTCGCCGCGCCGCGCGGCATGCGCGAACGCCTGCTGCGGCGGCTGCTCGCCGCCGCGCTTCTAAAAGGGACGCTCACCTTTTGCTGTAAGTACGTTGTGACGTCACCTTTTTCAAAGGTGACTGTCACCTTTCGTGGCGTTTTGGCGCGAGTCAGGACGCCACTGATGCCCGCGCCGGCCACCGCCATCGCGAAGGCCGCGAGATCGAGTCCGGGCAATGGGGCGTCGCCGAATCCGAACCGCGCCAGCAGCGCAAGGCCGAGGCACAACAGCACGGCGCCGCCAACCTGCCTCGCTGCGGACGCGCACCGGCGCATCGGCCGGCCGCGCCCGCCTTCCAGTCCTGCCAGCGATGACGGCGACCGGCAACAGCACGACGTAGAGAACGGCAATCCACAGCGGGCGCGTGAGCCACCACTCGGAACTTCCCGGTTCGATGCGCAGGCCGAATCCGCCAACCGCATAGGCCAGCGCCACCATGATCGCCAGCACCGTCAGGTGCCAGAGATAGACCGTCATGATCATCCCGTTCACCAGTACGGTCGCGGCCCAGACTCGCGAGCCCGACAGGAAGCGTCGTATCGGTGATTCCAGCGACAGGAGCAGGCCGAACTGGACGGCTGCGAGCGCGAGCAACGTGACTTTCGGCGGAAGCGTGTTGCTCAGATTCTCGTCCGGCGAGCCGACCATGGCCAGCGGATACGGGCCCTCGAAGACCAGCAGCACGAGCGCACCGAGGCCGACGGCCGCACAGGCGAGCAGGCGGCCGGGCCACCGGTGCGGCCGTCCCGCCAGACGAAACCGAGCTGGTGAACGGCGAGCCACACCCAGAAATAGTTGCTCCAGCCCAGCCATTGGAGGTTGGCCAGGAAGAACGCGAGCGTCCACCAGCGCGGCGGCGGCGACCAGGGCCCACAACGACGCGAATCCCCAGCGTCGCCAGGCGAAATAGCAGGCCGGCGCGAGCACGACGATCATGATGTAGATCGCCAGGAACCAGATCGGTATCAGCGCGGCACGCGATGCCAGCCGGATGACGCCGCCACCGACGCCGCAAAAATGCAGGATCGCAGCCAGGAGCGCCCATCCCGCCAGCAACGCGATCAGCGGCGTGACCAGGCGATTCAGCCGGGTCACCAGCCAGCCTGCGTAGCCGAGATTCCGCCGGCCGGCGCTTTCCAGCGAAACGGCGTTGGCATAGCCGCCGACGAAGAAAAATATCGGCATCACCTGGAACAGCCAGGTCAGCCACCGCGTCCAGGGCTGCAACTCGAGGATCGCGCCGGGCACCAGCGTGCCGTCACGGTAGTAGAGCGCGGCAATCAGCCAGTGGCCCGTGATCACGACCAGGATGGATGCGGCTCGCAGAAAATCGACGTATCGATTCCGGTCGGCGGGCGTTTGCGCCGCGATCGTCCTGGCCTGTGACCAGATGCCCATGGTGCGGACTCGAACGGACTCGATCGCCCGACGCTATCCCGACGGTGCGCCATTCGACGAGGCGCTCGGCCTGGCGACGAAGGGCCGCGCCGAATTTCTGCTGGTCGTAAAACGCGCCGAGCCCGTCGAGATCCGGCTTGCGGCGACGGAGCGTCTCCAGGCTGAACTCGATCGGCATGTCGCAGGCGATGATCGTGAGCCTGCGCGCGAAGTACGCCGCCTCGCGATGTTCGCGCAGCCGGTCGGCGAGTTTCGATGCGCCGCGGATCGGCAGGCTCCCGACCCGGTCGAGGCCGTCGTAGAGTTCTTCGAGCGAGGCGAAGGTCGCGAGCAGCGCCGCCGCGGTCTTCGGTCCCACGCCCGGCACGCCCGGGATGTTGTCCACGGAATCGCCGGTGAGCGCGAGGTAGTCGGCCATGCGCTCGGGCCGCACGCCGAACTGGCCCGCGATGTCCTGGTAGGCGAAGCGCCGCTCGCCGGCGTAGTCCCAGTAGTGGTCGCCGTCGCGCACGAGCTGCGCCAGGTCCTTGTCGCGGGTCACGATCACGGCGCAATGGCCGGCCTCGCGCAGGCGCGCCGCCATCGTGCCGATGATGTCGTCCGCTTCGTGCGTGGGGCTGCCGAACTCGGCGAGCCCGAGCAGGCGGCAGAGCTCGCGGCACAGCGCGAACTGGCGCTTCAGCTCGGGCGGCGCCGGCTCGCGGTTCGCCTTGTACGCGGGATAGATCGCATTCCGGAACGAGGTCGACAGGCTTTCGTCGAACGCGACCGCGACATGCTCCGGCTTCGCTTCCTCGAGCAGGTCGCCGAGAAAGCGGCCGAAGCCGTACAGCGCATTGACCGGCTGGCCGTCGCCGTCCGTCATCTCGAGGCCCACGGAATAGTAGGCCCGGAAGACGAAGTAGCTCGCGTCGATCAGGTGTACCGCGGGCGGTGCCGCGCGCTTCACTGCGTGAAACGCTGGATGCGCGCGTGCAGCGGGCTCGTGCGCGGGAAGTGCGCGAGCAGGTATTCCATCTGGTCGGCGAGCACGCGCCGGCCCTTGAGGTAGATGTATTCGGCGTAGGTCGGCGTGAACGGCACTGCGAGGAGCTGCATGCCCGCCTGCTCCGGCGTGCGCGAGGCCTTCTGGTTGTTGCAGCGGCGGCAGGCCGTGACGACGTTGTTCCAGACGTCCTTGCCGCCCTTGCAGAACGGGCGCACGTGATCGCGCGAGAGCTGGTGGGCCGTGAAGCGGCCGCCGCAATACATGCAGAGGTTGCGCGTCGCGCCGGAACAGCGTCTCGTTGTTGAGCGGCGGCACGTAGTCGCCGCGCAGGCTTCCCGGGTTTCCGGAAGAACCCTGCGTCGCCATCATCGAATTGACTTCGATCACCGTCTGGCGGCCGGTGCGCGCGTTCGTCCCGCCGTGCAGCGCGTACAGCCGGCTGCCGAATGCATACGCGACCTGGCCGAGGCAGTGCAGGCGCACGGCCTCCTTGTAGTCGATCCACTCGAGCGGCATGCCCGACGCATCCGTGCGCAGCACCTGCTGCGACAGTGCGATGAGCGCGCCGCCCGTCCTGATTGGCGCCCTTGAAATGCCGGTACCGGTACCCACAGACCCTATCCTGCCCCAGAAAGCTCCAAACAATAATGCACGATTATGATATTTTTCAACGCGCCGCCGCCCGGCCGGCAAGACCAACGGGAAGAATCTGGATGCCAGTCACGATCGGCGTGCTGAAAGAGACCGTGCGAGGCGAGAACCGCGTCGCAGTCGTGCCTGACGTGGCGACCCGCCTGATGGGCCAGGGCGCCCGGGTCCTGGTCGAGCGCGGCGCAGGCGCCGCCGCCCGTTTCCCGGATGCCCAGTACAAGGGACGTGAGCTTCGCCGACGGCGCGGACGCCGTCCTTGCGGGCTGCGACCTCCTCCTCACCGTGCAGCCGCCCGACGCCGGCATCGTCGCGAGGCTGAAGGCCGGCGCGACCGTCGTCGGCTTCCTCGCACCGCACGCCCAGGGCCCGCTCGTGCGCGCGCTGAAGGAAAAGCGCATCACCAGCTTCGCGATGGAGCTCGTGCCGCGCATCTCGCGCGCGCAGTCCATGGACGCGCCTTCTCGCAGGCGGCCGTCGCCGGCTACAAGGCCGTGCTCGATCGGCGCATCGGCGCTCGACAAGTTCTTCCCGATGCTGACGACCGCCGCCGGCACGATCCGCCCGGCCACCGTGCTCGTGATCGGCGCGGGCGTCGCGGGACTGCAGGCGATCGCGACCGCAAGGCGGCTCGGCGCGGTCGTCGAAGCGTACGACGTGCGCTGCGCCACGCGCGAGCAGATCCGCTCGCTCGGGCGAAGTTCGTCGAGACCGGCGTCACCGCGGAAGGCACGGGCGGATACGCGCGCGAGCTGACTGCGGAGGAAAAGGCGAAGCAGCAGGAAGTGCTCGATGCGCGCATCGCCGCGGCCGACTGCGTCATCACGACGGCCGGCGTCCCGGGCCGCCCGGCGCCGCGCATCATCACGCGCGCCGCGGTCGAGCGCATGAAGCCCGGCGCCGTGATCGTCGACCTGCTCGCCGAGGGCGGCGGCAACTGTGAGCTGACGCGCGCCGGCGAGACCGTGGACCACAATGGCGTGCGCATCCTGGGCCCGTCAACCTGCCTCGCGACCGTCGCGTACCACGCGAGCGAGATGTACGCGAAGAACCTCCTCAACTTCATCAAGCCGGCGCTCAAGGACGGGGCGCTCTGCGATCGACTGGAACGACGAGGCGTTCGCGGCCGCCGTGCGTCACGCATGACGGGGCGATCCGCCACGAACCGACCCGCAAGCTCGTGGAGGGCCAGCTAAATGGAAGGCGTGATCGCACTCTACATCGTGATGCTGGCCGCATTCACCGGCTACGAAATCATCGCGAAGGTGCCGGTCATCCTGCACACGCCGCTGATGTCCGGTCAGCAACTTCGTGCACGGCATCGTGCTGGTCGGCGCCATGGTCGCGCTCGGCCGCGCCGACGACGACCCTCGAGCAGGTGATCGGCTTCATCGGCGTCGTGCTCGGCGCCGGCAACGCGGTCGGCGGCTATGTCGTGACCGAGCGCATGCTGCAGATGTTCAAGGCGAGCGGCCAGAAGACAAAGAAGGAATCCGCGTGATGGCGGGCCTGCTACCGGACAACGCTCGCGACGCTCGCGATCAACCTCAGCTACCTGCTGGTCGCATTCCTTTTCATCATGGGCCTGAAGGCCATGAGCTCGCCGGTCACGGCGCGCCGCGGCATCGTCGTCGCCGGCGTCGGCATGCTGATCGGCACGCTGATGAGCTTCCTCTACCCGGGCATGGGGAATTTTCCGCTGATGCTCGCGGCCATCGCGATCGGCGGCGGGCTCGCCTGGTGGTCCGGGCGCATCGTCGCGATGACCGACATGCCGCAGATGATCGCGCTCTACAACGGCATGGGCGGCGGCGCGGCGGCGGCGATCGCGGCGGTCGAGCTCTTCCGCATCGCCTCGGCCGCGCCCGGCGCGGAGGCGACGCACGGTCCCGTGGTCACGGCGCTCGCAACCGCCGGCGCATTCATCGGCGCGGTCAGCTTTTCGGGCTCGCTGGTCGCCTTCGGCAAGCTGCAGGGCCTGATCAAGCGCAGCTTCCGGTTCAAGGGCCAGCAGATCGTGAACCTCGCGATCCTCGCCGGACGCTTGCGCTCGGCGTCTCGATCGTGATCAACGGTCACCCGACGGAGCACAACGTCATCCACTTCTTTCGCGCTCGCGCTCCTGCTCGGCGTCGACGATGACGCTGCCGATCGGCGGCGCGGACATGCCGGTCGTGATCTCGCTCTACAACGCGTTCACGGGACTCGCCGTCGCCTTCGAGGGCTTCGTGCTCGAGAACGCCGCGATGATCATCGCCGGCATCGTGGTCGGCTCCGCCGGCACGCTGCTCACCCAGCTCATGGCGAAGGCCATGAACCGCTCGCTCGGCAACGTGCTGTTCTCGGACTTCGGCGAGGGCGCGGCAGCGGCCGCCGAAGGCGTCACGGGCGCGCTGAAGCCGATCGAGCCGTCGGACGCCGGCGTCACGATGGCCTTCGCGCAGAAAGTGATCGTGATCCCGGGCTACGGCATGGCGGTCGCGCAGGCGCAGCATTAAGGTCTGGGAGCTGTGCCAGCTCCTGATCGACAAGGGCGTGATGGTGCGTTTCGCGATCCACCCGGTCGCGGGCCGAATGCCCGGCCACATGAACGTGCTGCTCGCCGAGGCGGGCGTGCCCTACGACCTCATCTCGGACCTCGACGAGATCAACGCCGAGTTCGAGACGGCGGACGTCGCGCTCGTGATCGGCGCGAACGACGTCGTGAACCCGGTCGCGCGCACCGACAAGGCGAGCCCGATCTACGGCATGCCGATCCTGAACGCCGACAAGGCGAAGAACGTGCTCGTCATCAAGCGCGGACAGGGCGCCGGCTTCTCGGGCATCGAGAACCACCTCTTCTATCTCGACAACACGCGCATGGTGTACGGCGACGCGCAGAAGGTCGCCGCGGAACTCATCCAGGCGATCAAGGCTGTCGGGTAGTAGTCGCGCGGCGCGCACTTCGCCGGCGGGATCCCTTCGCTCGCTCAGAAGAACGGACATTCGCTCGCTCCGGGGTCCCGCAACGGCTCGTGCGCGCTGCGGCTCTGCCTCCGGCGGTCTTGAACACACGAGTCGCCCCACGGCGCAGCTGCGACGACTGATGCCCGCCGGATCTGTCGACGAGCGTATCGGGCGCGGCCGGCCGTGCTGGGCCCCGGAGCGAGCGAATGTCCGGTCTTCCGCAGCGAGCGAGCCGAACCCCGCCGGCCAAGCGCGCGCCTGGCACCGTCGCGGCTTACCCGTCGGTCAGAGATTCTCGTAGAACGCGCCGAAGGGGCGCGTCGGGTGGCGCAGCTGGATTTCGAGGATCCAGAGATCGGGCGACGGGACGAAGTTCTGCTCGATGAGCGCGCCGTCGTAGTGCGCCTTGTGCGGAAATTCAGAAATGCGGTGCCCGGTCATCTCGAGGTTGAGCTGCCAGCCGCGCGCCTCGGCCTTCCGAAACGGCGACGCGGTAGAGAGCCTCGCCGGTCAGGCGCGTCGCTGCTGCCAGCGCGCGGCGACCGGCATCGAACACGTCCTTCACATCGCGCGGATGCGGTTCATCTCGGGATCGGAGCCGGTCGTGAACGTGGCGCCGCCGTCGCCCTCCCAGTCGCTTCCACACGGGCCGATGTCCACGAAGTAGATATCGTCGTCGCCCAGCACGGCGCCGGGCTCGGACGGCTGGCGAAAGGTCAGCGTCGTGTTCACGCCGAAGCGCAGGTTGATGCCGTGCCAGCCGCGCAGGAGCCCGTCCTCGCGCGAGCACCTGGCGGGCGAGCGCGATGCCCTCGTCCTCCGTCATGCCGGTCCGGATCAGCTCGCCGATGCGCCGGATCGCCTCGAAGGTGCGGTGGCGCGTCTCGACCATCCCGGCGCGGTCGAAGCCGAGCCGACAGGCTTCCGCGCTTGCCTGGTCCAGCCGTTGCGGATTGTGTCAGCCAAGCGGCCTCGCGGGAAAGTCGCGGCTCACGCGACCTCGTCGGCGTCCGGCATCAGGAGCCACAGCAACAGGTAGACGATGATGCCCGGGAAGGCGACGCTCAGGATCGAGAGGATCACGTAGGCGACGCGCACGCGGTCGGCCTTCCAGCCGAGCCATTGCGGCGAGACCGCCGCAGACACCGGCGATCATCCGGTCATGCGAGCGCTTGAGCGGTGCGTTTGCCATCCTCCGAATATCGTCCCACGGAGTCGCGCCGGATGCGAGTCCTCAGCAGGGCGGGCAGGGCCGCTTAGTCCACGGAGCCTGGGTTGCGAGCCCTGGCGGCGCTGGATCGCATGGCGCCGCTCCTCGGGGGACATCTGCTGCCAGCGCTCGCGCAAGGCTTCGCGCCGCTCGGGCGGCAGATCCTTAAATTGCTGGTAGGCCTTGCGCAGCGCCTCCTGCTTTTCGGGCGGGAGGTTCGCGGAAACGCTGCCATCCCTTGCGCAGCCTTTCGCGCTGATCCGGCGTGAGCGAGCGCCAGTGCTGCCAGCGCTCGTTCGCCTGCGCGCGGCCGATGCCGTCCATCCTGAGCCAGCGCTTCGCGCCGTCGGCCATCGCGCGCTGGCGCTCGGGCGGCAGCGAGTCCCAGCGATCCTTCTGGCCCGCAAGCAATGCCTGCGACGGTTCGTCGAGCGCGCCCCAGGCGACGCCGGCGGCATGCCTCGTCGGCGAGCGCCGGCGCGGCGCCGAGCACCAGCAGGACGAGCAGCAGCGTTGCGAACTTATTCATCGTGGTCTTCCTTCGCTTTTTCCTTTCCGCGTCCTTGAGCGCCTGCTGCGCCTCGCGCGTCGAGATGAACTCGATCAGCTCCGGTTCTCGCCGCCGATCTCACCGAGGAACCTCGCAGGAGCTCCGGGTCCGGGCGGCGCTGGCGGCACCGGCTGCGGATCCTGCGCAAGGGCAGGCGCGGCGACGAGGAGCGCAGCGATGACGAATGGCGGCCGCATCGCTCAGCCCACGCCGTCCGGGATCTGTTCCTGCCGCCCAGGCGACGAAGTCGGCGTCCTCGCCCAGGCAGGTCGAAGTCCTCGCCGCCCGCCACGATGTCGAGGTCCTCAAGGCGGCGGCATCCGAGCCGCCGTGGCGCCGGCCTCTTCGCGCTGCGCACAGGAGCGCCAGCAAGGATCGCCGCGGCCGCGGCGCCGCGCGGGCAGCCAGGGCTGCCGCGCGGCCCAGGCCGCGATGGCGCAGCTCCGGTGAGTGCCGCCGCACCGCGTGCGCAAGCCGCGAGCGCGTCGCCGCATCCCCAGCCTCGACGCTCGCATCGAATGGCGCGCGGCTCTTTCGTTCCAGTTCGCGCATCTCGTCTTCGTTCATGCCTGCCATTCTCCCAGCGCGCCCTGCAGGGCCTGCATGGCGCGAAAGTAATGCGTCTTGACGCTGCCCTCGGAGCAGCCCATCGCGACCGCCGCCTGCGCGACGTCGAGACCCTCGAAGTTCCGGAACAGGAAGGCCTCGCGCTGGCGGCCGGCTCAGCGTCGCGAGCACCGCTTCGATGCGCGCCAGCAGTTCCTCGCCCTCGAGCACTTCGTCCGGGCGCCCGCGCGTATCCGCGACGTCCTCGACCGGATCCCGCGCCGGCTCGTCCCCGGTGCGCGCCGACCAGAACGCCATCACGGCGCGCCGGATTCCGGCGCGGCGCTGCAGGTCGGTGATGCGGTTTCTGAGGATCCGGTAGAAGAGCGGCCGCCATTCGATCTTCCGGACGCTGCGGCGTAGTGCCGCACCAGGCGGATCATCGCGTCCTGCACCGCGTCCTCGGCTTCGGCGCGATCGCGCAGCGCAGGCGAGCGATCCGATGCGCGCGGCGCTCGATCCCGGCGAGGAACCTGTCGAGCGCGCGCTCCCGGTCCACGGTCTCCTCCCGCGCTCGCGCCCGGCCGGCCGAGCGACAATGGCGCATCGAGCGTAGCAGAGCGAATCACCGGCTCGTCCTCCATCGCGTCCCGACTCCGCCGCCGGCCCCGGTGATATAACGGTCGCAGCCGGGCGGCGGTTGACGTCGGTCCGGCTTGTTTATCAACTCACTGAATCAAAGGGATTTTTGGCCAAGTCGCCGCCCCATCCTCCAGGTCGTCTTCGACACGCCGCTCAGGCGCTGCTTCGACTACCTGCCCGGCCGCCGGCGAGCGCATCCCAGCGCCCGGCGAGCGCGTGCGCGTGCCGCTCGGCAGGCGCCGCGCGATCGGCCTCGTCGCCGCGCACGCGACGGATCGAGCGAGCTGCCGCGCGCGCGCCTGAAGTCCGTCGTCGACGCGCTCGACACGATGCCGCTCTGGGACGACGTGACCTTCAACCTGCTGCTGCTCTGGGCCGCCGACTACTACCACCACCCGCTCGGCGACGTGCTGTTCGGCGCGATGCCGAAAATGCTGCGCGCAGGGCGCGGCTGCCGTGCGCGATACGATCGTCTCGGCGACTCGGCGACGCGGGACGCGCGGCGATCGCGGCGGGCACTGCGCCTCGGCCGCCGGCAGCAGAGCGCTCATTGCGCTCCTCGGCACCGACGGCGCGAGCGCGCGGCGATCGCGGAAGCCGGGCCACCAGGCCGTCGTCCGCGATTTCGCAAAGCGCGGCTGGCTCGAATCCGAGGCGCGGCCCGAGGCGCCGCCGCCGGCATGGCCTCGGCCGGCCCGGACCGGTGCTGACCGCGGACCAGGCGCGCGGCGGTGACGCGATCGGGGCCTCGCTCGAAGTTCGAAGCCTTCCTGCTGCATGGCGTCACCGGCAGCGGCAAGACGGAGGTGTACCTGCGGCTCATCGAGCGCGTGCTCGAAGCGGGCCGCGGCGCGCTCGTGCTCGTGCCCGAGATCGCGCTGACGCCGCAGCTCGTCGCGCGCTTTCGCGCACGACTCTCGGCGCCGGTCGTCGCGTCTGCACTCCTCGCTCGCCGACGGCGCGCGCCTCGAGGCCTGGCGCGCCGCGGCCTCGGCGCGCGCGCCGGTCGTGATCGGCACGCGCTCGGCCGTCGCGACGCCGATGCCGGCGCTCGGCCTCGTGGTCGTGGACGAGGAGCACGACGCTTCGTACAAGCAGCAGGAAGGATTCCGCTACTCCGGCGCGCGACCTCGCGATCGTGCGCGCGCAGCGCGCGGGCGTGCCGGTCGTGCTCGGCTCCGCGACGCCCTCGCTCGAGACGCTCGCGAATGCGGCCGCCGGCCGCTACGTGAAGGTCTCGCTGCCTCGAGCGCACCGGCCGCGCCGGAAAGCCGCGCGTTACGGTCGTCGACCTTCGCGTCAACGCGGCGCGCGACGGTCTCTCGCCGCCCGCGCTCGCGGCGATCGGGCGGCATCTCGACGCGAAGCGGCCAGGTGCTCGTCTTCCTGAACCGGCGCGGCTACGCGCCCACGATGTTCTGCTCCGGCTGCGGCTGGCTCGCGCCCTGCAAGTCCTGCGACGCCCGGCTCACGGTGCATCTGCGCGCGCGCCTGCTCGCCTGCCATCACTGCGGCGCCGAGGAGCCGCTGCCCTTTGCCTGCCCGCGCTGCGGCAACGGAGCTCGCACCCGGTCGGCGAGGGCACGGAGCGCGTCGAGACGACGCTGAAGCAGCTTTTCCCGCCGCGACGCTCGGTGCGCATCGACCGCGACGTGATCCGGCGCCGCGGCGACCTCGAAGAAGCGCTGGCCTCGCGTCAACGACGGCCGCGCGCGCATCCTGCTCGGCACGCAGATGCTGACGAAGGGCCACGACTTTCCCGGACGTGACGCTCGTCGTCGTGCTGGCCGCGGACCAGGGGCTGTTCGGCGCGGACTTCCGCGCGAGCGAGCGCCTCGCGCAGCAGATCGTGCAGGTCGCCGGCCGCGCCGGCCGCGGCGACCGGCCCGGCGAGGTCCTGATCCAGACGTCCTATCCCGAGCACCCGCTCCTCAAGTGCCTCATCACGGAGGGCTATGAGGGCTTTGCGTCCCTGGCCCTCGAGGAGCGGCGCGCCGCGCGCTGGCCGCCCTACTCGCACCTCGCGCTGCTGCGCGCCGATTCGCCGGCGCGCGCCGAGGCGTTCGACTTCCTGCATGCGGCCGAAGCCGCGGCGCCCGACTCGCGCGGCGGACGGATCCGCCTGCTCGGCCCTGCGCCCGCCGCGATGGCGCGGCGCGCGGGCCGGCACCGCGCGCAGCTCTCGTCGAGTCGCCGGTCCGCGGGCGCGTTGCAGGCAGTTCCTCGCCGAGTGGGTCGCCGGAGTCGCGAAACTCAATGCGCCGCGTTCGCTGCGCTGGTCGCTCGACGTCGATCCGGCCGAAGTCGATTAGTAGATGGATAGAATTGCGCGCTTGAAAAATCGCATCGAAAAGCTCGTCCTGGACGCGCTCGCGGCGCTGCCGCCCGGCACGCTGCCGGCGACGCGCCGCCGCCGGATCCCGCGATCGAGCGCAGCCGCGACGTCGCGCACGGCGACTTCGCGACCGGCGTCGCGATGCGCCTCGCCAAGGCCGCGCGCACGAATCCGCGCGAGCTCGCGCGAGGCGATCGTCGCGGCGCTCCGGCGAACGACCTGATCGCGAAGACCGAGATCGCGGGGCCGGGCTTCATCAATCTTCTTCATGACGCCCGCCGCCTGGCAGGCCGAGATGAGCGCGCGTGCTCGCGGAAGGCGCGCGTTACGGCGCGGCAACGACGGCGGCGGCAGGCGCGACGATCGTCGAGTTCGTCTCCGCGAACCCGACCGGCCCGCTGCACGTCGGCCACGGCCGGCACGCGGCGCTTCGGCGCGACGGTCGCGAACCTGCTCGAGGCCGGCGGGCTGGCGCGTGCACCGCGAGTACTACGTCAACGACGCCGGCCGCCAGATGGACATCCTCGCGGCGAGCGTGTGGCTGCGCTACCTCGAAGCTCTGCGGCGAGACAGTTGCCGTTTCCCGCCGAACGGCTACCGCGGCGACTACGTGCGCCCCGATGGCCGAGCGGCTGCGACGCGACGCAGGGCGATGCGCTGCGGCGCCCGGCCGCCGTCGTGCTCGCGCGGCCTGCCGACGGATGAGCCGAGGGCGGCGACAAGGACGCTGTACATCGATGCCGTGATCGCGCGCGCGCGAAGCTGCTCGGCGACGACGGCTTCCGCGCAGTGTTCGACGTCGGGCTCGACCGACATCCTCGCGGACATCCGCGACGACCTCGCCGACTTCGGCGTGCGCTTCGACCGCTGGTACTCTGAGCAGGACCTCGGCGACGGCAAGGACGGCGGGCCGATCGACCGGGCGCCTGGAGCGCCTGCGCGAGCACGGCGCACGTCTTCGAGCAGGACGGCGCGACCTGGTTTCGCGCGACGGAGTTCGGCGACGAGAAGGACCGCGTCGTCGTGCGCGCGAACGGCCAGAAGACCTACTTCGCCTCCGACATCGCCTACCACCTCGACAAGCGCGAGCGCGGCTTCGACCTGCTCGTCACGACGTCCTCGGCGCCGACCACCACGGCTACGTGGCGCGCGTGCGCGCGGGGCTCGCCGCGATGGGCGAGCCGCGCCGACTCGCTGCGAGGTGCCGCTGGTCCAGTTCGTCACGCTGTTCACGGGCGGCGAGAAGGTGCCGATGGGCAAGCGCGAGGCGCAGTTCGTGACGCTGCGCGAGCTGCGCACGCGAAGTCGGCAACGACGCCGCGCGCTTCATCTACGTGATGCGCTGCCAACGACCAGCCGCTCGACTTCGACCTCGAGCTCGCGAAGAAGCAGCAGCAACGACAACCCGGTCTACTACGTCCAGTACGCGCACGCGCGCATCGCGAGCGTGCTGAAGCAGGCCGCCGAGCGCGGCCTGCCGTTCGACCGAGGCCGCCGGCCTCGAGGCCCCGCCTCCTCGGCGAGCCGGCGGAGCTCGCGCTGATGCGGAGATCTCACGCTGGCCCGGAGGTCGTGCGCCTCGGCGCCGAGCAGCGCGCGCCGCACCTCGTGGTCCATTACCTGCGCGAGCTCGCGCAGGCTTTCCATGCCTGCTACGCCGCGCTGCAGTTCATCGTGGACGACGCGAGATCCGGAACGGCCGGCTCGCGCTGATCGCCGCGGCGCGCCAGGTGCTGCAGAACGCGCTCGCGCATGCCTCGGCGTCTCGGCGCCCGAGACGATGTGATGGTGGCACGCGACTACAAGCGCAGCCGCGGGCGGCGGGAGGGATTCTCCGGCTGGACCGGCCTCTTCATCGGCCTGGTCGCGGGCCTTGCGGTCGGCTTCGGGTTCTATCTGCTTCGACCCGCGCGTACCCGAAGGAACCGGAGCCGGGCAGAAAGCGGACGCCGGCGCCGTGCCCGCCTCGGCGAGCGAGTCGGCGGCCGAGGAGCCGCCGGAGCGCTACGACTTCTACCAGATGCTGCCGAACTTCGAGGTGGTCGTCCCCGAGAAGGAAGTCGTCATGCCGCGCGATGCGCCCGAGGCCGCGGGAGTCGAAGGGCGCCTACGTGCTGCAGGCCGGCTCATACAAGAAGTTCGAGGACGCCGACCGCGTGCGCGCGCAGCTCGCCCTGCAGGGCATCGAGTCGAACGTGCAGCGGGTCGCGATCGACAACGACACCTGGCATCGCGTGCGGATCGGGCCGATCAGCGATCCGGAAGGAGCTGAATCCGCGTACGACAGCGCTTGAAGAAGCCGAAGTCGACTTTCTCGTCGTGAAAGTCGGGGACTGAGCCGAGGGACAAAGGGGACGCTCACCTTTCCGAAGAGCGGTACAGTCCGCCTTCAACGGCGCGCTACGCGCACCTTCAGCGTACAGTCCCCTTCGACGTTGCCTTAGGCTTTCACGCGAAGGTTGTTCTTCACGGACTTCACGCCCGCGACCGATCTGCGCCACCTTGCCGGCGTCGCTCTGCGCTCTGGCTGTCGACGAAGCCGGAGAGCTGGACGACGCCGCTCTCGTCTGGACCTTGATGTCGCCGGCCTTGGTCTGATCGCTCCTGACCAGCGCCGTGTTGACCTTCGACGTGATGCCGGAATCGTCGATCGACTGTCCGGCTGACGCGCCCGCCGTCTTGACGATGAGGTTGTTCTCGACCTGCTTCACGCCCTTGACGCCCTTCGCGACCGTCTCGGCCTGGGCCTTTTCCTTGGCGGTGTCGACAAATCCGTTCAGCTGAACGATGCCCTTGTTGACCTCGACATTGATCTCGCCGGCCTCGGTCGTCTTGTCGCTGCCGAGCGCCGACTTCACCTTGCCGAGGAGCATGGTGTCATCCGTGTATTCGCCGAATGTCCGCTTGGTTTCCTCGGCGGCATGGACGACTGGCACCGATCAGGCCCGTCGCCGCAATGGCCGCTACCAGCATTTTCTCGTGAACATGGCCGTTGTCTCCGTGAGTTGAACGATCAGTCTTCGCTGATTTGCCGGAAGTCTACGCCCAGCGAGCGCAGCTTGCGGTACAGATGCGTGCGCTCCATGCCGACACGCTTCGCGAGCAGGCCCGACCTTTCCATTGCAGAGCATCGAGCTGCTGCAGGAGGTAGGCCGCTCGAACTGCTCCCGCGCCTCCCGGAGCGGCAGCGCGAGCAGGTCCTGCTTCACGAGCGGCTCGTCGGGAGTCTGCTGCGCGACGAGGTGCTGCTCGATTTCGTCGAGGCCGATCTCCTCGGGCCGCCGATGATCAGCACGCGCTGGACGAGGTTCCGCAGCTCCGCGCACGTTGCCGGGCCAGGGATAGTTGCGGAGCCGGTTCTGCGCCGCGACCGAGAAGCGCCGGAAAGTCATGGCCTCTTCGTCCACCAGGCGGTCCACGTAGTGGCGCGAGCAGGTCCGGGACATCCTCCGCGTACTCCCGCAGCGGCGGGATGCGGATCGAGATGACCTCGAGGTGGGCCATCAGGTCGCGCCGCGAGGCCGCTCGCGGGCACCGTCGTGCCCGGGCTGCGCCCCCGTGATGAAACGCGCGTCGAACGGAATGACCTCGGTCGAGCCCGGCGCTGCCAGCCGTGCTGCCCGAGGTCCGCGAGCAGCAGGCGCTGCGCGTTCGGCGTCAGGTCCTCGACGCCGCCGAGGAACAGCGTGCCGCCGTGCGCCTGCTCGAAGAGTCCGGGCTCGGCCTTGCCGCCGGAGGCGACGCCGCGCAACTTGTCCGCGGCGTTCGTATCGTCGAGGCTCGCGCAGGTCACGACGACGAACGCCCCGGCGGCGCGCGGCCCGAGCGAATGCATGTAGCGCGCGAAGGCCTCGCGGCCCGTGCCCGCCTCGCCGACCAGCATCACGCGGAGACGTCATGGGCCGCGACCTGCTGCACCTGCTCGCGCAGCTTCTGCATGAGGCGGCTCTTGCCGACCGGCGCGACCAGCGGCGGGATCAGCGTGCGGTGCGCCTGGCGCCGGCGCTTGCCGGCCTCCAGCGCGCGCTCCGCGGTCCGCAGCAGCTTCGCGATCGAGAGCGGCTTCTCCACGAAGTCGAAGGCGCCGAGCCGGGTCGCCTCGACCGCCGTCTCGACCGTGCCGTGGCCCGAGAGCATGACGACCGGGCAGTGCAGCGTGTTCTTCTCGTTCCACTCGCGCAGCAGCGTGATGCCGTCCATGTCGGGCATCCAGATGTCCAGCAGCACGAGGTCGGGCTCCTGGCGCGCGCGCAGCGCGGCGCGCGGATGCCGCGTCGGCCGCGACCTCGATCTCGTAGCCCTCTTCCGCGAGGATTTCGAGAGCAGCCCCGGATGTCAGCCTCGTCGTCGACGACCAGAATTCTCGGCGAGCTCATGCTTTCTCTCCTCGCCTCGGCCCGCCGCAGCTCACGCGCGACCGCCGGCAATGTCATGCGTACTCTCGCGCCGCCCTGCGGCGCGTTGTCGACCTCGACCTGCCCCCGTGCTCTTCGACGATCCGGCGCACGATGGCGAGACCGAGCCCCGTGCCCTTTGGCTTCGAGGTGACGTAGGGATCGAAAGCCTGCTCGAGCAGGCCACCCTGGAAGCCGGGCCCGTTGTCGACGACGGTCAGCGCGATCTGGTCGCCCACGCGCTGCGTCTCGATCATGATGACAGGATTCTCCCGCCCGTCGAGCGCCTCGAGCGAGTTCGTCAGCAGGTTGTTCAGGAGCTGGCGGATGCGCCCCGGGTCGGCCTCGAGCGGGGCCGCCTTCGGGTCGAGCGCAGAGGCCGAAGGCGACCCGCGGGTCCTGGCGCGTGGTAGAGGTCCGAGACCTGCCGGATCAGCGCGCCGAGGTCGAACTCGGAAACGTGCATCTCCGGGCGCCTCGCGTATTCGGAGAACGCCGCCACCATCTGCTTCATGCGCCTCGACCTGCTGCACGATGGTGTGCGTCGAGCGGTCGAGGAGCTCCGCCTCGGGCGCGGCAAGCTCCGCGCATGAGCTTGCGGCGCATGCGCTCGGCGGAGAGCTGGATCGGTGTCAGGGGATTCCGATCTCGTGCGCGAGGCGGCGCGCACCTCGCCCCAGGCCGCCTGGCGCTGGGCCTGCAGGAGCTGCGTCACCTCGTCGAACACGAGCACGAGTCCCTGCGCGCCGGCGTCGCCCGGAAGCGCCGTGCAGGCGCAGACGAGCTCGCGCCGGCCGGTCTCGGTCCGAAGCGTCACCTGCTCGCGCCACTCGGTCTCGCCCGTCTCGACGTGGCGCTGCAGCACCTCGTGCAGCTCGGCGAGGAGCGGCTGGCCGGCCGCGATCTCCGCGAGCGGGCGGCCCGGCGCATCCGCGAAATCGACGCCGAGGATGGTGCCCGCCGCCTGGTTCGCAACGCGCACGCGAAGGTCCGGCTCGAGCGAGATCACGCCGCTCGTGAGCCGCGCGAGGATCACCGCGAGCGCCGCGCGCTCGGCCTCGACCGCGGCCTGGCTTCGCTCGTCTCCTCGCGCGCGCGCGGGCGAGCTTCTTCGTCATGTCGTTGAACGAGGTGACGAGGTAAGCCGATCTCGTCGTGCGAGGGGCGCAGTAGGCGCGTGTCGAAGTCGCCTTCGCGACCGCGCGCGTGCCCGCGATGAGGTCCTGGACCGGGCGCACCAGGCGCTCGGAAAAATACAGTGCGCCGTACATCGCGGCGAGCAGCGCCATGAGCGAGCACGAGCGAGAGGGTCAGCACGAACGTCGCCTTGAGCGGCTCGCGCAGGAACGAGAGCTGGCCGTACTGCTGGTAGGCCTGCTGCACGGTGCCGGCAAGATCCGAGAGCCGCTGCGGCACCGGATAGGTCGCGACGAGCAAGTAGCCTTGCGTGCCCGGGCCGGCGCGGATCGGGGTCGCGGCCAGCACCTGGTAGCCGCCGCCCTGCGCCGGCTGCAGGCTCACGTGCGGCCGTCCCTGTCGCAGCTGCAGCAGGAGTTCCTCCGGCGGCACGGCGGGCAGCGCGTGCACCATGCCCGCGCGGCTGTAGGCGACGGACTGGCCGCCCGCGCTCGTGACGATGAGTTCTTCCGCGCCAGAGGCGCGAAGTTCCTCGTCGAGCGCGAGGTAGAGCGAGCTGCCCTCGAGTCCGTCGAGGCGAGCCGCCATTCGCGAGGTGCGGTCGAGGTACTCGCGCATGCGCAGGTCGAGCGCCGCGCGAGAGGCCGAGCGCGTCGGTGAGCCCCTGGCGCACCTCGGCGTGGAACCAGCTGTCGATGCCCCGCGTCAGGAACGTCACTGGAAAACGCGAACACGAGCAGGAGCGGCGCGATCGCGAGTCCGCCGAACATGAGCAGGCGTGCGGCCGCGCAGCCGGGAGCCTGGCACGTGCCGGCGCCAGTCGCGGACGAAGTCCGCGAGCCTGCCGCCGATCAGCACGAGGAGCGCGATGACGCCCGTGACGTTGACGAGGAGGATCCCGAGGTACAGCTCGCCGAAGCGCTGCGGGCCCTCGGCCGTCATCGCGAGCATGACGAGCGCCGCCAGCCAGACGACGATGCCGATGCCGACCGCGAACGGGAGCCAGCGGCGGATCATGGCCGCACCTTCCAGGCATACCACTCGGTCGTGCGCGACCAGCTCTTCCAGAACAGCAGCATGCGCACGGCCGCCGGCAGGTCGCCGATCTCGACCGTCGCGCGTACGCGCATGTCGAAGCGCTGGCCCTCAGGCAGGCTCGCAGTGTCCGCGATCGTGATCCCGCTGATGCGCGACAGCGCCTCGAGCGCCTCGGCCTGCGTCGCGTGGCTCACGTGCGCACCGGTCGCGCCATCGGTCACGACGAAGCGCTCGGCGATCGCGTCGTAGGCGAGCTGCCACTCGCGCGTCATCGAGACGACGTCCTCGTCGAGCAGCAGGCGGCGCTCGACGGTCGCCTCGACCTCGAGCTTGAGGGTGAGCGGGACGCCTTCCTCGAAGGCCTGTTGCGCGGCTTGCGCGAGCGCGAGGTCGAGCCGCACGTCGAGCTGCCACGAGCCGTTCACGAGCTCGACGTAAGCGTTCCTGACCTCGAATCGCTCCGCGTCCTGGCCGCGCGCGGCAAGGCCGCGGTCGCGCAGCAGAGCGCGACGAGCAAAATGAGCCAGCGACGTGCCCGCATCGAATGCACCTCAGGCCCGCTTCTCGAGGCAGGCGTAGTAGAAGCCGTCGGCGTCGGCCGCGCCGCTCGCGAGCGCGCAGCCAGGCCCCGCAACCTGCCACGGCAGTGCGCCGGGCAACAAAAGCCTAGCAGATTCGGTCACGTCGACCGCCCCGGGCGTTTCCTCGAGGAAAGCGCCGACCACGCCGGCGTTTTCGGCGGCAAAGATCGAGCAGCTTGCATAGGCCAGCCGGCCTCCGGGGGCGAGCAGGCCCCAGGCGGCGCAGCAGCGCCGATCTGCTGGGCCGCGAAGCGCGGGATATCGGCGGCGCGGCGCAGGAGCTTGATGTCCGGGTGGCGCCGGATCACGCCGGTGCCGGAACAGGGCACGTCGAGCAGGATGCGCTCGAACGGACGGCCATCCCACCACTCCGCGGGATTTGCCGCGTTTCCGACCACGACGCGCGCCGCGAGGCGAAGCCGCGCGAGGTTCGCCCCGATTCGCGCCGCCCGCGTCGCGTCCACGTCGAGCGCGACGAGTTCGGCGATACCGGGCTCGAGTTCGAGCAGGTGACAGGCCTTCCCGCCGGGAGCCGCGCAGGCATCGAGCACGCGCATGCCGGGCGCGACCGCGAGCAACCCCGGTGCGAGCTGCGCCGCGACGTCCTGCACCGAGACGTCGCCCTCCGCAAAGCCGGGCAACAAGTGAACGTCCATCGGCTCGGCGAGCCGCAGCGCCTCAGGCGCGAACGGCGCGGCTTCGGCGCCGAAGCCCGCGTCGGCAAGGCGCGCCCGGTAAGCATCGCGCGTCCCGTGCCGTGCGTTCACGCGCAGCCACATCGGCGGCTCGGCGTTGCCCGCCGCCGCGATCGACTCCCAGTGCTCCGGCCAGTCGAGCGCGAAGGCATCCAGCATCCACTCGGCGTGGGCGTGGCGCGCCGCGCGCTGGCCGCGCGCGCTCGCAAGGATGGACTCGCGCTCGCGCTGGAATCGGCGCAGCACCGCGTTGACGAGCCCGGCCGCGCGCGGCCGGCCGAGCGCGCGAGCGGCCTCGACCGTCTCCGAGACGGCAGCGTGCTCCGGCGTCGCGGCGTGCAGGAGCTGGTAGAGGCCGGTGAGGGAGGAGCGCGCGAACTTCCGGATCCTGCTGCGCGCCCGGGCGGTCGAGCAGCCGCGCGAGGCAGGCGTCGAAGCTCGAAGTACCAGCGCACCGTGCCGAAGGCGATCGACTGCGTGGCCGGACGCGGCACGCCATCGCGGGTGAATGCCGCGACGGCATCTTCGAGGCGTCGGCCGCGCACGCGACGGCGACGACGCAGCGCGCCGCCGCTGCACGGATGGCGGCGCCTCCCGGCGTGCTCAGGCGAGCACCCGGCCCGCGAGCGGGCGCGAATTCGCGAGCTCGCGCCGCGCTCACCGCGCGCCGGCCCGGCAACTGCACGCGCGTCAGCGCGAGCGCCTGCTCACCCGCCATGACGACGATGCCGTCCGCGTCCGGCCGAGAGAATCGTTCCGGGCACGGGGCCGGGCGATGCGGCCACCACCCGCGATTCGAAGATGCGCAGCTGCGCGCCGTCGAGCGTCGTCTCCGCGACGGGGCGCGGGTTCAGCGCGCGCACGCGCCGCTCGAGCGCTGCCGCGCCCTCGCGCCAGTCGAGCCGCGCCTCGGCCTTGGAAAGCTTGGCGGCGTACGTGCGCCAGACGCGGATCCTGCGGCGTGAACTTCGCAGTCCCGGCATCCAGCGCATCGAGCGCGGCGACGATCGCGGCGCCGCCCTCCTCCGCGAGCCGCAGCTCCAGCTCGCCCGCGGTCGTGCGCGCGCCGATCGCGAGCTCGCGCGCAAGCATCACCGGTCCGTGTCGAGCCCTGCCTCCATGCGCATGATGCAGACGCCCGCTGCGGCGTCGCCCGCGAGGATCGCACGCGCAACGGGCGCAGCGCCCCGCCAGCGCGGCAGCAGCGAGGCATGAACGTTGAGGCAGCCGAATCGCGGCAGCGCGAGGCACATCGGCGGGCAGCAGGAGTCCATAGGCGACGACGACCATGACGTCCGGCGCAAACGACGCGAGCGCTTCGCGCGCGTCGTCGTCGCGCAGTGGTGTCGGGCTGTCGCACGGGAATCCCGAGCGCGAGCGCGCGCTCCTTGACCGGGCCTGCGGTGAGCGGCGGCCGCGGCCGCTCGGGCGGTCGGGCTGGGTGAAGACGGCGACGAGCCGGTGTCGCGAGGAAGTGATCGCCTCGAGCGAGGGCACCGCGAAGTCAGGTGTTCCGGCGAAGACGACCGCCAGGCCGGGGTCCATGGCGGCGCGGCCGGTCAGATCGCCGGCGCGCGTGACGTTTCGGGCGCGCGGCCTTCCGCGCGCAGCTTCCGCTCCTTCTCGAGCTTCTTGCGCACGCGCTGGCGCTTCATCTCTGAAAGATAGTCGACGAAGAGCTTGCCGTCGAGGTGGTCGACTTCGTGCTGCACGCAGACCGCGAGCAGCCCGTCGAGATCCTCCTCGAAGGCCTTTCCGTCGCGGCCGAGAGCGCGCACGCGGATGCGCGCCGCGCGCTCGACGTCGTCGTAGTAACCGGGCACCGACAGGCAGCCCTCCTGTGAAGTCTCGACGCCGTCCCGCGCGAGGATCTCCGGGTTGATGAAAACGCGGGGTCCATTACGCTCCTCCGAGATGTCCGCGACCAGGAGGCGCCGTGAACGTCGACCTGGGTGGCGGCAAGACCGATGCCCTTGGCGGCATACATGGTCTCCAGCATGTCATCGATCAGGTCACGCAATTGGGCGTCCACGGTACCCACAGGGAGGGCCTTGGTGCGCAGGCGAGGTCTGGATACTCCAGGATTGTGAGGCGCGTCATGGGAGCGGGGTTCAGGTGCGCGTGTATCTGACTGGTGAATGCTGCTAAAGTTCGTCGAAGCATGGACTTACGTCGGTAACCGGAAGCCGTGGATTATACGATTCTACGGCTGCCCCGGCAGTAAGGGAGCACCTCGCATGGCATCGTCCTCGAAGATCCCGTTCCCGCCACCCCCTGGTTGCGCTCGCGGCTGCCACCGTCACGGCGATTGCACTCGCCATGGCCGTCCCAGCCGGCGTCGCCTCCGGACAGGAGGGTGGCATCGACCGCAGCGTCATCCCGATGTCACCCAGCGCGCCCGACCGCTACGTCGTGCAGCCGGGCGACACGCTCTGGGACATCTCCGCGAAGTTCCTGACCGATCCCTGGTACTGGCCGGAGATCTGGCACATCAACCCGCAGGTCGCGAACCCGCACCTGATCTACCCGGGCGACGAGCTCGCCCTCACCTGGGTGCAACGGTCGCCCGCAGGTGACGCATCGCGAGCGGCGGGGCAACGCGCCTCTCGCCGCGCGTGTCGCACGAACCCGCTGTCGGATGCGGTGCAGGCGATGCCTTACGAACGCATCGCGGCTTTCATGTCACGCCCGGCCGTGCTGACGGCGGACCAGGTCAAGGGTGCGCCCTACGTCGCGCACGCGCGCGACGACCGCCTGATCATCGTCGGTCGGCAATGACATCTATGTCCGCCGCCTGGCCGATGGCGCGCCCGGCAACCGTTACACCATCTATCACGTCGGCGACGAAGCTGAAGGATCCGGACGACGGCGACGTGCTCGGCTACCAGGGCATTGTTCACGGGCGAAGCCAACGTCAACCGCGTGGGCGATCCCGCGACGCTGCGCGTCGTCATGGATTCCGCGCGCGAGACGCTCGAGGGCGACATCCTGCTGCCGGTGCAGCCGGAATCGAAGGCGGACTTCATCCCGCGCCCGCCACCGAGAAGATCGACGGCAGGATCATGTCGGTCATCGACGAGCGCACGGTCGTCGCCGACTACGACGTCGTGATCATCAACCGCGGCACGCGCGATGGCCTTGACGCCCGGGCATGTGCTCGAGGTCTGGGAGGCCGGCGAAGAGGTCCGCGACATCACGAAGAACGCCGAAAGCCGCAACGGTGCAGCTGCCCGATGAGCGCAACGGCGTTGCGATGATCTTCAAGGCCTATGACCGCATGAGCTATGGCCTGATGTGGCGGTCGGATCGCGAAGTGCACGTCGGCGACGCCGTTCGCTCGCCGGGCGCTGGCTGAACCGCACTCAAACGTTCGATGAAGACGCCGGCCTCGTGCCGGCGTTTTCTTGTCCGGCGGTCGCGTGAGTTCGCTGGCTCGCGTGCGCGCGGCTGCGCTGCACGCGAACGCTGCCGGAGCTCGCACGCGTATCCGCCGCGGCGCGACACGCGCGCGCAAGCGGGTCGGGCCGGGTCCCGAGCGGCTGACTAGGTTCCGGCCGGAACGAGCAGGGAACCCGGCCGGCTATAACCACGCCGATCGACTGGACGGCGCGCGATAGGCGTCCGATGGCTTTTAATCTCCCGCCCATGCGGGAGTTCGAGACCTTCGTCACCCACCTCGAGTGCAGCGCCACCGGCGCGCGCTACCCCGCGGATGAGGCCGCGCGGCTTGTCCGACGCCGGGAAGCCCCTGCTCGTGCGCTACGACCTCGAGCGCCTCGCGCGCTCGGTGAGCCGCGAGACACCTTCAGCCGCGCGGGCCGGCGGGTTCTGGAAATACCGCGAGTTCCTGCCGGTGCGAAAGAGCGCGGACGTCGTGCGGCTCGGCGAAGAGATGACGCCGCTCGTCGAGCTCAGCGCCAGTGCGGCGAGCGCCGGGCGCGAAGCAGCTGATCGTCAAGGACGAGGGCCGGCTGCCGACGGGCTCGTTCAAGGCGCGCGGCCTCGCGCTCGCCGTCGCGATGGCGAAGGCTTTCGGGTTGAAGCGGCTCGCGATGCCGACCAACGGGAACGCGGGCGCGGCGCTCGCCGCCTATGCCGCGCGCGCCGGGATCGAGAGCGCATGTCTTCTGCCCCGCGGACACGCCGGAAATCAACGTGCGCGAGATCGCGCTCGCCGGTGCGCACGTCACGCTCGTCGACGGGCTCATCAACGACTGCGGCAAGCGCGTCGCGGAAGGCCGCGAGGCGCATGGGCTGGTTCGACGTCTCGACGCTCAAGGAGCCCTATCGCATCGAGGGCAAGAAGACGATGGGCCTCGAGCTCGCCGGAGCAGCTCGGCTGGACGCTGCCCGACGTCATCTTCTACCCGACCGGCGGCGGCACCGGCACTCATCGGCATGTGGAAGGCCTTCGCCGAAGCTCGAGGCCATCGGCTTCATCGGGTCGAGCGGCCGCGGATGGTCGCCGTGCAGGCGACGGGCTGCGCGCCGATCGTGCGGCGCGTGGCAGGAAGGCGCCGAGCACGCGACGCTGTGGCAGGACGCGCAAACCTACGCTGCGGGCATCCGCGTGCCGGCAGCGATCGGCGACTTCCTGATCCTGCGGGCGGTGCGCGAGAGCGGCGGCTTCGCGATCGCCGTGGACGACGAGGACATCCGCCGGGCGCTCGAGGACGTCGCCACGGACAGACGGACTTCTCCTCTGCCCGGAAGGCGCGGCGACCGGTCGCCGCCTGGCGCGCGGCCCTCGCCGACGGCCGCGTCGGCGCACATGAAAGGTGCTCCTCTTCAACTGCGCGAGCGGCCTCAAGTACCCCTCTCCCGCGCGTCTCTGAGGGGATGTGACCCTCATAAAGGTGACGGTCGCCTTTCGGCAGAGGTGACTGTCACCTTCAAAAGGTGTGCAGGCCAAAAGCGGGTGTTGGCGGTCGATATGGCGGCCATGGCGGGCCGGCCCGGCAGGGAGAATCGCGGCGGTGACCGCCGCCGACCGACCGGAGGAGCCCGTCGCCTGGCTCGAGCGCCTGCGCGGCCCGGGCAAGGGGACCCGGCCGGTATCGCGCGCGACCTCGCCTGGCTTGCGGGCCCTGGCCGCATGCTGCTCACGGCCGACGATCCGCGCTACCCGCGGCCAGCTCGCGGCCGTTCCGGCATGCCGCCCGCGCTCTTCGTCGAGGGCGACCCCACCCACCTCGCGCGCCCGCAGGTCGCGATCGTCGGCAGCCGCGCGGCGACCGCCGCAGGACGCGAGATCGCTTTCGACTTCGCGGCGCGGCTCGCCGCGCACGGCTTCGCGATCACGAGCGGCCTTGCCGCCGGCATCGATGCCGCGGCGCACCGCAGCGCGCTCGCCGCGGGCGGCATCACGATCGCGGTCTGCGGCACCGGGCTTGACCGCGTGTACCCGGCGGAGCATCGCGAGCTCGCGGATCGGATCGCGGCGGCAGGTTGCCTCGTCAGCGAGTTTCCGACCGCGACGCCCCCCTGCCGCCCATAACTTCCCGCAACGCAACCGGCTGATGTCCGGCCTCTCCGCGCGGCGTCCTCGTCATCGAGGCGGCATCGCGATCAGGCTCGCTCATCACCGCGCGCCTCGCCGGCGAACAGGGACGCGAAGTCATGGCGGTTCCCGGTTCCATACATAATCCCCTCGCGCGCGGCTGCCACCGCCTCATCAAGGACGGCGCGGCGCTCGTCGAAACGGTGGACGACATACTCGCGGCGCTTGGCGAACCCGGGCATCGAAAGCGCGACGAATTCCGCATCCGAAGGCGGCTTATTCGCGAAAATTCCGGGCGGCACGTTGGACAGCGACGCGGAAATGCTGTTGAATGCGCTCGGCTTCGGGCCTGCGGGCCTCGATCGACTGGTTGAAAGAACTGGACTTGCCGCCAGGTCCGTCATCTCGAAGCTGCAGTTGCTCGAACTCGAAGGCCGGGTCGAGTCCCTGGCCGGCGGGCAGTACAGCCGGACAACAGCGAGGCAGGGCCGATGAAGGACAGCGTGCTCGACATCCTGATCCACCTGTTCGAGAACTTCCTGGATGCCGAGGACGACTCCTCACCGGATCGAGAGGCGATCAAGACGGAACTGGAGCAGGCGCGGCTATCCCGAGGCCGAGATCGAGCGGGCGCTCATCTGGCTCGAGAGCCTCGCGACCGACCCGGACCGCGCGCTCGGCGAGGGCACGGCCCGCGCCGTGCGGGTCTTCAGCGGCTCGGAGCAGATCCGCCTCGACACCGACGTTCCGCGGCTATCTCCTGCACCTCGAGAACCTGGGCATTCTCTCCGCCGCGCAGCGCGAGGTCGTGATCGACCGGCTGCTCGCGCTCGAGGCCGACGACATCGACATCGAGCAGCTGAAGTGGGTGGTCCTGATGGTGCTTTTCAGCCAGCCGGGACAGGAAAACGCCTACCAGCGGATGGAAGACCTGGTGTTCGACGAGCGTCGGGACGCGATGCACTGAACGCCAACGGCCCGGGCGAGGCAGAAGAGCCGCGGTCGGGCCCGCGGCTTTGGCGTCTCTGGGGACGACCAGGAATCAGACCTAGGAAATGAGCGCAAATCTCGTCATCGTCGAGTCGCCGGCCAAGGCGAAAACCATCAAGAAGTACCTCGGGCCCGACTTCGAGGTGCTGGCATCGTACGGCCACGTGCGCGACCTCATCGAGAAGGAAGGCGCGGTCAATCCCGACCGCAACTTCGAGATGACGTACCAGCTCATCGAGAAGAGCAAGCCGAAGATCGACGCGATCGAGCGCGCGATGAAAAAGGCGGGCGCCCTCTACCTCGCGACCGACCCGGACCGCGAGGGCGAGGCGATTTCCTGGCACCTGTCCGAGATCCTGAACGAGCACGGCGCGCTCGAGGGCAAGGACCTCAAGCGCGTGCGCTTCTACGAGATCACCAAGAACGCGGTGCGCGCGGCGCGTCGAGCAGGCCGAAGCGGCGTCAACCAGAACCTGGTGAATGCCTACAAGGCGCGCCGCGCGCTCGACTACCTGGTCGGCTTCAACCTCTCGCCGCTGCTGTGGAAGAAGATCAAGCCGCGGACTCTCCGCGGGGCGCGTGCAGAGCGTGGCGCTGCGGCTCATCTGCGAGCGCGAGGCGGAGATCCAGAAGTTCCTGCGGCAGGAATACTGGACGATCGAGGCGGACGCCTCGAAGGAGTCGGCGCGCTTCCCGGCGCGACTGACGGAGTTCCGCGGCGAAAAGGTCGAGGCCGACACGCAGAAGGCGCGCTTCTCGATCACGAACGAGGGCGATGCGCGCGAGGCCGAGCGCACGATCCTCGCGGCCGCGAACGGCATCCTCACGGTCGAGAGCGTCGAGCGCCGGCCCAAGCGCCGCAACCCGCCGCCGCCCTTCACGACTTCGACGCTGCAGCAGGAAGCCGCGCGCAAGCTCGGGTTCACCGCGCGGCGCACGATGCAGTCGGCGCAGAAGCTCTACGAGGCCGGCTTCATCACCTACATGCGCACGGACTCGGTCAACCTCTCGGCCGAGGCGGTGCGCGAGATCCGCGAGACGATCAAGGCGAACTTCGGCGACAAGTCGCTCTCCGACGGCGTCAACGAGTACAAGACGAAGGCGAAGAACGCGCAGGAAGCGCACGAGGCGATCCGCCCGACGGACGCGAGCGCGACGCCGCAGAAGGCCGAGCACGACGTTCACGACGCGGACCAGCGCCGCCTCTACGCGCTCGTGTGGAAGCGCGCGATCGCCTGCCAGATGGCGCCGGCCGTGTTCGACACGGTGGCCGTCGACCTCGTCGCCGGCGACCCGAAGGCGGCGACGGGCGCGGCGCGGCACGTCTTCCGCGCGAATGGCCAGACGCTGCTCGAACCCGGCTTTCTCGCCGCGTATCACGAGGACCACGACGAGGACGAGACCGACGTCGAGAGCGAGGACGACCAGCGCCTGCCGGCACTCGAAGTCGGCGAGCGCGTCGTCCTCGAGGCGATCCGGCCGGAGCAGCACTTCACGCAGCCGCCGCCGCGCTACACCGAGGCGAGCCTCGTCAAATCGCTCGAGGCCCACGGCATCGGCCGGCCCTCGACCTACGCCTCGATCATCGAGACGCTGCGCTATCGCCGCTACGTCGAGATGAGCGGCCGCGCCTTCATCCCGACCGACATCGGCAAGATCGTCAGCAAGTTCCTGGTCAAGTACCTCGGCACCTACGTCGAGTACGGATTCACCGCGCAGATGGAGGACGTGCTCGACGAGATCAGCAACGGCGAGAAGGAGTGGCAGCACGGAGCTCGCGCGCTTCTGGAAGCCGTTCCGCGAGCGCGTCGACCACATCGGCAAGACGGTCACGCGCGAGGAAGTCGCCGAATCCCGCGAGATCGGCCAGCGACCCGGTCTCCGGCAAGCCGATCGCCGTGCGCATGGGCCAGTACGGCCCGTTCGTGCAGCAGGGCACGCGCGACGACGTCGAGAAGCCGCGCTTTGCGAGCCTCCTGCCCGGCCAGCACATGGACGACGTCACGCTCGCGGACGCGCTGATGCTCCTGTCCCTGCCGCGCGACCTCGGCCAGGCGCAGGACGGCACGCCGATCAGCGTCGGCCGCGGCCAGTTCGGCCCTTACGTGAAGTTCGGCGCCAAGTACGCCTCGATCAAGGAAGACGACCCGTTCACGCTGACGCTGCGCGCGCGATCGAGATCGTCGAGGCGAAACTCGCGGCCGACCGCGAGCGCACGATCCAGGACTTTCCCGGACGCCGGCATCCAGGTGCTGAAGGGACGCTACGGTCCCTACGTCACCGACCGGAAGAAGAACGCGAAGGTTCCGAAGGACCGCGGATCCCGCCTCGCTCACGCTCGAGGAATGCCAGGCACTGATCGCCGCCGCGCCCGAGCGCAGGGGCCGCTTCGGCCGGCGCGTGAAAGAAGCCGCGGAGCCCGCGCCCGCGGCTGCCTGCGACGGAGGCCGCGCCGAAGCGCGGACGGAAGAAGGCCGCGGCGGCGGATCCCTGGCGGCGGCGCCGGACAGTCCGGCGAAACCCGCGAAAGCGCCGAAACCGAAGGCTGCGAAGAAGAAGACGCGCGCAAAAAGCGCGAAACCCGAAGAACCCGTCACGGGAGGCTGAGCCATGAGCGATCGCGTCGCGGTGCGCGCATGGCTCGCCGGATTGCACGAGAGCCTCGTCGCGGCGATCGAGCGCGCGGACGGCGGCGCGCGCTTCAGCCGCGACCGCTGGGAGCGCCCGGGCGGCGGCGGCGGGAGTCGCGCGTCCTCAAGGACGGCGCGCTCATCGAACAGGGCGGCATCAACTTCTCCGAGGTGACGGGCGCGAGCCTGCCCGCTTCCGCGACGCAGGAACGCCCCGCGCTCGCGGGTGCGCCGTTCTCCGCCATGGGCGTCTCGCTCGTGCTGCACCCGAAGAACCCGCACGTGCCGACGACGCACCTGAACCTTCGCTTCCTCATCGCGGAGCCGCCGGGCGGCCCGCCGATATGGTGGTTCGGCGGCGGCTTCGATCTCACGCCCTTCTATCCCGTGCGCGAAGACGTGCTGCACTGGCACCGCACGGCGCGCGAAGCCTGCGCCGGCATCGCGGGCGGTTACGAGAAGTACAAGGCCTGGTGCGACCGCTATTTCTTCCTGCCGCACCGGAATGAGACACGCGCGGCGTCGGCGGCCTCTTCTTCGACGATCTCAGCGCGCCCTCCTTCGAGGCCTGCTTCGCGTTCGCGCGCGCGGTCGGCGAGGCCGTTCCGCGGGCCTGGCTGCCGATCGCGGAGCGCCGGCGCGCGAGTCCCGTTCGGCGAGGCGCGAGCGCGCGTTCCAGCTCCTGCGGCGCGGGCGCTACGTCGAGTTCAACCTCGTCTACGACCGCGGCACGCTCTTCGGCCTGCAGACCGGCGGGCGCGCGGAATCGATCCTGATGTCGCTGCCGCCGCTCGTGCGCTGGGAGTACGGCTGGACGCCTGAGCCGGGTTCCGCCGGAGGCGTCGCTCGTCTCCGAGTACCTGCGCCCGCGCGACTGGCTCGGCGAAGCGTGAAGTACCGGCACGCTTTTCGTGCCGGCAACTTCGCCGACGTGACGAAGCATGTCGCGCCTCGTCGCCGCGCTCCTGCGGCTCACCGAGAAAGACCGCCCGCTCTTCCTGCTCGACACGCACGCGGGACGCGGCCGCTACGAGGTCAGCGCGCGAGGCGGCGAGGCGGAGCACGGCATCGGCAAGGCTCCTGGCCGCGAAACCCGCCACCGCGCATCCGGCGCTCGCGCGCTACCTCGAGATCGTGCGCGGGTTGAATCCCGACGGCGAGCTTCGAACCTACCCGGGCTCGCCGCTGATCGAGGCGGCGTTCCTGCGCGCCACGGATCGCGCGGCGTTCTGCGAATTGCAGGAGGGCGAAGCCGAGGGCCTGCGCTACGAGCTTCACGGCGACGCGCGGATCGGCGTGCATTGCCGGGACGGATTCGAAGCGCTCGGCGCCCTCGTGCCGCCGCCCGAGAAACGCGGGCTCGCGCTCATCGACCCGCCCTACGAGGAGACGGATGCCGATTTCGCGCGTGTCGCGGATGCGCTTGCGGCCGCGGCCGCTGCGCTGGCCGCAAGGGCGTGCTGATGGCCTGGTATCCGATCAAGCAGGGCGAGGTCGCCGCGCGCCTGCACCGCAAGCTCCTGGCCGCCGGCGTCAAGCGGCTGCTCGTCGCGGAGCTCTGCGTTCACCCGGACGATTCGCGCGCGGGGCTGAACGGCTCCGGGATCGTGACGATCAATCCGCCCTGGCAGCTTCGAGCAGGACCTGCACCAGCTCCTGCCGGTGCTGCACGCAGTGCTCGCCGAGCGCGGCTCGGGACGCACCCGCGTCGCGCGTGCTCGCGGGCGAATGAATCGCGGAGCCTAGCGGCCCCAGTCCACGGCGTCGAAGACTTTCTGCGCGACCGCGTCGAGGTCGGCGACGCCCTGCCCGACGATGGCGATGCTGCCTTTCGGCGCGGGCATCACGACGCCCTCGTATCCCTGTTCGTCGATGTGGAAGGGCTTCGAGATCGTGCGATGCCGCAGCATCAGCACGGTGACCGGGCCACTGGGCGTGCGCACGACGAGGTGCGGCACCACGCGTCCGTCGAAGATGCAGCGGGCGGCGAAGGTCACGTCGCCGACGTCCGGCCGCAGCCGCGTGCCGTCCGGGTCCAGCACCCCGGCGAGGGCCGCGGGCGTCAGCGGCGCCGTGGTGTCCATCGTGCCGGTCTCGTGCGTGACGTGCCCGATCACCTCGCGCGCGATCGAGCGCGCGCGGCGCGGACAGCGAGCAGCACGATCCCGACGGCGGTGCCCGCGACGAGGCTCGCCGCGATCGCAAACAGCCGCCGGCGCGATGCGTCGGCGGGCGCCTCGACGAGGGCCTGCGGCTGCGCCGGCAGGCTGATCTTGAGCGCGCGCTCGATCAGCCCGTCCATCGCGCGCAGTTCATCCTGGTAGCGAGCGCAGGCGGGGCAGTCGCGACGGTGCTGCAAGCGACGTCCGCATCCGCGGCGGCAGGCTCGGCGCCGACGCGCCGCCTGAATTCGAGGCAGGTCATCATGGCCCGGCCTCCGGCGCGAGACCGAGCTGCTGGCGCAGCTGTGCACGCGCGCGAAAGAGCCGCGTCAGCACCGCACCCTGCTGCATGCCCATCATCTCCGCGATCTCCTTCGTCGAGTAGCCGAGCAGGACCTGCATCACGAGCGGCTCACGGTAGTCTTCCTCGAGGCGGAAGATGGCGTTTCGCATTTCCTCGACCCGCTCGTCTTCCGGCGCCGCAAGCGCGGCCGACTCGGCGGCGACGAGCGCGTCCACGTCGGCGAGCTCCGGGCGCTTCTTCTCGTAGGTCCGCGCGAGCTCGCGACGCACGATCGTGAGCAGCCAGGCTTTCGCCTTGCTCTCGTCCGTCAGCGAATCGAACGACTTCCACGCCCTCAACATCGACTCCTGGACCACGTCCTCGGCGACGCCCCGGTCCCGTCCCAGCCACCAGGCGAACCGCAGCAGGTCAGGCCGGAGGCTTCTCGCACAACGTGCCGAAACGACGACGCCGGTCCGTATCTCCGTCCGCACGGTTCATGTATAAAGACCGGCCATAGTCACGGGTTATTTCCGGCCTTCGATGGGCCAATTTACCGCAGGAAGAGCAGCGGCAGGAACCTGATGGGTCGCAGAGCCACGGGAAAATTTCCGGGTACCCGCCTGCGGCGCATGCGGCGCGACCCTTTTCGCGCCGTCTCGCGCGCGAGACGCATCTCACGCCGGACGACCTGATCCAGCCGCTGTTCGTGATCGAAGGCCAGGGCCGGCAGGAACCGGTTGCGTCGATGCCGGGCATCGAGCGGCTCGCGATCGACCTCCTCGTCGCGGAAGCCGGCCGGCTCCACGCGCTCGGCATCCCGGCGATCGCCCTGTTCCCGGTGCCGGATCCCGCGTCGAAGAGCGAGGACGGGCGCGAGGCCTGGAACCCGGAAGGACTCGTGCAGCGCGCGGTGCGCGCACTGAAGAAATCCGTGCCGCAACTCGGCGTCATCACCGACGTCGCCCTCGATCCCTACACGACGCACGGCCAGGACGGACTCATCGACTCTTCCGGCCACGTGCTGAACGACGCAACGGTCGATGCGCTGGTGCGCCAGGCGCGGTCGCAGGCGCGCCGCCGGCGCGGACGTCGTCGCGCCCTCCGACATGATGGACGGGCGGATCGGCGCGATTCGCGCGGCGCTCGAGGAAGACGGCCGTCATGACACCCGCATTCTCGCCTATTCGGCAAAATACGCTTCCTGCTTTTACGGACCGTTTCGCGACGCCGTCGGTTCCGCCGCCACGCTCGGCAAGTCCGACAAGGCGAGCTACCAGATGGATCCCGCGAACAGCGACGAGGCGATCCGCGAAGTCGCGCTCGACATCGAGGAAGGCGCCGACATCGTGATGATCAAGCCGGGCCTGCCCTACCTCGACATCGTGCGCCGCGTGAAGGACAAGTTCGGCGTGCCGACGTTCGTCTACCAGGTGAGCGGCGAGTACGCGATGATCGCCGCGGCCGCCGCCAACGGCTGGATGGACGAGAAGGAAGACGGTGCTCGAGAGCCTCGTCTGCATCAAGCGCGCGGGCGCCGACGGCATCCTGAGCTACTATGCGGGACGCGTCGCGGCGTGGCTGCGCAATGAGGCGAACCAGTGACAGTGAATACGGGCCCGGGCCGCTACGTGCTGTTCGGCCATCCCGTCAGCCACAGCTGGTCGCCCTTCATCCACGGCCTTTTGCGCGCCAGTTCGACCACATCGTGGACTACAAGGTCCTGGACGTGACGCCGGGCAACTTCCGCCACGCCGTGATCGAACTTCTTCGTCCAGGGCGGCGGCGGCGCGCAAGCGTGACGCTGCCGCACAAGCCGGCCGCCGCTGAAATCGTGAACGACCTGTCGGCGCGCGCCGAGCGGCGCGCGCGGTCAACACCATCGTGCGCCGGAGTTCGACCGAGCTCTACGGCGAGAACACCGACGGTGTCGGCCTCGTCACCGACCTGACGCGCAACCTCGGCGTGAAGCTCGAAGGCGCGCGCCTCGCTGATCCTCGGCGCCGGCGGCGCGACGCGCGGCGTGCTCGCGCCGCTCCTCGAGCAGGAGCCGCGCGAGGTGCGCATCGCGAACCGCACGCCCGAGCGCGCCAAGACGCTTCGCGACGAGTTCTCCGACCTCGGCGAGATCTCCGCCTCGGGCTTCTCCGAAGTGGACGACCGTCCCTGGGACGTCGTCGATCAATGCGACGGCCGCAAGCCTCGCGGGCGAGGTGCCCGAGTTGCCGCCGCGCTCGATCGGGCGCGACACGGTCTGCTACGACATGGCCTACGGACGCGGCGACACGGCCTTCATGCGCTGGGCTGCCGAGCGCGGCTCGAAGCACGCGTACAAGGGCTGGGGCATGCTCGTCGAGCAGGCGGCCGAATCCTATCTCCTGTGGCACGGCGTGCGTCCGGAGACGAAGCCGGTGATGGGAGCGCTCGACCGGCTCTGAAATAAAGGGTACGCGACCCCATTTCAGCGACTGCAGTGCACCTGATACGAGGCCGATTGCAGCTGAAATGGGGTCGTCCCCTTCTATTTCAGGTAGTCGTTCTTCAGGTTGACGTAGTGCGCCGCGGATTCCGCGAGGAACGGCGATTTCCTTCGCCTCGAGCACGCGCTGCTGCCGCGCCGGGCTTCCGACCCACAGCGTGCGCGGCGGCAGTCGCTTCCCGGCCGGGATGAGCGCGCCCGCGCCGACGATCACCTCGTCGCCGATGACGGCGCCGTCCATCACGATCGCGCCCATGCCGATCAGGGCAGCGCCGGCCGACCGTGCAGGCATGCAGGATCACGCCGTGGCCGACAGTGCACTCCTCGCCGATCACGAGCGGGATGCCGTCGCCGCCGGCCAGCCGCGCGACTCGCGACGTGCAGCACGCTGCCGTCCTGGATGCTCGTGCGCGCGCCGATCGAGATCGCATTCACGTCGCCGCGCACGACGGCGCCCGGCCAGATCGAGGCGTCCTCCCCGATCGTCACGCGGCCGATCACGGTCGCGGCCGGATCGATCCAGACGTTCCGCCCGATGTCGGGCCGCCAGTCGAGATAAGGACGGATATTCATCCGGGCAGCGTCACGAGTTCTTCCGCGCTCGTCGGGTGGATCGCGACCGTATCGTCGAAGTCGCGCTTGGTCGCGCCGAGGCGGAGCGCAACGGCGAACCCCTGCAGGAGCTCATCCGCGCCCATGCCGATCGCGTGCAGGCCGACGATGCGCCGCTCGCCGGCCTTCCGTCACGAGCTTCACCTCGGCGCGGCGGCGGCGCACGGTGATGCCGTGATAGAGCGGCATGAAGTCGTGCCGGAATACTTCGACCTTGTCCCCAAACGCAACGCGGGCTTCCGCCTCAGGTCAAGCCCGACGGTGCCGATCGGCGGATGGCTGAAGACGACGGTCGGGATCAACCGGTAGTCGAGATGCCGCTCGGGCTCGCCGCCGAACAGGCGATCCGCGAGCCGCCTGCCGGCCGCGATCGCGACGGGCGTGAGTTCGCTGCGGCCGGTCACGTCGCCGATCGCGTGGATGCCGGCGACATTCGTATCCTGGCGGTGGTCCGTCGCGACCTCGCCGCCCGGGCCGAGCGTGACACCCGCCTGTTCGAGCCCGAGGCCCGCGCTGTTCGCCGCGCGGCCGATCGCCCACATGACGCAGTCGAAAGGACCGAGCGCCTGTCCGCCCGCGAGGCGCAGGCGCTTGCCGTCAGCCGCGGACTCGATCGCGATCGGCACGACGTACGGCACGATCTCGATGCCGTCCGCTTCCATGGCTGCCATGAGCCGCGTGGAGAGCATCTCATCGAAGGAGCGCAGCACGCGGTCGTAGCGGATCGCGAGGGTCACGCGCGCGCCGAGCGCGGCGAATACGCCCCGAGTTCGGCCGCGACGTAGCCGCTGCCGATGATCGCGACCGAGCGCGGCATGCTGCCCAGCGCAAAGAAACCATCCGACGTGATTGCGGCTTCCGCGCCCGGCAGTTCCGGCACGAGCGGCTGGCCACCGGTCGCGACGACGATGTGTTTCGCCGCATGCACCGTGCCGCCGATCCTGACGCGGCCCGGCGCTTCGATGTGCGCGCGCTCGCGAAAGAGCGTCGCGCCCCGTCGCTCCAGGTTTTCCAGGTAGATGCCGCGCAGCTTTTCGACATAAGCATCACGCCGCGCCTTGAGCGCCGCCCAGTCATGACGCGCAGGCTCGAGCGTGAAGCCGTAATCGGCCGCATCCACCGGGGCGTGCGCCGAGGTCGGCCGCGTGGTACATGATTTTCTTCGGCACGCAGCCGACGTTGACGCAGGTGCCGCCGGGGGACCGGGTTCCGCGACCGCGGCGCGTGCGCCGTGACGGGCGGCGCGCTGGGCGCAGGCGAGCCCGCCGCTGCCGCCGCCGATCACGATCAGATCCCACGATTGCGTCATGCTCTACCCGCGCGGATGCCGCGAGGGCCGATGATATGCTTGAACCGATCATGGCCTGGATCCTCATGCTTGCGTTCGCGGCACTCGCTGCGGCGGTCGTAGCCGCCGCGCGCCGCGGCCTTTCGGCCCTGCAGGATTCCCACGACGAGGCCTGGACCACGCTCGAGACCCAGCTCGAGAAGCGCCACGAACTCATGATCCGGATCGTCGGCCTTTGCTCGCGGCTCATGAAATACGAGCGCGACACGCTCGATCGCGTGACGACCACCGGCAGCGCGGTGATCGCGGCCGCGCGGCGGCGCAACATGCCCGGCGCTCGCCGCCGCCGACAAGTCGTATCGCATCGCCGCCGGGGCGCTGTTCACGCTCGCATCCAGCTACCCGCAATTCGGCACCAGCGCCGCATTCTCCGCCCTGCGCGAACGTGCGGCGACGCTCGAGGCGCGGGTGGACGAGAAGCGCGAGCAGTACAACGGCGCGGTCAGCGTGCTGAATTTCCGGTGCCAGGCGTTTCCCACACGCTGGGTCGCGCGCTCGATGGGCCTGCGGCCCGCGCCGTTCCTGTCCTGAACCCTGGGCAGGTCGCGATGCGCATTTCGACCTGGAACGTCAACTCGCTGCGCGTGCGGATGGAGCACCTCGGCCGCTGGCTCGCCGACAACGCGGTGGACGCCATCGGGCTCCAGGAACTGAAGCTCGCCGACGAGCACTTTCCGCGCGCGGAAATCGAGGCGCTCGGCCTGCATGCCGTGTGCTACGGGCAGAAGACCTACAACGGCGTCGCGATCCTCGCGCGCGCGGAGCCGCTGGACATCGCGATGGGCATCCCCGGGGACACTGACCCGCAGCGGCGCGTCATCGCGGCGACCATCGGGCCGGTGCGGCTCGTGAACGTCTACGTGCCGAATGGCCAGGCGGTCGGTTCCGAGAAATACACCTACAAGCTGGCCTGGCTCGAGCGCCTTCGCGCCTACCTCGCCGCGCTCCTGGCGCAGCACGAGCATGTGCTGGTCGTCGGCGATTTCAACATCGCGCCGGAGGATCGCGACGTGCACGACCCGGCGGCCTGGGAAGGCTCGGTGCACGTGAGCGCGCCCGAGCGCGAAGCGCTCGCGCGGATCGCTGCGCTCGGGTTCTCGGACCTCTTCCGCCAGTTCGACCAGCCCGCAAAATCCTGGAGCTGGTGGGACTACCGCATGAATGCGTTTCGCCGCGACCACGGGCTTCGCATCGACCTGATGCTCGCCTCGAAAGCGCTCGCGAAGCGCTGCACGGCCTGCCACATCGACCGCAGCCCACGCAGCTGGGAGCGGCCCTCCGACCATGCGCCCGGTGACGGCCGTATTTGACATAGCGCTGAGCCGAAGGTTGTGATGCCGCGCATGTCCGTGGCACTACGGCGGAGTCGAACCCGCCTCCCGGGCGCGTAAAATCGGCCCCAGAACAACTTCCCAAGAGGGCGCGCAGCCCCGTGCCAAGGCCTTGTCGCCGCAGCGATTTTGACGTCACCGATACGGTTCAGGTGAGCTCGCCCGCGGCCGTGCGCGAGGCGGTCCTCGAGCTCTACGCCGACACCTGGCCGGGTGCGCCGCGCGACACGCTCGAGACCGCGCTCAGGGATTTCGAGAACCTCTTCACCGGGCAGACGCCCGGCTACCTCGGCGTCGATACCGTGTACCACGACCTGCAGCATTCGCAGGACGTCGTGCTCGCGATGGCGCGGCTCCTGGCCGGCTACGAGAAGAGCCACCCGGACGGCCCGCGGCTCGGCGCCGAGCGCGGGCTCGTCGCGCTGATCACCGCCCTGTTCCACGATTCCGGCTACATCCGCGAGACCGCCGAGGCCGGCATCTCGAATGGCGCCGTGTTCACGCGCAACCACGTGACGCGCAGCGCCCGCTTCATCGCGAAGTACCTGCCGAATGCGGGGCTCGCGCAGTGGGTTCCGATTGCGACGCGCATCGTCCACTTCACCGGCTACGAAGTGCCGCTCGACCTGCTGCGCGTTGCCGACGCGCGCGACCGGCTTGCGGGTCACCTGCTCGGCACGGCCGACATGCTCGCGCAGATGGCGGATCGCTGCTATCTCGAGAAATGCCGCGACCGGCTCTACGCCGAGTTCGTTCTCGGCGACGTCGCGGTGCACGCCGGCGCCGAGGGCGTGAAGGTGCTCTACGGCTCGGGCCTCGACCTCCTGCGCCAGACGCCGAAATTCATCGCCACGACGATCGACAACCGCCTCGGCACGGCATTCGGCCACAGCTATCGCTACGTCGAGCCGCTCTACGGCGGCGACAACCCGTACATGAACGCGATCCGCCAGAACGTGCAGTACCTGAAGGGACTCACGCGCGGCAGCCGCTGGCCGATGCTGCGCCGGAACCCGCCGGTGTTCACCGTCGAGTCGAACGCCATGGACGGCGTGCGCACGCTCCTCGTCAAGCACCTGACGGAAGTCTTCGGCGCGCCGCAGGACCTCGTCAGCCCGGTCTGAGACGCGCGTAGTGCGAACGCATCCGCGGCGGCGCATCCACGTCGAGCAGATAGCGCTCCCGGATCACGGACAGCCTCGAGAGGATCTCCGCCTCGCCCTCCACGCCCTCGCCCGCGATCGCCTTTGTGAGGAGCGCGAGCGTCATCCTCGCGAGCGCAGGCCGCGCGACGGGCGCGTAGGACAAATGCCAGGGCTCCGGCTGCACGCCGCTGCCGCGGCGCGTATAGGGACCGGTAGAAACCGAACTTCCGCATGTTCGCGGCAAGCCACGCCGAGAGTGGCGCAAAAGGGCCGCCGCGCCGGTATTCGTCGAGTTCGAGACGGAGCGTGTAACCCGCCGCCATGACGTGGCCGTCAGCGACGTCGACGTCGCTGCCCCAGTGGTGCCGGCTCATGCCGGGGAGCGCCGACCAGAGCAGGATCGTCTCGACGCGCGCCGGGCGCAAGGGCCGCCATGTTCACGCGCCGGCCGGCCTTGTCGAGCGCCGGCCGTTCGCCGCGGAACTTCGCGTTCCAGATGGCGCGCTGGCGCTCGAAATCACGGAATGACGACACGGGGATTAAGTCGAAGCCCGCGCCCGCAGCCGCGTCACGCATCGCAAGAAAGGGCCGCACCACCGCCTTATGCAAGATGCAGCGCGGCTCCTCGATCGCGACGAGGTGTCCGCGGTCCCTGCCGGTCAATTGCCTGGCGTTCAAGCGCGGTATGATGAGGGCTTCCGCTGGGGGCGCCAGGGGACCATGGCCGCATTCCTGAACCAGTATTGGCCAATGTTGGCTCTCGGCCTCGTCGTGGTCGTCACGGCCGTTTCGGCCTGGCGTTTCCGGTGGCGCATCGCCGAACCGCTGGCCAGCGTGCTGAAGTCCGTCGAACGCCTCTCGAGCGGCGACTGGCAGACGCGCGTCGAGGTGCCGCCGGGCCGCGTCGGGCGCTCGCTCGGCAGCGCGCTCGAGCGGCTGCGCATCAATCTCTCCGACCACGCGGCCACTGGCCGCGCGCTCGACATCATGCTGGACAGCATGAACGACGCGGTCTTCCTGACGTCCCCGGACGGCCTCATCAAGCGCGTCAACCTCGCGGCGACGCAATTGCTCGGCTGGTCCCAGATGGAGCTTCTGGGCCGGGAACTCGCCTACGTCATCTCCGACCAGGACCGCACGACTTTCAACATCGAGCAGGCGACGAACGAGATGCTCGAGCTCACGATGCGCACGCAAGCCGGGCAGACGATTCCCGTGTCGCTGTCGGGCTCGGTCATGACCGCCGAGGACCCGCGCTTCCAGGGCTGCATCTTCGTCGCGCGCAACATCACCGAGCGCAAGCGCGCCGAACGGCGCATCCGCTACCTCGCCCGCTACGACACGCTCACCAAGATCCCGAACCGGCTCCAGTTCCAGCATTCGCTCCAGCAGGCGATTGCGCGCACGCGCCGCGCGAGCCGCGAGCTCGCGCTCATCTATCTCGACCTCGACCGCTTCAAGGAGGTCAACGACACCTTCGGCCACGCGGCAGGCGACCGCGCGCTCGAGATCCTCTCGGAGCGCATGAACAAGAAACTGCCCCGGGACACGATGCTGGGGCGCCTCGCCGGCGACGAATTTGCCCTCTTCATCGAAAATCTCCCGGCCGCGACCGACAACCGCGCGGTGATCGGCGCGCTCGCGCGGGAACTCCTCGACGAGCTCGGCCGGCCGTTCCAGCTCGGCCAGCACGAGCTCTACGTGACGGGCAGCGTCGGCATCGCGCTCTGCCCGCGGGACGCGGACAACGTCGTGGACCTGATCCGCGACGCGGACGCCGCGATGTACTACTCGAAGCAGAACGGCGGCAACAGCCACAGCTTCTTCACGCCGGAGATGAGCGCGATCGCCGTCGAGCGGCTGATGCTGAAGGCGAAGCTGCGGCGCGCGGTCGAGCGTGACGAACTCCTGATCATGTACCAGCCCAAGGTGGACCTGCGCGACGGGCGCGTGGTCGGCGGCGAGGCGCTGATCCGGTGGCGGCTGCCGGGACATGGCGACATCTCGCCGGCGCAGTTCATTCCGCTCGCGGAAGAGTCGAACCTGATCCAGGAAATCGGCGAGTGGGTGCTGAAGCGCGTCTGCCGCGACTATCGCAGCTGGCAGGAGCAGGTGCCGAAGCCGGGCCGCATCTCGATCAACCTGTCGCTCAAGCAGCTCCGCCAGGCCGAGTTCCTGACCCGCTACCGCAACGTGTTCGACGACGCCGGCGTCTCGCCGTCGAACTTCGAGCTCGAGATCACCGAGACCACCCTCATGACCGAGGCCGGCCGCATGGTGCGGCTGCTCGACGAGCTGCACGCGATGGGCCTGCACCTGTCCATCGACGACTTCGGCACGGGCTACTCGTCGCTGTCGGCGCTGCAGCAGTTCCCGGTCGGCACGCTCAAGATCGACCAGTCCTTCGTGCGCCATGCGACGGTGTCGAAGGAAGATGCGACGCTCGTCCGCACGATCATCGAGATGGGCAAGAACCTCGACCTCAAGGTGGTGGCCGAGGGCATCGAGTCGAAGCAGCAGCTCGACTTCCTGCGCAGCCGCGACTGCCACTACGGCCAGGGCCGGCTGTTCGGCGAGCCGATGACGGCCGAGGACTTCCTCGCGCTGCTGCTCGCACAGGCCGGCGGCGAGCCCAACTACGGCGCGTTGTTCGCGGAAGGCTGAGGCAAGCGCTGCCCGGCTGGTCCTTTGCGTCGGCGGCGATCGCGTCGAAAGACTTGCCGGCAACGTCCGTCACGGCCCGATCGAATGCCGTATTCAGCGCGGCCACCACCGTCGACTGCCGGTTCTCGGCCGCGCCCTCGCTCGCGGCGATCGTGAACGCCGCGAGCACGCGCCGGTCCGAGCTGCGCCCGAGCGTCGCCGAGAGCGCGACATGGGCGACCGGCAGCCCCCGCCCGTGTAATCCGCGTCGAAGCGCCGCACCTCGACGACGAGCGTGTGCGTCGCGCGGAAGCGGCCGAGGTCGCCTTGCACGGAGCGCAGCCGGCCCGAGTCCTGGAGCGACTCGACGAGCGCGGACTCGATGAGTGCGGACAGCTCCTCGGCCCAGCGAGCGCCCGCGACATAGTCGATGCGATTGCCCGGCCAGCGGGTTGCGATGTCGCGCCCGTCGAGACCGGGCGCCAGCGGACCGACGACGACCTTGAGGTCGGCCACGAGCGGCGCGCCTGCCGCGAGCCGGGGCGCCTCGATCCGGCACAACAGCGGCTGCTCGACCTCTTTCTTCAGCCCGCCGAAGCAGCCTGCGGCAAGCACGGCAGCGGCCGCGACGATCGCGATCTTCATGGTGGAATCTCCACGCCGGCCGGTGCCGGGCGATAAATGACCCGCGAGGGGTCTTTCTCGAGGCTCTTCGTCAGCGCGTCGAAGCTCTTCATGGCCTCGCGCGTCTCGCGCATGAGCTGCTCGAATTCGGCCAGGCCCTCGCCCGCGAATTGATCGACGTTTTCGGCATTGTCGTTCACCATGCGGTCGAGGCGCGCCGCCGAGCGCGCGAGGCTGTCGGCGGTCTCCCGGAAGCGCGCGGCGGCGGCCTTGATGTCCTCGCCGCCCGAGCCGCTGAGCTCGCCCAGCGACGTCATCGCGGTCTGCATCTCGTTCGCAGCCTCTTTCAGGTCGTTGAACATCACGCGCGCGTCGGCGACCGCTGCCGGCAGCGCCGCGCTCGCACGCTCCGCGTGGCCGAGCGTCGCGGACACCGCGGCGATGTTCTTGTCCGACAGCAGCGCGTTGATGCGATTGAGCGACTCACTGGCCTTGAGCAATGACGTCGGGCAGGCTCGCGATGAGCACGTCGAACTGCGACTGGGCGGAAGGGATCACCGGGTACTTGATGCTCGCGATTGGCGGCAGCGCCTGCGAGCCGGCATCGCGCGGCAGAAGATTGACGTACAGGAGCCCGGTGATGCCCTGGAGCGTGAGGCGCGCGACGGTGTCCTTCTTGATCGGCGTGCCTTCCCGGATGTCGGCCACGACGCGCACGCGGCGCTCGTCCCTGCGGATCGATGCTGATGCGCACGACCCGGCCGACGGCGACGCCGAGGTAACGCACCGATCCGCCTTCCGACAAGCCGGACACGCCGCCTTCGAAGTAGATCTCGTAGCGCCGGTCCTTCTCGCCATCCGCGCTGTCCGTGTACCAGAGCACGAAGCCGGCCCCCAGCGCGAGGATCAGGAGCACGAAGGCACCTGACCTGCGACGTAGTTGGCTTCCCTATCCATCGGTCACCGCCCGTCCATGCAAGGCGCGGCCGCGCTCGCCATGGAAGTATTGCTGAATCCAGGGGTTCTCGTTGCGAACGATTTCATCCAGCGTCCCGCTGATCATCGTGCCCATCGACGATCACCCCGACCCGGTTGCAGACCCGGAAGATGGTATCGAGATCGTGCGTGATCATCACCACCGTCAGCGAAAGCCCCTGCTGCAGCTCCAGCACCAGCGCGTCGAAAGCCGCGGCCGAGATCGGGTCGAGGCCCGAGGTCGGCTCGTCGAGGAACAGGATCGCCGGGTCGAGGGCGAGCGCCCGCGCGAGCGCCGCGCGCTTCGTCATGCCGCCCGAGAGCTGCGACGGATACTTGGCCGCATCTTCGGCGGCGAGGCCGACCATGCGCGATCCGCAGCTCCGGCGAGACTCCGCAAGCAGCGCCGCCGGCATCGGGTAATGCTCCCGCATCGGCAGCTCGACGTTCTGCTGGACCGTGAGCGACGAAAAGAGCGCGCCGCGCTGGAACATCACGCCATAGCGCCGCTTGACGCTCGTGCAGTTCCCGTTCCCGCCGGTTGGTGACCTCGCGGCCCTCGGATGCGGACCGAGCCGCTCACCGGCTTCTGCAGGCCGAGCATGGTGCGAAGCAGCACCGGACTTGCCGCTGCCCGAACCGCCGACGATGCCGAAAACCTCGCCGCGCCTGGATATCGACGTCGAGGCCGTCATGCACGACCTGGTCGCCGAAGCGATTCACGATGCCGCGGACCTCGATCGCCGCGCCCATCAGATGTCGAGCTCCAGGAAGATCACGGCGAAGATGGCGTCGGCGAGGATCACGAGGAAGATCGACTGCACGACCGCCATCGTCGTGAGCCTGCCGAGCTCACGCGAGGAGGTGCGCACCTGCATGCCGCGCAGCGTCCCGACCATCGCGATCAGGACCGCGAAGACGGGAGCCTTGATGATCCCGACCCAGAAAGTCATCTCGCTGATCGAACCCTGGACGCGCTCGATGTACTGGCCGAGCGGAATGTCCACGAGGTACCAGGACGAGGAGCGCGCCGCCGGCCAGGCCCATCGCGTCCGCGAGCACGGTGAGTGCGGGCAGCGCGATGACGAGCCCGAGGATGCGCGGCAGCACCAGCACCTCGATGGGGTCCATGCCGATCGCACGCAGCGCATCGACCTCCTCATTCAGCTTCATCGCGCCGATCTCGGCCGCGAAAGGCGCTGCCCGAGCGGCCGGCCACGATGATCGCCGTCAGCAGCACGCCGAGCTCGCGCAGCACGGAGACCGTCACGAGGTCCACGACGAAGATCTCGCCGCCGAACTTGCGCAGCTGCTGGGCACCGATGTAGGCGACGATGACGGCGATCAGGAAGGCGATCAGCGAAACGATCGGCACGGCCGTGAGGCCCGTTTCGTAGACATGCCGGACGATCGACGGGAACCGGAGGCGCCGCAGGCTCGCGAAGATGCGGCCATAGCCGGCCGTGACCGCGCCGATGAAGCCGAGCAGGTCGAGCCGCGCCTTCCTTGGCCTGCACGACGGCGCGACCGAGATGATCGAGGATGCCGGCGAGGCCTGCGGGCGATTCCGGCTGCCGCGGGCGGAGTCTTGTCCCGCTCCGCTTCCACGCGGTCGATGAATTCGAGCTGGGCCGGGCGCGGGCCTGCCCACTCGACGACGCGCGCCGGCATCGCGCAACTGCCGCTCGAGCGAACGCAGGAACCAGGCGCCGGTGAGGTCCAGGGCCTCGACGCCCGCGGCATCCACGACCACCGCGCCGCGCGCAGCACGCGCGGCCTCGCGCAGGCGCGGGCCCTGCGCGGCCGCCTCGGCGACGGTCCAGCGGCCGTGCAGCCGGAGCCGGCTTCGTCCGCCTTCTTCCTGCACCTCAAAGGCACGGCAACCCTCCTTGCAGCCCCGGCCGATGCTAGCAGGCGATAATGGCCCGGCCGGAGGCGCCCCTGAAAACAGCGTACTGGAAGACGTCCTCTTACTGCTCACGGCGACGCTCGCCGTCGTCGTGAGCCTGCGCCGCCTGCGCCTGCCGATGATCCTCGCCTTCCTGCTGGTCGGCATGGTCGTCGGGCCCTTCGCGTTCGGCTGGGTCGCCGTCACGGAGACGACCAGCACGCTCGCCAGAATTCGGCGTCGTCTTCCTGCTCTTCACGCTGGGGCTCGAGATTCTCCGCTGCCGCGCATGCTCGCATCGCGCGGCGAGGTGTTCTGGCTCGGCGGCATCCAGGTCGCCGCGACCACGACCGCGGTCGCCGTGATCGGCTGGGCTTTCGGCCTGCCGGTCCCGGTCGCGATCCTGCTCGGCGGCGCGGTCGCCATGTCCTCGACCGCGATCGTGCTCCGCCAGCTCACCGAACAGGACGAGCTCAACCGCACGCACGGGCGGCTCGCTTTCGGGACCCTGCTCTTCCAGGACCTGGCCGTCGTGCCCTTCCTCGCCCTCGCCGGCGTGCTCGCGGCGCCGCAGGACCACTACGCGACGCTCGACATCGCATTCGCCCTCGCCAAGGCCGCCGTCGCGCTCGTCATCGTGCTGGCCGCGGGACGCTGGCTGCTGCGGCCGCTGTTCCACGAGATCGCCTCGAGCGGAGCGCCGGAGCTGTTCACCTTCGCCGTGCTTTTCGTCGCGATCGGCTCGGCCTGGGCGACGCATGCGGCAGGCCTCACCTTTGCGCTCGGCGCCTTCCTCGCCGGGATGATGCTGGCGGAGACCGAGTACCGCTACCAGATCGAGGCCGGCATCCGGCCATTCCGCGACACGCTGCTGGGGCTCTTCTTCGTGACGATCGGCATGCAGCTCGACGTGCCCGCGCTGTTCCGGCACTCTGCCGGCGCGTCATGGCGCTCCTCGTGGGGCTGCTGGTGCTCAAGACCGCGATCATCATGCTCGCGGCGCGGCCGTTCGCGGGCCAGTGGTTCAAGGCGCTGCGCACCGGCATCGTGATCTCGCAGGGCGGCGAGTTCGGCTTTGCGCTGCTCGCGATTCTCCTGCACAACCAGCTGGTCGGCGCGGAATACACGCAGCCGCTGCTCGCCGCGATCACCGTCAGCATGCTGATCTCGCCGTTTCTCATCCGGCATCAACAAGCGCATCGCGCGCTTCCTGCTGCGCGAGACCGGGCCGCGCGAGACCGGCCTCGAGCGCCTGGAAGCCGCGAACGCAGGCGCTCGCGAGGCGCGAACACGTGATCCTCTGCGGTTACGGGCGCGTCGGGCAGAACGTCGGACGCGTCCTCGAGAGCGAGGGATTCGAGTTCCTCGCGATCGACCTCGACCCGCTGCGCGTGCGCACGGCGCGCGCCGCCGGCGACTGCCGTCATCTACGGCGACGCCGCAGACGAGGGCCTGCTGAAATCCGCCGGGCTCGAACGCGCCAACGCCGTCGTCGTCACGTTTTCCGATCCCTCGCGCTCGATCCCGATCGTCCAGGTCGTGCGACGCCTGCGCAGCGACCTGCCGATCCTCGTGCGCGCGATCGACGATTCACACCTCGAGGCATTGCTCGCGGCCGGTGCAACGGAGGTGGTTCCCTGAAACCCTGGAGGCCGCACTGACGCTGGTCTCGAAACACCCTGCACCAGCTCAACGTGCCGCCCTCGCGCGTGATCCGGACGGTCGGCGAGATCCGGCGCCAGCGCTACAAGACGCTGCGTTCGATCTTCGTGCGCGACGGCGCCGGCCGGATCGACGAATCGGGCACGTTCCGCGAGGAATTGCACACGGTCGTGCTGCCGCCGGGCGCCTGGGCGATCGGCCGGAGCCTGCGGGAGATCAAGGACCGCGGCGCGGAGGTGTCGGTCACGCGCCGTGCGTCGCGACGGCATCGTCGGCCGCGATCCGGACCCGGAGATGACGCTGCGCGAGGGCGACGTCGTCGTCCTGTTCGGCACGCCCGAGGCGCAGGAGCACGCCGAGGCGGTGCTCCTCGCCGGCTAGAGGAAGTTGAGCTTGACGCTGCCGGAGCCGGTGTCGATGACGCCGCTGCCGGCCGCATCCTTCAGGCGCACGATCGTCGCGTCGTCGGTCTCGCGGATCGTCGAGCCGGGCGCATCCACGTCCACGCCCCCGCTGCCGGTATCGATGCGGATCTCCATCGAGGGCTGGGCCGAAGAGCGCAGGGTCACGCTGCCGGAGCCCGTGTCGATGTTGAGCTTCGAGAGCGCCGAAAGGTCGCCCTCGATGTTCACGCTGCCGGAACCCGTGTCGACGTCGAGGCTCTTCACGTCGCTGACGCCGCGCGCGCGGACCGAGCCCGAGCCCGTGTCCGCGGCGAACTTGCCGGCGAATCCTTCCGACCTGCACGCCGCCCGAGCCGGTGTCGGCAAAGAAGCTGCCCTTGCCCTGCTGCACGTCCACGGAAGCCGGAGCCGGTGTCGGCCAGGATCTCGCACTCGCAGTCGGTGATCTTCACCGAGCCGCTGCCGGTGTCGGCGCTGACACGCCCGCGATGGCCGCTCACGGCCACTTCGCCGCTGCCGTTGTCGAGCTCCAGCTCGCCCTCGCCGCCCGTGGACGTCAGCAGGCTCGCTGCCGCCGTCGAGCCGGAGCTTCCCGGAGAAATTCTGCGCCAGGGAATCGCCGATGATGTTGCTCACGTCGAGCTTCGCCCCGACCGGTGCGCGGATCACGAGGTCCACGCGCACGGCAGGCGCCTCGTCCTTGTCGCCGACCAGGCGGATGCGCTCGCCGAGGTAGTCGATGTAGGTCGTCGAGAACCAGCCGGACGCGCCCTTCTCCGAGTAGATCTTCGGGAAGTGCTCGTGCGGCAGCCGCACGTCGAAGCGCGAACCCGGGCCGACGTCCGAGCTGCGGTAGTCGATGAGGCCCGCCAGGCGCTCCGCCTCGGCCTGCGTCGCCGCCTCGACCGTCGTGTTCGCCGTGATGTGGATGCCAGGCAGCGTGCCAGCGCTCGACGCGGATGTTGCCGATGAGGTTCCGCACCGTGAGGCCCGCGTTCGACTCGGGCTTGAACTGCCAGGCTCGCGTCGCCGTCGCGCTCGCTGCCAGGGCGGGAGGGTCGCCGCCAGCAGGGCGAGCGCGGCGGTGGCGCGGAAAATCGTCTTCATCGTGTAACTCCGTCGAATGTCCGGTTGTGTCAGGCGGTCTCGTCGCGGTAGCGGCGCACCCACATCGCTGCGGCGAGCAGCAGGGCGGCCGCCACGAGCGCCGAGCCAGAGGTCGCGGTGTCCGGTAGAAATGGCCGAGCACGCCATAACAGGTCGATGCTCGTCAGGCGGTCGATCTTGTCCGCGGCCTCGCCCGCCTCGCGGGCCGAGCGGGTCGCTCTGCATGCGCAGGATGCTGGAGACGGCACGAACAGCCGGTCCTTGATGAACGTCGCCGACGTAGGACGAGCGCATCACGACGCCTCGAGGACTCAGAGCGAAACCGGCGGCAGCACGGCCCAGAGGAAGGGGCTTCTCGGCGCCCAGGCAGACGCCAGCATCAGGTAGCCGACGAATGGCGCGTACCAGATCATCGCCGTCATGCACCAGAGCGCCGCAACACTCCATGCCGCCGAGCGAGCGCCCTCGGCTCCCACAGGAATGCCGCCGGCTCGCCGGCGATCACGAACTTCAACGACTCCCCCGTCGCGATCAGCGAGCTGCGTCGACCACGTGTCGCGGCGAAGCGCCACCAGCGGGATCACGACGATCGCGACTGCGAACTTCGACAGCACCGTCTCCGCGTCCGACAGCGGCAGCGACTTCCAGAACAGGACCGAGCGGTCGCGCCGGTCCGCGTAAAGCGAGTCGATCGCGTAGAAGAAGCGCGATCACGCCCATGACGAGGAAGACGATCGGGGAGAGCGCCGAGATAGGCGTACATCAGCACCGGTCGCCTTCTGGTCGGGCGACAGGACGACGCGTCCGTTCATTTCGTCCGCGCTGAACGGCGTGATGTGCACGTGGCCCGTCAGGATCAGGAGGATCACGCAGCGCGAGCACGATGGCCGGGCGCCACCCAGATCGCCTGGTGCTCCCAGACCTCGCGGCGGACCAGCCACAGGAAACGGTTCATGCGCGCGCTCCCTGGATGACTGCGACGAAGAGGTCGGAAACCGAGGGCACGCCCACTTCGCCCAGGCGCTCGAGCTCCGCGCGCTCGGATGTCGCGGAACAGCATGTGCGTGCGGCCGAGGCCCTGGCGCTCCCCGATCGGCTTGTGCGTGCGGGCGGCGGCGAGGTGCTCGGGCCGGACGCGAGACCTGCGCGTACTTCTCCTGCACGTCGTCCATCGTGGCGTCGAGCACGATGCGGCCGTGGTCGATGAAGAGCAGGTCCGTGAGCAGGTGCTGGATCTCCTCGACCTGGTGCGTCGTCACGAGGATCGTGCGGCTCCGCGTCGAAGTACTCGTTCAGCAGCGTGTCGTAGAACTGCTTGCGCATCAGGATGTCGAGGCCGAGCGTCGGCTCGTCGAGCACGAGGAGCTTGGCGTCGATCGCCATGACGAGCGCGAGGTGCAGCTGCGTCACCATGCCCTTCGAGAGCTCGCGCACGCGGCTCGTGCGCTTGATGTCGCTGCGCGCGAGGAAATGCTTCGCAGACCTCGCGGCGGAACCGCGGGTGCGTCGCGCCGACGAAGTCGATCAGCTGCGGACACGCGGATCCAGCGCGGCAGCACCGCGACGTCGGCGATGAAGCAGACGTCCTGCATGAGCCGGTGGCGCTGGTGGTAGGGGTCGAGGCCGAGCACGGAGAGCTCGCCGTCGAAGCGCGTGAGGCCGAGCATGGCCTTGAGCGCGGTCGTCTTGCCGGCGCCGTTCGGGCCGATCAGCCCGACGATGCGGCCGGGCTGGACGTGGAAATTCACGTTGTCGAGTGCGCGCATCGAGCCGAATGCCTTGCTGAGCCCGCGAGCCACGATCAGGTCAGTCACGCTCGCCCTCCTCGGCCGCATCGTCGGCGTCTTCGTTGCGCACGGCCGTCAGCGACGAGGCCGGCGCAGGCGGAATCTTGTCGAGGGCGTCCAGGAGCTCCTTGGGCTCGAAGCCCAGGCGCTGGATGCGCCCCGCAACCTTCGGCCACCCTGCTCGAGGAAGACCTGCCGTTCGTCCTTCAGGAGTGCGCGTCGCGCGCCCTCGGTCACGAACATGCCGCGTCCGCGGCGCTTCTCGACGAGCTGCTCGTCGACGAGGCTGCTGGTAGCCCTTCAGGACCGTCGAGCGGGTTCAGGCGGTACTCGGCCGCGACGCTCCTGACCGACGGCAGCGGATCGCCATCGTTCAGTACGCCTTCAGGATCATCGCCACCACGCGATCGCGCAGCTGGCGGTAGATCGGCAGGCTGTCGTTCCAGTTTGTGTCCATGGCTTCCAAGTGAGCTGGCCCGCTACCAGACTACTTTAGCAGAGCACCTTCAGAATCCGGCGCTGATCGCCGGAGACGGAAGCTGCGTGCCGCGGTCTTCCTTCGCGACCATGCTCGCGACGCGCTTGGCAACCACCACGATCTCGGGCAGCTGCACGGCTGCGAGGTAGGCGTTCGTTTCGCGCTTGGCGACGACCACCACTTCGGGCAGCTGCGCCATTGCGATCTCGGCATTGTCGAGCGCCGTCAGTTCGCCGATCTCGATCGTTCCGCGGGGGCCGCGGCCAGGTAGGCCTGGTCCATGACCAATCCGCCGAATGAGACGATGGCAACCGCCGCCGCTGCGCTGACTGCCTTCCGAGTGCTTTCTGCAACCATCGTGAACATGACTCTCTCCTTTCCTTTCGCTTCGTTTCGGTGCCGCCGCTGCGGGTCCCGATGTACTGTAGTGGCCTTCTGGTGTTGTAGTTAACTATAACACCGACTCCAATGCAAGCCCTTTTTGCGATCAGAGCTGCAGGTACTTGATGTATTCATTAATAAACAATGGCTTACGAGCGTAAATTTTTCTCTTGCATCGGCCCTTTTCGCCGTTTGCCAAGGCCTTCCAGCGCAGTTTTTGCGCAGAACTCGAACACCCGAACGGCTCCTGGGACGTTCTAGAGACTGCCGGCCGCCCCTTCCGGGTAGAGTTGCCGGCGATGGGAGAAGGCGACGCGGACGCGCAATTGATGCTGCGTTACGCCGCGGGCGATGCGCGGGCGTTCGACGCGCTCTACGCAACGCATCGCGGCGCGCTCTGGCGCTTCATCCGGCGCAGCGTGCAGGACGCGGCGGCGACCGACGACGTGTTCCAGGAATGCTGGTCGCGCGTCATCACGCATCGCGAGAGCTATCGCCCGGAAGCGCGCTTTGCGACCTGGCTGTATCGCATCGCGCACAACTGCTGCATGGATCATTGGCGCCGCAGCGGGCGCCGCAACAAGCGGGAGGCGGCGGATGACGATGCGATCGAGGCCGCGGCCGATGAGTCAGTCACCGGACCGCTCGACGCCGTGCTCGAGGGCGAGTCCGGCGAGCGGCTCGCCGCCGCGCTCGAGCAGCTGCCGCAGGAACAGCGCGCTGCGTTCCTGCTCTACGTGGAAGGCGGCCTGTCGGTGACCGAGATCGGCCAGGCGACCGGCGTGAATCCGGAGACCGCGAAGAGCCGGCTGCGTTATGCCGTCGCGCGACTCAAGCAGGCGCTTGCCGAGGCCGCGCCGGAATGAGGACATGAACGAGAAAGACAGCGAAGCGCCCTTCCCGCGTGAACCGTGGAAGCGGTTGCTCGAATCATCGGGCGAGGATCCGCCGGAGACGACGGATGCGCGCATCCGCGCGGCCGCGCGCCGCGACCTCGTCACCGCGCGGCCGGCGCTGGTGGCTGCCCGCCTCGCTCGCCGCGAGCTTCGTGCTCGCGGTGCTCGTCGTTCGATTCGGAATTCGGCGCGATCCGAAGGCCGCTCGTGGACGAGTCGGACCGCGGCGAGAGCGCCGCGATCCACGGCACGATCGTCGACCGGGAGAAAGCGCAGGAGCCGCAGAGCGCCGGGGCAGTCGCCCAAGGCCAGTGTCAAGATCGATCTGCCGCGCGCGGCCGAAACCGATGACGATGAATTCGGCGCCGAGGATTCCAGAGTTCGCCGCGGACGCCGGCGGCACAGCGTCGCACGTCGGCGGACCCGAGCGCGAGGCGAGGGCCGCGAGCGAGATGCCGGAAGAGGTGCTCGCACAACCACGCCGGCTTCACATCGAATCTCGCCGGTGACGTCCGGTGACATCGTCTGACGCGGCGGCGGCCGCGGGCTTCCGGCGGGCGCTTGGGCGCGTCGCATCGGCGGCCGTGCGCAACCGCCGACGCCCGAGGCCTGGTACGCCGCGATCGAGGCGCTGCGCAAAGCCGGGCCGCAACGCGGAGGCCGGATGCAGAACTCGCGCGCTTCGAGGCCGCCTACCCCGACTGGATCAAGCAGCACGGCCGGACGCCGGCCGTGACGCCCTCGCGCGTCCTGCCGTGGGCGGCGCTCGCGCTGGTATCGCTCGCCAACTTCGGCAACTTCTACGTCTACGACTCGATCGGGCCGGTCGCGGCCCTGCTCGAGCTAGCAGCGCGGCTTCAGCAATTCCGAGATCGGCATGCTGAACGCGATCTACAACCTGCCGAACATCGTGCTGCTGCTGGTCGGCGGCATCCTGGTCGATCGCTTCGGCGCCGCGCGCATGCTGACCTGGACCGCCGCGATCTGCTTCGCGGGCGCCCTGCTGACGGCCTACGCACCGGCGTTCGCCAGCATGGCCGGCGGGCGCCTCCTGTTCGGCATCGGCGCCGAGACCTTCAACATCGCCACGTTTGCGGCCGTGGTCCGGTATTTTCCGAGCGGCATCTCGCGTTCGCGATGGGCCTCAGCATGGCGCTCGGCCGCGGCGGCGCGTATTCCGTTGACATGTCTCCCACCTGGTTTGCCGGCGCCTATGCCGGGGGCTGGCAACCGCCGCTCGAGATCGCGGCGCTGTTCGCGGGAGCTCGCTCGTCGCCTGCGGAATCTACGCGTGGCTCGATCACAGGAGCGGCCCACGCACGCAGTCGTCCGAAGCCGCGCCCGCTTTTCGTTCCGCGACATCGCCCGCTTCGGGCCGCGTACTGGTACCTGCTCGTGCTGTGCGTGCTCTGGTATTCGGTGATCTTCGCGTTCCGGAGCACGTTCTCGATCAAGTATTTCCAGCACGCGCACGGGCTCGACCTCGCGGCAGCCGGCGCGATCAACAGCTACGTCTTCCTCGCGGCGCTGTTCGCGACGCCGGCTTTCGGCTGGCTCTGCGATCGCGTCGGCCGCTACGCGCCGTTTCTCGCCTTCGGCGCGTTGCTGCTGCCCATCGCCATCGCCGTCATGGCCCTGCCCCAGGGATCGCTCGGCCTCGGGACGGTCCTGATCGGCATCAGCTATTCGCTCGTGCCCGCGGTGATGTGGCCGCTGACCGCGAAGCTGGTGCCGGAGAACAAGCTCGGCACGGCGCTGGGCCTCATGTGGGTCGTGCAGAACGCCGGCATCGGCGGCGCGAACCTCATCGCCGGCTGGCTCAACGACGCCTACGGCGCGGGCGCAGCAGAACCCGGCCGGCTACCAGCCGATGATGTGGTACTTCTTCCTGTCGAGCGCCGCGGGATTCTGCTTCGCGCTCGCGCTCTGGAAACGGGCCGGCAGGCGGCGGCCACGAAGCGCCCCACGCCGGTCAGGCTGCGATTCCCGCCCCGGTCGGCTGAGCAGCGCCTGTCGCGCCTTCCAGGCGGACGAAGAGCCAGAGGCCCGCGCCCACGAGTGCGAACACCGAACCGCTCGCGAGCGTGGCGGACCCAGCCGACGCGATCGATCATGAACCCGATGAGCGGCGCCAGCAGAGCCGGCATCGTCCCGCCGAAGTTCAGCATGCCGCACGCGCTCGCCGTGTGCTCGCCCGAGGCATAGGTCGTCGCGGCCCAGTAGCAGGTGTCGGCGAAGAGCGTGAAGCCGAAGCAGAGCGAGAGCAGGCCCACCGCGACGTAGGGATCCGTCGCGAAGAGGCCCGCAGCCAGGGTGATGGCGACCACGACGAGCCCGGACATCGCGGTGATGCGGCAGCCGCGCAGCCCGCCCAGGCGCCGGCAGAGCGAGTCGCAGACGCCGCCGCCGATGGCGGTCAGCACGGCGCCCGTCGCGAATGGCAGCACGTAGAGCCAGCCGCTCTCCAGCATCGAAAGGCCGCGCGACTTCACGAGGTAGGTGAACAGCCACTGCGAAAAATGTAGAAGACGAAGTTGAGGCAGAAGTAGCTCGCGGCGAGGATCAGGATGTCGCGGTTCACGAGCGCCGCGCGCCAGTTGACGGGCTGCGACGGCGGTTTCGCCGGTTCGTCCCGCGTCGATGAAGGCGAGCTCGCCGGGCGTGATGGCGCGGTGCTGCGCGGGCTTGTCGCGCGCGTACCAGTACCACCAGACGCCGGCAATGACGCCCGTCGGCGCCAGGATGTAGAACGCCTCGCGCCAGCCATAGTGACGATCAGCGCCGTCACGATCGGGCCGAGCGCTGCCTGCCCGAGCGAGTCCCGAGCTCGTCAGCGCATTCGGAAGCGCCCAGCGTCCCGGCGGAAACCAGCCCTCGATCAGGCCGGTCGTGATCGGAAAGATCGGCGAGTTCGAGGCGCCGACGAGGAGGCGCACCGCAATGAGCGAGACCATGGCGCCGACGCGGAGGCCGCCATGAGTCCCGGCGCGAAGCCCGTGAACCAGGTCAGGATGCCCCAGGCGATGGCAATGCCGCCGAGCGCGCGCCGCGGGCCGTAACGCTCGCCGAAGATCCCGCCCGGAATCATCAGCAGCGTGTAGCTGATGTTGAAGGCGTTGAGGATCCAGCCGATTTCGACTGGTTCGAGTAGCCGAACTCGTCCTGGATGCTCGGGGCTGCGACCGACAGCGCGTTGCGCAGGAAGTAATTGACGAAGCTGACGACGAACGAGCACGAAGAGAATCCGCCAGCGGACCGGGATCGTGCGCCGCATGGTTCAGCCCCTCACGAGGTCATGCCGCGTCGCAGCGCGCGGTCGCGGTTCAGGTCAGCGAGTATCCGGTGCGCCGCGTTGTGCCCGGGCGCGCCTGTCACGCCGCCGCCCGGATGCGTGCCGGCTCCGCAGAGGTAGAGCGCCGGGATCGGCGTCGCGCGTAGCGCGCATGCCCCGGCACCGGCCGCATGAAGAAGAGCTGATCGAGGCGGCATATCGCCGTGAAAGATGTTGCCCTCGGTGATGCCGAAGGTGCTCTCGAGGTCCGCCGGCGTGTAGAGCCGCTGCGCGATGACCGAGCGGCCGACCGCCGGCACGAAGCGCGCGATCTGGCGGATGAGCTGGGCCTCGAGGCGCTCGCGCTCGAGGCTCCAGTCCGAGCCCGGAGCGCATACGGCAGGTACTGGATGAAGCAGGTCATCACGTGGCGGCCGCTTCGTCGCGAGCGAGTCGTCGATGAGCGAGGGCACGAGGCAGTCGATCCAGAGCTCCTCCGCGATCCGGCCGCGGCGCGCCTCGCCGTAGGCTCGTTGCGCGCCATCCAGCCAGGGCACGAGCGTGAACTGCGAGCGCCGCAGCAGATCGGAACCCGGCTCTTCGTTCTCGAGAGCCGCGGCTCCTCCGACAGCACGAGGTTGAACTTGCCGCAGGGCCCGTCCATCTTGATGCCGCGCACGGCGGCGCGGAACTCCGGTCGAGCGCGCCTTCCGGCACGAGCTCGAGGAAGGTGCGCTTGGGATCGGCGTTCGAGACGACGAGGCCGGCGTCGATGACTGCTGCCGTCCGCGAGCACACGCCGCGCGCGCGCGACCGCCGTCGATGCGGATCGAGGCGACTTCGGTGCCCGTCCGTATTTCGACGCCGACGCCGCGGCAGGCCGCGGCCATCGCCGCCGTGATCGCGCCCATGCCGCCCATCACGTGGCCGACGAAGCCCTGCTTCGACTCCGAGCCGCCGCCGAGCAGATGGAACAGCAGGCCGAACAGCGTGCCCGGGATCGTACGGGCCGCCGTGCTTGCCGTAGAGGCTGTTCGCGAGCACGAGCGACTTCAGGTGCGGCGAATCGAGCGAGCGATCGAGGAACTCGCCGAGGCTGCCGGTCGTGAAGGCGACGAGGTCGGCGATCTCGCGGCCGCGCAGGCCGCGGAAACGCAGCGCGAAGCTCAGCATCTCGCGAAATCCCGCGAAGCCGCTCGCGCTGCAGGTCCGGCGGCGCCTGCATGAAGAGCGGCTCGAGATGGCGCGCGAGCCCCGCAAGCCGGCTTTCCAGTGACGAGGAAGCGCTCGCAGTCCGCCGGCGCGAATTTCTGCGGCAGCTCGCGCATGCGCGCGTGATCGCTCCACCACGGCAGCACCACGCCGTCCGGCGTCACGGCCTGCACCGTCGGCTCGGCCGCGATCATGCGAAGGCCGTGCTTGTCGAGTCGCGAGGTCGCGGATGACCTCCGGGCGCAGCATGCTCGCCATGTAGGAGGCGGTGGAGACGCGGCAGCCCGGCGCTCTTCGCGATCGATTTCCTCGGTCACCGCAGCAGCCGCCGATGACGTCGCGCCGCTCCAGCACCAGCGTCGAAGGCCCGCGCGCGCGAGATAGAACGCGGCCGTCAGGCCGTTGTGACCGCCGCCGATGACGACGACGTCGTAGCGCTTCGATGTCACGCGCGCCGTCAGTCCCGGGAATTCCGGGCATCGCGCCGAGGTGCCGCGCCGAGATAGCGCCGGATATCGAGGCTCGGGTCTTCCATCGGCGCATAGAAACCGCCGCGGAAGCCGCGCGAGCGCATGCCGAGCTGGACACCCTCGCAGATGCGCCAGTCCTGGCGGTTCACGACGTCCCAGAAATCCACGACGTCGCTCGGGTCGAAACCGGGCTTGGCGACCTCCGATTCGTGGAACAGGAATTCGCAGGCGATGCGCGTGTGGTCCGCGGCCATGGGCCAGAGCGTGAAGGCTGCGACGTGTTCCGCCGCGGCGACGAGCAGGAGGTTCGGATAGATGACCTCGCCCTTGTGATGCGTCTTCTCGGTCTCCGACAGGCCCGGGAACGGCGCGCGCGTCGAGGTTCCGGAAGCCGTGAACGTCCAGGCCCCGGCGCGGTGCGGAATTCCGTCTTCCCAGGCGAGCCCGGCGCCGCCCTGCTCGCGGAACGCCGGCACGAGCACGCAGAGCTCCGGGTGCGCGGGCCCGCAGTGATAGCACTCGTTGTAGTTCTCGAGGATTATTTTCCAGTTCGCGCGCGCCTCGTAGACGAGCTGCGCGCCGCGGCGCATGTCCGCGAACGGATAGCGGCCGAGCATGCGCGCGGCCTTCTCGAGCTGCGCCGCAAGCGGCGCCGGCTTCTCGGAAAAGTTCAGGAAGATGAAGCCGCCCCAGGTCTCGAGCGCAACCGGGACGAGCGAAAAGCCCTCCTTCGGACAGGCCGCATCGAACTGCACGAAGGCGCGGCGCGCAGCGTCCCGTCGGTGTTGTAGCTCCAGGCGTGGTACGGGCAGACGATCGCGGCGCCGACGCGGCTCGAGTTCCGGGCCGACGGGATCCGCGGCGTCGGGCAGCGGGTTCGTGCGGATGAGCCGGCTGCCGCGATGGCGGCAGACGTTGTAGAAGGCGCGCACCGCCTCGTCGCGGCCGCGCAGCACGATCACGCTCTCGCCGGCCACCTCGACGATGCAGGCAATCGCCCCTGTCGGGCAGCTGCTCGAGGCGCCCGACGCAGAACCACTCCGAATGAAAGATGTTCTTCGCCTCGAGCGCGAAGATCTCCGGGCTCGAGTAGAACTCCGGCGCGAGCGCCGACTTCATCTCGAGGCCTGGACCGGTTGCTTGTCGCCCGCCATGCCGCCCCCTGGCAATCCTTATATCGCAGGTCCCGGCACGATCGGTGACCCGTCGAAGAATCGGCTGAGCCGGAAGCCCGCGAGCGTCGCGGGATCCACGCTGCCGCTCACCATCCCCGCGATCAGTTTACCGGCGCCGGGGCCAATGCCGAAGCCATGCCCGCTGAAGCCGGTCGCAATGAAGAAATCCCCGAGGCTTTCGACCGGCGCGATGATCGGCAGGACGTCCGGGGATGTCTCGATCATGCCGCCCCAGGTCTCGACGAAGGGCGTGGCGGCGAAGCTCCGGCAGCCAGCGCGAAATGCCCGCGCGCATCTCGCGCAGCACCTGCGCATCCGGCGCCGGATTCAGGACGCGCTCGCGCTCGAAGGGCGACTCGCGATCGAGCGGCCAGCGCGACGGTGTCGCGAGGGCATGGAAGAACTCCCTGCCCACGGTGATCCGCGCCGACTCGCGGCTCGCGCGGATGGCCGGCAGGTACTTCAGGCCCTCGCGGAAGCTCGCCGGGACGATCGAATGGATGGACGTGTGGCCGTGCGCGACCGTGTAGCCGCCGTCGGCGCGGCGCCGGATCGCGATCGCGGGCGACCAGGCCTGGCCGGCGAGCAGCTCAGGCGCCGGCGCCGTGCGCGCGACCGAATTGAGCACCGACAGCTGCGGCACGCGGATGCCGAGCGAGCCGCAGAAGAGCCGTGTCCAGGCGCCGGCTGCGCAGACCACGGCGCGTGCCGCGACGCGCCCGTGCTCGGTGACGACGCCGGAGACGCGCCCGGCCGCCGATTCGATGCCGCGCACGGCGGTGCGGCTCGCGATGACCGCGCCCGCCGCCTTCGCGCCGCGGGCAATCGCGCGCGTGGCGCGCGAGGGTTCGGCGCGGCCGTCGCTCGCCGTGTAGAGCGCGCCCGTCCAGCGGTCCCGCGGCGGCGAACGCGGCGCTTCGAGCTCGCGGCCCGCGATGACCGTGGTGTCGAGGCCGTGCTCGCGCGCGACCGCGAGCCACTCGGCGAGACCCGGCAAGTTCCGCCTCGTTCTCCGCGAGGTAGAGCGTGCCGCCCTGGCGGAAACCAGGTCCTCGCCGAGTTGCGCCGGCAATTCGCTTCCAGAGCCGCAGGCTCTGCATCATGAGCGGCAGCTCGACCGGCGAGCAGCACTGCTGGCGCACCCAGCCCCAGTTGCGGCCCGATTGCTCGCCGCCGATGCGCCCTTTCTCGAAGACGGCGACCGGAGACGCCGCTGCGCGCCAGGAAGTACGCGGTCGAGCAGCCGATGATGCCGCCGCCGATGATCGCGACGTCCACGACCGGCGGCAGCCAGTTCTCCGTCGCGTGCCAGGCGAACTCGTCCGTCATCGCCGGGGTGGATCTGCGGCTCGCCGCTCGTGACGAGCTCCGTCACGGAAGCCTGCATGCTAGCGAAATAGCGCCCATCCGCGCTGCTACAATTGCGCCCTGTTCCGGGCCGCTGCGCCATTGCTGGAGTTTCGATTGGCCAAAACCCGCCACCATCACCATCACCGGCGCCGCCGGCCACATCGGCTACGCGCTCGCCTTCCGCGTCGCCTCCGGGCAGATGCTCGGCGCCGACCGCCCGGTCAACCTGCAGCTGCTCGAGATCACGCCCGCGCTGCCCTCGCTCACCGGCGTCGTGATGGAGCTCGCCGACTGCGCCTTCCCGACGCTCAACCGCATCATCGCGACCGACGATCCGAAGGCGGCGTTCAAGGACTGCGATTACGCGATGCTGGTCGGCGCGCGCCCGCGCGGCCCCGGCATGGAGCGCAAGGACCTGCTGCTCGCGAACGCGCAGATCTTCTCGGCCCAGGGCCGCGCGATCAACGACGCTGCGAGCCGCGACGTGCGCGTGCTCGTCGTCGGCAATCCCGCGAACACGAACTCGCTCATCGCCGCGTCGAATGCGCCCGACATCGAGCGTGCGGAATTTCACCGCGATGACGCGGCTCGACCACAACCGCGCGCTCGCGCAGCTCGCGGCGAAGACCGGCACGCACACGACCGACGTGCGCCGCATGATCATCTGGGGCAACCACAGCGCGACCCAGCACCCGGACATCTCGCACTGCACCGTCGCGGGCAAGCCCGCGAAGTCGCTGGTGGAGACGAAGTGGTATCGCGAGGAATTCATCCCGACCGTGCAGCAGCGCGGCGCCGCCGTGATCAAGGCGCGCGGCTCCTCGTCGGCCGCCTCCGCCGCCTCGGCCGCGATCGACCACATGCGCGACTGGGCGCTCGGCACGCCGGAGGGCGACTGGGTCAGCATGGCGGTGCCCGCCGACGGCAGCTACGGCATCGGCGAGGGCGTCATGTATTCCTACCCCGTCACCTGCAAGGACGGGAAGTACGCGATCGTGCAGGGCCTCGCGATCGACGAGTTCGCGCGCGAGCGCATGGACGCGACGCATCGCGAACTGCTCGAGGAGCGCGACGGCGTCAGGACCTGATCTGAGGAGACCGCGATGACCATTGCACTCCGCACGGCCGCCGCGGCCGCCCTCTGCCTGTCGCTCGCCACCGGCGCGGCGCTCGCGCAGGAGAAGACGCAGAAGCCGCCGCTGCACGGCTCGCACTGGATGGCGATCACCGGCAAGCCGCTCGCGGCGACCGCGGGCGCGCGCATGTTCGAGCACGGCGGCAATGCGGTCGATGCCGCCTGCGCCATGCTGGCCGCGACTTCGACGATGTGGGACGTGCTGTCCTGGGGCGGCGAGACGCAGGCGCTCATCTACAACCCGAAGACGGGCAAGATCATCGCGATCAACGGACTCGGCGTCGCGCCGACCGGCGCGACTGCGGAGTTCTTCAAGTCCAAGGGTTACAAGTACCCGCCTGAGGAGGGCCGCTCGCCGCGGTGACGCCGGGCACGCCCGGCGCGCTCATCACGATGCTCTCGGAATTCGGCACGCTCTCGCTTGCGGAAGTGCTCGCGCCGTCGATCGAACTCGCCGACGGTTACGCCATCGAGGCGGAGACCGCGGACCGCATCGAAGCGGAGAAAGCCTCGCTCAAGCAGTGGCCCTACGCGAAGGCGGTGATGCTGCCGCACGCCGGGCGCAGCGCGCGAGGCGCCGGTCGCGGGCGAGATCTTCCGCCAGGCCGACCTCGCCGCAACGCTCAGGAAGCTCGTCGAGGCCGAATCCTCGGCGCTGAAGGCCGGCAAGTCACGGAAGGAGGCGCTCGCCGCCGCCTACGACAGGTTCTATCGCGGCGACATCGCCGAGGAATTCGTGCGCGGCGCGCGCGAACAGGGCGCGCAGTTCACGAAGGACGACCTCGCGAACTGGCGGGTGAAGCTCGAGGAGCCGCGGCACACGAGCTACCGCGGCATCGACGTCTACAAGCTGGACCGCTGGACGCAGGGACCGGCCATGCTCCAGGCGCTCAACATCCTCGAGAACTTCGACCTCAAGTCGATGGGCTACAACAGCGCGAGCTACATCCACACTGTCTACCAGGCGCTGAGCCTCGCCTTCGCCGACCGCGACTTCTATTACGGCGATCCCGCCTTCCCGCCCGAGGAGCCGATCGAAGGCCTGCTCTCGAAGGACTACGCGAAGCAGCGCGCGGCGCTACGTCTCGCCCTCCGCGGCGAACGACGACGCGATCGGGCCCGGCGACCCGTATCCGTTCCAGGGCGGCAGCGAATCCGTACATGGACCTGCTGGACAAGCGCGCGCGGCGTCATTCCGGCCTTCGACGCGGCGCGCTTCGCCGCCGCGACCGACCTGCGTCACCGGCTCCTTCTATCGCGGCACGACGTCCGTGATCGCCGCCGACAAGGACGGCTGGCTCGTCTCGATGACGCCGAGCGGCGGCTGGCTGCCTGCCGTCATCGCCGGGCAGGACCGGCATCGGCATGAGCCAGCGCGCGCAGATGTTCGTGACTGACCCGGCAGAGAATCCGTTCAACGTCGTCGAGCCCGGCAAGCGCCCGCGCGTGACGCTGACGCCCGTCGCTCGCGTTCAAGGACGGCAAGCCCTGGCTCGCATTCGCCGTGCAGGGCGGCGACACGCAGGACCAGAACCTGCTGCAGTTCTTCCTCGACGTCGTCGAGTTCGGCATGACGCCGCAGCAGGCGGTCGGAAGCGCCGAATTTCAACAGCTGGCAGATGCGCGACTCTTTCGGCGAGCACGAGATCTTCCCGGGACGCATCCTGCTCAACGATGCGATCCCGGACTGGGTGCGCCGCGACCTGAAAGCCCGCGGCTACAAGCCGGAATACGCCTCGCGCACTTCAGGCCCGATCAACGCGATCCTGATCGACCCGGCCCAGAAGACATTCTGGGGCGGGTCGAGCAACCACGGCGAGGACTACGGCATCGCCTGGTAAAACGAAGGGGACGACGTCCCTTCATTTTGCCGTTTCCATACCTGCGCGAATCGTCCGGAAATCAATGAAATGAAGGGGACTGTCCCCTTCTGTTTCCTGACCGTTCGATCTGTTCTTCAGCCGGCGGGCTTCGCCTCGCGCGCGATCGTCTCGAGTCCGGCGAGGTTGACGCCGCTCGTCATCGTGGCTTTCAGCTCGTCCATGCTGGCGGCGCTGCCGGAGAGCTCGACCGAGAAGCGGTCGCCGACGACCAGGCTGTACTCGCCGCTTCCGCTGCCGGAATCCCAGCGCTCGTGGACCATGCGCCCGTCGGCGCGATAGGTTTTTTCGTAGCCGCCCTGCCACTCGCGTTCTTCCTCGACGCCCGGCCCAGTTCGCCAGCGCAAAGACACCCTTCGCGCCGCCGGCGTCGTTGACCTCGAGGCGCAGGCTCTTGCCCGACGCGTCCGCGTAGTCCGGCCGAGGCTTCCGCGACCTGGAAACCCATCGCGGCATTGCGTGAGGCGGAAACGCCCGTGCGCGGCAGTCCCCCGAGCGTTTCGGGCAGGAACGTCTTCATCTGGTCGGTCGGCAGCGCATCCACGCCCTTGCCGCCGCCGGCGACGGCGCCGACCATCGCTCCGATCGCCGCGGCTGAGGGCGCGCCGTTGCTGCTGCGCGGAATCCTCGACGGCCTTGCCGGCCGCCTCCATGTTCTTCGCCCAGTCCTCGATCGCGGCGCCCGTCGTGCCTTCTCGAAGCTGCCCGACGGCGTGACCGAGGCACGTCGCCCGCCCAGGGCGCCCATCCATGCCGAAGCCCGATGACGCTGCCGACGATCGTCACGAGAAGACGATCCAGACAACGATCGCGACGATGATGCGTGACTGCCGTAGTAGCCGCCCGCCTTGTCCGCCGGAGCACTTCATCGTGCTGCTGCAGGCCGAGGTACAGCGAGGTAGATGGGCCAGTACGATGCCGCCCGCGAGGACGATCAGCGACGCCGATGCACCACGGAATCAGGATCTGGCCGATGCCCGGCGACCCAGACCGCGCGTGGAGCTGTAGGCCGCAGCCTTGAGCGCCTGCACGGAAGTCCTTGCTGCGCGCCGAATGTTCGGCGCGAGCGCGTTGATCACCAGCGACAGGACATAGACGCCGATGAGACCGCCGGACATAGCATCAGCACGAGCATCGTCAAGGCCCGTCGCCATGTCCGACCCGGTATCGGCCGACGAACGGCACCGAGATGCCGATCAGCGTGCTCTTCAGGAACATCGCGACCGGCCCGAGCGCCGACACGATGAGGATGTAGTGGGTGTAAAAGTCCAGCCGATGGTTTCCGCCTCGGCAGCGATCATCGGCCATTCGGTTTTTGGCGTCAGCAGGATGTTCTGCACGCGCCCGATCAGGTTGTTCATGGTGAATTCCTCCCGCTCAAGAGCATTACATACAATGGCTTTTTGCAGTGCAAATGCGGTATAAAGTAGGGGAACCCATGCTGGTCACGCTGCTCTGGCTGGTCCTGTTCGCAAGCCTCGTTCCTGTGGCTCGCTACACGCGCGCAAGCCTCGCCAAGGCGACCCTGGTGCTCCGGGGTGCTGCTCGTCTACTACACGCTGTTCGGGGACGGTGCGACCTGGTGGAAGGCGACGCTGTGGGCCCTTTTCGTCCCGCACGTCCTCCTGAACATCCGCCCCTTGCGGCGCGTCCTGATCTCGAACCGGTTCCTGCTGGTCTTCAAGCGGATGCTGCCGCCCATGTCCACGACCGAGCGCGAGGCGCTCGAGGCCGGCACGGTCTGGTGGGACGGAGAGCTCTTCACCGGCGGCCCGGACTGGCGCAAAGCTCCTGTCGGCCAAGGCGCCGGCACTCACGGCGGAAGAGCAGGCCTTCATCGACGGGCCCTGCGAGAGAACTCTGCCGCGATGATCGACGACTGGGACATCACGCACCGGCGCGCCGACCTTCCGCCCGAAGTCTTCGACTTCATCAAGAAGAAGGGCTTCTGGGCGATGATCATCCCGAAGAAGTACGGCGGGCTCGAGTTCTCCGCCTACGCGCACTCCACCGTCGTCGTGAAGATCGCGAGCCGCTCGAGCACCGTCGTCCTCGACCGTCGTCGTGCCGAACTCGCTCGGCCCGGCCGAGCTGCTGCTGCACTACGGCACCGAGGAGCAGAAGAAGCACTTCCTGCCGCGGCTCGCGCGCGGCGAGGAGATCCCCTGCTTCGCGCCTCACCGGTCCCGCGCGTCGGCTCCGATGCCGGCTCGATGCCGCGACACGCGGCATCGTCGTGCCGCGGCCTGTACCAGGGCCGCGAGAGTCGCTCGGCATCCGGCTCAACTTCTCGAAGCGCTACATCACGCTCGCGCCGATCGCGACCGATCATCGGCCTCGCGTTCCGCCTGTTCGACCCCGAGCAGCTGCATCGGCGGCGACAAGACCGACTACGGCATCACGGTCGCGCTGGTGCCGCGCGATACGCCGGCATCACGATCGGCCGCCGCCACTTCCCGCTGAACATCCCGTTCCAGAACGGCCCGATCGCAGGGCAAGGACGTGTTCGTGCCGCTCGACGCGATCATCGGCGGGCCGAAGATGGCGGGCCAGGGCTGGCGCATGCTGGTCGAACAGCTCTCGGTCGGCCGCTGCATCTCGCTGCCGTCGCATCGCGACCGGCGGCGCGAAGGCGGCCGTGTACGCCACCGGCGCCTACGCGCGCATCCGCCGCCAGTTCAACCTGCCGGTCGGCAAGTTCGAGGGCGTCGAGGCGGTGATCGCGCGCATGGCCGGCACGCACCTACATCATGGATGCCGCGCGCTCGGTGACGACCGGCGCGATCGACGGCGGCGAGAAGCCTGCCGTGCCCGTCGGCGATCCTGAAGTACCACGTCACCGAGATCGGCCGCATGGTCGCGAACGACGCGATGGACGTGCACGGCGGCAAGGGCATCATGCTCGGCCCGAAGAACTACCTCGGCGCGCGGCTACCAGATGCGTGCCGATCAGCATCACGGTCGAGGGCGCGAACATCCTGACGCGCAACCTGATCATCTTCGGCCAGGGCGCGATCCGCTGCCATCCCTGCGTGCTGAAGGAGATGAATGCGCGCGCAGGACCCGGACCGCGAGCGCGGCGCTCAGGGACTTCGACCGTGCGCGTTCTTCAAGCACATCGGCTTCACGATCTCGAATGCCGTGCGCTCGTTCTTCGGCGCCATGACGCTCTCGCGCATCGTGAACGTCGCCGGTGGCCGGCCCGACGACGCGCTACTTCCGAGCACATCAACCGCTTCAGCGCGTCGTTCGCGTTCGCGACCGACGTCGCGATGCTCTCGCTCGGCGGCTACCTCAAGAAGAAGGAAAACCTGTCGGCGCGCCTCGGCGACGTGCTCTCGGCGACTGTACCTCGCCTCGATGGTGCTGAAGCACTATCGAGAACCAGGGCCGGCCCGAGGCCGACCTGCCGCTGGTCGAGTACGCCTGCCGCTCGCTCCTCTACCAGGCGCAGGAGCAGCTCCACGGCTTCCTGCGGAACTTCCCGGTGCGCTGGCTCGCGGTGATCATGCGCGTCGTTCATCTTCCCGCGCGGGCTCACCTACTCCGCGCCCTCGGACCGAGCTCAACCCGAAGATCGCCGAGCTCGTGATGAACCCGGCGAGGCGCGCGAGCGGCTCTGCCACTACATCTACCGGACGCTGGAGCCGACGAATCACCTCGGGCTCGTGCAGCATGGCGCTGGAGCTTGCGATCGCGGCCGAGCCGCTCGAGAAGAAGATCCGCGTCGAGGGCATCAAGACCGGGCTCATCACCGCGCTCGACCTGCCCGGCCAGGTGCGCGAGGCGCGCGCGGCCGGCCTCATCAACGAGGCCGAGGCTTCGCAGCTTCGCGATTACGACCGCAAGGTGATGGACATCATCGACGTCGACGATTTCGAGTCCGCGGGAGCTCGTCGCAGGAAGCTCCTACGAAATCCAGCTGGACGGCGGCAGCCTCCAGGTGGCGTGAGGTCACGCCGCGACGGGCGGCGCCTGTCCCTTGCTATCCGACACCTGGATACAGGCCGCAGTACATGACGATGAAGTCGATGGAGTTGCCGAGGCCGTGCGCGATGATCGGCGCAAAGGAGATTGCGGCCGGTCGCGATGTAGAGGATGCCGAGGAACACGCCGCCGACGGTCGCCTGGATCACGCCCGACGGCCCCTGGTAGAAGATGCGCGAGGCCGAAGATGACGTTGACGACGACGAGCGCCACGATCGCACGACCGCATGCCGCTGCCTGCGAAATCCGCCACCCGCGGCAACGCGCCAGCCGCGCCAGACCATCTCCTCGCCGAATGCGGCGAGCACCCAGTTGGCCGCGAGGTAGATCGCGAGCAGCGTTGCATTGCCGACCATGTCGTTGAAATCGGTCAGGTCAGGCCAGTAGCCGAGCAGCCGATGGAGCATCGGCATCGTGAAGAAGAACTCGAGCAGCCACATCCCGACGCCGACGACGACACCGATCGCGGCGAACCGGGGCCAGCGCGGGGGCAGCCGGAGGCCGACGTCGCGCCAGCCGAGCCGCGAAGCCACGGCGAGCCCAGGCGATCAGGAGCAGAGAAGCGGCGTTTTGCTTGAGCGGCACGTAGCCCGCGGCGTCGGCCCAGAACACGCCGGCGAAGAGCGGCGATCTCGAGCGGCAGTAATCCGGCCGCAGGCAGCGGCCGCCGTTTCCATGGAGCCGCGAATCCTACGCCTTCCGACTCCGTTCACAAGCGCGGTGGTTCAGCACTCTCTCGGCGTCGACTGCCACAAGAAGCTGCGACGCAGTTTGCAGAATCCCGCCGCGGAACCCTTTGAAGTGGCGCCATGGAGCTCAGACCGTCACTGACGTGCGCGAGTTCTTCCGCGATGCGCTGCAGAACGCACTCCGGACACCAGCACCTGCAGGTGCGCGACCACACCGAGCATTACATCGTCAACCTGCTCGCGATGTTCTCGCACACGAGAGGCGCTCTTCGAGCCGGGCGCCGGACCGCGCGCAGCTCAAGCCGCTCGCGCTGCTCCTCGCCGGACGCGCACGACGCCCCGGACGACCGCCACCGCTTCCGCACGCTGCAACGCCTCGGCGACGTCGCACTCTTCGTCGCCGGATTCCTGGCCGGCAGCTTCGCGCGCCGCCCGGTGGACATCGACTACCACATCGCCATGGGCGGCGCGCCTAGGCGCGCTCGCGCGAGGCGCCCTACCACGGGCCGCAGCGCGTGCTCGGCGGCGTCTTCGCCGAGCTCGAGGACAAGTTCCAGCCGCTCGTCGATGCCCTGAACGAGATCGGCGAGGGCGCGGCGCGGTCAATCGCCGCGCGACGTGCTGCGCCTCTACGAGCTGTGGCACAAGACCGGCAGCCCGCGCGCGCACCGGCTGCTGCTGAAGCTCGGCATCCGCCCCGTGGCCGCCGGCGCGTTCGCGAATTGAGCCGCCATGGCCGCACGGGCCCTCGAACGGCTCGAAGCCCTGCTGACCGGCATCTACGACCTCGATACTGGATGTCGCGTCGAAGACTTTCTCGTCACTGACCGCCAGTCGCTCCCCGGCGAATGCCGAGCGGCACCAGGCGACGAGCAGCTCTTCGTGAGCGCGGTGGACGACGAACTCTGCATGTCGCTCTATCTCGACCCGGCGGTGCTCGCAACGGCTCGAGCGCCATGACCCGAGCGACGGCCTCGATGCGGACAATCTCGCCGACTGCTGGACCGCGCTCGAGGGCGTCAGCCACTTCCTCTGCGTCGCGCACAACGCCGGCCACGACCGGCCGGTATCGCGCCTCGCGCTCGAAATGCAGGCCGAGATCGACAAGTACGTCGCGAGCTTCGCGCTGCTGCGCAGAGCATGAACCCCGCCGCTTCCCGGCGGAGCTGCACACGCTTCTCTTCCGCCGCGCGCAGGTGGACCCGAGGCTTGCCGCCGGCCGCGAGTCCCTCTACCGCCGCGCGAGCCGGCGGGCTTCGCGCTTCTGCGCCCGGCTCGAGCCGCGGCTGCGCGCCTGTGCCAGCCGGGAGGACGGCGCCTGGCTCGCCGAGCTACGGCGGTTCTATCGGCTGAGTGACACCGGGAAAATGCGGCACATAACGGAAGCGGCGCTGGGCGGCTGAGACTGACTGCGAGCTACGCAGGTCCCTGGCGGGACACGCGGCGACCGGTGGCTCGCCCATGCGTGTGCCCTCCGGATTCCGGAGTTCGGCGGCGGACGAAAGTAGCCGCGACACGCTTCGAGAGACGAGCATGTAGCACGTCCAGATCGTGAAGCGTGACGATCTCCACGACGTACTCGGCGTAGTTCGTCGCCGATGTCTCTTCGTCTGGCACGAGTCGCATCGTGAAGATTCATCCACGAGAAGGAAGTGAAGAAGCTGGTGACCCAGAGCGTGGCGATCACGAGACGCCGGCGCGGAGCTGCGCTTCTGGAAGAAACAGCACCGCGATCATCACGGAGCAAGGGCAACTGCAGGAATGCGAGAAACTGCATGAATGCCGCGCCTTGATGCGCCCGGGGGCGACCTCCGGCTGTGCGGTCGCGGGCAGTCCCTGCCAGACGTCCATCACCGAAAACATCGTCAGCGCGACGGTGATCAATCCCACGGCAACGACGACCGCCGCGATGACGTTGATGGCGATGAGGACCAGCTTCAGCCTCCGATGCCAACCGGAGCCTGCAACGCGCCCTGGACGAGCGGCCTCGGCGGCGGGTCGTAGCTCGGCAGCCACCGGAACGTGATCCACAGGCCCGCGAGCAGCCCGAACAACGCGGCGGCGAGCGGATATTTCGCTGATACCGGACTCGACTGATCCGGCATTCTCCTGGTACGTAAGCTCGTAGCCCAGGTCGTCGTACATGCGCTTCTGGTCCGCAGAGAGTACTTTGGCACGCGTTCGACCGGAACGACGTCGCTGCGGGACTCGGGCTTGAAGGCGAGCTTCAAGACTTCGTCCGCGTATTCCCGCTTCGACTCGTACCGAAGGCAGCATTGTCGATGGTCACGCTCGAAGAGTTCCGGATGGACCAGCTGGCCAGCGCACGCGCGCCTCGAACTGCTGCGTCACCCGCTCGGGGTACGCCTGCACGAGCGGCGCCGTCACGCTTCGGCGTGCTGGTCGCGTCCGCGAAGCCGTACATCTCGTCCGGGAAGATCTCGAAGACGAGTTCCTTTCCGGCGCAGCTCACGGAAGGCGCGCGCGCGAGCTTGTAGCTCTCGCGCGCGTGACAATGACGTTCTTGACCGGGTCATCCTCGACGGCGACCGGGGCGGCGACCTGGATGCCGGATAATATTTCGCATAATAATTCAGGTAGTCCGTGGTCCGCTCTTCACCGTTGCGGCCCGAGATATCCGAAGCGCATCGAGTCCGCGGCGCTTCCCTCGTAGCGGGATCGTCTCACTTCGAGCACGTCGCCGGCTTCTTCCACGCCCACGCCGTCAGGTTGAAGCTCAGCCTGACATCGCTGAACGACGCGTCGCGCTTCGTTCGCGGCATGGGCTCGAGCGCCGCCGTGTCGGGGTCGATGACGAGCGCATACTCGAAATCGGCTCTATGGGCTGTCTTCGCCAGCGTTCCGCCCTGCTCGCTCGCGGTAGGATCGAGCCACAGCACGTCCGGGCCGAGGCGCGCCGCGCACGATGGCGGCGTGGTCGAAGGCGCGCGGCGACGGCAGCGCTTCCAGAAACGCAGTCCATGGCACTGTCTCGAATTCACGAGCGCGACGTGCGCATCGACGCCGATGTACCCCGTAACAGATTGACGAGCAGCAGCGACTTGTCCTTGCAGTCCCCGAAATTGCGCTCGAGCACGAGGTCGGACGGGTGCGGCCGGTACGAGCCGGGGCCGGTCGAGATCGACGCGTAGCGGATGTTGTCCTGGATCATGCGCAGTGCGGTGAGCACACGATCCGCGTCGCTGCCGGGAAGAGGCTTTCAGCTTTTCGATCTCCGCCCGTGTCCGCGGCCCGATGGCCGACTGGTCGCGGTACATCGCGGCAGTCCGCACTGCCAAAACATGCCGAGTCGGACCATGTCGCTGAACTCGATCGACGCCCAGTGCGGATACCAGTCCGGCATGTCCGCTTCGCCGGGCTTTGCAGGCAGGTCTCGCCGGTCGAGCTCGAGCTCGCGACGGCCGTCTCGCTCGCGCGCTGATCGGCTCCGCCGTAGCGCCGTGCACGCGAAAGCGCACGGGATCGTCGGAAGGTGGCGGAGACGTATGTGCTGCCGGAGCATCGGAACGCTCAGGCGATCGACAACTCCGGTCGCGATAATGCTCGGGAAGTTCGGGCTGACGGAATCGAGCGATGTAGGCATAGTCAAGCTCATCGCCGGCGCGCAGGTCCGGGACGCGGGAGGCTGATGGACTCCAGGCCGCTGTAGATCCGGCTCTGCAGGTCCGACTCGACGGGCAGCTTTTCGGTGATCTTCGTCGCCGCGAGTCGATCCGTCAGGATGCCGTCGCGGTATTTCTACGCCGGACCCAGTGCAGCGTGAGCTGCTCATAGCCGGGGTCCGCATAGAGCGAGATCTGCGAATGGTCCTGGGCGCCGGCGGCGTTCACGATGCGGACTGCCGAGCGACGGAAATGGGCGTTGCCGCGCCTTCTCACATCCAGCTGGCTGTCCAACGGGGCGTGATGCGTTGCTGACCTTGCGGTCGCCTCCGGGTGGCGGCGCGGTGGCTGGAGTCAACGGTCTGAGCGTCCGTCGACCCAGTCCGCTGCCCAGCGCCGACGCGATACACGGCCGGTTGCCGCCCTTCGGTGGCCAGGACGCCGCCTTGAGCGGCAGCGAGCCAACTGGCACGCGCGGCGGCCATGAGGGCACGACTCGAATCAAGGCGGTTGCGGACAGCTTCACGCGCCGTCCCTCTCGCCTTCTCTGCCGATCGCTCTCCGTCACTTTGCCCGACCCGCGGATGCCCCGTAAACGGCATGTCGCCTGCGGGTAAACTGACCGAGTCATGGGGAAGCCGGCGGGCATCGTTTACGAAGTCGAGTGCCAACTCGACCCGGATATCGTCGCGGACTACGACGAATGGCTCCCGGGCCACGTGCGGGACGTGCTCGCCTGCCCCGGCTTCCATGGCGCCAGCATCAGAGATGCCCGAGACGCCGCCCGGCGAGCGGCAGCGCCGCCGGGTCCGCTACCGGGTCGAAAGCGCCGCGGCGCTCGACCACTACCTCGAGAACAACGCGACGCGCCTTGCCCGGACCGAGACGGCCGAGCGCTTCGGCGGGCGCGTGCAGCTGCGAGCGGCGCGTCTTCAAGCCGCGGCACGAGCTGACGCCTCCCGCCGCATGAGCTAAGCGCTGCCTGAACTGCGGCACCGTCGTCACGGGCCGGCACTGCGCGCAGTGCGGGCAGGCCTCGGACGTGCACGTGCTGTCCATGAAGGAAGTCTTCGGCGACGTGATGCACTCGTGTGTTTCACCTCGACAGCCGCGTGTGGCAGACGCTGCGGCTGCTCGTCACTCGTCCCGGCCAGCTGACGCGCGAGTTCATCGCCGGCCGGCACCAGCAGTACCTGCCGCCGTTTCGCCTCTACCTCGTCATCAGCCTGTTCTTCTTCGCGCTGTCCGGCGCTGCTGCCGGACTCCAACTTCATCAACCTGGACGCGAGAACGACGCCACTCACGTCGCCGCGGCCAGCAGCCGCGACGGCGACGGCATGGCCGGGTGCGGCCCCGAAGAAGCAGGCGCCGGCCGAACTCAAAGACCTCACGGGCGAGCTGCGCAAGGAGCCTCGAAGCCGAAGGCGTCGCGCCGGAGGACATCGAAAAGGCGCTGAAACGCGACACGAGCTGCAAGATCGACATCGGTCGACAATCCAGTCGCTCGACAGCTTCGAGCTTGCGCTCAACCGCCTGCCAGAAGATGAAGCTCGACGGCGGCCGACGCTTCGCCGAGCGCTTCGCGGCGACGCGCGCCCAGCTATGTTCGTGTTCCTGCCGCTGATGGCCGGGCGTCGCGATCCTTTTCTACTGGCGCGGCCGCGTCGGCTGTATGCGGAGCACCTCGTGCTGTTCCCTGCCAACCACGCATTCACCTTCCTGCTGATTGCCGTCGAACATGTGCATGAGCGCCCTCGCCGAACGCTCGAGATACCGGGGACGGGCACTCGCTCACCTTCCTGACGTTCCTGCTGGTGCTAGCTGCCCGTACTACGTGTACCGCTCGATGCGCGTCGTCTACGGCGAAGGCCGCTTCAAGACGCTGCTCAAGTTCTTCAACGCTCTCGACCATCTACATCCGTGATGCTCGGCTTCACGATGCTCCTCCGGGCTCGTATTGCGATGCTTGTCGCTGTCGTGAAGCGACGCTCAGCGCGAGTGATCCTGCACCGTGGACGTGGACGCGTTCTACGCGTCCGTCGAGCAGCACCACCACGCCCGAGCTCGCCGGCCAGCCGGTCGGTGGTCGGCGGCGCCGGCGCGCGCGGCGTGGTCGCGGCCGCGAGCTACGAAGTGCGCCGCTTCGGCGTGCACTCGGCGATGCCGATGCGCGAGGCGCTGCGGCGCTGCCCGCAGGCGGTCGTCATCGCGCCCGCGCGTTCAAGCGCTATCGCGAGGTCTCGGCGCCAGGTGTTGCGAGGTATTCCGCGAGTTCACGGACGCTGGTCGAGGCGCTCTCGCTCGACGAGGCCTTCCTCGACGTCACGGGCAGCGTCGGCCTCTTCGGCAGCGGCGAGGACATGGCGCGCGAGATCAAGAAGCGCATCCGCGAGCGCACCGGGCCTCGCGCGCTTCGGTCGGCGTCTCGCACAACAAGCTGCTCGCGAAGCTCGCCTCCGGATGCAGAAGCCCGACGGGCTCACGGCGGATCCGCCCGGAAGACGTGCGCACGATGCTCGACCCGCTGCCGGTCGGCCGGCTGTTCGGCGTCGGGCCGAAGACCGCGGCGCGGCTCGAGGAAGCAGGGCATCTTCACGCTCGGGCAGCTGCGAGCAGCGCGCCCGAATCGGTGCTGTGGCCGCTGTTCCGGCGCGAGATCGCGCAAGGTACCAGACCGCGCCGCCGGGCATCGACGAGCGACCGGTCGTCGCCGACGTCGCGCCGGAGAAGCAGATCAGCTCCGAGGAAACCTTCGACGTCGACATCCGCGACCACAAGGAACTGCAGGAGCGCCTCGGCACAGCATCGCGGACTCGCACGACGCGCGGCTGCGCGCAACGCAGCTTCAAGGCCGGCATGGTCAGCATCACGGTGCGCCGGCGCGACTTCAGGACGTACCACGCGGCAGCGAGCTTCGAACCCGCCGACGCAGAGACGCGGCTGATCGCGCAGCGTCGCGGCGGACCTGCTCGGGAACTGGCTCGCGGAGCAGCCGCGCGCCGCCGTGCGCCTGCTCGGCGTCGGCGTGAGCGACCTCGAGCCGGAGACGCAGCTCGATCTCTTCGCGACGCCGGAATTCGCCGTCGCACGGGCGCCTCGACGACGCCGCTCGACCGCATCCACGGCCGCTTCGGCGACGAAGCCATCCACCGCGGCTCCGACGCGGTAGCCGACCGACGAGAACTGCACAAGCGGACGTTCCACGCTTTTGCTTCGGTCCTTCGGGAAAGGGGAACTGTCCCATGCTTGCGCAAAAGTTGAACCCGTTCCCGGTCTTTCTTTGCCAGCCCGTACCGGGTGGGGCATCATGAGCGCCCAGTCGCCGATGGGGTCCATCACGCTAACTCGTATGTACGAAGGCTTCTTCGGGCTGAACGAAAAGCCGTTCGCGATCACGCCGGATCCGCGCTACCTCTACCTGAGCGAGCGGCACACGGAGGCGCTCGCGCACCTGCTGTACGGCATCAACGAGGCCGGCGGCTTCATCCAGCTGACGGGCGAGGTCGGCACCGGCAAGACGACGCGTGCATCCGCAGCCTGCTGGAGCAGCTGCCGGCGACATGCCGACGTCGCGCTGATCCTGAACCCGCAGCGTCACGCCGCGCCGAGTTCCTGCTCGACGATCTGCGAGGAGCTGCGGCGTGCCGGTGCCGGCCGGCTCGCAGGCAGCGTCAAGACGCTCGATCGACCTGCTCAGCACTACCTGCTCGACGCGCACGCCGCAGGCCGGCGCGTCGTGCTGATCGTCGACGAGGCGCAGAACCTCGACGCCCGACGTGCTCGAGCAGGTGCGCCTGCTCACGAACCTCGAGACCGCGACGCAGAAGCTGCTGCAGATCATCCTGATCGGGCAGCCGGAGCTGCGCGAGCTGCTCGATCGGCCGCGAGCTGCGCCAGCTCGCGCAGCGCATCACCGGCACGCTATCACCTCGAGGCGCTGCGCAAGGACGAGACGATCGCCTACGTCCGCCACCGCACTGCGCGTCGCCGGCGCAACGCGCGATCTCTTCACGCCGGGGCGCAGCGCGAGCTCCACCGACTCTCGGGCGGCGTGCCGCGCATCATCAATGTCATCGCGGACCGCGCGCTGCTCGGCGCCTACACGCGCGAAGAGTCCATCGTGAACGGCGCGCTCGTGCGCAAGGCGGCGTCCGAGGTCTATGGACGCCCGGTGCTCGCGCCCTGGATCCGCTGGCTCGCGATCGGCGGCGCGATCGCGGGCGCGCGCGCCTCCTCGGCTTCGTGCTGTGGCGCGCCTTTCCGGACATTCGACGGGCCGAAGCGCCGGCAGCGACAGCCGCCGCAAGCGAGGCGCACGGCCGCGAAGAAGACACCCGTCGCCGCCGCGCCGCCGCACGAGCTCGCTCGGCGCGGCGCTCGCAAAGGGATGCCATCGGCGACGACCATGGATGCACGCGTTCGACATCGCTCTTCTCGCTCTGGGGCGCGGAGTACCAGCCGGACGTGCCGCGCTCGCCTGCGACCAGGCGGAGGCACGCGGCCTCGCCTGCGTCTGGCAGCGCGGTTCGCCTCGCGCAGCTGAAGCTCATCAACCGTCCCGGCGATCCTCACGCTCGTGGACGCCGAGGGCGGCGCCACCAGGTCGTGCTGTCCGAACTCGGCAGACGATGGCGCGCAAAGCTCCCGCTCGGCGGCGGCGAGGCGCGCGTGTGCCGGTCGCGGAGCTTGCCGACTACTGGTTCGGCGAGTTCCTCGTCGCTGTGGCGGCCGCGGGCAAACGGCCAGCGGCTCTGCGCGCCGGCATGCGCGGCGACGACGTGCGCTGGCTGCGCCAGGGGCTCGAGCAACTCTCGGGCCAGCCCGTCTCGGGCGAGATCGGCGACTATTTCGATGCCGAACTGGAGCAGCTCGTCGAAAACTTCCAGCGCAGCCGGCGGCTCGCCGTGGACGGGGTCGCGGGGCTGCAGACCCAGCTCGTGCTCGACTCCGCGCTCGGCGCGCCTGGCACGCCGACGCTCGCGCACGCTGAACCGCAGGCGGGCGCATGAGCTTCATCCTCGATGCACTGCGCAAGTCCGGAGATCGAGCGCCAGCGCGCCAGAGCGGGCCGAGCATGGCGGAGTTCCCGGCAGCGCGCGAGGACCGCCGCCTGCCGGTCGCGCCTGATCGCGATCGGCTTCCTGCTCGCGATCAACGTCGCGGTCGTGCTCTTCTTCATGCTGCGCCAGTCGCCCGCGCTGGCCGCAGCGGCGGCAGCCAGGTCGCCGCCGCGCCGCCCGCCTCCGTCACGAGCCCGCCGCCGGCATCCGCGGCGCGCCCGCCTGCGATCACGCCGGTCCCGCAGTCCGAGTTGCAGGCCGCGCAGGACGCGCCCGGGCCAGTTTGCGGACCTGCCGCTCGAGCTCTATGGCGAGACGGCGACGCAGCCGCCCGACCGCGCCTGATCCGACGCTGCTGCCCGATGCCCGGGTCTCGACCCCGGGCGTCACTTACGGCGAGCCGCTGCCCGACGATGCGCCGACCGGTCGAGGCCGCGACCGGACTGCCCGCACTGACCGTGGACCTGCACATTTACGCGAACGATCCCGCGAAGCGCGCGATCTTCATCAACGGCCGCCGCTACACGCAAGGCGCGCACACTGGCCGAGGGCCCGATCGTGGAGGAGATCACGCCCGACGGCGCCGTGCTCCGTACCGCGGCCGGCGCTTCCAGCTGCCGCGGCTCTAGCCGCGGCGCGACCTTGAACGCTGCGGTTCAACCCCTGCATGCGCTCGATGGCACGCAGCTCTCCGCGCGCTGCGCTCCGGCATTCATCGCCTCATCTCGCGCGAGGAAGTGCATCAACAAGATCAACGTGTTCCCGGTGCCAGACGGGGACACGGGAACGAACCTCGCGCTGACGGCGCAGGCGGTGCTCGCGACGCTTCGCGCGAATCCCGAGACGCACGCGGGGCAGCTCCTGACCCGCGTCGCGGATGCGGCGCTCGACGGCGCGCGCGGCAACTCCGGCGCGATCCTGGCGCAGTTCCTGCTGGGCCTCGGCGACCGCGCCGCGCAGCAGCCGACGCTCGACGCCGGCCAGTTCGCGGATGCGCCTCGCGGCGGGCTCGGCCTACGCGCGCGAGTCCCTCAGCGAGCCGCGCGAGGGCACGATCCTCACGGTGATCACCGGATTTTGCGGCCGAAGCGCGGCGGCGGCCGCCGCGGGCGGCGCGCCCGACTTCCGCGCGCTCTTCCGGCAGGCGCTCGCCGCCGCTCGCACCTCGCTCGACGCGACGCCGTCGAAGCTCGGGATACTCCGCCGCGCGAACGTCGTGGACGCCGGTGCGCTCGGCTTCGTCGAGCTCGCGGCGGGCATGGCGGACTACTTCGAGACCGGCATCGTGCCGGGCGACGACGCGGCGATACAGCTGCTCGCGCGACGACGAAATCGCCGCGGGCTCGCAGATGGACCTCGAGCACCGCTACTGCACCGAGTGCATGATCACCGGCGAGGCGATCGACCGGCGCAAGCTGCGCGAGGAGGCCTCGGCGCTCGGGTCGAGCCTCGTGATCGCCGGATCGCAGAGCAAAGTGCGCCTGCACATCCGCACGAACGAGCCGCCGCGCGTCTTCGAGCTCGCCTCGCGCTTCGGCGCGGTCGCCGGCGAGAAGGCCGACGACATGCAGCGCCAGCAGGAGATGGCGCACCACGCCACGCGCCGGCACGTTGCGGTCGTCACGGATTCGGCGGCGGACCTGCCCGATTCCGTGCTCGAGGCGCTCGACATCCACGTCGTGCCGGTGCGCGTGCATTTCGGCACGCACAGTTACCTCGACAAGGTCGGGCTCTCCTCCGCCGAATTCTTCCGCATGCTCGCGGAGAGCCCGGTGCACCCGAAGACATCGCAGCCGCCGCCCGGGCGATTTCCGGCGGGCGTTCGAATTCCTCGGCTCGCACTACCAGGCGGTCGTGTACGTCGGCCTGATGGCGCGCGTCTCCGGCACCTTCCAGAGCGCACAGACGGCGGCTTCCCGCGCGCGCACGCGCGCGAAGATCCTCACGCATGACTCGGGCACGGCGGCGCTCGGCCAGGGCCTCGTCGCGATGCGCGCGGCGGAGGTCGCGGCCGAGGGCGGCGATGCCGAGGCGGTGCGCGACGCCGCAGTCGCCGCGGGACGCCTGACGCGCACCTGGGGCTGCCTCGTGACGCTCGAGTTCGCCGTGCGCGGCGGGCGCGTGCCGGCGTGGATCAAGCCCATCGCGGACATGCTGCGAGCTCGTTCCGGTCCTGTTGGTGCGCGCGAACGGCCAGCTCGGGTTCGGCGGCGTGCTGTTCGGGCGACGGAACCCGTACCGCCGCTACGGCAAGCTGCTGCGCAGGCGCCTCGATCCCGCGCGGCGCTGGCGGATCGGCATCTCGCACGCGAACGTGCCGGAAGGCGCGGCGCAGGTGCGCGAGACGCTCGCGGCAAGGCTGCCGCGCGCGGAGTTCCTGCCGATCATCCCGCTCGGGCACCGCACCTCGGCGTGCACGGCGGGCCTGGCTGCGATCGTCGTCGCCCGGCGCGCTGAGCAGAACTGACTAAAGGGGACGTCCCTCCGAACAATGAAAAATGGGGGCGTCCCCTCGGTATGAAAAATAAGGGGACCGGCCCCATTTTATCATTGACGGCGGGGCGCTGCTCTTCGGTCCAGCGGTTGTAGTCGCCCTGCAGGTGGAAGAGCCGCTTGAAGCCGGCCTTGCCCAGGACGTCGAGCGCCTGCGCGGCGCGGACGCCGCTCCTGCAATACACCACGATGTCGCGGCCCTTCGCGTCCGTGAGCTCGGCGACGACGCGCGGCGAGCTCGCCGTTCGGGATATTGATCGCGCCCGGCACATGGCCCTCGGCGTACTCCGCGGGGTCCGCACGTCGAGCACGACGAGCGCCCGGTCGGCCCAGGCGATGCGATCGCCGAGCGCCTTCGGCTCGATCGAACCGGGTCCCGCAGCCTCAGCCATGAACGTGATCGCACATGCGACGAGCGACGAGCGGCAGCCGCCGCACGGATCAACCCTCGAGCACGAAGGTGATGCGCATGCGCACGCGGTAGGCCGTCACCTTGCCCTTCGCGATCTCGACTTCCTGGTCGGCGATCCAGGCGCTCGATGAGGTTCTTGAGCGTCTTGTCCGCACGCTTGATGCCTTTCTCGATCGCGTCCTCGAAGCTCTTCGAGGACGTCGAGGTGATCTCACTGACTTTCGCGACGGTCATGGCCTGCTCCTTTCACGTCTGGTTTTACGGCCCCCGTGCCGCGAATCATAGCGCTACGGACAGCCGCCTGCGGGTCGCTATCATGCGCGCGTCCAAAGGAGGCGCCCATGTTCCGCAAGATTCGCAGCGCGCTGTTGCGCGGGCTCGTCGTCGTGCTGCCGATCGGCTTCACGATCTGGCTGTTGTGGTGGCTCTCGAGCTCGACCGAGGCGCTGCTCCGAAGGCTCATCCTCCTCGTCGTCCCGCCCGAGCACTACCTGCCGGGCATGGGGATCGCGGCTGGCGCTCGTGCTGCTGCTGGCCGCCGGGACCCTGTTCAACGCCATGCTGGTCCAGGGCGCGCTCGCGAGCTCGGGAGCGGTTCCTGGACCGCATTCCGGTCGTCAAGACGATCTACGGCGCGACCCGCGACTTCGTGAAGCTCCTGCCGACCGGCGGCAAGCGCCGGGACCTGCGGCGCGTCGTGCTCGCCCGCTTCGGCGAGGCGCAGGTGATCGGGTTCGTGACGCAGGATGACGCCTCGGAGCTCGGCATCGTCGAGGCCGGGGACGACCTGGTCGCGGTGTACTTCCCGATGAGCTACCAGATCGGCGGCTACACGGCGCTCCTGCCGCGCTCGCGCGTCGTGACGCTCAACCTCTCGGTCGAGACGGCGATGCGCATGGTGCTGACCGGCGGCATCTCGGGTGCCGCCGCCTGAGAAGGACTACTTGTCCTTGTCGAGCTTCGTGATCTTCGAGCCTTCGAAGGTCAGGTTGTACATCAGTCCCTTGTTGGAAAAGATGAACCCGATGATCGGCTTCTTGGCGGTCTCGGTTGTCGAAGCTCGCCGCCGGCGCCGAGCGTCGCGAGCGCGACGCTGCCGTCCCACGCCCGCCTTCCAGCCGTCGTTGTTCTGCTTGAGGAACTTGTCGAGCTCCTTCTGGTTCATGAACATGATGGCCTGCGACCTTCTGCTGCACGCCGAGCTGAAAGCCGATCGAACCGGCTGCGCTGCTGTAATAGCCGCTCGTCTTGCCGCCAATGAGGAGCGCACCCTCGCCGTACTCGCCGCCGACCCCGATGCCGGCCTTCGTGATCTTCAGGGAATACCAGGATGCCGGCCGCCTTTCGCAGCGAGGTCCTTGGCGGCGGTCGACTGCGCTGTAGAGCGTCGCGAGCGCTTCCTTCACCTCGGCGTCGATTTCTGCCTTCGACGAGGCGAGCGCGGGCGCCGATACAAACATGACCAATGCTGCAGCGAGCAGCATTCGGGACAGGGTCTTCATGAAAGTCTCCTGTGGGCCGTGTCCGGCTGGACGCGGCGACCGGCGAAAATCAGGCGAAGGCCGCGCGCGGCCTTTCGCTGCGAATAGAGCAGTTCGACGTGGCGGATGCCCGAGGTGCAGCGGGCAACCCAGCTTGACGGCCTGGACGAGGCGAAGAAGCAGGTTGTAGTTCGAGCGCGGCCCGCCGACGGCGTAGGCCTCGGCGACGACGAGGTGCAGGACGGTGATGCGCTCGAAGCTGTCGCGCACGTAGAGGATCACGCCGACCGGCCGCGACATCTTGCCCTCGCGCTCGATCGCGAACAGGCATTGCGCATCGGTCTGGCCGCCGACCCGGACGCGCAGGGCCGAGCCCTCGGCCACGATCTCGGGCGCGCCGTACCGGCTGATCGCCGTCTCGATGCCCTTGCGCACCCGATGCTGGCGCCCGTTGAAGAACAGCAGCACCTCGAGCTGGTGATAGTGCTCGGCTGGCAGGGTCGATACGAATGCAATCTCGCTGATGGCCGCCACTCCCGTTGCAGCCCCGCTTCCGGGCAGGGTCGAAGCCACCTTACCGGGGCATTCCGCCCGCTGTCGACCTTCACATAATTCGGTTTCAGTCGAATTATCGACGGCCGGTGTGGCGTGCCGGCAACGGCGCAAGCAGGGCCTGTGGACACCCTGGGGATGCTTTTTCGCAAGTGACGGGGCCGGTGGGGGTTTTGAAAGCCTCGCGACGGGTGCGCTCGCGGAAACGCGACTTGTATCTCGTTCGCCACGACGAATTTTGTCAACCATGGACCCTGCGGTCGGTCAGGGGCACTCGGTGCCCTCGCCGACACCTATTTGCGCGGGTCAAGGCGGCCAGTGAACATCGATTATTCGAACATCCTGCCGGGTGACGATGCGCCGGATGCGGACAATCCGCCGAATCCGAAGCCGCAGCCGTCGCCGCAAGCCGCAGGTCGCAGCCGCATGGCAGCCGTGCAAGCGCCTGCGCAGCCATCCGCGCAGGCGCCGGCGCGCTCGGTGAGCGCAAACGTCGTCGTGCTCTCCGCCGATCCGGTACTCATCGACCTGCTGCGCGAGTCGCTCGCCGGCGTTCACCGTGTCTGGCGCGCGACGATGCGACGCACGCGGCCGACCTCATGGTCGCCTCCGGCAATGCGGTGCTCCTCATCGATGCCTCGCTCGCCGACCACAACACCAAGGACCTGGTCACCCACGTCCACACGCAGTTTCCGGACCTCGCGATCATCGTCGCCGGCCGCCGCGACGACGAGCATGAGCTCGCGCCCTCGTCTCCGAAGGCGTGATCTTCCGCTTCCTGCACAAGCCGGCCTCGGCCGAGCGCATCCGCAATTTCGTGGACGCGACGCAGCGCCGGGCCAACGGCGCGCGACTTCGCCGCCACGCTGCCGCCGCGCCACAAGAACCAGCTCTTCGGCGGCACCGCCGAACTCCCGGTGCTCGCGCCCGCGGTCAGGTTCAAGCTCGACGACGGCTTCACGCGCCGCTGGGGCCGCCGCAGCCTCCTCATCATCCCGATCGTGCTGGCCGCCTGGGGCCTCGTGAGCCTGGGAGCCGTGGAACCGCGTCAGCAGCCCGGAGCCGGCGGAGTCCGCGGCGCCGGTCGCGACAGACGAACGACGCCGAGCAGGCGCGCATCCAGAAGATGCTGGACGCCGCCGGCCTTGCGCTTCTCGCAGGGCGCCGCTCACCGAGCCGCCGGGCCAGAACGCGCTCGAGCTTTATCGCGCCGTGCTCGCACGCGACCCCGCCAATGACCTCGCGCGCCGGGGCATCGACAGCGTCGCCGACGAACTCATCGTGCAGGCCGAGCGCGCGCTGATGGAACAGGACGTGACGCGGCTCGCGAGCGCCGTGGATGCCGTCCGCTCCGTGCGCCCCGACCACCCGCGCCTCGAATTTTTCGTGAGCCAGCTCGAGCAGGCGCGCGCGCAAGGGACAGTCCGGCCAGCCGGTCCGCGCCGTGGACACGATGGGCCGTCCGCTCGAGACGCCGGTCCGGTCAAACGAGCTGCCTTCGGTCCGCGTGCAGGCCTTCGTGCAGCTCGCGAACGACCGCATGCGCAGCAACCAGCTCGATCGGCAAGGACGGGGCGCTCGGCTACCTGATCATGCCGCGCGCAAGATCGACCCGGCCGGATCCGGGCCGTCGTCGCAGGGCGTCGCCAGCAACTCGGCAGCGCAGTTCCAGGCCAACGCCCAGCAGGCGCGCTCCGCGAGAACCAGCCTCGATGATGCGAACCGGTGGCTAGCAGAACGCCATTGAACTCGACGTCGACCGCGTCCATGATCGCGACCATGCGCGCGGACATCGACTGCCGGCCCGCCTCGGCAACGAGCCGTGCGGACCGCGGGCGCCTGCTCGTGCTCGCGAACCAGCGGCATCGCCCAGGGCCGCCTGCTCGAGCCCAAGGGCGATTCCGCACTGCACTACGTCGGACCTGCCTGAGCGCTGCCGAACCGGATTTCGAGGGCTTCGCGGATACGAGCGCTTGCTGCTCGCCTCGCGCGCGCTCAGCGAGTCGCGCACGGCGATTGGGCGCCGGCAACTTCGATCGCGCCGACCAGTACGCGCGCGGCGGCCGCGGATGCCGGCGCGCCGGCCGCGGAAGTCGCCGACCTCAACGCCAAGATCATGTCCGCGCGCGATCGTGCGCCCGGCCGTCGGTCGCCGCGGCGCAGGAGCCGTCGGTCCTGCCCGGAGAACAAGCTGCGCCGCACCTTCTTCATCGCACCGAGCTACCCGGCCCGCGCGCGCGAGCGCGGGACCGAGGGCTGGGTGGACCTCGAGTTCACGGTGACCAAGGACGGCGCGACGCGCGACCCGGTCGTGCGTGCGGCGCGAGCCGGCGGAGACCTTCGATCGCGCGGCGACCGATGCCGTCCGGCGCTGGCGCTATGAGCCGCGCGTCGTCAACGGCGCGGTCGTCGAGCAGCGCGTCGAGACGCGCCTGCGCTTCAAGCTCTCCGAGTAATCAACGGGGACGCTCCACGTCGAGGACTCGGAGGTCGAGAGCGTCCCCTTTACGTTCAGCTAACTGACTCTTTGTGGCGACTGCGCGCTCATGCGCACGGCCGAGCAGCCACGCGACCACCGCCCAGGCGGCCGCAACCGCCGCTCCCACCAGCGCGATGCCGGCGGCGCTCGTCGACCAGGTCGCGATGATCGCGTCGCGGGCCTTCGCGACGACGAAGTCGCTGGTCCGGTACACGAGCGTGTCGTTGACGTTCTTCGCCTTGTACTTCGACTCGCGGTCCACCGTCGTGTAGAGCATCTCGCGGCAGGGCCGCACGATCGCGTACTGGCCGACGCGCGCGCGCGATGAAGACGCCGACCAGCGTCATGAGCGTCGGCGATGCGGCGATCAGCAGGAAGCCCGCGACGACGAACAGCGGCACGACCACGATCATGGCCGCGACGCCGACTCGCCGCGTCAACCGGCCGACGGCGAGCAGCTGCAGGGCAAGCGTGATGACGCTCATCGTGAGTTCGATGCGGCCTAGGAAGGTCGTGCGTTCGCTGCTGTCCGGGAAGTGGATGCCGAGCAGGTCCGCCTGCTGCAGGTACAGGAACGTGCTGACCGCGGCCATCAGGAAGACGAAAGCCGCGATGCCGCCGAGGTAGGGCGAGGTCAGCACCAGCCGCAGGCCGGCGAACGGGTTGCCGCCCATCGGCTTCTCCTCGTGGCGCTCGCCGCCCGCGCCCTGCCGCGCGCTCCAGCCGAGGAGATAACGCATCAGCACGATGGTCGAGCGCCAGCATCGCGGCCGACACCAGGAGGAGGTTCACGTCGCCCACGACCTTCGCGAAGAAGGCCGTGATCGCGGAGCCGGTCAGCTGGCCGGCGGTCGCGCCCGCGGTGATGAACGCGAACAGGCGCTTGCCCTGCTCCTTGTTGAACAGGTCCGCCATGAAGCTCCAGAACACGGCGATCACGAACAGGTTGGAAGACGCTGACCCAGACGAAGAACACGCGCGCCGTCAGCTTCGTCCCGATCGTGCACCGTGAAGAGCACCCAGAAAGCCCACGAGCTGCACGAGGAAGAAGACGTACGTCCACGGCAGGAACACGGCGCGGCGGAATCGGCCGCTGATCCAGCCGAACAGCGGCACGGCGACGATCATGCACAGCAACGTCCACCCGAACAGGTCGGGCAGGTTCCTCGGCGCCGCCGCCGACGCCCATGCTGTCCCGGATCGGCTTCAGGATCGAATAGGCCGTGAACAGCAGGAAGTGGTACGCGAAGGCCGCCAGGAGGCCCGGGCATCTCGCCCGGGCGCGAATCCACGACGCGCGCGAGCCCCGCTCCACCACCGACGCTCCGCTCATCCGCGCGCGACCGGCTTCTCGCTCGTGAGCGCGAGCGTGTTGCCCCTCGGTGTCCTCGAAGAAGGCCATCCAGATCTCGATGTCGCCGAGTTCCGCCACGCGGTGCGGGCCCTGCAGGAACTCGACGCCGCGGCCCTCGAGCTCGACGTGCGAGGCCTCGATGTCGGCGACCCGGTAGTAGACGATCGAGCCCGGCGGGTCGTACATCGGGTCGGAGGAGATCGAGAGCGCGAGGCGGATGCCGTCGCAATCGAAGAACGAGAGCTGCGGCGGCACCTCGAACAGGAGCTTCATGCCGAGCTGGTCGCGGTAAAAGGCCGTTGCGCGGGCGACGTCGCGGACCGGGATCGCAACCTGCTCGATGTGCCCGCAGGTTGACGCTCACTGCGTGATGCCGGACTGGTCGAGGATGAACGCGTACTCCTCGGCGATCTCGCGATAGCGCTGGAAGCGCCCCGACTTGCCGCCGTGCCCCGCTTCCATCGTCGTGCGGAACAGGAGCGGCTCGTTGCCGGTATTGCGCGCGCGCAGGCGCGCCACCCACTTTGGCCGGCTCCCAGTACTGCACCTGGCTGTCCCACAGGCCGGTCGTCACCAGCATCGCCGGATAAGCCTTGCCGCGAGACGTTGTCGTAGGGCGAGTACGACAGCATGTAGTCGTAGTACTCCTTGTTCTTCGGGTTGCCCCACTCGTCGAACTCGTTGGTCGTGAGCGGGATGTCTCGTCGAGCATCGTCGTCACGACGTCGACGAACGGCACCTGCGCGACGATCGCGCGGTAGTCGGCGGGCGCCATGGTTCGCGACCGCGCCCATCAGGAGGCCGCCGGCGCTGCCGCCCATCGCCGAAGACGCGCTTCGGGTCGGCGTAGCCCTCGCTTGACCAGGAAGCGCGTGACGTCGATGAAGTCGGTGAAGGTGTTCTTCTTGTTGAGGAGCCTGCCGTCGTCGTACCAGCGCCGGCCCATCTCCTGGCCGCCGCGGATGTGCGCGAGCGCATAGACGAAGCCGCGGTCGAGCAGCGACACGCGCGCCACCGAAAACGCGGGTCGTAAGTCGCGCCGTAGGAGCCGTAGCCGTACTGCAGCATCGGCGCCGTGCCGTCCTTCTTGAAGCCGACGCGGTAGACGAGCGAGACCGGGACCTTCGCGCCGTCGCGCGCCGCCGCCCACACGAGTTCGGTGCGGTAGTTCGCGGGATCGTAGCCGCCGAGCACCGGCGTGCGCTTCATCAGCTGGCGCTCGCCGGTCCGGATGTCGTAGTCGTAGATCGTCTCCGGCGTGGTGAGCGAGTTGTACGCGTAGCGCACGATGTGGCGTGTCGATCTCGGCGTTCTGTCCGAGGCTGGTCGCATAGGCCGGCTCGTCCGAGGCGATGTAGAAGTCCTTGCCGCCGCCCCAGGGCCGGATGCGGATCTTGCGCAATCGCGCCCGAGCGCTCTTCGATCGCGAGGAAGTCCTGAACACGTCGAAGCTATGGATGAAGGCATCCTGGCGGTGCGCGACGATCTCCTTCCAGTTCGCGCGGTCGCCCTCCTCGCCGACCTTGGCCTCCATCAGCCGGTAGTTCGGCGCATTCCAGTTGGTGCGGATGATCCAGCGCCCGTCGAGGTGTTCGATGTAGTACTCGAAGTCGCGCTCGCGCGGGCGGAACACCTTGAACGCGAGCGCCGGGTCGTCGGCGCGCGCGTAGAGCCACTCACTCGAGAGCGTGCTCTGCACGTCGATCAGGATGTACTTCTCGTCCTTGGTCGTCGTGACGGACGTGTAGAAGGTCTCGTCCGGCTGCTCGTAGACGAGCGTGTCCTGTGCCGCATCCGGTGCCGAGCACATGGCGCTTCACGCGGCGCGAGAGCAGCGTCTCCGGGTCCTTCTCGAGGTACAGGACGCTCTTGCTGTCGGCGGTCCAGGCGAGGTACGGGTCGGCATCGTTCGATGCGGTCCGGCAGCGTCGCGCCGGTCTCGAGGTCCTTGAAGCGCAGCACGTACTGGCGCCGGCCGATCGTGTCCTCGGCGTAGACAAGCATCCTGTTGTCCGGAGCGATCGCGGTCGCGCCGATGTGGAAGAAGCCGTGGCCCTCGGCCATCTGGTTGGCGTCGAGCATGAGCTGCTCGGGCGCATCGAGCGTGCCGGCCTTGCGCGCGTAGACCGGGTATTCCTTGCCGGTCTCGAAGCGCGTGTAGTACCAGTAGCCGCGCAGGCGATACGGGACGGTCGAGTCGTCCTGCTTGATGCGGCCGATGATCTCCTCGTACACCTTGTCCTCGAGCGCCTGCGTGTGGGCGGTCATTGCCGCCTTGTAGGCGTTCTCGGCCTCGAGGTAGCCGATGACGTCCTTGTCGGTGCGCGTGTCGTCGCGGAGCCAGTAGTACTCGTCGGTCCGGTTGCCGTTCGGCGACTCGACGACGTGGGGCCTCACGGCTGCAACCGGTGGCGCCGGGACTGACTTCGGCATGCTCGCGGGCTCCGGCCTGGCCGGCGCATTGCCCGCGCAGGCCGCAACGAGCAGCGCAGGCAGGGCGGCCAGGAAAATACGTGACGGAAGATCTTCATCGACTGCCCTGTATCTTACCGGAGCCGATTGCCTCCCCGCGCCTCCGCGAGCTGCCGAGCCGAGCGCCCGGCCGGAAGCCACGCGGCCTCGGCGCGCGCGTCGAGGCACCAGTCGCCGCAGAAGCCGATGCCGGATTCGAGATCGAGCAGGCAAGTCCTCGCCGAGCGGCGCCTCGACGCGCGCGTAGCGCCAGCGGTGGCCGTCCGACACGAGCGCGCGCGGCAGCGACCGGCCGACGTGTTCCGAGAACCGGTCCAGCATCGCCCGCTGCACGTTCTGGGCGCTCTGGTCGAACTCCACGCGCGACCAGTCGGGCGATGCGTGCAGCACCCACGCCTCGCGCGCCTCGCGGCCCGGCTTTCGAGCCGTTTCGCGCGAACCAGCGCAGCATCGGGTCCGGCGTGAACCCCGCGTCCGGCACGCCGGGCAGCGTCCCGTCGAAGGCGACGAGCGTCGCCCAGCAGGGCGCCATGCGGCACGGCCTTCACCCGCGCGGCGAGCGCCGTGCGGGATCCTGCGAGCGCGGCGGCCGCGGGCGCCGGCAACGCGAGGACGACGGCGGTGAAATCGGCGTGCGCGGAGCCGCGATCGTCGAGGAGCGCCCATCCGCGGCGGCCGCGCTCGAGCCGCACGATCCGGCGCGCCGTACTCGACATCGAGGTCACGGGCGAGGAAACGCGGCAGCGCATTCATGGCGGGCGCGCCGACCCAGAGATCGCCGCGCCGTTCGCGGTCCGGCCAGGCCGGATGCCAGCGCCCGGCCGCACCTGCCGCTTCGGCAGCCTCGAGCACTGCGCGAAACCCGGAATCCGTCGCCGTCAGGAACTGTGCGCCGTGGTCGAAGGTCGCAACTCGGCGAAGCGCCGCGTCGCGAGCCGTCCGCCGGGCGCGCGCTGCGCCTCGAACACGCGCAGCCTGACGCCGGCTTCCTGCAAGCGCTGCGCGCATGCAATGCCGGCAAGCCCTGCGCCGATCACGGCGACCGAGATGGAATTCATGCTAGCCTGAGGTTTCGATGAAAAATCCAAGCGCAGTCCTTGCGTTGATCGCGGCCACGGCACTTGCTGCCTGCGCGTCGCAGCCCACGCAATCCTACCCGGCCGCCACTACGGCCCGTCCCACGTCCTACGACAAAGCGACGCCTTGCTGCGACGATCCGTCCGGATTTCATTTCGGCGCATTGCCGAAGCAGGGTTACGCGGACGCCGTCGTGGACTCGAAGAGCCCCGTGTTTGATTTCCAGAGCGGGCTCAGCCCGTTTGCAGCCTTCGTGTTGCCGGATGCGTCGACGCCCTACCGGGTCCGCGTCAAGAGCCTCTTCGACCGGAAGGATGGCGGGAAGTCGGGCGTGTTCTATCCCGTCGTCGCGCTGCTCGACGATGCATTCATCGTCGTGCACATCACGGGCCTCGAGAGCCTGCGACTCGAACCCGCGCTCGCGACCGCGGGCGGAGAATCCGGGCTCGCGGTCTCGCTCGGCATCGATCCCGCCGAGCAGAAAGGCAAGTACCTCGTCGTCTTCACGCCGGCGGCAATCCTCGGCAAGGCACCGGACGGCGACCGCGAAGGCGACATGCTGACGCGTCGGCGCGCAGGCGTACATCGAGCGGCACGGCGAGGCGTCGATTCCGCCGTCGCCCTACGGCCGGATCCGGATCACGATCGCGCCGGACAGCGTGGTGAGCGCCGCCGAGCCCGGGTCGAACAGGCGAAAGCTGCCCGGCAGCGAGTGAGGCTTGCCCGGCGTCGATTGACGCTTCCGGTCGCCCGGGCTGATTCCGATTACGCGGCCGTCGCCGGATCGACAAACTCGACGATGGCCTGGATGACGTCGGGCGCGGAGAGGATGTCGCGGTGCCCCTTGCCCGGTCGTCGTCATCACGTGAACACCCGGCCAGGCCATGGCGAGTGCCGCCGCCTCGCTATACGGAATGACCGCATCCTGCAGGTCGTGGATCAAGAGTCCCGGGATTCCAACGCGCGGCGCGATCGAGACCAGATCGAGTTCGACGGACGGCCGGCCTGCGTCACTGGTCGAGCAATTTCACGAACTCGGCCATCGCCGCCGGCGGCAGTCCCGCAGCTTTCGCAAGCATGATGGGGTATCTGGCTCACGTGCGTCGGACTCGACACGATCACCAGGCGCTGCGGCCGGAATCCGTAGGCGAGGCCGGCGCCGAGCGCCGCGCCGCCGAAGGAATGCCCGATCGCCGCGTGCACGGGGCCGGTGATGCGCTCGATCTCGACGAGGAGTTCACCGATGAGGCGCGGCGAGGCGCTGTCGCCGGTCGAGATGCCGTGGCCGGGCAACTCGAGCGCGACGGTGCGCATGCCCTTCTCGAGCAACTTCGAAGCGAGCGGCCGGAACTGCGTCGTTCGCCCACGCCAGCCGTGCAATGCGAGCACGAGCGGGCCGTGCTCGCCCCAGCTGCGCGCGCAGTCCCGTGCGCAACTCGATCTCGCGGCCGGTCGGGCCGGTCGCGAGCTCCCAGGGCTGGGTCGGGTTCTGCCCGCGCGGGCGTGAGATCAGGTCTGCGAGCAGGCGCGCGGCGTTCTTCGGCGCGACCCGGCCGTAGAAGCCGAGCAGGAGTGGCGCGTAGTACGGGATCGGGTTTCGCACGGATAAAAAAGCCGGCACGGTTTCCCGTGCCGGCCCCCTCTCAGATTGAGCGCGGCTCTCAGCCCGTGGCGGGCGGAGGCACCGTGCCGTCGGCCGGCGCCTCGCCCTCGACCGGCGGCGCCATCGGATCGACGGGCGGCGCTACCGATTCGGGACCGCCGCAGCCGGCAGTGCCGTCGACGAACGTGATCGCGCGATCGCCGCTCGCCTCGATGTCACGCACGCAGGTCGTCGTGCCGGACGCGAGCGCCGCGCTGAATTCCCAGTCGCCCGGTGCGAGCGGCAGCGTCTTGTTCGCGCCGTTGCACATCGGGGCGCCGTTCTCGTCGGTCGGGCCGGTCGTCGCGACGTCCGTCACCATCATCTTGTTGTTGGCGTACTTGTTCGCCTTGCCCTTCAGCTCCTTCGGCGTCACGCGCACCGGGATGGTGTCGCAAACGCCACCCTGAGAGACGGACTTGATCGTCACGTCGGCATGCAGCAGCGGCAGTTCGTCGTTGGCGCTGCCCGAACCGCCGCAGGCGGCGAGCGCGAAGGCCGCCACGGAGGCGGTTCCGAGGGCACGCAGGCCCGAATGCTTCAGAATCGACATCGTCGATGTCTCCCCAGGTTATCGGTCCGCACCGGGACCCGTGAAATCAGGCGCCGATTTTAGATCAAATGGCGCTAGTCGGGAGCGATCACCGATTTCCGTCGGTCCGTCGGAAATCGGTGAGCGTCCCCGACGATCACCCCTTCGTCCAAGGCCGTTCCAGCTCCCCACAGCAGGGGGTCGTAGCCGCGCCGGACGAGAAGGCCCCCGCCGACGGGCCGGAAATGCCGCAAAAGCCGGGTCTTGTACCAGAGCCGCCGGCCGCAGCCGGACGCCGGAATCCGTCCGGGCGCGATCGGCATTGCGGCGCCAGTCCTCGGCCGTCAACACGCTGAAATAGAGGGCGCCGCGGGAGAGCCGGCCGAGGTTCGCGAGCGCACGCACGGCGCTCCGGTCGTCGAGGTATTGCAGGACGTCGTGGCAGAAAAGAAGGTCGAAACCGTCCTTCGGCGCGTAGCCCGCGATGCTCGCCTGCACCCAGCCGAAACGGCGGCACAGGTAGTCGCTCGTCTCGAGCCCGACATAACGCGCGCGCGGAAAGATTTCCCGAACCGGCACGCGGAAGTGGCCGAGCCCGCAGCCGGCATCGAGCACGCGGCTGACCGTGAACCCAAGGTAGGCGGTGTACGCGCAGACGAAGCGGCCGAGGCGCAGCGCATCCGCGCGCGAGGCGACCCTCGTCTTGCGGTCCACGTAGTAACGCTTGTAAAAGCTCGCGTCGAACATCGATGCTGGTGGAAACAGGCGACGATCCCCTTTTTCCTTCGGTCCTTCTGGAAAAAGGGAACGTCCCCTCTGTTTCCACCTTCACGTGCTATTCGACGGTGACGCTCTTTGCGAGGTTGCGCGGCTGGTCGACGTCCGTGCCCTTCAGCACGGCCGTGTGGTACGCGAGGAGCTGCAGCGGCATCGGTGTAGACCGCGGGCGACTGGAAGTAGCTCACGTGCCGCGGCATCGTGATGACCTCGACGCCATCCGAGGGCTCGATGCCTGATTCGGGATCGGCGAACACGTAGAGCATGCCGCCGCGGGCGCGCACTTCCTGCAGGTTCGACTTCACTTTCTCGAGCAGGTCGTTGTTCGGCGCCACCGCGATGACCGGCATGTCCGCGTCCACGAGCGCGAGCGGCCCGTGCTTCAACTCGCCGGCGGCGTAGGCCTCGGCGTGGATGTAGGAAATCTCCTTGAGCTTCAGCGCGCCTTCCATCGCGATCGGGAACATCGCGCCGCGGCCGAGGAAGAGCGCGTGGTGCTTGGGCTCGATCTTCTTCGCGAGCGCCTTGACCTGCTGGATCGAGCGCGAGCGTCTGCTCGAGCATCGCCGGCAGTTCGAGCAGGCGATGCACCAGCGTCTTCTCGCGCTCCGGCGGCAGGCCGTGGTGCTTGCCGATCGCGATGACGAGCATGCCGAGCGCCGCGAGCTGCGTGCGTGAAGGCCTTGGTCGAGGCGACGCCGATTTCGGGCCCGCGCGCGTCAGCAGCACGAGCTCCGACTCACGCACGAGCGAGCTTTCGGGCACGTTGCAGATGGCGAGTGTCGAGAGAAAGCCCGCTTTCCGGGCAAGGCGCAGCGCCGCGAGCGTGTCCGCGGTCTCGCCCGACTGCGAGATCGAGACGAACAGCGAGTTCGCCGGCACCACCGGATCGCGGTAGCGGAACTCGCTCGCGATCTCGACGCGGCACGGCACGCGGCAGAGCTGCTCGATGAAATAGCGGGCGACGATGCCGGCGTGGTAGCTCGTGCCGCAGGCGACGATGTGCACCGAGGTCACGCGCTCGAAGACTTTCGTGGCGGCCGGCCCGAATAGCCTGCGCCAGGAGCCGCCCGCCGGCGACGCGCTCCTGCAGCGTCTGCGCGACCGCGCGCGGCTGCTCGAAGATCTCCTTCAGCATGAAGTGCGTGAACGTGCCCTTCTCGGCCGCCTCGGAGCTCTGCTCCGAGACATAGGGCTTGCGCTCGACGCTTCTGGCCCTCCGCATCCACGATCTCGACGCTCTTCCGGCGGATGCAGGCGACGTCGCCTTCCTCGAGGATGATGAACGTGCGCGTCACGCGGCAGGAGCGCCGCGATGTCGGAGGCGATGAAGTTTTCCTTGTCGCCGAGGCCGATGAGGAGCGGGCAGCCGGCGCGCGCGAGCACGATGCAATCCGGGTCCTGGCCCCACATGACGCGCGAGCGCGTAGGCACCCCGCAGCTCCGCAACCGTCTTCTGCACCGCCTTGAACAGGTCGTGACTCCCGTCGAGGTGATAGTGGATGCGGTGCGCGATGACCTCGGTGTCGGTGTCCGAGGTGAATTCGTAGCCGGCTTTCTCGAGCTCGTCGCGCAGCTCCTCGTGATTCTCGATGATCCTGTTGTAGCACGATCGCGACGCCGTCGCGCGAGATGTGCGGGTGGGCGTTCTTCTCGTTCGGGACGCCATGCGTCGCCCAGCGCGGTGGGCGATGCCGAGGTGGCCGGAGGTCGGGTGCGCGGCGAGCGCGTCGGAGAGCTTCGAGACCTTGCCGACGGCGCGCAGCCGCGCGACGTGGGATCCGCCGTTCAGGACGGCGCACGCCGGCCGAGTCGTAGCCACGGTATTCGAGGCGCTTCAGGCCCTCGATCAGGATCGGGACGATATCCCGGTCAGCCACCGCATCCGACAATGCCGCACATGAGGCGGATTCTAACCCGATGTGGCGGCCGCCGACCCCGAGCCAATGGAGAGCCGCGTTCAGGTCCTGGAAGAATTCCGAGCGCACGCCCCGGTTCATGGCCGCAGTGCGGGAAGAACTGGGACTGGTCGTCCGGCACGTAGTCCGCGGAAGCAGCAGGCGACCGACAGGCCCGGCAGCAGCTTCGAGATGAGGCTGGCGAGATCGAACGAGTCCAGCGCGGTCATGCGGCGCTGCACGCTGTCGCCCTCGGCGAGCACCTTGCGAAGGCCATGCTCGCCGGCAGCGCCTCGCTGATCGCCGTCCACATGCGGGTCGTGCTGTCGGCGGTGAATCTCGAAGCCCGGCTCGAGATGCAGGTAGAGATAGCCTTCTCGCATTTCCAGGGTGAAGCGCTGAGGGCATCGCCGCTACTTGGGAGCCTTTCCGGCCGCTTCCAGTTGTCGATCGTCACCTGGCGGCTGCGCTCGACCGTGAGCTTGCCTGCAGGCGCCTGGCTTCGTGATGGTCGAGCCCGCGCCGATCGTCGCGTCCTTGCCGACCGACACCGGCGCGACGAGCATCGCGCCTGAGCCGATGAAGGCGCCGTCGCCGATTTCCGTGCGGTGCTTGTTCGCGCCGTCGTAGTTGCAGGTGACCGTGCCGGCGCCGACGTTGACCTGGCTCCCGACCGTCGGTGTCGCCGAGATACGTCAGGTGGTTCGCCTTGCTGCCGCGCGCCGATGCTCGCTGTTCTTGACCTCGACGAAATTCCCGATGTGCACGCCGTCCGCGAGGCGCGTGCCCGGGCGCAGGCGCGCGAACGGGCCGATGACGCAGCCGGCTGCCTGCGATCGCGCCCTCGACCAGGCTGTTCATGCGCACTTCGCAGTCGTCGCCGAGCTCGCAGTCGCGAAGCACGCAGCCCGCGCCGACTTTCACGCGGTCGCCGAGCTTCACCTTTGCCTTCGAGGATCACGTTGACGTCGAGGACGACGTCGCGGCCGCAGCTCACCGTGCCGCGCACGTCGAGGCGAGCCGGATCGATCACGGTGACGCCGGCGCGCATCAGCTCGGCCGCGCGGCTCGCGCGATGCGCCGCTTCGGCCTCGGCCAGCTGGAGCTTGTCGTTCACGCCGAGAACCTCCGCAGCGCGTGCCTGCGACGACGGCCTCGACCGCACAGCCATCGCGCACGGCGGCCACGATGCAGTCGGTCAGATAATACTCTCCCTGCGCGTTATCGGCCTTCAAGCGCGCCGAGCCAGCCGCGGAGCTTCGCCGCCGGCGCTGCGAGCACGCCGGTGTTGATCTCGTTGATCGCGCGCTCCTTGTGGTTTGCGTCCTTGTCCTCGACGATGCGCGCGACGCGCCCGGCCGTGTCGCGTATCACGCGACCGTAGCCGGCCGGATCCGGGAGCCGCGCGGAAAGCAGCGCGAGCGATTTCGGGCCCGAGCGGGCGATGAGATCCTTGCAGCGTCTCGACGCGGATCAGCGGCACATCGCCATAGAGCACGAGCACCGTCTGATCGTCCGGCACGCCGGGCATCGCCTGCATCACCGCGTGTCCTGTGCCTTTCTGCTCGGCCTGGAGCATCCCAGTGGATGTCGCCGCCCGCGATCGCGGCGCGCACCTGGTCCGCGCCGTGGCCATGGACCACGTGGATCGGCATCGGGATCGAGGGCGCGCGCTGGTCGCGACGACATGCGCAAGGAGCGGCCGGCCCGCCAGTGGCTGCAGGCACCTTCGGCAGGTCGCTCGCCATGCGCTCTGCCCTGGCCGGCGGCCATGATGACGACAGAGAGGGGCATCGCCCGAATTGTACCGAAGCCCCTCGGCGCGACGTCGCGATCATGACGCGCCGGCGACGCATTCGATTTGCCCGCTCCGCGCACAAGGGTGCTATACCGTGGAACCCGGGGCATACAACAGTCACTGAGGCGTCAGGAAACATGGCAACGAAGCTCGAAAACCGCTGCGGCGCGAACTTCCGGTCAACGAAGAGCTGTACACGCTCACGATTTCGCCGGAGGGCCTGAAGCTCGTCCCGAAGGGCAAGCGCAAGGGCCATGAGCTCACGTGGAAGGACCTCCTGAACGGTCAGCCCGCGCGTCGCCTCGGCGCCGGCCTCCTCGCTGGATCCGTCCTGACGCCCTAGCCCGCCCGGAACCTCGGCTCCGGTGCGCGGGTCCACTCCCCATGACAGGGGATCGCCCGATATTTCGCGCTCGCCTGTGCGCTGGGACTTGCGTCCCTGCCGGCGCTGGCCGCGGCACGTCGTCGATCCGGCGTCCGCCCGCCAGGCGATCGAGAATCCCATCGCCGCCGCGCGCGATGCGGAACTCTCCGCGCTCGCCGCCGGCGGCCGCGCAACCGAACTCGCCGCCCGCCTCGAACTCATCGCCCATGACGCGACGCTGACCGACGTCGCGCAGGAATGGCTGCTCGACCGCGGCCTGCACGCGCTGGCGCGCATCGCCCCGACACGTGAGGCGCGCGCGACCGTCGCTCGCCTGCGTCGCGGGCGCCAGTCGTCTATGCGCGCGTCGATCCCGACCACGGCGACCGCGCCACACCTTTATATGACGCCGGCGCGACCGCGTCGATTCGTGCTGCGCAGCTGGGAACGCAACGATGCCCGCGCGACGGCACAGGCCGAACTCGCGCGCGGGCCTCACGCAGGCGGTTGACCGCTACGCCCAGCATGCGGTCGAGGACGATCGGGATCCGGTTCTCGACAGGCATCGCCGAGGCGTTCCGCGATGCGCCGATGTCGCAACTCGCGGTCCAGCGGCCCGCGGTTTCCGGCGCGCTCGCACAAGGACAGCGCGTGGACGCACTCGCGCTGATCCTCGCCGAGCGGTTTGCCGATCCCGCACTCTTCGACCTCATCTTCGACAATGCCGGCGAGCCGACGGCGCTCGCGGCGATTCCGGCCGCGACGCGCGCGCTCGATGCGTCCTCTGCCCTCGCGGCGCTCACGCGCGCGAGCCGGCGCACCGGATGTCGGTTCCGCAGCCGTGCTCGAGATCGGCCGGCTTCGCACAGGGCGATCCGGCCGCGCGGAGCTTCCTGTTCGACGCGCTCGCGAAGCCCGGCATCGCGACCTCCGCCGCCGCGGCGCTCGGCCGCATCTCCGATCCCGCCGTGAGCGCCGAGGTCGGCCAGCGGCTCTCGCAGGCGCGCTCGGAGGATGAACGGCGCCTGCTGGTCCTTGCGCTCCGGCTCGACGCCAATCCGGCGGCGCGCGCCGAACTCGAGCGATTCGCAGATCTCGGGCGCAGGCTCGCCGAAGCTGCAGAAAGTAGGTGCGCCAGTGGCTCGCGCACCTGAGACGCGCCGCTGGCCTCGCCCTGCTCCTCGGCGCCGCGGGCCGGCGGGCGCGGCCTGCGTGATCGACGCGAACGGCGAGATCACGAACCCGTTCGCGAACGGCTGCGGCAACGTGATCTTCACGTACACCGAAAACGACAACCTCGGCAACAACATCGCGCTCGGTTACCCGCCGCCGGTGCCGGTCGCCTCGATGACGGCGGTCGCCGGTTTTCGCGAATATGCCTCGCTCTTCGCGCAGCACCAGTCGCTGCTCACGCTCAACGACGAAGTGGACGGCGAGGTGGTCGGGCGGACGCTCGCGGGCCGCGACATCTGGGCCTACGTCATCGGCGACCCGGACCCGACGACCGCGGAGGGATTCCCGGAAGGCGCGGTGCTCGTGAATGGCGGCATCCATGCGCGCGAGTGGCAGACGCCGGAGGCGGTGACGGCGGTCTTCGAGACGCTCGTCGCCGGCAAGTCGGACCAGGGCTTCTTCCAGTACCTCGTCGAGAACCTGAACACGGTCCTCGTGCCGGTCAACAACGTGGACGGCTTCATCCAGGCGCAATCCTTCCCGGTCAACGTCACGGCGGATCGCGAGCAGCCGCGCGAGGGCCGCATGCGCCGCAAGAACCTGCACAACCCCGTGACGGACGGCACGATCGATGCCGACATCACGACCGTTGCGGACAACTTCTGGGGCGTGGACCTCAACCGCAACTCGTCGCAGGGTTTCGGCCAGCAGAACGGCAGCAGCTCGAGCGTGACGAGCCTCATCTATCGCGGGACGGAGCCGAACTCGGAGCCGGAGGTGCTCGCGTTGCAGCAGGCGGCGACGCTCGGGCCTGCCGCGCGCCTTCGCTTCTACAGCGACACGCATTCCTTCGGGCAGGATTACCTCGCGCCGCGGCCCGACAACGCGCGCCTGAACGCCATCACGCAGGCGCTCGCGCAGCGCATGATCGCGGCCTCGGGCCGCCAATACGTCTACGGACCCGACCCGGTCGGTACGCCGGGAATCGGCACGACCGCCGATCACTTCGCGTTCGGGTTCGAGATCCCGAGCTGGACGCTCGAGGTCGAGCCGGAGAATGGCGGCCAGGATTACGGCGGCCTCGCGACGCACGGACACAGCGGCTTCATCCTTCCGGACGCCGAAGCCGCGCGGATGCGCAACGATGTCCTGCGCCAGTACCTGCTCGGCTTCTACCGCCAGAGCGGGCCGCCGGCCGCGATTGCCGCCGAAATCCGCGACACGGACAGCAACGCCGTGATGTACCGCGCGCACTGGGACAAGAGCGGCTCGAACGCGCGCGTGCTGACCGTCGAGGCGAACGAGGCGCTCGTGCCGGGCGGCAGCTATCGCCTCTGGGTCGCATTCAACAAGCCGATGCGAATCCGCAATTCCGGCGGCAGCGTCGTCTCCTATGCGGGGCAGAGCCCGGGTGCAGCGGTCGGCACGGTCACGTTCGAGTTGCCCTCGCTCACGGGACAGGACATCGCGCTCGGCGGCGGTGGCGCCTGGCTCAACACGCCCGGCGGCGCGCCGAACGGCTATCTCCACTACACCGACGACGCGTTCGCCGTGAACTTCCGGTTGCCGGACACGATCAACGTGACCGCCGCGACGCCCGCGGTACTCTTCCTCGGCCAGCAGGATCTCGCCCAGATGGGGCTCGACGGCGACCCGGCGAGCGCCGTGGACTGGGGCAACGGTGCGTGGCTGCGGTACGAGAACGTCGAGGGCGATGACGGCGACATCGGCGGCGCCGACTGCTCGTTCAAGCCTTTCATCGCGCCGGATGCAGGCAGCGCGCCGCCCGCCGAGGCGGCTTGCCGCGAAGCGGACGCCGCCTCCGCCGCCGCCACCTCCACCGCCGCCGAACCGCGGCGGCGGCGGCGACGGCTCGAGCCTCCTGTTCCTCCTGCTGGGCCTGTTGCCGATTGCAAGTCGGCTGAGTCGGCGTCGAAACGCCATAGCGCTTCAGTGCTCAGGCGCGCACATGGCTCCTTTTGTTATTGTTGGCGCCAAGCCTCTGCGGCGCGACAGGGAGTCGACTCCGATGACGGAATCGCTGGCCGCCGACCGCTGGGTCAGGATCGTCATCCTGGCCTCTGGATATACCCTGACCGGGATCGTCGGGCTTTCGCTCGCGATTCCGCCGGGTTACGCGACGGCCGTCTGGCCGCCGTCCGGCATCGCGCTCGCGGCCCTGCTGCTGTGGGGTCCGCGCGTCTGGCCCGGCATCATGATCGGCTCCCTGCTCGTGAACCTCGCGGTCGCGTTGACGACAACCGGGATCGGGTCACCTGGGTCAGTTCCATCGTTGCCGTCTCGATCGCAGCCGGCTCGACGGTCCAGGGCCTCGCCTGCGCCGCTGCAGTCGATCGCTGGGTCGGCGTCCCGAAAATCTTCGAGTCGGGACCGGCGACGCTCCTGTTCACCGGCATCGCGGCGGCCGCCTGCCTCATCGCCTCGACCTGGGGCGCCGCGACCCTCAACTTCGCGGGCGTCGTCTCATCCGAGAACTTCCTCGATTCCTGGCAGACCTGGTGGCTCGGCGACCTGATCGGCATGGTGGTGTTCGCACCGGTCTTCCTGACCTGGCGGCAGTCGATGCAGATCGGCACCAAGCCCTGGCGGCTCGGTGAAGTCGTCGTGTCGTTCACGCTGCTCGCGGTCTCGACCGCGTTCGTATTCTGCTGCGCCCTCGCCCTTGCAGGGCGGGGCGAGTCCGCTCACCTTCCTGCCGCTGCCCTGCCTGGTGTGGATCGCGTTCCGTTTCCGGCCGAGCGGCGTCGCGCTCGGCGTCTGCCTCGTTTCCGCGATCGCGGTCGCGGCCACCGCGAACGGCACCGGCCCCTTCGGCGGCGAACGGACGAGCGAGTCGCTGCTGTCGCTGCAGGCTTTCGTCGGCCTGACGACGGTGATGGCGCTGACGCTCGCCGCCGCCGTGACGAGCCACCGTCAATCCGAGCGGGAGCTCCGGACCTTCAGCGTCGAGATGGAGCAGCTCGCACTCTCGGACGAACTGACTGGCCTCAAGAACCGTCGCGGGTTCCTCGTGCTCGCGGACCAGGCGCTGCGCATGGCGCGCCGCACGCGGGTGAAGTGCGCGCTCGTCTTCATCGACCTCGACGGCCTGAAGCGGGTGAACGACTCGCGCGGCCATGCGGCGGGCGATGCCCTGATCGCCGATGCGTCGAAGGTGCTCCTGCGGGTGTTTCGCGAGAGCGACGTGGTCGGCCGCGTGGGCGGCGATGAATTCGCGGTGTTTGCGGTGCTGGATGAGCACGACGGCGCAACCGCGGTCAACGCCCGGCTGCTGGCGGAGATCGACGAAGTTCAACGAAGAGGCCGTGCCTTCGATGCGGATCTCGATGAGCGTCGGCATCGAGGAGCTGTCGAGCAATTCGGATACCGGACTCGACGTCCTGCTTTCGCGCGCCGACCAGGCGATGTACGAGAAGAAGCGCCGCTTGCAAAGCGCGCCGTGGGTGCTTTCACACCCGGCGCTCCGTTTGCCAAGGTCAGTTATGCATTCGCTGGAAATAGTTCCGCTGATAGTTCCCGGACGAGTGTCCCGAGCGTCGCGCCGTCATTGACCGAATTCCGGTAGTGCATGCCACCGTAGATGCGCGCGAGTTTCACGTCTTTCAAGAAGGCGCCGATCTTCTGATAGTTGCGCGTCGAAACCGTGAGACCTGAACCGCACTGTCGAGGGCGATTTCACCTTGTCGGTCCCGAAATAGCGCTGCAGCACGGCGCCGACTGCCGCCGCATTGCAGGCGTGCGCCGCGGGATATTCCGGGTGATTCGGCGTCGGCACGACCGGCACCCAGGCCGCATCCGCCTTCTGTCGCCGGGTTGCCATCGGTATCTCGCCAACGGAATCGCGCCTGCGGACTGTAGAAGTCGAAGTGATACTGAATCGAAGCAGGCCACGGAAGCATCCGCCTGCGCGACTCCAGCAACGCCATCAACCGTGCATGTTCCTGACGCTGCGACCATCGGTCAGCGGCGCATGTTGTGGCGTCCAGAACTGCGGGGGCGGCTCTTCGGTATGAAAGCGGGCAAGGTCGGTCTGCCTGCGGTGCGAACTAGGCTCCTCACGGTCTCGCCGAGCGCCTCACTTCATTCAAGTCCCGCGCGAAGGCAAAGCTCGTCAGGTTCGGCGGCCCTTCCGCCCGGAACTGCGACGCACTTTCCAGCCCGAACGGCCGCATGTACGGCACGAACGCGTTGACGGATCTGTTCCCGCGAAAGTCACCTGATCGCTGCTCTGGCGTGTGGGTGACGGCGGTCATGCGTCCGTCGTCCGCGCGCGATGCCAGCGTGCCGGCCGTTACTCTGCGCCGACCGCGAGGCCGAGTGTCTTGGCATTCCCGTTCGGAAGGGAATCAATGAAGGACTGGCAGGTCGGTTTCGTACTGCGGTCCCCGGTTGGGAAAAGGCCACGCAGGACGCCACAGGCCGCCGCCGCCGCCGCGGCATTCACCGAAGCGCCGCCGTCGGCGAATTTGGCACGGTGGAAAAGGCCTATACCCGCCCTTGATGGCGACCACGGCGTCACATCGCGACGTGAACGGTTGCGATGTCGCTGCCGGCGCAGACAGGTCGTATCTGATGGCGTTATCATTGCATAGGTGACGCCGATCGGCGTCACTGTCAGGTCGGCCACCTTCGTCGAACGTTGCGATGACATCATCCGCGCTCGCCGCGAGCGCATCAACGCCGCCAGCAGCGGAGCCATCCGGCGCGCGGCGCCGCTGGCGGTTTACCGCAATTGCACTTGAATGAAACATCTGAGTCTCCCGGCCCGCAGGCCTGCCTCTGGCCGCCCTGATTCAGGGCGGACGACGCGGCGCGTCGCGGGATCAGGGTCGCGGAGCGGCTCCGTCCGGGCATGATGGGCGGGTGAAGATTCCCGTGAAGAGTCGTGATGGCAGCGGTTGCGATCGAAGCCGAGCGCAGCCACGACAATTGCCAAAGTGGTCAATTGCCTTGCAGCCGTGACAGCACTCCCGTTTTTTGATTAGACTGCGCCTCTGCTTGAAAAACAGCGTCAAGTAAGGGCCTATGCAACCGCAGTGACCCCGCAGATTCTGCGTTGAAAATGGCCACTTGCGCCCGTCTACCAGCTCAATGAGACCTGATCGTCGACACCGGCCGGATCAGCGTCACGCGAAACGGGCTGGAATTGCCGCTGCCCAAGCTCGTTCGACTTGTTGGTTGCGCTCATCAAAGCCGCACCGGGCGTCGCCTCGCAAGACGAATTACGGATCGCGTTCGCCGGGACTGGTCGTCGGCCCGGAAAACCGTGAGCCAGCGCATCAAGCTGCTGCGGGACAGTCTCGGCGACGACCCGAAAATGCCGCGCTACGTCGCCGGCGTCCGGGGTCGCGGTTACCGGCTCTGCCGGCTGTCGTTCGCCGCGAATTCGGAAGGCAGGGCGATTTGCCGCGGCTTCCGCTGCGGCGTTGGGATCTGTGACCGCGCTGGCAACTGATCCTCTCGCTGCTGACGCTTGGAATCGTCGTCGCGGCCGCCTTCTCTGCTGTTCCTGGATGGTGGTCGCAACGGCTGCCCGCCAAAGAAACCTCCTGTCCGATGCACCCCGCCCGCGCGCAGCGTCGCCGTGCTGGCATTCGAAAACCGCGGCGGGGCGCCGGGCACCGACATCCTCGCCGAGGGCATTCCGGAGACCGTGCTGCACCAACTTGCGCAATTCCTGACTGACGGTGATTGCGCGCGGCTCGTCATTTGCATTCCGCGAACACCCGGAAGACCTGCGCGTGATCGGACGGCGGCTCGACGTGCGATATCTCCTGAAGGCAGCGTCCAGAACGCAGGTGCGCACTCTGCGTGTGACCTCGAGCCTGGTCGATGCGCAAAGCGGCGCGAGCGTCTGGTCCATGCAGTTTGACCGCGGGCGCCGAGCGACGTTCGCCGTTCAAGACGAAATCGCAATCGAGGTGGCGCGCGCAATGCAATGACGCTGACGCCGGCACCGATTCGATCGCGAGCCTCTCGCCATGGCGTGACCCGTGAGTTACGACGCGTATTCGCCTTCCTGCGCGGCCGGGCGCTCCTGGCCAACCTGCGCGTCGCCGACCTGCCGGCCGCCATCGAGTCGCTCTCCGCCGCAATCCGCCAGATCCCGATTTCGCCTCTGCGTACGTCCTGCTCGCACGGGCGCGTGTCGCGCTTGCGGAGCAGAGATTCGCCGTCGAGCCGAAGTGAGAATTTCCAGCAGGCTCTGAAAGCGCCTTCGCCTTGCTCAACAAGGCGATCGCGCTCTTCCTCGATCCGGAAGAGCGGCGAGGCGTATGTCGAGCGCGGACACCTCAAGGAGTTTTCCGGGGAGTATTCCAGTCTCGCCGCCGCCGATGCCGCCGACCTGAGAAAAGGACTCTCGAGCTCCCGCCGAACTATCTCTGCGGCTACGAGGTGCTCGCCGCTTCCGTCCTGTTCCAGAGCGTCGCGCGCCGGCGTGAGGCGCCTCGAGATGATCGAAAGCGCCGCCTGGATCCACTGGCCCCACAACTTGACGTGCTCAAGGCGACCTACCTGCTCTGGGGACCCGGGGATCAAGCAGGCAGTGCAGGTCCTCGAGGGCGTGCTCGAGCGGGATCCGCTGTATGTGCCGGCAATTGTGAGGCTGGCCGATGTCAGGTGGTGCGGCGAAGGAGCGCGCACGCGGATTCCATTCAGCTGCTCGAACAGGCGGTCGTCGATCCGGGCAACGAAAGTGGCGTGGCGCCAGCTCGCCACCATTTAATCTTTTTCGACTTGGGCGAGGTCAACGCGGCCGAATCGGCGCTCGGACAAGCTGCGGTGGATCCCCTTATACCGCGAATTTGCGCGCGCCTACTTCCGCCAGGAAATGGCGCAAGGCCGGGAGAGAGCGCCTACAGGATGATCGCGACGAATCCCACGCAGCCGCAAAGTGAAGCGCCTATTTCGCTCGCTCTCCGCCAGCACGCTCGCGCGACCGGCGAATACCGGCGTGCCAGCGAATTCTGGAAAATTTGCGTCCGTCAGCTGGGACGGCGATGAGCCGGAACTCCAGGGCCAGACCGCCATGGGAAACGGCGTGGCCGGCCTGGCGGAAGTTCTCATCGCGACCGGGCATAAGACCAAGGCCTTCGCCTTGCTCGAGGAGCTGCTGGCCGACACGCAGGTCCAGGTCAGCCGCTACGGTCGCGGCGAGGTCTGGGTCAATCCGCCTCGCGCCATGGCCCTGGCAATGCTCGGCCGGCCCGACGAGGCCGTACAGGTGCTTCAGCGACAGGTTCGGCTCAATTTCGAAAGCATTCCCCGGGCCTACCCTCTTCGAGTTCTGACCCGGCATTCGATTCGCTGAGTAGAGACCGCAAAGATTTCCAGGCGCTGCTGGCGGAAGTCCGTGCCAACGCCGACCGTCAAGGCGAACGCTTGCAGCAGATGCGCGCCGACGGCCCGGTTCCGGACCGGAGCTGACTAGTGGCCGCCGACGCCGTAGCTGAAGCATGATCGTCCGGTGATCGACCTTGTGGGCATTCGTGCCCTCGATCGATTCCATGTAGAGGCCGTAGACGCTCATCCGTTCGTTGATGACCCAGGTCGCGCCGCCGCCGACATTGATGAATTCCTCCGCCGCCAGACTGTCGTGGACCGGGAACAAGGGGTCGGTCTGCGGCACAGGCACGACCGATACCGCCGTCCGTCCATTGCTCGGACGCGATCGCGCGGATGTTCCAGGACGGGTTGAAGAAATAGCCGATCTCGAGCGTCGCGTTGATGCGATCGTGCGAGATGTCCATGAGCTCGTTCGACGAACGCGTAGTTTCCACGGCACTGACATAGGTCCGTGGAATCCACTCATTGAGGCTGATGGCCGCATAGGCGCCGAACCAGACCTCATTCAATCCGCGGCCCGGCGCCAGAGTGGCCGAAGGTCGTGTAGTCATGCGTCGGGATCACCGCGCCGACATACGGCGCAAGGCCGAACGCGCCATTGATCAACTGGTAGTTCACCGTGAACTGCAGGTCGGTGATCGTGCTGTGCCAGGTGCCGTCGTCGATCGTGGTGTCGTGGCCGCCGCCAGGCCCGGGCCGCGGTACCGCGACTTCACGACCGGCAACGACGCGTTGATCGAGATGCGGTCGGTCAGGCTGTAGCTGCCCGAAAGGGTCATGACATTGATGTCGGTGTGGCCGGCGTCGATCTCAGCGCCGTCCCTGAGGTAGTGAAACTTGTTGAGGGTGTTGCTGTAGTCGATCGAGTAGCTGTAGCTTCCTTCCTGCGGAAGCCAGGCTTGTGCCTGCGCGGCCATCTGAAGCCAGCGTCAACCACAACAGCATCCCGCCACGCGCAAGAACCACGCGCGCAGGTCGCAGCCAGAACGGGGTCATGTCTTCAGGCTGTCGGAGCTCGTCTCGCAGGGCATCGACTGGCCACGGCTGCGAAGCTTGAGCGTGTGTTCCACTGCCTTCAGGATCTCGTGCGCCCTTGCGGCCCTCGGCGACCGTCACGCAACCCGACTGCCGGTACGCCGCCGGCACCGTGCTGCCTTCCGCAAAATACGCGACCGGCATGATCACCGGGCTTGCGCCGCTGGCTACAGGCGGGAGTGCGAGCTGCTTGGCGCGCGAAGCGTCCACCAGGATCAGGTCCGGCGCTGTCGCGTCACGCCGCGCGCTCAATTCATCGGCGCTCTTCGCGATGAAGACTTCTTCGGAGCAATACGTAACTGAACGAAGCATAC
>ERZ1370068.4887-contig-3936_pt1 | contig 123398 bp, 161 predicted proteins | sample MGYA00561227_ERZ1370068 | MGnify/ENA primary metagenome ERZ1370068 (study PRJEB38410, sample SAMEA6850437) | metagenome | study: Metagenomic assessment of the ecological functions of the soil: analysis of the soil microbiota associated with the...
GATGAAGAAAGCGCCGGTGGGGCCGGCCCCGAAGGAGATCCCGACACCAGCGTTCCAGCCGAACTGCTGTCCTGCGTGTTCTCGATCTCTGCCGGTCCGCCGCGTCGCGGAGAACTTGACCTGCAGTAACCCCCCTCCGCCGATGAGGATACGGCTTGAAAACGACCAGCTTGGGCCTGATGACGAGGTTGGCCAGTCCTCCCGCCCACCGGTGACGTGCCCGCTCTGCCCCGCCACGGTCTGCTCTGTTGTTCCGGCGAATAGAACGTCTCGAACCGCAGCCCCAGGGGATCGTGGGGCGTTGACGCTGTAGACCAGCGCCCCCTGGTACCCCGTGCCGTAAATGTCCTTCGCGTCCTCGTACGGAAAGGCCGCCCCTCCGGAAAGCCCCAGTGACCCTGACGGATCCCTGCCCCCGCGCCGCCGCCGCTCCCAGCAAACAGCATCGCCGCGCAAACCACGAAACGCCAACGCTTTGGGGTCGGGTCTACATCATGCATTTCGGCACCTTTGTCCTTTACTTCCCGGTTTCCAGCGACTTCTTTCCTCGCGGCTTGAACTCGTCTCCTTTCGTCCAGGCCGGCATCGCATCGGCGCTGGCGAGGCGCAATCCCAGCAGGAAGGCCAGGCGCGCGTCCTCGGCGGCGCCGGAGAGATCGTAACTCTCCCGGTACTCGTCCCTGAGGCTGGTGGTGGATGTCCTTCTCGTAGACTCTCGAGCTGTTCCCGCCCGTAGCCCGGGGGCTTGCCGATGACGTCGGTCCCGAATTTCAGGTAGGCGGCGGGGACGCCTGACCTTCGCGAAGTTGAACTGGTCGGAGCGGTAGAAGCGTCCCCTGGTCCGGGAACTGGTCCGGGCTGACGACACGGCCCCTGCGACTTCGCCAGCTCGCGATGACCTCGGCGTCGCACGCGAGGACTTGCCGAGGCCGATCAGCGAGATGTCGCGCGTCCTGCCGAACCAGTTGGCCTCGTCGATGTTGATGTCGGCGGCGATCTTCCAGACGGGCACCGGCGGGTGCGCGACGATAGTACTCGGAGCCGAGCAGGCCCTGCTCCTCCGCGGCCACGAAGGCGAAGTACACCGAGCGCCGCGGCGGCCGGCGCGCAGCGCCGCGAACGCCTTCGCGACCGCGAGCACGCTCGCCCACGCCCGCTCGCGTTGTCGAGCGCGCCGTTGTAGATCGTGTCGTCGCTCGGCTTCGGCCCCGGCTTGATCCCGAAGTGGTCGTGGTGGGCGGTGTAGACGACCGCCTCCGACGAGAGCTTCGGGTCGCTGCCCGGGCATGCGGCCGACGACGTTGCCCGACTCCTCCTGCTGTGATCGTGTTCTGCAGCGCCGAAGGTCAGCCTGACGCCCAGCGGCACGGGCTTGAACGTCGCGCGTCTCGCGCCGAAGCGCGCAGCGCGTCGAGGTCCTGTGCCGCCGAGCTGCGCGATGCGCGCGCGACAGCTCCTCCGTGCGCCCACGTCCTTGATCTGCGACGCGCGGCGAGCTCGTCGTCGGGCAGCTCGAACTGCTCGCCGCTCCAGGAGTTCTGCACGACCTGCCACGGGTACCCGGCCGACGGCGTCGTGTGGATGATGATCGCGCCCGCGGCGCCCTTCTGCGCCGCCATCTGGTACTTGTAGTCCCAGCGCCCGTAGTAGAGGCGCGTCTTGCCGGCGAAGAGCTTCGGATCGTCTCTCCGGGTCGTTGTTCATCATCAGCAGGACCTTGCCCGTGAGGTCCGCGCCCTTGTAGTCGTCCCACTGGTACTCGGGCGCGACGATGCCGTAGCCGACGAAGACGACCTCGGCGTCCGCGGATGCTCGCGTCGGGCGCTTCTGAACTCCGGAGAACGCCACGCAGTTCGTCGCCGGTGCCACGCCTCCGTCGAGCCGCCGCTCCGCGCGAAAGACGCGACGGGCCGGGGAAGCCTCGCCTTCGATGCCCGACGAGCGGCGACCGTCTGGATCCATCCGCCGCCCGGAGCCCCGGCTCCAGGCCCATCCCCTCCAGCTGCGCCTGGATGTAAGCCTCGGCCAGCGCGTCGCCGCCGCGTGGCGGGCCGCGGCCCTCGAGCAGGTCGGAGGCCAGGAACTTCGTGTGCGCCCGGATGAGTCCCTCGGTGATCGCGGACTCCGCGCGCAGTCCCGCCGGCGGCCACTGGGCTCGGGAGACGGCGCCCGCGGCGGCGTCGAGCCGAGGAGCGGGATCGCGGCGATCGCCCGGCCGGCGCCGCCCCGCCACGAAGAGCGCTGGCCTCGCGCCGACGGCGAAGGGTCGGGGTCGGCGCCTTCTGCCGGGGTCTCGGGCTTGGCGAGCGGCCCCTGGCGCCGGGAGTCGGCTCGGCCGCCGGCTGGTCCTTCGGCATCGGCTTTCTCGGCAGCATCGCGTCGCGCATCGCCGCGCTTGTAGACGAACGCACGCGATCACGACGGAGGCCTGCATCAGGTCCTCCTTGCTGGAGCCGCTCGTAGACGTCCATGTTGGTGTGGTGCGTGCGCGTCTCGTACTCGACCTCGTCCTGGATGAACTGGAAGCCCGGCAAGCCGACCGCGTCGAAAGAGAGGTGGTCCGTGCCGCTGGTGGTTGCGCATGGTCACCGCGGCGTCGCGCCGAGGTCCTTCAGCGGCTGGATCCACGCCTCGAAGATCGGGACGGCGGCGGCGTTCTCCTGCGCGTAGATCCCGCGGATCCTGCCGGTGCCGTTGTCGAGGTTGAAGTACGCCGAGAGCTTCGCGTGGCTCGCGGCTTGATCGGTCCAGCGGCCCCGTCGGCGCGCCGCAGGAACGAGGCATCTCGTCGCCGTTCCGAGCCCGCCGGCTCGGGCGGCGAGGCCGCGATGCGAAGTGCTGCGAGACGTAGGCCGCGCGATCCGCAGAGAGCCCTGCTCCTCGCCGCTCCAGAGCGCGATGCGGATCGTGCGCCGGGGCTTGACGCCGAGCGCCTTCAGGATCCGCACCGCCTCCATCATCGCGACCGCACGCCCGCGCCGTTGTCGGTCGCGCCGGTGCCCGCCGTGCCAGGAGTCCAGGTGGGCGCCGAGCATCACGACCTCGCCCTTCTTGTCGGTGCCGGGGATCTCGGCGATCGTGTTGGCGGCGGAAGGCTCGTCGGTGAACTTGCGTCTTCACGGTCGACTCTCCAGCTCGACCTCTTCCTTGCGGTCGAGCGATCGGCGCCACGCCGCTCCCAGTGCTCGATCGCCATGACGAGCGTCGGGACCGCGGCCGGCGCGTTCTTGCGGTAGGCGTTGGGAAGCCCCTGCACGCGGAAGGTGCCGCCGTCGAGCGCGCCCGCCGTCGAGGACCGCCACGACCTTCTCGTCGACGAGGAACTTGTTCAACGCCCGCTGGAACTCCCGCCGCTTGGCGAAGCTCCTCGCGGTTGAACGGCAGCTGGCCCGCCGCGCGTGTACGGGCCCGACGCCCGGGATCTCGTAGCGCGCTCGAGCTCCGCCGAGGCTCTTCTCGTCGTAGCGCTCGGCAGAGCGCCTTGTCCTGGGGCTTGATCTCCCGGGTCTCGCCGAGTCAGGACGATCTTGCCGGCGAGCTTGCCCCTTCGGCTTCTCCAGGTCGTCCTTCGTCGGCGAGCTTGACCTGATCACCGCTGCGGATCGCGGCCCTCTCCGTGCCCCGCGGCTCCACGCCTCGGGCAGCGCGAGCAGCTCCGCCGACGTCGGGAGAGACCATCCGGACGCTCGAGACCTCGTAGCTCCAGCCGCGCCCGAAGGGCTCCCAGGTCTCGATGTGGGCGTTGGCGAGGCCCCAGTCGGCGAGCTGCTTGCGGGTCCATTCGTTGGCCCGCTTCATGTTCGGGGAGCCGGTCAGGCGCGGACCGATCGAGTCCATCAGGTGGCTCGCGGTCTCCATGACCTTCGAGTTGCGGAATCCTCCTGCCGGATCTGCGGTGACCATGCTCCAGGTCCACGCGCTCCTCGGCCGGAAGCACCGGCGGACGGCGACCGAGCGGACAGAACCGCGGCGAATACTTTGCGCAAAACCAAGCCTCCTCGGGCTTTTGCCAGCAAGTTACCACGACAGCGAGGTCGACAGTCGACAGCCGACAGTCGACATCGCGGATCAACCGGAGTAAGACGTCCAGAACCAGGAAATGATTACACGCCCCGAAAGCTCGACATCGACTCGACTTCGACTGTCCAGCGTCCTCCACCAGGAACAGGGTCAGCGCGAAGCGGGCGTCGGACGCATCGATCCACTGCTCGACGGAGCGGAAGCCGGCCGCGGCTCCGCATCGCGACGACCTGCTCGGGCGTGTACTTGTAGGAGCTCTCGGTCCAGATCAGCTCGCCGCCGCTCGAAGCGGACCGAGGAGTCGGCCCGCGGGATCGAGACGTCCTGCGCGCGACGCGAGACCAGGTGCATCTCGACGCGGCGCTCCGCGGCGTTCCAGACCGGCCCGGTGATCGAAGGCCGGAGAGATCGAAGTCCGCCAGGAGCTCGCGTTGATCCGCGCGAGGAGGTTCTTGTTGAAGGCGGCCGTGACGCCCGAGCGGATCGTCGTAGGCCAGCAGCAGTTGCGTCTCCGGCTTGACGAGGTCGGCGCCGAGCAGCAGAGCGTCGTCCGGGCGGAGCGACCGCGCGGATCTCGGAGAGGAACTCGTGCGCAGGCGGGCGGGTCGAAGTTGCCGATGTTGGAGCCGAGGAAGAGGACGAGCATCGCCCCTCGCCCCCGCTGCGACGGCCGCGTGCGCGCGAGCCCTCCTCGTAGGTCGTCCGGTGGCCGACGATCGAGACGTGCTCGAAGCGGTTCAGCTGTCCGCTCGGACTGCTCGAGCGCGGTCTGGCGAGATGTCGATCAGGTGGACCGGAGACGGTGCGGCCTGCGGCTCGCGGAGCGCCTCGGCGAGCATGGCAATCTTCTCGCCGCTGCCGCAGCCGAGCTCGACGAGACGTCAGCGGGTCCGCCAGCGGCGCGACCGCCTGCCACGCCCACCGCGAGAGCAGCCGCCCCTCGGCCCGCGTGATCCGGTACCACGGGCAGGCGGCTGATCGCCTCGAAGAGGCACGGACCCGAGCGCGTCATAGAGATACTTCGACTGGATCTGCTTCGGAACCAGCGAGATCGCGCGAGGTCCTCGGCGAATCCAGCGCCTGGTCATCGGCGATGAGTTTGCGACCGATCGATTGGCGCACGCGATCGGCCTCAATCGCAATCACCGATCTCAAATCACTTCGACGCACCGGAACGTCGCGTAGACATACGGATAGTTGCCGCGGAACCAGTTGCGGAAGCTCGCGCCGCAGGAGCTCCTTCGCCGTCACCGGCGAGCGCGCCCTTCATGCACGCAGTGCTTGCCGTCGAAGAAGTCCGTCGAATAGACCGGATAGGACGGCATCGGCGCGAAGCCCGGGAACCGCGAGAAGACCGTCGAGGTCCACTCCCAGCCGTTGCCGACGAGGTCGTGGATGCCCCACGCGCTCGCCCTGCCGGGAAAGGAGCCGACCGGCACCGGGTCCGCGATTGGCGGAAGTCGAAGTTGCCCACGCGATCAGGATCCGGCGGCTCCTCGCCCCACGGGTACGGCCGCTCCGCACCGCCCGGGCGTGCCGTAGGCCGCGCGGTGGTACTCCGCCTCGGTCGGCAGCCGCATTCCCTTCCAGCGCGCGTAGGCGGACGCCTCGGCGTGGGAGACGTAGACCGGCCACGACGCCGGGAAGGCGACGGAGCGGCTCGCACATCCCGCGCCAGGACCAGGAGCCGCCGTGCGCGCTCCCAGAAGAGCGGGTGGCGCGACCTTCTCGCGGAAACGCCACTCCCAGCCCTCCTCGTCCCAGAGCTCCCGCTTCTCGTAGCCGCCCGCCTCGACGAACTCCCGGAAGTCGGCGTTGGTCGTGTCGTGGACAGCCATCTCGAATTGCGGCACGTCGACGACGCGCGTCGGAAACTCGTTGTCCCCACCCGAAGACCGCGGAAGCGCGATCGGCGCCGAGCGTCGCCTGCCCGGCCGGGATCGCGGACCATCCGCGGCTCGGGGATCGCGGCGCTGACGTTCGGCGGCCGGGAGCGCCCGCGGGCGGAATCTTCTGTTCGTAACGGGAGGCGATGCCACATGTAGCGCAGCGTTTCCTGTGCATCGGCTCGTGCTCCAGAATCGTGTAGGCCGCGAGACCTCTCGGGCGAGCACCGGGTTGTCGTCCGCGGCGATGTCTTTCTCCAGCAACGCCTCGCGGATCCGGCGGTCGGAGCGATCCCCGTAGGCCTGGATCGCCTCGCGCGACGGCCATCGCAGGGACCCTGTTGCCGACGGCCGCCTCGTCTTCCGGATCGATTCCGCGCTCGAAGAGGATCTCGTAAGCCGGAGTCCACGCCTTCTCGCGCAGCCCGCGCTTGACGAGCGTGTTGACGTTGAAGGCGGGAAGATGCCCCTCGTAAAAGCAGATCGGGTTGCGCAGCGGGATGGGCCGCGACTGGTACGCGTCGGGCGCCACGAGTCGAAGATGTCCCGCGAACGCCGCCGGTTGACCTCGAACCAGTCCACGCAGAGCCGGTCGGTCCAGTCGCATGAGGCAGCCAGATGCTATTACGTTGCCAGCGGAGTGCTAGATTCCCGACTGTGCTCCGCGGCTGCCCTCTTCCTTCCTGCGATCGCTCGCCGCCGCCGGCTTCGCGTGGCGGCCGGCCCCGAACCAGGCGCCCGTGACGGCGAAGCCCTCCCGGCCGTCACGGCCGCGCCGTATGACGGCCTGACTGTCGCTCCCGACATCGCGAGCGGCTTCGCCAGTACCCGCCGACCCGGCTCGACTTCGACCGCTCGCTCCTCGACCCGAAGGAGAACCGCGTCCTCCTGAAGCCTGCATCGACGCCTGCGCGGATTCTCGACTCGATCTTCGTCACGCAGGTCAGCCGAGGAGAACCCCGCCCTGCGGGTCGCGATCCTGAAGACCGTCGCCAGCCGTCAGGAAGCCCTGGATGTCTTCCGCTACTTCTCGATCAACAAGGGGCCGTGGGACCGCCTCAAGGGCAGACGAGCCGTTCCTCGGCACGCAGCCAAAGCCCCCGGGGCGGGGTTCTATCCGCCGGACATGACCCAGGAGGAGTTCGAGAAGTGGATCGCCGCGCATCCCGAGCGACAAGACGGCGTTCCAGGGCCTCTTCACCGTCATCCGGCGCGATGGAGAATCGCCTGGTCGCGATCCCTATTCCGAAGTATTACGGCTCGCGCGCTGAAGCGGCTGAGCAGACGCGTCAGGCGAGGCCGGCTGAGCTGACGGCGAACGCGTCGCTGAAGAAGTACCTGACCCTTCTCTCCGCCTCGCCTTCTGAGCGACGACTACTACGCGTCGGACCTGGCGTGGATGGACCTCGACTCCGGAGATCGAGGTGGTCCTCGGGGCCGTACGAGGTCTACGAGGACGGCCTCTTCAACTACAAGGCGGCCTTCGAGTGCGTTCGTCACCGTCGCGCGACAAGGCCGAGAGCGCGAAGCTCGCCGTGTACGCGGAGCACCTGCCCGACATGGAGAAGAACCTTCCGATCCCCGACGCGCACAAGAACTTCAACCGGAAGTTCGAGTCGCCGATCCAGGTCGTCCAGGAGAGTCTGCACGGCGGGCGACGCGCGGCAAGGGCGTCCAGACCTCCGCCTTCAACCTGCCCAACGACGAGCAGGTCGTGCGAGGCCAAGGGTTCCAAGAAGGTGCTCTGAAGAACGTCATGGAGGCGAAGTTCCGCGCTGAGCGGCCGGCCGATCGCCGAGCGCGTCCTCGAGCCTGCGCAGCGAAAGGGCGGATCTCCTTCGACGCCTACTTCAACGACACCCTCTTCCACGAGCTCTCTCACGGACTCGGCCGGGCGTCATCACCGGCCCCGACGGGAAGAAGGTGGAGGCCCGGTTTCTTCTCAAGAACTCTCTATTCGACGATCGAGGAGTGCAAGGCCGACGTGGTCGGCATCTGGAACATCCTCTTCGGCGATGGAGAAGAAGTGGCTGACGGCATTCGACGCCGAATCGCTCTTCGCGACCTACGCCGGGCTGATGTTCCGCTCGATGCGCTTCGGCGTGGACGAGGCGCACGGCGGCGGCACCGCGGTCCAGTGGAACTGGTACCGGGAGAAGAAGGCGATCGAGCCGGCGCCGGGCGGGCGGTTCCGCGTCAACGTGCGTCAAGTTCCGCGGAGGCGATCCGCTCGCTCTCCGCCGAGCTTCTCGAGATCGAGGCGACCGGGACCTCGAGCGCGCCCAGCAAGCTGCTCGACCGCTACGGGAAAGTGACGCCGGAGATCCGCTCGACGATCGCCAGGCTGACCGACATCCCCGTGGACATCGAGCCGGTCTTCGCCGCGGCCGGCGAGAAGTAGAATGAGAGGTTGAGAGTTGAGGTGGTTAGGGTCGAGGGAGGCTCGGACAGCTTCACTTTGCCTCTCAACTCTAAACACTCAACCGGTTTCGACGCTCAACCTTCTCAAGGAGGTGCCCATGGAAGACACTCTGACCGAATCCTGAGAAACCGTCCGCGGCCCGCGCGGTCCCGAAAGGCTCCCGCCCGCCGCAAGGCCGCTTCCACCGCGAAGAAGCTCCGCGCGCCGGCGGAAGGCGCCCGCCCCAGCGCGCGCCGCTCGCGCCGTCGCGCCAACGGGCCGTTCGGCCCTGTTGAACGAGATGGCGTCCCGGGCCACGGCCGCCGGCAGCGAGATCGAGCCCTCTCCGGCAAGGGCGCCGGGGCGGCCCGGAGAGCCTGGAACGAGGTCGGGCGCGACCTCGCGCAAGACCATCCAGCGGCTGACGAAGGAGTGGAGGGGATGGATTCGACGCGGCGGGCGCAGTTCGTCGCCGCGCTCCCGGCGGCGCTGGCCGCGGCGTCGGCGCCGATCGTGCGGAGACGGCTGAAGAAGGTGACAGCGGCAGAGCGCAAGCCCGCCGTGCATCCCGAGCAGCGAAGCGACCAGGGATCTACTAGATACGCTGCGTGAAGAATCAGCGCGGATTGGTCAGATCCCTCGCTGCCCTTCGAGCTCGCTCGGGATGACAGCGGGTCGCTTCGCCGTTCTTGGCAAGAGGGCTTGCTCGTTCAAGCCGTTTGAGGAGCCGAACAATGACCTGTGAGCACGGCGACTGCCGCTGTGCGGGAATTCGGGTCGAGCGCGCCGGCAAGAAGTTTTGCAGCGAGCATTGCGCGGACAAGGAGATCCAGGGGCCGCCCGAAACGTCCTGCCACTGCGGGCATCCCGACGCGTCGCCAGTCCGATGACGGGCGCGCCAGGCCCGGTCTTCGGGCGGGAGGCCGCGGCCCTCGGACCTGGACCTGATTCGGGAGAGCCTCTTCGAGCGAGCGCCCCGAGCAGTTCGCCGAGGCCCTGGCGGGCGATCACTCGGTACCCGGAGGGCCGCCGCCGCGTCGGCCCTGCACCGGCGGCTCGAGGAAAACGGCCGGGTGCTCTCGCGAGCTACCGCTCGATCGCGGCCGCGATCCGCGAGGAGCGGATCGATCTCGCCCGCCGCCGAGTGGCTCGTCGGACAACTTCCACATCGTCGAGGAGCAGGTGCGGGAGATCCGCGAGGACCTTCCGCCGGGGCTTCTACCGCGAGCTTCCCGAGCTCGCGCGCGGCTCCGCTCGCCGGCTATCCGCGCGTCTACGCGCTGGCCCTGGGCCTTCGTCGAGCACACCGACAGCCGCTTCGACCCCGAGACGCTGCGGCGATTCGTCCGCGCCTACCAGCGCGTCGCGCCTGCTGACGATCGGCGAGGTCTGGGCCATTCGCGATCTTCCTGCGCCTCGTCCTCGTCGAGAACCTGCGGCGGCCTCGCCGAGGCGATCGTCGAGCAGGCGGCGGCCCGGGAGAGGCCGACGTCGTCGCGCGACCGGCTCCTCGGCATCGACGGCCGCCCGCCGGCGGACGCGAGGCGCTCGCCTGCGCGACCTGGAGGAGGGGCCGATCACAGGCCCGCTTCGCGGTCGGCTCATCGAGCGGCTGCGCGACCAGGACCCCGCCGCGACCAACGCGATCGGCTGGCTGGCCGAGCGGCTCGCCGCGCAGGGGATCTCGGGGACCGCGCCGTCGGCGCGAGCAGCGCGAGCAGGTCGCCACGCACGTGACCGTGCGCAACGTGATCACGAGCATGCGGCTGATCTCGGCGGTCGAATGGGCCGACTTCTTCGAGAGCGTGAGCCTCGTCGAAGAGGCGCTCCGGCAGGGCACCCGCGTGGCCGAGATGGACTTCGCCACCCGCGACCAGTACCGGCGCGCCGTCGAGAGCTCGCGCGCCGCAGCCGGTTCAATGAGGTGGATCGTCGCGCTGCGAGCGGTCTCGATGGCGGCCCAGTGCCGCGGCCAGGCCTGCCCGCGAGGCGGAGACCATCCGCCTGTCGGATCCCGGGTACTTCCTGGTCGCCGAGGGCCGGGAAGCCCTCGAGAAGGAGATCGGCTACCGCCCGGCGCCCGCCGAAGCCTTCCGGCGCGCCTGGCTCCGGAACGCCGCGGCCGGTTACATCGGGACGATCGTGTTTCTCACGCTCGCAATCCTCGCGGTTCCCGCGGTGCTCGCGCTCTCGCTCGAGCCGAGCGCGCCGGCGTCGTCGCTGCTCGCGCTGCTGGCCGCCGTCCCGGCTTCCGACCTCGCCGTTGCCTTCGTCAACCGGGACGTCGGCGCGCTCGTCCCGCCGCGGCGGCTCCGAAGCTCGAGATCCAGGAGGGCATTCCCGCGGAGCTTCGCACGCTCGTCGCCGTCCCGACTCTCCTCGCGAGTGAAGCCGACATCCAACGGCTGATCGAGCGCCTGGAGTGCACTTCCTCGCCTCGGCCGGCGGCAACATCTCCTTCGCGCTCCTCCGGACTGGTACGACGCCGACGCCGAGATCCTGCCGGAGGACGAACGCCTCCTCGCGGCCGCGGCCGCCGGCATCTCGCGGCTGAACGCCGTTCACGGCCCGGCCCCGGCGGCGGCCCGCGGTTCCTGCTCCTTCACCGGCGCCGCGCCTGGAACGAGAAGGAAGGGAAGTGGATCGGGTGGGAGCGAAAGCGCGGGAAGCTCGAGGAGCTGAACCGCCTGCTGCGCGGGGCGACGGACACGACGTTCCTGCCACTCCCGCAGGCCGCCGGCCGGTTCCGCCGGGGTCCGCTACGTCATCACGCTCGACGAGGACACGCGCCTTCCGCGCGACGCGGCGCGGAAGCTCGCCGGCGCGATGGCGCATCCGCTGAACTGCCCGGTCTTCGACGAGCGCGGCTCGCTCGTCGTGAGAGGCCACGCGATCCTCCAGCCGCGCGTGACGCCGACGCTGCCGACCGGAGGATCCGGCACGATCTTCCAGCGGGTCTTCTCGGGCCCGCGCGGAACCGACCCGTACGCCTTCGCCGCCTCCGACGTCTACCAGGACCTCTTCGACGAGGGATCTACACCGGCAAGGGCATCTACGACGTGGACGCGTTCGCCCGCGCGCATGGCGGGGCGGGTGCCGGACGAACGCGCTCCTGTCAGCCACGACCTCTTCGAGGGACTCTTCGCGCGCGCGGGCCTCGTCTCCGACCTCGAGCTCTTCGAGGGTTCCCGGCCCACTACGGCGTCGGCGGCGATGCGCACCGCACCGCTGGGTCCGCGGCGACTGGCAGCTGCTCCCGTGGATCTTCCCGAAGGTCCCGACGCCGACGGCACGCGGGTGAGAACCCGATCTCCGCGCTCGGCCGCTGGAAGATCGCGCGACAACCTCGCCGCAGCCTCTCGCCGCCTCCGCGGTCGCCACGCTGCTCGCCGCGTGGCTGCTCGGCCCCGCGGGACGCCTGGCTCTGGACCGCTTTCATCCGTCGCGACGATCTTCGGCCCGAGCCTCTCTCTCCTTCGCCGGAGAGCTGCTCGCCCCGCGCCGGCGCGGGATCGCCAAGAGGAGCTACTTCCGGCGCCTGGCGGCGGATCTGGCGACTCGCTTCTCCAGGGGGCGCTTCGCGTCGTCTTCCTCGCCGACCAGGCCGGGCGGATGATCGACGCGATCGGCGCGCACGCTCGCGCGCCTCTTCCTCACGCGGCGGCGGCTGCTCGAGTGGACTCCCGCGCGCCAGGCGAAGCGGGGGCCTCGACCTCGCTCTCCGGGCTCCTGCGCCGCATGGCGTTCGCCGCGGCCTGCGTCGGCGCCGCCTGCTGCCCTCGCCGCGCTCCGTCCCCCTCGCTCCCGGCGTTCCTGCTGCTGGCCGCGTGGGCCGTCTCGCCGGCCGTGGCGAGGTGGGTCAGCCTTCCGCCGCGCGCCGCGGGAAGCGCAGCCCCTGGCGGAAGACGACCGGAAGTCCTGCGCGCCGTCGCCCGGAAGACCTGGCGCTTCTTCGAGACTTTCCCGGCCCCGCGGACAACTTCCTTCCGCCCGACAACTTCCAGCAGGATCCCGAGCCGGTCGTCGCCCACCGCACCTCGCCGACGAACATCGGCCTGGGCCTCCTCTCGGCGGTCTGCGCCGCGGACCTCGGCTGGATCGGCGTCGAAGATGCTCGACCGCCTGGAGGCGGCGTTCGAAGCGATCGGGCGCGCCGAGCGCTACCGCGGCCATCTCTACAACTGGTACGAGACGACGACGCTGCAAGCCGCTCGAGCCGCGGTACGTCTCGACGGTGGACAGCGGCAACCTCGCCGGGCGACCTGATCGCGTTGAGCACGCCTGCCTGGAACGGATCTCCGCGCCCGCGGGAGTGGCCGGATCGGCGCGCGACGGCATCGCGGACGCGCTGGCGCTTCGGCGAGACTCTCGGGCAGCCTCGCGCCGTCCTCGAGGCGAGGGGGCGTTACGAGCGCCAGCTTTCCGAGGCGCTCAGAGCTTCGGGGCGGCGCTGGATCCGCCGCCCGCCTCCGCCGCCGAGTGGGCCGCGCGGCTGCCGCGTGCTCGCAAGAGGCGGAGACGCTCGCCGACATCGTGCAGGCGCTCGCCGAGGACCGGCCGGGCGATGCCGGAGCCGAGGAGGCGGTCGCCTGGGCCCGCGCGTGCGCGCGCGTGCCTCGACGAGCCACGCCCGCGACTTCGACGGGGACCCACTCCTGGCCGGCAGATCCCCGGCGGGGCGGCGAGCCTGGAGAAGATGGCGTCGGCGCTCTTCGCCTGGGCGATCTCAGCGACGAGCTCGAGAGCGCCGCCGGCCGCCCGGGTCCGCCGGCCCGACGAGGCCTCGACCGGGCCGCGGGCGCCGGGAGCGGCAGGCGCCGCCGGCTCGCCGCGATCGCGCGCCGGGCGGACTCGCTCGCCGCCGAGATGGACTTCTGCTTTCTCTTCGACCGCCAGCGCAAGCTCTTCTCGATCGGCTACAACCTCTCCGGACGGGCGGCTCGATCCAGGCTACTACGACCTGCTCGCCTCCGGAAGCGCGGCTGGCGAGCTTCATCGCGATCGCCGAGGGCGACGTGCCGGCGGCGCACTGGTTCCGCCTCGGGCGCGCGCTGACGCCGGTCGGAAGCAGGCTCGGCGCTCGTCTCCTGGTCGGGCTCGATGTTCGAGTACCTGATGCCGGAGCTGCTGATGCGAAGGCCGGCCGGAAGCCTGCTCGAGCAGACGAGCCGGCTGATCGTGCGCGCCGGCAGATCGGCTACGGCGAGGAGCGCGGCGTGCCGTGGGGAGTCTCGGAGTCGGCCTTCAACGCGCGGGACCTCCACCACACCTACCAGTACTCCAACTTCGGCGTCGCGGCCTCGGGTTGAAGCGCGGGCTCTCCGAGGACCTCGTCGTCGCGCCCTACGCGACGGCGCTCGCCGCGATGGTCGATCCCGCCGCGGCGGCGCGAAACTTCGGACGGCTGGCCACGGCCGGGGCGCTCGGGCCCTACGGATTCTGGGAGGCCGTCGACTTCACCGCCGCGCGCCTGCGTGAAGGCGAGAAAGCCGCGATCGTGCGCGCGGTCATGGCGCACCACCAGGGCATGACGATCGCCGCGCTGGCCAACGTCCTGCAAGGACGGCATCCTGCGGCGGCGCTTCCACGCCGGAACCCGTCGATCCAGGCCACCGAGCTGCTGCTGCAGGAGCGCACGCCGTCGACCGTCGCCGTGGCCCGGCCCGCGCGCCGAAGAAGTCGCCAGCCACCTCCACGTGCGCGACTTCGTCCCGCCCGTGCTGCGGCGGTTCGCCCTCGCCACACGACCCGACGCCGCGCGCGCACCTGCTCTCCAACGGCCGCTACTCGGTGATGATGACGTCCGCGGGCTCCGGCTTTCGCGCTGGCTCGGCCGCGACGTGACGCGGTGGCGCGAGGACGCGACGCGGCGACTGCTGGGGCAGCTACGTCTTCCTGCGCGACGTGCGCAGTCGGCGCACGTCTGGTCGGCCGGCTTACCAGCCCACGCGGCGTCGAGCCCGACTCCTACGAAGCGATCTATTCCGAGGACCGCGTCGAGATCCGCCGGCGCGACGGGACGCTATCGACCACGCTCAGGTCGTCGTCTCCGCCGAGGACGACGCGGAGTCCGCCAGTCTCCGTGACGAACCTCGGCGCGCGCGCCGCGCGAGATCGAGATCACCTCCGTACGCCGAGCTGGCGCTGGCGCCCGCCGCCGCCGACGCGGTCCCACCCGCGTTCTCCAAGCTCTTCGTCCAGACCGATTTCCGCGCCGGCGCTCGACGCGATCCTGGCGACGCTGCCGGCCCGCGCGAGCCGAGGAGAAAGCCGATCTGGGTCGCGCACGTCAGCGGCGCTCGAGGAGTCTCCGCCGGCGCCTGCGCAGTACGAGACCGGACCGCGCGCGTTCCTGGGGCGCGGGCCGCGACATCCGCGAGACGCCGGCTCGATCGAGGACGGGCGGCCGCTGTCGAACACGGCCGGCTCGGTCCTCGATCCGATCGCGAGCCTTCGCCGCCGAGTTGCGCGCTGCCTCCCGGGGCCACGGCGCGGATCCATTTCGCCACCATCGCCGCGGCCTCGCGCGAGCAGGCCCGTCGAGCTGCGCCGACAAGTACCGCGAGCCGGCCGCCTTCGAGCGCACCGCCAACCTCGCATGGACGCAGGCGCAGGTGCAGCTGCGCGCACCTCGGCGATCTCCGCCGACGAGGCGCACCTTCTTCCAGCGGGTCGCGACGCGGATCCTCTACTCCGATCCCTCGCTCCGCGCCCCCGCGCGACGTGCTGGCTGCGAAACCGCCGGGCGCCGTCGGCCTCTGGCCGCACGGGATCTCGGGCGACCTGCCGATCGTGCTCCTGCGCGATCGACGATCCGGACGACCGAGACATCGTCCGCCAGCTGCTCTGCGCGCGCACGTACTGGAGGCTGAAGGGCCTCGCGGTGGACCTCGGTCATCATCAACGAGCGAGGCGATGTCCTACGGGCGCGACCTGCGCGAGACGCTCGAGTCGCTGGTCCGCGCGAGGCGGCAGGGGGCCGCAGGCGGGCGAGGGCCAGGCGGGCAGCATCTATCGTGCTGCGGCGGGACCTGCTCTCCGCCGGAGGACCGCGACCTGCTCCGCGCCGCCGCCCGCGTGGTGCTGCTGTCGCAGCCGCGGGACCCTCTCAGGAGCAGGTCGTCGCGGCTGCTTCGCCGCGGCGGCGGGGCGGAGCCTCCAGCGCGGCCAGCCCACGCGCGAGGCCCTCCGACCAGGCATCCCGACGCCGCAGCTGGACCTGCGAGGTTCTTCAACGGCCTCGGTGGGTTCGCCGAGGAGGCGGCGCGGCGTGACCTGGTCCTCGGCGAGGGCCGGTGGACTCCGGCGCCGCGTGGGTCAGCGTCGATCGCCAACCCGCTGCGTTCGGGTTCCTCGTCTCGGAGTCGGGATCGGATGCTCAGGCCGCATGACAGCCGCACCAGGCCGTCGCTGATGCCGAGTTCGGCGCGCGCCGCCGGCGTGAGCCGCTGATGCGTCGTGGTCGCCGGATGGGTGATCAGGCTCTTGGCGTCGCCGAGATTGTTGCTGATGCGCACGAGCTTGAGCGCGTCCTGGAAGCGGAAGGCCCCGGCCTTGCCGCCCTTGACCTCGAAGGCGACCAGCGTCGAGCCGCCGCGCATCTGCCGGTGCACGATCGTCGGCCTGCGGATGGTCGGGCCGGCCCGGATAGATCAGGCGCGAGACCTTCGGATGCTCGGCGAGCGCGACCGCGACGGTTGCCGCGGTGTCGGTCTGCCGGCGCACGCGCACCGCAGAGCGTCTCCAGCCCCTTGAGCAGCACCCAGGCGTTGAACGGCGACAGCGACGGGCCGGTCTGGCGGATCGAGCTGTGGATGTGGTCCTGGATGAATTTCTCGGAGCCGAGGATGACGCCGCCGAGGCAGCGGCCCTGGCCGTCGATGTGCTTGGTGGCGGAATAGACCACGCAGTCGGCGCCGAGCTCGAGCGGGCGCTGAAACAGCGGCGTCGAGAACACGTTGTCGACCACCAGCGTCGCGCCGGCGGCGTGCGCGATCTCGGCGATCGCCTTGATGTCGAGCACCTCGAGCGTCGGATTGGTCGGGCTCTCGAGGAAGAAGGTCTTGGTGTTCGGCCGCACCGCCTTGCGCCACTGCGTCGAGATCGGTGCCGTCGACCAGCGTCGAGGCGACGCCGTAGCGCGGCAGGTGGTCCTCGACCACGTAGCGGCAGGAGCCGAACAGCGCCTTCGACGCCACGATGTGATCGCCGGCCCTGACCTGGCCCATCAGCGCGGTGGTGACCGCCGCCATGCCGGTCGCGGTCGCGCGCGCGGCCTCCGCGCCTTCGAGCGCGGCCATGCGCTGCTCGAACATCGTCACGGTCGGGTTGGCGAAGCGCGAATACTGATAGCCCGGCTCTTCGTTCTTGAAGCGCCGCTCCGCGCTCAGGGCGCTCTCGTAGACGTAGCCCTGGGTGAGGAACAGCGCCTCCGAGGTCTCGCCGAACTGCGAGCGCAGGATGCCGGCATGCACGAGCTGGGTCTCGGGGCGGTAGTTTCGCTGTCGCGGACGCGGACATCAGGGCCTCCTTTGCCCAACAAAAATCCCGGCCGGAAATGCTCCGCCGGGGCCCACGCGTCCCCGGCCTTTTAGCGATTTGTTTAACGTGGCTGCAAGCCGGCCGGCTCAAATGACCACGGGATAAGCCAAGCTCGTAGCGCTGGCCGACGGCTTTCCGTCAAGCTGGTCATCGGCTAGACGGTCGAACGTCGCACCGGAGGAATTGCGCCTTGCCGCTCGCCTTTGCAGTCGACCAAAGAGGCATCCTGCCGGACCACATGATCGCGGCGCTGGCGCAGGATGGCGCGATCCTGCCGGCCTATGATTTCGTGCCCGACCAGATCCAGCCCGCGAGCCTCGATCTGCAGGCTCGGCGAAGTGGCCTATCGCGTGCGCGCGAGCTTCTTGCCGGGTCCGCACACGACGGTCGCCGAGCGCATCGACGAACTCAAGCTGCACGAGATCGCGCTCGGCGACGGCGCGGTGCTCGAAACCAACTGCGTCTACATCGTGCCGCTGATCGAAAGCCTCGCGCTGCCCGACGACGTTGCCGCCGCCGCCAATCCCAAGAGCTCGACCGGCCGGCTCGACGTCTTCACCCGCGTGATCGCCGACGAGACCCGCGGCTTCGACCGCATCAAGGCGCGGCTACCACGGTCCGCTCTATGCCGAGATCAGCCCGCGCACCTTTCCGGTGCTGGTGCGCGAGGGCTCGCGGCTGTCGCAAATCCGCTTCCGCCACGGCAATGCGCTGCTCGATGCCGAAGCATTGCGCGCGCTGCACGCGCGCGAGCGCCTGGTCGACGACGACGATGCCGACGTGAGCGAAGGCATCGCGGTGAGCGTCGATCTTTCCGGCCTCGGGCCCCGACGGCCTCGTCGGCTATCGCGCCAAACGCCACACCGGCCTCATCGACGTCGAGCGCCGCGCCGGCTACGACGTCGCCGAGTTCTGGGAGCCGATGAAGGCGCGCGCGCGACCAGAGCCTCATCCTCGACCCCGACGAGTTCTACATTCTCGCCTCGAAAGAGGCCGTGCAGGTGCCGCCCGACTACGCGGCCGAGATGGTGCCGTTCGATCCGCTGGTCGGCGAGTTCCGCGTGCACTATGCCGGCTTCTTCGATCCCGGCTTCGGCTACGCCGGCGCCGGCGGGCGCGGCGCGCGCGCGGTGCTGGAAGTGCGCTCGCGCGAGGTGCCGTTCATCCTCGAGCACGGCCAGATCGTCGGCCGGCTGGTCTACGAGAAGATGCTGGGGCGGCCGAACTCGCTCTACGGCGAGCGCATCGGCTCGAACTACCAGGCGCAGGGCCTCAAGCTGTCGAAGCATTTTCGACGGATCGTAGAGCGGTGTGCATGAATGCGGTCGAACGGAGTTGCACGGCCGTTCCCGTACGATGCCGCCAGCCTGGTGAAGTTCGCATCAGAGGCTGCCGCAATGATGTGCGAACTTCGGACTCGGGACACGAGGTCATTGATCGGGCGCGGATGCCAACATCGTGGGCGGCGGCATCGGCACATTGTCGACACGCGGTAGCTCCGGCTGCTGGCCGTAGAGCCATGTCATGTCGAGGCTGCCTTCCTCGCTCCACTCGCGCAGCAGCTTGTTGCGCAGCTCGCGATTGACGCCGCTGGCGTGATAAATCTCGCCGAACACGCGCGCCATGAGCTGAACGCGAGCGGTGCGGAGATAGCGCAGATCGCGGTATTTCTTGAACGCGGCCTCGTAGTCGCCGCCGCTCGCCTCGATCTGGATCGCGAGGCAGACGGCATCCTCCATGGCCATGTTGCCGCCCTGCGCGAGATACTGGAGCATCGGATGCGCGGCGTCGCCGAGCAACGTGATGCGGCCCTTGCTCCAATCCTTGATCGGCGGGCGGTCGCACAGCACCCACATCTTCCAGGCGTTGACCTTGGTCAGCAGCGTGCGCACCGGTTCGCACTTGTCGACGAACCGCGCGTGCAGCTCGGCCGGGTCGCCGTAGGTGTCCCAGCCTTCTTCGTAGCGGTCGGAATGGAACACCACGACGAGGTTGAACAGCTCGCCGCGGCGGAGCGGGTAGTGCACCAGATGGGTCTTCTCGCCGCACCAGACGATCATCTTGGGCAGGCGGTATTCCTTCGGCCACTCGTCCGTCGGCATGCACGGCGCGGTAGGCGATGTGGCCGGAAACGACCGGCTTGCCGTCGCCGACGATCTTCTCGCGCACCGTGGACCACAGCCCGTCGCAGCCGACCAGCGCCGCGCCCCGGTAGGTCTCGCCGGTCTCGGTCTTCGCCGTGACGCCGTCGCCGGTGTCGTCGATCGAGATCACCTTCTGCGAGGTGGCGAGCTTGATCAGGTTCGAGTTCTTGCAGGCGTCGAGGATGACATTGAGCATGTCGGCGCGGTGAATGACGCCATAGGGAGCGCGGTATTTGTCGTGGAAGCGCTTGTCGATCTTCAGGTCGACGATGGTTTCGGTGGTGATCGAGATCGCGAAACTCGAGGCCTTCCGGAAACGCCGCCCAGTGGAACATCTGCTCGGTCAGCCCGAGCACCTCGAACATCCGGAACACGTTGGGTCCAAGCTGGATACCGGCGCCGATCTCCTTGAACTCGGGCGCCTGCTCCAGCACCTGCACCGGGATGCCCTTGCGCGACAGCGCCAGCGCCGTCGCCAGCCCCCGATGCCGCCGCCCACGACCAAAACGGGCGGCCGATTTTCGTTTGCACTCATCACTCTTCACTCATCAGTTTGATATCTAGCGATCGCCGCTTGAACCAACAGACGGCGACCGTCGATATCTAGATCATCTGGCCATGAGACGGCCAGAGCGGTTTCAGATTTGTTGGCTGGCGGCCGGTTGCCCGGCGCGGCGCCGAACGATCGGACTAACCGCTGGTCTGGGGCCGCCGTCCCGACAAGTTCCGCGCGCAGCTGCGCCACTTCGGTACGCAAGCTCCTGACCTCGGCGAGAATAGGGGCCGCCTGCTCTTGAATGATTTCCCGCTCGGCCTCGAGCTCCTCGGCGTCCGCCTTGCTCGCCTCCTCCTGCATCGCGTTGACCACGACGCCGATGAACAGGTTGAGCACCATGAAGGTGGTGATCACGATGTAGACCACGAAGAACACCCAGGCATAGGGATGATTCTGCATCACCGGCCTGGCGACGTCGTTGGTCCAGCCTTCGAGCGTCATCACCGTGAACAGCGTGAACAGCGAGTCGCCGAGCGTGCCGAACAGATTGGGATTGTCGTCGCCGAACAGCTTCGTCGCCATGATCGCGAACACGTAATAGATCAGGCCGATCAGGAAGACGATCGAGCCCATGCCCGGCAATGCGGCAAGCAGTCCCGCGACCACGCGCCGGAGCGTCGGCACACCCGTGATCAGGCGCAGCACGCGCAGGACCCGCAGCGAGCGCAGCACGCTGAAGGTCTCCGTCGCCGGCACCAGCGCGATCCCGATGACCACGAAATCGAACACGCTCCAGGGATCCCGGAAGAACGCCACGCGATGAACGATCACGCGGGCGGCAATCTCGACGACAAACACCGCCAGGATGATGTGGTCGAGGATTTCCAGCAGCCACCCATGCGATGCCATGATCGTCTTGCTGGTCTCCAGGCCGAGGATGATGGCGTTGACGACGATGAGCGACATGATCACGCGCTCGGTGCGCGGATCGTTGACGACGGTACTGAGCCAGGCGAGCACGGTTCCCCCTTGCGGCGATCGTCCGACGGCAGTCGGCAGGACTTAATCCACGACAATATTGTTCTTTTTGATGATGTCGCTCCAACGCCGCGTCTCTTCGGCGATGAAGGCGGCCATCTCTCCCGGGCTGTTGCCGACCGGTTCGACGCTTGCGGCGCGGAATTTCGCCTGCACGTCGGGCGTCTTGATGGTCTCGACCGCGGCCCTGGCGATCTCGGAGGCCAGAGGCTGCGGCGTCTTCGGCGGGGCGGCGAGCGCAAACCAGCCGGTGGACACGAGGCCCGGCAGGCCGGCTTCCGCGGTGGTCGGTATTTCGGGCAGCACAGGCGAGCGGCGGGTGTCGGCGAGCGCCAGGATCTTCACCCTTCCGTCGCTGAAACGGCGGGCCGCCCGCCGCGATGTTGCCGAAGAAAACGTCGACATGACCGCCGATCATGTCGTTGAGCACCAGATTCTCGCCGCGGTAGGGCACGTGCACCATGCGCGTATCGGTCATGCCCTGAAACATCATGCCGGTCAGATGCGGGGTCGCGCCGTTGCCCTGGCTGCCGAATGTCACCTTTCCCGGGTTCGCCTTGACGTAGTCGATCAGCTCCTTGAGCGAGTTCACCGGCAGCTCTTTGCGCACGATCACGACATTCGGCACCGAGCCGACCACGGTGATCGGCACGAATTCCTGCGGCTTGTAGGAGAGCTGCTTGTAGAGGCTCTGGTTGACCGCGAGCGGCCCCGGCGGGCTGAGCAAGAGCGTGTAACCGTCGGGCTCCGACTGGTAGGCGAGCTCGGCGCCGATATTGCCGCCGGCGCCGGTCTTGTTCTCGATGACGATCGGCTGTCCCCACCTGGTCTGCAGCTTTTCGCCGACGATGCGCGCCAGCACGTCGTTGATGCCGCCGCCGGGGAAGGGGACGATGAATCTCACCGTTCGAGTGGGAAACGTCCCTTGCGCACAGGCAAAGCTCGCCGCGAGCGTCGCCAGGATTCCGACCGCGCACGCCGCCAGGATTCTTTTCATTGTTGCCTCCCAACTTCGCTGCATGCATCGCCCCTTACTCGTGCCGAGACGTGAACCCGTGCGCGCGATCAAGGCTGATAGCGGCCACCGAAGGCCGGCTGGCTCTGGCCCAGACCGGGGAGCTCCCAGACGCCGGCGCCGCCGGGGTTCTTGTCGGCGCTGATATTGGCATTGATGAGATACGGCCGGCGCGCCGCGAGCGCAGTCCGCAATGCGTCGGAAAGATCGCCGGCGCGGTCGACGTTCACGCCCTCGACGCCGGCCGAGCGCGCCATCGCGGCGAAGTCGGGATTGTAGGGTGCGCCGGTCTCGGGATGGCGGAAGTCGGTCGCCAGCTCGCGGCCGCCGAGATAGCCGCGCTGCAATCCGCGGATCGAGGCATAGGCGAAATTGTTCCACACCACCCAGACCACCGGCAGATTGTACTCCACCGCGGTGCCGAGCACGCTCGCATGCATGAAGAAGGCGCCGTCGCCGCAAACCGAGACGCAGGGCCGGTCGGGCGCGGCGAACTGCGCGCCCAGCACGCCGGCCACGCCGAATCCCATCGGGCCGAAGCCCATCGAGCCGATGAGCGAATCCGGCCGCCGCGGATTGCAGAACTGGATGAGCCAGTTGTGGTGCACGCCGATGTCGCTCACCAGGATGGCGTCCTCGGGCAGCGCTCTGTCGATCTCGTAGGCGGCGCGCTGCGGATGGATCGGCGTCGCATCATCGCTGAAGCCCGGCGCGATGAACGCGTTCCACTCCTTGCGATAGCCGTCGATCGTGCCGAGCCAGTTTCGCGCGCGCGCGGCGCGCGTCGCTGCAGGTTCCGGCGCGCATCGATCTCCGCCAGCAGCTGGCGCAGGAATGTGCGCACGTCCGCCATCAGCCCGAGCGCGACCGGATAGTTGCGGGCGATCTCGTCCGGGTCGATGTCGACATGAATGAGCCTGGTCGGCGGGATCGTGAAGGAATAGCCCGGCAGCCACGAGCTCGATGTGCGGTCGTCGAAGCGCACGCCGAGCGCGAGCAGCACGTCGGCCGTGCGCGCGGCGTGGTTGGCCTGATAGGGGCCGTTGCGGGCGACGAGGCCGAGCGCCAGCGGGTGATGGGAATCGATGGCGCCCGTGCCGCTCGCCGACCAGGCGACCGGAATGCGCAGTCGCTCCGCGAGCGCAGCAAGTCGGCCGCCGCGCCGCCATACTTGACGCCCTGGCCGACCAGGATGACCGGCCGCTCGGCCGCGAGCAGCATGTCGACGCGCCGTGCTTGACGCCCTCGGGATCGGCGCCGCAGCGCGACGAGATGTTGGCGTTCCACTCCTCCGGCTTCGGGGTTTCCTCGGCGGCCGCCTCCTTGAAGATGTCGAACGGAACGTCGAGCACGACCGGCCCTGGCCGTCCGGTCACCATCGTCTTCCACGCCTGGCGGATCGCGAGCGGCACCATGTCGCCGCGGGTGGGCTGGAACACGCGCTTGCAGTAGGCGCGCACGGTGGAGGGAAAGTCGGCCTGGTAGTGCCGGTAGAGCTCCTGGAACGCGCCGCGGTTGAACTGGCTCGTCGGCACGTTGCCGGTCACCGCCAGGAACGGCACGGAATCGAGATAGGAGTTGGCGAGCGCGATCGGCAGGTTGGCCGAGCCCGGGCCGCAGGAGGTGAAGGTCGCGGTCGGCTCGCCCGCCGACGCGGTAATACACGTCCGCCATGAAGCCGGCGACGGTCTCGTGGTGGACCGAGATGGTCTTGATCTCGTCGGAGCGCTCGTAAAGCGCGTCGATGAACCCGATATTGCCGTGGCCGCACAGGCCGAAGACGTAAGGCACCTTCTCGCGAACGAGATAGTCGACGATCACCTGACCGCCATCGAGCATGTTCTGGGACATCGGGTTCCTTCCTCGGTTATTCGGGCTTGATATTCGCGTCCTTGACGATCCTGGTATAGACGGACAGTTCGGATTTCAGGTAGTCGGCCCATGCTCTCGGTTGGGTAGCGAGCGGCTCCATGCCTTGCGAGGCCAGCGTCGAAACGACATCCGGGGCTGCCACGGCCTTCGCCACCTCGTCGCGCAGGCGTTGGGCGATCGCCGGCGGCGTGCCGGCGGGCGCGAGTATGCCGAACCAGCCCGCCATCTCGTAGTCCGGCACGCCCGACTCGAGGATCGTCGGCACATTGGGCAGTGCCGGCGAACGCGTGGTGCTGGTGACCGCGAGCGGCGTGACCTTGCCCTCCTTGGCTTGCGCCACCATGACCGGCATTGCATCGAACATCCCGTCGATGTGCCCACCGAGCAGATCGTTGAGCGCCGGCCCTGCTCCGCGGTAGTTGACGATGGTGATCTTGATCCCGGTCTTCGCCTTCAGCAGTTCGGTCGCGAAATAGAGGGAGCTTCCGGTCCCGCCACCGGCACCGAAGCTGAGCTTGCCCGGATTCATTCTTGGCGTGGTTGATCAACTCGCCCAGCGTCTTGATGCCCAGGCTGTTCTTCACGACCAGGATCAGCGGTCCGGTCGCGACTTGCGTGACAGGTGTCAGTTGCGTGAGATCGAACGGATAATCCGGATGCAGCGGCTGGGTGATCAGCGTGCTGGTCGAAATGAAGAAGAGGGTATGGCCGTCGGCCGGAGAGCCCGTGAGCTCTCGCAGAGCCGGAATGAAATTGCCGCCGACTTTGTTCTCGACAAAAACCGTGGTGCGGAGGTTTTCGCTCATCTTCTGTGCGACCAGGCGCGCCATGACGTCGGTCGCGCCGCCGGCCGCCAGTCCGACGAGGAGGCGGATCGGCTTGCCGGAAAAGTCCTGCGCGTCGGCCGATCCGGACGGGCCGGAGAACAGGATCGCGCACGCGATGAGAACTAACGCCGTTCGACGTTGCACTGTGTCCCTCCCTCGATCTGTTTCTCGCACTTTTTAGTTTTCGGCCAACAGCGTCGCCATGATGCGCTCGCGCGTCAATGGCAGGGCGCGAATGCGTCTGCCCAGCGTGCGCGCCACCGCATTGCCGATCGCCGCCGCGGTCGGGCCCAGCGAGGCTTCGCCCAAACCCAGCGTCGGCTGATGCCGCGCCTCGATGAAGCGGATGTCGATCTCCGGAACCTCGGAAAAGTGCAGGATCGGGTAGCTCTCCCAGCTATCGGAGGCGACCCGCCCATCCGCGAAGCGCACGCCCTCCTTGAGGGTCCAGCTCGCCGCCTGGATGATCCCGCCCTCGATCTGGTTCGCCGCGCCATCCGGATTGATCACGAGGCCGGCGTCGACGGCCGCCCACACGCGCCTGAGACGAACCTGCTCGTCGACCTCGACCTCGGCCACGACAGCCGCATAGGCGGCGCGGTTCTTGTAGCGGGCAAAGCCGAAGCCCCGTGCGCGACCGTCGTGCGCGGTGGTGCCGAACCAGTCTGCCATCTCGGCTGCCGTCTCGATCACCCGCCGCCCACGCGGATCGGACATGAGCGAGAGCCGGTAGGCCACCGGATCCTCGCCTGCGGTCTCGGCGAGCTCGTCCATGAACGACTCTGATGGCGAAGACGTTGGCAAAGGCGCCCAGCCCACGCAGCGAGGATGTGCGCACCGGGACGTGAGGGAGGAGATGGTGGACCAGCTTGTGCCGCGGCAGGTCGTAGAGCGCCTGCGCGTTGCGCGTCGCACCGCCACCGGCGTCGTCCGCAACGTCGTTGATCTCGGCGGGCGGGGACGGAGCATCCGGGCAGCGCTTCCGCGCCGAGCAGGTTCGCGCTTCCATTCATGCCCGGACGTTGCGCGTGGACCGGGCTCCAGATCTCGATTGTCCAATCGGCCGGGCCGCGAATTGGCATCGAGCACCGCGCGCAGCCCGACGACCATGGCCGAGCCCATCGGCGCGGCCGAGAACTCGTCCTCGCGCGTCCATTGCACTCGCACGGTGCGGTTCGGCGTTCGCATTGCGACGAACGCGGCATCGAACGCAGCGTCATCGGCCGAGTTGTGCCCGTAGCAGCCGGCGCCTTGCCGGTGCAAGACCGTGACCTGCGCGGGATCGATGTGCAGTGCATGCGCGAGCCATTTGCGCAGCTCGAACACACCCTGGGAGTGGGTCCAGACCGTCAGCGCGCCGTCCCTGTACTCCGCCAGCGCGCATGACGGCCCGATCGAGCCATAGGCGAGGAACGGGCGTGAAAAGCTCGCCTCGACCACGCGGTTTCCCGCGGCGCCCACCACCGCCCCCGTTTCCACGATGCGATCGCGCGCGCGCTGGCCGCGGATCCAGTCCGGTTCGCCCGCGTCGGAGGGTGGCTGGGCGCCGCCGGTCCACACCGCAAGTCGCGCGTGCGGATTGCGCTGCCCGCATCACCGCCACTTCATCATCGGATGTGAATGCAACGAGGTCGCCGTCGCGCACGATGTCGATCGGCGCACCGGCCGCCCGCCGGACCGCGGCTTCATCGAAGTCCGCGAGCCTGGCCCCGGGCCACGGACGACGCAGCATGCGCGCATGCAGCACGTCATCGGGCGCGAGATCATGGATGAAGGCGGCACCGGTCACCTTGTCTGCGAGGTCGAGCCGCGACAGGCTCTGCCCGACGATGCGATAGTTCGACGGCGGCTTGGGCGCCGCATCGCCGGCCGCCGGGCGGGCAAGGTCGACCTCCGCGGCGATCGACCAGTAATCCTGACCGATGTGGCGGCCCGCGCGCAGGAAACGGCCGTCCTCGATGGCGAGCGCGCCGATCGGGCAGGCGAGGCGATCCGCAACATAGCGAAGAAACAGCGCTCGTACCTCGGCGCAGACGAGGCGAATGGAGGCTGCCCGAGATGGCGATCGAATTGCTGCCTGAGGTAAAGCCCTCCCGCGGGCTTGTCGGGGTCTCGCCGGAAACGATGCGCAGCCGGGCAGGCGAGACGTCCAGCTCCTCGGCCGCGATCTGCGCCAGGGCGGTCAGGACGCCCTGGCCGATCTCGACCTTGCCGGTCGCAAGCCGCACGCGGCCCGCCTCCTCGAAGCCGATCCATGTGCCGAGCAGCGGATTGTCGAGCAGGCTCTTGCGGCAGCGTGTGGTCACGGACGCGCTCCGATCAGGGCGCCGGCGCGCGCCACCGCCCGCATGATCCGGTTGTGCACGCCGCAGCGGCAGAGATGGCGGTCGAGCGCGGCGGCGATCTCGCTCCGGCTGGGCGTGGGATTGCGCGCCAGCAGCGCCGCGGCCGAGATCAAGATGCCCGAGAGGCAGTAGCCGCACTGACCGGCCTGCTCATCGAGGAAACGCCTGCTGCAGCGGCGAAAGCGAACCGCCGCGGCGAAAGCCCTTCGACCGTCGTGACGCTCTTTCCGGCAAGGCTCTCGATCGCACGCGCGCACGAGAACGAGGGTTCGCCGTCGATCAGCACCATGCAGGCGCCGCACTGTTCGGTGCCGCAGCCGAACCGGCTGCCGCGCAGCCCAAGCTCATTGCGCAAGACCGAGAGCAGCGGCTTGGTTCCGTCGCCCTGCACATGAACGGACTTGCCGTTGACGATGAGGTCATATCCGTTGCTCACGCCGACTCCTCGCTCGCTCCGCAACCCGCGTCATTCCGGCCGGATCCCATGGCTGTCGATGAACTTCGTCCAGTTCCTGATTTCGTCTTCGAGCTTGGTTCTCAGCACCGGAGCAGGCGCGAAGCCGGGTGTGATGTCGAGCTTGGCCAGGCGCTCCGCGCACGCGCGGGTCGGACATCACGGTCGCCACGGCCTGTTCCAGCTTGGCCTTGACGTCGTTCGGCATGCCCTTGGGTCCGAAGACGCCAAACCAGAACCGCAGTTCAACCTCGGCGGCCCTCATGCCTGCCTCCTTGAGGGTCGGCACATCGGGCAAGGCCGGCGATCGGGCGGGCTGGTCACGCCAAGGGCCTTGATCCTGCCGCTCTCCACCAGGCTCTTGGCGACCTGCACCGAGGTCATCGCCATCGGAACGTGCCCGGCGATCACGTCGCCGATCGCCTGGCCGCCGCCCTTGTAGGGAATATGAATGGCTTCCATGCCCGACGCCATCCTTGAACACCTCGAAGCTCAGATGCGAGACGCTGCCGACGCCGGCGGATGCGTAGTTCATTTTCTGCGGCACGGTGCGCGAGAGCGCCACCAGCTCCGCCACCGTGTTCGCCGGGCACGTTGTTGGCGACGACCAGCGCCGAGGGAGAAGTCGCGACCGCCGCGACTGCATCGTACTGCGTCAGCGGATCGAAGCTCGATGTCGCCTTCTTGTGCAAGGCCTGGCTGATGCCGAGCGCGTTCTCGGCGAGCAGCAGCGTGTAGCCGTCGGGCTCCGGAGCTCGCCACATGATTCCAGGCCAGATAACCGTTCGCTCCCGGCCGATTTTCCACGACGACGGTCTGGCCGAGCGCCTCCTTCAGGTCGTTCGAAATCTGGCGCGCCAACGTGTCGGTCGCACCCCGGCCACGAACGCGACGACGAGACGGATCGGCCGATCGGGATAGGACGACGGACCTTGCGCTTGCCCCAGGGCCGGAGCGGCGAGCAAGGCGCACGCGACCGCCCACTTGAATAAGCTTGCGCATTGCGGCCGCCTCCCTGTTGCATCGCCGTTTGCCGGCTGATTGCCCGTCTAGTGTCCCGTTCCGAAGGTCGCACACCTTGCGCACCAGCAGGAGCCTCATTGGATCACGCGTAGCCGCCCGCGTCGACGGGTGCGACGTCGGCGTCGCTGTTCGGATCCTGCGCGCGCGTTGCCGCCAGGACCAGAGTCTGATGAAGCGGCGCTTCACATGTTTGCGAGCAGCCAGTCGCCGATGTAGTCGACGCCAAGCTGGCGGTGGTCGACCTGGCAGTGCTCGGCGCCGCCTTCGTCGGCGGTGAAAGATCTTGATGTGCTTTCGCTTCGAGCCGACCGCTTCGTACAGCTTCTTGGCTTCCGCCAGCGGCACGATCCGGTCGTTCTCGCCGTGCAGCACCAGGAACGCGCATTCGATTCGTTGTGCGACGCCCTCGAGCGTGAACTTCTTCGCCCATTCGAGCGCGGTCGCGTTGTCCGGCGCGCCCACCACCCAGCGGAACTGGAAGATCGAGGTGGAGCTCGTGCGCGGATCGACCGCGAGCCTGGCCTTGTTGCCGGCAACCCAGTCGTAGATGCTCCAGTGCATGGCGCCGAAGGCGACGGCGGCGGCGTAGCGCTTCTCGAACGCGACAATGCGCGGCGCGTGATAGCCGCCGAAGCTGTAGCCCATGACCGCGACGCGCTTGGGATCGACATCCGCGCGCGACGCGACGTAGTCGTAAGCCGCGGTGCCGGGCACCTCGTAGTCGTGACGGCTGTGGATGTTGCGAAGCCGCAGCGCCTCGGCCTGGCCCGGCCCATCGATGGCGAGCGTGTTGATCCCGCGCTTGGCGAAATCGAGACCCGGCGAAGATGACGCTCATTTCCTTGGCGTTGTCCATGCCGTCGAACAGCACGACGGTCGGGCGCCGGCCGCTGCCCGCGCCCTTCACGAAATAGGCGGGCAGGCTCGTGTTCTCGTAGGGAACCTCGACGCGCTCGATCTCGGGATGCAGGCGCTCCATGGCCGCGTGGTAGGCCGCGCAGCGCCTTGTGATACATCGCCAGCTTTTCCGGCCCGGGCGGGATGAAGCGCTCGGCGCTGTAGTAATAGTTGCCCGCGCGCATGTAGTTGTTGCCGGCGGTGATATGGTGTTGCTTGCGGCCGCGGCGGTGTCGGCGACGGCGACGACCCGATCCGCCATCGCGGCCCATTCCTCGCGCCAGACGCGATCGAGATCGGCTTCCCCGGCGCGTGCCTCGAGCCGCCGGCCGATCGCGATCGACCTCGTCCATCGCGATCGCACCGTAGGGCGCCATGCCCTTGACGATCTGCATGGCGTTGCTCCAGCGCAGATTGCCGGGAAAATGCACGGCCCAAGTACTTCCCAAAGCACGTCCGTCGGGGCGGACGCCGCCGCTGTCATCAACCGCGATGCCGCCCGTATCCGTTGTCATTGCTCGCTTCCTCCCTGACGAATTTTTTCGCCGCTGCTGCACAGCTTTGACCTTGCATCCGCCGGGATCAAGGGCGCTCAGGATCAGGAGCCAACGCTCGTCTTGCTTCTGGTGCGCGGGTGTTTATGAAGGGCGCCCGCTTCCGAAGTCGGGGGCCGCAAGGGCGGGCAGAGTTCTGCATTTCGCATGCGCCGCGCGCGGGCCATGCAGCGCACTCTCTTAAAGGTGGTTCGTGGCCCCGAAGCATGGATTGGACGAAGTCACCAAAGCCAAGGTGCTGCTTGTGCTCCTGGCTCTGGTCTGGGGCCTGAGCTGGCCGATCATGACGATCGCACTGGCCGAGATCAGCGTATGGACGCTTCGCGTCCTGGGATTCTCGCTCAGCGCGTTGTCGCTGTTTGCATTGATCCGGCTGCAGGGCCGCAGCGCCGCCATTCCACGCGGCGTAACATGGCTGCATATCGTCGCGGCCTCCATGTTCAACGTCGTCGGTTTCCGGGCTGTTCAGCTCGTTTGCCTTGCTCGCCTCTTCCACCTCGCGGGTGGTGATCGTCAATTATTCCATGCCGATCTGGGCGAGCCTGATGGCCTGGCTGATCCTCGGCGAGCGCCTGAGCATCAGAGCGGGTCTCGGGTTGGTGCTGTGCATCAGCGGATTGACCGTGCTCGTCTATCCGGTGGCGACGGCGCCGTCGGCGGTCGGGCTGCTGCTTGCGCTCTGCTGCGCGCTCAGTTGGGCCGCCGGCACGGTCTACATGAAATGGGCGCGCATCGCCGGTGACTTGCTTGCCATCACCGCATGGCAAATCGCGCTGGGCGCGCTCGTCTTCGGTGCAGGGCTATTGGTATTTCAAGGAATGCCGGTGCCGGCGGCTGTGTCGCTCAAAGCGGTTCTGGCGGTGGTCTACAATGGTCTGATCGGGACCGGTTTCGCCTATATCCTGTGGTTCGCCATTATCGAGCGCTTGCCGACCGCAACAGCCTCGCTCGGTTCGCTCGCGACGCCGGTCGTCGGCGTCTCCAGCTCGATGCTGATGCTCGGCGAACGGCCGACGACCGAGGACATGATCGGCTTTGCGCTGATCTTTGCCGCCGCCGTGTGCGTGCTGACGCAGCCGGCACAGCGGACAGCCGGCCGCATGGACGCCGTGAGCGTATTGGCGAAGCCCCGACCGCCGCGGCCCCTGGACCAGGAGGGCCCCATCCCATCCCTGGGGAACGGCTGCTCCCATCTCTTTCTTGGAACGCTCAGGATGCGGACGGAAGCGCTCGCTCGACCTAACAGCAGTTGCGAGCCGCGCCCGGCGCGCTAGGGTTGCTCCTGCTGACAGCGAGGAGCGACGATGGAAGATCAGATTGCCGGCCACTCACCTGCGCAAACCATCGCGGGCGCTGCAGCGCCGGTGGCGTGGCGCGATCTTCGCGAATGGCTCGATCTGGTCGAGGCCAACGACCTCCTCAAGCATATCGCGTCGCGGGTGGAGCCGGACGAGGAACTGGCTGCCATCACCTTGCTGGCCACCCGGCGCGAGGATGCGCCGGCGCTGCTGTTCGAGCAGCTTGCCGGCGACCGCTCGCAGGCCCGCATTCTGTGCAACATGCTCGGCGCCAGCAAGGAGCGCTACGCCCTCGCCGCCGGCATCGACCCGGATCTTTCGATCGCCGACATGATCGCGGCGACGCGCACCGTCATGACGCGGCGCATTCGCGCCGGTCCGGGTCGCCAAGAGCGATGCGCCGGTGAACGAAATCGTCCTGACGCGGCGACGCAGATCGATCTCACCGCGTTTCCGGTGCCGAAATTCTGGCCCGGCGACGGCGGCCGCTATATCGGCACCGGCGACATCACCCTGACCGCGTCATCCCGACGACCGGCCGGCATCAATGTCGGCGTCTACCGGCAGATGCTGCAGGGCCCGTCGGCGCATCGGGCTCTACTGCTCGCCGGGCAAGCACGGCCTGCTCGACCGCGAGGCGATGGTGGGCGCAGCGGCAAGCCGTGCGAGGTCGTCGCCGCCTACGGCATCGACCCGGTTCTGTTCATGCTGGGCGCGCAGGCGTTCGGCGCCAGCGAGTCCGAGCTCGACGTCGCCGGCGGCATGATGGGGCGGCGCGGTCGGAATTGACCGCAGGCCGAGTTCGTCAGCCTGCCGATCCCGGCCCGCGCCGAATTCGTGATCGAAGGCCTGCTGCATCCGGGCGACGTCGAGCACGGAAGGCCCGCTCGGAGAGTTCACCGGCTATTACGGACGCGAGCGCTCGCCGCAGCCGGTCATCGAGGTGAAGGCGGTGCATCACCGCCGCTCGCCGATCCTCACCGCCGCGCTGATGGCGAAATATCCCTCCTGCGAGATCGGCGCCTATTACGCGATCATGCGTTCGGCCCGCATTCTCGACGACCTCGAGCGCATCGGCGTGCCCGGGCGTCGATCGGCGGCCTACGCGCATCCCGCGGCGGCGTCCGGGCTGGGGCATGGTCGTGGTCTCGCTGCAGCAGCAATATGCCGGCCACGCGGCGCAGGTGCTGGCGCTCGACGGCGCAATGTCCGGCCGCCGCCTATTACACCAAATGGATCATCGCGGTGGACGAGGACGTCGACCCGACCGACTTCAACGAGGTGCTGTGGGCGCTGAGCACGCGCTGCCATCCCGCCGAGGATCATCGACATCGCTGCGCAACACCTGGTCGACCGGGCTCGATCCCAGCCAGTATTCTGCCGGAGGACGGCCCTATGGATCGAAGGTGCTGATCAACGCCTGCAAGCCGCACCAGCACCTCAAGCAGTTCCCGCAATCCACCCTGCTGCGCCGCTCCACCTACGACCGCGTGGCCGGGCGCTGGCAGGAGCTGGGCTTCTCCGGACCCGCGCCGAGCCTGAACGTGTTCCACCCGGAATAGCGGATCTCGCAACGATCGGCGCCGAGCGACCTAAGAGCTCGCAACCGGGCTCGGAGCCCGGGTGCTGTCTTCGCTGTGGCTTGCACGCCCCAACTTTGATATTCAGTGCGCCTGCGGTTGGCGAACAGCCGGCGTTGCGGGCGTAGTTCAATGGTAGAACGGCAGCTTCCCAAGCTGCATACGAGGGTTCGATTCCCTTCGCCCGCTCCACTTCTTTGTGGCGCCTGTCACACCTCGGCCCACTGCCGCAGCAGGTTGTGGTAGATCGAGGTGAGCGAGACCACGCTCGGATGCTCGGGGTGATCGCCGGCAAGCCGCCGGATCGCCATGTCGAGATCGAACAGCATCCCGCGCCTGGTGTCGTCGCGGATCAGGCTCTGCGTCCAGAAGAACGAGGCGATGCGCGAGCCGCGCGTGATCGGCGTGACGTTGTGCAGGCTGGTGCCGGGATAGACGATCATGTCGCCGGCGGGCAGCTTCACCGAATGGCTGCCCGTAGGTGTCCTCGACCGTGAGCTCGCCGCCGTCGTAGTCCTCCGGCGCCGAGATGAACAGCGTGGCCGAGACATCGGTGCGGATCTGCAGCGAGGTGTCGAGATAGCCGCGGATGGCGTTGTCGACATGCGCGCCGAAGGTCATGCCGGCGTCGTAGCGGTTGAACAGCGGCGGGAAGACCTGCTTCGGCAGCACGGCGGACACGAACAGCGGGATTGCGGCCGAGCGCCTGGACCACCATGTCGCCGAGCTCGCGCGCTTCCGGCGCGGTCTCGGGAAGCTGCAGGTTGTGTTTCACCTTCGCCGATTGATGCCCGGCGGTGACGCGGCCATCGACCCAGGCCGCCTGCTCCATCACCGCCGCGGCAGCGCGCGACCTGCTCGGCGCGTGAGCACGTTGGGGATGTGCACCATCATCGCGGGCACCTCCCTGCGGCACCGCCCGAGGACGCCTGCCCTGTCGCAGGCGACCCCGAAGCTGCGGGACGTGGCGGGTCGTCACCAGCGGGCCCGGTAGGTCAGCGATGCCCAGCGGCCGGACGCCGGCACGACGTTGCCGCCGAAATACTGCGCGTAATAGAGCTTGTTGGTGAGGTTGTAGACGTTGAGCTGCACGGTCGACTTCTCGTCGACCTTGTAGCTGACCATGGCATCGAACTTCCAGAACTCCGGCACATAGGCGGTGTTGCCGATCGTTCGCCCAGCCAAGCGATTGATAGATGGCGCCGCCGCCGACCGTCCATTTCTGCGGTGACCTCGTAGGTCGTCCACATCGTGAAATTGTGCCGCGGCGTGTTCGGCAGATGCCTGCCGAGCTGGGCTCTGGTCGCGGGTGTCGAGGATCGACGACTCTGAGATAGCTGTAGCCGGTGAACACGCTCCATTTGTCGGTGACCTTGCCGGTGGCGCCGACCTCGACGCCGTCGACGCGCGCGATGCCGTCGAGAACCGGCGACCGTGGTGTTGGCCGGATCGGTGATGCGCAGGTTGGTCTTCTCGATGCGGAACACCGCGCCCGCAAGGCTGATCAGGCCATTGCGCACGTCGGCCTTGGCGCCGATCTCGATGGAGCGGGTCTGCTCCGGCGCGAGCGCCGCCGCGCTCGCATTCGTCAACGTGCCCTAGCTCGGCCGACGGGTTGTGGGAGTTGCCGTAGGCGGCGTAGATGGTGGACTTCTCGGTCGGGTGGATGACCCCGCCGAAGCGATAGCTGAACAGATTGTCGGTGCGCTCGCAGATTGCGGTTGATGACCAGCACCTGGTTCGGATCGCTATAGTCGGTGGCGAAGCGGTCGTAGCGCAACGACGCGAGCAGCTCGAAGTACTTGGTGATCTTGACCTGGTCGGACACATAGGCGGCGTAGTCGGTCGCCTTGGTGTCGATCGGCAGGTAGTTGATGATGGCGCCGCCGACCGGAGAGCCGTTGGGATCGGGATTGAACGCATTGGTGCGGCAGGCAAGGTTGGTCGAGTCGCAGATATCGCGCCGGTCCTGGTGGCGCGTCTCGCGTGCGGCCTCGAACCCCGCCGACATCTGGTGTTCCGCGATGCCGGTGATGAACTTGCCGACGAGGTCGGTCTGGTTGATGAGATAGGTGTTGTCGGTCTCGCGCTCGCGCCGCTCGCGACCGATAGGTCAGCTGGTCCACCGGATAGTTGAACGGAAACGTCGTTCCGTCCCAGGTCGCTGGGCGATCCCGGCTTGCCGGGAAGTTGTTGTTGGCGAGGCCGACGTTGCGCGGCGCGGTCACCCGCGCGAAGCGCTCGTTGTCGATGTAGCGCGTGGCATTGGAGAGCTTCAGGTCCTTGTCGAACTCATGCTCGATCTTTTCCGTGATGATGTGGGTGTCGGTCGTGGTGATATCGCCGAGCGGTCCGCCCGCGATGCCCGAGGAAATTGGTGCGTGGAACCGGGAGCGGAGGCGTCGGCCTGCCGTCGCCGTAGTAGCCGGGACTGGTCTGGCTGCCGGTCAGGGGACTGAACGCCGGCTGCGGAAGATAGGTGAAGCCGTAGTCCGGACACGCCCTCCTCGCCCTGATAGATGTAGTACAGCGTCGCCTTGGTGCCCTGCTGGAAGTCGTAGACCATGGACGGCGCGACGCCCCAGCGCTTGGTCCAGATCTGGTCGCGGGTCGGGGTGCTGACGTCCTGCGCAGAGCCCCTGGATGCGGCCGGACACGTTGCCGCTCTTGCCGCTGGCGTCGACCACCTCGCGGTAGCCGTTGCCCGTCATCACCGTCGAGGTCGACTCGAGATAGTTCGCACCGGTCGGCAGCCTGGTCACGTAGTTGATGGCGCCGCCGGTCGCGCCGCGGCCGAACGCGAACGCCGACGGGCCCTTGTAGACCTCGATGCGGTCGATCGAGAACGCGTCGCGGGTATACCAGCCGGGATCGCGGATGCCGTCGCGGAACAGGTCGCCGCGCGCGACGAAGCCGCGGATGATCGGGCCGTCGCCTTGCTGGCGCGCCTTCGCCGGCGCTGAAGGTGATGCCGGGGATGTATTGCAGGGCCTGCTCGACCGTGGTGACGTTCTGCTCCTGGATGATCGCCTGCGGGATGACGTTGACGGTCTGCGGCATGTTGAGGATCGGCACCGGCAGCCGCGTGATGCCGGTATTGGTGACTTGATAAGGGGTCGGGCCGAGAGGCGGATTGGAGCCGCCCGATCCGGCCTGGTCTCGTCGCCACCGGCTGGGCGGGCGGCGGGGGAGCGGCCACCGGCCGGGATGGCGCCGCTCGCACCGCGGCGGGCGCACGCGGCCGGCTGGCCTGGACCGAGACGGTGGGCAGGGTGTCGGACTTCTGCTCCGGTCTGCGCGGGACGGGCTTTGCGCCGGTGCGCGTTTGTTGCGGCGCCGGAGTCGGCGCCTGCTCGGTGGTGGTCTGATCGCTGGCGGCCGGTTCCGCCTCGGTCTCCATCGCGCCGCTGAGATAGAACAGCGCGGCCGCCGTCATCACACCGGCTTTCGACCGTACCGCGTTCTGATTTGCTCGTGCCCCCGCACCTGACATAACACCACCTCATCCCCTGCTTTACTTTAGAAGTCTTAAATACTACAGTTGATCTTCGTATTACTTGCTACACGTTGGCTAACCGGCCAGCAATGACAAATATGCAACAGCGATTATCATTCATCACAAGGGCTTTTCCTTTTTATTATAACAATTCAAAACTAGAAAAGACCGGCTGCAAGTATTGATCGACACTGTAATTACCTGTATCGAGCAAGAATATCGCGGTTGCCTTCGTTGACGCCCAATAGTTCACGATGCCGGCCGTGGCGGGGATCTCACGATGACCAAGCCGGCGCGCCTGCGAGCTTTTGGTGGACCCTTCACCGCTGGATCGGCCTCGGCCTCATGGTCCTGCTGGTGCCGATCGCGGTTTCGGGCGCGTTGCTGGTCTGGCACGACCCCTCGATGCGCTGCTTCATCCCGCCCGTTACGCCGTGACGGGGACGCAGCTCGTGCAACCTTCGGCTTATCTGGCGAGCGCCACCGCAGCGCTTGCGGGCAGCGCGCAGCCGGTTGCGGTCCGGTTTCCAGCGGACGAGGGCTGGCCAGTGATCGTGATGGCGCGCGGGGCGCCGCCGGTCGAGGGCGGCCCAACCCGGTTCGTCAACGTCTATCTCGATCCACCGACCGCGCGGGCGCTCGACGTGGTGGATTTTCGTTCTTCGCTCATCGGCTGGCTGCATCGCTTCCACGAGAACCTGACGATTCCCGAATATTCCGGCCGCGCCATCGTCGGTTGGGCCGGCGTCGGCATGCTGATCCTGTCGCTGACTGGCATTTGGCTGTGGTGGCCGCGCAACGGCGCGTTCCTGCCGGGACTGCGCTGGCGGCGCGCCGCCGCACACAACGACCAACCTTCACCATCTGCTCGGGTTCTGGATATCGATCCCGCTCGCGGTGGTGTCGTTCACCGGCATCTATCTCGGCTTCCCGCAGACGATGCGGCAAGTGATGTCGTCGATCGCGCCCATGAACCCGCAGGGCCAGCGGCCGGGCATCGGCACGATTGCGCGTGATGCGCGGCTTACGCCGGACGGCGCGCTTTCGGCAGCCGTTGCATCGCAGCCGGATGCGCGCCCGGCGGTCATATTCCTGCCGATGGCGCGGGCGAACACGGGCGACCGCGCTCGCGCGCAGGGCGCAGAGCGCGAGGGCAGACGCAAGGTGGAGTCGAAGGCGGGAGCGCCGCGGGCCGGTCTGGCGCGTGCAGCTGCGCAATGCGTTGAGCGGCGAGACTGCCACCGTCATGGTGGATGACCGCAGCGGCAACGTGGAACGTCTGCCAGGCGCCGCTCGCCGGAGACCGCGCGGCGCAATGGATCCGGTGGATCCACGAGGGCAGCCACAGCGGCCCGATCTGGCAATTCGCCGTGTTCCTGACCGGGATCTTCCCACTGGTATTTGCCGTGACGGGCGTGATCATGTGGTGGCGGGGCAGGCGGACCCGCAAGGAAGTTGCCGGCCGCACCTCCGCCCAAGGCGAACTGCAAGCAGCGGAGTAAAGGGGTCCGGCGCCGGCGCGGACAAAAGCCGATCCTGCTCAATTCCGTGCCGCTGAAGATCGTCCGCGGCACGCAACAATGTCATACTGTTACATGAGGGCGCGGGGCGCGTAGCGGTACCGGTGTGAGAAGAGGCCAGTGGAAATGCAGTTTCGGGAAATTACCGGCGGATGGATTCGTGCTCGGTGGCACTCCTTGCGCCGTCCCGCGTTGATGACGGCGACGGCCGATGGCGCGTTGACCGCCGCGTTGATCGCGGTGCCGGTGTCGGCGCTTGCGCAGGACAATATTGTGGCAACGGCAACGCTGCCGCGCGATCTCAGCCCGTGGGGCATGTATCTCAACGCCGACCCGGTGGTGAAGGCGGTCTTGATCGGCCTTGCCTTTGCCTCGCTCGTCACCTGGACGGTGTGGCTCGCCAAGACGATCGAGATCGTGATCTGCAAGCGCCGCGTGCGCGCCGCCTTGAACATCCTGGCAAGCGTGCGCTCGACGTCGGAAGGCGTGGAGCGGCTCGCCGGCGCCGAGGGAGAGGTCCGGCAGTTCCTCGACGCCGCCGTCACCGAGTTGAAGCTCTCGGCCGGTTCCATCGAACGGGACGGGATCAAGGAACGGATCGCGTCCCGGCTCGAGCGCATTGAAGCGGCCTATGGCCGCCGCCTTCTGCGCGGTACCGGGGTGCTCGCGACCATCGGTTCGACCGCTCCGTTCGTGGGCCTGTTCGGCACCGTCTGGGGCATCATGAACAGCTTCATCGGCATTTCGAAGTCGCAGACCACCAACCTCGCGGTGGTCGCGCCGGGCATCGCCGAGGCGCTGCTGGCGACCGCTTTCGGGCTTGCGGCCGCCATTCCGGCCGTGGTGATCTATAACGTGTTCGCGCGGTCGATCTCGGGCTATCGCGCGCTGCTCGGCGATGCCTCGGCGGAGGTGTTGCGGCTCGTGAGCCGCGACCTCGAGCGACCCGCCGCTGCGACCACGCGCAGAGGGCGCCGTTGCCGACTGCGGCTGAGTAAGCGAAGCGCGTTTGCAAGGGTACATTCGAGAGTGTCGGCATGAGCGTACGTCTCGACCACGGCGAGGACAGCCTCACCGAGGTCCATGAGATCAACGTCACGCCGTTCATCGACGTGATGCTGGTGCTTCTCATCATCTTCATGGTGGCGGCGCCGCTGGCCACCGTGGACATTCAGGTCAACCTGCCGGCATCGACCGCCGATCCGCACGCAGCGGCCGGACAAGCCGCTGTTCCTGAGCGTGAAACCCGACCTCACGCTCGCGCTCGGCAATGATGCCGTGCAGCGAGCGCTGCTGCGCAGCACGCTCGACGCGGCGGCCAAGGGCGACAAGGAGCACGCTCATCTTCTTGCGCGCGGACAAGACGGTGCCCTATGGCGAACTGATGGAGGTGATGAACCTCTTGCGCACGGCGGGGTACCTGAAGATCGCGCTCGTCGGGCTGGAGAAGGTGCCCGGGCCATGATCGGCTTTGCGGCCGAAGACCTCGTCGACCTGCGCCGCTGGGCGATCTGCGGCGCCATCGTCGTCCTGACGCATGGCGGCATCGCGGCGGCCATGGTCAGCTGGCGCGATCCGGACGAGGCGGCCGAGCCCGCCGCCGCCATCGTGATCGAGTTCGCGCCGGTGCCGGTCGCGCCCGCCATGCCCCAGATGGAGATTCCGCCCGGGCCCGAGCAGGTGATGTCCGACGCTTCGCCCAACAAGCCGACCGAGAGCCTGGAAGAAAAGATCGAGGAGAAGATCGAGCAGAAGGTCGAGGCGAAGCTCGAGCAGAAGGTCGAGGAGAAGGTCGACTCGAAGCCGGTCGAAGAGCCGCCGCCGGAAGTTGCGCCGGCGCCCGATCCGGAGGTCGCGGTCCAGCCGCCGCAGCCGCAGGAGGTCAAGCAGGAAACCCCGAAACGGCAGGAGCCGCGCCCGCCGGCGCCCACGACGTCCGCTCCGCAGGCGATTCCCGAGCAGATGGCGGCGATCCCGGCGGCGCCCACGCAGGGCCGGCTCGTTCCGACCAACTCGAACGTGGTGCCGACGTGGAAGACGCAGATCGTGGCATTGCTGGAGCGCAACAAGCGCTATCCGGAGACGGCGCAATCCCGTCGCGAACAAGGGTGGCCCAGGTTTTCTTCAGCCTCGACCGGCAAGGGCGCGTGCTCGAAAGTCGGGTGGTGCGCTCATCGGGTGCGAACGCGCTCGATGAGGAAGCGCTGGCGCTGTTGCGCCGCGCGCAGCCTTTCCCGCCGCCGCCGCGCGGAACTGGCGGGTGAGCATATCGATCTGACCGTTCCGATCCGCTTCAATCTCAAGTGATATTTTCCTGACCTGAGCGATGACCATCGCGCTTGCCCGCAAGCTGTTTGGTTCTTCGAACGAGCGGCGGATCAAGGGATATCTGCCGCGCGTTGCGCAGATCAACGCGCTGGAGAAGGAACTCGGAGGGTCTGTCGGACGAGGCGTTGCGGGCGCGCACGGAGGCGTTCAAGCGGCAGGTCGCGGAGGGCGCGAGCCTCGACGATATCCTGGTGCCGGCCTTTGCCACCTGCCGCGAGGCGGCGAAGCGGACCCTGGGGCAGCGGCACTTCGACGTTCAGCTCATCGGCGGCATGATCCTGCACGAGGGCCGCATCGCGGAGATGAAGACCGGCGAAGGCAAGACGCTGGTGGCGACGCTTGCGGTCTATCTCAATGCGCTCGGCGGCCGCGGGGTGCATGTGGTGACGGTGAACGACTACCTGGCCAAGCGCGACGCCGAATGGATGGGGCAGATCTACAACTTCCTCGGGCTCAAGGTCGGGGTGATCGTGCACGGGCTCGACGACGAGCAGCGCAAGGCCGCCTACGACGCCGACGTGACCTACGGCACCAACAACGAGCTCGGCTTCGACTATCTGCGCGACAACATGAAGTACCGGCTCGAGGACATGGTCCAGCGCGGGCATATCTTCGCCATCGTGGACGAGGTCGACTCGATCCTGATCGACGAAGCCAGAACCCCGCTGATCATTTCGGGGCCACCGGCGCGCAATCAGGCTGAGTGGGAACCGGTCAGCCGCCCGGATTGCGCGCCAGGGCTTAACGCGAGCGCGCCTCCGGACGCAAAACCGGTGCCCACTTTTGCTGGCGGCGCTCCTACGACCGCTCGGAGTTCTACAACACGATCGACGCGTATATCCCGCGGCTGGAGAAGGGGGACTACGAGGTCGACGAGAAGCAGCGCACGGTGACGCTGACCGAAGCCGGCATGGAGAAGATGGAGCAGACGCTGCGCGGCCAACGACCTGCTCAAGGGGGACTCGCTCTACGACGTGGAGAACGTGTCGACCGTGCACCACGTCAACCAGGCGCTGCGTGCGCACAAGCTGTTCCAGCGCGACAAGGACTACATCGTGCGCAACGGCGAGGTGGTGATCATCGACGAGTTCACCGGCCGGATGATGCCGGGGCGGCGGTATTCGGAGGGGCTGCACCAGGCGCTGGAGGCCAAGGAGCGCCAGCCGATTCAGCCGGAGAACCAGACGCTCGCCTCGATCACCTTCCAGAACTACTTCCGGATGTACGAGAAGCTGGCGGGCATGACCGGGACGGCGCTGACCGAGGCGGACGAGTTCCTCGACATCTACAATCTTGAAGTGCTGGAAGTGCCGACCAACCAGGCGATGGTGCGCATCGACGACGACGACGAGGTCTATCGCACGGCGGCGGAGAAGTACCGCGCGATCCTGACCTTGATCGACGAGTGCAAGGAGCGGGCGCAGCCGGTGCTTGTGGGCACCACCTCGATCGAGAAGTCGGAGCAGTTGGCCGAGATGCTGCGCCAGCAGGGCTGGGAGCAGCACGACTTCGCCGACCCCAATGCCTTTGCGGCGCTCTATTCCGGCGACGACGGGGCCTCCAAGGCCAAGGTGTTCGCCATCCTCAATGCCCGCTACCACGAGCAGGAGGCCTACATCATCGGGCAGGCGGGGGTGCCCGGGGCGGTGACGATCGCCACCAACATGGCCGGTCGCGGCACCGACATCCAGCTCGGCGGCAATGCGGATATGCGCATCCGGCAGGAACTGGCCGAGATCGAGGACGCGCGCGCGCGCGAGCACGACCCGCGTGCGAACGATATCCGCGCCCAGGTGGCGCGGCTCAAGGAGAAGGCGCTGGCGGCCGGCGGGCTGTTCGTGCTGGGGACCGAGCGGCACGAGAGCCGTCGCATCGACAACCAGCTGCGCGGCCGTTCCGGCCGGCAGGGCGACCCCGGGCACTCCAAGTTCTTCCTCTCGCTCGAAGACGACCTGATGCGCATCTTCGGGACCGACAAGCTCGACACCATGCTGCAGCGGCTGGGGCTCAAGGAGAACGAGGCGATCGTTCATTCCTGGATCAACAAGGCGCTGGAGAAGGCGCAGCAGAAGGTGGAGGCGCGCAACTTCGACATCCGCAAGAACCTGCTGAAGTTCGACAACGTGATGAACGACCAGCGCAAGGTGATCTTCGACCAGCGGGTGGAATGGATGAAGGACGAGGCGGTCAACGAAATCGTGGCCGACATGCGCCACGCCGCCATCGAGGACCTCGTCTCCAAGCACGTTCCCGAAAATGCCTACCCCGAACAGTGGGATGTCAAAGCTCTCGACCGCGACGTGCGCGACAGTCTCACCCTGGCGCTGCCGCTCCACGCCTGGGCCAAGGAAGATGGCATCAGCGCCGGGGAGATATGCGAACGCATCACGCAGGCGGCGGACCGGTGGATGGCGGGCAAGGACGAAAAATTCGGCGCTGAAGGCATCCGTCACATGCAAAGGATGATCCTGCTGCATGCGCTCGACCAGCTCTGGCGCGAGCATCTGCTCACGCTCACTAATCTGCGTCGGGCGATCGGCTGGCGCGGCTACGCCCGCCGTCAGCCGCTCGTCGAGTACAGGACCGAGGCCTTCCATCTGTTCGAAAGCATGTTGCGACGCCTTGCCACGGTGGTGACGGCGCTTTCCATGCGGGTCGGGATCGTCTCCCATTAGGGGACTTCGCCGGCCTATTGTCCGCCGGGGCGATCGGGCCTATTTGGTAGGCAAGCCGGCCGGTTGGAACCTGGCCGGCGCAGCCGAGGAATCCCGATGCCCGAGACGGTTTCGGCCGCAGCACCTTCGCTTTCGCGTCCGCTCCTGCTCATCGCGGCGGCGGTCGGGATCCTGCTGGCAGGAACCGTGGCGCTCTGGGCTCCATTACGGCACGGCGGTGTTCTACGAGATGATCGTTGCAGGAATTGCTGCCTGCCTGTGAATGCTCGCGGGGGCAGGGCAGAGGGAACCAACATGACCGCGCGCCACATCCGCGTTCTCCTGGTAACGGCGGCATTCGCCGCCGGGCTCGTGCTTTGCTTCGGCATCGTCCTGATCGTGACCGGACGCCTGTCGACGCCGGTGGCGCAGCAGGTCGCCGCCATCGGCGGCCCGTTCAAGCTCACGGATCAGAATGGGAAAGTGGTCACCGACCAGGATTTGAAGGGCCACCCGTTCCTGGTGTTTTTCGGCTTCACCAATTGCCCCGACGTCTGTCCGACGGCCCTGTTCGAGGTGTCGGAGATCTTGCGCGCGCTCGGGCCGGACGCGGAGCGCATGCATGCGCTGTTCATCACCATCGATCCCGAACGGGATACGCCGGCCGTGATCAAGGACTATCTGTCGAGCTTCGACCCGCATCTCGTGGGTCTCACCGGCGATCCCGCCGCCATCGCGGCGGTCGCAAAGGCCTACCGCGTCTATTCCAAGAAGGTGCCACTCGATCAGGGCGGCTACACCATGGACCACACGGCTATCGTCTATCTGATGGACAAGAGCGGCCGCTTCGTCTCGCCCTTCAGCCTCAAGCGCACCACCGACGCCGCAGCCGCCGATCTGCGCCGTTACATGTGAGCCAGACGGCTGACCCATGAATCCGCGGGACCGGCGTGCGACCGGCAAACATTCCGGCTCGCCGCCGGCTCATGTTTCGGCGCTGTTCGCCCTCGCCGTGCGCCATCACCAGGCCGGTCGGCTGTTTGACGCCGAGAATGCCTACCGGCAAGTGCTGGAAAGCGACAGCGAGCATTTCGGCAGCCTGCATCATCTTGGCATCATCGCCCTGCAAAAGGGGCAGGCGCAGGCGGCCATCGATGTGATCGGCCGGGCGCTCGCGGCCAACAATCGCGTCCCGGACTGTCACTACAACATGGCTTTCGCCTTGCAGGCACTCGGGCGATCAAGCGAGGCGTCCGGCTACTATCGGCAGGCGATAAAGCTCAAGCCCGACTATGTCGAGGCGCATACCAATCTCGGGAACGTGCTCAAGGAGCTCGGCAGCCACCGCGAAGCGGCGGCATGCTACGAGCATGTCATCGCCCTCAAGCCAAGCGCCGAGGCGCACTACAATCTTGCCAACGCGCTGTCCCAGCTCGGCCAATTGAGCGAAGCGGTCACCTCTTATCAGCGTGCGCTCGCGCTCAAGCCGGACCTCGTCGGCGCGCACAACAATCTTGCCAACGCGCTCGTTGCGGACGGCCGATCGGACGAGGCGCTGATCCATTTTCAGCGCGCGCTCGAACTCGATCCGAACCTGGTCGAGGCTCATGTCAACCTCGGCGCGATCCTGCTGCAGCAAGGAAAATTGGATGCGGCCACAGCCCGGCTGGAGTGCGCGCTGAGCATTGATGCGAATTCTGCCGATGCCCATTCCAATCTCGGCAACGTGCGGCTGGCGCAAGGCCGCTTGGACGAGGCCGAGCAATGCTATCGGCGCGCGCTGGCGCTCAAGCCAGAGGTTGCCGAGGCGGACAACAACCTCGGCCTCGTGCTCGCGGCACGTGGCGATTTCGAGGAGGCCGGTCGGCGATTCCAACTGGCCCTGGCGCGCAAGCCGGACTTCATCGACGCCCATAACAATCTTGCCCGCGTGTTCCTGTCCATCGGACAGGCGGGGAACGCCTTGGGCGCGTTGCGGCGCGCGCTGGCCATCGGCGAGACGGCGCAAAGCAAGTCGCTTTTCGTTCAATGCCTGCGCGTCCTTCCCGCTCCGCCGGATGTCGACGACCTCAGGTCCTTACTGATACGGGCGTTGTCGGAGTCCTGGGGACGCGCCAACGATCTGGCGGCGGCCGCCGCGCGCTATGGTCAAGCACGATGCCGCGATCATGCCGAGCGTGACGCGGGTCATGGACGCGTGGCCTCGGCGCCTGCCGGCGGATGAACTGCTGGAACCGGCTGCTCTGGCCGCGATTTCAGGCGATCGCCTCCTGCTCAGCGTCATGCAATCGGCGGCCATCGCCGATATCGAACTCGAACGACTGCTGACCGCCATTCGACTCGCACTGCTCGAGATGGCGTCGGCCTCCGGCGACGCGTCGGTCGTGGACGAAAGGCTCGCCGGCGAGGAAACCTTGGACTTCTGCTGTGCGCTGGCGCGGCAGTGTTTTCTCAACGAGCAGGTTTTCGCTTGTGCCGACGATGAGTTGGAGGAGGCCCGGCGGCTGCGGGACCGTGTGGTCGCGGCGCTGGCATCCGGCACCGCGATTGCGGAACTCCAACTGGCAGTGGTCGCAGCGTATTTTGCGCTCCATTCGCTCCCGGGCGCCGCGTCGCTCCTCGACCGGACGTGGTCCCGATGCGATCGAGGCTGTCCTCGTCCAGCAGGTGCGCGAGCCGGCCGAAGAGCGGACCTTGCGTGGGTCGATACCCGCGCTGACGGCGGTGGAAAACGACGTATCGCGGAAGGTGCAGCAACAGTACGAAGAAAATCCCTATCCGCGCTGGGCACAGGCGGACCCGCCGGGACAGCCGCTGCTGTTCGAGCAATATCTGCGCAGGCGATTGCCCGCCGCCGTCTTTCAGAATCTCGGCAAGCCGCAAATCGACGTTCTGATCGCCGGGTGCGGGACCGGCCAACACGCGATCGAGACGGCGCAGCGGTTCGTCGGCGCCAGCGTGCTTGCCGTCGACTTGAGCCTCGCCAGCCTTGCCTATGCCAAGCGCAAGACGGTTGAGCTTGGTCGCTCCAATATCGAATATGGCCAGGCCGATATCCTCCAGCTCGGCTCGCTCGGACGTAGCTTCGACCTCATCGAGATCGTCCGGTGTTCTGCATCACCTCGCCGATCCGCTCGCCGGATGGCGCGTGCTCCTCTCGCTGCTGCGGCCGGGAGGATTCATGATGATCGGCCTCTACAGCGAGATCGCACGCGCGGAGATCGTAAAGGCCCGCGCCTTTATCGCCGAACAAGGCTACGGCGCAACCGCCGGAGACATCCGGCAGTGCCGGCAGGCTCTCATCGCCGGCGGCGCGGAATTCAGCAACGTCGTTGCCTCGGGAGACTTCTTCAGCACAAGCGGCTGCCGCGACCTTCTGTTTCACGTGCAGGAGCACCGCTTCAGCATTCCCGAGATCGCGAGCTTCATCGCACAGAACGGTCTCGCCTTTGTCGGCTTCGATCTCGATCCACTTCACGCTGCAGCGATACATCACGAAATTCCCGCACGACTCGGCCATGAGCGACCTTGCGTCCTGGGAGATGTTCGAGCGCGCTCACCCCGAGCACGTTTTCCGGCATGTACCAATTCTGGGTGCAAAAGACGTCATGACCTGCGATCCGCGTCGATCCGGCAGAGACCGCTGGGCGAGCGCCGGCCTCGAACGGACCCGACGCCACTGATCTGCCGTAACTCGTCGGTAAGCGGCTACACCGGAATTGCAGGCCCCGAAGCGTGGTAGCATCAGAAATGGCGGTGTTCGCTCATTCCCTGGGAGGCGGCTTGGCGCCCGTTCGGCGGGCCTTCGTGTTCGCCATCTGCCTCCTTGCCATCGTCCCGTTCTTGGGCCGCCGGACCGGCAGCAGGGCAACCGGCGGGCGCGGAACCGGGCGTGCGTGTGCCGGGATTCTGGGATCCGCGGCGACGGCCGGAAAGCCGGATCTGTCCCGCATCAGCGTGATCCGGTTCCTCACCGAGGTCGACTATCCGCCATTCAACTATGCGGGACAGGACGGCAATCCGCAGGGCTTCAATATCGATCTGGCGCGCCTGCTGTGCGAGGAGCTCAAGCTCCCCTGCACCATCCAGATGCGCCGGTTCGAGACGCTTGATTCCGGCGCTCAACGCCAACCAGGGCGATGCGGCGATCGCCTCGATCGCGGCGACGCCGGACCTGCGCGCAAAGGTCGATTTCACCGATTCCTATTACCGCACGCCCGCGCGCTTCGTCGCGAAGCGCGATTCTCCGATCGAGGATCCGCTGCCCGAGCGGCTCGAGGGCAAGAAGGTCGCCGTGGTCGCCGGCACCGCGCACGAGGCCTATCTTAAGGCTCTGTTTACCGAGGTCGAGGTTCGGCCCTATCCGAACGCGGACGCCTCGCGCGCCGCTCTGCGGCGAGGCGAGGTCGATCTCCTGTTCGGTGACGCGATCTCGCTCGCGTTCTGGCTCAACGGCACGGATTCTGAGAATTGCTGCGCCTTTCGCGGCGGCCCCTACACCGACAACCGCTATTTCGGCGAAGGCATCGGCATCGCGGTCCGAAAGGGCAATGAGGTGATCCGGCTGGCGCTGAACTGGGCGCTGTTCCGGGTCTGGGAGCAGGGCCGCTTCACCGACCTGTGGCTGCGCTATTTCCCGATCAGTCCGTTTTGAGCTGGTACTGCCGCTATACCGCCGCGCGCGTCGAAAGTTTGCGGTCAGCGCGAGAAAAATTCGGATTGCATTCAATTTTAGCGAACTGCGCAACCATATCGAAGCGGGCCGATGATTAACTCCTACCCGTATCGAGGGCGGGCGGAGTTACGGATCATGAAAGTGCTGCTTGCGCGATTTGCCTGCGACGAAAGCGGCGCGACGGCCGTCGAATACGGGCTGATCGCGGCCGCCATGTCCGCCGCGATTATCACCATGATCCTGGGTCTCGGCTCGAAGCTGACGACGACCTTCGCTTCGGCGCCAATTGGCCTCAAGTGAGCGGATCCGGCGCGCCGTTCATCCGTTCCGCCGGTTATGGCCAAATCCGCCGCAACCGGAGGGTAATTTCGCAGCGAGCGGCTGTTTCGCCGGGCGTTTTGATTGACGACAGGGGGTGTGGTTTTTAGTGTCCGCGGCCGGAGAGATCGATGTCGATGGTTGCAGCCCCAGTTCCAGCCCTGCGCGAGATCGCAGAGAATTCGAACGCCTGGCCGTTCGAGGAGGCGCGCAAGATCGTCGCGCGCTTGAAGAAGCGTCCCAAGGACGAGGTGATCTTCGAGACCGGCTATGGCCCGTCCGGCCTGCCGCATATCGGGACATTCGGCGAGGTCGCGCGCACCACGATGGTGCGCCATGCCTTTCGCGTGCTCACCGACGACAAGATCAAGACGCGGCTGATCGCGTTCTCCGACGACATGGACGGCCTGCGCAAGGTGCCCGACAACGTCCCGAACCGGGACATGATGGCGCATCATCTGGGCAAGCCGCTCTCGCGCGTGCCGGATCCGTTCTCGAACGAATATCCCTCGTTCGGCGCGGCCAACAATGCGCGTCTGCGCGCCTTCCTCGACCGGTTCGGCTTCGAATACGAGTTCCTGTCCTCGACCGACTGCTACATGTCGGGCCGGTTCGACGCCGCGCTGTTGCGGGTGCTTGAACGCTTCGACGCGATCATGGAGATCATGCTGCCCTCGCTGCGCGAGGAGCGCGCGCAGACCTATTCGCCGTTCCTGCCGATCTCGCCGCGCACCGGCATCGTGCTGCAGGTGCCGATCCTGGCGCACGATGCCAAGGCCGGCACCATCACCTACGAAGACCCGGACACCAAGGAGCCGGTGACGACCCTCGTCACCGGCGGACGCACCAAGCTGCAGTGGAAGCCCGACTGGGCGATGCGCTGGGTCGCGCTCGGCGATCGACTACGAGATGGCGGGAAAGGACTTGATCGACTCGGTCAAGCTTTCCGGCGAGATCTGCCGCGCGCTCGGCGCCACGTCCGCCGGAAGGCTTCAACTACGAGCTCTTTCTCGACGAGAAGGGCCAGAAGATCTCCAAGTCAAAGGGCAACGGGCTGACGATCGAAGAATGGTTGCGCTACGCGTCTCCGGAGTCGCTCGCGGTGTTCATGTATCGCGAGCCCAAGTCGGCGAAGCGTCTCTACTTTGATGTTATCCCGCGCCACGTCGACGAATATCAGCAGTTCCTGGAAGCCTACCAGCGTCAGGACGTCAAGCAGCAGCTTTCCAATCCGGTCTGGCACATCCATTCCGGCAATCCGCCGCAGCCCGACATGCCGATCTCGTTCTCGATGCTGCTGACGCTGGTCGCGTCGTCGAACGCCGAGAACGCGGAGACGCTGTGGGGCTTCATCGGCCGCTATCGTCCGGGCGTGACCGCGCAGACGCATCCGAAGCTCGATGCGCTGGTCGGCTACGCGATCCACTATTTCCGCGACTTCGTGCTGCCGCATAAGCGGTTTCGCGAGCCGGATGCGCGCGAGCGCGCGGCGCTCCTCGATCTGCGCGATGCGCTCTCGCAGCTTCCTGCCGATGCGACCGCGGAGCAAATCCAGGACGTGGTCTACGAAATCGGCAGGCGCGAGCCGTTCCTGGACAAGACCGGCAAGGGCAAGACCAAGGGATGGCAAGCCTGGCGTGACGCTCGAGTGGTTCAACATGCTCTACCAGGTGCTCTTGGGCCAGGAGAAGGGACCGCGCTTCGGTTCTTTCGCGGCGGTGTACGGGCTCAAGAACACCGTCGACATGATCGACGGTGCGCTTGCGAGATCGGCGTAAAGATCCCGTCATCATCCTGACAGCGAGCCTGGACCCCCGGCGGCGGTCCGCCAAGCCGGATCCTTCGCACCATCGCCAGGACGGTGATCGCCATACGAGGATTGCCGGATGCTGCGGCTTGCGCTGGGCAGCACGGTGAGGGACATTGCCGCCTGGTCGTAACCTCATCCCGAAATGACCCTCACCACCCTGGCTCTGATCGGAGCCACCATCGTCTTTCCTCGTTTCTCTCCGGCGTCTTCGGCATGGCCGGCGGGATGGTGCTGCTCGGCGTTCTGCTGAACTATTTCGACGTCGCGACCGGGATGATCTTTTTCTCCATCATCCAGCTATTCGCCAATGGCTGGCGCGTGGTGCAATGGCGGCGCTACGTGCTGTGGCCGATTTTCGGCTGGTATGTGCTCGGCGCCGTGATCGCATTCGGGTGCATGTGGATGATCGCCTTCGTTCCGGACAAGGCGATGGTGTATCTGTCCCTCGGTGTGATGCCGTTCGTGGTGGAGGCTTTGCCTGCCGCCCTGCGCCCGAACATCGAATGGCGCGGCGTACCCGTTCTTCACCGGCGTGGTGACGACGATCATCCAGATCCTGGCCGGCGTCGGCGGGCTCTTTCTCGATATCTTCTTCCAGAAGAGCATGCTTGATCGCAAGACCACCAACGCCACCAAGGCGGTCACGCAGTCGTTCAGTCACATCGTCCGCGCGCTTTATTTCGGCTCGCTATCGGGCGTGGGCGATCTGCCCGTCTGGGCCACGGGGCCGGCGATTCTGCTCGCGATCACGGGCACCTCGCTGGCGCCCTTTGTCATCGAGCGGATGACCGATCACGGCTTTCGACAGTGGACGCGGGCGATCATCTTCGCCATCAGTGTCGTCTATCTTGCCCGCGGCGGATGGCTGCTCTGGCACGGTTGACGCCACGCATCCGGGCCTGGCCCGCTTACTGGCTCGCCCAGACGATGCGCGCGATCCACGACACCTCGCGCACGGGCAGCGTGCGTTCGCTGTGTCCGGGATCGATCGAACGCAGCTCGATCGTTCTCGCCGTGCGCCGCTTAAGCTCGTTTACCAACACCTCCGCGTCGGTGGTCTTGACCACGACGCGGTCGCCGCGCCGAATGGAGGCGGCGGGAGACACGATGACCAGGGTGCCTTCTTTGTATATCGGCGCCATCGAGTCCCGGAAATCTCCAGCGCATAAGCGTGCTCGTCGTTGATGGCAGGAAATCGGATTTCCTCCCAGCCCAGCCCGGTTGGAAAGCCGGAGGCGTCGAAGTAACCGTCTTCGCCGGCTTGCGCCAACGCAATGAGCGGCACGGTCTTGTTAACCGTGGAGCGGCCCGTCTCCTCGATCAACTGCACGAATGTGTCGATGGGCGTGCCGGTCGCGGTCAATGCCTTGGCCACCGACTCGGTCGACGGCCAGCGTGCGCGACCGTCAGGGGTTACGCGCTTCGACTTGTTGAAAGTGGTCGGATCGAGCCCCGACTTCTTGGCAAGGCCGGAGGGCGAGAGTCCGGCGACGGCAGCGAGGCGGTCCAATGCGGTCCAGATCTGAGCATGAGTGAGCATGTCGCAGCCTAAAGGATTGCGAATCACTCCTACGGAATTCTATCCAATCATAGGAATTATAGCCTGTACGGTCCAGCCATTTCTTGAAAGAGCTCGCCGGGGCAATCTAAAAGTGTCGATCTCGCCGCGGACACGTGACAATTGGGCGAAGGGAATGCCGCCCTTGAGCTAAAGCGTGTAGTCGGGGTTTACTGCACATCGCACTTTGGGCTGGTGAGAGAGCCGTCACAACTCACGGCCGAATTCGGGGCACCGTGCCGACCACCATCTACAAGATTTGCGAGAACGTGCTCTGGCGCGAGGCCGAACGGGCTGGTGTGTTTGCTGGCGCACCCGTCGATGCCAGGGACGGCTTCATTCATTTCTCGACCGCTGATCAAGCGCCGGAGACCGCGGCCAAGCATTTCACCGGCGCATCGGATTTGACGCTGGTCGCGGTCGACGCCGATGCGCTCGGCGGGGCGCTGAAATGGGAGGTTTCGCGCGGCGGCGATCTATTCCCGCACCTCTATGGCACGTTGCCGCTCGCGGCGGTGCTGTGGGCAAAACCGCTGCCCCTCGGCAGCGACCAACGGCATGTCTTTCCGGAGCTTGCACCGTGATCGGCCTGTTGGAATCGCTTGCGCGGCCCCTGCTGCGCATGCTCGACCCCGAGGACGCGCACCGCCTTGCCATCCAAGCGCTGAAATTTCCTCCATTCGTCAAGCTCGCTGCCGACGATCCGCGGCTCGCTGTGCGGGCGTTCGGACTCAATTTTCCCAATCCGATTGGCATGGCGGCTGGCTTCGATAAGCACGCCGAGGTGCCCGACGCGCTCCTTAAGCTCGGTTTTGGCTTTGTTGAGGTCGGAACGGTCACTCCGCTGGCGCAGTCCGGTAATCCGCGGCCCCGGCTCTTTCGGCTCGACCGCGACCAGGGTGTGATCAACCGGCTGGGTTTCAACAGCGAGGGCGCCGACGCGGTGCTGCGTCGCCTCGCCGGTCGCGCAAGTGAAGGCGGCATCGTCGGGATCAATATCGGTGCCAACAAGGAGAGTCCCGACCGCATCGCGGATTATGTGCGGCTGATCGAAACCTTTGCGCCGGTCGTGAGCTACTTCTCCGTCAATATCTCCTCGCCCAATACTCCAGGTCTGCGCGAGCTGCAGCAGGGAAAGATGCTCGACAATCTCCTGGAGCGGGTGATGGATGCCCGGGCCCGGATGAGCAGGGAGGCCGGAACGACACCGGTGCTGATCAAGATCGCGCCGGATCTCACGCTCAGCGAGCTCGACGACATCGTCGGGGCCGCCCGCCGGCACCGCGTTGACGGCATGATCATCGGTAACACCACCGTGACGCGTCTCGCCGACGTTGCGGGACGTATCAACGGCACGGGAGGCTGGCGGGCTGTCGGGCCGCCCGCTCTTCGCACTCGCAACGCGGATGCTGGCGGAGAGCTATGTGCGCGTCGAGGGCGCATTCCCGCTCATCGGCGTCGGCGGGATCGACTCCGGTGAGGCCGCCATTGCCAAGATCAGGGCCGGCGCGTGCTTGATCCAACTCTACAGCGCGCTCGTATTCCATGGTCTGCGGATCGTTGCGACGATCAAGTCCGAGTTGTCGAACGCGCTGCGTCGCGAAAACCAGCCAACGATCAATGAGCTTGTTGGCGCGGACGCCGCCGCCATGACCGCAGAGCCTTGGCCGCCGTGAGGGGGCGCGGTCAGGCGGCGCCTCAATTCGTCGGCGTCCATTGAACCTCGCCGAGATCCTCGCGGAAGGCAAATCGTTTGATGTGCTCCACGACGACGCGCTGCAGCCGTTCCAGCGCCTCCACGTCGGGCGCTTCGGCTCGCAGCGTGAGTATGCCAGGGTTGCCTCCAGATTGCATATCCGCCCATCGCTGAAGGGGATGTGTCCTTTTTCGGGCGTGAACTCCACTGCGAATTTATGGCTCCAATGCTTGCACACCTGTTGCAGATAACGGCTGGCGGAGGCAGTGGATACGCGCGCTTGCGACGAAGGCATGGACGTTCCTCACGAACGGGGACACTTTGATCAGAGATATTTAGGATGGTTGAATGCTTTCCACCAGTCGCAGCGCCGCCGCGCAGTCTGGAATTGCTCTACGGCAGATCGGTGTTGCATGAGTCATCGCCCTCTGGCGACGCCCATGAGTCGCATGATCAGCCAGATCGGCACCACCACGGCGGCACCCAAGCAGGAGATAGCGCCAGAGCCAGCGCACCGCGTCGAAGCCCATGTCCCAGATGCGCAGTATCAGCGCTTCTGAGGCTGTCGATGACATTCCAGGGATCGAGCCCGAGCACTTCCAGAATCACGCCGATCAGGATCGATAGCAGCACCAGCCGGAAGATCACGGACAACGGCGGCCCGCCGAAGAAGCGGGTAACGTAGTTGTTGGTCGTTGGCGTTTCCGGCGACATGCTCATCGTCCGATCCTTCTATCACATTGCGCGACTGGCGGCGGCGGTACCGCGTCCGACTTCGATCTTCTCCAGCATCCGTTCGAGCGTTTCCAGGCGATCAGCCTCGCCGGGCGGCTTGTCCCAGCGCAACCGGTTGATGCGCGGGAAGCGCATGGCGAGGCCCGATTTGTGGCGTGTCGAGCGCTGCAATCCCTCGAATGCAACTTCGAACACGAGACCCTGTTCGGCCGCATGCACCACCTCGCGTACCGGGCCGAAGCGCTCGACGGTATTGCGGCGGACGAAACGATCGATCTGAATGAGTTCTTCGTCGGTGAAGCCGAAATATGCCTTGCCTACCGGCACCAGCACGTCGCCGTCGTCGCCCTTGGTCCAGACCCCGAACGTGTAGTCGGAATAGTAGGACGAGCGCTTGCCGTGACCGCGCTGGGCGTACATCAGCACGGCATCGACGATGAACGGATCGCGCTTCCACTTCCACCACGGGCCTCTGGGACGGCCCGGCAGATAGGGCGCGTCGCGGCGCTTGAGCATGATGCCTTCGACCGCCTCGGCATCCGCACCTGCGCCGGCGGCGGCCGGGTCTTTGCGGCGCGGCGGCGAGCTCGTCCCAGGTGCCGAACGGCACCAGCGGCGAGAGATCGACCCGCGGCTCGATGCAGGCGCGCGATGAACGCTTCCAGCCGTGCCCGGCGCTCCGCGAAGGGACGCTCGCGCAAGTCTTCCTCGCCGTCTACCAGGAGGTCGTAGGCGCGCAGATGGGCGGGAAATTCAGCCAGCAGCTTGGCGTTGACGCTCTTGCGGTTGAGCCGTTGCTGCAGGACGTTGAAACTCTGCACCCGGCCGTCGCGCACGATCAACAGTTCGCCGTCGATGGCAGCCGGCAATCGCAAGGCTTCAATCAGGTCGGGAAGCTTCCCGAAATGTCCTCGCCGGTGCGGGAATAGAGCCGCGCGATCGATGTTGCCTTGCTCGTCGAGGCCCGCCACGGCCTGGACGCGAATGCCGTCCCATTTCCACTCGCCCATGAATTCGCTGGGATCGAGCGCACTCAAGCTCGCCGTCCTCGATGGCATGGGCGAGCATCGCCGGCCGGAACGGCGCGGGATCGCGGTTCGCCGGCTTCTCGCCGCGACCTTCCAGCCAGGCGAACAATTCGACATAGGGCGGCCGCAAGCCGGGCCAGATCAGCTCGATTTCGTGCGGATCCTTGTCGCCGAGCGCCGGCGGCCGCGGTCTTCGCGAGCCGGGCCGAAACGCCGATCCGCAAGCCCGCCGGTCACGAGCTTGAGCAACGCCCAGCGGCCGGTCTCGTCGAGCTGGTCGAGCCAGCGTGCGAGCTGTGCCGGCAGGTCGGATTTGCCGAGCGAGGAGAGCGCCGTGACGACCGCGGATAGCTGCAGGTCGTCATGTTCCTGATGACAGGAGGCGTCGACTTGATCGCGACCCTTCCACATCAGGGCAACGGTCTCGGAAAGGTCGCCCACATAATCGTACGACAGTTCGAACAATACGGGATCCGTGCGCTCGGCGATCAGCGCGCGGATCACGCCGGGCTTTGCGTGCTGAAAGCTAAGCGCGCCGGTCAGCGCCGCGAGCGCCCAGCCGCGTTCCGGGATCGGGCGTGCGGCGGAAATAGTCCGTGATCAGCCGCAGCTTGTTGTTGCGGCCGGGCTCGTAGGCAAGGCGATCGAGCAATTCTGCGAAGCGGTTCATGGCGCCGCGCCGGAACTGCCCGTTTCGGTCATGCCATCTGGTCTCGTCTTCATCGCCATAGCCGACGATATCCAGCGGTCGTGCCCGCAGGCCTTGGGTCACGCTCCAATGCACGAGCGCGTCTTCCTGCCCGTGCGTGACCCAGATTTCCGACGCGCCGGTCGCAGCGATCGTCGCAGTGAGGCCATCCCAGTCGGCGTGATCCGAAATCACCAGCGGCAATTCGACCAGGTGCTGGCGGGCGCGCGCCCGCACACGCATCCAGCCTGAGGCAAAGCACGTGACCGGATCGGGGAAGCGTCGCGACCACACGCTCCTTCAGCGTCGACGGGGGCAGAGCGTGATCGTGCCGGCAAGCTCGCTTTCTTTGCCTCGCGCACCAGCTCGGTGCGGCCGAGATCGATCCCGCGGCTCTGATAATAGCGCGTGATCTTCTCCATCGCGCCGTGAAGATAGATCGGCTTGTCATATCCGCTCTTGCGGATCAACGCGATCACGCGCTGCGCCTTGCCCAGCGAATAAGCCCCGACCAGATGCGCGCGCTCGGGAAACAGTGTGACCGAATGCAGAAGCTTCGCGATCTCGCCGTCGGCGTTGCCGTGGCGAAACACCGGCAGGCCAAAAGTTGCCTCGGTAATGAACACGTCGCATTGAACAAGCTCAAAGGGAGCACACGTGGGATCACCGACATTCTTGTAATCGCCGGAGGCCACGACGCGCAGGCCCGCTAGCTCGACCGCGACCTGCGCGGAGCCGAGCACGTGGCCGGCGGGATGGAAGGTCACCCTGACGCCGCCCAGCGTGACCGTCTCACCGTAACCGATCGCCTGCGTCGCACCGGCGAAATTGTCGCCATAGCGAAGCCGCATCAGGTCGAGAGTTTCCTGCGTGGCCAGCACCGCGCCATGGCCGGCACGCGCATGATCGGAATGACCGTGGGTGATCACGGCCCTGTCCACTGGACGGGTGGGATCGATATGAAAGCCGCCGCTCTTGCAGCACACGCCGGCAGGCGTCGGGAGGAGAATGTCTTCGGGGCGCATCGAGCCTGAGATATGGTGTAAATGGCACAATGACAGGTGGACCCCTTTTCGTCTCTTCCGGCGACCCGGCCGCCGATCAGCACTACGGTTGGGCGCTCCAACGTGTCGCGCGGGGCGACCTTGTGGCCGCGGCCGACGTCTTGGCGCAGACGGTGCAACTTGCGCCGGCTTTTGCCACCGCATGGTTTGCGCTCGGTGCCATCCGCGACAGTCTGGGCGACCGCGCAGGGGCGATTGCCGCGTGGCAGGAGGCACGCGATGCCGATCCCGACGACTACCATGGCGCGCGGTTGCAACTGGCGCGCCTGGGCGCGGGCGAGACGACGCCGGCGATGACGGCCGCATATGTCCGCCGCCTGTTCGACCAGCAGGCCGCGAGCTTCGATGAAACGCTGCTGCAACGATTGGACTACCGCGGACCGGCAGTTCTGCTGGACGCCGTTCGGAGCGTGGCCGGCAGGGAGCTACGCATTGGCTGCATGCTCGATCTCGGCTGCGGCACCGGTCTAGGCGGGGCGGCCTTTCGTCCTTATGTAGATCGGCATTGTGGGCGTGGACATATCGCCGGCTATGGTCGCGAAGGCGCGTGTGAAGGGCCTTTACGACCGACTGGCCGTGCTCGATTTGCAGCACTTCCTGCATGCCGAGGCACAATCTGGCGTGCAGTATGACCTTGTCGTCGCGGCTGATGTTTTCGTCTATGTCAGCGATCTTGTTCCGATCACGGCCGCCGCCGCCCGTGTGCTCGCACCGGGCGGCCTCTTTGCCTTCACGGTCGAGACCCAGTCCAGCGACGGCGTCGTGCTGCAACAGAGCTTGCGCTACGCGCACGGCGTGACACATGTCCGCACGGCGATCGCGGATGCGGGCCTCCACCTTGCGGGCCTGAACCATGCCGTGACGCGCAAGGAGAAGGGTGTTCCGGTTCCGAGTCTGGTCGTGGTGGCGTCGGGTTCGGGGCCTGAACGATCAGCTCTAACGGTCGACGCTTGAATCGGAAGACGATGATGCACATCGGGCGGGGCGCCACCGCCGGTGGCAGCGCTTTGTGTCCCGGGAGCTTGCAACCACTCAGCGCGCGGATCGGTCGACTGTCATGAACGTCCAGGGAGCGCCTGACGCGGCCTCCTTCCTTCCCGGGCCATTCCTGCGCTGGTTCGCCAGCCGCGGCTGGGCGCCGCGCGAGCATCAGCTGGAACTCCTGGCGAAAGCGCGAGCGGGCCGCTCGGTGCTGCTGATTGCGCCCACCGGCGCCGGCAAGACGCTCGCGGGATTCCTGCCGAGCTTGGTGGAACTGAGCGCTGGACCGCGCGCGGCTGAAAAGTCTTCTTTGCCCCGCGCTCCAGCGGCTCCCCTTCGGCCAGGGGCGGGGAGAACGTAGCCGCGAAGATCGGAGGGAGGCACGCCAAGGGACCGGGTGGGGCGACTCCAGCGGCGAAGCTTATCTCCACCGGTCGCGGCATCCGCCGAGACGGCGGACTCCACACTCTCTACATCTCTCCACTCAAGGCGCTCGCGGTCGACATCGCGCGCAACCTGGAGCGGCCGGTTGCCGAGATGGGACTGCCGATCCGTATCGAGACACGTACCGGCGACACGCCGTCGTCGAAGCGCCAGCGCCAGCGCCGCGACCCGCCGCAAATTCTGCTCACGACGCCCGAGCAGCTTGCGCTGGTCCTGGCCTCGCCCGATGCGCCCTATCTTTTCGGATCGCTCAAGCGGATCGTGCTCGACGAGACTGCATGCGCTGGTTACGTCGAAACGGGGCGACCTGCTCTCCCTCGGGCTGGCGCGGCTGTTCATGCTCGCTCCCGATCTCACCAGCGTCGGACTGTCTGCGACCGTCGCCGAGCCGGACGATCTGCGCCGCTTTCTCGTTCCGCAGCCCGAGCAGCGGCGCGGCGCTGGCCGATCTGGTGGTGGCGCACGGCGGCGCCGCGCCTCGATGTCAGCATGCTCGACACGGCCGAGCGCCTGCCCTGGGCCGGGCATTCCGCCCAATACGCGATCAGCGAGATCTACCAACTGATCAAGCGGCACAATACCACGCTCATTTTCGTCAACACGCGCAGCCAGGCCGAGCGCATTTTCCAGGAACTGTGGCGCATCAACGACGATGGGCTCGCGATCGCGCTTCATCACGGCTCGCTCGATGTGACGCAGCGCCGCAAGGTCGAGGCGGCGATGGCGGCGGGCCGTCTGCGCGCGGTCGTTGCGACCTCCTCGCTCGATCTTGGCGTCGACTGGGGCGACATCGATCTCGTCGTCAATGTCGGCGCGCCCAAAGGCGCTCTCGTCTCCTGCAGCGCATCGGCCGCGCCAATCACCGCATGGATGAGCCCTCGAAAGGCGTGCTGATCCCGGCGAACCGCTTCGAAGTGCTCGAATGCACCGCGGCGCTCGGCGCCATCGCCGAGAACGCGCAGGACACGCCGCCGGCGCGTACCGGGGCGCTCGACGTGCTCGCGCAGCACGTGCTCGGCTCGGCCTGCGGACAGCCGTTCCTCGCCGATGAACTCTATGCCGAGGTGAAGAGCGCCGCGCCCTATGCCGGCCTCGCGCGCGCCGATTTCGATGCCGTCCTCGATTTCGTCGCGACCGGCGGCTATGCGCTGAAAGCCTACGAGCGCTTCGCCAAGATCAAGCAGGACCACGGAGGGCCGCTGGCGCATCAGCCACCCGATGATCGCGCAGCGCTACCGCATGAATGTCGGCACCATCGTGGAGGCCGACATGCTCAAAGTGCGGCTCGTGCGCTCGCGCGCCTCGAAGATGATCCGACGCGGCGGGCGGCTTCTGGGCGAGGTCGAGGAATATTTCATCGAGACGCTGGTGCGCCGGCGACACATTCGTCTTTGCCGGCGAGATCTTGAAATACGAGGCGCTGGTCGAGGACGAAGTCTATGTCTCGCGCGCTTCGTCGGAAGATCCGAAGGTGCCGTCCTATGAGGGCGGAAAATTCCCGCTCTCGACGTATCTCGCCGATCGCGTGCGCAAGATCGTTTCCGATCGCGATGAATGGCGGCCGCTGCCGGACCAGGTGCGCGAGTGGTTGGAAATTCAGGAATGGCGCTCGCTGGTGCCGGGCCCGCGGCAGTTGCTGATCGAAACCTTCCCGCGTGGCAACAGGCACTACCTTCGTCTGCTATCCGTTCGAGGGCGGCTCGCGCACCAGACGCTTGGCATGCTGCTCACGCGGCGGCTCGAGCGGGCGCGCCTGCGTCCGCTCGGATTCGTGGCCAACGAATATGCGCTGGCGGTGTGGGGCCTCGGCGATGTCGCGCAGCGAATCGAGCGCGGCGAGTTGTCGCTGGCGGCCTTGTTCGATGAGGACATGCTCGGCGACGATCTCGAAGCCTGGCTGGCCGAGTCGGCGCTGATGAAGCGCACCTTCCGCACTTGTGCGATCATCGCGGGGCTGATCGAACGCCGCTTTCCCGGCAAGGAGAAGTCGCGCCGGGAGGTCACGATCTCGACCGACCTCGTCTACGACGTGCTCCGCCGCCACCAGCCCGATCACATCCTGCTGCGCGCCGCGCGCGCGACGCCGCGACCGGTCTCCTCGACATTCGGCGCCTGGGCGATATGCTCTCACGCGATCAAGGGCCGAATCATTCATGAGGCGCTCGATCACGTCTCGCCGCTGGCGGTGCCGGTGATGCTCGAAATCGGCCGGGAGTCCGTTTCCGGCGACGCGTCCGAGGCGCTACTGGCAGAAGCCGAGGCGGAACTCGTGAAAGAGGCGATGCGGTGAGCAATGGGGGTGGCGCACTGAACGGAAATTCCGCTCCTCTTGCGCAGTCCGCTTCCGCACAAGCGGCGATAGCGGAAATCACCATCGCTGACGTGACGGTCGCCATGGATTGCGATGGCGCGCTGTATTGGCCGGAGGAACGCGTTCTGGTCATTGCCGATCTGCATCTGGAGAAAGGCTCGAGCTTCGCCACGCGCGGCGTGCTGCTGCCGCCTTATGATACCGCAGCGACCTTGGAGCGAATAGCGGCTCTGATTGCACGCTTTGCGCCGCGCGCGGTGATCGCGCTCGGCGACAGCTTTCATGACCGCAAGGGTCCGGCTCGCATCGCGCCTGCCGACCGCGCGGCGCTGGCGGAGCTGCAGCGCGGGCGCGATTGGATCTGGATCGCCGGGAATCACGACCCCGACCCGGCCGAGGGCGTCGGCGGCAGCTTTGGCGGCGCGCTCGCGATCGGCGCGTTGGTTTTCCGCCACGAACCGACCGGCGCCAAGGGCGAGATCGCCGGTCACCTCCATCCTGTAGCCCGCGTGGCTGGGCGCGGTCGTACCGTGAGCCGGCGCTGCTTCGCAAGCGACGGCGCACGGCTGGTCATGCCGGCCTTCGGAGCCTTTGCAGGCGGGCTCAACGTGCGCCATCGCGCCTTTGCGGACGTCTTCGGTACGTTTGCATTCACCGCACATTTGTTGGGCGAGGGGCGGCTCTATGCGATCGCCGCCAGCGCGCTGCGCGGCGGATTGAGCAAGCCCTTCACGCTACCGCTCGCGGACTGGCGGCAGCGCAGAACTCGGCGAGGAGATCGGCGAGACGCCGGGTCGCCGGCCTCGCGTCCGGGGCGCGCGACCAGCGCCAGCTCGGTATCGCCGACGGAAGGAAATCGATCCCAGCCGCGCCAGTAGCGTGTACTAGGTCGTCAGAGATGGTTGCTGGGGCTGACCGGTCATCATCCCACGGCGCTGGAACGGTGTCGGCTCCTCAATCCCGCCTGAACACGACCGAGGCGAACCAGCCGGTCGCGACTGCCATCATTGCGGTGGCGAGGCCATAGAGCAGCCCATGCTCGCGCGCGCGCGTTGGTGACCACCTGCTCGAAACCAGACTTGTAGACCTCGAACGGAGACGGTGCGCGCGCGATCTGCGCACCGTCCGCGAAAAGCCTGACGTCCACCTCGTAGGTGCCGACCGGCACCTCGGCCGGCAACGGTATCGAGGCCCGGAACAGCGCCGGCGTGAGGAAGGTTACGTCGTTCGATGCCTCGCGATAGAGTCCCTGATCGCTCTTGATCTTGATGAATGCCAGGCGAAACGGATCATCGCTCGCGGCATCGGCAATGTTCACGCTGGCGCGTTGCGGCAACGGGATGTTGTCGAGGCCGAGTTGCAGACGACGCAACGTTTCGGCGTTGGTGATGGCGTCGAGCGGCCGGTTCGACAGCACGGCGAGATAGGCGGGCGCATTCTCGAGCACGCGCGAGTCGGCATTGACCCAGATCCCGAGCGCCCTCGCTTTGCGGAAAGTTACCACGGTCTGCCGCGGCCCGGTGACGGTGACGATGATGTCGTAGCCGCCGCGCCGCGGCCGGGCCGCTCCATCCTGCTCGATCCCGCCGAACAGCACGAGTTCCTCGCCGGTGAAATTCGACGTCACCATCACCCGGTGGTTGGAAAGCGATGCGACCAGCCGCTCGCCCGCGGCCGGAGCGATGGACCGCCGCGAGGGCTCCGATCGCCGCAACCGCCGCGAATGAGGAGCGCGCTCGTCATGGATCGGTGTCCAGCAGCACGGATGGAATAGAGATTGTCCGGCGGCAATATGAGATCGAGCGCAAAGCGAATTCCGACCGCGAGCACGAGCAAGCCCAGCAGAAGACGCAGCCGTTCGCCGCGCATTTTCTGCCCGGCGCGCGCACCGAATTGTGCGCCGGTCACGCCGCCCACCATGAGGAGCAGGGCCAGCAGCGCATCGACGAGGTGATTGGTGGCTGCGTGCATGACCGTTGCCGATGCCATGGTGATGAGCGTGAGCACCATCGATGTTCCGATCACGGTCGCCGTCGGCACGCGCAGCACATAGATCAGCAACGGCACCAGCAGAAACCCGCCGCCAATGCCCATAACCGCGCCGATGAATCCGATCGAGAAGCCGATCCCCCACACCGGGATCGCGGAGACATAGATGCGCGAGCGTTTGAAGCGCAGCTTGAACGGCAGCCCGTGGATCCAGGTGTGGCTGCCGGGCCGGCGCAGCTCGACCGGTTTGCCTTGCCGCGCGCGCAGGATCGCGCGCACGCTTTCGATGACCATCAATGCGCCCACGATGCCGAGGAGCAGCACGTAGGAAACACCGATGGTGATGTCGAGCTGGCCGATGGCGCGCAGCGTGGTGAACAGCCAGACACCGAAGGCAGTGCCGATTATTCCGCCTGCGAGCAGCATGAAGGCGAGGGCGAGATCGATCGTCCGGCGGCGCCAGTAGCTGATCGCGCCGGACATCGAGGAAGCGGCGATGTGGCTGCTCACGCGTCGCCACCGCGACCGCGGGCGAGATGCCGAGGAAGATCAGGAGCGGCGTCATCAGAAAGCCGCCGCCGATGCCGAACATGCCGGAGATGAATCCGACGGCCAGCCCCATCGCGAGAATGACGAACACATTGACCGGCAGGTCCGCGATCGGAAGATAGATCTGCAAGCGCGCGGTCCTAGGCTCGAGGCTCAAATATTCGCAGAACCGGTGCCACCGGTGCTGCGAAAAGTCGAGTGAGTCTCAACCGAATTCGCGGCGCAACCCCCAAATGGCCGTCTGACGAAATCGCCGGAGGCAGAAGCCGGGGACCACTTGCGCTGATCGTGGCAAGAGGGCGTAGCCGGCAGGACGCCCCGCGAAATGGGTTCGGGACTCAGCAGGCAGGTGAGCGCATTCTAGCCATGTTCATCGAGAGTGCCACGCCTTCGCTCACCTTTATTGTGCCGGACGCGGGGACCAGGCGCGAGCGCAGGTCCGACCGCGGGGAGTTTGTTTCGGGCAGGCGCGGAGACCACGGCGGCGACCCCGCTCGTTGCGTCATTCCAGTGCTCGGAGGAGGACATCTGTGCCTCCAGCAGTTGCTCAAGCGTCCAGCCCGGCACAGACGGGGCCTGGCGGGTGTCGTAATGATGGTGCCGCCGATGTACCGGAAAAGGTCCAACTGACGGCGCGCGGGCGATAGCACGGAAAGGCTTCGGTGATCCTCGCCGGCGAGCACTGGACCCGCGGCTTGGCCCCCGCATCGGCGCTAGGACAATATTTTCGCTTGTGGTGGCGACAGTCTGGGGCAGCGCACCCACCTCCGTCTCGGAAGCGTACGGTAGGAACTCCATGATCTGCAGGACGCCAAGCACCATTATGACGATCGTGCCGCCGATCAAGGCGCCCAGCTTGCCGCGTTGCCCTGCAGACCGATCGTCGGGCCCGACTTCAATTGAGCTAGGCTCGTTCTCCGCGGGAACACTTCGACTTGCCACCTGCGCGGCGCGGCGCGCAGCCGCGATGAAGGTCGATGTACCGCCACTGAGGGCGGTTTCCGGGGAATGCCTCGCTCCCTGAGCCAATCCGGATTGGGGTCGGAGGCCGCGCCGGGACCGGATTCTGAGCGGACGATCGGAGGGACAAGACTGTCCGTTGGATAGGGGTCGGTCGCGGGCTGCGGTGGGGGCGTGGCGGGCTCTTCGCGCGGCAAGGGCGCGTCGGGCGCCGCTCGCGTGGCCAAGGAGGCGCCGCACATGCCGGAGCCGGGGCCTCCATCAAGTGCGGTGGCTTGCCACGCATATCCGTCTCGATCATGGCTAGCCGATCCACGAGGTGTGCCAGCGTGCCGTAAGCGACTTCGAGCAGATCCTGGGTCTGCTTCTCCGTTTGCCTGAGGTCGGCAACATCGCGCGAGAGCGCCTCCACGGCGGGTGGGGGCGCGGATCTTGGCCGAGAATCGGCACCGGTCTGCGTCCGATATGGATGAGCAACTCCGCCAGTGCGCTTTCGATCGTTGCGAGTTGATCGAGACGGGCATCGCAGGCGTCGAGTTTCTCGACCAGTTTCTGGACCAGGTTCTCAAGGCGGGCGGGCGCGGCGAGCAAGTTGCGGATGTGAGCTCCATTCGATCGATCCGCTCGATCAGACGCTCGATCAGCACTTTCAACTCGTCGGACACATTTGGGTCGTTTCGATCGCGCGCTTGGAGTTGCTCGGCAAGCATGGCGATCCTGGTTTCGAGCGTGGACAAGGTCCTGCTGTCAGCACAGCTCCGCGCGTGATCGAGCTTGGCACCGAGAGCACATACCTCTTCCGACAGCTTTGCCAGTGCCTCGTGCGATGCCGCATGGGAGACGACGCTGCGCATCGCGGCCACGGCACCTTCAAGCTGCTCGAGGACCGCTGCGTCCCAAGCGCCGGCGATGATGTCGATCTTGTGGGAGAGTTGCTGCACCACGCGCGCCATGCCGAGAAGGCTTTCAGCCGGCCTCAGGGTGCGTAACGCATCGCGGATTTCGGGGAGCCGGGATCTGATCGCTGCAACCGCGGCTGCATCGATGCCGGCGCGGCGGCAATTATCCGCGCGCTCGCCAAGCCGGTTTATTTCGCGTTGAAGCGCCTCGATCACGCTCCGCGGCCTGGCCTCTTGCAGCATCAAATGGATCTCGGCGAGATCATTGCGCAACGTATCGACGCGCTTTTCGACGCGGCCCGGCTGCTGCGCCGGAGTGGCGCCCGCGCCCGGGGTGACGGCGCGAAAGGCGGAAGGCGCGGCCGTTGGGACCGCACGATCATCCCTGTCGCCCGCGGAGCGGTCGTTTTCCGGGCTTTCGAGACGCCGGTAGCCACCGTCGTCCCGACGATCTGGGCCTTTGGCCACCGAAACGTCGCCGTGGCCAAGACTGGCCGGGTCACGCTGCCCCGACCGTCCGACCTCTGCTACTTCCCACGGAATCCCAGATTTCATTGCCGCATCCGCGTGTTGGACAGGGTGCAGCGAAGCCCGAACGTCCCTTGTGAAGCCGGCAAGCGTCGATAGGCAGTGGATGGCGGCTCTGATCCCCGGGGCAGTTTTTGTCCTCCGGGTAAAGATGCGGTTAAGACCTGCGGACTGGCAGCGGTCAGCGGCATAAGGGCCCCCGCGATGGCGGTCCGGAAGGGGCCAGACAAACGTTCAAGCAGGCCTATTGCGTCCGAACATAAGCGCCGCCATCGGAACCCTCGGTGATCCCCAGGCCACGCGCCCCGCTGCAATGTAACATCGAGCGCACGCTGGCGTGCTTCCCGCCGATCAGGGCTGTCGGGAAAACGCACCGAACAATCCTACTACCCCGGATCTCGCTGCACGTTTTCGTCGGCTACCAGCGCCCAGACCACGGCACCTGAGTCCACGCGCCATTCCCGCGCGAGCCGGTCGCTCACCGCAGCAGCATCAGGCCGCCGGTCACAACGAGCAGGATGATAAGTGTCGTGCCGATCACCGTCGCGACATGACGCCAGCCGAGCCCGGCAATGGCAGTCAGGGACGTGCCAAGTCCGAGCGCCGAGATCGCGATCAGCAAACCCCAGCTCGATATCTCTATCAAAGGACCTTTGACTTGCGCGAATATCGAGGCAGTGCTGGGAAATGCGGACGCAACGCTGTTCAGCACGCAAAGAGCCACGAAGACGAGGGCGAACATTGGGATCGGAATTTTACCAGCCGTCGCCACGGCTCGGCGCGCGAACAACCACCCGACCACGAGCACGAGGGGCAACATCAGGAACACCCGGAACAGCTTGACGATGACGGCAGTATTTCCAGCTGTCTCCGAGACCGCGTATCCCGCGCCGACAACCTGCGCCACATCGTGGATCGTCGCCCCGAGCATGATGCCCGTGGTCAGTGGATCGAAACCAAACAGAACGCAGACGACTGGATAAAGCACCATCGCCAACGTCGACAATGCATTGACGGCCACGACAACGAAGGCGACGTCGGTCGCTTTGCCTTTGTAGTCCGGCAAGACGATCGAAGTGGCGAGGGTGGCGGAAGCCCCACACACCGCGGTTCCCGCGCCGGCCAATGCCCCGTAAGCCTGATCCAGCCCGAACACGCGCGCGAGCAGGAAACCGGCCGTCAAGGTCAAGCCCATGGAAACGATGACCAGGACGGCTGTCATCGTGCCCAGAGCCGCAATCTCCCCAGGGCAACCCGCAGGCCGAGCAATGCCACTGCCCAGCGCAAGAGGGTCTTCAAGCAGAATACGATTCCGGGCTGGAACGATGACCTTCGCGCCACCGGATTGAGCGCGATACCGACCACAAGCGCGATCACCATGGCCGGAATCGGCGCGACGCCTGCGAGGAGGGAGCCGCCAGCACCGCGGTGACTGCGACGAACGACGACAACAGCAAGCCCGGCGCGACGCGACGGAGATCCGCCAAGCTGCGCGCCGTCCAGGTCTCGGAGACAGTCAATGGCGAATCGTCGCGCCGGGTGCGAAAGCCGAGGGCGTCCGGCGACAGCGGACGCCCCTGCTCACCATCGCGCGCCGGACCCGCAGTTCGTTCGCCATCGGGAAGCGCTCCTCGAGCTCAAAGCCCGGTCGCATCGCGGGGCTAGGCCATGCGCCGGGGCCACGCCGCACGGTACGGCAGCCGGCGTCGATCGATCGGTCGGATGGCGCGCGGTCGCAAATTCATCAAGGGCATGAGGACCATCTCGATTCCCCGGCAAAGATGTTGTGAAAAAGTGCCGGTCGCTTGTCAACGCCTGCCGCTCTCGCATTGTGGAGGCGGCGCCATGTAAGGTTGTGCGATCAACAGGATTTGTGATGGACGCCGTCAGCCTTCCTCGTCCTGCTTGGATGACCGAGGACCTTGTGCTGCTTGAAGAGCAGGCACGACGCTTCATCACAGCCGAATACGTGCCGCACCTCGATAGATGGGCTGAGGAGGGCATGTATGATCGCGAAGTCTGGACCAAGGCCGGCGCGGCCGGCCTCCTTTGCCCGGTCATCCCTGAAGAATATGGTGGCGTCGGCGGCACTTTCGCGCATGAAGCGGTGATCGCCCGGCAATTGAGCCTCGCGGGCTTCGATCCTTTGGCGCGCCGCTCCATTCCGGCATCGTAGCGCCCTACATCCTGCACTACGGCACCGACGAGCAGAAGCGGCGGTGGCTGCCCAAACTGGTGACCGGCGAACTCGTCGGCGCGATCGCCATGAGCGAGCCCGGGACCGGCTCCGACCTGCAGGCGGTGCGCACCACGGCCAATAAATCGGGCAACGGCTACGTCCTCAACGGTTCGAAGACCTTCATCACCAATGGTCAGCACGCCAATCTGATCATCGTCGTCGCCAAGACCGACGCGGGTGCGGGCGCCAAAGGCGTATCGCTGATGGTGGTCGAAGCCGACAATGCGCCTGGTTTTCGCCGTGGCCGCAGGCTCAAGAAGCTCGGCCTCGATTCCGCGGACACCTCCGAACTGTTCTTTGAGGACGTCAAACTGCCGCCGGAGAACTTGCTCGGCACGGAGGAGGGTCGAGGTTTCGCTCAGCTCATGGACGACCTTCCGCGCGAGCGCCTCATCGTCGCGGTCCATGCCCAGGCCATGATCGAACGGGCGCTTGCGCTCACCATCGAATACGTCAAGCAGCGGCAGGCCTTCGGCAAGAAGATCATCGAATTCCAGAATACCCAGTTCGTGCTCGCCGAATGCAAGTCCGAAGCGACGATCGGACGCGTGTTTCACGACCACTGTATCGAGCGCTATCTCGACGATGAACTCGATACGGTTACCGCTTCAATGGCCAAGTATTGGCTCACGGACCTGCAGGGTAAGATCATCGATCGCTGCCTGCAGCTGTTTGGCGGCTACGGCTATATGGAGGAGTTCCCGATTTCGCGCATGTACCGCGACGCTCGAGTCATGCGGATCTACGCGGGCACAAACGAAATCATGAAAATTGTGATCGCGCGCAGTCTGTAGCGCAGGGAGAGGTGATGCCTAGAATCGATATCGCAAAGATTCCAGCGCAGCGAATTGCATCCTATCCGAAAGAGTTTGCCGCCGTAATCTCTGGGCGGAAAAACAGAGGATCGGCGATGCGGCGGGTTTGACCCAGTTCGGCGTCAATGTCACCCGCATCAAGGCGGGCTCGGCCTCGGCGTTGCGCCATTGGCACGAGCAGGAGGACGAGTTCGTCTACGTGATCGAGGGCGAACTGATACTTCAGGAGGACGACGGCGAGACTGTGCTCAAGCCCGGAGACGCCGCCGGCTTCAAGGCGGGCAGCGGCATAGCGCATTGCCTCATCAACCGGACCCAACGCGATGCGGTCTACCTCGAGGTCGGCACGCGCGCAAAGAGTGAGCGCGTGCACTATCCCGACGTCGATTTCTTGATGGAGCGCGACACAACCGGCCGCCGCTATTTCCGCAAGTCAGGTGAGCCGATCGAGAGCTGAAGCCGATCCCACACGCATCGGCTTATTTGATGTCGGCGACGACCGGCAGATGATGGGAGATGAGGCGCGGCTTTCGGCCGGCCAGGGTCGTCCGCGCCGCAAACGCCAAATTGGTCCCGACGGAAGGCTCGCCCGCAATCGGCGGCCTCAACCTGCGAAAAATCACAGACCTCGAGCGGCTCGGTGCTTGTTGATTTGGCTTCCAGCCATATTTATTGGCGAGCAAAACATAGCCGCGGCATCGTTTCGTCGCGGGCATCCCGATCCTCGGCCGGACCCATGGTCGAATTGTCCGCCGATCTCGCGCGTTCCGGTCTCTGCGACACCTTGGGCGATCATGCGCGCGGCGCGTGACCCAATTGCTCTCCCTTACAGGCGCCGTGTAAGGTCGCGGCCCTTTCCGTCGGAACCCCCGCATGGCTCGCGACCAAGTCGACATGACGCCGATCGAGACGCGCGAGGAACTCGTTGCGTGGTTCGAGGCGGGCAGCAAGCCCAAGTCGCAGTTTCGCATCGGTACCGAGCACGAGAAGTTCGTGTTCACGGTCGAGGGTCATCGCCCGGTCCCCTACGAGGGCCGCCGCAGCATCCAGCGCGCTGCTCGAAGGCATGCAGTATCTGCTCGGCTGGGAGCCGATCGTCGAAGACGGCAACGTCATCGGTCTGTTCGACGTAACGGGCGGCGGCGCGATCTCGCTCGAGCCGGGCGGTCAGTTCGAGCTGTCAGGCGCGCCGGTCGAGAGCGTGCACCAGACCTCGCTCGGAGCTGATGGCGCATCTTGCGCAGGTCAAGGAAGTCGCGCGACCGCTCGGTATTGGATTCTTCGGGCTCGGCATGACGCCGAATTGGAGCCGCGCCGAGATCCCGACAATGCCAAAGGGGCGTTACCGCATCATGACCGCCTATATGCCGAAGGTGGGCAAGCATGGCCTCGACATGATGTACCGAACGTGCACGGTGCAGACGAATCTCGACTACTCATCCGAAGCCGACATGGTGAAGAAGCTGCGGGTCTCGCTCGCGCTGCAGCCGGTCGCGACGGCAATGTTCGCCAATTCGCCCTTCACGGAGGGCAAACCCAACGGCTTTCTGTCGTTCCGCTCCGAGATCTGGCGCGACACCGATCCCGATCGCTCCGGCATGCTGCCGTGGGCGTTCGAACCAGGCATGGGTTTCGAGCGTTACGTCGACTACGCGCTCTCGGTGCCGATGTATTTCGTCAAGCGCGGTGATCAGCTATATCGATGTCGCCGGCCAATCGTTCCGCGACCTGATGGAGGGGCGACTTCCGGCCTGCCCGGCGAGCGGGCCACGATCTCGGACTGGGCGAACCACATCTCCACTATCTTTCCGGAGGTACGGCTCAAGCGCTATCTCGAAATGCGCGGTGCGGACGGCGGTCCCTGGCGCAGGCTTCCGGCGCTGCCGGCCTATTGGGCCGGCATCCTCTACGACGATGACGCGCTCGATGCCGCCTGGGACCTGGTCAAGCCGTGGACAGCCGAGGAGCGCCAGAAACTTCGCGACGATGTGCCGAAACTTGGTTTCGCTGCGACCATTGCGGGCCGTGACGTCCTGCAATTGGCGAAGGCCACGCTCGCGCTCGCGCAAGAGGGACTTGCGCGACGCCGGCGACTGGACGCCAGCGGCTACGACGAAAGCCGCTACCTACAGCCGATCGAGGAATACGTCGCGCGCGGCATTACCCCAGCCCAGGAGCTCTTCGATAAATTCCACGGCCCCTGGGGCGGCAGCGTGGAACCGGTGTTCAGGGAATACGCGTATTGATTGAGTTGTCGCCAAGTCGGCGAAGAATTCATGATATCCACCATTTACCCGCCGATTGGATGACCATGTTCGACTGATCAGTGACGCAATGCGGTCACTGATGTCGCTGCGCGGGAGCCCTCGCCAATGGCGGCTGCCGTCGCCGGATTGAGAGCCCCTGCGCTCGGATTGCAAACACCCGCTCGAACCGGGTGCGTTCCAGCGATGGGTGTCACTCTGCGACCGGCGCTCGGCTGATGATTTCTTCGGCTTCAGGATTGAGCGGTTTGACCTCGCGCGCCGGCGTGCTCAGCGGTTCGTGCACCATGCGCGTCCGCAACAAATCTGCCCCGGCGGACAGCCCTTCGGCCTGTTGCAGGGCGAGAAGATCGAGGTCGCGGGACCGGACGAATTGCTCAGTCGCCGCCGCCCGCTCGGAATCGATCCCCAGCGCTTCGAGCGTGCTGCGGCCGAATACGAGTGCGGATTCATAGGTTTCGCGTAATTCGAAATCGACGCCCTTGGCGATGAGTTGCAATGTATGGCGCCGATCGAAGGAGCGCACGTAAAGCTTCGTCCCCGGAAATTCGGCGTGCACGAGGTCGACAACGCGGCTGGCAGCCTCCCGGTTGTCGATGCACACGGCGATCAGCCTAGCGTCGCCCGCGCCAGCGGCCCGTAGGACGTCGAGCCGAGTGCCGTCGCCGTAATAAACTTTGAAGCCGAACCCCGCGGCGTCCTGAATCATCTCGGGATCGTTGTCGATGGTAGTGACGTCGATGGCTTCGGCGAGCAGACATTGGGAGACGATCTGGCCAAAGCGGCCAAAGCCGATCACCAGCACGGATCCGCGCGCATCGGAGAAGTCATCGGCTTCACGGGCGTCCAACGGCTTAAAGCGTCGCAGCAGCGCTTCGGTGAGCGTGGCGACCAGTGGACCCAGCAGCATGGTGATTGCAGCGATGGCCGTCAGGATGCTGGCTTGGCGCGGCGTCCAGTACGCCGAGCGAGCCGCCGAGCGGTATGAGGACGAATGCGAATTCGCCGGCGGCCGTGAGCACCGATCCGGCGCGCAGCGCATCCGCTTCACGCACGCAGGTGGCTCTGAACAGCAGCCAAACGATCGCCGCCTTGAGCGCCGTGATGACGACGGCCGCGACCAGAATGAGCCAGACATTGGCACGCACGATAGCCAGATCGATGCTCATTCCGATGCCCATGAAGAACAGGGCCAGCAACAGCCCGCGGAACGGCTCGATGTCGGCTTCCAGCTCGTGCCGGTAGTTGGATTCGGCGAGCAGGACGCCGGCTAGGAACGCGCCAAGGGCCATCGACATGCCAGCCTTTTGCATGATCAGCGCAGCACCGAGCACGACGAGGAGGGCCGCCGCGGTCATCACCTCGCGCGATCCGGTCTGCGCCAGCAGCCGGAAGAACGGATTGAGCAGATAGCGGCCGGCAACGACGATCAGCAGGATAGCGCCGACGATGAGGGCCACCGCGCGCAGTCCGTCACCGATATTGGTGTGCGTGCTCCCGCCCGCTTGTGCGAGCAGCGGCAGTGCCGCCAACAGTGGCACCACCGCCATGTCCTGGAACAGCAGAATGGCAAAGGCGCGCTGACCGTAGTCCTGCTGGAGCTGTCCGCGCTCCTCTAGGATTTCCAACGCAATCGCGGTCGCCGACATCGCCAATGCGACCCCGGCGACCACCGCCCCGCGCCAATCGACCAGCCCGACAAGGTAGGCGAGCATCCCGATTGCAAGCGCGGTCAACGCCAATTGAGCCGCGCCGAGGCCGAATATGGCGCGACGCAGCGCCACCAACCGGCCAAGCTCCAGCTCGAGCCCGATCAGGAATAGCAGCATGACCACGCCCAGCTCGGAAACTGGGATGATGCTCTCGGGCGTACCAAATGCCGCTAGCCCATGCGGCCCGATCACGATGCCGGCGATGAGATAGGCAACGATGGCGGATAGCCCAAGCCGGCGTGCGATCGGAACGCTCAAAACGGCGGCGGTAAGAAGCACCAGGCCAAAGGTCAGAAAGCCGAGTTCGCCATGCTGCATTGGAAATTCCATGATGGAGCCGGGCGCGCGCCTCGGCATACTGCGTGGGGGCCCATATCACTCACACGGCACTCGCCTGCGCCTGCGCGCTTCTCTAACATGGATCCGGTGGCCAGGGCGGCGCGAACGAGAGGCCGGCATGATGCGCGAGTGGCTCGGAATGAGTGTCGGCTTGCTGATCGCGCTTGTCGTGTTCGGTGCGCCTGCCTGCGCTCAGGTCAACTTCGACCGCCCGGGGGAGACTATGCAAGCTTTCCCATGCGGTCCGGTGATCCTGCCCAATGCGCCGCTCGCTGCGAGCGCGATGCGCGCTGCCGCGCGTGGGCGTTTTCCTATCCGGTGACCGAAAATGCCAATGCCGTCTGTTGGCTCAAATCCAGGGTCATGCCACGGCTCGCGTCGACATGCTGCGTTTCCGGCGTGCGCGGCACCGGGGTCATCGAGCCGCGGAGCGGGCCGACGGAGTTTGGGGTCGATCGCAACGGCGGCGACTATCGGCACTTCGAATTGCCATCCGACGCCAGCGGCAAGAGCTGCGGAGCGGCCTGTGAAGGGGAGGAAGGCTGCCGGGCCTGGACGTATGTGCGGCCGGGCTATGTCGGTTCTTCGGCGGTTTGCTATCTCAAGAACCACATCACGCGTCCGGTTCGTAAGCCGTGCTGCATTTCGGGAGTGGTGAGATAGCGCATGCCACGTCTGGCGCTGTAAAGGCGACGCGCGCGCCTGCCATTACGACGCTCAGGCAACTGCGCTCAGCGGAGCCTGATGCGAGACCGGCACAGCATGCCGCGGGCGGTATGTTTTCACCCCGTCCCGCCGACGGTAATGCGGTCCATGCGCAGGGTCGGCTGGCCGACTCCGACGGGCACACCCTGGCCGTTCTTGCCACAGGTGCCGATGCCAGTATCGAGTTCCAGATCGTTCCCGACCATGCCGATGCGGTTGAGGTCGGTCGGGCCATTGCCGATCAGCATGGCGCCCTTCAGGGGCTGCGCGAGCTTGCCGTCCTCGATCTTGTAAGCCTCGGTGACTTGGAACACGTACTTGCCGGAGGTGATGTCGACCTGCCCGCCGCCGAAATTGACGGCATAGATGCCGTTCTTGACCGAGGCGATGATCTCGCCGGGATCGCGATTGCCTGCGAGCATGTAGGTATTGGTCATGCGCGGCATCGGTACGTGTGCATAGCTTTGCCGACGGCCATTGCCGGTGGGCTTCATGCTCATGAGCCGGGCGTTCTGCCGATCCTGCATATACCCGACGAGAATGCCATCCTCGATCAGCACGGTGCGGTTGGTCGGCGTGCCTTCGTCGTCGATCGAGAGCGAACCGCGCCGCTGTGCGAGCGTCCCGTCGTCGACCACGGTGACCCCTTTCGATGCCACCCGCTGTCCCATCAGACCGGCGAAGGCCGAGGTCTTCTTGCGGTTGAAGTCACCTTCAAGCCCGTGGCCCACCGCCTCGTGCAGCATGACGCCGGGCCAGCCGGGCCCGAGCACAACGTCCATCTCACCGGCGGGCGCCGGGATCGCTTCGAGATTGACAAGCGCCTGGCGTACGGCATCGTCGGTCGCGCCGCGCCAAGCCTGTGTCTCCAAAAAACGAGCGAAGCCCTCGCGCCCCCATAGCCGTGACTGCCAGCTTCCTGGCGGTCGCCGTCGCCGACGACGACCGAAACGTTGACCCGCACCAGCGGGCGTATGTCGCGGTAGGTTTCGCCGTCTCCGCGCAAGATCTCGATGACCTGCCAACTCGCGCCGAACGAGATCGAAACCTGGCGCACCCGTGGATCCTTCGCCCGGGCATAGGCGTCGATGGTTTCCAGGAGCCGCGCCTTGGTCTCGAACGACGGTTCCCCCAGCGGATTATCGTCGCCATAGAGAACGACGTTGGTGCGGCCGGGCGGTTCGGCATAGCGGCCGGAATAGCCACCCTTGACGGCGCGCACGGCCTCCGCGGCGCGTGCCAGCGAGGCCTCGGAGAGGTCGGAGGAATGGGCATAACCTACCGCCTCGTCCTTGACGGCGCGGAAGCCGAACCCTTGGTCGGTGTTGTAGGTCGCCTGCTTTAGCCGCCCATTGTCGAAGACGAGCATCTCGGACTGGGCATATTCGAGATAGAGTTCGCCGTCATCGGCGCCTTCGAGGCCGCGGGCCAAGTGTCGACGCGCTGCCTGGCGATCGAGGCCGGCACGATCGAGGAGCGACGTGGTTTGTGAGGTCATGGTTCCAATCCGGGGTTTGGTCGGCCGGCCTAAAGATAAGCGCCCTCGCGCCCGGTTGCGAGGGCGGCGGCGAGCCGAACCGGCCAAAGGCGCTCAGGGGCGCCGAGGATCGTTATGGGAGCTTGTCGTAACCTTCGCCGAAGCCCTTGAGGCTCATCGGGAAGCCGATCCCCTCTTCGGGGGTCTGAAAGATGATGAAGGTCGCGGTCTGGCCCGTGCGCAGCTGCTTGACCAGGTTGTCATCCATGACCACCTCGGCCACGCAACCGTTGGGCAGGCAGCGGACGAAGCCGGCGCGGCCAACGTCGACCTGATCGATCTTCAGGCCAAGGCCTGACGGCAGCAGCACCCCGACAGGTGCGACCACACGCATGAGTCGGCTCTTCTGATCGGCGGTCTTGAGCACGATCACGGTGAGGCCGACATTGGCGCGATCCTCGGCGGTTACGCTCTGGATCAGGGCGCACTGCTCGCCCTGGGCGCCTGGTGGCGTGTCGCAGCGGACCTGCCAGTCGTTGTGGACCGACTTGACTGCCCCTGGGCCCAAGCAGGCTCCGCGAGATCCGGCGCCGACCACCCAGGCCATGGCGGCGAGCTGCCAGCAGCCGTCTGGTCGCGTGAAACAGCATTCCCGGGCAGAATGAACCCATCGTGGCCGTGTCCCGATTCCTGCGTCGCGCCCTGTTACGGCCGACTCGGTCGGATCAAGTCCCTCGGACCATGGTCGGACTTACGTGTCAAGGATTAGTAAAACAGGGCATTGTGGCCGAGAAAGGGACGAAAAGGCGGCCCCGGAGAAGCGATCGATTTGCTGGCCTTTGGTCGCATGGGAGATATGAAGGGGTGCATTGCGACGGCCCCAGAATTATGGTTTGAGAAGCCGGGATTCCCCTCAGGTCCCGCCGCACGCGCGCCGAGGAAGCCCGTCGAGGATAGAGCGTCCTTGGCGGATGCTGCGCTCAATCGGGCGGCGGCAGCGGCTCGGGTTGGCGGCGCGGTGCGACGGACGCCCGAGAGCCTCATTCGAAGGAGCAATGCCGACGATGCTGGTGCTCAAGCGGTTGGCCGTAGTGGCGGTGACGATGCTCGCCGATCGTGGCGAGCGAGGGAGCGGCTCTGGCCGGGCTCGGACAGCCCTCGCCGTGGCAGCTCGGGCTGCAGCAATCAGCATCGCCCGTCATGGAGAACATCGTCTGGTTTCATGACTTTCTGCTCTACATCATCACCGCCATCACCGTTTTCGTGCTGGTGTTGCTGGTGATCGTGATTGTGCGCTTCAATGCCCGCGCCAATCCCATTCCATCCCGGACCACGCACAACACGTTGATCGAGATCGCCTGGACGATTATCCCGATCGTCATCCTGATGGTCATCGCGGTGCCGTCGTTCAAGCTCCTGTTCTTCCAGCTCAATATCCCAGCGGCCGACCTGACCGTGAAGGCGACCGGCAAGCAGTGGTACTGGAGCTACAACTATCCGGACAACGGCCAGATCGAGTTCGACTCCGTTGATGCTCAAGGAGGGCGAGCGCAAGGAGGGCCAGCCGCGGCTGCTCGCGGTCGACAACGAGATGGTGGTGCCGGTGAACAAGACCGTGCGCGTGATCACCACGGGCGCCGACGTCATCCATTCGTTCGCGGTGCCGTCATTCGGCATCAAGATCGACGCCGTTCCCGGCCGGATCAATGAGACCTGGTTCAAGGCGACGCGGGAAGGCATCTACTATGGCCAGTGCTCCGAACTTTGCGGCAAGGATCACGCCTACATGCCGATCGCCGTTCACGTGGTGAGCGAGCAGGCCTTCGCCGCATGGCTCGAAGAGGCGAAGAAGAAATATGCCCGGGATGGAGTGGTGCCGCCGACCAATGTCGCGACGGCGCAATAGATCGCCCGATGATGCCGATCGGCGCGTGTGATGGTGAGCGGGCGATAACGCAGAAGGACTTGAGTCATGGCTACGACGGTGAAAGTTCACGGCGAGGACCATCACGACCACCCGCACGGTTGGCGGCGCTATGTCTACTCGACCAACCACAAGGACATCGGCACGATGTACCTCGTGTTCGCGCTCGTCGGCGGACTGGTCGGCGGCGTGCTGTCGATCGGGATGCGTCTGGAACTGATGCATCCGGGCCTACAGTTCTTTCACGACGCGCACATGTTCAACGTGTTCACGACCGCGCACGGCCTGATCATGATCTTCTTCATGGTCATGCCCGCGATGATCGGTGGGTTCGGCAATTGGATGGTGCCGTTGATGATCGGGGCGCCGGACATGGCGTTCCCGCGCATGAACAACATCTCCTTCTGGCTGCTGCCGGCGTCCTTTACGCTGCTGGTCATCTCGCTGTTCGTGGAGGGCGAGCCCGGCGCACCGGGCGTCGCCGCGGGATGGACGATCTACGCGCCGTTGTCGACCACGGGACATCCGGGGCCCGCCGTCGATTTCGCCATCCTCGCGCTGCACCTGGCGGGCGCCTCGTCGATCCTCGGCGCGATCAATTTCATCACCACCATCTTCAACATGCGCGCGCCCGGGCATGACGCTGCACAAGATGCCGCTGTTCGTCTGGTCGCAGCTGGTAACGGTGTTCCTGCTGCTGCTCGCGCTGCCGGTCCTCGCCGGCGCCATCACCATGCTGTTGACCGACCGCAATTTCGGCACAACGTTCTTCACGCCGGGCGGCGGCGGCGACCCGATCCTGTTTCAGCATCTGTTCTGGTTCTTCGGGCATCCCGAGGTCTACATCCTGATCGTGCCGGGCTTCGGCATTATCAGCCAGGTTGTCGCGACCTTCGCGAAGAAGCCGGTGTTCGGCTATCTCGGCATGGCCTACGCCATGGTGGCGATCGGCGGCATCGGCTTCGTGGTGTGGGCGCACCACATGTACACGGTCGGAATGTCCACCGCCACGCAGGCCTATTTCGTGGTTGCCACGATGGTGATCGCGGTGCCTACCGGCGTGAAGATCTTCTCCTGGATCGCCACCATGTGGGGCGGTTCGCTCGAGTTCAAGACGCCGTTGCTTTGGGCGATCGGCTTCATCTTCCTGTTTACGGTCGGCGGCGTCACCGGCGTCGTGCTTGCCAATGCCGGCGTCGACCGCTCGCTGCAGGACACCTACTACGTGGTGGCGCATTTCCACTACGTGCTCTCGCTCGGCGCCGTCTTCACCATCTTCGCCGGCTGGTACTACTGGTTCCCGAAGATGAGCGGGCTACATGTACTCGGAGACGATCGGCAAAGCTGCACTTCTGGCTCACCTTTATCGGCGTCAACATTGTTTTCTTCCCGCAGCACTTCCTCGGGCTCGCCGGCATGCCGCGGCGCGTCGCCGACTATCCCGATGCGTTCGCCGGCTGGAACATGGTCTCCTCGCTCGGGTCCTACCTTTCAGGATTTGGCGCGCTGGTGTTCTTCTTCGGCGTCGCCCAGGCATTCATGCGCAAGGAAAGAGCGGCGGACAATCCATGGGGCGCAGGTGCGACCACGCTCGAATGGACGCTGCCGTCGCCGCCGCCGTTCCATCAATACAACGAGCTGCCGCTGATCAAGTAAGACCGGCAGCGTCCCATTGGCGGATGTTGCGTCATTGGGTAGTCATCCGACAGTGAGCGTAGGATCGATGTCACTATTGGTGAGTGAAGGCGCAGAATTCTCGGCCAGCGGCGTGATTTCGGCTCGCCATGAGCCGAGCATCGCGAGCGTCGGCGACTATGTGGCGCTGATGAAGCCCCGGGTCATGTCGCTTGTCGTCTTCACGGCGCTGGTCGGTCTCGTGATCGCGCCGGGGCATATGCATCCGGTGATCGCCTTCACGGCGCTGCTGTGCATCGCGGTCGGGGCGGGCGCGGCCGGCGCGCTCAACATGTGGTACGACGCCGACATCGATGCCGTGATGACGCGCACGTCGAACCGTCCCATTCCACAGCGCCGCATCGCGCCCGGGAGGCGCTGGCCTTCGGCATCGTGCTCGCTGCCTTCTCGGTGGGCACGCTCGGCCTGTTGGTGAGTTGGCTGGCGGCCGGCCTGCTTGCATTCACCGTCTTCTTCTACATCGTCGTCTATACGGCATGGCTCAAGCGGTCCACGCCGCAGAACATAGTCATCGGCGGGGCGGCGGGCGCATTTCCCCCATGATCGGCTGGGCCGCGGCCACCGGTGGCATTTCGCTCGAGCCGTGGCTGCTGTTTCTCATCATCTTCCTCTGGACACCGCCCCATTTCTGGGCGCTGTCGCTCACGCGCACTGACGACTATGCCCGCGCACGCATCCCGATGCTTCCGGTCGTTGCAGGAGCGCAGGAGACGCGGCGCCAGATCCTGCTTTATTCCGTCGCGCTGGTGCCGGTCGGCGCCGCGCCCTGGCTGTTCGGTTATGCCGACGCGATCTATGGAATGACCGCGCTGGTGGGCGGATTTCTCATGGTCGCGTTCGCTTGGCGCGTGCGCAACGAGCGTGAAGGCGCCCGCGCCGACCGCGCGGCGCACCATCTTTTCGCATTCTCGATCCTTTATCTGTTCGTGCTCTTCGCGGTGCTGCTGGTCGAGGGCTGGGCTCGGCGGCTGGTAATGACATGGACGAAAAGCCACAGAGAATCGTCCTTAGCGAACAGCAGAAGCGCAGCCGTCGCGCGCGATCGATCGCCATTGCGCTGGCGCTCGGGGCGCTCGTCATCCTGTTCTACGTCGTCACGCTGGTGAAGGGACCGGGCGTGCTGAACCGCCCGCTGTGATTGCGATGAAAGCCCCGACCTCCTCCTCGCAACGGCGCAACCACATCATGGTCGCGACGGCGTGCGGTGTGTTCGTCGCAGCCATGGTGGGAGCAGCCTATGCGGCCGTGCCCCTCTACAACTGGTTCTGTCGCACGACCGGCTTCGGCGGCACCACCCAGGTCGCCACCGCCGCCCCTTCTCACATTCTCGATCGCAAGCTCAAGATCCGGTTCGACGCCAATGTCGCCGGTGGTCTGCCTTGGCGTTTCGAGGCCGAGCAGAACTCCATCGAGGTCAAGATCGGCGAGGTCGTCACCGTCAGCTACAGCGTCGTTAACGAATCCGCGCGCGAGACCGTCGGCGTTGCCTCCTACAATGTCTCGCCTCCGACCGCGGGCGTCTATTTCTCAAAGATCAACTGTTTTTGCTTCACCGATCAGCGGCTCAAGGGTGGTGAGAAGCGCGACATGACGGTCGTATTCTTCGTGGATCCCGAGTTGGCGAAGGATTGGGAGCAGGACGGTCTCGACACCATCACGCTGTCCTACACCATGTATCCGGCGCGCCAGCCTGAGGCGCCGCGGGTCGGGAGCGGGGCGGCGCTTGCGCCCGGACGAAGCTGACGTACGACGTAAGGGAATGCACCGCTAGGGCGCTCGTGGCCCACGGAGAGACGGAGAAGTCCAAGATGGCCGACGCTCACGCCAAGCCGCATCACGACTATCACCTGGTCGAGCCGAGCCCGTGGCCGGCGCTCGGCTCGGTTTCCGCGTTCGTGGCGGCAGTCGGAGGCATCACGTGGATGCACCACATGTTCCCGGCCGCGCCGTATATTTTCGGCGTCGGCGTGATCGGCATCTCTATACGATGCTCGGCTGGTGGACCGATGTCGCCCGTGAGGCGACCCATGAAGGTTTCCACACCCGGGTCGTACAGATCTCCCATCGCTACGGGATGATCCTGTTCATCGCGTCCGAAGTCATGTTCTTCGTGCGCGTGGTTCTGGGCCTACTTCAACAGCGCGCTGTTCCCAGCCGACATGCACCAGATCACCCGCGAGCAGTTGTTCGGCGGAGTGTGGCCGCCGAAGGGATCGAGACCTTCGATCCGTGGCACCTGCCGCTGCTGAATACGCTGATCCTGCTCACCTCCGGGACGACCGTGACCTGGGCGCACCACGCGCTGCTGGAGAACGACCGTCAGGGGCTCAAATGGGGCCTGATCCTGACCATTGTGCTTGGCCTGACCTTCACCTGCGTGCAGGCCTTCGAGTACAGCCATGCAGCGTTCACTTTCAGCGGCAACGTTTACGGCGCTACCTTCTTCATGGCGACCGGCTTCCACGGTTTCCATGTCATCATCGGCACGACGTTTCTGATCGTGTGCCTGATCCGCGCCTATCTCGGCCATTTCACCCCGACGCAGCATCTCGGCTTCGAATTCGCCGCCTGGTACTGGCATTTCGTGGACGTGGTCTGGATCTTCCTGTTCGCCTGCATTTATGTGTGGGGTTCGGGCGGTGAAGGCGCAGCGCACGCGGCCGGTCACTAGGCGCGTCGTCGGTAACGTCGATGGTCGGATCGCGAACCAGGACGCGCCACGACGGCCGATCGGCACTTGCGGATGCACAAATCGCGAAACGATCGTGATCCGTGTCGGCCAGCTCGGCCAGGCTCGGGCCGACGACGTGGTTGCACGACTCGCAAGGATCGAGCGAGCGACTCCGGTTATCATCGCCCGGCCGTGACATTCTTGCGGGCCGAGCGTCTGGCCCTCGCGCTGTCGAGCCTGCTTGCTGTTGAGCCGGGCGAGACTGGAGATCGGTCATGGCGGATTACGATGCGGTCATCATCGGCACCGGACAGGCGGGCCCCGCCTTGGCGCGACGGCTGGTGGCTGCGGGCTGGAAAGTCGCGATCATCGAGCGCAAGCTTTTCGGCGGTACCTGCATCAATACTGGCTGCACGCCGACCAAGACGCTGATCGCGAGCGGCTATGCGGCGCATCTTACGCGCCGCGCCGCCGAGTTTGGCGTGACCCTCAGCGGGACACCGAGCGTCGACATGAAGGCGGTGAAGGCGCGCAAGGATGCCGTCACTGTGGCGTCGCGCGCTGCCGTCGAGCGATCCCTGAAGGCGCTGCAGGGATGCACGGTCTACGAGGGCCACGCCATGTTTATCGGACCGAAGCAGATCAAGGTCGGCGATGAGGTGCTCAGGGCCGATAAGATCTTCATCAATGTCGGCGGGCGGGCCGTAATTCCATCGATCCCTGGGCTCGACGAAGTTCCCTATCTGACCAACAGCTCGATGATGAACGTCGATTTTCTGCCCGCGCATCTGATCGTGCTCGGCGGCAGCTATGTCGGCCTCGAATTTGCGCAGCTCTACCGCCGCTTCGGAAGCGACGTAACAGTGATCGAGCCCGCGCCGCGTCTCATCTCACGCGAGGATGAGGATGTCTCGCGTGCCATAGCCGATATTCTCAAGGCGGAAGGCATCGATATCCGCGTCAACAGCAAGGCTGTCGGCGTGAAAAAGCAGGGTGCTGGCATTGCGGTGACGATTGAGAGCGCGGGGACGCGGTCTCAGGTCGACGGCTCTCATCTGCTGTTGGCGGTAGGCCGGAGACCCAACACCGACGATCTTGGCCTCGAACATGCCGGTGTCGTTACGGATGCGCGTGGCTACATCGAGGTCGACGACCAGTTGCGCACCAGCGTGCCCGGCATTTGGGCCTTGGGCGACTGCAATGGTCGCGGCGCCTTCACCCACACCTCCTACAATGATTTTGAGATCGTCGCTGCGAACCTTCTGGATAATGATCAGCGGCGCGTGACCGACCGCATCACTGCCTATGCGCTCTACATCGATCCACCACTCGGACGCGCCGGCATGACGGAGGCGGAGGTCCGCAAGTCCGGCCGGCCGGCCCTGATCGCGACCATGGCCATGGAAAATGTGAGCCGGGCATACGAGAAGAGCGAGACGAAGGGTTTCATGAAGATTCTCGTCGATCGGGAGACCAAAGAGATTCTCGGCGCATCGCTCCTGGGACTGTCAGGCGACGAGGTCATTCATTGCATTCTCGACACCATGTATGCCAAGGCGCCTTCCACGGTCCTGCAACGGGCGATGCACATCCACCCCACGGTTTCTGAATTCGTTCCGACCATGCTGGATGACCTTGTGCCATTGCAGTGACGGGACCGGCATCGGCACGGGCCGATATTGCGTGCTCGGGCCTTGAGAATCGAGGCGCGACACGCCATTTCGCGGTGACTACGTACAGACAGGTTTGAAACGTGACCGAGCCCCCGCCACCGCTCCATCGCCCATCGTGGCCGGACTCCTGGGACGCTGTCCGCGCTGCGGGAAGGGCCGGCTGTTTCAGGGCTTTCTCACCCTGCGTCCACGTTGCGAGTCCTGTGGTCTCGACTTTTCCTTTGTCGATTCCGCCGACGGACCGGCCTTTTTCGTCATGTTCTTTTCCGGGTTCATTGTGGCGGGCTCAGCCTTGGCGGTAGAAATCCTCTACGCGCCGCCGTACTGGGTGCATGCGCTGCTGTGGGGCCGTTGATCCTGATCACGGCGATATTGCCGTTGCGTCCCGTCAAAGGGCTTCTGATCGCGTTGCAGTATCAGAACAAGGCTGAGGAGAGCCGCTTCACCGGCGGCGAAGCACCGTGAAGATTACGCCGGCCCGGCGCCTGCGCGCCGGCCTTGCAATCCCAGCCGCGTTCTGCGCTCGTGGCGTTCCTGACCTTCCTCGGGCTCGGTACCTGGCAAATCCAGCGCAAGGCCTGGAAGGAAGCCCTGATCTACACGCTCCAGCAGCGCCTTTCCGCACCTCGACCGATCTGCCGCCGCGCGAGTGGTGGGCGAAGCTTGATCCCACCGCCGACGAGTTCCGTCATGTGAAATTCTCCGCCGCGTTCCTCTCCGGAGCAGGAAGCGCTCGTCTATGCCGGCGGGTCCGCCTTGCGCAGCGATGTGTCGGGACCCGGCTATTGGGTTTTGGCGCCCGTCCGACTTGCCGACGGCGGACTGGTTGTCGTCAATCGGGGCTTTGTCCCGGAAGGGCGGCAAGATACCGGTGACCCGCTCCGGCGACCAGGTCACTGGTATTGTCGACATGGTCGGCGTGATGCGGTGGCCGCAACCCCGCGGTGCCTTCTCGCCGAACGACGAACCTGAGCGCAATCTTTGGTTCGTGCGCGATCCAGTGGCGATCGCATCCGCAAAGGGCTGGGGCGAGGTCGCGCCGTTCTTTGTCGAGATTGGAAAGTCCGCAGCCGCCCAGCGGCCTTCCGCGCGCCGGCACGCTCAACGTGAGCTTGCGCAACGAACATCTGCAATACGCGATCACATGGTACGGACTCGCCGTGGTGGTCGTTGTGATGTTCGCGTTCTGGCTTCGCAGCCGTAACCAATCTGCGCGGCAGGCATGAGTCGCGTGGCGAGCGTGTTCTTGTGAAGGCAACCCTTCCCACTATGTTCACGCCGTGCTACCTGCGCCTCGCGCATCTGCCGGGAAGCAGAAGTAAATTCAACGGGTTATGTGGTCTATCCGTTGGGCAGGCGATGCCCAGCGCACCGGCGGCGTAGCCTCGAACGGAGGCCCAGGCCCGTGCGCTATGTCTCCACCAGGGGTGAGGCCCCGCCGCTCGGCTTCGTCGAGGCGACGCTGGCAGGGCTTGCGCGCGACGGTGGCCTCTACGTGCCCGCGGCCTGGCCGCAGCTCGATGCGGACACGATCGCGGGCTTTGCCGGCCGGCCCTATGCGGAAGTCGCGGTCGAGGTGATCCGCCCTTTCGTCGGCGACGCCATTGCCGAGCACGACCTCGCCCGCATGACGCGCGAGGCCTATGGCAATTTCCGCCATCCGGCGGTTGCCCCGTTGATCCAGTTCGGCGTGAGCGATTTCATGCTCGAGCTGTTTCATGGGCCCGACGCTCGCGTTCAAGGATCTGGCGATGCAGCTCCTTGGCCGGCTCATGGACCAGATGCTCACAAGCGCGCGGGGAGCGCACCACCATCGTGGTTGCGACCTCGGGCGACACCGGTGGCGCTGCGATCGAGGCGTTCCGCGGCCGCGCGCGCGCCGATCTCTTCGTGCTGTTTCCGCAGGGGCGCATTTCCGACGTGCAGCGGCGCATGATGACGACGGCCGAGGACGACAACGTCCACGCGCTGGCGATCGAGGGCACATTCGACGACTGTCAGGCGATCGTGAAGAGCATGTTCAATCACCATGCCTTCCGCGATCAGGCGCGGCTCTCGGGTGTGAATTCCATCAATTGGGCGCGTATCGTGGCGCAGGTTGTCTATTACTTCACCGCCGCGGTCGCGCTCGGCGCGCCGCGCCGCAAAGTCGCCTTCACGGTGCCGACCGGCAATTTCGGCGACGTCTATGCCGGCTATGTCGCGCTCCGCATGGGCTTGCCGATCGATCGCCTGGTGATCGCCACCAACGTCAACGACATCCTTGCCCGTACGATCGCGACCGGCACCTACGATCTGCGCGAGGTGGTGGCCACCTCCTCGCCTTCCATGGATATCCAGGTGGCGTCGAATTTCGAGCGCCTGTTGTTCGACGCCTACGGCCGCGACGGCGGCCCGGTGCGCCAGCTCGATGGCCTCGCTCGACCAATCGCGCCGGTTCGCGCTTTCGGAACGCGCGCTCTCGAGCATCCGCGCCGTGTTCTCCGCCGACCGGGCCGACGAAGAGGAAACTGCGGCGACCATCCGCACCATGCTGCGAGAAACCGGACATTTCATCGATCCGCATACCGCCGTGGGCGTCGCGGTCGCCGAGAAGGATACCCGCGATCCGTCGATTCCGATGGTGGTGCTGGGCACCGCCCACCCAGCCAAGTTTCCCGATGCCGTGGAGGCCGCCTGCGGCGTCCGGCCGCGCGTTGCCTCGAATGGCTCGCCGACCTCGATCAACGGCCGGAGCGAGTCACCACGCTTGCCGGTCGATCCAGATGGCGGTCGAACGTCATATCCTTTCTGTCAGTCGCGCCGCACACGAAGGAGCCGCCGCATGAGCGTCGAAGTCACGCGTCTTTCCACCGGGCTTTCGATCGTAACCGACGCGATGCCGCATCTGGAAACAGCCTCGCTCGGCGTCTGGGTCGGTTCCGGCAGCCGCGACGAGCGCCCGGACGAGCACGGGATATCGCACCTGCTCGAGCACATGGCCTTCAAGGGCACTTCGCGGCGTTCCGCGCGTCAAATCGCTGAGGAGATAGAGGCGGTCGGCGGCGACCTCAACGCTGCAACTTCGATCGAGACGACCGCCTATTACGCGCGCGTTCTGCGAGCCGACGTGCCGCTCGCGCTCGACGTGCTGTCCGACATCCTTGCCGATCCCACGTTCGATCCCGATGAACTCCGGCGCGAACAGAACGTCATCGTGCAGGAGATCGGCGCCTCCGAGGACACACCCGGATGACCTGATCTGGGACAGGCTGCAGGAGACCGCCTTTACCGGTCAGCCGATCGGCCGTTCAATTCTCGGCACGCCGGCGACCGTGCGATCGTTCGATAGCACGCGGCTTGCCGCTTATCTCACGCGCAATTATCGCGGACCTGACATGGTGATCGCGGCGGCGGGCGCGGTCGAGCACCACGCGGTGGTGGCGGAGGTCGAGCGGTTGTTCGCGAGCTTCACCGGCCCTCGCGCGCCGACGCCCGAGCCCGCGCGCTTCGTCGGCGGCTCGCGTATCGAGAGGCGCGATCTCGAGCAGGTGCACATTGCGCTCGCCATGGACGGAGTGCCGCAGCGCGATCCCAACCTGTTCAGCCTGCAGGTGTTCACGAGCGTGCTCGGCGGCGGCATGTCCTCGCGGCTGTTTCAGGAAGTGCGCGAGCAGCGCGGCCTCTGCTACGCGATCTATGCCTTCCATGCGCCATATTCGGACACCGGAATGTTCGGCCTCTATGCCGGGACCGATGCGGCCGACGTGGCCGAGCTGATGCGCGTCGTCGTGGACGAGATCAATGGCGCGGCCGAAACCATCAATGAGGCGGAAGTCGCGCGGGCAAAGGCGCAGATGAAAGCCGGATTGCTGATGGCGCTCGAGAGCTCCAGCGCCCGCGCCGAGCAGCTCGCGCGCCAGCTGCTCCACTGGGGCCGGCCCATTCCGCTCGACGAGCTGGTGGGAAAATCGAAGCCGTGACGGTTGAGAGCGCCCGCGCCGCCGGGCGCGCCCTGATCGCGCGTGGACGACCCGCTGTCGCCGCGCTCGGTCCAGGTGACGGGCTTGAAAGCGCTGCCACGATTGCCGACAGTCTCGTCCGCCGGGCTGCCTGAAGCCGGATGACCGGCGCTGCACGACCGCGGTACAGAAGGAGCAGTCCGTTCCTAGTCGTCCGCCATCCGTCGTCCGCCTGACTGATCACTATGGCCTTCTTCCGCACCGTAAGCTTGTCCGACCTGATGCCCGCGATCTCGGGCGAGGGGTGGTGCTGCGGGCGCCGCAGATGTCCGATTATGCCGAATGGGCGGCGCTGCGCGAAGCAAGTCGTGATTTTCTCACGCCCTGGGAGCCCACCTGGCCGGCCGACGACCTCACGCGCTCGTCCTTTCGCCGTCGCATCAAGCGTTATTCAGAAGACCAGCGCGGCGACCTTGCCTATGCATTCTTCGTTTTTCGCAAGCAGCGACGACGTTCTCGTTGGTGGGCTGACGCTCGCCAATATTCGTCGAGGTTGCGCGCAGGCAGGCAGCCTCGGCTACTGGATGGGGGCCGCCTATGCGCGCCAAGGTCATATGACCGCCGCCGTCACCGCCATCATTCCGTTCGCATTCGGCACGCTTGAAGCTGCACCGGATCGAAGCCGCGTGCATCCCGGCCAACGTCGCGTCGGTCCGGCTGCTGGAGAAAACCGGTTTCAAACGCGAGGGCTTTGCCCGGCAATATCTTTGCATCGATGGGGCCTGGCAGGACCACCTGCTGTACGCCCGGATCAAGGACGACCCGTCACCCTGATCCCCGATCCGCCTTGGGGTCGCCATGGTTTGATTGGTATAAGGCGCGGAGAGGGAGCTTTCTGTCGGGAAAACTCGAGTTATTTCAATGCGTCCGGGGCGTGACGACAGGCGGATGCGCGGCGGGGGCCGCGCGTTGATGCTGCTGATGGGTGCCACGCTGCTGTCTGGCTGCTCATTGGCATCCAGCATCGGCTCGTCCGATACCGTCGTCCTCGATCAGTAACCGGTTCGCCGGCCTTTTCTCCAGCGCCAAGCCGGGTGTCACCCAGCCGGCATCGCCGACGCCCTCGTCGCCGGACATCGAATGTCCCGGCGTCGATATTCGCACCGGGGCATCCACTTTGGAGATCGCCGCGAAGAGCTGGCCAAGCGACCGCGGCCGATTTGCGCTACCAGCTCTCCTTCGGCCAGACCGCCCGCGAGTGTCTCGGTGCAAGGCGGCGTCATGACGATCAAGGTAGGCGTTCAGGGGCGCGTCATCCTCGGACCAATGGGAAGTCCGGGCCAGGTCGATGTCCCGCTGCGCTATGCAGTGGTTCGCGAGGGTCCGCAGCCCAAGACGATCGCGACCAAGTTCAAGCGGCTTCCGGTGACCGTGGGGCCGGATCAAACCCACGTGCAATTCGTCGATGTTGAAGAGGGCCTGACCTTTCCGGTGCCGTCGCGCTCGGAGATCGATGCTTATGTCATCTATGTCGGGTTTGACGAAATCGGCGACAAGAACGAGAAGAAGCCGGCGAAAAGCGCGAAGAAGCTGGCGCCGCGTCAGCAATAAGCCTGCTGTCGAGCTACCACCCGCGCAGGCTCACCACGGTGCTCTTCAGATGTCGCAGGTCGGCAACGACGGTGCGCGCGCCTGCCTGGATCAGCTGCTCGCCGAGCGGGGCAGCTCGCATGGCTGCCGCCGACAAACCCAATAGCTGCCATGCCTGCCGTCGTGGCGGCAGTCACACCAGCAGGTGAATCCTCGACCACGATACAATCGCAGGCCTGAACCCCCATCCGCGCGGCTGCATGCAGGAACAGGTCGGGCGCGGGCTTGCCATTCGGCACGTCGCTGGCGGAAAACTGAAAATCGAAAAACCGCGCCAGGCCCGTGATTTCTAGGCTCATCCGGATGCGATCGCGGCCGCGAGGACGAAGCCACGCATTTCGGCCCCCGTAACCAGGTCAGCGCATGCGCGGCGTGCGGCATGGCGCGCAACTCCACGCGCAAGCGGTCAAGCGTCGCCGCCGCGACGGTATCGGCGAAATTCGCGGGCAACTTGCGGCGGGTCGCCGCCTCGACAGCGGCAAACATATCAGCCGGCCGGCGTCCGAAGAAATAGCGCATGACGAGTTCGGATGTGATCGGAATCCCGATGCGCGTGAATTCGTGCGCGGCAGCCGTTGCAGCGAGTTGTTCACTGTCGACCAGCACACCGTTGCAATCGAAGATGATCACGGAAACCGCGCCAGCGCGCCCCCGACGTCGCGCCAGATCCGGCTGTCCAACGAGATCAATGCACCTGCACTAGAAATCGCGCGCAAGTGGCGAAACTCGGGCGCCACGCCACCGACGGGATTCTTTTGCACAGGTTGTCTTGCGTTGGAAGGGAAGCGCGGAAGGAGCTTAATTGAGCTTGCCCTTGAGGTCGGCGATGCCTTTGACGATGAGATCGTCGGCGACCTTGCCCTTGACGGTGTGGGTCAAGATCCGTCTCGGCGGCGGCAACGGCGGCCTCTGCGGCGGCCGAGCGCACGTCGGCGAGCGCCTGCGCTTCGGCCTGCGAGATCTTGCTTTCGGCCATCTTCGTGTGCCGCTCGACGAACTCTTGGATCTTCGTTTCTGCCTCGGCGGCAAGCCGCTCGGCCTCGGCCTTGGCGCCGGCGATGATCGCTTGCGCCTCGTGTTCGGCTTCCTGCAGCTTGCGCTGGTAGGTGGCGAACAGGGCTTGCGCTTCCGCTTTGAGGCGGCGCGCCTCGTCGAGCTCCAGCCTTGATACGATCGCGGCGGTCATCGATGCTCTTGACCAACGAGCTTGTGCACCTGAAATAGCCGAGAACGCCAACGAAGATGACGAAGGCTACGGCGACCCAGAATTCGGCTTCGAACATCGGCGATCCTCAGTGCTTGAGCACGTTCGTGACGGCTTCAGCGACCTCTTCGGCTCGCCGGTGTGATGCCGGTCAGCCGCTCGACGATGGCGGCGGCGGCGTCGCTCGCGATGCCGTGCACGTTCGCCATCGCGGCTGATCGGGTCGCGGCAATGGTCTTCTCGGCTTCGGCGATGCGGGCCTGGAGCTTCGCATCCACCTCTTTGCGACGAGCCTCGGCTGCTTTCGCCGCCTTTTCGCGGGTCTCATTGGCGAGGGTTTGCGCGCGCCCGCGCGCCTCGGCCAATGCCTTCTCGTTGGCCGCAATGGCGGCGTCGGATTCGCCCTTAAGGCGTTGCGCCTCCGCAAGATCGCTCTCGATACGCTGGCGGCGCGCCTCCAGGATCGAGCCGATGCGCGGCAACGCGACCCGCGACATCAGCAGGTAAAGGGCAATGAAGGCCAGCGCGAACCAGAACAGCTGAGAAGCGAAGGTCTGCGCGTCGAACGGCGGGAACGCCGCGACCATGCTCGCTCGCGGGAATATGCTCGATCAGTTCCAGATCGGCTGCGCGCTCTTCTGAGCCATCGACAACTCCGGACCTCACGCGGCGGCACGAGGCCGCCGCGCGTTGGGTCATCGTCGGATGTTAGAGGGCGAACAGCAGCAACGAGCGCGATCAGCAGCGAGAAGATGCCGAGCGCCTCGGTCACCGCGAAGCCGAAGATCAGGTTGCCGAACTGGCCCTGCGCCGCGGAGGGATTGCGCAAGCGCGGCGGCGAGATAGTGGCCGAAGATGGTGCCGACGCCGACGCCGGCGCCGCCCATGCCGATGCAGGCGATGCCAGCGCCGATCATCTTTGCGGCTTGAGGATCCATGAGAGATCTCCTTTTCGAGGTTTGATCGAGAGCGGGCGGCTTAGTGGCCCGGGTGGATCGCATCGTTGAGATAGATGCAGGTGAGGATGGCGAAGACGTAGGCCTGCAGGAATGCCACCAGCAGCTCGAGCGCGGTGAGCGCGACGGTGAGGCCGAGCGGCAGGACCGCGCCGAGCCAACCGAGGAAGCCGAGCGCGCCCAGCATGGTCACGAAGCCGCCGAACACTTTCAGCGTAATGTGGCCGGCGAGCATGTTCGCGAACAGCCGCACGCTATGGGAGACCGGCCGGGACAGAAACGACAGCACCTCGATGAACGTCACCAGCGGCAGGATGTAGATCGGGATTCCGCTCGGCACGAACAGCTTGAAGAAGCGCAGCCCGTTCTTCCAGAAGCCGTAGATTATGACCGTGAAGAAGACGAGCAGCGCAAGCGACAACCGTGATGATGATGTGGCTGGTGACCGTGAACGTATAGGGGATGATGCCGATGACGTTCAGCACGAGGATGAACATGAACAGCGAGAACACCAGCGGGAAGAATTTCATGCCCTCGGTGCCGGCGGTGCTTCGCAACGTCGTTGGCGACGAACTCGTAGGATATTTCGGCGACCGACTGCAGCCGTCCAGGCACCAGGGCGCGCGAGACTGGTGGCGCCGAGCATCAGCAGCAGGATCAGGAGCGAGCCCGATCAGCATGAACAGCGCCGAATTCGTGAAGGCGATCTCGATCCCGCCGATATGAGCGATCGGAAACAGGTTCTTGATCTCAAACTGGTGGATCGGATCCATGACGGATCAGTCCTTCGCCGAGCGCTCAGTCAGGCGAGCGCGGTCTCTTCATCAATTCGAATCGGGCGGGTCCAACGTCTTGGTTGGAACCACGCCCGCTGCCCGCATCACGTTGAGAACACCCGCGGCGAAGCCGAGCAGCAGAAACACAATCATTCCCCACGGCGAGATTCCGAGCCAGCGATCGATCAGCCAGCCGATCGCCGCACCGACCAGGACCCCGGCCACGAGCTCGGTCGAGAGCCGAAAGCCACGCGCGATCGCCGACGGATCGGCGGTCGGGCGTTGACCCAGGCTACTTTCGGAAGGACGGTCGGAATGGACGTGGCCGAGCCGTTCGCCGAGACGCTTGAACCGCGCGGAGAGCGCAGCCTCGTCAGGCGGAGGTTGTTCGCGATCGCCTCTTTCGCGTGCGTCGTCGGCCATGCTTCGACACCCGCGACGGTTCAGGCAAGATCGCGATACTTCCGCCGCCCCAAGGCCGCGCGGACCATACTGACTGGGTCCACACGAGTCAGAATCCGTGCGCTTGCGGTAAGCCCTGTGAATCAAATACAAATCCTCTCCTTCGCGAAGGAGCACGACAGGCTCGTTTTGGTCGCTTCCAGAGGCGTCTGGGGGCGCGTTGCGGCGCTCCGCCCGCAACCGCATGTTGCGATTTCTTCGTCGACCACGGTGATGGTAATCGTCGCCCCGATGGACCGCTTCGGCTCGCACGGCGGCGCGTCCTTTGGCCACCGCCGCAGAACCATCGTCCATGGACAGCGACGCAGGAGAGACCTCATGATCCGCATGGCTCTGTTTACCCTTGCCGGAATCGCCCTCGTAGGGCCCGCGGCTTGGGCGCAAAGCCCGCCCCCGGAGGGGGCCGACTCGCGGTACACCTTCCACCGCGTCGATGACGGATATGTGCGGCTTGACGGGCGCACCGGCCAGGTATCGATGTGCGCCCAGCGTCCGGTAGGGTTGGGCGTGTCAGGCGATACCGGACGAGCGGGCTGCCCTGGAGGCGGAAATCGCGCGTCTTCAGGGCGAGAGCGCCGCGCTCAAGAAGGAGCTCATCGCGACGCAATCTGCCGCTTCCGGCGCCGTCAGCCGGAGGCTCCGGCCGCCAGGAGCGGCCGCCGCGGCTGCAACTGCCCAACGATGCCGATCTCGATAAGGTCGTCAACTTCTTTGAGAAGGTGTGGCGCCGCTTCGTCGAGGTGATCGTGACGCTGCAGAAGGACATGCAGAATAAGACCTGATCTGGCCTGCGGCGAGGCGGCGGTGAGTGCTCAATCGTCTCCCATCGTCAGCGTCGCGCCGGAGGATCATTGCGACGACGAAGCTCGTGGTTGATACCCGTGGTCAGGGTTTCACCGAGATTACGCACGACGTGGCGCGGTTCGTTGCCGAGGCCAAGGCGAAGGATGGCGCGCTATTCCTTTTCATGCGCCATACATCGGCGTCGCTCGTCATCCAGGAAAATGCCGATCCCGACGTGCGCGCCGATCTCGCGATGCGCGCTCGATCGCCTCGCCCCGCCCGATGCCGGCTGGATCCACGACGTCGAAGGGCCCGATGACATGCCGGCGCATGTCAAGACCATGCTCACTGGCGTGTCGTTGCATGTGCCCGTGATCGACGGCGCGCTCGCGCTCGGCACCTGGCAGGGCATCTATGTCGCCGAGCATCGCGCCCGACCCACACCGGCGCGAAATCGTGCTGCAGTTCATCGGTAGCAAGCGGTGATCGCTGATCCTGTCTGCGTCCAACGCGGATGCGTCCTCAGGCAGTGAAGTCCACACCGTCGGCAACGGCTCCACTGCGTCATAGTGCCCGCCCCTATCCGGCTGCTGATCCGACGAGACGAGCCGCAAAGTCGAAAATGGCGCCGCCATTCGTCCGCGCAGATCGGTTTCCGACGCGCTGAGGCGAGAGCGATGACGATATTGAAACTGTGGTATGCTGGTGGGGAATGGCCATATGTGGTCCAAGAACGATCTGAGCGGAGGTGAAGGGGTGGGCGAATCGGCGCGTCTGGTCATTGCGGACGACCACCCGTTGTTTCGCGGGGCTTTGCGCGAGGCGGTCTCGGGTCTGTTCGAGAAGCGTCGAGATTGCCGAGGCCGGGTCTTTCGACGATGTGGCGAAGCTGCTCGAGCGATGGTGGCGACGTCGATCTCATTCTGCTCGACCTGACCATGCCCGGCGTGCGCGGCTTCTCCGGGCCTGATGTATCTGCGTGCGCAATATCCAAGCGTACCGATCGTCGTGGTCTCCGCCAACGACGATCCCGGCGTGATCCGCCGCTGCATGGATTTCGGCGCGCTGGGTTTCATCCCCAAGACGCTCGGCATCGAAGCCATGCGCGGAGCGATCGCTCGCGTGTTCGAGGGCGGCATTTGGACGCCGCCCGATATCGAGATCTGGGCGCTGGCTCGGACGCCGAGACCGCCGAACTGATGGCACGGCTCGCGTCGTTGACGCCGCAGCAGGTGCGCGTGCTGATGATGCTGTCGGAGGGGCTGCTCAACAAGCAAATTGCCTACGAACTCGGTGTCTCCGAGGCGACCGTCAAGGCGCACGTCTCGGCAATCCTGCAAAAGCTCGGGGTCGAGAGCCGCACGCAAGCGGTGATCGCCGCCTCGAAAATCGAGCTCGGGCAATGGCCGCAGACCGCAAGCGCTGGCCATTGATTTATCGCTCGCGACGTGGTACCTTGGCGAGCGTCTCTGTCGGGCCGGGGAACCGGAAGAACCACTCGGCCGCCACAACCCGTTGCATGCGCCATTGCGTCAGCAGCGCGCGCAACGCGGCCGGCTTGACCGGCTTGTTGAGCACCTGGATGCCGTTCGCGCGGGCCTCTTCGCGCACATGCGGGCTCCGGTCGGCGGTAATCAGGATGGCTGTGAGGTCGGCACCGAAGCGTCGACGCAGCTCGTCGATGGCCGTCGATGCCGTTGCCGTCGTCGAGGTGGTAATCGACCAGAAGACCGTCAGGCGATATTTTGGCTTCTGCGACGACCGCGATCGCGGTCGCGAGATCCGGCGCCTTGAAGACCCGGCAGCCCCAGCCGCCGAGCAGCGTTTCCATGCCGTCGAGAATCGTCGAGCTCGTTGTCGATGCACAGAACGGTGATGCCCGAGAGCTGCACGCGATCGACGTCGACGCGTCACGCGCTGATGCTGCCTCGCGGGAACGGCCGGCGGAGAGCGGCGCCTCGACCGAGAAATGCGATCCGCGGCCGACCGTCGAGACGACGCCGATCTTGTGGTCGAGAACGCGCGCGATGCGCTCTACGATCGAAAGGCCGAGCCCCAAGCCCGCGCGCCACCTTGGCACCCTGGTCGAGGCGGTGGAATTCCTGGAAAATTGCCCGTTTCTTCGATGAAGGAATGCCGAGCCCGGTGTCGTAGACGTCGATGCGCAGCCGGCGCCTGCGGCGCGCGACAGCCGACGAGCACGCGGCCCCTGGGCGTGTATTTGATCGCGTTGGAGACCAGATTCTGCAGCAACCGGCGCAACAGACGCCGGTCGGACTCCACGGCGAGCGAGCAGGGCACGAATGTGCAGCTTCAGTCCCCTCTCCTGCGCGAGCGGCGTGAACTCGACCTCGAGCTGGCGCAGCAGCTCGTCGATGCGAAAGCTCACGATTTCCGGCTTCATCGCGCCGGTATCGAGCCGCGAAATGTCGAGCAGCGCCCCGAATATTTCTTCGACCGCATCGAGCGAAGCATCGATATTGCCGACCAGTTGGGCGTCGTTGCCGCCGCGCTTGCCGCTCGACCAGGCTGGTGACGTAGAGGCGCGCGGCGTTGAGCGGCTGCAGGATGTCGTGGCTCGCCGCGGCGAGGAAACGGGTCTTGGAGATGTTGGCTTGCTTCGGCCTCGCGCCTTGGCGCGGCCGAGCTCGGTGTTGAGGCGCGTCAGTTCCTCGGTGCGCTCCCGCACCCGCCGCTCCAGCGATCTCGTTGGCGCGTTCGAGTTCCTCCGCCGCTTTGACGCTCGGCGTGATGTCGGTGAAGGTCGTGACGATGCCGCCGTCCGGCATCGGGTTGGCGCGCACCTCCATGACCAGGTCGCGCTCGGCGAAACGCTCCAGAAACGGCTCGCTGCTCGGCGACGTAGCGCGCGAGCCGCTCGCGCACCGAGCACGTCGGCTGCGTCGCTGTCGGAGGCGCTGTGCTCGGCGTGGAAGCGCAGGATGTGATCGAGCGGCGGTGCCGACGCGGGTAAGCTGCGGCGGCAATGCGAGGATCTCGCCGAATTGCCGGTTCCAGCAGATCGAGGTGCAGGTCCTTGTCGAACACCGCGATGCCCTGCCGCACATGGTCGAGCGCGGTCTGCAAGATCTCGCGGTTGTAGTGGATCGCGGCGTTGGCATCGTCGAGGAGCTTGAGCGCCGCCTTGGTCGAGACCGTACGCTTGCGCAGCAGCAGCGAGAGCACGAGACGCGACGAGGCCGCGCCGATCGCCGAGGCGAGCAGATGCTCGGCATAGCGCAGGAGCTCGAAGTCGGCCTCGGCCTTCGGATCGAGGCTGATGCCCGCGCGTCGAGGCATAGCTGTCGAACGAGGTGCGGGTGCGCTCCTCGCCGAGATAGCGCGCGACGGTGGTGGTCAGCTCCTCGATCGTCACCGAGGAGCGCCACAGCCGGAAGCTCGGCGGCGATCGGCGTCAGGTCGGAAGGAACGAACAGGTCGGCCTGCACCCGTTCGATCGAGGCCGGCGCGCGCCGAGCGAGAACGCCACATAGGCGAGCACGTTGAGCGAGAGGCTCCAGATCACGCCGTGGGCGAGCGGCGGCAGATCGAGCCCGAACAGCGCCTGCGGCCGCAACAGCGCGATGCCCCACGGGCCCGTGGGCGAGCAGGCTCGGCCGACGATGCCGGCGTCCGCCAGAGCTCGGCAGCAGCAGCGTGTAGGCCCAGGTCAGGATGCCGACCGTCATCCCGGCCAGTGCGCCGCGCGCGGTGGCGCGCCGCCAGATCAGGCCGCCGAAGAAGGCGGGCGCGAGCTGCGCGATCGGCGGCGAACGACAGAAGACCGATCGAGGCGAGCTGCGCATCGCCGGCCAGGCGGTAGTACACATAGGCGAGAAAGCAGGATCACGAAGATCGCGATCCGGCGCACCGATGAGCAGCAGACCGCCGACATCGTCGCGGCCGCGTGATCAAGGCTTCGCGCCGCTGCAGCACGAGCGGCATGACGATGTCGTTCGACACCATGATGGCGAGCGCGACCGATCTCGACGATCACCATGGCGGTCGCCGCCGAAAGCCCGCCGACGAAAGCGGCAATCGTGAGCAGGTCGGAATGCGCGGCGAGCGGCAACGCCAGCACGAACATGTCGCTGTCGACCTGCCCGGGCGCGAACGTGAGCAGGCCGGCCAACGCGATCGGCACGACGAACAGGTTGATCAGCACGAGATAGAGCGGAAACAGCCAGGCGGCGCGCCTGATCTCGGCCTCGCTGTTGTTCTCGACCACGGTGACGTGGAACTGGCGCGGCAGCAGCACGATGGCGAACAGCGACAGCAGCGTCATCGCGAGCGATGGTGCCGATCACGGGCTCGCGCGTGAGCACCGCGGCGGTGTCGGGCCGCTCCAGCGCTTGCGCAAACAGCGCGAGCGGCCCGTCGAACATCCAGAACGTGACGAACACGCCGACGCCGACGAAGGCGACGAGCTTGACGATCGACTCGGTTGCGATCGCCAGCATCAGCCCGTCCTGGTGCTCGGTGGCGTCGATGTGGCGGGTGCCGAACAGCACGGCGAAGGTCGCCATCGCCAGCGCGACGAACAGCGCGATGTCGCCGAGCACCGGCTGCATCGCGCCGCTCGCGGGACCGATATGCACGAGGATCGTGCGTCAGCGAGGACGACGACCGCTTTGAGCTGCAGCGCGATATACGGGATGGTCCCGATGATCGCGATCAGCGCCACGGTCGGCGGCGACGGTCTGGGCCTTGCCGTAGCGTGCGGCGATGAAGTCGGCGATCGAGGTGATGTTCTGCGCCTTCGCGAGCCGCACGATGCGCATGATCAGCGGTGAGCAGAATCCGATCATCGAGGATCGGGCCGACATAGATCGTCAAGAAGTCGTAAGCCGGTGCGCGAGGCGAGGCCGACCGAGCCGAAGAACGTCCAGGAGGTGCAGTAGATCGCGAGCGAGAGCGGATAGATGAAAAGCCGCGAACGGCCCACGCGGCCGAGCCGCCGCGTCCGGTCGCCATAGCTCGCGATCACGAACAAGAGGCCGATATAGCCGAGCGCACAGGCGATAACGATCCAGCCTTGCAGCATGATGAGTCCGTGGCCCTTCGGAGCGCGACACCTGACAATTCATTCTATCGCAGGAAGGTGCGTGGGAGAATATCGGCGCGCCCTGGCCGCTCACACGTGTCCAGTCCTATGCCCAGCGGCGCCCTGCCGATCGAGGGCCGCGGCAGGCGTTCCATACGCCTGTCCACGGCCCCGTGTATCATAAAGAAGGCGCCGGCCGAGACCGACCCAGCGCTCGGTCTGCGCGGCTCCGTCATTTGACGCGAGCACACCGCGCGCGGCATTGATCACGGCGGAGGCGGACAGCAGGACGCGATTGCTCATGCGGGTCCAAACGTCCGGGACCGATCGATGCTGTCTTCGTTTCCCCCACAACTCGCTACAGATTGCAGAGACCGCGCTCATTGCGACGGTGGGCGGCGTGGGCTTCTATCTGATCGGCTTCCCCGGCGGATTAGTCTCGGGCTCGATGTTGGCGGTGGCGGTTGCCGCGCTGGCTGGGCGTCCCATGAAGATACCGGTGCCGATGGCGCGCCTGTGCTTCATACTGGTCGGTATTCTGCTTGGAGCAGTGGTCACGCCGGACACGCTGAAGGGAATAGCGGCTTGGCCGCTGAGTGTCGCGCTTCTCGTGATCGCGGCCATCTGCATGATGACCGCCACCGCCTTCTATTTGCGCCTGGTGCACGGCTGGGATCCTCTATCGGCCCTGCTCGGCGCGAGTCCGGGTTCGATGGCGCAAGTGATGGCGCTCTCGGCAGAGTTTAAGGCCGATGTGCGCGGAATCGCGATCGTGCACGTGATGCGCGTACTCTTGATCGTGCTCGGTTTGCCCGCGGGACTGGCGCTGTTCGGCTCAACGGTCGAGCCCGTGGTATCGACTCGCGGACTGTCGGAATCGTCGTTGCTCGAGCTTGTTACCCTGGTGACGGTATCGACGATTGTCGCGCTCGCCATGCTGCGCGTCCGATTTCCCGGCGGTCTGCTGTTCGGCGCCATGGCCGGTTCGGCATTTCTTCACGGGATGGATTTGGTCCGTGTTTCGCTGCCTTGGTGGGCCGGCGGCGCCGCAGTCCTCACGCTCGGGGCGGTCGCCGGGGCACGATCTCGCGAATACGAGTCCCCGAATGCTGTTGAGCTATCTCGGGGCGGCCTTTGGCTCGTTCGCAGTGGCGGTCGCCGTGGCTGCGGCATTCGCGCTGATTGTGGTGGCCTTCCTTCCATTTCGGATTGCCGACGTCATTGTCGCTTTCGCACCGGGCGCGCAGGACACGATGATGGTGCTCGCCCTTGCTCTACACCTCGACCCTGTCTACGTCGGGGCGCATCATCTAGCCCGATTCCTGGCCGTGAGCTTTTCAGTGGCTATCGCGGCCCGGCGCCTCGTGCGCAAGCTGCCAGCACAGCCGCGCCAGAATTGGAAACGGCCGGGACAGGGGACATTTGATGACTGACGGTTCGCGGTGTGCTCTGACCCTTATGGCCTACCTCGACCATGTCTAGCCATTGGGAGCGATTGCCCGATCAAGCCATGACGGCAGGCAACATCACTCCGCAGCGAGCGCGCGATCCCCGAGGGCAACTCGAGCCGCTCCCAGACGTCGACCAGCGCCTCGGCAAGCGCATTGATCAGCGGCGTCCTCGTGGTAGGGCGTCGGCGTGATGCGCAGCCGCTCGGATGCCCTTCGGCACGGTCGGATAGTTGATCGGCTGGATGTAGATGCCGTGCTCGGCGAGCAGGAGGTCGGTCGCCTCCTTGCACTTCTCAGGCATCGCCGACGAACACCGGCACGATGTGGGTGTCGTTCGGCATCACCGGCAGCCCGGCGGCGTTGAGCACGGCCTTGACGCGCGCGGCGCGCTCCTGGTGGCGTTCGCGCTCGAAGCTCGAGGCCTTCAGGTGCCGGATCGCGGCCGTTGCCGCGGCGCAGATCGCCGGCGGCAGCGCGGTGGTGAAGATGAAGCCCGGCGCGTAGCTGCGCACCGCGTCGAGCAGCGCCGCGCTCGCCGCGATATAGCCGCCGAGGCAGCCGAAGGCCTTGGCGAGCGTGCCCTCGATCACGTCGATGCGCGTGCATCGCGCCTCGCTGCTCGGCTATGCCGCCGCCGCGCGGCCCGTACATGCCGACCGCGTGCACCTCGTCGGCATAGGTCATCGCGCCGATAGCGCTCGGCGAGATCGCAGATGCGGTCGATCGGCGCTATGTCGCCGTCCATGGAATAGAGCGTCTCGAACACGATCAGCTTCGGCCGGCTCGGGTCGGCCGCGCGCAGCAGCTCTTCGAGATGCGCCATGTCGTTGTGGCGGAAGATCTGCTTCTCGCACCTCGACTGGCGCACGCCCTCGATCATCGAATTGTGGTTCAGCGCGTCGGAGAGGATCAGGCAGTTCGGCAGCAGCTTGGCGATCGTCGAGATGCCGGTCTCGTTGGACACGTAGCCCGAGGTGAAGACGAGCGCGGCTTCCTTGCCGTGCAGGTCGGCAAGCTCGCGCTCGAGCTCGACCAGCGGATGATTGGTGCCGGCGATATTGCGGGTGCCGCCGGCGCCCGTGCCCATGCGGGTCGCGGTTTCGACCATGGCGCCGATCACCTTCGGGTGCTGGCCCATGCCGAGGTAGTCGTTGGAGCACCAGACGATGACGTCGCCGCGGCCCGTGCGGAGAATGCCAGATTGCGCGCGGGAAGCGCCCGGCCAGCCGCTCGAGATCGGCGAAAACCCGGTAGCGGCGCTCATCCCTGAGCCGGGCAAGGGCATCTGTGAAATACGCGTCGTAATTCATGGCTTGTCTCTCCCCGGCAAAGAGGGGCCTTTTTGGAACGCTCCCAAGGTCGTTTTAGAGGGCTTCCAGGGCCTTTGTCGAGGCGATAATGGGGCGATGCAGCGCCGAGATATGAACTGGATCACGCGGAAATGGTAAATGTGCCCCGGCGCGCGTTTTACTGCCCACCGCTCCCCAGGCGTTACGCTTCCTGAGGAGTGGCTTCCCTTTGCCAGGGTCAGTCTGGACGAAATTGGAATGCGGGGAGGTGCCCTGGCAGTTGCCGACGCCACGGCGACAATGTTGCGCCGCCGCCCCGTCTGAGAGGCGCTGCTGACCAACCGGATTGGGCCGCGGTCACCTCGAAGGCGAAGCGGAAACAGGGCAGGTCTTCGCCGGGATGATCGTCCGCATAGGTTCGAGCTGGGGAATGCGTAAAATTCAGCGGCCGCGTTTCCTTGCCCTTATAGATCGCGGGATAGAGGTCGATGAAGTGCCAGCCGGGCTCGCCGGTTGCGTTGAGCAGGATTTCCACGTCGCCCTGGCTGTTAAAGGCGCAAGCGTAGCCGATGTAGTTGTTGTCATAGACCACCGTGTAGATGTTGGCGGTCTCAGTCCAGCCCACGCCCTTCAAGTGAATCTTGAATGGGTGCCTGCCGGCCCCCGACGCCACGTCGAGCGGCAGTGCGCTCGGTGCGATCAATGCACCGCTGTTTTTCTGCCGGCAGCTGCGTCTACCCAGAGCCCGTGCAGCCCACCGAGATCGTCTGGCGTGTTGAAGCGGAACTCCACCGTCCGGAAGGGTCAGCCTTTGCCCTCCGCGATGACCCTTGACGATTCCTCCCAGCCGCCACCACCGGCCGCGCACACGGTTACCGGTCACCGTAGTCAGTGGAGCTGATAACTCTTTCCGCGCCTCGAAGCCGACACCGCTCACGACCACCGGCTGATCGACGGTGGAGAATCGCGATGAACGACGGGAGTTCGCCCGGCTCGGGAAGGCCACGCACATTCTCCCTGCACCTGCCGTTCGGGTGGAGGGGCAGCGCTGCCGCATCCGGCGTGATCCTGAACTGCAGAGCAAAACGCGGGCGATCAGGCTCAGGCGATTGCTGCATGTTGCGGTACGCGAACGTAAAATCGGCATGGAGCAATTCAAGCACATGCACGCCGGGCTTGCCGGTGGCGGGAATCGTGAAGGTGGCTGATCCGCCGGTTGTCACCGTCGACATCCAGCCGGTGAAATTATTGTCGTAAAGCAGCACATAGCTGTTCTGCAGATGCCGCCAACCGATGCCTTTGACTTCGACCGTGATCGGCGTGCCCGGCGGGCCGCTTTCGGGCGAGGCTTCACCAATCGTAGTCAGATTGAACCCGACTTGGGTGAAGAGGCGTCCGCCCTGCTGCAAGACGATGTCGTGGCTGAAGCCAGTGATCCTCGGGCACGAGGTAAAGGTTGTCGTCGCACGGCCGGCGGCGTCGGTCCTTCACCTTGCCGAATGCGGTAGGCGATCGCCGTGTACTCGCGGCCATGATATTCGGCGTTAGCGACCTTCCAGCTGCCTGTCACCGTGCGCCAGACGAGATCGAGATTCCTGCTCAGCGGGCAGTCCCTCTGCGGTTACCGTCAGTAGCGCGCCGCTCGGAGCGTGCTCCGGCGTGACCTTCAGCCGTCCGACGTAACCGGCGGACGGCTCCGCCCATGGCACTTGCGGCCCGAACGCGGACGCGAGCGGTGCTGCAACGGCGCCGGAGCGTGGATAGGAGCGACAACGCCAACAGCGCGCGGGCCAACATGATGAGCCGTCCTTCTCGTGTACGATACAGCCACGACGATCGTTTCTATTGTTTCGCAGGTTCCGGATCGCCGGCGATGACGGTGAGTTGCGTCGGCGCCTCGCTTGAAGGGCTCCCAAGTCTGGGACCGACCCTGCGTGTCGGTTGCAACCACCTTGTAGACCAGCGACCCGGTCGGATAATCGGCCGGGACAACCCACTGCACGGACCAGAAGTGGTCGGTTGCCGGTGCCGCGCGGGGGTGCGGCCCGAATTTTGTTGTCAGCTTCTGGCCGCCGGACAATTCGACGATGACGCTCTGGAGCCCCTTGTCGTCGCATCTGCTGGCCAGTTCGGGTCGAGTACGCGAAGTGCGCCAGGCGACCGCCTTCTTTTCGCTTGAACTGGTTGGCGAGCACGCAAAACGGCCCAGCCTGAGCCGGGCTGGTTGCTGCGGACCATGTCGCCTTCTGAAGAAGAGCCTCTTGCGTCTTGCGCGCTGGCGGCGCGTCGCCAATGCGACGCTCGTAAGACATAAAGTGAGAGCGGATAGTTTGCTCGGGACTCGCATGTCCTCCCCGTTTCAGATGCGCTTCTGGTGCCGCCGAAGGATATGCGGTCCCGGATAGGGGACAATGCCATTCCCTTCCATCTCGCGGAGGATCCTGGATGGCCAGAAGACGCGGATTTGGCCGGCCGTCCAAAAGTAGCGCCGGGCTGGTGACTAAACTAACATTCCAAATGGCTGACGGCAGCGCGCTGGCGATCCCGCCGGGCTACAGGGTGCAGTGCGTTGCCAAGGGCACGAGGACGATGACTGAACGCACGCATGGCCTGGAGCATGGTCTCACCAATTACGGCGACCGCGACTTTTCGCTCTATCTGCGCCGATCCTTCGCGCAATCGATGGGCTATTCGCGGGCAATGCTGGGCAAGCCCGTGGTCGGCATCGCCTATACGCGCGTCGGGCTTCAACAATTGCCACCGCCATTTCCCGGAGCTGCTGGAGGCGGTCAAGCGCGGCGTGCTGGCGGCCGGCGCGCTGCCGATCGAGTTTCCGACCATCTCGCTCGGCGAGGTGTTCCTGAGCCCGACCAGCCTCAAATACCGCAACCTGATGTCGATCGACACCGAGGAGATGATCCGCGCCCAGCCGATGGACGCGGTGGTGCTGATGGGCGGCTGCGACAAGACCGTGCCGGCGCAGCTGATGGGCGCGGTCTCGGCCGGCCGGCCGGCGATCATGCTGGTGGCGGGCCCGATGATGACCGGGCCGTCATCGCGGCGAGCGGCTCGGCGCCTGCACCGATTGCCGCCGCTTCTGGGCGCGCTATCGCGCCGGCGAGGTCGACGACGACGAGATCTCGGAGGTCGAAGGCCAGCTCGCGGTCACCGCCGGCACCTGCGCGGTGATGGGCACCGCCTCGACCATGGCCTGCATCGCCGAGGCGCTCGGCCTGATCCTGCCCGGCACCGCCGCGATCCCGGCCGTGCATGCCGACCGGCTGCGCGCGGCGGAGGCGACCGGCGCTGCAGCGGTCAAGCTGATCGGCTCGGCAGTGCACGCCCGACCGGATCGTCAATGCGAAGTCGGTCGAGAACGCGCTGCGCGTCCTGCTCGCGCTCGGCGGCTCGACCAATGCGATGATCCATCTCACCGCGATCGCCGGCCGCGCCGGCGTCAAGGTGACGCTCGAGCAGCTCAACAAGCTCTCGGATACCACGCCGGTGCTGGTCAATCTCAAGCCGGTCGGCAACGGCTACATGGAGGATTTCTTCGCCGCCGGCGGCATGGGCGCGCTGTTGCGCGAGCTCAAGCCGCTGCTGCATCTCGATTGCCTGACGGTGACCGGCGAGACGCTCGGCGAGCGGCTTGCGCGCGATGCCGACTCCTTACGTCGATCGCATCGATCATCGCGGCGCGCGACAAGCCGTTCGAGCCGCAGGGCGGGCTGGTCGCGCTTGTTCGGCAATCTCGCGCCCAAGGGCGCCATCCTCAAGCGCTCGGCGGCCGACGCAAAGCTGTTCGAGCACGAGGGCAGGGCGGTGGTGTTCTCGTCGCTCGCCGATCTTGCCGCGCGCATCGACGATCCCGACGCTCGATGTCGACCCGCAGGATATTCTGGTGCTGCAGAACGCCGGCCCGCAATGCGCCCGAATGCATGCCGGAGGCCGGCTACCTGCCGATCCCGAAGAAGCTCGCGCAAGCCGGCGTCAAGGACATGGTCCGCGTCTCCGATGCGCGCATGAGCGGCACCGCCTTCGGCACCATCGTGCTGCATGTGACGCCCGATGCAGCATCCGGCGGGCCGCTCGGCCTCGTGCGCAACGGCGATCGCATCCGGCTGTCGGTGAAGGAGCGGCGGATCGATCTGCTGGTCGAGGATGCCGAGCTGAAAGGCGCGCAGCCGTCGCGAAGCCCGCGCGGGAAAACCCGACGCGCGGCTATGCCAAGCTCTATGCGCAGGAAATCCTCGGCGCTGACGACGGCTGCGACTTCGCTTTCTTGCGGCCGGGCGCAGCCCCGAAGTGATGGAATAGGCCGCTGTGGTCGAGCGACATTCGGGACGAGCTCCATACGCTACCGCCGGCGTCCTGCCAAAGCTCTGGCGAGCAGGGATAGATGGCAACGCCTCTATACCCGCGCCATCGCATCGCGTAAGTAGCGCTTCAGGGCACCGTTGCACATGCTCTGCTTGCTCATTGGATCATTGCAGATCACAGGGGAGAAACCGATGGCCGTTGAGAGCATCTTCTATTCGGTGTCCGGCATCAGCTGTCGTGGAGCGCTGATCTGGGAGGAGGGCGTTAAGGCTTCGCGGCCGCTCCTGCTCATGGCGCCCAACTGGCGGGGCGTCATCAAGCCGGCCATCGAAGCCGGTCAGATGCTAGCGGGCGAGGGCTACGTCGTCTTCGTCGCCGACATGTTCGGCGAAGGCAACGGGCCGGTGGGGACTGAGAATCCCATGGAGTTTCTGCGGCCGTTCATGTCGGACGTCCCGGGAATGCGCCGGCGCATTGCAGCCGCGCTCGACACGTTGACGCGGGAAGCCGATAGGCGCGCCATCGGTGACATCACCCGGCGTGCCGCCATGGGATTCTGCTTCGGCGGACTCAATGTCCTGGACCTCGCACGCACCGGCGCCGACGTGCAAGCGGTCGTGTCCATGCACGGGACCCTGACGACGCCGCAGCCCGCCAACAGGGGCGATATCAAAGCCGCCGTTCTCGCGGTGCACGGCGCCGCCGACCCGATCGCGCCGAAGGCCGAGCGCGATGCCTTCGAGGCGGAAATGACTTCGGCCGGCGCGCGCTGGGCGTTGCTGACGTTTGGCGATGTGGTGCATGCCTTTACCGACCCCCAGGCCAACCATCCCGGCGTAGGGATGTACAACGAGCCTGCCACCCGCCACGGCTACGCGCTTGCGCACGCCTACATTGCGGACGCGTTCGCCGGGAAGCTGTGAGGTTGCCCGCGCTTACGCCCGGCACCATAATCGACTGCGGATAACGCATGGAGGCTCATGATGCATGCGCTGTCCATCCCGCAATCGGTCGTCGACCGTGTCGTCGCCCGGCGCGGACGGGAGCACGTCTCATGACGTGCTCGATCCGGCCAGGACCGCGCTGGTCGTGGTCGACATGCAGAATGCCTTCATGCTGCCGGGCGTCGCGCACGCGCTTTGCCCGATGGCCGAGAAGATCGTGCCCAACATCAATCGGCTCGCCCAGGCCGTGCGCATGACCGGCGGCACCGTGGTCTGGATCAAAACCACCTTCAAAGATGACGCGCTCAAGAACTGGTCGACCTATTTCGAAATGGTGAAGCCGGAACAGGGCGCTAAGCGCGTGGCCGCGCTCACCGCCGGCAGCAAGGGACATGAGCTTTGGGCCGCGCTCGACGTGCGCGCCGACGATTTGATCGTCGAGAAGAATCGCTTCAGCGCCTTCATCCAGGGCTCGTCAAATCTTGCCGAAGTCCTGCGCGAGCGTGGCCTCGATACCGTTCTGATCACCGGCACGGTCACCAACGTGTGCTGCGAGTCGACGGCGCGCGACGCCATGATGCTCAATTTCAAGACCATCATGGTCACCGACGGCAATGCCGGCCGTGACTGACGAGGACCACAACGCCTCGCTTTGCGCGTTCTATCTCACCTTCGGCGATGTCATGCCGACCGATATGCTCGTGTACGTGCCTCGAGCGCAATGCAGGTGGGAATTTGGCGGCGGCGGAATAGGCCGACCCTTAAGTTATGGCAGTAGCCGATACGTCCCTGGACGCTGCACGACAAGTCGCATCCGGCGCGCCCGCGCCGGCCGAGATCATTGCGCGCGCGCGTGCGCTGATTCCGGCCCTTGCAAAACGCTCGCTCGAAGGCAGACGCCAGCGCCGCGTTCCGGAAGAGACCATCGCCGACATGCAGGCGTGCCGGCTTTTTCCGGGTGTTGCAGCCCAAGCGCTGGGGCGGCTACGAGATGGATCTTCATACCTTCTACGAGGTTCAACTGGCGCTTGCTGAAGGCGACATGTCGACCGCGTGGATCTATGGCGTGTCGGGTGTGCACCCTGGTTCATGGCGCTGCTGCGACGATCAGCGCGGCACATGAGGTCTGGGGCAGCGACACCTCCACGCTGATCTGCTCGTCCCTTATGCCCGCGGGCAAGGCCACGGGCGCCGAGGGAGGCTTTCGACTCAGCGGACACTGGCGATATGCGAGTTGCTGCGACCATTGCGACTGGGCGCTCCTCGGCGCCCTGGTCGTCAAAGGCGACGGCGGCCCACCGCGAAGGGCGCGTCTTTCTCGTCCCGCGGAAGTGATTACGAGAGCGTCGACACCTGGCAGGTTTCCGGGCCTGCAGGGCACCGGAAGCTGGGACGTGATCGTCGAAGACGTGTTCGTGCCGGCCTATCGGACCCAGAGCATGCTCGACAATTTCCTGCTCACGGGCCCCGGCCAGGTGCTGAACACGGCGAGCCTCTATCGATTGCCGTTCGGTCAGATATTCGTCCGCGGGATCTCGACCGCGGCGCTGGGGCGCGTTGCAGGGCATGCTCAACGCGCTGGTGGATTACAGCAAGACCCGCGTGACGCGGGCGGGCGGGCGATCGGCGGAAAATCCCTTCGTCCAGCTGCTTTGCGCCGAAACGGCGGCGGCGATCGACGAGATGAAGAGTGTCTTGCATCGGAACTTCGGCAACCTGCACGCCTATGCCAAGCGTGGCGAGACTCCGCCGCTCGAGGAGCGCCTGCAGTACAAGTTTCAATCGACTGCGGTCACCGAGCGCTGCACGTTGCTTGCCGCGCGCATCTTCAAGGCGACGGGAGCAGCCGGCCTTTCCGAGGACCTGCCATTTGGTGGAATTCTCGCGGATCTGATGGCGGGGCGGCAGCATATTTCAAATCAATACGAGTTTGTCGGCAGCAGCTGGGGCGGCGTGATGTTCGGCCTCGAGAATAAGGATCTGATGATCTAGCAGGAAGCACGCGAACGTCATCGTGTTCGTTCTCCCTTTTTCTGAACTATCACGTTCCGCCGCATCGCATGTGAATTCACAAGCGACCCCGGTTGATGGCGGCCTCAACACTGGCGATGGCTTTGAACAAGTCGTCAGCATCCTTTTTCAACTGGGTGAGTGCCTTTGCTGCCTGGTCCCGATTGATGCCCACCCCTGAATAGTAGAGGAGGTGGGCTTGCCCGATGATGGCGGGACAGCACTGGTCGGCGGCGACCAGAAGCGAAAGGATCGGATCGGGGAGAGGCTTGTCCGCGTTTATTTCAGGCATGAGCCCTCATCTGCTGGTCCAGCGCGCTGCGGCGCGCCATGAGCCCGGTAATGGTCAACAGGAAATCGGCCGCCTGTGGGGATCGGCTGGAATGATGACGGGCTCGGATCTGCCGTCGGTGGCGATGAAACGAGCATAGCGCTGCTGCCATCCTTCAAGCTGCCGATCGAGAAGGCACGCCGCGCCGCCTGATCCGCGAGCGTGGGCAGATGGCGATCTAGCCGGGCGAGAAAACGCATGGCGCGGTCCGGCTGCTTCTGCGGTGTCGCCACCAGTGCGCGCGACATGCCTGATGGCGTGATGCCGGAGATGCGGCGTCTCCTGCTCGAACTGTCCTTGCTGGTATGATGGCATCGTGTGCTTCCGGCGCGCCGAGGTCGCCGGAAGATCGACTACAATCATGTGGTTATCAAAGTCAACTACAATTTGTAGTAAAAGTAGACAAAGGCGAATCAGGTTCGGCTACGCCGCGCGATGCTGTTGACCCGGGCTGCCCATTCGACCGCGACATCGAAAATGGGCTTCTCGGTCGAGGAAAGTAAGTTGAACAGCCCCTCGGTGCGGCTGCGCTGTACTTGCTTGATCAGGATACGGCCGTCCTCGAGCCCCACGATGCATAATTCGCCGATCAGGTCTGGCGTCACGGGTCGACGGACATCGTCGTAGAAGACGAGCCAACGATTAAAAAATGAGCCCAGACTGTCGCCGCGGATTTCGACCGCCACAGTGTCTTCGGTCGAGCCCCGAGGCGGATCGACTTCGTCGAGATCGCCCTGAGCCACCGCATAAAGATGCGCCTCGGCGCCGGCGCCGACATAGCCCACCACCCTTATCTTCGGCGCCAGCGGCTCCTCCGGCTCATCGGAGGGAAACGGTTTGCGGCCCGTCAACAACCATTCCGGCGTGACCCCGAAGAACCGCCCATAGCGCTGGGCCTCGTTCGGGCCGTAGTCGCGGCCGCCGGGAGCTTCCGCGCGCTCATGGGCACCGTAAGTGGAAACCGCGATCCCGAGTGCCTTGCCGGCGGAGCGCGCCGATTTGAAGCGCTTTTCCCGCGCGATCCGTAACCGCTCTCCCTTGTGGTCGTCATGTGACCACAATACCAGCTGCATCGGCTACATTTGGTAGTTGACATATTAGATACGAAATGTAGTTAATAGCTCGGTTCCCACGACGCATTGATAGGAGGCCCGACATGGATAGATTGGCCCAACCCCGGCGGGACTCGCGCCAATGTGGCCCGTCGCCGTGGACAAATGAGCGTATCGAATACGTGAAAGCGCGATGGTCACGGGGCGCCACCGCGCGACAGATCGCTCGGGAATTGGGCGGCGGCGTCACTAAAAGCGCAGTGCTTGGGAAAATTCATCGACTCGAGATTGCTCAACTTTCCCCGAATGCATGGCCGCGCCGCTGGCGACGACGGGCCAAAAACGGGCGTCACACCTTCCACCGGACGGTTGAACGCCCCTTCAGCGGGATTCGTCCAGGCCAACAATGGCGGCGTCCGGTCTGGGTGATCGAAGCCAAGCCCTACGTCGACGATCCCGGCAAGGGATGCAGACATCTCGCTCGCGCAACGTCGCACGCTCCTCGAATTGGCCAGCCATGACTGCCGCTGGCCGGTCGGGGATCCCGCCACTGCTGACTTCTTCTTCTGCGGCGCAGAGGTGCTGCAAGGCAAACCGTACTGCAAGGCGCATGACGAGCGGGCCCGTCGGTCGGCTGATTGCGAGGCATGAGGAGCGGAAGCCGGCGTCGAACGATACGCAGGACTCGTAGCCTCGAGGGGCCCCCAAATTTAGGCGGCAAAGGCGCCAATGGATGGGAAAGAAACGAGGAGCGCAGATGACCGAGGATGACAGCCAATCCGATCCACGTGGCGTGCAAGCGACAAATGGAAGAGACGCGCCGGGGCCGAGCAGCGCGCGCAGCCAACGGTGGAACGCATCAGGCGGGCAGGCGCGGACTTCGAACGCGGCGACACTGGCCAAATCACCATGCGGGATAGCCCGCTGGAACGCGCTCACGCGCGCGAACTCATCACCCACCACCAATATTCGGCTGGACAGAAGTATCGCCATCATTGGTATCACGCCGGTCTTGCGGACCAACTTCAATCCGTCGACGTCAACCGGATCTTTGCGGCCGATCGCAGCAATTTCTCAGGGATGGCGAAAACCGAAGTCCAGGTCTTTCATCGGCAACGGTACCGGGAGGCGACGCAGGCGGTGGGCAAGATCGGCTCGCATGTCTTGGACTGGGTAGTGTGCCGCGAAACTCCCCTTGAGCAGGTGGGCTACACGCTGGGCTGGGGCAGCCGTCCGCAGGCGTATGCCGCCGCGGTGGAGCGGATGAAGACCGCCTTGGATGAGCTCTGTAGGTTGTGGGGGCTGGTGCGCTGACCAGGACGTCCGCGAAGCCTCGTGAGCTTGCGGCGCAGATCGAAACTGAGGCCTGGGCAACGTGAAAGCTCATTCGGGCTGCATACCGGAGTCCTTGACGATCCGTTCCGCGAGTTTGCGTTCGTCCCGAATGAAGCGCGCGAACTCCTCGAGACCTGTCCCGGCCGGCTCGACCGCGCGATCGATGAACATGCGCTGCCGGAAGTCACGATCGTTCACGATGCGCGTCACCTCGCTCGCGAGTTTCAAGACAATCGGCCTGGGCGTGCCGGCGGGCGCGAACAGTCCGAACCAAGTTGCAGGGTAATTCTTCCGCTGCGGACTTCCGCCAGAGTGGGGATAGTTGGGAAAAGCGGGGAGCGCGTTTTCCCCGTCACCACGAGGCCGGTGATGTGACCGCTCTGCAGTTGCGGGACCATGTTGGACAGCGCGAGAACCGCGACGGGAGTCGATCCCGACAAGACCGCATTGACCACCTCGCTGCCGCTCCTGAACGGCACCCGCACAATATCGGCGCCGGTCTCGGTCTTGAGCTTTTCCATAAAATGCGCGAGCGGGAACGAGAACGTGCCGTAGCTCAGCGTGCCGGGCCTGGCTTTGGCGAGCGCAACGAGATCGGCAATCGTCTTCACTTTGAGTGAACTATTGGCGACAAGCGCCAGCGTATTGAAGAATAGATTGCTGATCGGCTCGAAGTCCTTCTCCGGATCGAACGGAAGGCTCTTGAACACGAATTGGTTATAGACAACCGGCTCACTCGAAAGGACGCAGATGGTGTAGCCGTCCGGCGCGGCCTCCGCGCAGGCCCGCGCGCCGATGTTCAGGGCGCCGCCCGTCCTGTTCTCCACCACGACCGGCTGGCGCAACGCCTTCTGCAGTTCGTCCGCAAGCGCACGGGTGAAGACGTCGCCGCCGCCTCCAGCGCCAAGCGGGATGATCACGCGAATGGTCCGCGTAGGGTAATCCTGGGCGGGCGCAGCAGCGCAGAGCGCCAGCCAAATAGCGCCGGCCCCGATGATTGATCGCATAGAGACGACCTCCCTCACCGTCTTTTTCTGTCTTTTCGTGAGGATATGGCTCCAACTGTCGTGCTGCAACGCAAGATCGGCGCTGCGGCCGCCGTACGGGCGGCCGGCTCTCTTCCGTTTCATGACCAGCCGGCTATCGGTGAAACTAACCCCGGGGAACCTCGGCTCAGGATTGAGGGTTGAAGCTAATGGAAAACCTTCTCCTGCTTCTTCCCGATCGGCCGGCATCCATCGTCCTGAGATACGCGCTCACGACGCTGATCGTGGGCATCTGCTTCCTGCTCCAGCTCGGCGTAGAGCTGCAATCGGGCTTCTTCGGCTTGTTCCTGCTGCTACCCGGCATATTCATCGCCTCCCTTGTCTTCGACCGGGGCTCCGGGTTTTACGCCACGATCCTCAGCGTCGCGCTCTCGGTCCTCATTCTTATGCGGCCAGGCGGCGGATTCGGCCTGCTCTCGCAGCATCTCGTGCCGCTGGTCCTGTTTGTCCTCATCGGTCTCGGCGTTGCCACCGTAAGTGAAGCCCTACGCAACGCGCTCGAAAAGCTGTTCGGGCGGAGCGTGCCAAGGATCTGGCGCTGTACGAACTCAATCATCGCATCCGCAACGATCTTGCCATGATGGCGTCGGTGCTGGAACTGCAGCTGCGCGCTCAAACCGATCCCGCGGCCAAGGCGGCATTTCGTTCGGCGGTTGGGCGCATTCACGTCATCGCAAATGCCCACGATCATCTGCTTCCTCGCGACGACCAATCGTCGATCGACATGAAGGAGTATCTCACCGACTGCTGCCGGCACCTCGCCGACGCGCTGCGCGACGTGCGGCCGATCGCGGTTAACGTCGAAGCCGATCCCGTCTATCTGCCGAGCGACAAGGCGGTGTCAGTTGGGCCTGATGGTGAACGAGCTTGCGACCAATGCGTTCAAGTATGCATTTCCCGACGACCGGGCGGGCACAATCACCGTGCGCTTCCGAAATAAGGATGCGCGGGAGTTGGAACTGATCGTCGAGGACGATGGCAAGGGCTGTCCGGAAGGCGCCAAGGAGGGCTTGGGCTCCCGCATCGTGCGGCTACTCGCGCAGCAACTGAGAGGCCACGTGAAGATCTGAATCCGCAGAGCCGGGCTGCCGGATGATCATCGCATTTCCAGCCGGCGAGCGATAGCGCGGAGCTTCTTCTTCGGCGGTCGTGCCTCTTAGCGGCCGGACTGCCGCCGGCGGCCGCCGAAGCAAGGAAAACGCGATCGGAATGTCATGAATCGCGGCGCTTGTCCGCGGCCTGACGGGTTGACGCCGTCTTTTCGGCGAGGATTGATTTGAACTCCTCCTCCAACGCCGCCAGCGTTTCCAACCAGGCGGCGGCATTAAGCAGGCGAGGGGTCCCGACTCGACTGGGGGTTTCGCGCTGCGAGTCCTTCAGAAGCGCGGAGGTCTTTCCGTCCATGGCAATGCTCCCCTCTAGGCGCGCCTGCGAAAGCGAATTCCCCTCGAAGGCACCTTTGGCCCCTTGTTCATGCGCCGGTAGGGTTAAAGTGCGGTTAACGAACTGGCGGTTTTTGGTCTCGTTACAGACCCATTAGCTAATGGGCTCGAACCGCTTGGGTACCTGCATTTTCGGCCCCAATTCTGTTAACAAGTCGTTAAGATGAATTAAGCACGCATCATTAGCCGAGGCTTAGCCGGAAATGACCCGCCCAAAGCGCGCCGCGCTCAAGCGCAGGCTGACCGAGCTGTACGTCCGTAAGCTCAAGCCTAAGGCCCAGCCATTCCTCGTTTGGGACACCCATCAGCGCGGCCTAGCCATCCGGGTGCAGCCGACCGGAGCGCGGGCGTGGAAGTGCATCTACTCCCACCACGGCCGCCCGCGCTGGCTGCACCTCGGCGACGCTGGTGCCATCGGGCTCGCCGACGCCCGCACGCTCGCGGCGGAGGCGATGCTGGCAGTCGCGCGCGGCAAGGACCCGGCGGGCGAGAAGCGGGCCGAGCGCGGCGCAGGCACTTTCGCCGAGCTAGCCGAACGCTACGTCGAGCACTATGCCAAGCGCCGGAATAAGAGCTGGGCGCAGGCCGACAAGCTGATCCGTCGCCACGCGCTGCCGCGCTGGGGAAAGCTGCAGGCCGCGAGCATCATCCGCGCCGACGTGAGGGCGATGATGAGCCGCATCGAGGCCCCGGTGCTGGCCAACCAAGTCGCTGGCGGCCGTGAGCGCGGTCTTCTCGTGGGCGGTCAAGCAGGAGGTCGTCGGGACCAACCCTTGCCGTGGTGTTGACCGCAACGCGACCCGCAGCCGCGAGCGCGTGTTGTCCGATCTGGAGCTACCGCGATTCTGGTCCGCCTTCGACGACGCCGGGCTCGTCGCTCGGCACGGCTTTGAAGATGATGCTGCTCACCGGTCAGCGCCCGGGCGAGGTAGCGCCACATGCGGCGCGAGCACATCGTCGATGGCTGGTGGGAGATGCCGGGAGAGCCTGTGCCTGCGCTCGGCTGGCCCGGGACCAAGAACGGCGAGAGCCATCGGGTGTGGTTGCCCAAGGCGGCGCAGGCGGTCATCGCCGAGCTGACCGACGATGGCGTGACCAGCGGCTTCGTGTTTGCCGGTCCGCGCGGCGGTCCTATCCACGGCCTCGACGGTGCGATGCGTGGCGATCTGCGCCAAGCTCGGCGTCGAGCGTGCGACGCCGCACGATTTGCGGCGCACCCACGGCAGCACCATCACGGCGCTGGGCTTCGGCCGCGACGCGATGAACCGGATCCAGAACCACAAGGAGGGCGGCATCGCCAGCGTTTACGACCGGCACGGCTACGCCGAGGAGACGAAGCGCGTAATGGAGGCGGTGGCAGCCAAGATCATGGCGCTGGCGGAGGGCCGGTACGGCTGGCGGCAAGGTGGTGCCACTCCGTTGAGCTTGTCAGGCGACGGTTTAAATTCTATAATAGCCAGGATCTGACAAGGAGTCCGACACTGGCGGGCGCATTTCGAGCGCGGCCCGCAGGTCAGACTTTTTATGCGCTCGGCCATTCGAATTGAAGGGCGTCGAGCCCATGCCGAAGACCTCCCGCTCCGTGCGACCGGCTGCGCAGGTCGCCTCCACGAAGAAAGCCGCTGACGCCAACGCTTTCGAAGGCCACCAGCAGCGCGCTCGCGCTCGCCCTGATCGAGGGGAACGAGCAGGAGCTGGCTGAGAAAGTCCTCACCGCCGCGAAGCAGCCTTGCCGAGACCACGAGGAACGCAGCGTTCGCGCTGCGCGTCCGCCTCCCGCGCGATTACATGTCTGGCTGCTTTCAAAGCGCGACGTGCTCGCCATCGTCGGCGTCCCGTACCCGACCCTCTGGTCAATGATGCGTGCGAACACCTTCCCGCGCTCGCGCAAGGTCGGCGGCCAAAGCAAAATGGGTTTCTAGTGAGGTGGCGGTTTGGCTCGCCGCGCTGCCCAAAACCCGTTTGAAAGGCGACGCGTTGCCTACCGACAAGCCGTCCGAGGTAACACCGGCACTCGCGCATCGAATGAAAAAACCCGGCGTTAGGCGGTCGGCATGACGAATCATCGACCTCTCCGTAGGAACCGCATCAGTGGGCAATTCTCAGCGCGTACCATCGAGATGATGGAAGCACCAGGCTGGTCGGTGCTCAGCCGAGCCGCTCGTCTCGTCCTTGACCGAATTGAAATCGAACATGCCCACCACGGCGGGAATGACAATGGCAGACTGCCCGTTACCTTCGACCATTTCGTCGAATTCGGGGTGCATCGTCACTCCATCGGCCCCGCCCTGCGAGAACTATGCGCCCTCGGCTACATCGAAGTCACAGAACATGGCCAAGCAGGCAACGGAGAGTGGCGGCGACCAAAACCGGTTTCGGCTAACCTATCGACCAGTCGGCAACGCCAAGCCGACCGACGAATGGAGGCGCATCAAAACCGAACAGGACGCAGAGCTTACCGCCCGTAACGCCCGCGCCCCAGCGCACCGCAGTGACGGAAAGCGCACCACAAAAAACAGAAGACCAGTGACGGTTTGCGCCAAAAACCAGGGAGGCAAACCGACACCGAAAATCCAAACCCCAGTGACGGAATCCGCATCACCAGCAATGGTGCGGATTCCGTCACTACCTCTATATTCTCGGGTAAGCGTAGCGCAGCGGAGCGCGCCAGCATCTAAGGGAGAGCATGTAGCCCCAGGTAGGGCACCGTCGCGTCCGCGCCAAGCCCGACCGGGATGGGATGCACGGGGAAAGCGAGGTGGGGGAGTACGGACAGGGCGAGATGACGGCATTCCCGAATTTCTGCGCCGCACGCCCAACGGGGCGGCGTCACGAATCGCACCTGCTTCGCTGTGTCAGCCTGGTGCGCCCGCCACTCCTCCCGCAGGGTCGAAGTGGGAAGGACACGGCTGTCGGACAATGTTCCAACACTCGACTGCTGTTTTATCAGATAGACAACATGCGCGGCTGAGCTAACGCTCTACGATTACTAGCTGAATCACTCTCCAATCGGTTATCCTCCATGCTCTCAGCAAGCAGGGGCGCCGCAATGGCACTCAACGCCAAGACCGATCCAACCTACTTGCCCAGCCGCATCAACGGCAAATTCGCTCCGGGGTATTCCGGAAACCCTGGCGGCTCATTGGAGGCTTCGCGTAGATCGTTCAACAAGGATTTTCTGCTCGCGCTCACTGCCGACTTCAAGAAGCATGGCGCGTCGGCCATCGAGAAGGTCCGCAAGCAACAGCCTGCGGCCTACATGAAGATTTGCGCGCTTTTGGTCCCGAGGGAAATGCGGGTCGAGCATTCCGGCGGCGTCAAGGCGATGACCGGATGAGCAGCTTGAAGCGGGGCATCGAGGCTATCCAGGCCATGCTCGCGCGCGCGGGACGCCGGGGCGAATGCCAAGGTGATCGAAGCGGTGGAAAAGTCGCCATCGCCTGGGGAGTTGGAGGGTCCGAAGCCTCGCCGGACTCGTCGCAAGGCTGGGCGGGATGTGGGTTCGGACGTGGGCACAGCGCCGGACGAGGCGATTAGCTGAGCGTTATCAATGGGTGGTGGCGGACGGTGTTCCGCCACCACGGCAGGGCAGCGCCTGGGGCGACGGCCAGGGCGCGCCCCACCCACCAAGGCACCCCCACCCCCGGCTCGCGAGAAACTTTTTCATCAAGGCCCCTTCCCCATACGCCGCGTATTTTTTGTTTTTGGCCCTTAACCCATTGGTCCTGCTGCTAATCCGGTTTTGGGGTGGGAAGTCGCAGGACGCGAGCCGCCAGGAAACGCGAAACTGTGATGCAGGTCACATCGGCGAAGATCAAACCGGCGATAGAGTGCGACTATGGTTCGATAGGTGGAGGCGATCATGCCACGCAGCATCAGCAAGTTCGTCATGGTGGCGGTTGCGATTGGGGTGGCGGTCGTCGGGGCCAGCGCAATCGGTATCGCCGCTGCGCAGTCCTCGCACGAGCAGGCCAAAACGACCACCCATCGCATCATGGCGACGGTTCTGAAGACTGAGTTTCGCATCGATGACCATCAGCAGCTCAGAAAGATTTTCTTGGGTGGGGATCGGTTGAGGTGACCGGCGCTGCCTGTGCCGTCAGAAGGGCTTTCCATCTTCCCCTGAGCATCCGGAGGCCAAGGCTTCTCCCCTGCTTCCCGACGAGCAGGGCGAGAGCGAATAGCTCGCACTGACGCCCTTTCGATCTGCCTCGTTCACGTTGGCGGTTTCATTGAGGGCAGGATGGGAACCCCGGTGGGGATGAGGTATACCCGCGCGCTCCGACAGTGGAAGATTGGCGACGCGCTCTACGACAAGCTGGAGGACTTGATCGAGCGAGAACCGATCACGTGATGGCCTCGCCGGACCACCACTGCTCGCAGGCAACTTTGAGCACTGCCACAGTCACCGTTAGATCATTTCGAGTGGCTGACGCCACACGCGATCCCTTCGACATAAGGTGTCCCGGCGCTCTATTGCCCTTTCCCTCAGAAATTGCAGGAAAGACCCCGGCCCCCGACTTCAAAAACTCGGGTAAAGAGCCGCGTTGTTGTTTGACTTTCGACTGCGGTGCGCCGTCTTCCAGGTACTGCGGCCGCCATGCACTCCGAGGGGACACGTCATGCACGAAAGCCGTAGCAGAGCCTCGAAAACGCCCGCATTTCTTAGTGGGCTCATGGCGTACACGGGGAGCCTCAACACGCAAAATCACGAAACGCGCGCTCTTTCGCGAGTTGCCGGACACGAAGCTGCATCGCAGCTCGCCGGACGCACATCGGGGGCGGCACACATGGCAAAGCGAAACTTTATCTTTGATGAAGGCAGCGTTGAAGCTGTGGAGCGTCTACGCAAACAAGACGAGGAGTTTTGTCGAAGGCTGCGAATAGCTGTTGAAATGGGCGATGAATTTTGTCCAACTACCGTAATCACGGCTCCCTGCACGAGCCGCCCCGTCTTGAATTATATGCGTACCGACTGATTACGCGCCTCGACAGCGCAGTTTTCCACCGCGACCGCGCGGTACACCCCATGCTACTGTGGGCACACTTTTGTCCACCAGGAGGCTCCGTCAGCAATGGGTGCCGGGGGCAGCTATGAAGTGTTTGGCATGCGGCGCTGAGATGCGCCTGACTGGACGTTCGCCCCGATAGGACGACGGTATGCGGCATTGAGCGTCACACCTTCCGATGTTCGGCCTGCGCTCACACGGCCAAGCGTCTGATGCTCAACCGCGCGAGGGTGCCCATCACGAACTTGCCGGTCGTCATTCCGCCCAAGGCGCCGGTCATCGACCCGCACAACGGGCGCCCTGCTGCGCAAAGCGCGTGGGCAAAATCAATCGAGAAGGTGAACAATAAACAGGCCGAGCTAAAACAGCGAGCGGCAGCAACCACCGAGTGGGGTTCGGTCGTCGAGAAGCTCAGCATCCGCCTCAAACAGCAAGCAGTGGCAGCGAGAGCCGAGGCATTGGCAAGGACGGTTGAGAAGCTGCGCAGCCGACACACGGGGCTCCCTGTGAGGATGGCTGACAGTGAGTTCGACCGCGTCTGGTATGGTCACTGCCCGGACGAGGCAGCACCTAAGCCAGTCGCTTTGGGACCTGAACCACTAAGAGATGATGGCGCTACTTGAGAGTTCACCCCCAAGAGTGCTCGGTGCTATCCGAATGACCGTGAAGGTCCATCACCCCAATCGCTGGCGTCCTCAATCACAGCGTCCATAATCTCAAAGGCGCTCGCTTGTGATTGGTTGTGAGCAGAGTGGTCTGCTGTCCGCCAAGCCCGTAAAGCGTCAAAGATGATCTTTACCGACGCCGAAGCCGCCCCTGTAAGGCTAATGTAACGGACTGTCTCTGCTCGGATGCGCTCCCCTTCTGATTGCAGATAGTCTCGCGCCTCTTGCAGCTCGCTCACCAGATTGTCGATGTCTGCAATCGAGGTGGCTCCGAGCTTCTGAATGATGGGCGCGATCTCCGTGTCAGTCTCTGGCTGCGTAGCAGGCTTTGCGCAAGCAAGATCGCAAACGTCGCCTTCAGCCACCAAGTTCGCGGCTACAGCCTGGAAGTTCGTCATCTCAAGTTTCATAAGATGATCCCTTCATCGCCGAAGTTTCATTATTTGCGAAGAAGGTTAATGGGCGGTGAACCCTCCGGACCACAGGGCATCGCCACCGTCAAACACGAAGATTATGTACGGCTACGCCAGCAGCATGATCAGCGTTGAGAACGCGACCAGCACTGGCGAGTGCGAGTGCGTCGTTTACGTCGCGGTAAAGCCTCGAATTGTACGCTGAACGCTTGGTCGTCATGACTAGAGCCCTCCTACGGCCTGCTGATGGCAAGGGCCTGGCGACGTGCTGCCAACACACGCCAGGCCCGCTCATCCTGTCCCGCAAAACTTAAACAAGGGTTAGCGCGGTTGCCGTCACAACCGTGGCTTGCAACGTCGCGCAACCGCGAAAACCAGCTGCAACCGCCCGCGAAACCATCGTGGCGCGCCAAAGGCACACCACAATCACGGTTGCCCCGCGTTGCCGTCGCGCACGAAATCGCAACCGCGCAAACGATCTCTTAACCATACAGGTGCAACCTCGCTGCTGGCCTCTCAGCAACAGCGAGCAACCGCCGTGTATAATCTGGCAACCGCCGCCGCCGCCGCCGGCATCAACAAGAGCACCGTGCTGCGGCACATCAAAGCGGGCAAGGTTTCCGCCACGCGCGACCACAACGGCGGATGGCAGATTGACCCTGCCGAGTTTCACCGGACCTTTCCGCCTCCTGGTCACGGCCGGCGCCGAGCAACCGCCCAGGCAACAAGACGCTACCGCCGATGCCATGGTTGCGCTCTTGCGCGAACAGCTTGCCGACATGCGGCAGCAACGTGACCACTGGCAGATCGAGGCGGCGGACTGGAAGCGCCAGGCGCAGAACCTGCTGCCGCCGCCGCAACCGGCTCCGCAACAAGCGGCAACCTCGGAAACCGCGCCCGCAACCGAGCCTGCAACGACAGGCAACCGGCTACTGCGCACCTGGCGCTGGCTGCGCTCGACGGGGTGAGGGCTACCATGGACGAGATAGGCGAACACGCATGGATCATATCCATCGTCGGAGATTTCCTCACCCTGTTCGGTGCTTACTGGACAGCCCGTGCAGTATTGCTCGCCCCAGAGCAAGCGGCCGGGATTGCTGTAGGAAGATGGGACAAACGAGCCATTGAAAAACGCGCTTTTAAAACAGAGCAATGATGCCAGGGCCGGACTGGTGTGTGTAGCGGTCGGAGCGGGCTTCCAGATTGTCAGCAAGCTCATCGAAGAATTCATTGCGTGAGCAAGGGGCGGGCCTCGCGCTTGGCGCTGGCTGAGGTCGACGGGGTGAAGCGTAGGGGGACAGAGCGGCCTGGCCGAGGAAGGGCCTAGCAACCTCGGCCAGGCGCGCCCACCACCCACTTGAAGGAGGTTGCAACCTCAAGCGAATGGCCAACCCATCTTACGGCATTGACGTTGTCGCAGTAGCGGTAGCCGTCGTCCTGGCGGCAGCCATCGTGCTTCTTGCTTACCAAGTCGTGCCCGATCTTACCGACCTGATGATGATGCCGCCGCCCTTGAGCGGCACACACTGAAGCCAGGCGGCTAGTCCTCCCAGCTTTGCTCGATGACCCGCGCCCGGTTGCGCAGCGTGATCTTGGCACCTGGCCAACGCTTCACCGCCGCCCGGTAAGTCTCCAGCGCGACCAGATAGTCGCCGACGCCGGCAATCTGCTCGATCAGGTTCTCGCCGGTCGCATCGTCCCAGCGGTCAATGGTGTGGGGGTGGTCGGCCAAACCGGGCGGCGCGGGGGAGGGCGAATTACAAGTGGCTCGGAAGCCGCGATATCGCTCAGTAAGGATGCGACCAGTATTCCGACGGGAGGCTACTGCCACATAATCACATGCGGTGAGATCGGAGCCGACGCCGCAAGCACATCCGCCTTCCCAACCCTCGACTGCGCAACCGTAGAGGCCGACCAGACGCCGAATGCGGTCGCGGCGACAATAGCCAAACCGATGATACCCATTGGATTGTCCCTTCGTCCCGTGTGAAAGCGCCTTAACCTCACACAGAACCCACCCCCGCCTGTGATCGCTGTCACAAAATGGCGGAAATCGCCGACCCGCGAGCACTGGCGAGCGGCATAGCGAGCGCCGGCTCGCAAGCCGGGCGGAGCGGGGAATTGTACGGGTCGCGTGCGTGTTGCTCGCACATGGCTCGCCCGTGCTCTGGCAATGAGCCAATCCCGAGCAATTTTTCTAGTTTTTATCCATGGTGGCCACGGGTCGCCATGCAGGCGCAGTACAGCCGCTCGTTGCCGCCCGAGTGAAATGGCATGTCGCCGCCGTGTTTGTGGTGCATCCCCATGCACTCTCTGATCATGCGTAACCGCTCTGGGTCATCGTGCTTGGGCTGCCGCAAATGCTGAGCGTCTGCGGCCAAAGCTGAGACGCCGACGAGGATAGTGCCAACGGTGAGAGCGCCGATTAGCGTCTTCATGATCACACGATTGTAGTAGCTGCTTAATCCACGCCGCCACCCTCACGGCTCGGCGTTAAAACGCCCGCATAGCGGTCCAGTCTGCAACAGCGCGGCGGTGTGCTTGAGCACACCGGCGAGAGTCACGGCGAGGCATCTCTACGGAGGGGGATGGTAGGCTTGCCGGTCAGGAACCCCAGAGAAGGTGGAGGTGGTCAGTGGACCAACCCTCCGAGCAAGACCAGCAAGCCCACCACTCACAACGACGTGGCTGGGCGGCATTGGTTGCCTCATGCGTCGGCGGCCCGCACACGAGCGAGCGAAAGTCCCGCCAGGAAGCGGCGGGGGCTGGCGACGACAGATTCGTCGGGGCTTACCAGTCGTCCCCGCGCGCGTTCTGTGCCTGAGCGGCCACGCTCCAGAACGCACTGCGACCGGTAAGCCCAGGTCGCTTAAACCGAGTGCCGACGGATTCGGTTTCAATGTCGGGAATCCGACCCAACCCAGAAGAAGCCCCGCCCAGGGAGCGGGGGGCTCCCTCAAACAGGTCGCCGCCGGTCCTGTGGCCAATCATCAGCGGGCAAGCCCGCCAACTCAACGCGCCGAGCCACGAAGCTCGGTTGCCTGAGCGCGCGGCGCAGAAAGCGCGCCCCCGCAGCGCAGGGGGAGCGAGCGGGGCCAAGTCACCCAGCGAAGCGCTTCGCGTGGCCGGGGAATGTGTATGGAAAGGCTACCCCAGCGGTACGGGCATACCACAGTCGGTTGCACAAGGCAGGACTCAGTGACGGCCTGGGCTCGAATTGCCACGTACCCCGCAGCAGGAGGCCGCCCGTGCTCGACACGATCCAACACCTCGAAGCGTGCGGCGTGGACTTGTATCTAGACCAGCAGGCCATCGACACGACGACCCCGATGGGCAAGCTCGTTTTCCAGGTCACCGGCGCGCTTCGCTGAATTTGAGCGGACGCATGATCTCGCCAACGCATCAAAGCAGGCCTCAAGCGCGCCGTCGCCCAGGGCGTGAAGCTCGGTCGGCCGAAGATAGACAGCACGACCGAACGCAAGGTGCGAAAGCAGCTTGCGAAGGGCATGGGTATCTTGAAGGTGGCCAAGTCGCTCGGCATCGGGACTGGCACGGTCCAGCGCATCGCAAACGAGCTTAGGTGAAGGAAGACGATAGCGGCCTCCTCCTGGCGTTGCGCGCAGAGCAGCGCGAACGGGCGCAGGCGCAGGCGCGGGCGCGCGGACCACCCCACCCCCTTTGTGGAAACCAAAATCAGTTAAGGCCCCTCCCGGAAATGCCGCGCATTTTTCATTCCGGTTGCAATGCGGCGGCGAGGGCGCTCCTTGTGGGCGCGGCCAGGGCTCCCACGGCCAGTCCGCCAAGGTGGGACGCCAAGTCTGACTGGCCGCTATGGGCGCATGAGCACGCGCCTGCCTGTTTGGCTGCCGCACGAACAAATCTTTGGCGTGATCAAACAAATCTCGGGACAGGGATCAGAGCGGACTAAGCGGTATCCGGCCTCACTGATGTGGGAAAGAGAAGAAAGTCTCTCCAACGCCTCTCCCACATGCAGAGCGAAAGCGGGCCGAGTGTGATCCGCTCTGCCACTTTAGGCCCCATCCTCACTCGCCCCCAGCCTGAGGATGGGGCCTCTTTCCGTCAACAGCCTCTCTCTTGCTCCTCCATTGGGGGGTAGTTGCTGGCAGGTGCATGTGGTGAAGTTAACAATTAACCTCCCAAATGGGGTATGACGTTCTCACGTAAAAATGCCGTAATCACCATTTGAGCGTAAGCTCGCAATCAATAAGAACTGGGAGGGTCAACGTGCCCAAGTTTCTGCTTACTGTATGTGTATTCGGGCTACTTTTGTCGTCTGCATCCGCCGAGGAGAAATCACCTGAGCAATTACTAGAGGAACGCTCTGGCATCGAAGGGCTAGAGAGCCAAACGCTCACCCGTGTCGTCTTCGCTTCTGGAGCAAAGCACCGAATCGGCTTCTACGTTGACCTCAACCCCGATTGCTCTGCCGTTGGTGATATCAACGTCCGTGTCACCAAACAACCAGAACACGGCACGGTGGAAACTGTAGCTGCGACCGATTACGTCCGTTTTCCAAAAGAAAATATCCGCTCTAAGTGCAATCTGCAAAAGTTAAGGGCACGCTGGTCAATTACAAGACGGCGGAGAAATATACCGGCAAAGATGAGTTTGACCTGCTCATTCTCTACCCCGGGGATCTGCTCGGAAACTTCATTTCGACATAAGCGTGCGTTGAACAAGCCAACCACGTTCGCGCCGCTGAGTCCAGAAATGTTGTATGGTGCTTTCTTTGTCGGGAGGTAGCCAATGGCTAAAACGAATCTTGGTTCAATGTCGGTCGAGCAGCTTTTGCAGTTGCGCGATGACGTTGGGAAAGAACTCAATCGCAAAAGCACTGAACTACGGAGCCAGCTTGCGAGGTTGGGCGGTGAGATTGCGCCAGTAGGGGACGTGGAAGCTCGCTGAAGGGCAAGAAGGTTCCGCCCAAATATCGTGACAGTGCAGGCAACACGTGGGCGGGTCGAGGTGCAAAACCGCGATGGCTTGTCGCGGCGATTAAAGAAGGGAAGAAAGCTGGAAGACTTTGCAGTTGAAAAGACTGCAAGGAAACGTCGGGCGAAAAAGAAATAAAATCATTGGTCAGGACGGAAAGAGCAATACGTAACTGAACGAAGTACT
>ERZ1370068.2977-contig-210_pt1 | contig 123137 bp, 138 predicted proteins | sample MGYA00561227_ERZ1370068 | MGnify/ENA primary metagenome ERZ1370068 (study PRJEB38410, sample SAMEA6850437) | metagenome | study: Metagenomic assessment of the ecological functions of the soil: analysis of the soil microbiota associated with the...
AAGGAGATCGTGGAGACGCGTGCGGCGCACGCGGCGCCCGCGTGACCGGGCCCGTGCTCCTGCCCACCATCATCAACCGCTGGACGGTGCTGCGCTCGCCGCACGTGGACAAGACCTCCGCGCGAGCAGTTCGAGATGCGGACCCACAAGCGGCTGCTCGACATCCTCGATCCCACGCCCCAGACCGTCGACGCGCTCATGAAGCTCGAGCTCCCGTCGCGGCGTCGACGTCGAGATCAAGCTCTAGAGTCACGCGACAGGCAGAGACTGCCGCCATGGCAATGAAGGAAGGGCTGATCGGCCGCAAGGTCGGCATGACGCAGGTCTTCGGTGACGACGGAACATGATCCCGGTCACCGTGGTCGAGGCTCGGACCCTGCACGGTCGTCGGGGTGCGCACCAAGGCCAGCCACGGCTACGACGCGCTCCAGCTCGGCTTCGAGGCCAAGAAGAAAAACGTCACCAAGGCCATGGCCGGGCGTCTACAAGAAGGCCGGCCTCGCCGGCAAGCCGATGAAGGTGCTCCGCGAGATCCGGCTGCAGAAGACGGAAGCGGTGGCGCGCCTATCAGGTCGGGCAGACCCTGACCGTCGAGCATGTTCAGCGCCCGGCGAGTTCGTGGACGTGGTGGGCGTGACCAAGGGCAAGGGCTTCCAGGGCGGCGTCAAGCGCCACGGCTGGTCCGGCGGTGACGCCACCCACGGCTCGATGTTCCATCGGGCCCCCGGCTCGATCGGCGCCTCCTCCGATCCCTCGCGCGTGTGGCCCGGCCATCACGCTGCCCGGACGCATGGGCGGCGACCGCCGCACCGTGCTCAACCTGCCGCGTGGTGCGCGTGCTCGCCGAGCAGAACCTCATCCTCGTGCGCGGCGCGGTGCCCGGGCATACCGGGTCGGCTTCGTGATGGTGCGCAAGAGCGTGAAGCAGACCAAGGCCCAGCAGCAGAAGGCGCAAAGGGGCGAAGTAGCATGCCGACCGTTCCCGTGCTCGACGCGACGGGCAAGGCGCAGGAGCACGCTCGAGCTCGTCCGCCGACGTCTTCGGCGGCCCCGTGCGCGATGCCGCTGCTCCACCAGGCGTGGTGACGCGAGCTGGCCGACGCGGCGCGCCGGCACCCACGACACCAAGGGCCGCAGCGAGGTGCTCGGGCGGCGGCCGGAAGCCGTGGAAGCAGAAGGGGACCGGGCGCGCGCGGCAGGGCTCGATCCGCGCCACGCAGTGGAAGGGCGGCGGCAAGCCCTTCGGCCCGCACGCCGCGCAAGTACGACAAGACGCTGCCCACGCGAGATGCGCCGGGCCGCGCTGCGCGTCCGCGCTGGCGGCCAAGATCGCGGCGGGAGAGCTGGCGGTGGTCGAGCGGCTGGCGCTCGGCGACGTGCAAGACCAAGTCGCTCGTGGCTACGCCTCAAGGGGCTCGGGGCGGCCGGGGTTCCCACCCTCGCTCGTCGCTCGGAGCGCAGCGCCGACGCTCGGCGCGCGCCGCCCGGAACGTCCCGTGGCTGTCAAGTGGACCACCGCCGGTGCACGCCTCGGTGTACCAGCTGGTGCCGCCACGAGCGGCGTGATCGTCGAGCGCGCGGCGCTGCTCGCCCTGCAGGAGGCGCTTGGTCATGAACCGAGATCCCCGCTCGCGTGCTGTACTCGGCCGCTCATGACCGAGAAGAGCATGCGGCAGAAGGAAGAGCAGAACACGCGTCACCTTCCGGGTGGCGTCGGACGCCAACAAGGTCGGAGATCCGCCAGGCCGTCGAGACGCGTCTTCAACGTCAAGGTGGCCGCCGTGCGCACCGCGTCCGTCGAGGGCAAGTGGAAGCGCATGGGCCAGCTTCGAGGGCCAGTCGCCCGCGACTGGAAGAAGGCGATCGTGACGCTCCAGCCCGGCCACAAGATCGAGCTGGTCGAGGGAGCCTGAGGCCATGGGAATCCGGACCGCTCAAGCCGACCTCGCCGGCGCGGCGCTACGCTGACCTACGCTCACCAACGAGGAGATCACCAAGAAGACGCCGGAGAAGAGCCTGCTCCGCCGAAGCAGCGCACGAACGGCCGCAACGTGCTACGGCCGCATCACCGTGCGGCACCGCGGCGGCGGGCACAAGCGCATGCTCCGCGAGGTGGACTTCCGGCGCGAGAAGCTCGGGATTCCGGCCGCGGTGGTCGGCGATCGAGTACGATCCCGGGCCGCTCGGCGCGCATCGCGCTGCTCCACTACCGGGACGGCGAGAAGCGCTACATCATCGCGCCGCTCGGGCTCAAGCCGGGCGACGTCGTGATGTCCGGCCCGCAGGCCGACATCCTGCCCGGCAATGCGCTGCCCATCCGGAACATCCCGCTCGGCACGCTCGTGCACAACGTCGAGCTGCAGCCCGGGCAAGGGCGGCCAGCTCTGCCGGAGCGCGGGCACGCTGGCCCAGCTCCTGGCCAAGGAAGGCGACTACGCGCAACCTCAAGCTGCCCTCCGGCGAGGTGCGCGACGGTGCAGCTGGAGTGCATGGCCACCGTGGGCCAGGTGGGCAATCCTCGATCACGAGAACGTGTCGGTGGGCAAGGCCGGGCGCGTGCGCTGGAAGCGGGCTTCCGGCCCACCGTGCGCGGCACCGTCATGAACCCGGTGGATCATCCGATGGGCGGCGGCGAGGGCAAGGGCAAGGGCAACCATCCGATGACGCCGTGGGGTAAGCCGACGCAAGGGCTACAAGACCCGGCGCGGGCGCGCGGCCGTCGGACCGCTACATCGTCACCCGCCGGACCAGAAGTAGGAGGCCGAACGATGGGACGCTCGCTGGCGAAGGGACCCTATATCGACGCTGCGGCTGCTGAGCCGCATCGACGAGCTGAACCGAGGCCGCGGCAGAAGAAGGTGCTCAAGACCTGGTCGCGGCGCTCGACCATCACGCCGGAGTTCGTGGGGCACACGCTCGCCGTCCACAACGGCGAGGAAGTTCATCCCGGTCTACGTGACCGAGAACATGGTGGGCCACCGCCTCGGCGAGTTCGCGCTCACGCGCACCTTCAAGGCGCACGGGGCCGCCGAGAAGGCGGCGACCTCCCCGACCGGGAAGTCGTGAGGCGGCATGCAGACGCAGTCGCCAGCGCGCGCTTACGTCCGGGTCCCCGCCGCGCAAGGCCGCGGCTGGTGCTCGAGCACATCCGCGGCAAGTCGGTGGGCGAGGCGCTGGCCACCCTGCAGTTCACGCAGAAGGCGGCGGCGCCGGCTCATCGAGAAGGTGCTGCGCTCGGCGATCGCCAACGCCGAGCACAACCACCAGGTGCGCGAACCTCGACGACCTCCGCGTCGTCAAGGCGCCATCGCCGACGGCGGGCCCGTCGCTGAAGCGCGTGTCCAGCCCCGGGCCATGGGGCGGGCGTTCTTCATCAAGCACCGGACGAGCCACCTCACGATCGGCGTGAGCGACGAGGTCAACGAGGCTGCCGCGTGGCCGCCGCTGCCCGCGCGTCGCCCGCGGCGCCCGGTCGTACGGCGGCCCCCGAAGCGACGGGCGCGCCGGCGTCGGCGTCGGCCCCGAAGGCGGGACGCGGGCGGCACCGCACGGACGACGAAGGAAGGACTGAGCCATGGGCCAGAAGACGCATCCGATCGGCTTCCGGCTGGGCTCCACGCGGACGTGGAGCTCGCGCTGGTTCGCCACCAAGAGCTACGCGGCGCTGCTGCACGAGGACGTCGAAGATCCGCACGCTTCATCAAGGACCGCGCTCTACCACGCGGGCATCGCGCGGATCGACATCGAGCGCTCGGCCAACCGCGCGCGGATCACCATCGCCACGGCGCGCCCCGGCATCATCATCGGCCGCAAGGGCGCCGAGGTGGAGAAGCTCAAGAACGAGCTGCAGCAGCGGCACGGCCGAAGGAGGTCTACCTCAACATCGAGGAGGTCGTCCATCCCGAGCTCGACGCGCAGCTCGTGGCCGAGAACGTGGCGCTCCAGCTCCAGAAGCGGGTGGCCTTCCGCCGCGCGATGAAGAAGGCGGTGACCTCCGCGCTGCGCCTGGGCGCCGACGGCATCCGGATCGCCTGCGCCGGGCGGCTGGGCGGCGGCGAGATCGCGCGCCGCGAGTGGTATCGCGACGGGCGGGTGCCGCTCCACACGCTCCGCGCCGACATCGACTACGGTCTGGCGACGGCCCACACCACCTACGGCGCCATCGGGGTGAAGGTGTGGATCTTCAAGGGCGAGGTGCTGGCGCACGCGCCCGTGCGAGGCGTAGAGGCCCGACCATGCTGATGCCCAAGCGCGTCAAGTACCGCGAAGGCCCAGCGCGGGCGCATGCGCGGCAAGGCACAGCGCGGCTCGACGCTGGCCTTCGGTGACTACGGCCTCAAGGCGCTGGAGCCGGGCTGGGTGACCAACCGGCAGATCGAGGCCGCGCGGGTGGCGCTGACGCGCAGCCTCAAGCGCGGCGGCAAGGTCTGGATCCGGATCTTCCCGGACAAGCCGGTGACCAAGAAGCCCGCGGAGACGCGGATGGGCAAGGGCAAGGGCAATCCCGGAGACTGGGTGGCGGTGGTGAAGCCCGGCCGGATCCTCTACGAGATGGAGGGCGTGGACGAGGCGGACGCGCGCGAGGCGGTTCCGGACCGCCGGCCAGAAGATCGGCATCGCCACGAAGTTCGTGACGCGCGTGCGGGCGCTGTGACGCGGAACCCGTGAGGCGAGCGATGAAAGCGGCGAAGTGGCGTGACCTGTCGGAGGACGAGATCCGAGCAGAAGGTGCAGGAGCTGACGGAGGAGCTCTTCAACCTCCGGTTCCAGCTCTCCATGGGAGTGGCCAAGAACCCGTCGCGCGTCGGCCAGGCCCGGCGCGATCTGGCGCGGGCCAAGACGATGCTGCGCGAGCGGGCCAGCGCAGCCGCGAGCGCGGAAGGAAGGATGGCGCCAGTGGCGGCGACGAGAAGACCCGGAAGGCGTGGTGGTGCAGCGACGCGATGCAGAAGACGCGCGTGGTGCAGATCGAGCGCGTGTACCGCCATCCCCGCTACCAGCGCGTGGTGCGGCATGTCCAAGAAGCTGAAGGCGCACGACGAGGCGAACGCGAGCAACGTCGGGCGACCGCGTGCTCGATCGAGGAGACGCGGCCGCTCTCGAGGAGAAGCGCTGGCGGATCCGCGCAGATCGTGAGCTCGCGGTCTGAGGCCGACATGATCCAGCCGACGCTCGATGCTCGATGTCGCGGACAACTCCGGGGCCAGAAGGTCGCAGTGCATCCGCGTGATGGGCGGGGCCAACAAGCGCTACCGCCTCGCTGGGCGACACCGTGATCGTCGCGGTCAAGGAGGCGGTGCCGGACGGGACCGTGAAGAAGGGCGAGGTGGCCCGCGCGGTGGTGGTGCGCACGGTCAAGGAGGTCGCGTCGGAAGGACGGCTCCTACATCCGCTTCGACCGCAACGCGGTGGTGCTGCTCAAGGCCGACGACAATCCGGTGGGCACCCGCATCTTCGGGCCGGTGGCGCGCGAGCTGCGCGAGCGAGCAGTTCACCAAGATCATCTCGCTCGCGCCCGAGGTCATCTGAGGGCGTATGGCGCATGCGCACGTGCGGAAGGGTGACACGGTGGTGGTGATCGCCGGGCGAGAGCGCGGGCAAGCGCGGCAAGGTGCTGCGCGTGCTCCCGACGAGGAGCGGGTGCGTCGTCGAGCAGATCAACATGATGAAGAAGCACCAGAAGCCCACGCAGAAGCTCCGCCAGGGCGGCATCATCGAGCGCGAGGCGCCGCTGGCGCCTGTCCAACGTGATGCTGCGTGGATGCCGCGCTGCGACAAGCCGTACCCGGCGTCGGCGATCCAGGCAGCTGGCGCGACGGCCGCAAGGTACGCGGTCGCCAGACGCTGCGGCGAGATCGATCGACAAGGCGTGAGGACCATGGCGGCAAAGCAGGCCGACACGCGAAGCCCCAGGAGCCCCGCGGCCGCAGGCAGCGCGCCGAAGCCCGGCCGCGGCCGCAAGGGCAGCCGACAAGGGCGCGCCGCGGCCGCGCCCGCGGTCGCCAGGACCAGCGCCAAGGTGACGGGCGAGGTCCCCGCGCCTGCGTGAGCGCTTCCGAGCGCACGGTGATCGCCGGCCCTCATGAAGGAGCGCGGCTACGCCAACCCGTGGCAGGTGCCCCGGCTGCACAAGATCGTGATCAGCATGGGCGTGGGCGAGGGTCGCGGAGAACGCCAAGGTGCTGGACTTCGCGACCGTCGGATCTGCAGGCCATCGCCGGGCAGAAGCCGGTGGTGACGCGGGCCAAGAAGTCGATCGCGAACTTCAAGCTGCGCGAGGGCGTCGCCCATCGGCGCGCAAGGTCACCCTGCGCGGCGCGCGGATGTACGAGTTCCTCGACCGGCTGGTCAACGTGGCGCTGCCGCGCGTGCGCGACTTCCGCGGGCGTGCCGCCCAAGGGCTTCGACGGCCGCGGCAACTACGCGCTGGGGCTCGCGAGCAGCTGATCTTCCCGGAGATCGTCTACGACAAGATCGACAAGGTCCGCGGCATGGACATCAACATCGTGACCACCGCGCGAGACCGACGAGGAAGCCAAGGCGCTCCTCGCACATCTCGGCATGCCGTTCAGGGAGTCGCTAGCGTATGGCCAAGACCTCGCTGATCATGAAGTCGCAGCGGCACGCCGAAGTTCTCGCGTCGCGGGCGCTACCACCGCTGCAAGCTGTGCGGGCGGCCCCGCGGCTACCTGCGCAAGTTCGAGCTGTGCCGGCTCTGCTTCCGGGAGCTCGCGCTCAAGGGCGAGGTGCCCGGCATCGATCAAGGCGAGCTGGTGAGGCCGGGACATGATGAGCGATCCCATCGCCGACCTCCTCACCCGCATCCGGCAACGCCAGCCGCGCCGAGCACGAGAAGGTGGACATCCCCGTCCTCAAGCTCAAGGTGCGCGATCGCCGAGATCCTCAAGGACGAGGGCTTCATCAAGAACTTCCGCGTGCTGGACGACCAGAAGCACGGCACGCTCGCGCGTGTACCTCAAGTACGGCACGGGCAACGAGAAGCGTGATCTCCGGCCTGGTCCGGGTGTCGCGACCCCGGGCCGGCGCGTCTACGTGAGCCACGACAAGATCCCGTCGATCCTGGGCGGGATGGGCGTGGCGCATCCTGTCCGACTTCGCCGGGGCGTGATGACCGACCGCGACGGCCCGCAAGCAGAGCGTCGGCGGCGAAGTCCTCGCCTACGTCTGGTAGGAGCCGACCATGTCGCGAATCGGCAAGTAAGCCGATCCCCGTTCCCGCAGGGCGTCAAGGTGCGCGGTGGACGCGGCGCGGGCGCGGTGCGCGCCGAGGGTCCCAAGGGCAAGCTCGCGCCAGCCGTGCCTCCGGGCATCTCCGTCGAAGCGCCGGAGGCAGCGGTGGTGACCGGTGGATCACGCAGCTCGGACAACCGGAACGTGCGGGCGCTGCACGGGCTGACCCGCTCGCTCGTCGCCAACATGGTGCACGGGGTGAAGGACGGCTTCGAGCGCAAGCTCGAGATCGTGGGCATCGGCTACCGGTGCGCAGCTGCAGGGCAAGAACATCCAGCTCGCGCTGGGCTATTCGCATCCGGTGATCTTCCCGCTGCCCGGACGGCATCACGGCGGAGGTCGAGCAGCAGGTCTCCATCACGCCTGCGGGGCGCCGGACAAGGCGCTGCTGGGGCGAGACGGCGGCGAAGCTCTGCGCGAGCTGCGCAAGCCGGATCCCTACAAGGGCAAGGGCATCAAGTACGCCGACGAGGTGCATCCGCCGCAAGGTCGGCAAGAAGGCGGGGGCGAAGTGATGCACGCAGCGGATCGTCGAGGGCCGCGCGACGATCCGGCACCACCGCGCTGCGCCGGCAGGTTCGCGGACTCGGCGGTCGCGGCCGCGGCTGGCGGTGTTCCGCAGCCTCAATCACATCTACGCCCAGCTCATCGACGACGACAGCGGCGCAAGACGCTGGTCGCGGTGGACAGCCGCAGCACAGGACTTCCGCGCGCAAGCCAAGACGGGCGGCAACGTGGCGGCGGCCAAGGCGGTGGGCGAGCTGCTCGCGCGAGCGGGCGAAGGCGCAGGGCGTCGGGCGCGTGGTCTTCGACCGCGGCGGCTACAAGTATCACGGACGGGTGAAGGCGCTGGCCGACGCGGCGCGCGCCGGCGGCCTCGCGTTCTGAGGAGATAACTGAGTGGCTGAAGCGACGGATCGATCGCCAGCGTGCTGGAGTTGAACGATCGGGTGGTCTCGATCAACCGCGTGGCCAAGGTCGTCAAGGGCGGCCGGCGGTTCTCGTTCACGGCGCCTGGTGGTCGTCGGCGACGGCCGCGGGCCACGTCGGCGTCGGCCTCGGCAAGGCGCACGAGGTGCCGGAGGCCATCCGCAAGGCGGTCGAGCACGCCAAGAAGGATCTGATCTTCGTGCCCGCTCACGCGACACGACGATCCCCTGCGAGATCACCGGGCACTTCGGGGCGGGCCGCGCGTCTTCCTGAAGCCGGCCGTCCCAGGGCACCGGCGTCATCGCGGGCGGCGCCGTGCGGCCGGTGCTGGAGGCGGCGGGGGTGCAGGACATCCTCACGAAGACGCTGGGGACCAACAATCCCGCACAACGTGCTCAAGGCGACCATCGACGCGCTCCGCCGGATCAAGCGGCTGCAAGATCTGCACGCGGCCCGCCGGCGCAGCGGCGGACGGCGACGTGGCAGGAGGAGGCGGCCAGTGGCCGCAAGAAGCTTAGGATCACGCTCGTGAAGAGCATCATCGGGCTGCAGCCCGAAGCAGGAGGCGACGGTCAAGGCCCTCGGGCTCCGCGCACGAATCCGGCAGACGGTGATGCACGACGACACCGCGACCGATCCGCGGGATGATCGCAAGGCGCCGCACGTGCTCAAGGTGAGCGCATGAGGCTTGAGGATCTCCGGCCCGCGCCCGGGCCGACCAAGAAGCGCGCAAGCGGGTCGGCCGCGGGCCCGGCTCCGGCCACGGCAAGACCGTCCGACCAAGGGGCGCAAGGGGCAGCAAGGCCCGCTCGGGCGGCGGCAAGGCCCGGCGGCTTCGAGGGCGGCCAGATGCCGCTCTATCGGCGGCTGCCCAAGCGCGGCTTCCTGCCCCACGGCGGCAAGACCGAGTACGCCGTCGTGAACCTCAGCGACCTGGCGCGCGTTCGCGGCCGGGCAGCGTGGTCGATCCCGACAGCCTGCGTGCAGGCGCGGCTCATCAAGAGGGCGGACCGCGGCGCGGTGAAGGTGCTCGGCGACGGCGAGGTGGCGCATGCGCTCACCGTGCGCGCGCACGCGGTCAGCGAGGTCGGCGCGGACGAAGATCGAGGCGGCCGGCGGCGGCGTCGAGGTGCTGACCGGCAGCGAGGGTCGCGGCTCGTGATCGAGAGCCTGCAGAGCTTCCAGAACGTCTTCAAGATCCCGGAGCTCAAGCGCCGGGTCCTGATCACCGCTCGGCCTGCTCGTCGCCTACCGGCTCGGCGCCCACGTGCCCACGCCCGGGCATCGACGGCCACGCCCTCGCGCCAGTTCTTCGACCAGGTGCAGGGCACGCTCGCTCGGCATGGTGGACCTCTTCTCCGGCGGCAACCTCCGGCGCCTCATCGATGTTCGCGCTGGGGATCATGCCGTACATCTCGGCGTCGATCATCCTGCAGCTGCTCACCGTGGTCGATCCCGGCGCTGGAGCGGCTGGCCAAGGAGGGCGAGGCCGGGCAGCAAGAAGATCACCCAGTACACCCGCTACGGCACCATCGTGCTGTCGCTCGTGCAGTCGCTCGGGCATCGCCGATGGGCCTCGAGAGCATGCGCGAGCCCGAGCGGCGTCGCGCATCGTGCCGATCCGGGCTGGGGCTTCCGGCTGCTCACCATGATCACGCTGACCACCGGGACGGCGCTGATCATGTGGCTCGGCGAGCAGATCTCCGAGAAGGGCATCGGCAACGGCATCTCGCTGATCATCTTCGCGGGCATCGTGGTCCGGCTGCCCTCGGCCATCGCGGCCTCCTACACGCTGATCACGACCGGCGAGCTGAAGCTCGTTCGTCTTCGTCGGTCCTCGTCCTCATGATGGTGGCGGTGACCGCGGCGGTCGTGCGTCATGCAGGAGGGGCAACGCAAGATCCCCGTGCAGTACGCCAAGCGGGTGGTGGGCCGGCGCGTCTACGGGGGCCAGTCCACCCACATTCCCGCTGCGCATCAACACCGCCGGCGTGATCCCGGTGATCTTCGCCTCCTCGCTGATCCTGTTCCCGGCCACCCTCACGCGGTTCGTGCCGCCACCCGTGGATGCAGGCCATCTCCGACGCGCTGTCGCCCGGGCGCTTCACGCTACACCGTGCTGTACATGCGGGCTGATCGTCTTCTTCGCGTACTTCTACACGGCGATCGTGTTCAACCCGGTCGACCTCGCCGACAACATGAAGAAGTACGGGGGCTTCATCCCCGGCGTGCGGCCGGGCAAGAAGACCGCCGAGTACATCGACCGGGTGCTGACCCGCATCACGCTGCCGGGCGCCATGTTCCTGGCCCTCATCTCGGTGCTGCCGGACTTCCTCATCCGCTGGTTCAACGTGCCGTTCTACTTCGGCGGCACCAGCCTCCTGATCGTGGTCGGCGTCGCGCTCGACACCGTGCGGCAGATGGAGTCGCACCTGCTCATGCGCAACTACGAGGGCTTCCTCAAGCGCTCAAGACACGCTCGAGCGGCTTCGCGCGCGATGAGCTGCGTGCGTGATCTTCTCGGCGCGCCCGGCGCGGGCAAGGGCACCCAGGCCCGCGAGCTGGCGCGCGAGTGGGGCGTGCCCGCAGGTCGCCACCGGCGACATGCTGCGCGAGGCGGTGGCCGCGGGCACGCCGCTCGGGCGCGAGGCCAAGCGCTATCATGGATCGGGCGGCGCTGGTGCCCGACGACGTCGTGATCGGCCTGCTGGCCGAGCGCCTGCGCCAGCCCGACGCCGCGCGCGGGCTTCATCCTCGACGGCTTCCCGCGCACCGTCGCCCAGGCCGAGGCCCTCGACGCGCCTGCTCGAGGAGCTCGGGCAGGAGCTGGACCGGCGTGGTCTTCTTCGACGTGTCCCGCGGCCGAGCTGCTGCGGCGGCTGACCGGCCGCCGCGTCTGCCGCCAGTGCGGACCGCTTCCACATGGTCTCAGCCCCGCCACGGCGCCGGGCGCTGCGATCGGTGCGGCGGCGAGCTCTACCAGCGCGAGGACGACAGCGAGGCCACCGTGGCGCAACCGGCTCGACGTGTACGCAGCGGCAGACCGCGCCGCTGCTCGACTACTACCGCAACCGCGGCGCTGCTGACCACCGGTGCCCGGCGAGGGCACCGATCGAGCGACATCGGCGCGGCCATCCGTCAGGCGCTCGGCCGCGACGGTCGCCGGCGATGATCGAGCTGCAAGTCGCCGCGGGAGATCGAGCCTCATGCGCGCGGGCCGGCCGCATCCTCGCCGACGTGATGGACCGGCTGCGCGAGTCGGTGCAGCCCGGGGATGTCGACGCCTCGGAGATCGACGAGGACGTCGAGGCGTTCATCCGTCGTGCGCAGCGGCGCCCAGTCGGCCTTCAAGGGCTATCGCGGGTTCCCGGCCACCGTCTGCATCTCGATCAACGAGGAGGTCGTGCACGGGATCCCCTCGGCCAAGCGCCGGCTGCAGCGAGGGCGACATCGTCGGCCTGGACCTCGGGTGTATCGTGGAGGGGTACTACGCCGACTGCGCGTTCACCCTGCGGTCGGGCGACGTGCCCCGCGCGGTCCAGGAGCTGCTCGACGTCACGCGCGAGAGCCTCGAGCGAGGCCATCGAGCAGTGCCGGCCCGGGCCGGCGGCTGTCCGACGTCTCGCACGCCGTCCAGGCGCACGTGCGAGAGCCGCACGGCTTCGGCGTCGTGCGCGCGTTCGTGGGCCACGGCATCGGCCGCGCGCTGCACGAGGAGCCGCAGGTGCCGAACTTCGGCGACCCGGCACGGGGCCGCGGCTCAAGCCGGGCATGGTGCTGGCCATCGAGCCGATGGTGACGATGGGCAGCTGGGAGGTCCGGATCCTCGACGACGGCTGGACGGCGGTGACGAAGGACGGCAGCCTGGCCGCGCACTTCGAGCACACCATCGCGGTGACGGAGGGTGGTCCCGAGGTCCTGACCAGCAAGAACGGGCGCGCCGCTCGGGCGGCCTAGAGACGCCGTGGCCAAGGAAGACGCGATCGAGGTCGAGGGCACCGTGGTGGAGCCGCTGCCCGAACGCGATGTTTCAGAGTCGAGCTGGAGAACGGCCACCGGGTCCTGGCTCACGTGAGCGGCAAGATGCGGATGAACTTCATCCGGATCCTGCCGGGCGACCGGGTGAAGGTCGAGCTGTCGCCCTACGATCTGACGCGGGGCCGGATCACTTACCGGTTCAAGTAGGAGGAACGAGCGATGAAGGTGAGGCCGTCGCGTCAAGGCGCGGTGCGAGCACTGCAAGATCGTGCGCGCGGCAGGGCGTCGTGCGCATCATCTGCAAGAACCCGCGCCACAAGCAGCGGCAAGGCTAGACGGTCGGAGGAGCCGAGTCATGGCGACGAGCATCGCGCGGAGTCGATCTGCCGCGGGAGAAGCGCGGTGAGGTGGCGCTGACCGTACATCTACGGCATCGGGCGGCCCGATCGGCCAACCGCATCCTCAGCCGAGCGCCGGCGTGGACCCGGCAAGCGCGTGAAGGCCTGGAGCGACGAGGAGACGGCGCGCGTGCGCGAGATCATCGAGCGCGAGCTGCAAGGTGGAGGGCGACCTCCGCCGCGAGATCTCCATGAACGTCAAGCGCCTCATGGACATCGGCTGCCTACCGCGGGATCCGGCATCGCCGGGGTCTGCCCGTGCGGGGCCAGCGCACTCACACCAACGCGCGGACGCGCAAGGGCCCGCGCAAGGGCGTCATGGTGAAGAAGAAGCCCGACGGCCGCCGCCGCCCGCGCCGGCGCCGCCAGGAAGGCAGGAGCATAAGGCATGGCTGAACGCCAGCGAAGCCGGCGCCCCCGGAAGAAGGGCGGCAAGAAGCGCGAGCGCCGCGAGGTGCGCACGGGCATCGCCCACGTGCAGGCCACGTTCAACAACACGATCGTCACGCTCACCGACAAGATGGGCAACGTGGTGTCGTGGTCGAGCGCCGGCAGCGCCGGCTTCAAGGGCTCGCGCAAGAGCACGCCGTTCGCCGCCCAGACCGCGGCCGAGAACGCCGCGCGCAAGGCGATGGAGTTCGGGCTCAAGCAGATCGAGGTCTTCGTCAAGGGCCCGGGCGCCGGCCGCGAGGCGGCCATCCGCTCGCTGCAGGCGGTGGGGCTGGAGATCACCGCGATCCGTGACGTCACCCCGATTCCGCACGACGGCTGCCGCCCGCCCAAGCGGCGGCGGGTGTAGAGGAGGACGGCGATGGCGCGATACCGTGACGCGAAGTGCCGGCTGTGCCGCCGCGAGGGGCATGAAGCTGTTCCTCAAGGGCGCGCGCTGCTTCACCGACAAGTGCGCGATCGAGCGGCGGAACTATCCGCCGGGCATGCACGGCCTCAGCGCGGGCAAGCTCGACGCCGTACGGCATCCAGCTGCGCGAGAAGCAGAAGGCCAAGCGGATCTACGGCGTGCTGGAGGGCCAGTTCCGCAGGTACTTCCACTGGGCCGAGCGCGAGAAGGGCGTGACCGGTGAGAACTCTCCTGAAGCTCCTCGAGCTGCGGCTCGACAACGTCGTCTACCGCCTGGGCTTCGCGGCCTCGCGCCGCGAGTCGCGGCAGATGGTGGCCCACGGCCACTTCCAGGTCGAACGGTCGCAAGGTGTCGCGTGCCGTCGTTCCTCGCTGAAGGTCGGCGACGTCGTGCAGCTGCGGTCGACGTCGAAGCGCCAGGCGCGCGTGGACGACAACCTCAACGCCGGCCGCGGGCAGGTCCCGCAGTGGCTCGAGCTCGACACCAACGGCAAGAAGGGCGTCGTGCGGAGCCTGCCGCTGCGGGAGGACATCCAGATCCCGGTGTCCGAGCAGCTCATCGTCGAGCTGTACAGCAAGTAGCCGGGGAGACGGATGAGCTATGCCACGAATTCGCGTTCCAGAAGCCGAAGAAGGTCGAGTGGGAGATCCTGAGCGAGCGGTACGGCCGGCTGGTGGCCGAGCCCTTCGAGAAGGGCTACGCGCTGACCGTCGGCAACTCGCTGCGCCGCACGCTGCTGTCCATCGTGCCCGGCGCGGCGGTGTCGTGGGTGCGGATCGACGGCGTCCGCAGGCCGGCGACGCCGCGAATCGCCGGCGTGCACGGAGAGCGCCGATCGACGTCCTGCTCAATCTCAAGAAGCTGGCCATCCAGGTGCCCTCCGGAGAGCCGCGCGCGGCTCCGGCTGACGCTCAGCGGGGCCGAGGACGCGTGACCGGAGCCGACGTGCCGAGAGACCGGACGTCGAGATCGTGAACCCGAGCCTGCACCTCACTGACGCTCGAGGCCGCGTGCGCAGGTGCTCGCTCGAGCTCGGGGTCGAGATCGGCCGCGGCTACGAGGCGGCCGACCGCAAGTCCACGACGGCATCGCGCCGGCCGGCGCGCTCCCGCTCGATGCCGCGTACTCGCCCATCACCCGCGTGTCCTACAACGTGGAGATGTCGCGGCTGGGCAAGATCACCGACTACGAGAAGCTGGTGGTCGAGGTGTGGACCAACGGCTCGCGTGAGGCCCGACGAGGCGCTGGCGCGGGCCGCGCAGTACCTGCAGCGATCACTTCAGCCCGCTCGCGCCGCGGGCCGCGAGCGAGGACGAGGACGAGCCGACGACGCCGCCGGCGAGGGTTCCTGCGCGAGGCGCTCGGCAAGACGCTCGAGGAGCTGCCGCTGCCGGCGCGGGCCATCAACGCGCTCAAGAACGCCGACGATGCACCTGGTCGCCGACCTCGTCCAGAAGACCGAGAGCCGACCTCGAGCACGTCAAGAACCTCGGGCGAGAAGTCGATCGACGAGATCAAGACCGCGCTGGCCTCGCTCGGGCTGTCGCTCGGCATGCGCATCGATCCGAACGTGCTCGGGCGCTCAGCCGCGCGGACGGCACCGGTGAAATAGGACGGCGATGAGGCATCGCAAGGACGGCTTCAAGCTCGGCCGGCTGCACCCAGCACCGCTGGGCGCTGTTCCGCAACCTGCTCGTCGCGCCTGTTCCGCCACGAGCGGATCGTCACCACCGAGGCCAAGGCCAAGGCCGTGCGCGGCCTGGCCGATCACGATGATCACGCTGGCCAAGCGCGAGAACCTGCACGCCCGTCGACAGGTCCTGACGATGGTGCCCGACACCGATCGTCGTCAGCGAAGCTCTTCGACACGATCGCTGCGCGCTACGCCGATCGTCACGGCGGCTACACCCGCATCCTCGCACGACCGGACGCCCGCCCTGGCGACGCGCGCGCCCATGGCTGATCCTCGAGCTGGTCGGACCGCCCGGAGACGCCGCAAGGACGAAGGACAAGGGGAAGGGCGACGAAGAAGCGCGAAGCAGGCGCCGCACAGCCAGCGCCTCGGCAAGCGCACGAAGCGCGAGGAGGCTCTGCGCCTCCCGAACCTGCCCCAGCAGGCTACGCCGGCAGCCGGCGCTCCAAAGCGGCAGCGCTCATGACGGCTCGCCGCCCTACCGCCTCGCGCGACTTACTTCAGGTTCGCTGGCGGAAGAAGCGCGAGCGTGCGGCTGCCACGCGTCGTCGGCCGCGCGGCTTGTTGTAGGCGTCGTGTCGGTCGTCGTTGAAGAACGCCGTGGTCGACGTCCGGGTAGATGTGGATCTCGGACTGACTTGCCCGCCTCCTTGATCGCCGCGTCCACGTCCTTGCGCCACCTGCGGAGTCACGAACCCGTCCTTCTCGGCGAAGAGGCCGAGCACCGGCCCGACAGCTTCGAGTAGTCGGGCTTCACGTTCGGATGGATGCCGTAGAAGTTCACGCAGCGCCCCGACCGACGGGTTCAGCGTGGCGGCGAAGAGCGCGAGCTGGCCGCCCATGCAGAATCCCACGGCGCCGATCTTCGCCGTCGACGAGTGCGTGCCTGAGATACGTGCGCGGCGCCCCGCAGGTCCTTCTCGGCCTGCGCCGATGTTGAGGGCCATGAAGAGCTTGCCCGCGCTGTCGGGCTCGCTGGCCGTCTTGCCGTGGTACATGTCCGGGGCCAGCGCGCGTGAACCCTCGGCCGCGAAGCGGTCGCAGACGTTCTTGATGTGGCCGACGAGGCCCCACCACTCCTGGATGACGAGGACGCCGCGGCCCCTTGCCGCTGGCCGGCGTCGCCAGGTACCCGTCGGTCGTGCGTGCCGTTGGTCGGGAACTCCACCATCGTGCCCGCCATGATCTGTCTCCTCCTTGTCGGTCGTGAGTCGTGACCGCGCGGCGCCGGCCGACGCGTCCGCCTGGCGCGCCCGCCTCCGGACGCGATGCGCACTGGACGCGATCGCGCCGGCTGTCCGCCTCCAGCACGGTGATCGCGTATGCCGGGATCTGGAACTCCTCGCCCGCGCCGCGGGATGCGGTGCAGCGGTGGCGAGCACGAGACCGGCGATCGGTCTCGTAGTCCCGCTTGGGCAGCGTTCCAGTCGAGCGCCTCGTTCAGCTCGTCGATGTTCGTGCGCGCGGCCACCCAGATAGCTCCCGTCGGGCAGCCGCTCGACCGACGTCGGCGTGCGGTCGTGCTCGTCCTCGGATCTCGCCGACGATCTCCTCGAGGATGTCCTCGAGGGTGACGATGCCGGTGGCGCCGCCGTACTCGTCGACGACCACGGCCAGGTGGATGCGGTGCGCGCTGCATCTCGCGCAGGAGGTCGTCGATGCGCTTGGTCTCGGGCACGATAGTGACGGCGGGCGCATCAGCTCGGCGCAGCGTCGCGCGCCTGCGCGCCGCGGCCGCAGCAGATCCATGGCCGTCACCACGCCCACCACGTTGGTCTCGCGCTCGCGGTAGATCGGGATCCGCGAGAACCCGCGCTCGCGTGGATGATCGCGATCGCGTCCGTCGGGCGCGGCGGTCTCCGGCAGCATGACGCGACCTCGACCAGCGGGACCATGACCTCGCGCACGCGTGGTGTCGCCGAGGTCGAAGATCTTGTCGATCATCTCGGCTTCCTGGGTGGTCACGTCGGCCTCGCCCGGCTCCATCTGCAGCAGCGCCTTCAGCTCCTCGCGCGAGACGAACGCGCGGCGTGTCGGGCTGGCGGCCGCCGACAGGCCGCAGCAGCGCGCGCCGACCACGGCGTTGGCGAACGCCACGAACGGCGCCAGCGAGCACCGCGGCCCAGGTGAGCGGGCGATAGAGCCGCAGGATCAGACTCGTGGCCCACTCGCGCGCGACCGCCTTGGGGATGATCTCGCCGAAGACCAGCATCAGCGGGGTGAGGACGAGCGGTGACGCACCAGCGGCGCGCAGCGCCGCCGAGCACGGTCGAGCAGGGCCCAGGTCGCCGCCGAGGCCGCGATGATGTGGGCCATGGTCACCCCCATCATGGCCGTCGACAGCACGCGCTCGGGCTGCCGGAAGGCCTCGAGGTACGGCGCGGCCGCTCGGTGCCGCCTCCTCGGCCAGGTGGCGCAGGCGCAGCCGGTTGGCCGCGATGAAGGCCATCTCGGCGGCCGAGAAGAACATCGTCGCCACCAGGCAGAGCGACGGCCACCCAGAGGCAGCGTCACGCCGCGGCCTCGCCGCGGCGGCGGGCTTGCGCAGGGCCAGCAGCACCTCGACGACGCGCGTGCGCTCCACCTTCTCGACCGTCACCATCAGCTCGGGCGTGTCCAGGCGCTCGCCCTCGCGCGGCACCCGGCCGAACAGATCGAGCACCCAGCCGCCGACGGTGTCGTAGCGCCTCGTCGGAGATCTTGAGCCCGGTCACGGCGTTGCAGCTCGTCGATCGGGCAGCTTGCCGGCCACCCGGAAGGTGCTGCGCGTCCACCCGGTGGATGCAGCCGCTCCGGCTCGTCGTACTCGTCGGCGATCTCGCCCACCAGCTCCTCCAGGAGGTCCTCCAGGGTCACCAGCCCGGCCGTGCCTCCGTACTCGTCGACCACGATGGCCAGGTGCAGGCCGCTTGGCCTGGAACTCCTGCAGCAGCGGTCCGCGCGCTTGGACTCCGGCACGAAGTACGGTGGGTGCAGGTGGGCGCGCAGGTCGAAGTCGGCCGGGCAGCCCGCCGCACGTAGGGCAGGAGATCCTTCGTGTAGAGGACGCCCACGATCGACGTCGATGCGAGCCCTCGTACACCGGCACCCGCGAGTGCAGGTGCTCGCGCAGGGCCGGCAGGATCTGCCTCGCGTCGGCGTGTCGACGTCGAGGCAGAACATGTCGGTGCGCGGGACCATGACCGACCGGACGAGGGTGTCCTCGAGCTCGAAGACCTTGTGGATCATCTCGCGCTCTTCGCGCTCGACGACGCCCTCGCTGGCGCCCACGTCGACGAGGGTGCGCAGCTCCTCCTCGGTCAGCTCGGCCTGACGCGACCTGCTCCGGCCCCGACCGAGCCGCACGGTCAGCGCGCGGTCAGGCGCGCGCGAGGGCGGCGCGCACCGGGGCGAGCAGCACGCCGAGCCACGCCACCGGCCGTCCGGCCACGGCCAGGAACGCTCTCGGGGTGCTTGACGGCGATGGTCATGGGCAGGACCTCGCCGAAGGTGGTGAGCAGCGAGGATCATCATGACGACCATCTCGACGAGCACGCCGCACTGCTCGCCGAAGAGCTCGACGGCCACGGTCGGCGGCGATGGCGGCCGCGCCGATGTTGACGACGGTGATGCCGACCGAGCAGGCGTCACCAGCAGCTCGTGCGGCCGGTCGATCAGCGGCTCACGGGGTCGTCGGTCGGCATGCGCCGTCGGCGCAGCCGCTTGAGCCGCGCGCGGCCGAGCGAGAAGTACGCGGCCTCGGCGCCCGTCGAGGAGCGCCGAGCACGCGATCGAGCAGCGCCAGCGCCGAGAGCTTGAGGACGAGATCAGGCACGTCCCCGCCCGTCACGAAGTGCTCGAAGCCCGCGCGGCCGCCGGCGACCTCGCGGCCGTGCGCGTCCACGAAGGACGCCGTCCGCCCCGCCGTCACGATCGCCGATCGCCGTGAGCGCGTCGCCGGTCGCGTCCGCGCAGCCCGTCGGCTGAGACGCGCCGAAGGCGCCGGCCGTCGCACGTGACGAGGAGCCCGTAGTCCTCGCCGCCGCTGCGTCGCCCACGCAGCGGGCGTCGGCCGTCGAGCGCGCGCGCGACCCGCGCGTGGCCGTCGCGCTGACCGGGCACGCGTGCGAGCTCCACGCGCGCAGCCGACGCCGCTCTCCTCGGCGATGTGGCCGAGGTCGGTGGCGAGACCGTCCGGAGAGATCGATCATCGCGGTGACCCGCCGGCGTCGCGCCAGCCACCGGCCCTCGGCGACGCGCGGCACGGGCCGCAGATGGGCGCGCCGGACAGCCTCGGCAGCACGGCTCGGCGTCGAGGCCCGCCGGCGCGCTCGCCCGGCTCGAGGAGGGCCGAGGCCCGCGGCCGAACGGCCGAGCGGATCCGGTCACCGCGATCGACGTCGTCCACGCGCGCGCCGACGAGCGCATCAGCGGCGGCTTCGCGTCGCGTCGCCGAGGAGCGTGACGTTGACGAGCCAGCCCGCCGGGCGAGGCCGAGGTGTCGCCGCCGACGATGGCGACGTCGTGCTCACCGGCCAGGGTCACGCGCGCCCTCGTAGAAGGCCTCCACCTCGTCGGTCTCGCGTCGGCCCCGGACAGGCGAGCCGACCAGCGCCCAGCGAGGTCGCCGCCCATCGCGGCGATGTCGGAGAGGTTCACGGCCATGGACTTCCAGCCGATGTCCGGCGGGGGCTCGGCGTAGCTGCGCCGGAAGTGGACGTCCTCGATGAGGAGGTCGGTGGTGGCGAGGAGGAGCTGCCCGGCTCGTCGGCTCGAGGACCGCGCAGTCGTCGCCGATGCCGACCCGCACGCCCCGGCGTCCGGCGTCGCCTCGCCGGATGCGTGCGGATCACGGCGCCTGCTCGGACGGGCCCGTCGTCATGCGGCCGGAGGGACGGAGCTCATCGCGTCGCGAGACGTCGGTACCCTGAGTCGTCAGGACCGATAGCGAACCGGCCGCGTGAGACTAGGCGATGCGCGTCCAGCTTCTCTCTGATGCTGGGCCTTGCGGCACGGCGCCGATCACCTGGTCGGCGACCTTGCCCTGCTTCGACGAGCAGGATCGTCGGGATCGAGCGGATGCCGTAGCGCGCGGCCAGCCCTGGGTTCTCGTCGACGTTCACCTTGGCCAGGGTCACCTTGCCCAGCTCGACTCCTCGGCCAGGGCCTCGAGAACGGGAGCGATGGCCCGGCACGGTCCGCACCACTCGGCCCAGAAGTCCACCATCATCAGACCCTGGTTGGCGGCGAGGGCCTCATCGAAGTTCTGCTCGGTCAGGTGGACGGTCGCGGCGTCAGCCATGAAGGTCTCCTCAGAAAAGGTCAAATGCCCTACGGTAACATCCCGCTGCTCCGGCCGCAAAGGAACGGCAGGACCCGGCCCGAACGAATCTTGTCAGTTTGACACCCGAACGTGCTAGAGTCGCGAAGCCATGGAACCGGCGCACATTCAGATGGTCGTCGACGACGACAAGCACATTCTGATGGTCCGCTGCGGGAAGCCCTCATGCACTTCGGCTACCGGGTCACCTGCGTCGGTCGGGGCCGAGGCGCGGCCGCGGTCCGGTCGGAGCTATTCGACGCGGCGATCACCGACATCCGGATGCCCGAGATGAGCGGGCCTCGACCTCCTGCCGGGAGATCAAGCGGCAGGACGAATCGATCGAAGTGGATCGTGATGACGGGATACCCGACGATCACCTCCGCCGTCGAGGCACCCAAGGAAGGCGCCTCCACGACTACCTGTCCAAGCCGCTGATCCTGGACGAGCTCGGCACTTCATGCAGCGGGTGATGGAGCGCCGCTTCCTCAGGGTGAGGTGCAGCTCGCTCCGCACGCGCCTGGGCGAGGAGCTGACGCTCAACGAGCTGATCGGGACGTCCGCGGCGATGGAGCGGGTCAAGGACGTCATCGGCAAGGTGCGTCACCGACTCCCGGTCCTCATCGAGGGCGAGAGCGGCACGGGCAAGGAGCTCGTGGCTGCTGCCATCCACCGGCTGTCGAGCCGGGGCCAGGGCCCGTTCATTCCCGTGAACTGCAGCGCGATCCCCCCCGACCTGCTGGAGTCCGGTTCTTCGGCCACGTGCGCGGCGCGTTCCGGGCGCAGTCGCCGACACGCTCGGCCTGTTCCGGGGCGCCAACGAGGGGACGATCTTCCTGACGATCGCCGAGCTGCCGCCGACGCTGCAGGTCAAGCTCCTGCGCGTGCTGCAGGAGATGCAGGTGCGGCCGGTGGGATCGACGCGGGCGTATCCGGTCGACGTCGCGTGATCGCCGCGACCAACCGCAACCTCGAGCAGCCGCTGACCGAGGGCGACTTCCGCCAGGATCTCTTCTACCGCCTGAACGTCATCCGCATCACGCTGCCGCCGCTCCGGGACCGCCGCAGACGACATTCCGGCGCTCGTGAACCACTTCCTGCGCCGCTTCAACCGCCGCTTCCGGCGCGACGTCGTGGGATCACGCCTGAGGCGCTGGAGGCGCTGGCCGCCTACGAGTTCCCCGGCAACGTCCGTGAGCTCGAGAACCTCCTCGAGCGCGCGTTCGCCATGGGCGCCCGCGTGAGGCAGATCACGCTGGCCGATCTGCCGAGCCTCCACCGTGCCCATTCCCCGGCGTGCTGGCCAGCGCCGTCGCGCTGCCCGCTACCGACTGGTCCGACGTCGAGAAGCGACCTGATCCTCAAGGCGCTGGCCATGAACAACAACGACAAAGGAAGAGGCGGCGCGCACCTCGGCATCTCCTGCCGGACGATCTATCGCCGGCTCAAAGGAGTACGGGAAGCTCTAGCCCGGCGCTCGGGGTGGCGACGTAGCGCTCTCTGAGATCGGCGGCGACGAGGTCGTGGCATCGCGCTCGGCGGGCGGACCGTACGCCGCCACCGCCACGGCAGCAGACGGATCTCGACCAGCACACCCGGCGGAACGGTCACTTCGGCCTTGGATTGTCGGGCCTGACGCCGTCGATCAGGACCTCGCCGAGGGCACCCGGGCCGCCACCCAGAAGCCCCGCCGCGGGCTCGCGCGCGTGCGGTCACGACGACGGAGACGGTGACCGGGCGTCGGTACGCGCGGAAACGAGATGGTCTGTCCGAGCCCGCCACGATACTTCCCGCGCGCCGCCCGAGTCCTCCCGCAGCGCCTTGCGCCTCGATCGAGCAGCGGCGCGAGGTTCTCGATGACCTCCGACCGGGGTGCCGAGCGACGCCGGAAGGGAACGCGGTGGCCGACAGCCCGTCCTGCTCGCGGCGCGCGCCCGGTGCCGCCCGATCGAGAAGAAGGTACACGAACGGGTCGCGCGCGCCGGTCCCGCGCCGAGAGCTGTGATGCCCCAGATGTTCGCCGAGCCCTCCGCCATCACGCGGTCCGGGCAGCGCCTGGCCGAGCGCGCCCGCGATCGACGTGGGGCAGGAAGTGGCCGACGATGTGCCGGGCGGCCACCGGCGCCGGGCGCTGCACGTTCAGGATGCGACCCTGCGGGCGCCGGTGATGCGCAGCGGGCGGAACGCGCCCTCGTTGTTGCGGCACGTCGGGGCTCGACGATGACCTTCACGCCGTAGGTCGTGTACGCCTCGGTGTAGTTCATGACGACGTTGACGCCGCGCCGGCTCGCCGGCGACGAGCCGGCGTAGTCCACCAGCAGCTCGTCGCCGCGCACCTCGCAGCGGCACGCGGATGGTGATGGGCTCGTCGAAGCCGTCGGAGGTGATCGCGTACCGTGTAGACGCCCGGGCTGCAGCGCGCGGATGGCCTGCGCGCATGGCGCGCTCCGTGCGGCCGATGATCTCGTCGGCCAGCGGCTCGAGCCGCTCGAGGCCGAACTCGTCCATGAACTCGAGGAGCCGCTCGCCGCCCACGGCGCCGCCCGCGATCTGGGCGTGGAAGTCGCCCATGCACCATGTCGGGCAGCGCGCGTGTTGGCGCGGATGAGTCGCGACGAGCGCGTCGTTGGGCCGGCCGCGCCTCGTAGAGCTTCATGATCGGGATCTGCAGGCCTTCCTCGTAGACCTCGCGCGCCTCGGCCGAGAGCACGTGGCCGCCGATGTCGGCGGTGTGGCAGGTCGAGGCGAAGAAGGCGACGCACTCGTCGCCGCGGAAGACCGGGCGAGCAGATCGTCACGTCGTTCAGATGGCCCGACGTCTGCCACGGATCGTTGGTGATGCAGCACGTCGCCGGGCTCGAGCGTCTCGAGCGGGTAGGCGGCCAGGAAGTGCTTCATCGCCGAGCGCCATGGAGTTGATGTGGCCGGGCGTGCCGGTCACCGCCTGGGCGACCATGAAGCCGCGGCGGTCGAAGACGCCCGCCGAGAGGTCGCCCGCCTCGCGCACGATCGAGCGTGAACGACGTGCGCATCGAGCGCCGCCGCCTGCTCGTTGACGACGCCGACGCAGCCGGTTCCAGCAGATCTCGAGCGTGATCAGGGTCCATCGATGCGCCGACCGGAGTGCGCATGCCGATCGCACGGCGCTCCAGATGCCGGCTCTCCGCGTCCGACCGTCGGCACGCGGCGCGCCGCGGGCCGATGACGGCGGTCGGACTCGCGCTCCTCGACGATCGCCGGGCCCGTCAGCGTCGTGCCCGGGTCGAGGGCGTAGCGGTCGTAGCACCGGCGTCGTCGACGAAGCCGCCGCGCTCCGCGAAGTACGCCCGGCGCGTGCGCCTTCACCGGCGCGCCTCGCGCGGCGCCCGGCGCCGGCTCGATCGGCCGGCGCGGCGTTCAGCCGCGGTCCGGGCCGGCGGACACGGTCACGCGCCAGTTCAGCGCCTCGATCGGCACGCCCTGCGGCGAGCGGTGGTAGAGCGCGCGATACGCCGCCTCGAAGCTGGCGCGTGATCGTCGCCAGGCTCGCCGCCGAGAGCTGCCGACGGCATCGCGGCCTCGACCTCGTGCCCCTGGCCCAGCGTAGCGCATCTCGGCGATGCGCGCGACGGCGACGTCGCGCGCCGCCACGCCGGCGCGCGCGCAGCAGCGCGCGGCCCTCGCGCTTCCATCTCGGCGAAGAGCGCGGTTGATCGTGCGCCCAGTCGGCGCGCGTCGAGCCGCTGGCGCGCGGTGCGCACGAAGTCGAACGGCGAGCGGCGCGGCCAGGAGCCCGTAGGCCGACATGGCCCCGGCGCCGAAGGGCAGGATGATGCGCGGCGCCTTCAGGATGCGTCGCGACCTCGCCAGCAGTGCACGGGCCCGGCGCCGCCGAAGGCGAAGAGCGGATAGGCCGCGCAGGTCCTTGCCGCGCTCGATGCCGTGCATGCGCGCGGCGGCCGCCATGTTCTCGTTGACCACGCGGTGGATGCCCCACGCCGCGCGCGGTGACGTCGAGGCCGAGCGGCCGCGCCGACGTGCTCCTCGATCGGCGCGCTGCGGCCGCCTCGCGGTCGAGCGCATGCGCCCGCCCGAGGAAGAAGCTCGGCGTCGAGATAGCCGAGCAGCAGGTCGGCGTCGGTCACGGTGGGCTGCCGTGCCGCCGAGGTCGTAGCAGGCCGGGCCCGGGATCGGCGCCCGCGCTGTCGGGACCGACCTTGCAGCAGGCCCATGCGATCGACGCGCGCGATCGAGCCGCCGCCGGCGCCGATCTCGATCATCTCGATCACCGGCACGCGCACCGGGCAGCCCGAGCCCTTCTTGAAGCGGTCGGCGCGCGCCACCTCGAACTCGCGCGCGACGAGCGGCGCGCCGTCGTCGATGACGCACGCCTTGGCGGTCGTGCCGCCCATGTCGAACGAGAGCAGCTGCGGCTCGCCGCGCTCGCGCGCGGCCTGGGCGGCGGCCAGCGCGCCCGCGGCCGGCCCGGACTCGACGAGGCGAATCGGCAGGCGCCGCGCCATCGGCGGCAGAGGCGATGCCGCCCGACGGACTGCATGATGTAGAGCTGGCCGGGGATCCCGAGCTCCGCGAGCCGCCGCTCGAGGTCGTCGAGGTAGCGCGCCATCAGCGGCGCCACGTAGACGTTGGCGGTGGTGGTCGAGGTGCGCTCGTACTCGCGGATCTCCGGCACGACCTCCGACGCGCACGACGACGGCCACGCCGCGGCGCGATCTCGCGCGACCAGCGCCGCCAGCCGCCGCTCGTGGACCGGGTTCACGTACGCGTGCAGCAGGCAGATCGCGATCGCCTCGACGCCCTCGGCGGCCGAGCTCGCGCGATGACCCGCCGCGCGCCTGCGCTCGTCGAGCGGCTCGCGGCACCGAGCCGTCGGCCAGCAGCCGCTCGCGCACCTCGCGGCGCAGGTGGCGCGGCACGCAGGCGGCGCCGGCGGATCGATGAACAGGTCGTACATGTCGTAGCGACCCTCGTGGCGAATCTCGAGCGCGTCGCGGAAGCCCTCGGTGGTCAGGAGCGCCGTGCGCGCGCCCTTGCGCTCGATGAGCGCGTTGGTGGCGCAGCGTCGTGCCGTGCACCACGCGCGCGGACGGAGCGCCGCCGGAGTCCGCGACTCCTCGAGGAGCGACGCGATGCCCTGCTCGACCGCCGTGCGCCGGGTCCTTCGGCGTGGTGAGGATCTTGCCCACGCGCGACGGCGCCCGTCGTCTCGTCGATCACCGACGAGATCGGTGAAGGTGCCGCCGATGTCGACCCCGAGCCGCGCCGCCACGGCGCTCAGTCTACACGCTGTCGTGACAGGGCAGGTAAGATGAAGAGCGAGGAGGAACAGCATGATGCGCGTCGTTCTGTCGGTGAGTCGTGGCCGGTCTGCTGAGCGCAGTCGCGCTCGCGGCGCCGGCGGCCCAGCCGCGCCGGGCTGTCACGATCGCCGCGGGCTCGGTGGACGGTGTGTACTACCCGATCGCAGGAGCCATCTCGCGGATCACGTCGGACACCAGGTCCCTCAACATCCGCGCCACCGTCGAGTCGTCGGGCGGCTCGATGTCGAACGTGCAGCTCATGCGAGCGGGCGAGGCCGACTTCGCGTTCCTGCAGAACGACATCGCGTACTACGCCTTCAACGGGATCGGGCTCGAGCCCTTCGTCGGCAAGCCGGTGAAGAGCATGGCGGGCGTCTTCTCGGTCTATCCGAGGCCGTGCACATCGTCGTCACCGTGCGTCGGGCGTGAAGTCGGTTCGCGACCTCAAGGGCAAGCGCGTCGCCTTCGGGCCGCTCGGCTCGGCCACCGAGCAGAACGCGCTGCAGATCCTCGCCGCGCACGGGTCGCCGAGGGCGATCTGGCGGCGTCGGTGCGCGTCTCGCTTTCCGCGGCGGCCGATCAGCTCAAGGCGGGGGTCGTGGACGCCGCGTTCTTCTCGATCGCGGTCGGGGCGCCGGTTGTCGCCGACGCGCTCGCCTCGGGCAAGCTCTGCGCTGATCAGCGTGGGGTCCAGCGCCAGCGAGGCGCTCGTGCGGAAGTATCCCTTCTACACGATCGACGAGATCCCGGCCAACACGTACAAGCACCAGGAGCGCGAGATCGTCGTCCCGGCCGTCATGGCCATGCTGGTGGCGCGCTCCTCGTTGCCGGAAGACCTCGTGTACCGGTTCACGAAGGCCGTGTTCGACAACCTGTCCCAGTTCCACGCCGCGCACGCGGCCGCGCCGTAACCTGACGCTCCAGACCGCGCTGGTCGGGATGGCGCTCCCGCTTCATCCCGGCGCCGAGAGGTTCTTCAAGGAAAGGGCATCGCCCGGTAGGACTTACAGGCCTCCCCCGGCGCATTTCTGAGCGGATCGCCGGAAAATAACTGGGCATCCGAGGTTCCATCTATCCGGAAACTATCGCTATATCAATAGCTTAGGTCCTTGTACGGCTCTTGCATTCTTCCATGGGCAAATCCTTCAAGGAGTCCAGGAACATAGAAGGCAAGGCCGCGACCATGGACCCCGCTCCCGAGCGCCCGTCTGTCGGTCAGCTGGCGCCACGGTTCTCGCTGACTTCGCTCAGCGGGGCCGAGGTCGACCTGGCGTCGTATCGAGGCCGCTCGAACGTCGCTCATCTGGTTCTCGCGCGGCTTCACGTGTCCCGTTTTGCCGCATCTACACCGACGGGGTGCGGGCGGGATACGGAGCGCTTCAGGACGCCGAGACCGAGGTGATCCAGGTGGCGCCCAATCTTCCTGAGAGCGCCCGGAGGTACTTCGCGGGACGAGATCCTGCCGTTCCCGTTCGTCTGCGACCCGGACAAGCGGCTCTACGCCGTCTACGGCCTGGGCGATCGGCGGGCGCTCGAGGCGACCCGCACCGCGGTGGTGAGCTTCGCGTACGCGTTCACGCACGGCGACACCGTCAACCAGATCCGCGGCGCGTGGTTCGACGTCATGAACCGCAACTTCCTGCGGCGCCTCCACCACCACGCGCATGACGGCGCACGAGCAGGGGCATCTTCCTCATCGACAAGGAAGGCGTGATCCGCCATCTCACCGTCGTGGGCCCGATCGATCCCGTTCCCGGCGGGTCCGGCTCGCCGAGCTCGCGCGCGACCCACTGCGCAGGAGCACCGGTGCTCGCGTGAGCCAGGCCGAGCGCCTCACCCGGGCCAGTGAGATCCTGGTCGAGCTGTTCCGCTCGCCGGTTCCCACGCATTTCTTCCAGACCCTCGGTGACCGGGCCGGCGAGGCCGTGCCGAGCCACTACCTGGCGGTGTGTCTGCAAGACTCGGAGAAGAGCGGCTATCTCGTGCACTCGCTGGCGAGCCTCGACGAGGCGCGCTCCACGCAACGCGTGTTCTCGCTCGACGAGGGCCTGCCCGGCCGCACGATGAGCACCGGCAAGGCCGTATCTCATCGACGAGCTCATGGCCGAGGACGGCGTCGACGATCTCGAGGGCGTGCTGGCCGCCGCGGGGCTGCGGGCGGTCCTCGTCGTGCCGATCCGCCGCGGGCTCGAGGTGCTGGGCGCGCTCCTCTTCGCCGCGCGGCCGCCGATCCGCTACGGCGACGACGATCTGCAGATCGCCCAGCTGCTGGCGTCCGGGCTGTCGGCCGCGCTCGAGACGTCGCTCGCCTACCAGGCGGCGTCCGACGAGCGCAGCACGCTCGGCGCGGTGCTCGCCAGCACCGCGGACGCGGTGATCATGCAAAATCCGGCGGGCCTCATCCTGCTCGCCAATGCGGCGGTGCGGCCGATGCTCGGTCTGGCGCCCGAGGCGCTCACCGGGCGGCCCCTGCTCGAGGCCATCGACTACGCGCCGCTTCGCGACCTGCTTCGTGGCCGGGCGCGAGGGAGTCTCCGAGCTCCCGCTGCCCGACGGACGGATCGCCCAGGCGAGCCTCGTGCGCGTCACCACGCCATTCGGCGAGCCGGTCGGCGTGGCGGTGGTCCTTCGTGACATCACGCTGCTCAAGAACATGGAGCAGATGAAGAACGACTTCGTGAACACGGTCTCCCACGACCTCAAGGGACCCATCACGGTCATCTGCGGCCTGGCGGATCTCATGCGGATGGCCGGCTCGGGGCCATCCGAGCCACACGGAGCGCTGTCAGGACATCCGCGACACCGCCCAGCACATGGCCGATCTCGTCACCGGCCTGCTCGACATCAGCAAGATCGAGGCGGGTCTCGACTCGGCGCGCGAGCCCGTCGACCTCGTGTCGATCGCTCGGCGACGCGCTCCGCATGGTGAAGCCGCGCGCCGAGCCGAAGAACATCGAGCTACTGGCCGAGCTGCCCGGCGAGGCGATCGTCCTCGCGGTACCCATTCGGCTCCGCCAGGCGCTGATCAATCTCATCGATAACGGCGTCAAGTACACGCCGGCCGGCGGGCGTGTGACCGTCGTGGCGGTGCGCTCGTTCGTCGCCGACGGCGCAGAGATGGTGACGGTGCGGGTGACGGATACCGGGATCGGCATCCCGGCCCGCGACCTGCCGCACGTGTTCGACAAGTTCTTCCGGGTGAAGAGCAAGGCCTCGCGCGAGATCGCCGGCACCGGCCTCGGGCTCGCCATCGTTCGGACCGTCGTGGAGGCGTTCGACGGCCGGATCCGCGTCGACAGCGTCGAGGGATCGGGCACCACGTTCACGGTCGAGCTGCCGATCGCACGATCCTGACGCTCAGCTCAGATACGACGCGACGAACGTGCCGTGCGGGCGCGCCGCGGTGAAGCGCCCGAGGGCGAACGGCGCCGGGTTCACGGGCGGCCGGCTTCCGGTGATGAGCGCGGCCATCATCTCGCCGACCGCGGGCGCCAGCTTGAAGCCGTGGCCGCTCATGCCCGTCGCGATCCAGAAGCCGCGCACGGGCGACTCGTCGAGGATCGGCATCCAGTCCGGCGTGATGTCGAATGCCCCCGCCCAGCCCCGCCGGTAGCGCGCATCGCCGAGCCGCGGGATCGCGCGCCCGGTCCGCGCCAGCACCTCCGTGGCCTCGTCCAGACCCACGTCGCCGCCCAGCGCCTCGGGCTCCATCGGATGCTGGGTCTCGTCGTCGGTGAGCGAGCCGGTCAGCGTGAGGCCGCCGCCTCGGGTCGCGCGTAGCTTCCGCCGGCGAGGTCGAGGTAGACCAGATGCGGCGGCCCGAAGCCGGCGTCGCGCTCGACGACGAAGACGGGATGGCGGCCGATGACGATCGGCAGCGTGACGCCGGCAAGCTTCGCAACGGCCTTCGACCAGAGGCCTGCCGCGTTCACGACGACCGGTGCGTCGACGCGCTCGCCCGCCGCGGTCTCCACGCCGGTGACGCGGTCACCCGTCGTGCGGAGCGCGACCACCTCGACGCCCTGCTCGATGCGGACGCCGCCTCGCCGCGCCGCCTCGGCATAACCGATCGTCACCGCGGTCGGGTCGCCGTAGCCGGACTCGGGCTCGTAGAGGACGGCGCCGAGATGCGCGGGATCGATCCGTCGCTCGATGCGCGCCAGGTCGCCGGGCTCGACGATCTCCGCCCGGACGCCGAGCGGACGCTGGAGCCTGACCGTCTCCTCGAGCTTGGGACGCATCGCCGCGGAGACGCCGATGACGACGCCGCAGCCGACGTAGCCGGACTCGCCGCCGACGACGTCGCCGAAGCGCTGGAAGACGGCGAGGGAGCGCACGACCATCTGGCTGGTCTCCGGCGTCGGGTAGAGCTGGCGGACGATGCCGACCGATCGGCCGGTGCCCCCGAGGCGAGGAACCGGCGCTCGAGCAGAAGGACGTCGCGCACGCCGGCGGCCACCAGGTGGAACGCGATGGAGGCGCCGGTGACCCCGCCCCCGATGATGACGACCTCGGCGCGGCGGCTCACCGGGATGAGGCGGCGGTGACCTCGGCGACTTCGGCCGCGCTCAGCAGGCGGACCGGATCACCCTGACGGATCGCGCCAGCCGCCAGCACGCGGGCGTAGACGCGGCTCCAGCCGGGATGGCGCTTCTCGGACACGCGCGAGAAGTCGCCGCCCTTGAAGACCGGCATGATGTTCGTGCACGGGCTCGTGAAGCGCGATATCTGGAGAACGACTGAATCACCGAGACGCAGGTGGCACCCGGAATGATGGCCGACCAGTCCAGCCCTGGACGGTGACGTTCTCGCCGATGGCGCCGGGCACGATCGCGTGTCCCTCGGCGCGAAGCTTCGTCGATCGCCTCCATGGCGTAGAGGCATACGGCACGCTCCGGTCCGCCGTGGTGCTCCCGGTCGCGGTGTCCGTCGCCCTCGAGCCCCAGGCGTGGTCACCCGCGCCGTGGCCACCGCCGTCTTCGGGACGCCGCCCGGCGAGACGCTGATCTGTACGATTCGTCCGTTCACCCCCGGCCTCCGTGGCGAGCGTCGGCCCGCGTCCCTCGATTGTACGCGAGCGCGCCGCGCGTGCCCGGGCGCGCGGCATCCAGGCCTCAGTGTGCCGGTGCGGCGAATCATGCGCTGGACGCGTGCCTCCAGCACCAGCTCGCCGCGCTGGTTCAGGACGCGGTGGCGGTAGGTGACGATTCCCCGGTCGGTCTTCTTCGTCTCGCGCTTGTCGACGACCTCCACGTGCACGGTGAGCGTGTCGCCCTCGAGGACCGGCGCCACGATGCGCAGCTCCGCCGCCGAGATACGCCATGCCCGTGCCGTGAATGAGCCCCGTCTGCATGATCAGCCCCTCGGAGAGGGCGAACGTCAGGGCGCCGGGCGCGGCGCGACGCTTGAAAATGGACTCGCGGGCGATGTACTCCATGTCCATGAAGAGCGGCTCGGTGAAGCCGCACAGGTTGACGAAGCTCACGATGTCGGTCTCCGACACCGTCCGATTGAGCGTCCGGTACGTGGCGCCGATCGCGTGCTGCTCGTAGGTCAGGCCCTCGCCGATCATGGCTTCCTCCCCCGCTCGAAAATCATCAGCCACACGTCGGAGCGCGGGGCGTAGGTGACCGCGTCGTCGCCCCATCGGTACACGGTCTCCTGCCGCGACGGGATGTCGACCACCCCGACCCGCTTGAGGTTCTGCTGATACTGCTCGAACCATCCGAAGATCGTCTTGTCCGAGTTCTCGCCGGACGAGCCAGGACCCGACGGCGCGCACGAAGACGACGTATCGGGGATCGGCGCTCTCGATCTCCCGGATCATCGCCTGCTGCATTGCGGTCGCGTAGGGCTGCAGCTCCATGAGCGGGTAGGTGTAAATGTACCCGGTCGCCGAGCGTCGGCCCGCGTAGAAGTAGATCTGGGGCTCGGAGCCGACCACCGCGACGCGGTCGCCCGGCGCGGTGTGCTCGCGGAGGTAGCGCGCGATCGGCACGGACTCGGGGAACGGATTGCGCCCGTAGATCAGCCGCGCGAGATCTGGACGGGCCCGAGCTCGAAGAGCACGTCGCGCGACGCGTAGAGCGGCTGCGCGACGGCCGCGATCACCAGGACGACCGACACCGCCTGCCGGAGCCCGCTCGGTCGCTCGGCCATGGAGTCGGCCGAGGGCGTCGAGACCGATCGCCGCCATGACCGCGAGCGCCGGGATCAGCAGCAGGCCGTACTGAGGCCGAAAGTGGAGGCCCACCGCGAAGCCGACGCACGACGCCGCGGCCAGGAGCAGCACGAAGGATCTTCCGGGATCGAAGCGAGTCTCGCAGAAGAGCGCCGAGCCCGATCAGCGACGAGCGTGAGCGTGACGGAGGAGGACGGCGCGATGGCCACGAATCGGCCGCCGAAGTTGCCCACGCTCGCCGACAGCGAGGCCGAGTAGGTCGAGCCGTAGACGAACGACCAGAACAGAAAGGTCCCGAGGGTTCCGGCCAGCAGAAGCCAGAGGCACGCGAGCACGAAGGGGGCGACGGCGCCGCCCAGGAACAGAGCCACCGCGCGAAGGCGTTGCGGCCAGGGGGCGATCTGGTCGTCGCCGGTTGACGGGTCGCCGCCGGTCGACAGGAGGAGATAGAGCGCGCCGCCGAGGACGAAGGCCGCCCCGCTCTGCTTCATGAGAAACGCCAGGCCGAAGAGGAGCCCGCCGGCCACGAGCAAGAGCGGCGGGCGGCTCGCGCGCCAGCGGCTGGATGACGATGGAGCCGGCGATCACGAAGAGCAGGACGAAGTGCTCGGCGTAGGCCGCGAAGCCGAGAATCTTCGGGTTCAGCGCTTGCGTCGCGTAGAGGGCGGCCGCGACGACGCCCGCCGTCGGCCCGGCCAGGCTCCGGGCCAGGACGAACATCAGTACCGTCGCCACCGAGGTCACGACGATGAGGCCGAGATGGATCCCGGCGGTGGTGTGACCGAACACGGCGAGGATCAGCGCGTAGGCGACGTAGATGCCCGGCGCCTTGAGGTTGTAGGCGGCGGCGTAGGGCGGCACGCCCTCGAGCAGGAGCTGGCCGAAGTACGCGTACTCGCCTCGTCGCGATCGAGCGGGATGTCGAGCAGCCGGAGGCGAATCGCCGCCGCCCCCAGGAGGATGAGGCCGAGGGCGAGCCAGACGACGAGGCGGGACTTCACGGGCGAATCTTCTGATACAGCGTGACTCTCGCCCGATTACTGGGAACGCGGAAGACGAGGCGGTCCGGCTCCGGGATGTTCTCCCAGATCGTGTCGATCACGGGGAGGTCGATCCGGCGGTAGTGGCTCTCCGTCACCTCGGACCTCAGGAACTGGATCGTGAGGCCGGCGTCTTCGGTCGCCCCGGGCGCGGCCGGTCGGAATCGGAAGAAGAAGCGCACGATGGCCCACTCGGGCGCCGGCCAGCCGGCGAGGCTCTGGCAGCCCTGTCCGCCGCGCACCTCGGAGCTTCGTGGAAGCGGAGCGGCAGGTCGCCGTAGGAAATAAGACTCGGTCGCCGGGTCGGGCCGCGCGCCTGAGGTAGGTGGACGATCCCCTCGATGGGCCCGGGGAACGTGGTGGGAACGATCTCGTCCGCGAACTGTGTACAGCGTGATCGTGAGTCGCCCGACGCGAGAGACGAGATCGCGCCCCGGTCGATCAGGAGCGCCAGCAGCAGGACCGCCACGGCCAGCGCGCGGCTTCCCTGGGCGATGACGCGAACGATCCTCGCCTGGAGGAGCGCCAGGACGGGCAGGAGCGGGAGGGCACATCGGAAAAAGACGAACGGAACCAGGGCGACCACCAGAACGTGCGCCACCGTGAACACGACGAGAAAGAGGCAGGCGCGGGTCTCGGGCGCGGCGGAAGTCGATGCGCGCCCACTTCATTGCGGCGACCACGATGAGGGCGGTGATCGAGGAGCACGGCGGAAAACGCGTAGACCTCGATCCGGGTCACGTACCAGATGAGGCTCGTCAGATAGGTCGCGGCGGAATTGAGCGAGAAGCAGGTTCCCGCCTTTGCCGCCGAGATCGGATCCGAGCAGCCAGGAAATTCAGCGCGATCGAGGCCGCCAGCCCGGCCTGCGAGCCAGGGCAGCGCCGCGCGATCGAACCGCGCGACGAGGAAGCCGAGCACCAGGACCCGCCACGGCGCCGAGGAAGAGAGCTGGCTCGTGTGCAGCAGCATGGTGAGCGACAGGGGCCAGGCCCGCGGCGCCGAGACGCGGGCGCTCGCGCAGCGAGAGAAGAAGAAGTCAGAGGATCCAGACCGAGGCGAAGATCGCCAGGCTGTAGCAGCGGCACTGGCGTGCGTGCAGCAGGAACGGCACGGAGAAGAGCAGGGGAGGCGGCGGCGGAGGTGCGCGGTGGTCCAGTCGTTGAACACCCGGCGCGCCAGGAGGTGCATGCGTGGACGGCACCGCGAGCAGACCCAGCAGCGCGAACGGAAGCCGCGCGGCGAACGCGTCCACGCCGAAGAGCTCGAAGGAGCGGCGGCGACGTAGATGGGCAGCCAGGTGTCTGCCGCCAGACGTAGATTCTGGTCGTAGTCCTGACCGCACTCCTGCGAGACAGAGGCTCGCGCCGTCCCAGGCAGCGCGGAACGCGCCAAACCTGGAGACGCGCTCGGCCAGCAACGCGGTCTCCGCCTCGTCGTCCACGGATAGCGCCGCCCGAGGCCGGCGAAGATGAGCAGGGCGGCCGGAGGAACGACGCCCACCACCACGAGGGCGCCGACGGCGGTCTGCCGGGACATCGAGGTCTTCCGCCTTCGAAGACCGCCGACCCACACGGGCGAGATCGGTGTGTAGTCCGCCGCTTCGGGGCCCCACACGTACCTCGTCCCGCGGTCCATGATGTCGGCGAAGCCGACGTACGACCGGTCGGCTGCCATCGGGACCTCCTCAGTTGGATATTGTGAAGATCGTAAACCGCTCGGGGTCACCCTGCCGAAGGCGAACGGCAGCAGGGCCCGAAGCCATCCGCAGTAGAAGCCGGCGCCGACGAGGGTGGCTCTGTGGTCGCGAGCCACCGCGCTCGAGGGACTTCCAGCACGTGGCTCACCGATCCGCGGCTCAGCGAGAGGGCGCGCATGCCCGGTGTTGGTCGTGGGCGTCACCACCAGATCGCCGGCCACGAAGCGCGAGGTGTTGGCCTCGACGGCGACGGCGGCCGTGCCGCCTCCATGTAGCACTGAAATCCCCGCAGTGCCCTGAAACCAGATCCGCCGTGGATGCGCTTGATACGCTGCGTGGATGTGCGCCGCACCGACGCGGGCGGCTTCGGCCTGGCGGTAATCGGCCCAGGTGACCAACAAGGACTAGGATAACCGCCGCACCAGCGGCGTGAACGGCGCGCGGCCACGTGCCGGGCTGCGAACTGTGGCGCGCGCGCGCTCAGGCGACAGGCGATCAGGATGCCGGCGGGCACCGATGATGGCAGCAGCGATCGGCCGTTGGTCGTCCAGCTGACGAAGACCGCGGAACCCGGATGTCGCCGAGCGTCCAGAGGCTCAGAAGCAGCGCATCGGCGTCCGCCGGCGATGACGATCGAGCGCCGCCAGCGCGATCAGGCGATCCCCACCATTCCCCAGGTACCGAGCTTGGAGCGCCAGCACGGCGCGCGCGGCGGCGTCGCCGGTGGAGGCGAAACGCGCCGAATGTCGTCAGCGAGTACACGACGCCGGCGAGCGCCGCGCGCAGAGGCCGCCGAGCGCGATCACCGCGCGCGACCAGAGCTGGCGGGCGAAGAAGAGCAGGCTCGCCACGCAGCCTCCGGGTGAAGCTCAGCCCGATCCACGTCGTGCGGCGATCGGCGGGTCGAAGCGATTCAGCCCGCGCCCACGCGGCGAAGCTCGCCGCGTCCGGGATCAGGCCTCGACCACGCAGAGGTGCCGGGTGATCCCTTGATACCCGGCGAGGATGCCGACGGCGTATCGCGAGGTAGATCAACCACCACCCCGTGAGTCGCTGCTGCTTGAGGACGGCGTAGAGGAACAGAAGGAATCCGGCGTGATTCCGAAATACTTTGCTGAGCGCCGACAGCGCGATCAGCGCTCCAGCAAGGGCCAGCATTGCGTGGTTCGTTGTTCGCAGGGCGCGGATCCACAGGTGTAGACGGCGAACACCCAGAACGCCAGCATCAGCATGTCGCACATGATCGTGAGGCTCGACATCGAAGAACACGCGGGCGTGAAGACCGCCGCCATCGACGCCACCATCGGGCGGCCGCAGAGCTCGCGCGCCAGCAAGTACGTTCCGACGGCCACGGCCAGGGCGGGGAGCAGGAAGGCGAGGTGCAGGCTCCACTCGCGCCATCCGAGCACTCGCCGCGGCGAGCGCGACGTCAGTAGGACTTGCCAGCGGCGGGTTCTTCGATCACCTCGGCCATCGGCGCATCGAGCCCGTCCCCAGTTGACCGTGAACCCGTTGATTGGCCGGGCTTGCTGGATCTGCCGCGCCGTCCACAGAAACAGCGGATCGTCGATGTTGCAAGGCCTTGCCGATGAACGGCAGCAGGAGAACGCTCAGCACCACGGCAAGCGCGAGGCACGCCACTCGGCTCTGCCGAGCGGTCGAATGGCCGGTCTGGTGACCTTCGAGATCGAGCGCCGCGGAGCAAGTCGGCGAAGAGCTTCGGCGGACGCGTGGCCATGTGATCTGAGCCCATCGTATTCCATCGGACGGTCGCTTCCGCGAAACCGTGAAGACGAGCTCTTCGAGGCGACGATGCTCACTGGATCACTCGATCCTCGACTGCGCGGATCGTCGGGCTTCCCAACGCCCTGGCGGTCTGTGAGATTGATCACCAGCTCGAACTTGGTGGGGTTGCTCGACGGGAAGATCGCCGGGCTTGTTCCACGCCATAACTTCCTGCGACAAGAAGCACCGAATCGCTCGCTGGCGCCCATATTGCCCATATCGTGGCGTGGAGACGCCACGCGGGCTCGTCATGCGGGTCGACGACAGTTGGACCAACGACTTCGCGGTCCTCATGCAGCAGATCACACTCTTTGTCCCGCCCGGCGACGCCTTCTTCTTCTATCCCCTTTACAGCCCCATGCTCCTACTTGACAGGACGACGCCACGCGGCCCCCCGACGTGATGGCCCCCGGGGCGATACGGTGGATGCGGCTCCAGTTTCGCGCCACGTGCGTCCAGGTGGTGAGGGAAGCTCAGTGGCTCGTCGTCGATCTCGTCTGACCAATCCGGTGTTCATTCGCACTACCTGGCCCGCCCTACGCGATCCCGATCCCCCGAGAAGCACAGCTTTGAAGTGGCGCTTGCGACGGCTTTCTCAACAAGGTCGTTCATATTTCACAGACCTTCCAGTTGCGGCAGCGAGCAGGTGATGCATCCCTCGAACTGTGCGACAAGTGGGTCCGATTCCGCGATAAGCGGGCGGAGGGAGTTCCCGTCGTCTATTCACCGAGGTAGGCGCGGCGGACGTCGGCGTTGTCGGAGAGCTCGGCGGCGGTGCCCTCGAGCGCGATCGAGCCGGTCTCGAGCACGTAGCCTCGATGCGCGATGGAGAGCGCCATGGCGGCGTTCTGCTCGACCAGCAGAATCGTCATGCCCTCGCGGTTGATGTCGCATGATCGTGTCGAAGATCTGCTCTACCAGGACCGGCGCCAGCCCCATGCTCGGCTCGTCCAGCAGGAGGAGCCGCGGGTTCGCCATGAGCGCGCGGCCGATGGCGAGCATCTGCTGCTCGCCGCCCGAGAGCGTGCCGGCCACCTGCGTGAGGCGCTCCGGCGAGGCGCGGGAAGAGCGCGAAGACGCGCTCGAGGTCGCCGGCGATCCCGCGTCGCGTCCGGAGATAGGCGCCCATCGTCGAGGTTCTCGCGAACGGTGAGGCGGTTGAAGATCCGCCGTCCCTCGGGAACGTGCGCGACGCCGCGCGCGACGATCGCGTGCGGCGGCACGCCGACGAGCGGCTCGCCCTCGAGCGTCGATCGTCGCCGCGCCGTCGGGCGGAGGAGGCCCGAGATGGTCTTGAGCGTGGTGGTCTTGCCGGCGCCGTTGTTGCCGAGGATCGTCACGATCTCGCCGCGCCCCACCTCGAGGGCGACACCCGTCGAAGCGCCTGGATCTCGCCGTAGGCGACGTGCGAGCGATTCGACCTTAAGCATCGTGCGCCCCCGCGGAGCGGCGCCGCGCCGGCCCGAGGTACGCCTCGATGACCCGCGCGCTCGCCTGGACTTCCGCGCGGCGAGCCCTCCGGCGATCTTCTCGCCGTGGTCCAGCACCGTCACGCGGTCGGACACCTCCATGACCACGCGCATGTTGTGCTCGATCAGGATGATGGTGAGGCCCAGGTCGGCGACGAGCCCGCGCAGCAAGCGCCATGAGCGTGCCCGCCTCGCCCTGGGTCATGCCGGCGGTCGGCTCGTCGAGCAGCAGGAGCGCGGGCTCGGACGCGAGCGCGCGCGCGAGCTCGAGCCGCCGCTGGTCGCCGTACGGAAGGTTGCGCGCGACGCGCGTTGGCGCTGGCCTGCAGGCCGACGCGGTCGAGCAGCGCCGATCGCGCGCGCCGCCAGCGTCGGACTCCGACCGGCGGAAGCGCGGGCTGTGCGAGAGGACGTCCCACAGGCCGAGCGTGATGCGCGAGTGCATGCCGACGAGCACGTTTTCGATGGCGGTCATGTTGGCGAAGAGCCGGATGTTCTGGAACGTCCGGCAGACGCCGAGCGGTCGTGATCTGGTCGGGGCGCAGGCCGAGGAGCGGCCTGACCGCGGAAGGTCACGCTGCCCTCGTCCGGGACGTAGAGCCCGGTGAAGACGTTGAAGAGCGTGGTTTTCCCGGCCCCGTTCGGGCCGATGATGGACGCGATGCCGCGCTCGAGGGCGAAGTCCACGCCGTGCAGCGGCGGTGAGGCCGCCGAACCGCTTGGTGACGCCTCGGGCCTCGAACAGCGGCATTCAGCCCCCGCGCGTCGTGAGCTCGCGCTGGCGCCGACGCGCGGGAAGATGCCCTGCGGGCGGAAGATCATCATCAGCACGAGGATGGCGCCGAAGACCATCCGCTCGTACTTGGCCGGCTCGAACTGGGTCGGGAGGTCGGCGAGGCTGTAGCCGAGCACGGTGACCCCGGCGTTCTTCAGCTCGTTGAGCCAGAGCGAGAATCCCTTGAGCACCTGGAGATTGAGCACGGTCACGACGGTGGCGCCGAGGATGGCGCCGGGAATCGAGCCCATGCCGCCGAGGATGACCATGGCGAGGACGCCGATCGACTCCAGAAACGTGAACGACTCCGGGTTGATGAAGACCTGCTTGGCCGAGAACAGCACGCCCATGACGCCGGCGAACGACGCGCCGCAGGCAAACGCCATGAGCTTCATCCGCACCAGGGGCACGCCCATGGCCCGCGCGGCCAGCTCGTCCTCGCGGATCGCCTCCAGGCGCGGCCGATGTGGGAGTCCTCCAGACGGCGGTTGACGATGACGACGACGACCACGAGGAGCAGGACCAGGAAGTAGAAGTACTCGCCGTACGGCATCCCGAGGGGCGTCGGTGGTCTGGAGATGGGCGTGATCCCCTTGGGGCCGTTGGTGAGGTTGATGGGCTTGTCGAGGTTGTTGGCGAGGACGCGGATGACCTCGCCGAAGCCCAGCGTGACGATCGCGAGGTAATCGCCGTGGAGCCAGCAGCACCGGCAGGCCGAGGAGAATTCCGGTGAGGCGCCGCGGTGCACGAGTCCGATGAGGAGGAACGGATAGAACCACCCGCCGGCCAGCGGGAAGCCGCCGCCGAAGATGATGTTGGCGTGCGGGGAGCCGAAGATGGCCCAGGAATACGCGCCGACCGCGAAGAACGCCACGTAGCCGAGATCCAGGAGGCCGGCCAGCCCGACGACGATGTTGAGGCCGAGCGCCAGCACGACGAAGATGCCGACCTGGGTCGCCACCTCGAGGTAGTAGCCGTTGAAGTAGCCGATGACCGGCATCAGGACCAGGAGCGCGACGACCAGGAGGCTCCAGCGCAAGGCCTCGGGGATCCGGCGCGCGGTAGACGAACACGAGCGAGCCCTGGAAGAGGAGGAAGACGAGCACCGAGCGGGGAACGTGGCGACCCCGAGCGCCGAGGCGGCCATCAGACCGACGCTGAGCAGCGCCTGCGTCACGCGCGCTCCGCGCACAACTTCGCCGAGAAGGCCCCTTGGGCCGGAAGATGAGGATCAGGATCAGCACCGAGAACGCGAAGATGTCCTTGTACTCGGCGCCGAACGCGCCGCCGGTGAGCAGCGAGAGGTACGACGCCGCGAACGCCTCCAGGAGCCCGAGGACGAGGCCGCCGACCATCGCGCCCGGAATGTTGCCGATGCCGCCCAGCACGGCCGCCGTGAACGCCTTGAGCCCGGGAATGAAGCCGCTGTAGGGGTTGATCAGGCCGTACTGGACGCCGAAGAGCACGCCGGCCGCGCCGCCCATCGCGCCGCCGATCAGAAACGTGAGCGAGATGATCCGATTGACGTCGATGCCCATGAGGCTCGCCGCCGCCTGATCCTCGGCCACGGCGCGGATGGCCGTGCCGACCTTCGTCCGGTTGACGATGAGGTGAAGCGCCCACAGCATCAGCAGCGCGCTCACGATCACGACGAGCGACTTGACCGACACGTCGATGGTCTCGGTCAGCTCGAGGCGGATGGTTGAGGGCGTCCATGCGTCGGATAGACGAGGTTGAACGCGTTACGCCAGAGCGACTCGAAGAGCGCGGATGAGGTCCTGCAGGAAGAACGAGACGCCGATGGCGGAGATGAGCGGGAATCAGCCGGGGCGCGCCGCGCAGCGGACGATAGGCGATCCGCTCCACCGTGACGGCCAGGAGCCCGCTGGCGGCCATGCCGGCCATGAGTACCAGCAGCAGCGACGAGAGGCCACGGGAAGCCCGTCGAGGAGCCCCCGGCCCTGCAGGCCGAGGAGGATCTCGACCCCGACGAAAGCGCCCGCGATGAAGATCTCGGAGTGGGCGAAGTTGATGAACTCGAGCACGCCGTACACCATCGTGTAGCCGAGCGCGATCAGCGCGTACATGAAGCCGAGGATGATGCCGTCGAGGAGGACCTCAGGAAAGATCCGGACGAGAAGCTCGAAGTCCATGCCCATAAAGACCGGGCAGGGCCGGTGAGGGCCCCAGCCGGAACCTGTCGTCGTTCTCAGGTTCCGGCTGGGGCCCTCACGGCCCCGTCTGGTCAGACTGCTACCTCTTGAGGGGGCGGCGCTGCGATGGCGAGGCGCTTCGCTTCCTTGTTATCTCCCCACTTCTCGGGGTTGTCGCTCGTCACCTGCATCACGTAGTACGACGCCTTCTTGGGGTCGCCCTTGTCGTCGAACTCGATGGCCCCCGTCATGCCCGCGTACTTGACCTTCCGAATGGCGGCCGCCACGGTGGCGCGCGTCGGCGCCTTGCCGCCGGCCACGGTGGACTCGATCGCCTTGAGGGCGATGGCGGTGGCGACGTAGGACTCGGACGCGTAGGGCTCGGGATTCTTGCCGAACTTCTTCTTGAAGTCGTCGCCGAACTTCTTGGCCTGCGGGCTCGTGGACGGCGCCGCCGCCGTCGTGTAGTAGAGGCCGACGAGGGTCTTGCCGCCGATCTTCACCAGATCGGACGAATCGAGGCCGTCCGGCCCCAGGAACTTCGCCTTCACGCCCTTCTCGCGCGCCTGCTTGAAGAACGGCGCGCCCTGGTCGTAGATGCCGCCGAAGTAGACGAGATCGGGGTTCTTGGCCTTGATCGGCGTGATGATCGAGGTCGAAGTTCGATTTCTCTTCGGTGCCCTCGAAGGCGATGACCTTCACGCCCTTCTTTTCCGCCTCGGCCTTGAACGCCTCGGCGACGCCCTGACCGTAGGTGGTCTTGTCGTGAACGACGTAGACGGACTTCACCTTCAAGCTCTGAGCGGCGAACTCGGCGCCGACCGGTCCCTGGACGTCGTCGCGGCCACAGACGCGATTGACGTTCGGGTAGCCCCGGTCGGTGATCTTCTCGTTCGTGTTCGCCGGCGAGATCATCGGGAGGTCGACTTCCTTGTAGACCTCGGACGACGGGATGGCGACGCCGGAGTTGAGATGGCCGATCACGACGAGGATGTCCTTGTCGGCGATGATGTTCTTCGCGTTGGCCACGCCGACGTCGGGCTTGGCCTGATCGTCGAACGGAACGAGCTCCGACCTTGAAGCCCTGCTTGTGAGGGTCCCTCTGAGCTGTCTCGAGGGCGAGCTGCGCGCCCAGCTTGATGCCCTCGCCGAGGGCCGCCTGACCGCCGCTGAGGGGGCTCTGGGTGGCGATCTTGATGGTGCCCTTGCCTTGCGCTCCCGAGCTCGGACGCCGGAACCAGCGCCACGGCCAGAACCGCGAGGAGCGCTAGAACGAGGCGGACCCTGTGACGGATCATCGCTGCCCTCCTTAGAGTTCGGTTAGGTGACGGATCGGATCGGTCGGCGCCGCGTCGATTATATCGACCTGGTCGCGCGCACCGCGAGGAATTCAGGGAGCCACTGACCCGGCCGGAGAGGCATCAGCTCCGGCGGCGTACTAGCTCGACGCTGCTCACGCGCGCCCTCGAGGAACGCGGCGATCGTCGAGGAGCCCTCAGGTGGAAGGGGATCGAGGTCTTGACGCCTTCGAGCGATGGTCTCGCGCAGGGCCCGTCGCATCCGGTCGATCGCCTCGGCCCGGTCTCGCGCCGCGCACGATGATCTTGGCCAGCAGTGAATCGTAGAACGGGCGGCACCGCGTACGGCGCCATGAGATGGCTGTCCACCCGCACGTTGAAGCCCCCCGGGGGCACCCACGCCGTCACCCGTCCGGCGCTCGGGGCGAAGGTCTCGGGGTCCTCGGCGTTGATCCGGCACTCGATGGCGTGGCCCTCGAACCGCACGGCGTCCTGGCGGTAGCCGAGCGGCTCGCCGCCGGCGATCCGGATCTGCTCGCGCACCAGGTCGATGCCGGTGATCATCTCGGTCACGGGGTGCTCGACCTGGATGCGCGTGTTCATCTCGATGAAGTAGAAGCTGCCGTTCGCCGTCGACGCAGGAACTCGACCGTCCCCGCGTTCACGTAGCTGACGGCCGCGGCGACGGCCTGAGCGCGGCCTCGGCGCAGCCGCGTCGCGCGTCTCGGCGGCATGAGCGGCGCCGGCGATCTCCTCGAGGAGCTTCTGGTGCCGCCGCTGGACCGAGCAGTCCCGCTCGCCCGAGGTGGAGGCGCGTGGCCGTTGCCGGTCGCCCAGCACCTGGACCTCGACGTGGCGCGCGCTCTGGATGAACTTCTCGCAGGTAGACCTCCGACGAGCCGAACGCCGGCGCCGGCCTCCGACTGGCAGGCGTCGAACGGACTGCGCGACTTCGGCCCGCGTCCTGACGATGCGCATCCCGCGTCCGCCGCCGCCCGCCGAGGCCTTGAAGATGACGGGGTAGCCGATGCCGCTCGGCGACCTCGAGCGCCTCGGCGGAGTCCGTCAGCGGAGCCGTCGCTGCCCGGGCAACGACGGGCACGCCCGCCTGCATCGCGATCTGGCGCGCCTGGGCCTTGTCGCCCATGAGCCGGATCGCCTCGGGCGAGGGCCGATGAACGTGATCGCAGCACGCCCGGCAGACCTCGGCGAACGCCGCGTTCTCGGCCAGGAACCCGTAGCCCGGGTGGATCGGCCTCGCTGTCGGTGCACCGCGGCCGCGGATGATGCTGCGGGATGTTCGAGGTAGCTGCTGGCGCCGCGTCGGGGCCGACGCAGATCGTCTCGTCGGCGAGCCTGCACGGCAGCGAATGGGCGTCGGCCTGTGAGTGGGCGAGCACCGAGCGGATGCCGAGCTCGCGACACGTGCGGATGATCCGCAGCGCGATCTCGCCCCGGTTCGCGATCAGGATCTTATGGAACACGGATCACGCGTCCATCAGCCGCCGAGAACACGCCGCCACTGGAGCTCGAGCTCCGTCGTGCGCAGGCCGTAGATGCGCGGGATCGCCTCGGCGAGCGTCTCGCCGGCGCCCAGCCTTTCCAGGAGCTCCCGGACGGCCTCGATCCCGCCCCGATCGAGGAGGTCCGACACGATCCAGAGGGCGACGTCGTATCCGGTTCGGGCGCGCAGCGGATCGGACTCGCCGGCCAGCGCTTCGACACCCGCCAGCGTGAGACCGCCGGGGACCCGGAGCATCGGGTCCGGGGTCGCGCCCTCGAGGACCTGCGCCAGCCCTCGTGGAGCCACCGGGGCGCCCGGCCGCGGGAGAGCTTCGTGGATGGCCGCGTGGCGTACCGTGGACGACCACCCGCGCGATTTCAGGGGCCGGCGGACGAACCGGGCCGACCAGGAGCCGGATCTTCCCGTCGAACAGTCCGGAGGTCCACGCGTGCGCGCGGGTCACGCCCGGAACTCGGGGTGCTCGTACAGCACGACCGTCGTCCGCTGCTGCGGGAACGTACGCGAGCATCAACTCCGACGCGCTCGGCGGCGGCCTCGAGCTGGGCGATGATCGCGCGACGGGCTTCGGGGTCGTGGCGCTCGGGATACTTCACGACGAAGCGCGGTGTGATGTCGCGCCGGAAGCCGGCCTCCGCCCGCTGCTTCGCGCTTCGACCTTCTCCAGGAGCCGCCGCGCCTCGGCATGGGCGGGCTCGCGCTCGAGGACCACCTGAGAGCTTCGCGGATCGCCGGCGTGGGGCCGTCGCGGCGATCGTGGCAGGTGCGCGAGCAGAAGCCGGACCTCCGGGTCGTACTCCGCGCGGACGGCTCGCTCGGAGCGGCGCGAGCGCGTCGTCCGGGCGCCCGGCGTGGACGGTGGCGAGGCCCAGCCCCTTCAGGCAGCGCCGGATCGTCCGGCGTCTCGGTCAGGCCCTGGCGAAACAGGAGCGCGGCCTCTTCCGGGCGGCCTCGCGGAGGGCGTGCCAGCCCCAGCCCTCGAAGCATCGCACGACGTCCTGGCGTCGTGTCGTGCTCTCCGGGTCGTCGGCCGCGGCCCGTCCGAACTTCTCGCACGCCCGGGGAAACTGGCCTGGCGGCGTAGAGACGGATCGCTTCCTCGGTGAGCGCGCGCGAATCCCGAGCCCGGCGGACGCGAACGCGACGGTGCGCTCGACATCGGGAGCACTGGGCGGCGGCCCGTCGCGCCGAGGAGCAGCGTCGCGATGCGCCAGCCGTCGTCAGGGCGAGGACCGCGTACCGGAGATAACTGGAGGCCGCCACGCCGTGCTCAGCGGGCGGGATCGATCAGGAAGAGAGGATTGCCCGAACTCGACGGGGTGCGCGTTCTCGACGAAGATCTTGACGATTCGCCCGGCCGCCTTCGACTCGATCTCGTTCATGAGCTTCATGGCTTCGATGATGCAGAGATCTGCCCTTCCTTGACGAGGTCGCCCCGCTCACGTACGGCTCCGCGGTCGGCGACGAGGCGCGGTAGAAGGTGCCGACCATCGGCGCCTCGATGGTCACCATCGAGCCGGAGTCGACCGGGACCGGCGCGACCGGATGCTCGACCGACGCGCCGGCCTGAGTGCGTGTGCCGCCGCGGCCGTCTGGACACCGCCGCGCTGGAGGCGCACGCGGATCTGCCCCACCGACGCCTCGATCCTCGGACAGCCCGAGCTCGCCGAGCGAGCGCGCCGAGCCGGCGCGCCAGCTCGACGACGGGGCCGCTCCTGGCGGACGCGCGCGGCCGAGGCCGGCCTGGCATCAGCTGCTCGCCGTCGCGACGCGGCCGAGATACTCGCCGGTCCGGGTGTCGACCTTCACGACGTCCCTCTCGTTCAGGAACAGCGGAACCTGACCACAGCACCTGTCTCCGAGCGTCGCCGGCTTCGTCCCGCCCTGGCCGTGTCGCCGCGGACGCCGGGGTCGGTGCGCGCGATCGCCAGCTCGACGAAGTTGGGCAGCCTCGACCGACACGGCGCCCGCGCGACATACAGGACGTCGACCTCGGCGTTCTCCTGCAGATACTCGCGCGCGTCGCCGATCTCGTCGGCGGACAGCGAAACCTGCTCGTTACGTCTCGGTGTCCATGAAGTGGTAGCGGTCGTCCCGGTAGAGGAACTGCATGTGCTTCTCCTCGAAATCGACGAGCTCCACCTTCTCGCCCGACCGGAACGTGCTTGTCGATGACCTGCCGAGCTTCATGTGCTTGAGCTTCGTGCGCACGAACGCCGCCGCCCTTGCCGGGCTTGACGTGCTGGAAGTCGACGATCGTGTACGGATTTCCCGTCGAAGACGATCCGAAGCCCCTTCTTGAACTCGGCCGTTGACACCTGCATCGGGTCTCAACCCTTCCGTCGCTGACGGGCGCGGAGAGCGCTCTCCAGGCCGCTCGCGCGCCTCGGTGATCAGGATTCTTCCGCAGGATCCGGGTGAACACCTGCACGGCCTCCTCGGCGCACCCTGCTCGAGGCAGAGCGCGCCGAAGGTGATCGTCGCGAACGTGTCGTCGCTCGAGGATCCGGCCAAGGCCGGAGGCCTCGGCGGACGGCGGCGCGGCCGCCCGCATCAGCGAGAGCAGCGCGCGCGATTCGCGGTCGCCGGGATCGAGCCTCGGCCGCCGCCTCCAGGTGCGTGACGGCGTCGTCGATATGGCCGAGGCGCCGGTGGACCTCCGACGCCAGGCGATGGCACTGCACGTCCTTGGGGCTCATCTCGAGGATGGCGTTCAGCCTCGACCAGCGCGGCGGCGAGCTGCTCGTCGGCGGCGAGGGCCTTGGCCAGGATGAGCCGGGCCGTGGTGTAGTGCGGGTAGCGCGCCAGCCCGTCGCGGCACAGACGCGACGGCGTCGCGTGTGCGGCCGGCCTTGCGGTAGAGATCGGCGAGCTGGGCGAAGGCGAGGGAGGCGGGCTCGCGCGCCAGCCGCTCTTCCTGCCGGCGGATAGCCCCCGACGATGGCCTGATCGTTGACGGGCATCCCAAGGCGGTTATACGGAGCGCTCGTCTCGGTTGTCAATCCCGCCACGCAGTCACGATCCGAGCGGATCGTGATGGCCGAGCGAACCTCGGCCACCGGCACGTCGTACACCAGGCGGAACGCGCCGATCCTCGGCGCCAGCACGAAGGGGACCCGGCCGTCCTTCGCCTTCTTGTCGCAGGCGATCGCCCCGACCACCGGCTCGACGTCGATCGCCGCCGCCCGGACCGGGAGCCCGAGCGCCTCGAGCAGACGCTCCTGTCGCGCGACCGTCTGCGTCGCCGGCGACGCCGAGACGCCGCGCCAGGCGGGCCTCGGCGACCATGCCCAGCGAGACCGCCTCGCCGTGGGTGAAGCGCTCGTACCTCGTGGCGGCCTCGAGCGCGTGACCGATCGTGTGGCCGTAGTTGAGCACGTGTCGCAGCTCGGCCTCGCGCTCGTCGCGCTCGACGACAGCGGCCTTGAGCCGGCAGGGAGCCGCCGATGATTCGCTCTCGAGCACGTCGAGCTCGCGCGGCCATGAGCGGCCTGCACGTCGCGTCTCGAGCTCCGGCGAAGTACTCGGCCTCCAGCACGACTCCGTGCTTGGCGATCTCGGCAAGCCCCGAGCGAAACTCTCGCTCGGGCAGCGTACGCGCCACCGCCGGATCTACGAGAACGAGCCGTGGCTGGTGGAACGCGCCGATCATGTTCTTCGCCAGCGGGTGATCGATCGCCGTCTTGCCGCCGATGGAGGCGTCGACCTGGGCCAGGAGCGGTCGTCGGGATCTGGACGAAGTTGATCCCGCGCATGTACGTCGCGGCGGCGAAGCCCGCCACGTCGCCCACGGCGCCACCGCCCAGCGCCAAGACGGTCGAGGTCCGGTCGAGGCCCGCCGCGATCAGCTCGTTCCAGCAGTGCTGCGCGACCGCCAGGTCTTGGCCCCTTCCCCTCCGGGACCTCGATGGGGGCGACCGAAAAGCCGGCCGACTCGAGGCTCGACGTCACCGTCTTGCCGTAGAGGCGGGCGACGGCCGCCGTCGCTGACCAGCGCGGTGCGGCTTCCGACCGAGAGCTCGCGCAGGCGCGGTCCGACGGTCGCAAGCGCCCCCGCGGCGACGACGATGCGATACGACCGGCTTCCGAGATTGACGTCGACGTTCATGTGATCTCTTCGGCGGCTCGCCCAGGCCGGCGCACCGACCGGATGCACTAAGGCTACCAGGTTTTCAGGCTGGCGAGGCAGGTGTCGGCGACCCCCTCCTGACCGCGCGATTCGCGCGCGGTCAAGGGGACAGCTCGCTCATGGTTACTTCTTCGGCATCGCGGCGGCGGCGCCTGGGCCAGGTCCGTTTTCAGGACGGAGGGCGTGATGAACACGACCAGCTCACGACCCGTGGTCTGCGAGGCGGTGGTCTTGAACAGCCACCCGATCACCGGAATGTCGCCGAAGAGCGGGATCTTCCGCGTCTCGTCGGTGTCCAGGTTCGTCGTCACGCCGCCGATGACGAGCCGTTCTCCTCCTTGATCAAGACCTCGGTCTGAGCCTTGCGCTTGTTGATGGACGGCGGGCTTCCCAACGTCGAGCTGAGGATGACGACCGGGCGCCGCGCGAGTTGTTCTCGATCGTCACCTTCATCTTGATCTTGGTGACGTCGCCCTCGCGGATGACGGTCGGCACGACGTCGAGTTTGAGCAGGGCTTCCTTGAACTGGTACTGCGTGCCCGCGGAGCTGACGGTCGCGTACGGGATTTCTTCGCCGAGGGAGATCGACGCGGTGCCGTTCTCCACCGTCACGATCTCCGGGCGCGCCAGGGTGCGTGTCTTGCTCAGCAACCGCAGCGCCTCGGAGGGCGAGGTTCACGTTGTATCGGCTCCCGGTGATGCCGAACGCGATACCGCCGGCGCCACCGCTCGCGGTCCCGGCGCCGCCGCCGAGGGCCGAGGTGACCCGGCAAATTCACGACGTTTCCACCGAGCGGGAGTCCGGTCAAGCTCACTGATCGGCAGAAGGGCCGGGAACGGGTTGCCCGGCGCGACGTTCGGGGACCGGAACACGCTGGCGAGCGGCACCGAGCCGGGAACGGCGAGCGAGTTGCCGGGCGAGCTGGTGAATCCGCGCCCGACCACGATCGACTGGTTGTTCGCCTGCAGGACGCCGCCACCGCCCCACTGCACGCCGATGGCAAAGAGGTCGTCGCGGTCCAGGATTTCCATCCGCGCCTCGATCTTGACCTGAGGCAGCGGCACGTCGAGCCTTTCGCGGATCAGCTTCTGATCCGTTCCAGGTCGTTCTCGTAGTGCCGGATGAAGATCGAGTTGGTGGGCTTGTGCGCGCGGATGGTGATGCCCTTCGCCAGCACGTCGGCGGACGCGGACACCGGGGCCATCACCGGGGCTGCGGAGCGGTCCCGTAGAGCGCCGAGAACGGCGGTCCCGCGATGGGGGAAATCCCGCGGTGGCGGACGGCACCATGCTGCGCCTGATCCCTCTCGGCGGGGATCCCGAGGATTCCCTGCAGGGTCTTGGCGATCTCTTCGGGATCGGCGTAGGAGAGGCGGGATCGTCTCCTCGCGCAGCGGCCCGCGGGCCTGAGCTCGGCGAACGCCGCCTCCGGGCGGCGCGCTTCTTGTCGATGGCCTCTGCTCCTTCAGCTGGGCCTCGGCCGCCTTCGCGCGCACGTCACTCTCGGCCTTGAGGCGCGCTTCCTCGACGCGGGCCTGTGCCTCGCGCTCCCTGGTCAGCTGCTCGATCGAGACGATGCGAAGCTACGTTGTCCTTCTCGATCTTTCGGAGCCCGCGCGTCTCGAGGATGGTATCGAGGGCGAGATCCCCAGGGGACGTTACGGAGCGAGATCGACATCTTCCCCTTCACGTCGTCGCCGATGACCACGTTCTTGTTGCTCTCGGCCGCCAGGGATGCGGAGGGAGATTCACGACGTCCGCGTCCTTGAAGTCGAACGAGACGAGCCGCTGCCCGTTGCTGGTGGTCGGCGTCGCAGGCGCCTGCGCGATCTGGATCGGCGCCGCGGCGAGGGGTCGCGGCTCCGCCGTGCCCTTCGCAGCGCCGTCCGTGGAGCCCTTCTGGCGGCCCCGTTCGTGGCCCCGCTGGGCGCTGCCGGTGGCCGCTCCCGTTGGCGGGCGCGGGCGGGTTGCTTGCGCCACGACCGTCGGCGCGGCGGAGGCGGCGGTGGGAATGACGATCGCCAGGCCGTTGGGCTCTTCACGGGATCGCGTAGCCGACCGTACGGCTCAGGTCGAGGACCACGCGGGCGACACCCTGCCGGTACTGGCCGCCGCGGATCTGCTTGACCGGGTCCTTGCCGACGCTCAGGGGCGTCTTGCGCCAAGCGTAGACCGTGTCCTCGAGATCGACGACGAGCCGGGTGGGCGAATCCACGAGGTCGGCCTTGTACTGCGGCTCGCGCGACGTCTTCACGAACACGGTGACGGTGTCCTTCTGCCCCGTCACCGTCACGTCGCTCAGCCGCGCGGGCTCGGTCTGGGCCCCGCTGCCCGCCGGGACGAGCAGGAGCAGCGCGAGACTCACCACCATCAGGATCTTGGGGATCCGTCTTTCAGCGTTCATTTAATTGGTCGCCAGTTTGAGAACCACGCGGTTTGAGGGTGCGCCGGCCTTCGCCGTCACCGCGAATGCACCACGCTGTCGGAGCCGATCTCCAACAGGCGGCCATCCCCGAGCGTGTCCCCGGGTTTGAGGATGTACCCGATGCCGTCCGGCGCCTCGACCAGCGCGAGCGCCGAGCGATTGCTGCGAATGATCCCCGTCAGTCTGGTTGCCGCCACGGCTAAGTCCTCCGGAGCCCTCGCGCACCTCGAGGGTCTCGAATGGATCGCGACGTCCCCTGGACTGATACTTCGGTACCGCAGCGCTGGGATCGGGCGGAACGGCCTCGGCCGCGGCCGTCGGCGCGCCGGGTGTCGGGCGCGCCTGGTGTCGGCGCGCCTGGCGTCGGTGCGCCGGGCATGGGTGCCTGAGAGAGCATGGGCGCCTGAGCGGGCGCTGCGACCGGCTTGGGCGGCGGCGGGGGCGGCGGGGCGGAGCCTCCGCAGGCGCCGAGCGTCGTGGCCAGGCCGATCGAGCCGAGCGACGCATCAGACGCGCTCGCACGATACCGAGCCTCACCGGCGCCCTGACCGGCTTCGGCGCTGGCGGCGCACCGATGGGACGGTACATGTACGTCGCGAGCACCAGCTCGGCGCGGATCGGGACCCGGAGGGCGATTCAGGCCGCTCAACTTGATCTCCGTGATGTTCACGACGCGCGCCATCTTGGCGACCCTCTCGAAGAACTCGCCGAACTGATGATAGCTCGCCTCCGCGTTCAGCGAGATCGGGATCTCGCTGTAGTAGTCGCGAACGACCGGCGGACGAGGCTGGAAGAGCGCGACGCCGAGCCCCGATGCCGTGGCAGCGTCGGAGACCGTTCGGTAGAGGGTGGGAATCTCCTTCTCGCCCGGCAGCCGGTCCTTCAGCGCGTTGAGGCGCGCTTCGAGCTCCGCGGCCTCCCGGCGGTACTTCAAGAGATCGGCGACGATCGCCCGGTTCCGGGCGATCTCGCTCTGCAGCGAGCTCAGCTGCGCGCGGAGCTGCGCGACCTCGGCCTGGACGGGCGCCAGAGGGAGAAAGTAGGCGGCGGCCAGATGACGATCGCTCCCAGGGCGCCCGCGATGAGCTTCTGCGATCTCGGCGCGTTGACGACGGGGTCGAAGATCGGCGGGAGCGGCATGTCAGCCCTCGAAGCGGCAGGTGACTTCGAACGCGTCACCAGCGGGGATGGCCGGGCCAGATCCCGGCGGGACACCACGAGGTCGACGTCCTTGAACTTCCCGGAGGCGCGCAGGTTCGACATGAAGTCCGCGACCGCGGTGGCGGAGAATGCCGACCCGGCGACCTTGAGTTGCCCGCCGCGGTCCTCGAATCCGGTGATCCAGAGATCGCTCGGGATGACGCCGGCGAACGCCTCGAGCAGCAGGATCGGCCGCCCCTGAGCCTTGGTGATCGCCTCGATGACGTCGACCCGCTTGCGCAGCTCGTTTCGCGAGCTCCTTGATCTTGGTTTCCTGCCCGATCTGCGCTTTCAGGGCCGCCAGGTCCTTCTGCGCTCGTTCGATGTCGGCGGTGAGGTTCGCTTTGGTGCTGATCAGGATCCACCAGTACCCGCCGACGCCGAGCAGCAGGGCCAGATAGACGACCCCGAACAGCCACGCCATGTTGAAAGCGGGAGGCTGAAGCTGAACCCGGCGCCCCGCCGGCGACCACGTTCGGGCGCGAGGTTGATCCTGATCATTTCTGTTTGTCCCCTGGGCGTCGCAGCGCCAGACCGACAGCCACCGCCAGGGCCGGGCCCGGCGGCGTGAACCTCGTCCGCGTAGGCCGGGTCGATCTCGATGCGCTGGAACGGCTTCGTCAACTCGACTGGGATGCCCCAGTTCGACGACAGATAGTCGCTCAGCCCCGGAAGCTGCGAGCAGCCGCCGGCGAGGACGATCTTCCCGATGCGCTCGGACTCGGCCGTCGACGCGAAGTAGTCGAACGTCCGCTGGACCTCGAGCGACAGCTCGCGCGATACCGCTTCCAGAGCCGGGACGACGGTCTCCCACCGCACGCCCACGTCGCGACCGAGCTTGGCGGCTTCCGCCTGCTCGAAGGGAATCTTGAGCTGCTGGGCGATCGCCTGCGTGTAGTTGTTGCCGCCGAACGGGATGTCGCGCGGCGAAGATCGTCGAGCCGCCCCGCACGACGTTGGTCTTCATGATCGAGGCGCCGATGTCGATGAGCGCGACGGTCTCGCCGCGGTCGCCCGGGTTGTTCAGCTCGAACTGGTTGCCGAGCGCGAAGCTGTCGACGTCGACGATCGTGGGCGTGAAGCCCGCGTCCTCGACGACGGCGGCGTACTCGAGGACCTTCGACTTCTTCACCGCGACCAGGATCAGGTCCAGCACGCCGTTGTGTTGCCCGATGCTCTGGTAGTCGAGGAAGACCTCGTCGATCGCGAAGGGAACGTGATGCTCCGCTTCGAGCTGGACCGTACGTCGCCGACTTCCCGGGCCGGCACTTCCGGAATTTGGACTTTCTTGATGATCAGTTCTCGGCCGCAGACCGCGATCGCGCAGCTGCTGCCCTTGAGCCCCGCCCGGGAAACGGCGCTCTTGATCGCCTCCACCACGGTCCGCGGGTCCTTGATCGCTGCCGTCCGCGATCACGTCGGGGGCAGGGGCTACCCCCAGAGAGAGTCAGCCTGTAGGAGCCGCCCGACTCCTTGACGTTGACGGCCTTCACCCCGCTCGAGCTCAATGTCGAGGCCAAATATTTCGGAGACCTGCGGAAGAACGCCATATTAATAGCCTTTCTCCCTGATGGTTAAACAGTATAGGGCGGTGGGTACCGGGGAGCCAATAATTTCCCACTGTACTAGATTCGGGGGCGTCGTGGACGAGGCCCCCAGACCATGGCCGTAGGTCCGGCGGTCGGCCGGCGTCTGGGCGGGGCCAGGGCGAGGTCGGTATCCGGAATGCGGTCTATCATCGATCGTTCCAGCCGTAGGTGGTCACGAATCGACGCTGGAGGGCACGTTGAACGAGGTCCAGGGACTCTTGCTGTATAGAATGTGAGTTTTCTCCTCGAGGGGTTGCCAGCGAGACTTGTCGTCCCGCCGTGGCTCGGCTCGTTGACGATGAAGCCGCCATACACCGCCTGCGTTCCGCCGCCCCGGTAGCGGATCGCGGTGTCTCGGACCGGTGACGACGACCAGCCCGTTCCACCTGAAGTTGCCGTCGATCTCGACGGCAGCGTTCTCCACGATGAGAATGCCGGCGCCCACCGCTCTCGCCGCTGACGCCGAGGGCCGGGCGCGGGCTGGCCGGGGAGACAGCGCGCCTCCGACGTAGACGATCTTCGGGCTGTCGGTCGTGCCCCAGCACACGGGGCTCGCGCCGTCGGCCGGGCACGCGGACCACGATGTCGCCGAGCGAGTGGGCGTTGGCAGGACCGGGGTCGACTGACGACGTCGGCCGATGATCGTAGCGCGCGCGACGAAGTCGGCGATTCCCGGCGACGTCAGCGTGCCGTCCGACCGGATCGTGCCGGCTCCCGTCGTCGTGCCCGTGCCGGCTCGTCGTCCTGCCTCGGACCTCGTTCTGCGGACTGCTGGCGATCGCGCCTCGGACTTCGGCCGCGAGAGCCGGAAGAGCTGTCGCTGACGGCTATCCCGTAGACGGCCGGACCGGAGCCCGTCGGGGTACCGGGCCCGTCGGACCAGTCGAGCGTCGCGGGCCGTCGATCGAGAACCGCGAGCCCGGAAAGTCCACGCTGGCCTGGATGCCGGAAACGCGAGCGCGGCGGTCATCCGGCGGAACATCGTCCTCGACATCACCGCCGTGATCGCGCGAGTTGTGCCTGCCGACGGTGCCGGTCGCGGCGACGATGACCCGGCAATTCGCGTCATGCGTGGCGGTCCCGGCGGCGGCGCCGCATGGCCGGCGGTGGTGTCAGGACTCACGCCCGTCACTGGCATCGTCCGTGACGCAATCGTTGCGGATCCTGACCGAGAAGGTTCCGTATGCGCCGCTGAGCCCGGGGAGATTCGAGGTCGGTGGGCCGAGAAGCGCTCCGAGGGCACGCGTCGCCCCCGCCAGGTAGTCGTTCCACGCGTCCGGGTCGGTCGCGAGCAGATGGTACGCGTACTCGATGCCCGCCTCGGCCGACGTAACGGGCGCGGATCGTGCGGCTGTGGTTGCTCGAGATCTGGGGCTCGAACCCGCTCATCGAAAGAAGCGCGAGCGCAGAGACCGGCCAGGGGTGACCAGGATCATCAGAGGCCAGCGCGAGTGCCGCGCCTGCGCTCGTTGCCGACGAGCGCGCCCCGGGCCGATCACGCGCACGCGAGACCCGACGGGGCGAGGGCGGCCTCATTCGCGGTGCCTAGATCCGGGACACGAGCATCGTGACGACGTCCAGCCGGCGCTCCTGGTCAGCTGGCCGCTCCCGTGACGGGCCGGTAGAAGACCGTCACCCGCGCGAGCTTGCAGCGCTCTTGCGCAGGTCCGCCGGGGCTGTCGGCGATCGTCGTTACGCGCCGGTAGGCGGGGCGTTGGCGATCGAGCCATAGCCCTCGACCGTCGTGCCGGCACGCATGGATCAGCGGCGGGCCAGCTTTCGCCAGCGAGGCGCTGGAGATGCTCGAGGCGTGCTCGGCGGCGGAACGCCGCCGTCGTCTCGCCCCTGGCCGCCTCGATACCGCCCCTCGCGTACTGAAGACCGGTGACGACGGCTGGTGAGCCCGACCGCGAGAGCGAGGCGCACGAGCACCTCGACCAGCGTGAGCCCTCGCGCCTCGGACGGGTGCGATTCACCTGACTACTGATGCGGCCCGTGGCAGCGACCACCACGGCCCGTGTCGCGCCGTTCACCGGGTTGGTCACAGTGTACGTCCCGGCCAGGAGCTGGCTGCCGGAGGTCGCTGAATACGACGTTGGCCGTCGTGTGACCGGTAGGACGTGCCCGCGTGATATCCTGATCGCGCCGACGGCATCGGTTCCCGGCACGGTCACACAGCCCCGCCGCATCCGCCCCGCTCTCAGGCGAATGTTCGTGCCGCCCGCTTCCACGCACACCGTCGTATTCTGCGTGATCGCGATCTGCCGCCCGAGATTGATCGCAGTCGCCAGCTCGCGCGCGACGGCCTGGAGTGCGGACGTCCCTCGCGTAGCTCAGGAGCGTCGGCGCGGCGAGGACCGCGAGGAGGCCGATGACCGCCACCGCCGCCATGAGCTCGATCAGCGTGAAGCCGCGGGCGTTCGTAGGCTGAATCCGCTCAAGTACCAGATCGATGATTCGCTCACCCCGAAGAGGGCCATGACGCCACCCGCGGCAAGAAATGGGCCAAAGGGAATCGGATCCTTCCTGCCGCGCAAACCGGAGACAAGGAATGCCGATGGCCACGAGCACCGCCGAGCACGATGGCCGCGAAGCAGAGCAAAGACGAGCGCCTTCCAGCCGAGAAAGGCGCCGAAGCGTGGCGCCGAGCTTCATGTCGCCGCCGCCCATGCCGCCGCCGCTCACCAGGATGATCAGCCGAGGAGAGCAGACCCCCAGCCAGCGATTCCGATGAGCGGAATCGCGCCAGGAAACGTGTCCCGTCGCGAGGTTGGCGACCAGCCCGACCAGGATCCCGGGCAAGGTGATGACGTCCGGGATCAGCTGATGCTGGAGGTCGATCGCGGTGACGACGACGAGCGTCGCGAGCAACACCGCCGCGACGATGAAATCGCCAGTCGGTCCGAAGACGAGATACGCCGACGCGAGCGCAGCCGCGGTGACGCCCTCGACGATCGGATACCGCCGCGAGATCCGCATGCCGCACACTCGGCAGCGGCCGCGGAGCCACAGAAACGACAGCACCGGAATGTTGTCATGCCACGCCAACTGGGCACTGCAGCCGGGACAGGCGGAGCGGGGATGCCAGAGGCTTCGACCCCTCCGGCACCCGCACGATCACGACGTTGAGGAAGCTCCCGATGGCGAGCCCGAAGAGGACGACCGCCGCGAGCATTCCTGCCGGCCGGGCGTCGGCCACGGCCTGCAGCGTCGCCTACGTTCACCAGGTCTGAAGGAACGCGGGCCCGATGCGGTTTGCGAGCTTCTTGTCGATCTGTCCGAGGATTCCCCAGCGCCGTGTGCGCGGCCTGAAGCTGTCCCAACTCGAAGTACACCCGGGCGAGCCCGAACCAGGCCTGAGGCGAATCGTACTGAAGCGCGATCGCCTGGCGAAACGTGGTGAGCGCTTCGGACGGGCGACGGAGGTCGGCATACGCGAAGCCGAGGTTGATGTGCGAGAGGACGTGCCCGGGCTTGATCTTGATCGCGCGCTGCAGATGTTCGATCGCCTCGTTCGGCCGCCCGCCGTTGAGCAACGCGGCGCTGAAATTGTTGAGCCCTTCGACGTCGTTCGGGTATCGCGCGAAGAAGATCTCGAAATGCCCGAGCGCGCGCCGAAAATCTCCGAGCATCGCGTAGGTGTATCCGAGATGCTGATGGACCTTCACCTGATCTGGCCGGAGCGCCTGAACGCGCTCGAACTCGGCCTTGGCCAATTCGAGCTGACCGCCATTCGAGAAGAAGACGCCGAGATTGCCGTGACAGATCGAGCAGTCCGGATCGGACTCGAGCGAGTTCCTCCAGAGCGTCTCTGTGTCGCGCCAGATCTGGACCTGCTGGGCGCTGAGATAGGCCAGACCGCAGAACCAGACGATGCCCAGCGCGGCCACGGCCTTTGCGAGCGCCGGGCGAAGCGTACCGGCCATGCCGGCCTGGGCCGCGGCGCCGGCGGCGGCGCCGACGAGGAGGGCGAAGCCGAGTCCCGGAAGATAGCTGTACCGATCGTTGGTCAGCTGGTGTCCCGAATGAACGATGCCGATCACGGGGCCCAGCGCAATCGCGTAATACGCCCAGACCGCGAGACCGGCCGGCCAGCGCCGCCTGAGCGTGAGCACCGCGGCGGAGATCGCCGTCACGGCGATCGCGGGGAGCAGGAACTGCCGATCGAGCAGGCTCACCTTCGCGGGAAGCTCGTAGAGCGGCGAGAGTCCCTGCGGCACCACGGTCTTTTCGAGATAGAACCAGAGGCTGTAGAACACCATGGCGGGCCGCGCGGACAGCGGATACCGCTCGAGCGGCGTGATGAACATGTTCACTTTCTGGGCGTAGTAGGTGACGATGCCGCCGGCCACGCCGAGGAATCACGAACGGAATCTTCTCCAGCCACACCGCGCGGGCTGCCCGGCCGGTCCACTCCTGCCAGCCGCCGCCGAGGCGGCGGAGCGGGTAGATGTCCAGCACCACGAGCGCGGCCGGCAGCACCATCACGCTTGCCTTCGAGACGAGCGCCAGGGCGAACGTGCCGACCGATCCGGCGAGCAGCCACCGACGGCGCGGGCCGCCCGCATCGTGAGCCTTGAGATACAGCAGGACCGTGAGCAGAAAGAAGAGCCCGGAGAGGACGTCGCGCCGTTCCGTGGCCCAGCCGACGGACTCGGCCCGCAGTGGGTGGATGGTGAAGAACAGCGTCGCGACGATCGCCGAGAGGCGGAGCGTTCCCTCGACGAAGCCGGTCGCCAGCCTGGAGCAGTCGCAGAGCGACGAAATAGAGGACCGCGGCGTTCGCGGCGAAGATCACCAGGCTCGTGAGGTGATAGCCGACCGGGTTCATTCCCCAGAGGACGTAGTCGAGGCCGAACGTGAGCCAGGTGAGCGGAATCCAGTGGCCCATCAGGACGGTGCTGAACATCCACCGGATCTGCGGCCACGTGAGCCCGCGATAGTCCGGGTTCTCGATACAGATTGACCTGGTCGTCCCACTCGACGAACCCGCTCCAGAGTGCCGGAAGGAATACCAGGAAGGTGACCAGGGCCAGTGCCAGCGGGATGAGCCGTGGGCTCCAGGACCGGATGCTCGTCGCAGGCTCGGTCAGCGTGGATGAGCCGACAGGAACCTCGACGCTTTCGATGCGGGACATGGCGCTCCTCTCCGCGTGCGAGAGTACCAGAAACAGACATGCGCACGGGAAGGGCCCAGCCCTTCCCGTGCGCTGTTGCGACGTTTAGCCCGTTACGGCAGGCTGACGCTCGTCGCGTCACCGGCCGCCGAGATGTTGAACGTGCCCGACGCGGTCGACGCCGTGTACGCGTACGGCGAGCTCCAGCCGGCCGGAGGCGGAGGAACGTTCGCCATGAAAGGACCGGCGGTCTGGTTCTGGTTGGTTCGTGGCCACCACGGTCAGGTCCGCGAGGGCCGTCGGCAGCGACGCCCATGTGGGCGGCGTAGATCGAGACCGAGGACGCGAGGGCCCGGGCATCGGCCTGGGCCTTGGCAATCCGCGCCCGCGCCTGAACGTTGGCGTAGAGCGGGATGGCGATGGCCGCCAGGATGCCGATGATCGCGACGACGATCATCAGCTCGATGAGGGTGAAGCCTCGCTGGTTCGCTACCGTGAGCCGCTTCTTCGTCCACCACCGAATCATTGTGATCCTCCTCTTGTTTTGTGCGCTGCATGAATCGCTATTTCGATTCTTGTACCCGGTCTAAGTGCAGCTTCGGTGCCACGCGTCTTTCAGGCAAAGACGGTCCGTCTTTTCAGCTACTTAGGGCGTCAAATTTCCGGATTGACTCGCGGGACTCGCTGACAGGCCGTGGCAGCGGAAGTGACGGAAAGCGTCAGTGGAGCGCGCCCACGGAGTGCGACCGGCCAGCGGCGTCAGGCGCTGGGGCGCGTCGCGCTGGCTGTGCTTCTGGAGCTTGTAGCTGAAATTGCCGGAAACTGACGCGCAGGAGCTCGGCGGCTCGGGTCTGCACGCCGCCGGTACGGGCCAGCGCCATCTGGAGATAGCGCCGCTCGATCTGGTCCAGCATCGCCTCCGAGATCGATCCCGTCGGGCGGGATCTCCACCGGGACCTCCTGCGAGGTGCCGCGACTGATGTGAGGTCAGGCGGAAGCGCGTCGGCTTCGAGGATGTCGCCGCTGCCGAGGACGAGCGCCCGCTCGATGACGTTCTCGAGCTCCCGGATATTGCCGGGCCAGCGATAGCTCTCGAGGATCGCCAGCGCTTCCGGGCTGACCGCCCTCGACCGACTTGCCGAGCTCGCGGAGATTTTCCGGACGAAGTGCGCGGCCAGCAGCGGGATGTCCTCGCGGCGATCGCGGAGCGGCGGCAGGTGGATCGGGATGACGTTGAGCCGATAGAAGAGATCCTCGCGCAGACATCCCGTCGGCGACCGCCTTGGCCACGTCGCGGTTCGAGGCGGCGATCAGCCGCACGTCGACCTTGACGTCGCGCGTGTCGCCGACGCGGCGAATCTCCCGCTCCTGAATCGACCCGCAAGCAGCTTCACCTGTACCGACTGGGGCACCTCGGTGACCTCGTCGAGGAAGAGCGCTTCCGCCGTTGGCGGCGGAGAACAGGCCGACCGTGTTGGCGACGGCCCCGGTGAACGCGCCCTTGACGTGCCCGAAGAGCTCCGACTCCATCAGGGTCTCGGGAATGGCGCCGCAGTTGACGGAGACGAACGGCCCGGCCCGCCGCGGACTTTCCTGGTGGATGGCCTGCGCGACCAGCTCCTTGCCGGTTGCCGCTCTCGCCCGTGACCATCACGGTCGAGAGGCCGTCGGCGGTCTTGCCGGATGACCTCGCGGAGCTCGACCATTTGCCGGCTCTTGCCCGACGAAGCTCTCGAAGCCGCGCTCGCGGCGGAGCTGGGTCCGGAGCTCGCGGTTCTCGTCCTGGAGCCGCTTGCGCTCGAGCGCGTTGGCGATGGTCAGCTTGATCTCGTCGAGCTTGAACGGCTTGGTGACGTAGTCGTAGGCGCCGAGCTTCATCGCCTCGACGGCGGTTTCCGTCGACGCGAAGGCGGTCACGACGAGGACCACGGCGCTCGGCGAGTGCTCCTTCGCGGCGCGTAAGCACGCGCGATGCCGTCCACCTTCCGCATTCTCGAAGATCGGTGATGACGAGGTCGAACGGCTCGCTCTTGATGCACCTCGACCGCCTGCTCGCCGCCCTCGGCGACGCGTGACCTCGTGGCCGGCCTGGCTTCAGCATGATCGCGAGGAGCTCGCGCATGCTCCGTTCGTCGTCGACGACGAGCACTCGGGTATCAGGCATGGCGGGCCGGCAGGGTGAGCGTGAAGGTCGTGCCCAGGCTGGGCGCGCTCCGAACGTCGATCTCGCCGCCGTGCTCCTGGACGATCACGGTGGACCGAGCGCGAGCCCGAGCCCGGTCCCTTCCGACTTGGTGGAGAAGAAGGGCTCGAACACGTGCGAGATGTCGGCGGCGGCGATGCCCGTCGCCGGTATCGCTGATCGCGACCTCGAGCGTGTCGCCGCGAACGGCGACGGCGACCCGCAGCTCGCCGCCCTCCGGCATCGCCTCGACGGCGTTCAGGCAGCAGGTTCCAGAGGATCTGCCGGAACTGCTGCGCGTCCACCGGCCACATCGGACGGACGGCGCGAACTCGCGGCTGACCTTCAGGCTGCCGGGGCGCGGCGCGGTGCTCGAGCAGCAGCAGCACCTCCTCGGCGGCGGCCGCCACGTCGAAGGTGGCGATCGACAGCGGCGCCGGGCCGCGCGTATTCGAGGAAGTTCTTGATGATGTGGTTGAGCCGCTCGGACTCGCGCGCCACGATCTGCGAGAGGCGCTCGCGGGCGTCCTCGGCGGTGATGCGGGCTGGTGAGGACCTCGATCGCGCCGGTGAGAGACGCGAGCGGGTTGCGAATCTCGTGCGCGATGTTCGCGGACATTCGCCCGAGCGTCGCCAGACGGTCGGCTTGCCGCATCCGCGACTCCATTGCCGCGGATCGCCGAAAGGTCCTCGCAGGCGCTGATGAGCCCCAGCCGCTCGCCCTCGCCGGAGCGCAGAGCGCCGAAAAGGTCATCGCGCACGGGGACCGTCGAGCCGTCGGGCCGGCGGAGCGACCGTCTCATGCCGCGTCGAGCGCGCGCGGGTTGCCGTCGATCGACCGCCTCGATCGAGGCTCGAGCGGCATCGCCGCGCCGATCAGCGACGGCCAATGGCTGCCCGATCGCGCTGGGCGGCCGTCGACGCCGATGATCTCCTCGGCGGCGCGATTGAACGCGGTGATCCGATGCGCGCGATCGAGCGCGATCAGTGCCGGTGCCCGACGGACTGGAAGATCGAGGTCCTTGAACGCCTGCAGGTCGCGCAGATCCTTCTGCCGGGTCTCGAGCTCCTGGCTGGGTGGCGCGGATATCGCTCGCCGAGGCCGCCGGCGACGATCGCGACCACGAGCAGAGCGTCGCCGCGTTGAGGAACATCGTCACCAGCTCGAGCGCCGTCGTCTCCTGGGGCGCGTCGAGGAACATGCGATGAGCGGCAGCACGGTGCGCGCGATCGACGATTCCGGTACAGAGCACGCTGGAGGCCGCGGCGATGGCGAGGCCCGCGCGTGCGGGACAACATCACGCACGCGGCGGTGACGCGAGAGCACGTACAGGAAGGCGAAGATCGACCGCGAGCCGCCGGTGGCCGCCGACCACCGCGGTGATGAGCGCGGAGTCGAGCAGGCAGATGAACCACGTCGAGGCGGCGCGGACTGGGCCGGCGGGGCGAGCAGCAGCATCGCGCTCGATCGACGCGAGCGCGATGATCAGCGCGAGTGACGATGACTGCGCGCTCGCCCGGCATGAGGCCCGGGCGGCACGAACGGCGCGAGCGCCAGGAGGACCAGCGGAGACGCCGAGCCGCGCCCAGGCAGAATCCGCTGGAGCGGCCCGCCGACGGTGAGCGCTTTCACTACGTCACTTCATTATGGTGACCAGACGGAAGATCGGAAGGTACATCGCGACCACGAGGCCACCGACGACGACGCCCAGAAAGACGATCATGATCGGCTCGAGCAGCGACGTGAGCGCCGTGACCGCGGTATCGACCTCGTCATCGTAGAAGTCGGCGATCTTCGAGAGCATCTGGTCGAGCGCGCCGGTGTTCTCGCCGACGCTGATCATGTGCACGACCATGGGCGGGAAGACGGTGCTTCCCTTGAGCGGCTCGGACAGCGTCCGGCCCGAGGTGACGGCGGTCCGCGCCTGCATGACCGTCCGCTCGACGACGCGGTTGCCGGCCGAGCGCGCGGTGATGAGCAGGCCTTCCAGGATCGGGACGCCGGAGGAGATGAGCGTGCCGAGCGTCCGGGTGAAGCGCGCGACGGCGACCTTGCGAATCAGCATGCCGACGACCGGCACCTTCAGCAGGAACGCGTCGATCACGTTGCTGCCCTGATCGGTGTTGTAGTAGCGCTTGAGCGCGTAGATCGCGCCGGCGCCCACGCCCACCATGACGATGCACGTAGCTGCTGCGTGAACTCCGAGATGAACATGACGATCTTCGTGGGCAGCGGGAGATCGGCGCCGATGACCCTGGAACATCTTGGCGAAGGTGGGGATGACGAAGATCATCATGAACACGATGACCAGCACCGCCACGCTGATGATCGTGATGGGGTAGACCATGGCCCCCTTCACCTTGCTCTTGAGCTTGGCGGCCTTCTCGATGTAGCCCGACAGACGCTGGAGGACGACGTCGAGCACACCGCCCGACTCACCGACCTGCAGCATGTTCGTGAACAGATCGTTGAAGACCTTGGGGTACTTCCGAAACGACTCGGCCAGGGTCGCGCCGCCTTCGACCTCGCGCGCGATCTTGCCGGTGACTTCCCGTAGGACTCTTCGAGTCGCTCTGCTCGGAGAGGATCGCGAGGCACTGCGCGATCGGGAGACCGGCGTCCACCATCGTGGAGAACTGCCGCGTGTAGATCGCCAGGTCCTTGTCCTTGACCTTGCCGCCGATCTTCTTGATGCCGACGGGCTTGGCCGTGCGCTCCTGCACCGAGGTGGCGACGACGCCCCTCGCCCGCAGCGGCCGTGACGGCGGCGGGTCGGTCGTTCGCTTCGATCTCGCCGGAGACGACCGGCTCCGCCGGATCGGCCGCGAAACGCGTACATAGCCATGATCTGCGCTCCTCCTACCGTTTGGCGAACGGTGAAGCGCCGGCGCCCGCACTGGCAGTGGCGGCCGGACCTTCGTGCGCGAGAAGCTGCAGAAGCTCCTCGACCAGCGTCGATCTGTTCAGCGCGTCTTCCTTGGTGATCAGGTGGCGCTTCGTCAGATCAGCCAGGGACTGATTCATCGTCTGCATGCCGAACTTCTGCCCGGTGGCGATCGCCGAGTACACCTGGTGGATCTTCTCCTCACGGATGAGGTTCCGGATGGCCGGCGTGGCCACCATGATCTCGAGCGACATCACTCGCCCGCCGCCGACCTTGGGAATCAGAGTCTGGGAGAGCACGCCCTCCAGCACGAGCGCCAGCTGGGCCCGCACCTGCGCCTGCTGCGCGGTCGGGAACACGTCGATGATTCGGTTCATGGTCTGGGCGCACGAGTTCGTGTGCAACGTGCCGAACGTCAAGTGGCCGGTCTCGGCGATCGTCAGCGCCGCCGCGATCGTCTCGAGGTCGCGCATCTCGCCGACCAGGACGACGTCCGGATCCTGGCGGAGGATCGACTTGAGCGCCTTGGTGAACGATTGCGTGTCGGCGAAGACCTCGCGCTGGTTGACCAGACAATTCTTGTGGGGATGCACGAACTCGATCGGATCCTCGATCGTCATGATGTGGTCGTGGCGCTCGCTGTTGATCTTGTCGATCATCGCGGCGAGTGTCGTCGACTTGCCGGACCCGGTCGGTCCGGTCACCAGGATCAGCCCCTTCGGCCGGTCGGCCAGCTGTTGCACGATCTGCGGCAAGCCGAGCTCGTCGAACGAGCGGATCTTGTACGGAATGACGCGGATCGCGCAGCCGACCGCGCCGCGCTGCCGATAGACGTTGCAGCGGAAGCGCGCGAGGCCCTGGATACCGAACGAGAGGTCGAGCTCGTTCTCTTCCTCGAACTTCTGCTTCTGACCTTCGTTCAGGACGCTGTACGACAGCCGCTGGGTGTCCTGCGGCGTCAGGACCTCAAACTGGGTGAGCTGGTTGAGTCGACCGCTGACGCGGATCTGCGGATACGTCCCGCTGGTGATGTGCAGGTCCGACGCGCCACGGTCCACCATAAGCTGCAGAAGATCGGCCATGTTGGCGGCCATTGTGCCTCCCGACGGAAATGCCCCTGTTTAAGACAGGGTAACTCTGAGGACTTCCTCGATCGTCGTAGTTCCTTCAATGACCTTCATGAGCCCGGCCTGCCGCAGAGACTCTCATACCCTGCCGTCTCGCGCGATTGCCCGCAGCTCGGCGGTCGACAGCATTCTTGAGAATCGCCGCTACGGAGCTCCTCGCCGACCGGCATCACCTCGTAGATCGCGACACGGCCCTTCATTCCCGTGAAGTTACAGGTCGCGCAGCCCTTGCCCTTGTAGAACTGCATCTTCCCTTTGCCGGTCGGGACGTGGCCATATTGCACGAGGCTTTCCTCGTCGGCGTCGTAGGGCTCCCGGCACTGTTTGACACACCTTGCGGCCCAGGCGCTGGGCCAGGATCGAGCAGCAGCGACGACGCCACCAGGAACGACGGGATCCCCATGTCGAGCAGCCGCGCGATCGTGGAGGGGCAATCGTTGGTGTGCAGGGTGGAGAAGACCAGGTGGCCGGTGAGCGCGGCGCGAATACTGATCTGCGCGGTCTCGAGGTCGCGCGTCTCACCGACGAGGATGACGTCCGGGTCCTGACGCAGGAAGGAACGGAGCGCGGCGGCGAACGTGCGGCCGACACCCTCGTTGATCTGGACCTGGTTGACGCCCTTCAGGTTGTACTTCGACCGGATCCTCGGCGGTCATGATGTTCACGTCCGGCGAGTTGATCGTGTGGATGCCCGAGTAGAGCGTGGTCGTCTTGCCGGAGCCGGTTGGTCCGGTGATCAGGACCATCCCGTAGGGCTGGTGGATCGCGGCGCTGAACTTCTCGAGGCTCCATTCGTCGAAGCCGAGCTGCGTCATGTCGAGCTTCAGCGCTTCCTTGTCGAGGATTCGGAGAACCGCCTTCTCGCCGAAGATCGTCGGCAGCGGTCGAGACGCGGAAGTCGATCTCACGGGTGTTGTAGCGAAGCTTGATGCGTCCGTCCTGCGGCAGCCGGCGCTCGGCGATGTCGAGGTTCGACATGATCTTCAGGCGCGAGAGGATCGCCGATTCCAGTCGCTTCGGCGGCGCCAGCATCTCGTGCAGGACGCCGTCCATCCGGAAGCGGATGCGGAAGATCTTCTCGTACGACTCGAAGTGGATGTCCGAGGCGCCCTTCTGGATCGCGTCGACCAGCACCATGTTGACCAGCTTCACGACCGGCGCTTCGTCGGCCGACTCCTTCAGCTCGAAGACGTCGACCTTGGCGCCTTCTTCGCCTTCCTCGACGACCTCGACGTTGGACGAGGTCCGTCTGCATGTCCGACAGGACGCTGGAGATGGCCTCGGTCTTCGACTCGTAGTTCCGGTCGACCGCCTTCTTGATCGCGGTCTGCGAGGCGACCAGCGGCAGGACCTGCAGGTTCGTCATGAACGAGATGTCGTCCAGGGCGAACACGTTGGTCGGATCGGCCATCGCGAGGGCGAGCGAGTTGCCCATCCTCCGGACCGGGATCACCTCGTACTTCCGCGCGATGGGCGCCGGCACGAGCTTCAAGACGTCCGGATCGATGTCGAGCTGGCCGAGCGTGATCGAGGGGACGCCGTACTGTCGCGACAGGAATCCGATGAGCTGATCGTCGTTGACGAAGTTCAGCCGGATGAGAACCGAGCCGAGCTTCTCGGGCGAGCCCTTCTGCTCCGCGAGCGCCTTCTTGAGCTGCTCGGCGGTGAGGAGGCCGTCCGCGACGAGGAGGTCCCCGAGACGGCGGTTGACAGGCTGCCCAAGCTTCACCTGTTGCTGCTGAGCCATTGTAATCTTCTACATGTACCCCACCGAGTCGTTTCAACGTATCGGTAAAGGCCTTGTACGCATCGTCCTGATAAAGAACGAAAACGACTCGTTTCAGACCCGGTGGGGCTGCCCTTCAAATGAGACACCACAGCGTTCAACATCGCGTTCGCCGACACGGCCGGCGGGACGTGTCCGACTCCGGTGCCGAGCGCGGGGAGCGCCAGGGACGTGATGCGATGCTTGGCCGCGAGCGCCAGCACCGCGCGGGTCGTCGTCGCGATTTTCTCGGCGTCCGTCTGCAGGTCGGGGCCCATGACCGCCGCGTGGATCACGTGCGTCGCGGCGAGGTTGCCGCCGGTGGTCAAGACGGCCTCGCCGACTTCGACGGGGCCCTGTCGCATCGCCTCTTCCTCGATGATGACGCCGCCTTTTCGTTTGATGGCGCCGGCGACACCAGTGCCCATGGCGAGCGTCGAGTTCGCCGCATTGATAATCGCGTCGACTTCCCAGTCGGTGATGTCGCCGCGCTCGATTGCGATGGATGATTGACCGATCCTGAGCCTCATGACCGTTTCTCGCCGCGCTCTCCAGCCTTCGCCGCCTCCCACGACCGCTCCAGCTCATCAGGCGTCACCGCGCTGACCGACGTCCCGCGCGCGGTCAGCTCCGCTTCCATGCTCGGTGAAGCGCCGGCGGAACTTCTCGATCGCGCCGTGGAGCGCGTCGTCGGCGTCGAGCGTCGCGAGCCGCGCGACGTTCACGAGCGAAAAGAGCGCGTCGCCCAGCTCCTCGCGGATGCGTCGCGCGTCGCCCGAGGCCAGCGCTTCGGCCGGCTTCACGAATCTCCTCCTCGACCTTGGTCCACGCCGCCCGCGCGTCGGGCCAGTCGAAATTCACGCGCGACGGCCTTGCTCTGAACTCGCTGCGCGCGCAGCAGCGACGGCGAGCGCGCGCGGGACACCGTCCAGAAGCGATCGCCGCTGGCCTCGCTCCTCGGCCTCACGCTGCTTGATCGCTTCCCACTGAACGAGCGCCTCGTTCGCGGTGCCGACCGCGGCGTCGCCGAAGACATGCGGGTGACGGCGAATCATCTTGTCGATGAGTTGCCCGAGCAGGTCGGTCATGGTGAAGTCGCCGCGCTCCTCGGCGAGGCGAGCATGGAAGACGACTTGAAACAGCAGGTCGCCCAGCTCCTCGCGCACGGCCGCGCTCCGGCCGGACTCGATCGCTTCCAGGACTTCGTACGCTTCCTCGATGAGAAAGGGCTTGAGTGATGTGGGCGTCTGCTCGCGATCCCATGGGCAGCCACCGGGTTCGCGGAGTTGCTTCATGACGTCCAAGAGCCGTTCGAAAGAGAACACCGGGGAGTCGGTCATTTCCGTTCCTGGGGCTAACCGATTATACAGCAAGGGTTTTCGCCTGTGCTAGGCTCAGCCCTGATGGCGCCGGGCGAACCCGAAGACGTATTCAAGGTCACCGACAGACGTCGCCGGCTGGACGACTGACGATCCCCCGCGCCCGGCGCCGGCCGCCGCCGAGCCGCCACACGTTGCGCCAGTCGATTTGAGCCCCGCCGGCGAGCGGAGCCTGGCGGGGCTCTTCATGATGCTCGCAAGCTCGGCGGTCGTCGCGCTGGGGCAGGCGCCCGATCCTCTCACGGGCCAACGTCAGGTCGATCTGGCTCAGGCCGCGGACGCGATCGATCTGCTGATCTTGCTACGAGAGAAGACCGAAGGAAACCGGTCAGCCGAAGAGAACGCGGATACTGGACGAAGTGCTGTACGACCTCCAGCTTCGCTACGTTCACGCTACGAAGACAGTCTTGATCACGACGGCCCCGGGTCAACCGTGAGCGCCTCTACGGACTCCGGCATCCGCCACCGCAGCAGAGCCTGAACTGCCGGGTTCGGCAGGAGCCGCCAGGAACGTGACTGGTAATCGGCTGGCGGCCGATCGCGAAGCGCACGAACCTCGAAGCGAAGGTAACGACGCTGGCTCCGGGTGGCTCCTAGTTCCAGGCTGGCCCTGTGCGTTGAGATGGAGCCAGACCTGGCTGCTCGAGCCATGCGGTCGGGACGAGGTTCTCGAGCGGCATCAAGGGCGAGGCCGAGAGGAGATCGCGGAGCGGCAACAAGCCCTTGAATTCGACGACTCCATCCCCGGCCAAGCGAAGTGCCGCGAACCGCGAAGGGCATCTTCGCGACCTCGACAAGGTTCTTGGACAGGAAGCGGTTCAGCTCGGCCTCGGTCATGACGACCTGATGTGGCCGGCTCCGGGGTCTCGAGTCTTCGCCGCGGATCAGCTCGAAGATCTTCTGCTGAGCCCGTAGACCGTCTTCCGGAGACCCCTGGGCTGCGACCACGTCCGGCTCCTGGGTGAGCCTCGAGCCGATCCACAATGCTGCGCCACCGACTCCCAGAAGCGCGACGATGCCGCTGACGACCAGGACGCACCCGGGGCGCACCGGCCTAACCCTACCACCGCCAGGTTCAAAGTGCCTGCTACTTCGTCAGATTCTAGTCGCTGATTTGACAGTCTATACACTCAGATGATATATGAACTTGCGTACTCAAGAGATGCCGGGACCCACAAGGGCCGGCCGAGAGCCTGCAGGAGGGCTTTTGAAGATGGCGATTGAGCGTTGGAGCCCGTTCGTATCCGTCGAGCGATGGGATCCGTTCCGGAGCATGTCCGATATGCCGGGAGGAGGTGAACCGACTCTTCGACAGCTTCCTAGGGAGACCCGACGGCCTCGGTCGACGCACGCACCTGGGCGCCTGTTCTGGATATTCACGAGACCAAGGATGAGCTTCGTTCTCGAGCTTCGAGCTTCCAGGCGTCACCGACAAGGACGTGTCCCTGTCGATCACCGGAGGACCTGCTGACCCTGAAGGGTGAGCGTGCGGCCAGCCGGAGACGTCAAGGACGAGAACGTGCATCGCGTCGAGCGCGTCTACGGGAAGTTCGAACGCAGCGTGCAGCTGCCGATGCCCGTGCAGGCCGATAAGGTGAAGGCGACGTACCGCGACGGGGTGCTCGAGGTCGAAGCTGCCGAAGGTGGAAGAGGTAAAGCCCAAGGCGATCAAGATCGACATCATCTAAGTCGATCGAGCTGGTGGAGTGACGCGACGGAGCGGATCGACCCGCTCCGTCGCCATCGAAAGACCAAGGAGAAGGGGGATTCGACATGGCGAAGGTGATCGGCATTGACCTCGGGACGACCAACTCAGTCGTGGCGGTCGTCGAGGGCGGCAATCCCAACCGTGATCGCGAACCAGGAGGGCAGCCGCCTGACGCCCTCGGTCGCGGGATTCACGAAGGAAGGCGAGATCCTCGTCGGACAGGTCGCCAAACGACAGGCGATCACGAATCCCGAGAACACCGTGTTCTCGATCAAACGATTCATGGGGCGGCGCTACGACGAGGTGCTCCAGGAGACTCAAGCTCGTCCCGTACAAGGTGGTCAAGGCCGCGAACGGCGACGTCCGGATCGAAGTACGGGGCAAGCAGTACTCCCCGCCCGAGATCTCGCGCCATGATCCTGCGAAAGCTGAAGGAGGCCGCCGAGGCGTATCTGGGTGAGAAGGTCACCCAAGCCGTCATCACCGTGCCCGCTTACTTCAACGACAGCCAGCGGCAGGCGACCAAGGACGCCGGCCGCGTGGCCGGTCTCGAAGTGCTGCGCATCATCAACGAGCCGACCGCGGCGGCGCTGGCCTACGGTCTCGACAAGAAGAAGGACGAGACGATCGCCGTCTACGACCTCGGCGGTGGAACCTTCGACATCTCGATTCTCGAGATCGGCGAGGGAGTCTTCGAGGTCAAGGCGACCAACGGCGACACCCACCTGGGCGGCGACGACTTCGACCAGCGCGTGATGGACTGGATCGCCGGGGAGTTCAAGAAGGAGCACGGGATCGATCTGCTGAAGGACCGGATGGCCCTTCAGCGGTTGAAGGAAGCCTCCGAGAAGGCGAAGTGCGAGCTCTCGACGACGCTTGCAAACCGAGATCAACCTGCCGCTTCATCACGGCCGACGCGAGCGGGCCCAAACACCTGGTGCTCACACTGACCAGGGCCAAGCTCGAGGCCCTCGTGGCCGATCTCGTCGAGCGCACCCTCGGCCCGTGCCGACAGGCGATGCAGGACGCCGGCGTGAGCCCGAAGGACATCAACGAGGTCATCCTCGTGGGTGGTCAGATTCGGATGCCGAAGGTTCAGGAGGCCGTCAAGCAGCTCTTCGGCCAGTGAGCCCCACAAGGGCGTCAATCCGGACGAAGTCGTGGCGGTCGGTGCGGCGGTGCAGGGCGCGGTGCTCACGGGCGAGGTCAAGGATCTCCTGCTCCTCGACGTCACGCCGCTCTCACTCGGAATCGAGACGCTCGGCGGCGTGATGACTCCGCTCATCACCCGCAACACGACGATCCCGACGAAGAAGAGCGAGGTCTTCACCACGGCGGCCGACAACCAGACCTCCGTCGAAGTCCACGTGATGCAGGGCGAGCGACCCATGGCGCGTGACAACCGGACGCTCGGGAAGTTCCACCTGGTGGGCATCCCCCGGCGCCGCGGCAAATGCCGCAGATCGAAGTGACGTTCGACATCGACGCCAACGGCATCTTGAACGTCGCCGCGCAGGACAAGGCGACGGGCAAGCAGCAGAACATCACGATCACCGCGTCGTCCGGCCTGACCAAGGACGAGATCGATCGGATGGTGAAGGAAGCCGAGGCGAACTCCGCCGAGGACTCGAAGCGGAAGCAGGAGATCGAGGTGCGCAACCAGACCGACTCGCTCGTCTACTCGACCGAGCGGACGCTCGGTGAGCACGGCGCCAAGCTGGCGGAGAACGATCGCAAGGCGATCGACGACGCGCTGGCCGAAGCGCGCGAAGCGCTGAAGGGCGAAGACATCGAGCGGATGAAGCGCGCGCAGGAGGGCCTGAGCCAGGCGTCGCACAAGCTCGCGGAGATCATGTACCGCGAGGCGCAGGCGCAGGGTCAGCCGGCCGGCTCGGGCGCGGCCAGTGAGCCGAGCCAGGGCGCGCCGGGTCCCAAGGAAGGCGAAGTGGTCGACGCCGACTTCGAGGATCTGGGCGACAAGAAGAAGTAACGGGCCATGCGTCGCGACTACTACGCGGTTCTGGGAATCGCGGCGACGGCTCCGCCGCGCGAGGTGCGCCGAGCGTACCAGCGCCTCGCGCGGCAGTATTCCCCGACGTCAATTTCTGGGACGAGCGGGCCCGCGAGCTCTTCGAGGAGATCGCCGAGGCGTTCAGGGTTCTCGGGGACCCCACCGCGCGTCAGATGTACGACCAGTATGGGCACGCGGTGGGCGCCGACGCCGCGCTGGCCGAGGGGCGGCGTGGCGACGACGTCCACGCCGTCGCCGATGCTCTCGTTCGCCGAGGTCGTTCGGGGCACGAGCGTCCGGCTCGACGTCCAGCGATTCTCGGCGTGTTCGAGCTGTGGGGCCAGCGGCGCCGGCCGAGAAGGGCGATGCGCGGCCTGCATGGGGCGCGGCGTTCGCCGCGTCGTTGAGCCGGTTGGCGTCGTGGTTCCCGCCGGAGTCGATTCCGGCGCGCAGATCCGCGTGGGCGGCGAGGGCAATGCCGGCCCGTTCGGCGGACCGCGGGGCGATCTCCTCGTGAGCACGCGAGTCGGGGAGCACCCGTTCTTTCAACGCAAGGGCGATAACGTGCATTGTGACGTTCCCATCAGCGTGTGGGAGGCCCTGCTCGGCGCCCGTATCCGCGTCCCAACGCCGTCGGGAGAGGCGGTGCTGGTGGTGCCACCCGGAACGACCGGGGGCAGGTGTTTCGCCTGCGCGGCCAAGGGCTGCCTCGATTGACCGGCGAATCGACGGGCGACCTCTATGTGACGGTCCGCGTCGAGGTTCCGACCGGTCTCGACGCGCGGACGCACGAGCTGGTTCGCGAGCTCGCGCGGCTGATGCCGGTCGAGACACGGACCGCGCTGGAGCGTTATCGGGGAGGTGCGGAGTGAGCACAGTGACCGATCGCGGTAAACCGCTCTACATGATCGGGGTGGTCGCCGACATGCTCAACGTCCACCCGCAGACGCTCCGCTTCTACGAGAAGAAAGGGCTCGTGCGTCCCAGCCGGACCGTGGGTCGGACGCGCATGTACTCCACCGAGGATGTCGACGAGCTCGCGCGGTTGCTCAGGCTCACGCGTGACCTCGGTGTGAATCTCGCCGGCATCGAGGTCATCTTAAAGATGAGACGCCGGATGATCGAGATGCAGAAACAAATCGAGGATCTAGTCACCTACCTCCGAGAGGAGGGAGGCGAGACGACGGGTCAGAGCCGGCCGCAAGAGCCGCGAGAGGCTCTTGTCCGGGCAGCCTCCGGCCAGCTCAAGCCCGTCGATCTGTTCTAGGTTCGAAAGGAGAACCATGGCTGGCGAGCGCGACGAGAAAGAACTCAACATCCCCGACGTGCTGGGGATTCTGCCTCTGCGCGGTACGGTCGTTTTCCGCAGGCGGTGACGCCGCTGGCGGTTGGGCGTCCCGCGTCGGTCCGGCTCGTTCAGGAGGCGCTCCAGGGCAGTCGGATCGTGGGCGCGGTCATGCAGCGCGATCCGGCGGCAGAGGATCCGCGCGCCCAGGAGCTTCACTCGATCGGTACCGCGATCCTGATCCACAAGGCGTTGAAGCAGCCCGACGGGACCTTGCGTCTGATCGTGCAAGGACTCTCACGCTTCCGCGTCGCCGACGTCGTGCAGGAAGCGCCCTTCATCCGTGCGCGGATCGATCGGCTCAGCGACGAGGCGCCGTCGGCCGCGACGCTCGAGGTCGAAGCGCTCGCGCGCACGGCCACGGGACTCTTCCAGAAGGTCGTCTGCGCTGTCGCTGAACCTGCCCGATGAGCTCGCGAACATTCTCGGCGCCGCGGAGAGCCCGGGCGCCGTGGCCGATCTGATCGCCGGATCGCTTCCGACTCTGCCGACGGCCCTGCGCCAGGAGCTGCTGGAAACGATCAGTGTCGCCGAGCGCCTACAGCGGCTCGTCGCGGCCCTGACGAAAGAGGTCGAGGTTCTCGAGCTCGGCTCGAAGATCCAGTCCGAAGCGCAGTCGGAGATGTCGAAGACGCAGCGGGAGTACTACCTGCGCGAGCAGATGAAAGCGATTCAGAAGGAGCTCTGGCGACACCGACGACCGCACGCAGGAGATCGACAGCCTGCGCGAGAAGATCGAGGCGGCCGGGATGACCGAAGAGGCCAAGAAGGAGGCGCTCCGCGAGCTCGATCGGCTGGCGAAGATGCCGCCGGCCGCCGCGGAATACACGGTTGCCCGGACCTACATCGACTGGCTCGTGTCGATGCCGTGGCAGCAAGAGACCGCCGACAACGTCGACATTGGCGCGGCCCGGACGATTCTCGACGAGGATCATGAGGGTCTCGAGAAGATCAAGGAGCGGATCCTCGAGTACATCGCCGTCAAGAAGATCCGTCCGTCCGGGAAGGATCCGATCCTCTGCTTCGTGGGGCCTCCAGGTGTCGGCAAGACGTCACTCGGCCGGTCGATCGCGCGGGCGCTGGGACGGAAATTCCATCGCATCTCGCTCGGCGGCATGCGGGACGAAGCCGAGATCCGCGGCCATCGCCGGACCTATATCGGCGCCCTGCCGGGCCAGATCATCCAGGGCTCAGGCGCGCCGGGACGAAGAACCCGGTGTTCATGCTCGACGAGATCGACAAGCTCGGGATGGACTTTCGCGGCGACCCGGCCTCGGCGCTGCTCGAGGTGCTCGATCCGGAACAGAACGTTTCGTTCCGCGATCACTATGTGGACGTCGCGTTCGATCTGTCGCGCGTGCTGTTCGTGACGACGGCGAACGTGATCGACACGGTGCCCCCGGCGCTCCGCGACCGGATGGAGATCATCCCGCTCGCCGGATACACCGAGGAGGAGAAGATCGCCATCGCCCAGCGCCACCTCGTACCGAAAGAGGCGCGGGAGCACGGGCTGGACACGGACAAGGACATCGAGTTCACTCCGGAGGCGCTGCGCCTCCTGGCTCGCGGCTACACGCGCGAGGCTGGCGTGCGGAATCTCGAGCGCGAGATTGCCAGCGTGTGCAGGAAAGTCGCACGCCGCCGCGCCGAAGGGCACGCAGAGGCTGCGCGGATCACGCCCGATCTGGTCACCTCGTTCCTGGGCGTGCCGCGCTTCGAGCTCGAGGAAGTCGAGGAGCGGACGCGTGTTCCGGGCGTCGCGATCGGGCTGGCGTGGACGCCGGTCGGCGGCGACGTCCTGGTCATCGAGGCGACGCGAATGCAGGGCAAGCGCACGCTGACCCTGACCGGGCAGCTCGGGGACGTCATGAAGGAGTCGGTGCAGGCGGCCCTCTCGTGGGTCCGCTCACATGCCGATGAGCTCGGCATCGCGCCGGAGTTCTGGGAGACGTCGGATATCCACGTGCACGTTCCGGCCGGTGCGATCCCGAAGGACGGGCCCTCCGCGGGCGTGACGATGACGACCGCGCTGGTGTCGCTGCTCACGGGCCGTCGCGTGCGGTCGGGTCTGGCCATGACCGGCGAGGTCAGCCTCGCCGGACGCGTGCTGCCGGTCGGCGGTATCAAGGAGAAGGTGCTGGCCGCGCATCGCGCGGGGATCCGCACATTGCTGATTCCAGGCCGGAACGCGAAGAATCTGATGGAAGACGTGCCGGCCCGGGTCCGCGACGAGATGACGATCCACCTGGTGAACTCGGTGCTGGACGTCTTGAAGCACGCGCTCGAGGATGCGCCGACGTGGCCCGAGGTCGAACGGATGGCTTTATCGGCCTGATTTCGAGGATTTGCGAGATTTCCGGACGCGGCGTTCTGCCTTGATGGGGGAGCGCCGCGTCAGCTAACATAGCCCTATGTCTCGCCTCGGGGTTTCCTGGGCGTGATGTCTACGGGCTTCTCCTATCGACCTCGGCCGGAGCCCAGGTGTACCGGCTTTCCGAGGGCGACGGGACGGTCCATTTCACGAACGCGCCGACCGATCCCCGCTATAAGAACCTCGCCGGCTACTCGTCCGGCACATCCGCCGGCTTTCTGCGTCTCGCGCGTCCGGACACGGCCCGCTATGCCGCCGAGATCAAAGCCGCCGCCGAGCGCTACGGCGTTTCGGAGCGGCTCGTCCAGGCCGTCATCCGCGTCGAGTCGGCGTTCAATCCGCGCGCGGTTTCGGTGAAGGGCGCCCAGGGGCTGATGCAGCTCATGCCCGAGACGGCGACGATGTTGGGGGTTCGCAACAGCTTCGACCCGCAGCAGAACATCGACGGCGGCGTCCGGCATCTTCGCGGGCTGATCGACCGCTTCGGGAACGATCTGCCGCTGGCGCTGGCGGCGTACAACGCGGGCGAGAAGGCGGTGGTCGTGAATCGAGGGATCCCGCCGTACCCGGAGACCCGAGACTACGTGACGCGGGTCATGTACTACTACGATGGCACCACGAACGGCGCGCCGAGCCCGCCGACGACCGTATACCGGACCGTCGGCGACGACGGGGCGATCGTCTACACGAACATCCCGCCGCGCGGCCGCCGCTAGTCCGCTTACTTCGGTAGTCGCGAGTTCTTTCTCGCCAGCTGCTGACCACGGATCCAATCCTCGGAAGTGCACGGCGATTCAGAACCAAACCCCAATGCGTGACGCCGTCAGCCTCGAAGTGATCGGCCGAGAACGGAAGATCGTCATACCGCTGCCTGGGCCACTGCGTGTCGGCCGTGCCGGTGACGACCAGCATCGGGCACGGGGCGGCGGCGATGACGATGCCGGCCTTGCGCTCATCACGTGCCATGCGGGATTCCAGGCCGAGCGATTCGAGAGCCACCACACGCTCGTCGCGATCGAGGTCTGCCATCGAAGGCTGATGGTCGGGATCGCGGCCGGCGATCCCGTACTCGTCCGGCCGAAGACGCCGGCCCTCAGCTCGACCGAGGCATCAAATGCCCGTGCCGGGGTGCTCGGCGCCAGGCCCACGCAAGCCCGCGCGTTGCAGAGCATCGCCGCCATCATCGCCACGAGCCCGCCCATGCTCCAACCGACGAGCACGGGAGCCTGTCGTAGGGTGCGGGCGAACGCGATCACGTCGTCGGCGTAGTCGGCCATCCGCGTGATGCCGAGATCGGCGGCCGCGCTCGCGCCGTGACCGCGGAGGTCGATGGCGTGCGAAGACCACCCGTGGCGGGCGAGCTCGTCCTGCCAGAAGGTCCAGACGCGCCCCGAGTTCGCGGCGCCGTGCACCAGGATCACCGGAGGCCGATCGTCACCGCCGACCAGCAGAGTGTGCGCCCGTAACGTCGGCATCGCGGACATTCTAAGACTGGTGGCCGATCGTCAGGCATGCTGGAATCCAAAGGCCCGATCGAGACAATCAAGAGCGGAGACAGAGCGGTGACGATCGGCAACTGCGCGGGGCGATGACGGTCGCGATCCTGGCTTTACTGAGCCAGGCCAGCGACGGTCGGCGCGAGACGTCTCGCCCTGCGAGTAGCGCCGCGGTTGCGGAGAACACCCGCCCCGAACCGATCCCGGCGAAAGAGATCGAGCCGCGCCCGAAACCTCCCCAGCTGGCCGCTCCGGCGACTCCAAGGCCGCCCACGGCGGCTTCGAAGCCGCCTGCTGTAGCCGCCGGGCCGCCGCCGCCGGCGTCTCGGCAGAACGAACCACACCGGGCGGAGCCCGTTCCGCAACAGAGCCCACCCCTGGAGAAGAGCCAGGCTCCGACGGAGAGCGCGCCGCCGCCGTCGACGGAGACCGCGTCGCCACCGGAAACTGCGGCACCACAGCCCGCGAAACAGACGGCGGCGACCCTCGACCTGACCACTCTCGAGCAGCGCCTGCGCGACACCAAGGCGATTGAGTCTTCACCAAGCTGTCGCTCAAGAACCAGGTCGACGACCTGCTGGCCGAGTTCCGTGAGTTTCATCAAAAGCGTGATCAGAGCGATGCTGGCGAGACTGCGGCAGGCGTTCGATCTGCTCGTCCTGAAGGTGTTGTCGCTTCTGCAAGACGGAGATCCAACGCTCGCCCGCGACGTTTCGTCGTCTCGCGAGGCGCTCTGGAACATCTTGACCGATCCCAACAAGTTCCAGAATCTCTGAACGCTTTTGAAGGAGGCGTGATGGGCAGGCGAATCAAGGTCGCGGTCCTGGTCGTGTCGATGGCGACTCTTGTCGCGGGCGCTCGCCGGCCGCCGACGATCCGGCGGTGTTGAAGGATCTGACGGCGGTCATCGCGCTGCAGGGGCAGCCATGTGGGCAGGTCGTCACGGCGACGAAGCAAGGCGACAACGACTACATCGCGGCGTGCAAGGACGGGAGCCGCTATCGAGTGTTCGTGAACGCGGAGGGTCGGGTGGTCGTGCAGAAGCAGTGAGCGGTGGCTCACGCCCGCCACTGGCGATCGAGCCCGCGATACTGGATCGCCTCCGCGCAGTGCTCGGCGGTCAGCGCGTCCGCGCCGGCCAGATCGGCGATCGAGCGCGCGACCTTCAGGACGCGATCGTGGCCGCGAGCCGAGAGCCCCAGGCGCGTCATGGCCGCGGCGAGCAGGCGCTCGGCATCGCCGGACACGGCGCAGAAGCGTCGCACCTGGCGCGGACTCATCGCGGCATTGACGCGGACGCCGCCGGCGCGGAAGCGATCGCGTTGCCGCCGGCGGGCGACGTCCACGCGCGCGCGAATCGTCTCGCTCGCGTCCCCTGAATCGCCGGCGTGCACGTCCCCGGCGCCAGCGCCGGCAGCTCGACCTGTAGATCGATGCGGTCGAGGAGCGGGCGGGATATGCGGCCGAGGTATCGATTACGCTCGGCAGGCGTGCAGACGCACGCGTCGAGCGAATGGCAGCCTCGACGACACGGGTTCGCGGCGGCGACCAGCTGGAAGCGGGCGGGGAAATCGCTGACGCCGCTGGCGCGAGCGATCGTGACGCGGCCGTCCTCGAGCGGCTGGCGCAGCGACTCGAGGACGTGCTGCTGAAATTCCGGAGCTCATCGAGGAAGAGGACGCCGAGATGAGCGAGCGTCACCTCACCGGGATGCGGTGGGCCGCCCCCGCCGATGAGACCCGACACCGAGATCGTGTGATGAGGGGCGCGGAACGGCCGTCGGCTCATCAGCTCGCCGTGCCTCGGCAGCAGCCCGGCGACCGACCAGATGGTCGAGGCCTCGATCACTTCGTCGCGGGTAAGCGGCGGTAGGATCGCCGCCAGCCGCCGCGCCAGCATGGTCTTGCCGCCTCCCGGCGGGCCCACGAGCAGCACGTTGTGCGCCCCGGCCGCGGCGATCTCGAGCGCGCGCTTGGCATGGGCTTGGCCCCTCACGTCTGAGAAGTCGAGATCGTCAGCGGCGGCGGTGGGAGGCCGGGGCACGGCTGGCGCGACCAACACCGGATCCCCTCCGTTCAGCAGGCCGACGGCGTCACGCAAGGTCGGCGCCGCAAGCACCCGGAGGCCGTCGACCGCCTGCGCCTCGCCGTGGTTCGCCAGGGGAACGACGAGGGTCTCGATGCCCTGGCGCCGGCACGCAAGGCCCACGGCGAGCGCCCCTCGGACACTCTGGATCTGGCCGTCGAGCGCCAGCTCGCCCACGACCGCGAACAGGCCGATCTGTCCGTTCCTTACGGCGCCGGTAGCCGCGAGGATGCCGAGCGCGATGGGCAGATCGAACGAGGTTCCTTCCTTTCGGACGTCGGCCGGTGCCAGGTTCACCGTGATCCGATCAGACGGAAACGCGAACCCGGCGTTGCGGATGGCCGTCCGGACACGCTCGCGGCTCTCGCGAACGGCCGAGTCCGGAAGCCCAACCGTCGTGAAGGCAGGTAAGCCCTGGAGCCACGTCGACTTCCACGCGGACCAGCGCGGCCTCGACACCCACGAGCGCTGCGGAAAGGACCCGCGCGATCACGAGACGATTGTTCGACCGACTCGGGCGACGCGTCAATGTCACGGATCGGGAACACCCGAATTCTATTCGGATATTGGTCGGCTCAGGTCACCGCGAGGCTGAGCACGATTGGTGCTAGAGTCCGGGAATGGCGCGCCCCGTCGTCCTCGTTGTCGATGACGACCCCGGCGTTCGGGAGTCGTTCCGGCTGATCCTCGAAGATCACTACGACGTCACCGACGTGCCTGACGGCCCGACGGCGCTCGACGTCGTGCGCGCCTCCGCCGTCGATCTCGTGCTCCTCGACATCCGATTGCCGGGGATGGACGGCATCGAGGTGCTCGAGCGCATCAAGACGCTCGACGAGGGGATCGAGGTGATCCTCGTCACGGCCGTGAAGACCGTGCGGACCGCGGTGGCCGCCATGAAGCTCGGCGCCTTCGACTATCTGACCAAGCCCTTCGAGGAGGACGAGCTCCTGTCCCTGTCGCGGCGCGCCCTCGAGCGCCGGGCGCTCGAGCGCGAGGTCGCGTTCCTTCGCTCCGAGCTGGCGCGCGCGCACGATTCCGACGAGATCGTCGGCCGGCATCCCACGATCGAGAAGCTCCACGGCCTCATCGCCCAGGTCGCCCGGACGCCGACGACGGTGCTGATCACCGGCGAGAGCGGCACCGGCAAGGAGCTGGTCGCGCGCGCCATCCACCATCAAGGCCCGCGGCGTGAGGGGCCCTTCATCGCCGTCAACCCGGCCGCGATCGCCGAGACCTTGATCGAGTCCGATCTGTTCGGCCACGAGCGGGGCGCGTTCACCGGCGCCCACCAGCGGAAGCTGGGGAAGTTCGAGCTGGCGCAGGGAGGCTCGCTCTTCCTCGACGAGATCGGCACGCTCCGGCTCGAGCTCCAGGCGAAGCTCCTGCGGGTACTGCAGGAGCGCGAGATCGAGCGGGTCGGCGGCACGCGCCCGGTCAAGATCGACGTCCGGTTCATCGCGGCGACCAACACGAACCTCAAGGAGGCCGTCGTCAGCGGCGCCTTCCGCGAGGACCTCTACTACCGGCTCAACGTCGTGCCGGTCGTGGTGCCGCCGCTGCGTGAGCGGATCCAGGATGTCCCGCTGCTCGTCGAGCACTTCATCCGGCGCGACAACCGGCGCTTCCACAAACGGGTCGAAGGACTCTCGCCGGAGGCGCTCGCCGCGCTCAACGCGTACCGGTGGCCGGGCAACGTGCGCGAGCTGGAGAACGTCATCGAGCGGTGCGTGGTCCTGGCCGAGGGTCCGATCATCCAGCTCAACGACCTGCCGCTCGACGTGTCGTTGCCGCAGCAGGCCACGAAGGTCCGGGCGGCCGAGGCACTCCCGCTCAACGAGGCGACGGATCAATTCGAGCAGCAGATCGTGCTGCGCGTCCTCGAGCGCGTCGGCTGGAACCTGACCGAAGCGGGACGAATTCTCGAGATCCATCGCAATTCGCTCCGGGTCAAGCTCGCACGGTGGGGGATTCGCGCGCCCGGGCAACGCTGAACGCCCAGCTACTGGGCGCCCAGTAGCTGGGCGCGCCGCACAATCACTGGGCGCAGCGCGACGGCAGACGGTGACGACTCACAATGAGATTCGCCATCGAGTAAACAGGATACTTGGATGCGAATCGGTCCTCGGTCTCGATCGTGGCTGGCGGTGGAATTGCTCTGCCTGGATCGCGGTTGTCGTTCTTCGGAGCCCTCATGGTGAGGGCTCCGTCAACCGTCGAGGAGGAAAGCAATGGCGAAGGTATGGACCGGAATCGTCGATGGTGGCCGCGGTCGTGACGTCGTTCCTGCTCGTGGCGCCGGTGATCGAGTCGGCGACGTCAGGCTCCACGCAGTTCTTCCAGGCCGTTGGCACCGCGGACGGTGGCTCGGACTAGCTACATCAGCATTCCTGGCTGGATGAGAATGGGGGCGGCATGTCTCCCTTCATACTCGTCCTCGCTGCTGGGCACCTTCGTCTGCGCGATCGCCTCGATGCCTGCTGATTCTCAACCGGCCCGATCGACGCCTCGCGCCGGGACGCTCAGATCTCGGCTCCCGGACCGAGAGAGCGCGTCCGCCGGGATCGTACCGGCGGCCGCTGGGGCAAGATCCCGAGACGCTCGACCCGGCGCGGATCAGCCGACACGTATGGTCGCTCGGTGTCGCAGCAGATCTTCGACGGCCTCGTCCAGTTCGATCAGACGCTCGCCGATCAAGCCGGCGCTCGCGGCAGTTCTGGCGAGCCTCGCGCGACGGGCTCACCTGGACGTTCGAGCTGCGCAAGGGCGTCAAGTTTCACAATGGGCGCGAGGTCGTCGCGGACGACGTCGTCTATTCGTTCTCGCGCATCCTCGATCCAAAGACGAGGTCCGGCGCGGCCGAGCTGTTCCTGAACATCAAGGGCGCGCGCGATTTCGCGACAGGGCGAACGCACGAGAGCGGTCTCGGGCCTGGTCGCGCTCGACCGGTACACCGTGCAGGTCACGCTCGACGCAGGCGGATCGTACCGTTCGCGTCAGCTTGCTCGCGATCGGGCAGGCGAAGATCGTGCCCCGCGACCTGGTCGGAGACCCAGGAGACGCGTTCGGCGCCACATCCGGTCGGCACCGGACCGTTCCGATTCGTCCGCTGGGAGCGCGGCAAGGAGATCGTGCTCGGCGCGAACCCCGACTACTTCGACGGTCGCGCCGCAAAATCGCGCGCGCTCGTCTACCGGGTCTTCCCGGGCGATCAGCGCGACGCGATGCACGACGAGTTCCTGAAGGGCAATCTCGAGGATGCGACCGGTGCCGCTGCGCGCCGACCGGCGAGCGCTGGCTGCCGACGAAGGCCACATCTACGTGAAGCGCCCGACGATCAGCTTGCGATTCTACGGGTTCAACACGCGCATCAAGCCGCTTCGACGATCGCCGCGTGCGTCGGGCGATCGTGCTCGCCATCGACCGCGAGGCGATCATCGACGACCGTGTTCTTCGGCCAGAACACGTTCGCTCGGGGAATTCTCCCGCCCGGGATGCTCGGCTTCAACCCCGAGCTCGTCGGATATCCATTCGATCCGCAAGAAGGCGCGCGATCTGCTGGCCGCCGCCGGGATATCCCGGCGGTCGCGGCCTACCGCCCGTCACGATCTGGTCCGCAGCACGAAGCGCGACGACATTCGTGCGCGAGCACGAACAGATCAAGAAAGTCGCTGGCCGCGGTCGGGGTCGTCGGTCGGAGATTCGCAATATCACACCAACTGGCCGTGCGTTCTCGAAGATGGTCGACGAAGGCAAGCTGCCGATCTTCCTCTACGCCTGGTACGCGGACGTCCCGGACCCCGATGACTTCCTCGCGAAGCTGTTCCACTCGCGGGGCCCGCGACAACTTCTTCCGATACGCCAATCCGGTCGTCGACGATCTGCTGGCTACGCGCACGGAGCGCGATCGATCGCCAACCAGCGGATCGATCTGTATCGGAAGGCCGAGCGAGCTGATTCTCAGCGACGCGCCGCTCATTCCGTTCTTCCACCACACGTACGAACGGCTGTTCCAAGCCTACGTGCGGCAGCGTCGAGGTGAACGGACTCGGCGATCCGTACATTCCCTTGCGGAAGATCTGGCTCGAGCGCGGGCGTTGAGACCGCGCTCGCTCCGCGCGCAGCTCCTCCTCGGCACGTTCCTGGTCAGCGTCGCTCGTGATGACCGCGGTCATCGTGGTGGTCGACCACCGCCAGCGCGTGGCGATCGTCGAGGAGGTCCAGCGCCGCGGCGACGCCCTCGCCCGGAACCTCGGCCGCCATCTCCTACGGCCTCGCTCGTTGCTCTACGACTACACGGCGCTGGAGCAGAACGTCGACCAGGATGGCGACCGAAGCACGACGTCGTGTACGCGATCGTGCTCGACGCCGACGGCATTGTGGCGGCGCACAGCCGGCATCCCGAGCGCGTGGGACAGCTCCTCCAGGGCGTCGTGCCCGAGCGGGCGGCTCATGCGCGATCGAGCCGCTGACCCAGGAGACGGTCAGCGGCCGGCGTGGCCGTGTACGATTTCGCCGATTCCGGTCTTCGTCGACGAGCCGCAGGTGGGGCACCATGCGGCTCGGTCTGTCCAAGACGGCGGATGGATGCCGAGATCCGCCGGACACGGCTGGAGCTCGGGGCGCTGACCCTGGTGACCTTGCTGCTCGGCGGCATGGCGGCGGCGCTGGTGGCGCGACGGATCGCGCGGCCGGTCCAGCGGCTTGCCGAGGGGGCCGCCGCCATCTCTCGCGGCGAGCTGAATCAGCGGTTCGAGCCCTCGACTGCGGACGAGATCGGGCGCCTGGCTACCGCCTTCAACGACATGGCCGCGCAGCTTCTCCACCAGCGGACCGCGCTCGAGGAAGCTCACGGAGGGCTCCGGCGGCAGTTCGAGGAGCTGGCCGACCTCAAGAGCTACACCGACAACATCCTCGGGTCGCTCACGAGCGGCATCGTGACGATCGACCTCGACGGCCGGGTGGTCACGCTCAACCCGGCGGCCGAGCTGCTCACGGGGTTCTTCCGCGGCGAGGCCTCCGGGCGGTACTGCACGGAGCTGTTCGCCCACACGCCCGACATCAGCGACCTCCTGACGGAGACCCTCGCGAGCCACGCGCCCATCACCAGCGTGCCGCTCACGCTCCGGCGCCGGAACGGCTCCGCGCTGCCGATCGAGTTCAGCACGGCGCCGCTCAAGGGCGGCGAGGGCAAGGACCTCGGTGCCATCGGCGTGTTCCGCGACGTGACGCTCGTGCGCCAGCTCGAGAGTGATCTGCGGCGGTCGGATCGGCTGGCGGCGCTGGGCACGCTCGCGGCCGGGCTCGCCCACGAGATCAAGAATCCATTGACCTCGCTCCTCACCTTCAGCCGGCATCTGGACCGGAAGGTCGACGACCCGAACTTTCGCGAGCGCTTCAGAAACGTCGTCCCGCGCGAGCTGGAGCGGATCAACGGGATCGTCGAGCGGCTCCTCGAGCTGGCGCGGCCGTCGCGGATGAGCTTCACCCTCACGAGGCTCCCGGAGCTTCTCGAGCGCGCGCTCGAGCTCCACGTCGAGCAGCTCGACGAGCAGCACGTCGAGGTCGCGCGCGAGTACGCGCGGGACGTGCCGCCGATCCAGGCGGACAAGGACGCGCTCTACCGTGTCTTCGTCAACCTGATCGCCAACGCGCTCGACGCGATGCCGCGCGGCGGCCGGCTGACGGTACGGGCCGGCTGGGCCGGCACGCGCGATCCGGTGCGCGCCGCCCGTCGGCGGGCCGCGAACCGGGTGAAGATCGAGATCGAGGACACCGGCGTCGGGATCCAGCCGTCGGATACCGACCGCGTCTTCAATCCCTTCTACACCACGCGCGACAGCGGAACGGGCCTCGGCCTTGCCCTCGCGCACAAGATCATCGAGGACCACGGTGGGGTGATCAGCTTCGAGAGCGTTCCCGGCCGCGGGACGACGTTCAAGATCGTCCTGTCGTTGATCCCGGATCCGCCGAGCCTGCTCGGCGACGAGGCGCCGCGATGAGCGAGGGCGGCGCGGTGTCCGCCCGCGATCCGTCCGCCCGGCTCGAGGAAGCGCTCGCCGACAACGCGAACCTGCGCCGGCACGCGAGCAGCGTCGCCCACGACTTCAACAACCTGCTCGCGGTCATCACCGGCTACACCGAGATGATGCTCAAGCGTCTGCGCGCCGACGATCCCTTGCGTCGGAACGCGGAGGCGATCAAGCGGGCGACCGAGTGGGGGTCGGCGCTGGCGCAGCAGATCCTCTCGGGGAGTCGCCGCGCGGCTCCCGCGCCGGTGCCGGTCGATCTCAACCAGCTGGTGGGCAACGTGACCCGCGTGCTCCAGCCGCTGCTCGGCGAGGCCATCGAGCTGGTGACGCGGCTCAGCCCGAGCCTGGCGCGGGTGAGCGCGAACCCGCACCGGATCGGCCAGGTGATCATGAATCTCGTGGTGAACGCGCGCGACGCCATGCCGAGCGGCGGCCGCCTCACCATCGAGACCAGCAACGTCGGCCAGACCGTGATGCTGGCGGTGGGTGACACCGGATCCGGAATGGACGACGAGACGCGCGCGCGTCTGTTCGAGCCGTATTTCACGACCAAGGAGCCCGGACGGGGTAGCGGGCTCGGGCTCGCGACCGTCTACGACGTCGTCACGCAGTGCGGCGGCCAGATCAGCGTGACGAGCGATGCGGGCGCCGGGTCGACGTTCAAGATCTATCTGCCGCGGGTCTCCGAGACGACAGCTCCCGCCGAGACACCGGCCGCGCCGGCCATGCCGGCCGCGCCGGTTCCCGAAGTCCGGACCGTGCTCGTGGTCGAGAACGAGCGCGAGGTGCGCGACCTGATCCGCGAGATTCTCCAGCTCCAGAACTACGTGGTGCTCGAAGCGGGCGATCGCGACGAGGCACTCGCGTTCAGTGAGCAGCACGCCGGCCGGATCGACCTGATGGTGGTCGACGTCGGGATTCCGCCGTCGTTCGCCGACGAATGGGTTGTACGCGTCAGGGCCTCTCGTCCGGAGATCAAGGTTCTCTACGTCTCGGGCTATCTGAGCGAAACCGCGTCGGTCGACGCGCCCAAGCTCGGTCCGCTGCTCCAGAAGCCGTTCACGGTGGGAGCGTTCACGAAAGCGATAGGCTTGGTGCTGGGCCGCCCGAAGTAGTAAGAAGTACTGGATGGAATACCTCATCGTGCGGTTTCCCGGGACGCGGGAGGTCCGAGTCGATGGCGTTCCACACGGCCGGACCAACATCGTCATGCAGTTCGAGAGCGGGATCCACGTCGTGACGCTCGGGCCTCCCTGGAACTTCGCGCCTCTCGAACAGAAGGTCCTCCTGTACAACACCGCGGCGCTCGATCCCTACCGGATCGAGTTTCGTATCCTGCCGCCCGCCTCGATCCCGATCTCGCCTGGAAGCCCCCGTGACGAGCCGGGCGCGGCTCGGTGCCCTGGTCCTCCTGTCGATCGTCGCCGTCGGCTGCGCCCACTACCCGCTCAATGCGCCGCTTCCGCCGACCGGCGACACCGGGACGGGCTACCGGTTCCCGGCCATGGTCGTCGACAAGCCGGATCCGGCCGACGAGATCTTCGTGTGTCTCTCGTTCTCGGGCGGAGGCACTCGCGCCGCGGCCTTCGCGTACGGGGCGCTCTCTCCGGCTGAAGGACATCGAGATCGGGCGAGCCGGGAGCCGCCGAAGCCTCCTGGACGAAGTCGACTGCGTCGCCGGGATCTCCGGTGGGGCGTTCACGGCGGCGTACTACGGCCTGAATGGCCCCGACACCTTCAAGAGCTTCTACGATCGATTCCTGGTGCGGGACATTCAGCGGGAGCTGGTCCTGAGCACCTTGAATCCGGTCAACCTCGCGCGCCTCGCCTCGCCGTACTTCAGCCGCATCGACCTCGCGGCCGAGCTCTACGACACCTCGGTGTTCGAGGGCGCGACGTATGCCGCGCTGATGACGCGCCGGCGGCCGTTCATCATGCTGCACGCGACCAGTATGGCGAACGGGGCGCCGTTCGAGTTCACGCAGGACGAGTTCGATTTCCTCGGGTCCGACCTCGCGGCGTTCCACGTCGGTCGCGCCGCGGCCGCGTCGTCGGCGTTCCCGTTCCTGCTCAGCCCGGTGAGCCTCAAGAGCTATCCGCCCGCGGCCGGCTTCGGCATCCCGCCCGCCGTCAGCGCAGCGCTCGGAGACGCGGGAGATGAATCCGTCCCGCTATGCCTGGGCGCGCCAGCGCCTCGATCTCATGGCGGGCCAGGAAGAGAAGTGGCTCCATCTGCTCGACGGCGGTCTCGCGGACAACATCGGCCTGCGCTCGATTCTGAGAGCCTACGATCGGTCCGACGGCTTCATCGCTCAGCGCATCAACGCGGGGCACATCAAGCGACTCATCGTCATCGCGGTGAACGCGCGCACCGATCCGCCCGAGCAGCTCAGCCGGCAGGAGCGATCGCCCGGACTCACCGACGTGTTCATGAAGACCGCGACCGTGAGCATGGAGAGCCTGAGCGCCGACACGATCGACTACGCGATCAACCGGCAGAGCGAGCGCGAGCAGGCGCAGACGAACGTGCGCCTCTGCAACCAGCGGCTGACCGGCTGCGGCGCCGAGCCGTTTCCCGACCTTCGCCCAGGAGATCCGCACCTGCTTCGTGGAGATCTCGTTCGAAGGTCTGCCGTCACCGGCGCGCGAGGAGTTTCTGGCGCTGCCGACGACGTTCGCGCTTCCCGAGGAGACGGTGAAGCGACTGATCGCCGTGGCGGGAACGCTCCTCGATTCGTCGCCGAGCTTTCAGAAGCTGCTGCGGGCGCTGCGGGGCGAGGCCTCGCCGGGCGCCGGGGTGGGGAGCGCGGCAATTGCTCGTGAGCGTGTCAGCGGAAGCGGGGATGACCTCGCGGGCGAAGAGCTCCATCGAGCGGCGGACGCGATCCTGAGGTAAGCCGCCGAAGTTCATCCAGCAGAGCATCTCGCCGACGCCGAGCCGCCGGAATTCCTCGACCCGCGCGGCCACCGTGTCCGGGGATCCGAAGGCGACGCTCTCCGCCACGAGCTGTTCGTACGACACGTGCGCGAATCGTTCCTCGAGCGCCCGGAACCCCGGCTGGAGCAGCGGGTGCACCCGATCGATCCGCTCGGGAATGAGGAATCGCCGCAGCGACTCCTGGTACCACATCTCCGCGTCCTTCGCCTCGGCGAGCGCCTGGGCATCGGTCGGCGCCACGTAGACGTGCCGCGAAACGCCCCAGCGGCCCAGCAGGCTCGCGATCTCGTCGGCGCTTCGGCCCCCTTCTCGCACGCCTTGACGTACGTGTCGCGACTTTTGGCGAGCTGCTCGGGTCCGCCGCGCAAGAGCGAGTTCAGCATCGGCGCGCCGCGGAGCGCGGTGGCCTCGATGGTGTCGGGGCTCGTGCACACGACGTACACCGGCGGGTGCGGCCGCTGGAGCGGCTTGGGAATCACCCGGACCTCGGGGATCGTGAAGTGGCGTCCCTCGAACGCGAAGCGCTCCAGGGTCCACGCCTTGAGCATGATCGCGAGACATTCCTCGAAGCGCTCGCGGTTCTCGATCTGGGGCACACGGTAGCCCTCGAACTCGACGGGGCGATTCCCGCGACCGACCCCGACGTCGAGGCGTCCTTCGCTCAGGATGTCCACGATCGCGAGCTCCTCGGCGAGCCGAATCGGATCGTGGAACGGAAGGATCGCGGCCGCCAGGCCGATGCGCACCCGCCGCGTCCGCGTCGCGGCGGCCGCCGCCAGGACGGCCGGCGAGACGGACAGGCCGTAGTCGATGAAGTGATGCTCCGTCAGCCAGATGCTGTCGAAGCCGAGCTCCTCCGTCCACACCATCTGCTCGATCTCGCGACGGATGACGTCGGGATGACCGACTGAGGGCGGAGCTTGCAGGAAGTAGTAGGTTCCGAAGCGCATCGGACGCTCGACTCTACCTCATCTAGCTATGGAGATCGACCAGGAGCGCGGCGTGATCGCTGAGCTGCCGCGCCGGGCGCCCCGCCCGCCGGCCCCAGTCGTAGCGCACGTCGCGCAGACGAGGTCGCAGCTGAGGATTCACGAACGCCTGATCGAGCCGGAAGCCGTTGCCGCCGTTGGGCGAGTACCAGGTGTAGGCACGCTCCGGCCCTCGGAGGAGGCGAAACGCGTCGTGCCAGCCCGATTGCTCGAGCCCCGACAGCCACGCGTCCTCGCGACGTCCGAAGACCGGCGTCTCTTCGTCGATGCCCGGGCGGCCGGAATTCGTGTCACCGAGCAGCATGGTGGGCCCGCGCCGCCATCGGCCGAGCACCGCGAGCACGGCGGCGTAGAAGAGATCCTTCCGCCCGGTCACTCGATTCGGGACGTGCATCGCGCCCAGGGTCAACGGCTCGGGCGCGTCGACCGAGGCGAGCAGCAGCAGACGACCGGGATCGCCCGGCCCGACTCGGAGCCGCAGGCGGCGCATCGGGAACCGTGTCGCGATGAATAGGCGATTGGCGTTCGGCTGCGACGGCTCCGCGGTCGTGCACTGGTAGGCGAGGCCGAGCGCAGCGAGCGCGCGCGCCAGCTCGACGCTGGGGAGTCGCTCGGAACTCGCAGAGGGCCACGGCATCCGGAGCCCAGCGCTCGAGCTGGGCGGCGATCCGGCCGGCGCGCACGCCGCCGCCGGCGCGGATGTTCCAGAAGACGATTCGCATCCGCCCGTCCTATCGCTTGCTGAGCGCGGTCTCCAGGAGCTCGAGGGCGCGCTTCGCGAAGGCCCACATGTTCTTCTCGCGGTCGTCGTGGCCCGTCTCGAGGGTGATCACGCGTTCGACGGGACCGGCGACCGCGATACATGCGTGGCCCGCGGCGTCGCCGTAGCGATTGCCCGTCGGGCCGGTGGCCCCGGTCTCGGCAAGTCCCCATGTCGCGCCGAGCAGCTCGCGAATCGTCCGGGCTTTGAGCACCGCGTAGGGCTCGCTGCTCGAACGGATACCTTTGACCGACTCGTCTGGAAGCCGCAGCAGCGCGCGTCGCGCGGCCTGCGTGTAGATGACGCCGCCACCCAGGAAATAGGCCGAGGCGCCGGGCACGGAGAGGAGCGCCGCGGAGATCAGGCCGCCGGCGGAGGACTCCGCGACGGCGATCGTTTCTTTGCGATCCTTCAGAATCGTCGCGAGCGATCTGGCGAGCGCGTCGAGCTCGTTCATAGGGCTGCGACGTTAGGGGCGCGCCCGCAGCTTGTCAAGTCGACCCGGTGCGACCGGACCTGGAGAGTCGACGCTCGGGCGCCGTCAGCTCACACTCGGCGATCTTGTTGAGCAGGGTCTTGTAGCTGACTTTGAGAATGCGCGACGCCTCGGCGCGATTCCAGCGCACGCGCGCCAGCACCTCCGAGAGGGCGTGGCGCTCGGCCTCGCGGGCGCCGCGCCGGGCGATCTCGCGCAGGCTCTCGGTGACCGACGCCGCGGGCTGCGACGGCACGGCGCGCAACGGGCTGACGCGCGCCGCCTGCGCCGCGAAGTCCCGCTCGCCGTCGGCCAGCACGACCATGCGCCGGATGATGTTCTCCAGCTCCCGGATGTTCCCCGACCACGGGTGCTCTGAGAGGCGGGTCAGCGTCTCGGGCGCGAGGGTCTTGTGCCGTCCGTACTGGCGCGTTGAACTTGGCGAGAAACCATGCGACCAGCGCCGGGATTTCTTCCCGCCGCTCCCGCAGGGCGGCACCTGGATCTCGACCACGTTGAGGCGGTAGTAGAGATCTTCGCGGAACTCGCCGCGCGCCATCGCTTCCTCGAGGCGCCGGTTGGTGGCGGCGATGACCCGCGCGTCGACGTCGATCGGGGCGTGCCCGCCGACCCGCGAGAACCGGAAGTCCTGCAGCACGTGGAGGAGCTTGGCCTGCAGGGCGAGCGGCAGCTCGCCGATCTCATCGAGGTAGATCGTGCCCTGGTTCGCGTATTCGAACTGTCCGGGCTTGCGGCGGTGGGCGCCGGTGAACGCGCCCTTCTCGTGACCGAAGAGCTCGGACTCGAGGAGCTCCTGAGGGATCGCCGCGCAGTTGACCTTGACGAACGGCCCCTCACGGCGAGCCGGACGCGGCGTGGACCGCTCGGGCGATGAGGTCCTTGCCGACCCCGCTCTCGCCACGGATCAACACCGTGGTGTCGGTGTCGGCGATGCTCTCGACGATGGAGCGGATGGCGCGCATCCGGGGATGACCGTCGAAGAGCGGGGGCTCGGGCATCGGTACGGGCTCGGCCAGTTCAGTTCGCACTCTATCTCCCTCCCGGATGGAGTATCAGCCGGCGGAAACGGTATGCAAGGGAAAGTGCTAGTCTCGGCATACGAGAATCCAGGTACTTACGAGTCCTTCCGAGGGCGCCAAAATTGGCCAGTGGTAAGAAACTGATTGATCAACTGGCTTGATCCTTACCGCTGATGGTAGTCGGGGGTGTGACACCCCAGTACAGGGCGGTTAAGACTCGGCGACGGCGCTCGGATCGGCGCCTACGTGCGCGGCAAAAGTACCGTGAAGCGGCTGCCCTTTCCCTCTCGGGACTCCACGGTCACGCGGCCCCCGTGAGCTTCGGCGATACCTCGCACGATGGCCAGACCGAGACCCGTGCCGCCGCGTTCGCGATGCGCCTGACGATAGGCGTCGAAGATGTGGGCAACGCGTCGGCCGGGATGCCGACGCCCGTGTCCTCGACCTGCAGCTCGAACTCCGGCCCCGCGTCGATCACGCGCGCGACGACGCGGCCGCCGGGCTGGCGTGAAGCGGATCGCGTTGGCGCCCAGGTTCACGAGGACCTGATGGAGGCGCTCGAGGTCGCCGCAGTACGAGAAATCCGAGCCGATCCGCTCGCACTCGAGCGTGACGGTGGCCTCCGACGCCAGCGGATGAAGCTCCTCGACGGCCCGATCGACCAGCTCCGCGAGGTCGAGCGAGGTCCGCTCGAGATCCAGGAGCCCGGCCTGCAGGCGCGACATCTCGAGGATCTGGTTCACGAGCCGCAGCAGGCGCCCGGAGCTGACCGAGACGATGTCGGTGAGCCGCTTCTGCTTGTCGTTGAGCGGCCCGGGAACGCCCTCGCGAAGCAGCTCGGCGGCGCCGCGGATCGACGTGAGGGGCGACGCGGAGCTCGTGCGAGACGGTCGCGAAGAAATCCCGTCGCGTTTCCTCGACCCGGCGCAGCTGACCGACCATCGAGTTGAACGACGCGCGCGAGAGAGCCGATTTCGTCGCGGCTCTTGATCGCGATCGGCTCACGGAACTTGCCGGACGCCGACCGCCGCCGCCGCGCGCGGACAGCACGTTGAGCGATCGCGTCATCCGGTGCGCCTGGAATGCGGCGCCGATCAGCGCCAGGGCCGACGGCGGCGCCGAGCGCGCAGAACACCGAGGTCCACATGCGGCTCTCGACCCGGGCGGCGTCGGCCTCGACCGCGAGCACGCGCGTGTGAGTCGCCGACATCAGCGCGCCGAGCCGTTCCTCGACCCGTTCGGCCAGCACCCGCGCCTCGACGTCGGTCAGACGTACCGCGCCCCGGCGGTCGCCCATCTGAACGAGGGCGCGCTCCTGGGCCACGACGCGACGGTAGCCGTCGAAGGCGGCGCTCGCCTCGCGCAGGTACAGTCTCTCGGCGCTGCTCTGCGCGTATTCGCCGAGGCGCTCGAGATCGTCGGCGACCTGCGCCGCCCGCTCGGTCCACGCCGTCGTGTAGTGCGGATCGCCGATAGCGACCGCGCGCGCCTCGAGGCGCATGAGCGGCTCGATCGCTTCGCGGGCGGTCGCGGTGAGGCGAAGCGCTGGAACCGTACGCGTCACGATGTCCCGGTTGGCCGAAACGAGCCGATCGATCGCGCGCAGGCTCAGCGCCGCGACGCCTGCGAGCACGACAATGACGAGTGCCGAGGTCAAAAGATTTTCGACGCCAGCCGCATGCGTTCTCTCCCCGAGCTCCGGCCGCGACGATCGCCGAGGCGATCGACACGAGGTTCGGTGGCTCAGTCGGTGATTGCGCGAGGTCCTTGCGGGATCCCGCGTGGTTCGGGGCGCCTACCGGAACGAGCTAGGGGAGGCTGGCGCGTCGGTCAGAAAACGCCGCGACCGAGAAGCCGGAATGCGGGGGAATGCTGGCGGGCTCTGCACGTTTTCCACGAGAGCGAGTCTATTAAACCGGCTCGCACGTGTCAACTCTGGTGTTAGAGGTACACCCGCTCGGCCCGGCGAAGGGCGCGGTAGCGCTCGAACGATTTGCGCTCGTCCTCGAGGCCCAGGATCGACCGAAGGCTGGTTCCCCTGAACGTGTGCCGCAACATCTTGATCCCGTTGCGAAGTGCGAACGAGCGGTGTGTGGACCAGGGCCACCGGCAGGTGCTTCAGCTTGATCCAGCGGTCGGCCCGCCAGCGCAGGAACTCGATCTCGTCGGACTCGAGATGCGCCGTCCGCACCACGGCGGTCGTGCCGTCGTAGTCCTCGAGCCGCTCGTTGATGATCAGCCCCTGCTCCCGGAAGGTCTTCGTCATCGGCGTCCGCGGGTAGGGCGTCGGGTGCTGGATGTACGGCCACGTCGACGTAGCGCCGGACGAAGTCCAGATTGGTCTCGATCGACGCGCGCGTGTCCTGGGGTTGCCGACGATCAATCCCGCCGACGACGTACATCTTGTTCTGCGTGAAGGTAGTCGATCGCCGCCACCGCCGCGTTGCCGCCGCTGCGCCGTCGCCCCGCCGCCGGTTCTTCGCCTCCGCGCGGAGGAACTCGAGATCCTCGTCGAGAATGTTCTCGATCCCGAGGAACACGTACCGAAAGCCCGCCTGCCGCATCAGCGGCGCCAGGGTCCGGCCGTGGTTGGCGATGGCCGAGGTCATCGCCTGCACCGTGTAGTCGAGGTCGTTGAGCCCGGCGTCGATGATGGCGCGACAGAGACCCTCGAATCGCGCGCACGTTCAGCGTGATGTTGTCGTCGACCAGGAAGATCGCCCGCGCGCCGTGCGCGCGCGCGTCGCGGATGTCCGCCAGGACGCGCGTCGAAGTCGAACGTGTGGAAGTTGCGCCCGCGCATCTCGATGATCGAGCAGAAGCTGCAGTCGAACGTGCACCCGCGCGAGGTCTCGACGACGTCGACTCTGCCGGCCGACCATCGTGTAGCCCGTCAAGACTCGCGCGCCGCGGTTGGGCAGCCGCACGTCGCCCGCGTCGAGGCCGCTGACCGGCACGGTCAGGATTGTGCGTGAAGCGTTCGCCGCACTCGGAACGAGAGGCCGGGAACACTCGAGAGATCGTCGCCGCCGCTCGATGGCCCTCACGAGCTCGCGAAACGTCAGCTCGCCCTCGCCGCGCACGATGAAGTCGACCCCCGCGCTCGGATCCGTGTAGGCGTCGGGCGCGAGGCTCGCGTCGTAGCCGCCCGACGACCACGCGCGCCGTCGGCCGCAGACGCCTGCACCAGCTCGATGACTCCGGAGCGCGGTATGCCGCTGGAAGGTCATCACCGAGAGCCCGACCACGTCCGGCTCGATCTCGCGGACCAGTCGCTCGGAGCGTCTCGCGGACCCGGCGCTGACCAGGATCAGGTCGGCGACGGCGACCCGATGGTGGGGATCGACGTTCCCGGCCAGCGAGGCCAGCGCGCCGTTGGGCATGCGAATCGCGACGGACGGCATGTGCTCGAACGAGTCCGGCATCGACAGCAACAAGATGTTCATCGGGTATTCGTCCTACGAGCGGCCCTCGAGCCCGATCGCGCGCGCGACGGTCTCCAGGTGAAGCTGCGCGTCGCCGAAGTCGAGACTCGCCGCCTGGATGCGTTTGTGGAGACAGGTGGAGCGGGTGCTCCTCGCAGTAGCTGATGGCCTCGAAGATCTGATGGCCGCGGCGCGCCACCGTCAGGCACGCCTCGCCCGCGTAGGCCTTGGCGAGCGCCGCGTCGGCCTCGGCCGGCGCGGCCCTCCGCGGCCTTCCACGCCGCCACGTACGAGCAGCGCGCGCGCCGCATCCACGTCGCGTACGAGGTCCGCGCAGGAGTGCTGGATGGCCTGATAGCCGCCGATCGGGCGCCCGCCCTGGACGCGCGTCTTGGCGTGCTCGACCGCCAGCTCGAGCACGCGCTGGGCGCCGCCGACCATCTCGGCCGTCCGCGCGAGCGGCGCCCGCTCGCAGCGCGCGGCGCGAGCAGCGCGTCGCCGCCGCCGACGGCGCCGAGCAGGTCGTCCGGGCGAATCTCCACACGATCGAACGTCACCTCGAAGAGCTTCTCGCCGCTGATCGCGTCGAGCGGCAGCCGCGCGATGCCCGGATCGGTCCGTCGGCACGACGATCGAGGGTCAGGCGCGGCGCCGACCCGCACGGCCACGATGAGATCGTCGGCGATGTGCGCGTCCTTGACGAAGAGCTTTGCGGCCGCTCAGCCGTCCGGGCACGGCGCACTCGAGCGCGACGGCGTCGGGATCGAACGACCCGCTTTCTTCCACGAGCGCGAGGCTCGCGATCCGCTCGCCGGCGGCCAGCGCCGGGAGCAGCGCGCTTCTGCTGAGCCGGGCTACCGGCCGCGAGCACGAGTGACGTCGCCACCACCGCGCCTCGCCACGAACGGGCCGGGCAGGCCGGCGCGTCCCATCTCCTCGACGAGCACGACGACGTCGAGCAGCGAGCCGTCGCTGCCGCCGAGCTCGGCCGGGATCAGGAGCCCCGGCCATCCCAGCTCGGCCATGCGGCGCCACAGTGCCTCGTCGAAGCCGCGCGCGTCGAGCGCCAGCCGCTGTACGAGCTCGGGCGGGCAGTGCTGGCGGAGGAACGCGCGGGCCGTCGTGGTCAGGATCTGCTGAGACGGGGACGGACGGAAATCCATCTCAGCGCGCCTTCGACTCGACGGCAGCCTTCGGCTCGGCGGCGAGGCCGAGGCCGCGCACGGCGACCGGTGGTGCGGAGGATCTCGGCGGTGCCGCCGGCGATCGTGTGGCCGAGGGTCGTCTGATAGAGGTGCGAGATCTGTCCGCCGAGCTTCGCCCAGCGCGATCCCGCGCGCAGCGGCCCCAGAGCCCGAGCAGGTCCATGCCCAGGCGCGCGAGCTTCTGCCCGGTCTCGTCCGGCGCAGCACCTTCGCCATCGCGGTCTCGTAGGTGAGGGGCGCGCCGTCGCGGATGAGACAGCCGGCGCGATAGAAGATGAGGCGCAGCGCCGCGATGTCGGCGGCGATCGCGGCCAGCCGGCGGCGCACGAACGGATCGCGCGCGAGCGGCGCGCCGCCGACGCGTGGTCGTGTTCGCGTAGTCCACGAGCTGGCCGAGCACGCGCGCGAGCGCCGGCGCCTTGTAGAAGCGCCCCCAGAACCGGTCGGCGTCGAGCCCGTTCAGGAGCGCCTGGAAGCCTTCACCGGGAGGTCCGAGCATGAGGTCGCGCGGACACGCGCACGTCGTCCAGGAACACCTCGTGGTGATAGACCTCGCCGGTCATGCTCCGGATCGGGCGGATGTCCATGCCCGGCGTGCCGTTCGCGACCACGAACATGCTGAACCCTGCGGCTGCGCCGCGCCTCGCGGCTCGTCCGCGCGAACACGAGCCCGTGCGACGCGATGCCGGCGTGGCTCGACCAGATCTTGTGGCCGCGGATCACGTAGTGATCGCCGTCGCGCCGTGCCTCGGTCTTGAGCGCGAGCAGATCGGAGCCCGCGTCGGGCTCGCTGTAGCCCTGCCAGAACGTCGCCTCGCCGCGCGCGATCGCGCGGCAGGACCTCGCGCCGCAGGCGCTCGGTGCCGAGCTCGATGATCGGCGTCGGCCGTCTGCCAGACGCCGGCGAGCGGCCCGAACGGCGCGCCGGCGAGCGCCAGCTCTTCCATGAGGACGAGCTTCAGTGAACATCGGCTGCTCGCGGCCGCCGAGCGTCGTCGGCCAGCACATGCTGAGCCAGCCCTGGGCGGCGAGCGCCTTCATGAAGGCTCGCGAGTTGGCGCCCGAGCCGTAGCCCGCGTCCATGCCGTCGACGGGGAACGTGTCGGGCGGATTCGCGGCGCAGGAATCGGCGGACCTCGTCGGCGAACGCCTGCTCGGCCTCGGTGAAGTCGAAGTTCATCGAACGCGCCGGTCAGGATAACGCGTCCGCCGCGTCGACCACCAGCGACCCCTGATGATGTATGGTGTGGCCCATGCGCTACGGGTTCTATCTTCCCACTCGCGGTCAAACGGCGACGCCGGAGGCGCTCGAGACGCTCGTGCAGCGCGGCGAGAGCCTGGGCTTCGCCTCGGTGATGATCGCCGACCACCTGGTGTTCCCGGTCACGATCAAGTCCCGGTATCCCTACACGGTCTCGGGCGATTTCCCGGGCAAGCGGCGACGTCCTCGATCAGCTCGCCCTGATGGCCTTCGTCGCCGCCAAGACCACGCCGCCTGCGTCTGGTCACCGAGCGTGATGATCGTGCCCTACCGCAATCCGGTGCTGACCGCGAAGGCTCTGGCGACCATCGACGTGCTCTCGAAGGGGCGCGTCACGCGTCGGCGTCGGCGTGGGATGGATGCGCGAGGAGTTCGAGGCGCTCGGCTCGCCGGAGTTCGATCGGCGGGGCGCGGTAACCGACGAGTACATCCGCATCTTCAAGACGCTGTGGACGGAGAGTCCCGCGTCGCTTCTCGGGCGAGTTCTATCGATTCGAGGCGCTCCACTGTCGGCCCCAGCCCGTTCAGGAAGCCGCACCCGCCGATCTGGATCGGCGGCCACAGCAACGGCCGGCCCTGCGCCGGGCGGCGCGCCTCGGCGACGGCTGGCATCCCGTCGGCGCCAACGCGGCGGTCCTGCTGCCACCGTCGGAGCTGCGGCAGCTGCTCGACGAGCTCCACCGGCCTCACCGAGGCCGAAGGGCGCGATCCCAGTCGCTCGACGATCTCGCACAAGGCCCCGTGTACGACGTGAGCCAACGACAGCTCCCGAGCGGCGAGCGACGGCCGTTCTCCGGGAGCGCCCGGCGCAGGTCGCGGACGACATCGCGGCGTTCGCGCGGCTGGGCGTGAGCGAGATCGTGTTCGACTTCCGCAGCGAGAGCCTCGCCGAGAGCCTCGAGCGGATGGAGAGCTTCGCGCCGGTCGTCCGGCAAGCCGCCGATATCTGGGTCGGCGGTTTCACCCGACCCCGATACTGTAGATAGCGAGCGACCAGCCAGCACAGGAGCGCCCACGCCAGGCCCGCCGACCAGCCGGCGAGCACGTCGCGTCGGATAGTGAACGCCGAGGTAGATCGCGGCTGAGCCCGACGAGCAGCGCCAGCACCAGCGAGACCGATGATGCAATACGTCCGGCTTCGCCGCCGCGGGATGAACCGCGCGAGGACCGCGCCCAGGGTGAGGTAGGTCACGACCGCGAGCAGCGAGTGACCGCTCGGGAAGCTGGCGCTGCCGACATTGACCAGGTGCGGCACGATCTCCGGCCGCTTGCGGGCGAACCACCACTTCAGCCGCTCGCTCGAGCACGCCGCCGCCCGGCGTGCGACCACGATCAAGCGCGATGGCGTCGTATCGGCGCCTCGAGCGCGAGGTAGCCCACGACGATCAACAGGATGAGCGCGAGGACCGCCGTGCCGCCGAGCGCGGTCACGTCGATCGCGGCCTGGACGAGCCACGCCGGACCGATCGGAACGCTCGGATCGTCCGGCGGATCGCATCATGCGGAGCACGCCGTCGTCGAACTCGCGGAGATCGCCTTCCATCATCTCTCCGGCGGTCTCGAGAAGACGAGGAGAGCCAGGACGATGGCGAGCGCCGCCAGCAGCACGCGCGGCCTCCCGGCCGGTGAGCCAGCGGACAGCGAGCCGGAAGGCCCTGGTCGAGCGCGTGAACCATCGTTCGCGAGACTCCTCTCTTCATCGTACGTCCGACCACCACGGTCTCGCGGCGCACCTGGTACGGCTCGCAAGCCATGAGGACGGCGTGACCCGACCGTGCGCAGATCGCCATCGTCGGCGACTTCAACCCGGCGAACGTCACCCACCAGCTCACGAACTCGGCGCTCGAGCACGTCGGACCTCGACTTCACGTGGGTGCCGACCGACGTCGCCCGGCGACTGGGAAGACCGCCTGGCGGCGTACGACGGCGTCTGGATCGCGCCGGCGAGCCCCTACCGCAGCATGGACGGCGCTGCTGGCGGCGGTGTCGCTACGCGCGCGAGCGCGGAGTCCCGCTGGTCGGCACCTGAGGCGGCTTCCAGCACGCGATCGTCGAGTTCGCGCGCAACGTCCTCGGGTACCGAGACGCCGACCACGCTGAAACGAGCCCCGACGCGTCGCGACTGGTCGATCACCGCGCTGGCCTGCTCACTCGTCGGGCAAGATGCAGCGGGTGGTGCTGGTCCCCGCACGCGCGCCGCGCGGCTCTACGCGCGCGACCGGGCCACCGAGCCGTACTACTGCAACTACGGCGTGAACCCGGACTATCGCCTGCAGTTCGAGGCGTGCGGCCTTCGGGTGAGCGGAGTCGGCGCCGAGGGTGAGATCAGGATCGTCGAGCTCCCGGAGCATCCGTTCTTCGTCGCCACGCTGTTCCTCCCGCAGGCCCGCTCGACGCCGCGAGCCCCACCCGCTGCTCGTCGGCTACGCGGCCGCGGTCGACGCCTGTCGCGAAGCCCGCGCCCGCCTCTCGCTCGCCAAACCCTGACGCGCGGCCTCGCCAGCTACCGCCAGCGTCTGCCATGAGCCACCAGGCCGCTGCAGAAGGTCCAGCTGCGAGGCGGCGCCCGACAGGCGGCACGCGAGGCGTACTTCGCTGTACGTTGAGCGCGCGCCGAGGGCGCCAACGAAGCAGATGGGCCTTTTCAGCGACTGCTAGTGTTCAGCCGGCGGCGCGAGGAAGCCGAGTAGGCCCTGCGGCAGGAAGATGATCATGACGATGAAGATGATGCCGACGGGGATGAGGTAGTACTCGGTCAGGAAGCGCGAGAGCCCCTCGCGCAGCAGCAGGAAGAACGCGGCGCCCGGCGAACGGCCCCACCAGGGTGCCCATCCGCCCATCACGTTGAAGATCACGACCTCGCCGGAGACGACGAAGAAGACGAAGTCGGGCGCGGCGAACTTGTTCTGGATGGCGTAGAGCACGCCGCGACAGTCCGGCGAAGAGCCCGGACAGCATCACCGCCACGATCTTGTACCGCTCGACGTGATAGCCGATCGCCCGCGTGCGCGGCTCGTTCTCGCGGATCGACTGGAGCACCATCCCGAACGGCGACTGCGTGATGCGCCGGACCAGCAGGTACGAGAGCACCACGACCGCCAGCACGAACCAGTGGAAGGTCGATCGGCGTGAAGCGGTCGCTCCAGAGGCCCAGGAGCGACAGCCGCGGCTGGCTGAAGGTGAGGCCGTTCTCGCCGCCGGTGACCTCGGTCAGGTGAAGATGATGACGTAGAAGATCTGCGAGAACACCAGCGTCGAGATCGCGAAGTAGATGTCGCGCAGACCGCGTCGCGAAGTACGCGACGAAGACGGCGGCGACGCCGGCCGCGACCAGGCCGTAGAGCAGCCGCCAGCCACAGGCTCGGCGGCTTCACGGTGAGCAGCGCGGCGGCCGCGCCGTACATGCCGAGGCCGAAGAAGCGCCGAGTGGCCGAACGAGACCATGCCGGTGTAGCCGATCAGGATGTCCGAGCGACATCGCCAGGAGCCCCCAGATCAGGATCTCCGTGACGAATCGCTGCCAGAACGGCGGCAGCACGAGCGGAGCCATCAGCAGGAGCGCGACCACGACGCGAACGCCGATCCAGTAGCCGACGGCGCGCGGCCTCGGCCGAGCAGCGACCGTCGCGCGTCATTTCGGCGTCGGGACGAACAGGCCGGTGGGCCGGAAGAGCATCGTGAGCACCAGGACCACGAACGAGACGATCACCGCCTGGGCCGGGCTCACGATGATCGCGGCGTAGCTCTCCAGCAGGCTGACGAAGATCGAGGCCAGGATCGAGCCGCCGAGGTTCCCCATCCCGCCGACCACGACCACGATGAACGCGCGCAGGGTGAAGTCGAACCCCATCGTCTGGGTGACGCCACGCGAACGGACCGAACAGCACGCCGCTGGCCGCCGCCATCGCCGAGCCGATCGCGAACACCGCGGTGTAGACCAGCGGCACCGGGATGCCCATGGCCTGCGCCATCACACGATCCTGGGTCGTCGCGCGGATCCAGATGCCGTACTTGCCGTACTTCAGGAAGAGCCAGAGCGCGGCGATGATCAGCCCGGCCAGCACCGCGGTGGCGATCCGGTACCATGGGTACTGCAGATGGAAGAGGTTGAAGTCGCCCGCGCGACCGGCGCGCTGATCTGGCGCACCGACGGGCCCCACTGCCAGAGCGCGTACTTCTGGATCACGAGCGAGACGCCGAACGTGGCCAGGATGGTCGTCAGCGGATCGCGGCCGATCAGCGGCCGCAACGTCGTCGATCTGCAGCAGGGCGCCGAGGATGGCGATGACGACCATCGCGACGACCAGCGCCAGCCAGTAGCTGCCGGTGACACCCAGCACGCTGGCGCCGACGAACGCGCCGAGCATCAACGAGATCGCCGTGCGCGAAGTTGACGATGTCCATGATGCCGAAGATGAGCGTGAGCCCCGAGGCGACCATGCGCCAGGACCATGCCGTTCACGAGGCCGTGGAGGGTTTGGATGATGATCTGGTCCATGCTCAGACCCCCAGGTACTCGTGGATGACGCGTGGATCGGCGCGCAGCTCGGCGGCCGAGGCGTGGTGGCGCACGGCGCCCTTCTCCATGATGTAGACGCGCCCGGCGGCGTCGAGCGTCAGCGGCACGTTCTGCTCGACCAGGAGGATGGCCACGCCCTCGCGGTGGAGCGCGTGCACGATCTCGCTGGATCTGCCCGACCATGCGCGGCATGAGCCCTTCGGTCGGCTCGTCGAGCAGGATGATCTTCGGCTCGAGCATCATCGCGCGGGCGATCGCGAGCATCTGCTGCTCGCCGCCCGACAAGGTGCCGCCGGCCTGATTGCGCCGCTCCTTCAGGATCGGGAAGTACGCGTAGACTTTCTCGAGCAGCGCATTGTGCCGGGCGGGCGTCATGCCGGCGCGGTCGAGCCCGGTTCGCAGATTCTCGAGCACGGTGAGCAGGCGGAAGATCCGCCGCTCCTCGGGCACCCAGGCGATGCCGAGGCCGGCGCAGCCCGTGCGGCGGCACGCCGTGGAGATCGCGGCCCTCGAAGGTGATGCGGCCGCCGGTGCGGCGCGCCATGCCCATGATGGTCTTGAGCGTCGTGGTCTTGCCGACGCCGTTGCGCCCGAGCAGGCCGACCACCTCGCCGGCGCGCACCTCGATCGACACGCCGTGGAGCACGTGGGATTTTCCGTAGTGGGCGTCGACGTTCTCGAGGACCAGCATCAGATCTTGAGGTAGACCTCTTGCACCCGCGGGTTGGCCTGGATCTCGGCGGGTCGTGCCCTCGGCCAGCACCTCGCCGTAGTTCAGCACCGTGATCGTGTGGGCGAGCCCCATCACGACTTCCATGTCGTGCTCGACGATGAGGATCGTCAGGTCCGCGGGCGATCCGGCGGATCAGATCCACGGTGGCGTGCGTCTCGGTCACGCTCATCCCGGCCGTCGGCTCGTCGAGGCACAGGAGCTTCGGCTCCGTCGCGAGCGCGATGCCGATCTCGAGGTTGCGCTGCTCGCCGTGCGAGAGATTCGACGCGAGCTCGTCCTCGCTTGCCGGCCAGACCCACGTCGGCGAGGACGGCGCGCGCCCGGTCGATGACGTCCGTGTACGCCCGGTGGTGGCGCAGCATGCTCCAGTTGTGATGGCGCGACTGGCTGGCGATCCGCACGTTCTCGAGCACGGTCGCGCCCGGCAGGATGTTGGTGATCTGGTAGGAGCGCGCGATCGCCTTGCGCGAGATCGCGTGGGGCAGCAGTCCCGCGATGTCCTCGCCGTTGAACTCGATCCGGCCGCTCGTCGGGCGGAGCACACCGGTCAGGCAGTTGAAGAACGTGGATTTGCCGGCGCCGTTGGGGCCGATGATCCCGCGGATCTCGCCCCGCGGGACCGAGATGCTCACGTTGTTGACGGCGGCCAGACCGCCGAACCGCACGGTCAGAGCTTCCGTCGCGAGGATCGGAGCGGATTCGGTCAGCGCGGACACGCTCTAGCGAATGACTCGGAGCGTCCCATCGACCGCGGAACGCTCCGAGCCCCCATGGCCTACGCGAACTTGCAGGCCGGCGGGACGAGCGTCTTCTCCTTGGCAATCGTCTCCAGGAGCTTGTGCTTGTTGTTCTGGATCGTCGAAGATGAACTCGCGCAGGAACGCCTGGTGATCTTCCTTCCGGAGCGTCTTGTCGCCCTGCGGGAAGTCGTCGCTCTCCTTGACCTCCATGCCCTCCAGGGCCTCGATCAGGTTCATCGTGTCCTCGCGGCCGCGGAAGCCGGACTTCTGCATGCCGAGCTTCAGGAAGTTCATCGCCTCGAAGTTCGACTGCACGTAGCGGTCCGGCAGCGGGCCGGACGGAGTCGATCTTCTTGAGCTCGACGACGGCCTGGTCGAAGAACTTCTTGTGGTACGGCGTGTTCAGCGGCGGGTCCATCACCGGGATGTACCGGTTGATGCCGACGAATCCCTCGATCTTCGGGCCCAGCGCCGGCAGGTGCGTCGATTCCGCGATGGCGCCGTCACCGGCGTACTTGTACTTCTTGTTGAGCCCGAGGTCGGCGATCGCGCTGGTGAAGCTGACGGCGTTGGCCCCGAAGAAGATCCCGAAGAGCCCGTCGAAGTTGCCGCTGATCTTCGAGACGAACGGCGCCATGTCGGCCGTGCCGAGCGGGACGCCGGTGGTGCCGACGACCTCGCCGCCGTTCTTCTTGATCTGCTCGGTGTACGCGTCGCTTGGTGGACTGCCCCCAGGCGTAGTCGAGATACGCGATGTGCCACTTCTTGCCGAGCTTCGTGACGAGGTACGGGGCGAACGCGACGGCCTGGGCCGGCGCGTAGTCGAACGGCCGGAAGACGTAGCGGCTGCACTTGCTGGTCGTGATGGTGGTGTCGAGGCACACGCCGATCATCCAGACGGTCTTGTGTCTCCTCGAAGACCGGCATGCACGCCAGGCACACGTTCGAGAGATAGCCGCCCTCGGCGACGTCGACCTTGTCCTCGAGCACGAGCTTCTCGGCCTTGCGGCGGCCGACGTCGGGCTTCGACTCGTAGTCCGCGACGACCAGCTCGATCGGCCGGCCGTTGACGCCGCCCGACTGGTTGATGCGGTCGACGGCCATCTGCGTACCGACCAGCGCCGTCTTGCCGCCGGCCGCGCCGGTGCCGGAGAGCGGCTGGAGCACGCCGACCTTGTACGGCTTGGCCTGACCGAAGGCGTCCCGCCACGGCGCCGGGACCAGCATCGTCGCGCCCAGCGCGCCGGCGGTCGCCGACGTCAGCGCGAGGAACTTGCGCCGCGTCGTCTTGCCGCTCCACCACATGTGCTTCGCCCAGGCTTCGTCGTGCCACCGTTCATGCATCGGAATTCCTCCTTGCGGCGCCGCGCTACGCCAATGCCTATGCGGCGGGCACCGTAATGGCCGGTAAGAGAGTTGCCCCTACTTACACTAACCGCCTACGCCGCGCAAGCGTTCACCCTTAGGGGATGACGGGACCGGCGCGGGCAGGTGGTGCCGTCGGGGTCGATGAGACCCGTTCCCTCAGGCGACGTCGGACGCCGCGCGCCCGGATGGAGCCCAGCCGCCGCGGGTTCACGCGAACGCGTGCCGCGTGGTCGAACGACCCCGACGGCACCACCTGCCCGCGTCGGCCCGCCGCCCGCTAGAGGTGCCCGGGTAAGCGCCCCCGTCGAGCACGAAGTTCTGCCCGGTGATGTACCCGGCCTGAGCGCTGCAGACGAACGCGCACACCTCGCCGAACTCGGCGGCGGTGCCGAAAGCGTCCCGCCGGATTCTGAGCCTGCCGCTCGCGGGTCACGTCCTCGATCGATCTCCCGCTCGCCTTCGGCAACGGTCGCGATCGTCGAGCGGAGCCGGTCGGTGTCGAAGGGCCGGGCAAGATGTTGTTGATCGTGACGTTGTGGCGCGACAGTCTTGCGCGCCAGGCCGGCGACGAAGCCGGTGAGCCCGGCGCGCGCGCCGTTCGAGAGACCGAGGATATCGATCGGCGACTTCACCGAGACCGACGTGATGTTGACGATGCGGCCGAAGCGCCTGGCGATCATGCCGTCGACGGTGGCCTTGATCAGGAAGATCGGCGTGAGCATGTTGGCGTCGAGCGCGCGTAGCCACGCCTCGCGGTCCCATTCACGGAAGTCGCCGGGCGGCGGGCCGCCGGCGTTGTTCACCAGGATGTCGGGGTTGGGGCACGCCTGGAGCAGCGCCGCCCGCACCGCCTCGGTCGTGATGTCGCCGGCCACGGTCGTCACCCGCGCGCCGGTCGCGTCGCGAATCTCCTTCGCGGCCGCTTCGAGCGCGTCCTTGGTGCGCGCGTTGATCGTGAGATTCGACGCCCTCACGGGCGAGCGACATGGCGCAGCCCTTGCCGAGCCCCTTGCTGGCGGCGCAGACGATCGCGTTCTTGCCCTTGATTCCGAGATCCATGGTTTGCTCGCTCCCGTTTACGCAGACCGGCTGCGGTGAGCGCCCGGCGGATCGCGGCTCGCTCCGCGCCGCTGACCGGCGTCAGCGGGGGCCGGACGTACGCGGCCGGGATCCGCCCGAGAAGGACGAGCGCTTCCTTCATCCGGTTGTGCATGTCCACGAACGGCGGCGCGTAGAACACGGACACGAGCGGCGCGAGCCGATCGTTGATCCGTCTCGCCCCGTCGAGATCGCCCTTGCCGCACGCCTCGAACAGCTCGGCCTGCAGGTCGGCCGTGACGCTTCCCATGCCGGAGATCGCGCCGTCGGCGCCGAGCAGGAAGCTCGCCATCAGCGACATCGTGAAGGCCGAGAGCATCGCCACCGGGCCGGCCCGTGGCGCGCAGCGCCCGGAGATTCGATTCGAAGGCGACGATCTCGTTCGACCAGTCCTTCACCGCGGCCACCTGCGGGAATCTCGGCGAGCCGCGCGAGGGTCTCCGGCGCGTAGCCGATGCCCGACGCCGGCGGATACTCGAACACGACGATCGGAAGATCGGCGCCGGCCGCGATCTCGGAGAAGTGCCGCAGCACCATGTCGGGCTTGAGCTGGGCGCCCCACATGAAGAGCGTCGGCGGGAAGACGAGCACGCCCGCCGCACCCTCGGCGCGCGCGTCGCGCGCGAGATCGACCGCGTCCTGCGTGCCGTCGGAGTAGACGCCGGCGATCGACCGGACACGCGCTGCCGACCTCGTCCAGCGCGATCGCCAGCGAGCGCTTGCGCTCCTCACGGTTGAGCGACGAGACCTCGGACGCGTGGCCGTTGGCGACGATCCCGGTGACGCCGCGGGTGTCGGCGAGCCAGCGCAGATGACGGCGATACGCCGGCTCGTCGATCGCGAGGTCCGACGTGAACGGAAGCACGTTGGCGGGCATGACGCCCGAGAAGCGCAGCGGTTCTTTCATCGCGACCTCCCATGCATCGCGGCACGACTACCACCTCGAGATCTGATCGGCGACTTCCTTGCCGGTCGCGACGCGGCCGTAGGCCCGCCCGATGATGTCGAGCGCCGCGCGCTGGATCTCGGGCCAGAGCGTGGCCACGCCGTCCTCCACCACCGTCACGCGGTACTGCCGATGGAGCGCGGCCGTCACCGTGGCCAGCACGCAGATGTCGGTCATCGTACCGGTCACCACGAGCGATGTCACGTTCCGCGCCCGCAGCGCCCGATCGAGGAACGTGCCGGCGAACGCGTCGTAGCCGCGCTTGCGCGACGACGATCTCGCCGGGCCGCGGCGCCAGATCGGGAACGGTCTCGGCGCTCGGCGTTGCCCTCAGGCACGAAGACGACGGCAGACCGAAGCCTCGCGGGGCTCCGGGCTGCGGCCGGCTTGTGCTCGGGATGGAGGCTCCCGATGAGGACCGGCACGCTCTGCGAGTAGACGAACTCGGTGAACACGACCGGCAGCCGCCTGGCGCGAAAGACGCTCAGGAGCTCCTGGATCACGGGAACGATCTCCCGCGCCGGCGGGACCGCCATCGCCTCACCCGCGTCGAGAAAGCCGCGCTGCATGTCGACCACGACCAGCGCCGTCCGCCCGGGCTCGGGCGCCAGCGCTCGCTCGAACGCGTCGCGGCGGTCGGCCATCAGCGCGGCGTCAGGCGGGGCGAGGATGTCGCGGGCGATCAGCTCGACCTGCTCGGGCTCGTAGCGATAGGGAATGAGGACGAGGCGGTCGACGCCCGAGTCGACGTGGGCGCGGAGCTGCGTCGACGCACTCGTCGGCGCTGCCGCGGATCGCGTGCTCGATCGTCGACTCGCTCCAGGCCGCGACGTCCCACTCGGTCTCGAGCCAGCGCCGCATCGGCGCCTCGGTCGCCTCGCGCGAGCGCGCCGACGTAGATCGCCAGCTGGTTGGTGCCGCTGAGCGTCTTCGGATCGCGCCCGGCCTCGCGGGCGAAGCCGACGATCTTGTCCCACGAGCGCCGGTAGCTCTCGGGCGTGTAGAAGTACGGTGAGCCACCCGTCGCCGCTCGTGGCCACGCGCTTGAGGACGGCGTCGACGTAGCCGCCGATCAGGATCGGCGGACGCGGCTGCTGCGACCGGGCGCGGCCGCATCACGGCCTCGCGCAGGTTGTGCTCGTCGACCTGCAGCGTGACGCGGTCCTCCGTCCACAGCCGCGTGAGGATGTCGAGGTTCCGCTCGAAGAGCCGGCCGCGCCGCTTGAACGGCACGCCGACCGCGTCGAACTCCCGCGCGTACCAGCCGGCCGCGACGCCGAGGATCAGGCGGCCCTTCGAGATCACGTCGAGCGTGCCGAGGGCCTTGGCGGCCACGGTCGGATTCCGCAGCGGGAGCACGAGCACGCCGGTGCCGAGCTTGATCGCGGCTCGTCCGCGCCGCGATGGCGGTCAGCGTGCCGACGGCGTCGAGGATCGGGAACGACGGCTCGACGCCGAGGATCACGTGATCCCACGCCCAGAGCGATTCGAAGCCGAGCGCCTCGGCGCGCTGCGCGTAGGCGATAGAGCGCGTCGATGTCGGGGTCTCGGCCGGCCCCACGAAGTTCTTGATCGCGAGCCCGAAGCGTCGTCATCGAGCCTCCAGCCCAGGAAGCGCCGCTCCGGATCGAGCGCGCGGAGCATCGTCGAGCTCGTCGTCGGTCGGCGGCTCGGTGATCGTCGATCCGCGGGGCCTCGAGGAGCGTGAAGCCCGTGTTCTGGCGCAACGTGTCCGTCGAGACACCGGGATGCGTGGCCTCGATCCGCATGCGCTTGCATGTCGGGGTCGAAGCCGAGGATTCCGAGCGTCGTCACGACGCGCGAGACGCCGCCGAAGAGTAGGCCGGCCGCCTTGCGCGAGCCGTCGCCCCGGATCCAGGACGGGCTCGTGACGAAATCGACGCGCTCGACGAAGCGCCGCTTCTCGTGCGCCGTGACGATGATGACCTCGCGGCACAGCGAGCGCGATGTCGTTGGCGCCGCCGGTTCCGGGCAGGCGCACTTTCGGGTGCCAGTAGTCGCTGCCGAGCACGCTCGTGTTGATGTTGCCGTACTGGTCGATCTGCGCGCCGCCCATGAAGCCGACGTCCACGAAGCCGCGCTGGGCGAAGAGGAACGCGTCGGTGATGCCCGGCAGCATCGTCGCGCGGTGGCCGGCGCGCATCTCGTTGGTCGACACCGGCAGCCGCCCCGGCGCGATCTGCGGGCCGATGATGCCGCCCTCGATGACCATCGTCAGCCGCGGCGCGTGGCGCTGCTTGGCGAGCGCCGCGGCCAGGAGCGGCACGCCGACACCCGCGAAGACCGTCGTGTCGTCGCGAAGCTGGCGCGCGGCGATCACGGCCAGCAGCTCGGGCGACGCGTTGACAGGTCATCGCGCTGAGCTCCTTCGCGCGCTTGCGCCTGCAGCGCCAGTGCGCTCGCCGCCGAACAGATCGAGGTAGTCGCTCCACGTCGGCGGCCCGTAGACGTAGCGCTCGAGATAGTCGCCGACGGCCGCGGGGCCGCGCGCGTCGATCGCCGCGCGTGTACTCGGCGAAGTGATCGTAGTCGGCCTCGTAGAGGCCGTAGCACTCGTGCGGGAACGAGCCGAACGGCACGTGCACGAGCGCGTCGACGACGAAGCCCGGGACGACGGTGCGGTCGGGATAACGGCGCGTCTCCTCCTCGGAGACGATCTCTTCGGTCGTCACCAGGACCGTCGTCGCCGCCCGCGCGATGTCGGCGTCCATGTGCGGGTAGCCGTCGATCTGGCAGTTGCCGAACCGATCCGGCGCGGTGCACGTGCAGCAGCGCCACGTCGGGGAAGAGCGCCGGCACCGCCGCGAGCGTCTCGCCGGTGTAGGGATCCTGCACCGTCTTCAGGCCGCCGACGCCCGACGAGATCCGAGCCGAGCATCGTGAGCGCGGGCAGGAACGGCACGCCCATCGCGCCGGCGCGGAAGCGGAGGCCGAGCGCCAGGTGGCTCCATTCCTCCAGCGCGACCGCGCCCGGTCTCGACGTAGTGGCGCAGGATCTTCGACACGCCCCACGGCAGCCCGATCGACATCCACGCGGTCACGACGCGGCTGGCGGCGCCGGCCGCCATGAACAGCTCGCCCTCGTTGCAGGTGAGGTTGCGCGCGCAGCGTGAGCCCGCGGCGGCGCTGGCGGAGGATCTCGCGCATGAGCGCCATCGGCGTGCGCGAGAAGAGGCAGCCGCCGACGCCGATGTGGTCGCCGTCCTTGACGCGGCCGACGGCGTCCTCGAGGCTCGTGAGCTTCTCGGCCGCCGACTTGGCCTTGGCCTCCGTCGCGCCGGCGCGCGGCGATGAAGTCGTACTCGGCCGGGTTCAGGTGAGGATCTCCCACTTCGGCTGATAGCTGATCGAGCTCGCGCCGCGTCCGCGGGATCCATCGGGTGCTCGCGCTCCGGGACGTCGACGTGCTTGTCCTCGCCGCAGAGCGCCGTCGTGAAGTAGCGCTGGCCGGTGTCGTTCGCCATCGTCACGATCGACGAGCAGATCCGGGCGGCGCCGCGCCAGCTTCGAGCGCGGCGGCGACGTTGCAGCCGGTGGAGATGCCGCAGAAGATCCCTTCCTCGGCCGCGAGCCGCCGCGCCATCACCAGGCTCTCGTCGGTGGTGGTGGTGATGACGCCGGAGAGGAGCGCGACGTCGAGGTTCTCGGGGATGAAGCCGTCGCCGATGCCCTCGATGCCGTGCGGTCCCCACTCGCGCCGCGCCAGCAGCGCGCACTCCTCGGGCTCGACGGCGTAGAGCCGCACGCGCGGGTCGCGCTCGCGCAGGTAGCGTCCGACGCCCGTGAGCGTGCCGCCGCTGCCCTGCGAGGCGACGAACGCGCCGACGACGCCGCCGGCCTGCTCCCAGATCTCGGGGCCGGTCGTGCGGTAGTGGGCCTCGATGTTGTCGGCGTTGTCGAACTGGCCGGGCACCCAGTAGCCCGGTCGGGTCGCCGGCGCGGATCTCCTCGAGGCGCTGCAGCGAGAGATCGACGTCGCTCTCGCCGCCCGGCGTGAAGACCAGGTCGGCGCCGTAGGCGCGCATGATCTTCTTGCGCTCGTCGCTCATGCCCTGGGCATGACGATCGTGCAGCGGTAGCCCTTCGACGGCCGCCACGAAGGCGCAGGCGATTCCGGCGTTGCCGGTGGAGCACTCGAGCACGCGCATGCCCGGCCTGCAGGTCGCCGCGCGCTTCGGCGCGCTCGAACATGTGCAGGTAGATGCGGTCCTTGAGGCTGCCGGTCGGCGCCGTACCACTCGAGCTTCAGGTGGATGGGCGGCGTGACGCCGGCGGTCACGCGGTTGAGCGTGACGAGCGGCGTGCGCCCGACGGCCTGGGCGATCGAGCCGAGCGCGCTGCGGTACGCGTCCCAGAGAATCGTCACGGGAGCGTGATTGTACCTGAAATCCGAGGGGGCGAATCCGACCGCGGCGGGCGGCGGATCGGCGGCCGGCGCCGCTATACCACGCCGGTTGCGTCGAAGGCGGCGGAATGTGGCGAATCTCGAACCGTCCGTCGCCGCGGGGCGTGACCGCAACGACGATCGAAGCGACAGTGCGCCTCGGTGATGTGCATCCACTTGAGGTAGTGCTGCGCCAGCCGGATGAGCCGGCGCCGCTTCCACCAGGACACGGCGGCGCCGGGCCCATCGTCCCAGCGCTCTCTGCCGGCACTTCACCTCGACGAACACCCACACCTCGCTATCGCGGCACACGAGATCGATCTCGCCGTGGCGGAACCGCACGTTGCGGCGACGATCCGGAGCCCCGACCGCTCCAGCAGGCGCGCCGCCGCGCCTCCGCGGCGCGGCCGAGAGCGTGACGGGGATCGCCCATGCACCGGATCGTGGCCGATCCGGCGACCGCTGAAAATGTCCAATCTTCGAGACGTTGCTACAGCGATGCGCCGCTCGTCCGGCGCGCCGGTGAGCGCCGTGGGAACTTCCCGGAGACGGGCGGTCTAACGGGGCATGAAGAGCCTCGTCTCGACGGATGCGGCGGCCGGGCCCGTGTTCGACCTTCCGATTCCGCGCGCGGCGCCACGCTGGGACCCGCGGCTCATCAAATCGCCACGCTGGCAGGCTTGCTCGGCTACGGGATCGTGCTGGCTCGATCTCGAGGTGCAGCCACAGACGGCGGTGGCCATCGTCGTCGAGCGCGCTCGCCGCCCAGCTCGCGTGCGAGCGCCTGGCCGGCCGGCCCGGTTCGATCCGCGCAGCGCGCTGATCTCCGGGCTCTCGCTCTGCCTGCTGCTGCGCACCGAGTCGCCGGCCGCTGGCCGTGCTCGCCGCCGTGGTCGCCATCGCCAGCAAGTTCACGCTCCGCGTGCGCGGCAAGCACGTGTTCAACCCGACCAACTTCGCGCTGGTCGCGATGATGCTCGTCACGCAGGCAGCGTGTGGGTCTCGCCCGGGCAGTGGGGCAGCGGAGTCGTCTTCGCGTTCTCTGCTGGCGTCGGCCGGCGGCCTCGTCGTGAATCGCGCGGCCCGCGCCGACGTCACGCTGGCCTTCCTCGCGTGCTACGCGGCTCTGCTCGTCGGCCGCTCGCTCTGGCTCGGCGAGCCGCTCGCCATCCCGTTGCACCGGCTGGAGAACGGCGCGCTCGTGCTGTTCGCCTTCTTCATGATCTCGGACCCGAAGACGACGCCGGATTCGCGGGCCGGCGCGCATCCTGTTCGCGGCGCTGGTGGCGCTGGGGCGCACGCGGTTCAGTTCCTGGCTGTTCCGGACGAACGGTCTCCTCTGGTCGCTCGCCCTCTGCTCGCTCGCGCGTCCCGCTGATCGACCGGCTGCTGCCGGGCCCGCGCTACGAGTGGCAACCGGCAGCGACGTCCCGTCCAGAGAAAGGAGCCTCGCATGAAGCCCACGACGATTCTCGTGACCGCAATGCCTCACCGTCGCGCTCGCGGCGCCGGCGGCGCTGGCCTTCTGCGGCTTCTACGTGGCCAAGGCTGACACGAAGCTGTTCAACCAGGCCTCGCAGGTGGTGCTGGTCCGCCACGAGGACAAGACCGTCCTCACCATGGCCAACGACTTCAAGGGCGACCCCAAGGAGTTCGCCATCGTGGTGCCCGTGCCCACCGTCCTCGAGAAGGACAGATCCGGGTCGGCGACCGCGCCCTCATCGAGCACCTCGATGCCTACTCGGCGCCGCGGCTCGTCGAGTATTTCGACGAGGATCCGTGCCTGCCCGCGATGCTGTTCGAGTCGCAGATGTCCGCCCAGCCGTGGCGGCGATGCCGTCGGCGGACGAATGGCCGAGCGGGCCCGCAGCCTCGGGCGTCACCATCGAGGCCCGGTACACCGTGGGCGAGTACGACATCCTCATCCTGTCCGCCAGGGAGAGCGCCGGGCTCGAGACCTGGCTGCGCGACAGCGGCTACCGCCTGCCGACGGGCGCGTCGGCCGTTCTCGGCAGCTATCTCGAAGCAAGGGCATGAAGTTCTTCGTGGCCCGCGTGAACCTGAAAGAGCAGGCCCGGCTCGGCTTCACGTACCTGCGCCCGCTCCAGATGGCGTTCGAGTCGCCGAAGTTCATGCTGCCGATCCGTCTGGGCACGCGTGAACGCCGACGGACTATCAGGAGCTGTTCGTCTACGCGTCTGACGCGCAAGGGCCGGGTGGAGACGACGAACTATCGCACGGTGCGGCTGCCCACCGGCATGGACCTCGCCGGTCTACGTGAAGGACGAGTTCCCGCAGTTCTACCGGGCGATGTTCGCCGAGCAGGTCGAAGCGCGAGAGCCATGCGCGCGGTGTTCCTCGAGTACGCGTGGGACATGAGCTGGTGCGATCCCTGCGCGGCCGACCCGCTCTCGCCCGGAGGAGCTGCGCCAGCTCGGGGTCTTCTGGCTTCGCGGACGGGCGTCGCGCGGATCGCGCGACCGGCTGCGTCGCGCAGCCTGGCGGCCCGGTGGACGTCTTCGTGACCCGTCTCCACGTCCGCTACGACGCGGCGCACTTCCCCGAGGACCTCGTCTTCCAGGAGACCGCCGACCGCTCGAGCTTCCAGGGACGCTACGTCCTGCGGCACCCGTGGAAGGGCGAGGCGCAGTGCGAGGCGGCCGAGCGTTACCGACAATCGCTTCGAGCGCGCGCCGAGCGGGAGGCCGGCAATCTGCCGCGCTCACTGGCTGGCCGATCGAGGAGATTCGCACGAAGCGGGCTCCATCCCCGAGGGCTCGCCGGATGGCCGCCGGTGGTGGCAGAGGCTCTTCGGGGAGTAGCGTTCAGCGCGCCAGCGCGTCCTCGAGCCTCTGCGCACGGCGCGGCCATTCGGCCCGGCACGATCGAGTAGTACGCGGAGCTCCGGACGGAGCCGTCCTGCGCCGGCATATCCGCGCGACGCACGCCCTCGAAGGCGGCGCCGAGCCGTTCGATGGCTCGACGAGACCTGGTGTTGCGCTCGTCGGTCTTGAGGCAGACGCGGTGCACGCGCCAGACGTCGAAGGCGTGGGAGAGCAGCAGATACTTCGCTTCCGTGTTGCACCGCGTGCGCTGGGCCGAGGCGGCGAGCCAGGTGGAGCCGATCTCCACCGAATCCGGGTAGTCGGTTCGCTGGAGCGGCGATCCGGCGGGCCAGCGCCACTGCTGGATGTCCAGATAGCTCGTCGACCCGACGACGCGATCGTGCCACACGATCACGAACGGCATCCGTCGACCGGCGTCGCGATCGGCGAGGGCTAGCGTCGATGTAGCGCTGCGCCCCCTCGACGCTGTCGGGAACCCGGGTGTAGCCGTACTCGTCCCTGGACTCGGAGGCGGCCAGCGCCAGGGCGCCGGCGTCGGCGAGCGCCAGGGCACGGAGCGTCACGGTCCGGCCTCGCAGAAGCGGCGGGGCTTCATCCATTGCCGTTGCTCCTTGCGACTACTTCCCTTTGCGCGGTGCGGGTTTGCAGCAGCTCGGCGAGCTGCTGCTTCCAGAATCGCGCCTGGCCGGTGGTGCCGTGGCCCGGCGGTCTGGTCGCTCCCGGGGATCAGCAGCACGCGGCCGTTCTTCACGCGCTTGATCTCGCGGTCGAGCACGCCGAGCTCCGGCGGGTTGCGCTCGTCGTCCGCCGAGTTGATCGCCAGCAGCGTCGCCTCGATGCGCTCGAGGCCCGGCGAGGCGTTGTAGTCGCGCGAGGACTCCCACTGGTAGCAGATGATCGTTGGCGTCACCGCGGAACGGCGCGCTCAGGCGCTGATTGAGCGAGCTGGTCGGCCTTCTCGCGCGTCGGCGCGTCCTTCTGCAGTGCGCTGGTTCCCGCCGCTGGTGGCGAGGCCGTAGAACACGGAGGCGAACTGCAGGCTCCGCGGCTGCCGCGTGTAGTTGCCGTTCATCCACTCCGGATCGTTGCGGATGGAATCGATGATCAGGCGGCGCATCATCCAGTTGCGGCCCGGACATCTCGGTCGGCAAGCGACGCCATCGGCACCGCGACGTCCATGAAGCCCGGATACTTCTGCGCCCACATCCACGTCTGCATGCCGCCCATCGAGTTGCCCAGCACCAGCCGCAGGTGGCGCACGCCGAGGTGCTCGGTGACCAGCCGGTATTGGCGCGTCGACCATGTCGTCGTAGTTGTACTCGGGGAAAGCTCGCGCGCAGGCCGTCCGAGGGCTTGGACGACTTGCCCGTGCCGATGCGCGTCGGGCAGGATGATGTAGTAGCGGCTCGCGTCGAGCGGCTGTCCGGGACCGAAGAGCTCGCCCGCGAACGTCGGGCGTGAGCATGCCGGCGCCCGATCCGGTGGTGCCGTGCAGGATGAGCGACCGGCTCGCCGGTGGGCGCGCCTACGGTCGTGTAGTGCAGGCGCAGCTCGGGCAGAGTCTCGCCGGTGTGAAAGCGGAAGTCGCGCACCACCCAGCTGCCTTCGGTCGGCGCGGGGTAGTCGGCGGCCAGGCCGGGACCGGCCATCGAGGGCCAGAGCCAGCGTCCACAGCATCAGGTCGGAATTCTGACGTTCGTCATGTCGGCTCCTTGGTAGTGTGCCGCGTCTCCGCCGTGTCGGGGACGCGGCGAGCGGCCGTTCGCTCGACTCCGGGTCACGCGCTGCTCTCACGAAACGGACGCGACATACTCGAGGCGGGAAGGCCAGCTTGCTGAGAGCCCGCTGGAGCCGCGTCGAGGTCCACTCGTAGAGACCGTGAAGAACGCCTCGATGCCCCGGTCGCTCATGCCGGAGGACGAGCGTACACCAGGAAACTCGACCCGCACGCTCCCTGCCCGTTGACTTCCTATCCATCATACTGGACACTAGGTCCAGTATGGAGAAGAGAGCGACGTCGACCGCCGTCACGCCGGACATCAACGCCCGCATCGCGAGCCGCGTACGGGCGCTGCGAACGGATCTCGGGATGACCCTCGACGCGCTCGCGGCGAAGTGCGACGTCAGCCGCTCGATGATCTCGCTGGTCGAGCGTGGGAAGAGCAGCCCGACCGCGGTCGTGCTGGAGCAAGATCGCCACCGGGCTCCGCGTGCCGCTGGCGACGCTCTTCGACGACGCGAGCGCCGCCGCCAGCCCGGTGTCCCGGCGCGGCGATCGGACGCCGTGGCGCGATCCGCAGTCGGGTTACGTGCGGCGCAACATCTCGCCGGCCAACTTTCCCTCGCCCATCCAGATCGTCGAGATCGTCTTGCCGGCCGGCGCGCGGGTGGCCTACGAGAACCGGCGCCCGCGACGTGAGCATTCATCAGCAGGTCTGGGTGCAGGAGGGGAGCCGTCGAGGTGACGCTCGGTCGGCGTGACGCATCGCCTCGCGGAAGACGACTGCCTGGCCGATGCGGCTCGACGACGCCAACCGCGTTTCGCAACCGCACGCGCAAGCCGGCGCGCTACCTCGTGATCATCGCGAGCGAGGCGCGCGCGCGCCGAGGAGATGAGCATGCCGGGCGCCATCCGGATTCGCCGTCTGCAGACCATCGGTGATCGCGAGATCCAGGGGCTGAGCGACGTGCTGATCGATTGCGTGGAGGGCGGCGCGTCCGTCAGCTTCATGCTCCCGATGACCCGCGCCAAGGCGGACACGTTCTGGCGCGGCGCGGCCGCCGGCGTCGCGCGCGCGGCGAGCGCGTGGTGCTTGCCGCCGAGGACGAGACGGGACGCGATCGTGGGCACCGTCCAGATCATCCTGGCCCAGCCGGAGAACCAGCCGCACCGCGGAGACCTCGCGAAGATGCTGGTGCATCGACGGGCGCGGCGGCGGGGGATCGGCGCGCAGCCCTGCTCGTGGCCGCCGAGCGCAGCGCGCTCGACGCGCGGCAAGACGCTGCTGGTGCTCGACACGGCCTCGGACGACGCCGAACGGCTGTACGCCCGGCAATGGCTGGCAGCGGTGCGGGCAGATTCCGAACTACGCGCCTGCTGCCCGACGGCAGGCCGTGCGCGACGACCTGATTTCTTCAAGTCGCTGCGCGACTGGAGCGGCGGCACGTTCGCGGCCGTCATCCCTGCGGGAGATTCATCTGCGCCAGCACCGCGCGCCCCAGGAGACCGTAGGGACTGGCGAGCGTCTCGGGGATCTCGAAGTGGTTGTAGCCGTCGCCGACGAGGAGCTGCACGGGCTTGCCCGCGGCCTTCACCGCCGCGGCGAAGTCGCGCGACTGGCGCTGGAACTCCGGCGTCTCGAGATGTGCCGTAGGCGACGATGACGGGGGCGTTGAGCCGGTCGAGATGACGCTGCGAGCTCAGCGCCTGCTCGATCTCGTCGGTGAACTTGACGTAGGAGCTGCGCGCCGAGAGACGCACCGGCTTCAGGTCGAACATGCCACTGCAGCACAGCCCGCCTTTCACCGTGTCGGCCGGAAGATTGAAGTCCTTGCGCCAGTCGGTGACCAGGACGACGCCGGCCAGATGGCCGCCCGAGGAGTGGCCGGACACGTAGATGCGGTCCGGGTCGCCCCCGAAGCTCTGGGCGTTGCGATAGACCCACGCAACCGCGCGGCGCACCTGCTCGGCCATCGGCATGAGGCTGCCGTTGGCCTCGATCACGTTGATGAAGTCGGGCACCACGTAGTGTGCGCCGGCGTGGACGAACAGCTCGGCCGGATACGCCGGAGTCCTTGGCGAGACCCCGCGCCACGCCCCGCCATGAATGAAGATGTTGATCGGCGCGTTCGCGCGCCTGGTCGCGTAGACATCCAGCGCTTCGATCGGGCGTGGGCCGTAGGCGTAGCGTCGCGGCAGCGCCCAAGCCGGGCACGCACGGCCTCGCTGTTGGTCGCGTAGCGCTTGACGATCTGCGGCAGATTCGGCGCGTACTTGATCTGATCGTAGGCGGCATCCAGCTCGGCCTGATCCATGTCGAGCCACACGGCCGGTCCCTTGGCCCGCGGCGCTGCTGCGCCGCCGGTTGCTGGGCGAGTGCGGAACCGGCCGCCGAGCACGGCGCTCGCGACGCCGGCCCGCAGAAACGTCCGGCGAGTGACGGCACTGCCATCTGACCCTCGGTCCGCATTCATGAATTCCGCCTTCTTGCCCGTCCGACGGTCGCGGACGCGCCTTCCGGTACAGCACGCTAGCCTCCTCCCGGAGCTGGCGTCGGCCCAAGACGTCAGCGTCGAAGCATGCCCATCTCGATATACCAGTCAAACATGCTGGCGAGGAACCGCGTGAACGGCTTGTCCTCTGAATGCCATTCGTGAGGCGGCGTGTTGTTCCGCTGCCATACCGATTGGATCGTCCTCACCGCACAGTCGGTCGTTCGGAAGCCCCAGGAGACCACCGATTGGTTTTCGTCCATGAACACGAGAAAGCCGCCATCGACCAGGAGCTCGGACGGCGCGTAGAGCCGATGGTGAAGCGCGTTCAGCGCAGCGCAACGGCCGGCCGCTGATAGTAGTAGGCGAGACTCGCTGGTATCCGCATGCCGAGGCGCCGCTGAGCCTCATCAACAGCAGCTGGCGGTACGCCGTCGTCGGCGGTAAAGCCGCGCGCCCAGATAGCGCGGCGCGATGTCGTCACACTCGCTCGGTGCAACGGACTAGCAGTGACCTCGGCGCCGAATCTCAGGCGCGTCGCGCAACGGTGGCAGGTGCGCGCTCACGCCGAGAGCGTCGGCTCGGTCTCGAGCGCGGCGAGCGCCGGCGAGCAGCACGGCCCGGCGCCGCTCGTCGGCGAGCCGCGCGTCCAGGTCGGGCAGGAGCCAGGCCGGCCCCTCCACGGCAAGCGTCGCCTCGTGCGTCAGGCCGGCCGCGCGCGCACTCGGCCGCCAGGTCCTCCGGCCGGTGGAAGTAGGCGGTCGTGAAGTACGCCGGGGTCGCCCGTCGGATTGCGGTGCCGGCCGTCACGCCGGTCACCGGCGGCCACGGCCGCGAACGCCGGATCCTCGAGGTACCCGCCCCGGAGACCGTCCAGCGTCGAGGCGAAGCGCGAGATCGCCGCGGCGATGACGACGCCGCCGCGACGACGACACGCGCCGGGCTTCGGCGAGCGCCTGCAGCCGATCGGCGCGCTCCGGCAGGTGGTAGAGGGGCCCGAGGAGGAGCACGGCGTCGGCGCTCGCGTCCGGCAGCCGGAGCGCGCGCGCGTCGCCCACCTCGGCGCTGGCGAGCGCCGCTCCGCGGCCGACTGCTGGCCGCGGCGCGCGCCTGCTCGACGTGAAGCGGCACGGGATCGATCAGGTGGACGCGGTATCCGCGCTCCGCCAGCCAGACGGCGTATCGCCCGGGACCGCCGCCGACGTCCGCGACGACGGCAGGCGGCGCCGGGAGATATCGCTCGAGCAGCGTCTGGGTGCGTGCGAGACTCGAGCGCGCCCGGCCCGCCGGCGAGTCTGTCGCGCTCGAGCCCTCGGGCGTAGTACGCCGCGACTTCCTCGGCGTCGCGTGACGCGTCGCTCATGGAGTGTCATCATCGCCGTTCCGGCGCCTCCAGAGCGTAACGGCAAACCGCACCAAGAGCGCCGCGCCGTTACACGCAGTAGCATGGCGCCAGCCCGATGAGCCCGAGAAAGCGTAGTCGGTCCACACGGCATGAAGGGCGCACGTCAGGATGCATGATGCCATCAGAAGCGGATGCGACAATGCGCGGCGGGCACACACCGCCGAGCGAACGCCGAGGGCGAGATTTCTCGTGCCGTCGAAGAGGCAGTCAGTGTACGATGACCGTGGGAAGCCGGCGAAAGACGCGCGGGCGGCGACGAACAGGCAGCCGCTACCAGCCCGGCCGCGGCACCAGAACAGTGGAAGAAGCGGCGTTGCGCAGGGTATTCTCGATTGACCAGATAGTAGAGCGTCTCGAAGTCGATGAGGACCTGGGAGGCTGCAAAGGCAGACCACACGGAAACACCGGGGCGGCAGCGCCCTTGAAACCAGGCAGGTCAGGTGATGGAATGGTGTTACCGGCAACGCGCGGTTTGCTCAAGGGGGCGAGAGACGCCCGGTCCTCAGGCCAGCCGATATAGATGTCGGGATGACTCTCGCCGGTCGCCATGAGTCGCGCTTGCTCGCGCCACTCTTCGGCGATCGAGCGGACTGCATCCGCGTGGCATGATCGTCTCCGCGGAGACGTCATCGGTGGGCAGGTCGCCGCAGATGACCCACCAGCCGACCCATCCTGGACGCTGCTTGCTCTCGATCGCCCAGACCGAAACATACGGCGCGACGTGCCAGGCCGGCCACTCGCCGACGCGCCCGTGATCGACGCGTTCGCGCTGGAGATAGGCTGCCACTTCCGCGCGCCGCTCCGCGCACCATTGCTCTTCCACCGCGGGATCGTTGTAGTCAGGCAATTGGCGCTCGGCGCTGCCGGAGCACCTCGTACACCGCGAGCGCCACGCTCGTCGACAGGTTGAGTGACCGGACGCGCGGCGACAGGATCGGCATCGCGACAAGCCGATCGCGGTATCGCTCGCGAAGCTCGACCGGCAGCCCGTCGGTCTCGCGCCCGAAGACCAGGACGACGCTCTTCGATGCACCGAGCGGCGCGTCCCAGAGGAGGCGCGTCGCCTTCGGCGAGAAGAAGTACGGCTCGCCGAGCGCCGGTAGCTCGCGCTCGAACGCGTCCCAGCTCGGCCACACGCGCAGGTCGAGGTGCTCCCAGTAGTCGAGGCCGGCGCGCTTCACCGCGCGATCGTCGAGCGAGAAGCCGAGCGGCTCGATGAGATGCAGCGTGGCGCCGGTGGCGAGGCACGTGCGACCGGCGTTCCCGGTGTTCCAGTGAATCTCCGGATGCACGAGCACGGCGTGTGTCGGCCTGATGGGCTCGGCGGGAGCCGCTCTGCTCATTGATGACCGGCAATCGCCATGAAATCAGTCAGCATTCTCTCGAGACCGAGGCGCCGGGCGACGGGTTAGGCGTCTTCCTCTATCACTCAGCAGCACGCTCGAGGCGACGGCCGTAGTTGTTCAGAAAGTCTCGCGTGACGCGCGTAGTGCTCTGTGTCTTCGTACCGGACTTCGGTGAGACCGGTGCCATCGAACTGGATGATTCGGGCATTCGGATACGCGAGCAGGATCGGTGAGTGCGTCGCAATCACGAACTGCGAGGACGCGAGGACAAGTTGATGTATAGCCCGGAGCGCAGCCATCTGGCGACTGGGCGACAAGGCGGCCTCGGGCTCATCGAGCAGATAGATACCGTTGCCGCGCAGCTTGTGTGGAAGCAATGCCATGAACGACTCACCGTGCGATCGCTCGTGGAGCGAGCGATTCCCATAACCCGCCAGATAGCCGACCTCGTCCATGTAGGTTGCGACGTTGAAGAAGCTCTCCGCGCGGAGGAAGTACCCATCCGATGGCTTCGGCGTGCCACGGAGCGAGGCGCAGCGCGCTTGTGCAAGGGGCGACACCGAACGAGTCGTTTGGAACTGGACGTTCTTCGTGCCGCCCTCCGGACCGAAGCCCAGGGCGACAGCGATGGCTTCGAGCACCGTGGACTTCCCAGAGCCATTCTCGCCCACGAAGAAGGTCACGTGAGGGTGAAACCTGATCTTCGCGGAGATCGCGGACTGAAGGGATGTTGAACGAGGTACGCCTGGGAGTCGATCACGACGATCGGGCCGGAAGGAGGCGCTGACGAGGTATGGACGCTTGCGGGCCGGCATAGACTCCTCGTCAGGCCGCGCCCTTACCAAACGCAGTTCTCCAAATCGTGCTGTAACGTGCTGGGCTGTGCTCGGGAATACCTCGATGTCGCCGTTCGAGTACAATGGCTCTGTAGGCCGACGGTCGAATGTTCGGGCTCTATCGTCCTCCCGGTAACCTCGATTCGGATAGGCTGGCCGTCGGCAACCCAACGAAACAACCGGAAAGAGAGCGACGGAAACCCCGGGAATCGCATTAACCACTGACCAATCAACAGCAACGCTCGCCCGTCGACCACAAAGAAGCAGTAGGCCGGTCCATGACTGCCAAGATGCTCGATGTCCAATACCCGAGCGGCTTCCACCTCGATCACTTCCACTGATCGAGTGGATTGGATCCTGACTGTTGCTCGCGCTCCGACTGTCTTGAAGAACCGTGCGTTCGACCAGATCGGAGCCCAGAAGGAAGGCGCCCGCGACGACAATGCGCCGGCCAGTACGGAGCGGGCCACCCAATACGTGCCCAGCAAGCAGGATGGCGCCGGTCGGCAAGGTGACCGTCAAGATATTCCGGACCGGCGAGCCCTCGCCTTGGGTCAGTGCCTTGAGATCTTCAGCATCGGCCGCACGACGATAGCTGCGGATCATGAAGACCTCAGTGGCCTGACGATCGTATTCAACCTCCCTGCGAGATCCTCCTCATCGAGGATTATCCGGGCGCCAGTGATATTCAACATCGGGTACCAGTGGTGGGTCACCTCAGCTTCACGAACCCGTGCTTTTCGTAGAGCCGCCGTGCGGCATGGTTTTCCGGGTGCGTGTGAAGCTCCAGGCCCGCAGGGCAGTGTCCCGGCACGAGAAGGACGAAACGTGTCCCCCAGCTTTTCGCCATCTGGACGGATCGACATACATCCCGTCGATGTAGGAACCGTTCAGCGCTAGAAAGGCAACAACCTGGTGCCGCTGGCGCGTGCCCGCCCAGATGTTGCATCGGGGCGGATCGTTTGCCGAAAGATCTCTCCGGCTCGTTCCAGAGTGGGCGAGCGTCTGCCGGGTCGGAAGGTACGGGTAGGCCGTCTGTCCCGAACGGTGCCACACGCCAACAACGGCGGGCTCTACCCTGATCTTGAAAGCGCCGGATGGTCGTCAGCGCATCATTCACGGCTCGAATCGTATCAACCGGAGCCTATAGCGCCACTACGCATACGTACGCGACCAACTTTGCTGGGCGCGCCTTCCCAGGGCCGGGTAGACAACGAGACGGCGAAACGGATCGATCAGGGCCATGTAGAGCGTCAGTGAAACGACTCACCGGCTTCACGTAGATTGCCAGGTAGAGCGTGTATCCCCGGGGCTTGGCGTGAGAGCGAGCGCCAGGAAGGCATGCACGGTCGCATTGCTGAAGCTCGCTGAGGGCTTCGTCACCGAAGACGTAGAGCACTTCGAAACCGGCCCTCGCGAGTCCCCGGAGGAACCTGAGACTGCGAGCGGTCGGCTTCAGTCAGGCGATGGACGTACGATCACGCCGGAGCGGATCATGGCGCTCGTCATCCCATCCGAACGCTCGGCCCAGGGCCGAATCGCAGCGCGAATAGTCCTCGAACCGCGAGGTTGGTAGGTGGACGCCGGTCGCCGAACAAGATCGCACGCGCGTCCTGGACGCTGCGACCGGGCCCCCGCCAGTCGAGTGGAATCGCCCAGACGTCGTGGAGAGGCACGTCGCTGAGAAGCGCGTGGCAGCGCAGGTTGAGTTTTGGAAGTCGGCCGCTTCACGCGCATGCCCACGGTCGGTTCTCCACAGGCGAACCAAGTCCTCCGGACTCATTCGGCGATGACAATCCGGTTCCTACTCAGGGTGACAAGGTCGGCCAAGTCGGTGGAGGGAACGCTAAGGGCCGCTTGAAAGGCGCCCCAGAGCCACGTGTTATTCCCATCCCCGGTCCTATCAGGACCCCGTATGGCCAATTTGCGTAATGGCTACTTTGGACGCTCGCCACACATCGTCCAACGGCTCAAACGTGCCGTCAGCCTCGCGGCGGCTGAAGATCGGGGAGTGGTCTGGCCCGAACCCGAGCAGGTACTCGTGTCCGTCGTTGCCCTCGACGAGGATGCCTTCACCTTTCCTTAGCAATACGTAACTGAACGAAGTAATAGT